>OKJF01000001.1_pt1 | contig 467145 bp, 388 predicted proteins | sample 1611291 | NCBI WGS metagenome assembly OKJF01 (sample SAMN04436726, study PRJEB24849) | human gut metagenome | biome: human gut; feature: NICU; material: stool | host: Homo sapiens | place: USA: Saint Louis, MO | collected 2010-11-03 | reverse complement strand
GCGCTTGCATGGCATGCAAGAGGTCAGCGGTTCGATCCCGCTTAGCTCCACCAAAATTCAGAACCCTCGCCTCGGCGGGGGTTTTTGTTTTTAGCTGTTTTCATGTAAAGCACTTTCTGGTTAAGTCAGTTAATCTCCAGCTATTAAAATCGAAAGTAATTTCAGACTTTTTCCTGATAATTCACCTTGCCTGCCCTAAATAAGCAACATAACATTTCCCCCATTAAACGTAATGAGGTTGCCGGAGTTTTAATTAACAATAATGCTTGATAAAATTAACATTAATATCAAAAAAACTCTGTTGGCCTTTCTCGTCAGTTTAGTCGCTATTCCGCTGGCTCGTTTTATTTCGCCGCAAACGGTTATTGATGGCAATCTTATTTATATTGCCTGGCTACCAATCAGCGTGATGTTTTCTGTTATTTTTATCTTTGGCCGCTATGCGATCGCACCATTAATTCTCGCGTTTGCCATTACCAATAGCTTTCTCATTGAATTAACGCTGTCACAGGCGCTTATTCTGCTCTTTTGTCAGCTGTTTGCTGTGTTTGTCTCCTGCGCTGTTTTACGCCTGATGGTGGGCAAGCGCTGGCGGTGTGGCCCCACGGCGAAACATATGGGGGCGCGGATCTTCTGGGGCGGCTTCTTCGCGCCGGTGCTGTTGAAAATCACCATGTACCTTGCCGGGCAATATTTTGCGTTTCCATTATCTATTACCAGTTACTTTGGTAGTATGCCGTTGATTTATACCGTAATAGATATCCAAAGTTTAATCAGCGCGGCATTAATTTTTACGACGTTTCTTTATTATCCAATGCGGATGATTATCAGTCCGCACTATGCCCGACGTTTCTGGCGTCAGGAATGTTTACCATGGCTGGCACCCAAACATCGTTCTTTTACCCTATATTGGTTTATCTCGCTGGCGCTTTTATTAACTTTACTGTGTGCGCCGTATCAGTCTGAATTTATTGCCGGTTATTTAGTTCCGGTGATATTTATTGTCTACTTTATCGGGATTAGCCGGATTGGTCATGCGCTGCTGCGTATTTCATGGTCTGTCTCAGCCTTTTTGCTGGTGGTGTATAATAAAAACTTTCTCCAGGGCGTCCAAAGCGAGTATTCATTATCCTTTGTGCTGTCAGTCCTGATCTCCTTCACTATCTGTTTGTTTTATATGGCAGACACCTATGCCCGCAGCGATCGCAATAAACGCCGCTGGCGTAGCCAGGCGGAAGAGGATCCGCTGACGGGCTTACCTAATCTGCGCGCGCTGGTGAGCCATTTACAGAGCAGTCCTCTGCAGGCTATCTGCAGCTTGCGTATCGATAATCTCGATTTTCTTAGCCGACATTATGGGCTAATGATGGGCGTGGACTGTAAACGGCAAATCATCCGGGCGCTTCAGCCGCTGTTGGGGGCAACGGATAAAGTCTTCCAGGTTCCCGGCAGCGAATTGATCCTCGTGCTTGACGGGCCGGACCCTGCGGCGCGGCTAAACCATATGGTCGCCATCCTCAACCACAAAAAGTTCAGCTGGCATAATCAGCCGCTGGATCTTGAGTTTGGCGCGGCATGGAGCCGTGATGACGGTCAGGGTGAGACGCTGCACCAGATGCTGGGCCAGCTCAGCTGGCTTTCCGAACAGGCGGGCAGTGAACGCCGGGTACTGGCGTTGGATGAGGAGCAGGAGCTGGTGGTGGATCAAACCACCGAGCAGGTACGCCTCCTGATGCGCGTCAAGCAGGTTCTCAAAGAGCGGGCGCTGGTGCTCTATGCGCAACCGATTCAAAACGCGGAGGGGGAGGGCTATCATGAGATCCTCACGCGCATGCGCTGTGGTGACGGCGTCATTATGCCGGATCAGTTTATTCCGCTGATTGTGCAGTTTAACCTCAGCCAGCGTTTTGACATGCTGGTGCTGGAGACCCTGTTCAGTTCGCTCCATCAGCATCCCGGCCAGCGGTTCTCGGTCAATCTGCTGCCTTCAACCCTGATGCAAAAAGACAGCGCGGCGCAGATTATCGCGCTGTTTCAACGCTATCGCATTTCGCCAGATCTTATCACCATTGAGGTGACCGAAGAGCAGGCCTTCTCCAATGCCGACACCAGCCAGCAAAATCTCGACGCGCTGCGCGCGTTTGGCTGCGCCATCGCCATTGATGACTTTGGCACCGGTTATGCGAACTATGAACGACTGAAGCATCTGCAGGCCGATATCATTAAGATTGACGGCTGCTTCGTCCGCGACATTCTGACGGACCCGCTGGATGCCATTATGGTGAAATCGATTGTCGAAATGGCGCGGGCGAAACAGATGAGCGTGGTGGCGGAATATGTCGAAAGCGAACCGCAAAAAGCGCGCTTGCTGGAACTGGGCGTGAATTATCTCCAGGGTTACCTGGTCGGTAAGCCTCAGCCGTTGGGCGAATGACGGGTAAAAAAAAGCCGGGCATTGCCCGGCTCAGATGATAGGCGCCTGTTACAGAACCAGTGCCGCAATCGAAGCGGACAGCACGCTAACCAGCGTGGAGCCGTAGACCAGCTTCAGACCGAAGCGAGAAACCACGTTACCCTGTTCTTCGTTCAAGCCTTTGATCGCCCCGGCGATGATGCCGATAGATGAGAAGTTGGCGAAGGAGACCAGGAAGATAGAGATAATGCCTTCCGCACGCGGAGAGAGCGTCGAGGCGATTTTCTGCAGATCCATCATGGCGACGAATTCGTTGGAGACCAGCTTGGTGGCCATAATACTGCCCACCTGCAGCGCTTCGCTTGCCGGCACACCCATCACCCAGGCAACCGGGTAGAAGATATAGCCGAGGATCCCCTGGAAGGAGATGCTGTAGCCGAACCAGCCGGTCACGGTGGCGAACAGGGCGTTCAGGGCCGAGATCAGTGCGATGAAGCCGATCAGCATCGCCGCCACGATAATCGCGACTTTAAAGCCCGCCAGAATGTACTCGCCCAGCATTTCGAAGAAGCTCTGGCCTTCGTGCAGATTCGACATCTGCAGATTTTCTTCGCTCTCTTCCACGCGGTACGGGTTAATCAATGACAGAACGATAAAGGTGCTGAACATGTTGAGCACCAGCGCCGCGACGACATACTTCGGCTGCAGCATGGTCATGTACGCGCCTACGATCGACATCGACACGGTGGACATCGCCGTCGCCGCCATGGTGTACATGCGGTTGCGCGACATTTTGCCGAGAATATCTTTATAGGCGATAAAGTTTTCCGACTGACCGAGGATCAGCGAGCTCACGGCGTTGAAGGATTCCAGCTTGCCCATGCCGTTGATTTTCGACAGAACGGTACCGATGGCGCGGATGACAATCGGCAGGATACGAATATGCTGCAAAATACCGATCAACGCGGAAATGAAGACGATAGGGCACAGAACCTTAAGGAAGAAGAAGGCCAGACCTTTATCGTTCATGCTGCCGAACACGAAGTTTGTCCCTTCGTTGGCAAACCCGAGAAGCTTTTCAAACATCTCAGAGAAGCCTTTCACAAAACCCAGACCAATATCGGAGTTCAGGAAGAACCAGGCCAGCAGGACTTCGATGACAAGCAGTTGAACAACATAACGAATACGGATCTTTTTACGGTCGTGACTGACCAACAGGGCCAGTATAGCCACCACAACGATCGCGAGGACAAAATGCAAGACGCGGTCCATAGTTGCTCCAAATATGAGGCAGGTTAAATTTCCGTGCACATTCTATGCAACGGCTTTAAAGAAAACGAGATCAATTGCACACTATTGCAAGGAACTGTGACCAATGGCAAAAATAGTGATCAAACATCCACTTTTGTTATGTTACGTAAAGGTTTTAAAAGTTGCATTCTTGTACTACTCTTAGTACTGGGCACGCTCTCGTGTTCTAACGCCCGTTTTTCATTTCCGGCCAGCTATTGTTCCCGCCTATCACAGCAATCATTATCTCCATTTTAAATGAACTTGATAATCATTCGCATTTTGATAGCATGAAACATAGCAAAGGCTATATTTCCAGAGGCAGAAGATGACTAGCAGTCGCGTTGAGAATAGCAGTAGTCGCGCCGCGCGCAAGGTGAAGCTCGCCCTCATGGGGCCCGCTTTCGTCGCTGCCATTGGCTATATCGACCCCGGTAATTTCGCCACTAACATTCAGGCTGGCGCCAGCTTTGGCTATCAGCTGCTGTGGGTCGTGGTATGGGCCAACCTGATGGCGATGCTGATCCAGGTGCTCTCTGCCAAACTGGGCATTGCCACCGGCAAAAATCTGGCCGAGCAGATCCGTGACCATTACCCGCGCCCGGTGGTGTGGTTCTATTGGGTGCAGGCGGAAATCATTGCGATGGCCACCGACCTGGCTGAATTTATCGGCGCCGCGATTGGCTTTAAGCTGGTACTGGGCGTGTCGCTTCTGCAGGGGGCGGTGCTGACCGGGGTGGCGACCTTCCTGATCCTGATGCTGCAGCGGCGCGGGCAAAAGCCGCTGGAGAAGGTGATCGGCGGGCTGCTGTTGTTTGTCGCTGTGGCCTATGTCGTGGAGTTGATCTTTTCTCAGCCCGCGCTGGCCCCCCTGACAAAAGGGCTGGTGATCCCTACGCTGCCCAACGGCGAGGCGGTATTCTTAGCCGCCGGGGTACTGGGGGCGACCATTATGCCGCACGTTATCTACTTACATTCCTCGCTTACCCAGCATCTGCACGGCGGTACGCGGAAAGAACGCTATAACGCGACCCGCTGGGATGTGGCGATCGCCATGACCATTGCCGGGTTTGTCAACCTGGCGATGATGGCGACCGCCGCGGCGGCATTCCATTTCAACGGCCATACCGGCGTCGCCGATCTCGATCAGGCTTACAGAACGCTGGAGCCACTGCTGAGCCACGCGGCGGCGACCATCTTTGGTCTGAGCCTGGTCGCTGCAGGTTTATCATCGACGGTAGTGGGTACCCTGGCAGGGCAGGTCGTCATGCAGGGGTTTATCCGCTTTCATATTCCGCTGTGGTTTCGCCGGGCGGTCACCATGCTGCCGTCGTTTGTGGTGATCCTGCTGGGGCTGGATCCTACGCGTATCCTGGTGATGAGTCAGGTGCTGCTGAGCTTTGGTATTGCGCTTGCTCTGGTGCCGCTGCTGATATTTACCAGCAATGCGCAACTGATGGGCGACCTGGTGAATACCCGCTGGGTGAGAGTCACTGGCTGGGTGATTGTCGCCATTGTGGTGAGTCTGAACGGCTGGTTAATTGTGGGATCGCTGCTCGGCGTGGCGTAGTTCTTGACCCGCGCTGGTTAAAGCAAAGGGGAGCCAATGGGCTCCCCTTTTCGTCTGTTAGTGATGACCATGGCCATGGCCACGTCCGCCCGGGCCTCGTCCCCAGCCGCCGCGGTGGTCGTCGCGGTCGCTCCAGCCAGCACGATAGCCGCGCTCCCAGGCTTTATTTTTACCCTTGTCCCAGCCGCGGTGCCAGCCGTTGTCATGTCGATGCCAACGGTTATCACGCCATTCATAGTGACGACGCCAGTAATCACGGTCGCGCCAGCCGCCACCGTCCCAGTAGTTACCGTAATTGTCACGATCGCCTATTTGTAATTTTACCGATGGCAGCAGGGTGATTTCACCAGCGTTAGCGACTAGTGGCGCTGCGGCCAGCAGTACTGCTGCCAGAATCAGTGACCTGAACATACTCTTCTCCTTCACGATCGGGGCCGTAAGCGGCCTGTTAACCTGATATTACGGGCCGGTAAAGACCCGCCGCATCGGACGAACTCCGAAAGCGCAGAAAAGAGCACTTTTTGCTAAAGTAACATTTGCTTTACAGCGCAAGGATGGCGTCGATGGCCGCGCACTCTTCGGTGCTGAAATGGCGATTCTGCAGCATGCCGACGGCATCATCCAGCTGCGTGGTTTTGCTGGCGCCGATCAGCACGGAGGTCACTTTCTCCTCGCGCAGAACCCAGGCCAGCGCCATCTGCGACAGCTTCTGCCCGCGCTCTTCCGCTATCGTATTTAGCTGACGAATTTTTTCTAATCGCGCGGCGGTCAGTTGCTCCGGCTGCAGAAAACGACTGCTGCTGGCGGCGCGAGAGTCGGCCGGGATACCGTTCAGATAGCGATCGGTAAGCTGTCCGCCCGCCAGCGGTGAAAACGCTATACTTCCCACCCCTTCCGTCTGCAGAAAATCCAGCAGCCCCTCTTCCGCACTGCGTTCGAACATCGAATAGCGGGGCTGGTGAATGACGCAGGGCGTACCGAGGTCGTTAAGGATCTTCACCGCCTCCTGCGCCTGGGCCAGCGGATAGTTGGAGATCCCGACGTACAGCGCTTTACCCTGACGGACAAGATGATCGAGCGCACGCATTGTTTCCATCAGTGGGGTCTGCGGGTCCGGGCGGTGATGATAAAAAATATCGACATACTCCAGCCCCATGCGCTGCAGGCTCTGGTTAAGACTGGCCACCAGATATTTGCGTGAGCCCCAGTCGCCGTACGGGCCGTCCCACATGGTGTAGCCCGCTTTGGTGGAGATGATCAACTCATCGCGATAGGGCTGGAGCGCCTCTTTCAGAATGCGGCCAAAATTGCTCTCTGCTGAACCCGGCGGCGGCCCATAGTTGTTGGCGAGGTCGAAATGAGTTATGCCAAGGTCAAACGCGTGCAGGAGCATCTGCCGGCTGATCTCCACGCGCGTTTCGTCGCCAAAGTTGTGCCACAGGCCGAGAGAAATCGCCGGGAGCTGAAGGCCGCTGCGCCCGCAGCGACGATACTCCATCGTTTGATATCGCGTCGTGCTTGCCTGGTAAACCATTCTTCCTCCGCAGATAAAATAGGGTGTGTATACGTTTACACTAATCAATGTTCTGCATGGAGTACACTGCTTTTTGGGCGTAACTATTGCTTTACACCGGCTTTATCGTCCCCCTTCTGGACAGGCGGATCGCTTATTCAATACTCAAATTACACCTGCACCAAAATGAGGATAATGGACATGCAACCGACCTACACTATTGGGGATTATCTGCTGGATCGCCTCGTTGACTGCGGTATTGACCGCTTGTTCGGCGTACCAGGAGATTACAACTTACAGTTTCTCGATCGCGTCATCGCGCACAGCGCCCTGGGGTGGGTCGGCTGCGCCAACGAGCTGAATGCGGCCTATGCCGCTGACGGATATGCGCGCATCAAAGGGGCCGGTGCGCTGCTGACCACCTACGGCGTCGGCGAACTGAGCGCGCTGAACGGCATTGCGGGTAGCTATGCGGAACATATTCCGGTATTGCATATCGTCGGCGCGCCCTCTACCGGCGCTCAGCAGCGTGGCGAACTGCTGCACCATACCCTCGGCGATGGCGATTTTCGCCATTTCGCCCGCATGAGCGAGCAGATCACCTGCAGCCAGGCGCTGCTGACCGCCGGCAACGCCTGCCATGAGATCGACCGTGTCCTGCGCGATATGCTGACGCATCATCGGCCCGGCTATCTGATGCTGCCGGCCGATGTCGCCAGAGCGGCAGCGATTGCCCCAGCCCAGCGCTTACTGGTGGAGCCCGCTCCGGCGGATGAAAACCAGCTCGCCGGGTTCCGAGAACATGCCAGCCGCCTGCTGCGGGGCAGCCGACGCATTTCTCTGCTGGCGGATTTCCTGGCGCAACGCTATGGCCTGCAGAACACGCTCCGGGAGTGGGTGGCGAAAACCCCCATCGCCCATGCCACCATGCTAATGGGCAAGGGGTTGTTCGATGAGCAGCTGAGCGGGTTTGTCGGGACCTATAGCGGGATCGCCAGCGCCCCGCAGACCCGGGAGGCGATTGAAAACGCCGACACCATCATCTGCATTGGTACGCGCTTCACCGACACTATCACCGCGGGATTCACCCAGCATCTGGCGCGGGAGAAGACCATTGAGATCCAGCCCTTCGCCGTCAGGGTGGGCGACCACTGGTTCAGCGGCGTGCCGATGGATCAAGCTCTGGCTGCATTAATGACGCTTTCCGCCCCGCTGGCGGCGGAGTGGGCGGCGCCTCAGGTCGTGGCGCCGGAAGTGGAAGAGGAGGGCGAAGGCGAGTTAACCCAGAAGAATTTCTGGTCGACAGTGCAGGATGCGCTGCGCCCCGGCGATATTATCCTCGCCGATCAGGGGACGGCGGCATTTGGCATCGCGGCGCTTAAGCTCCCCTCTGAGGCATCGCTGATCGTCCAGCCGCTGTGGGGATCGATTGGTTTTACCCTCCCGGCCGCCTATGGCGCGCAAACCGCGGCGGCAGAGCGGCGGGTGGTGCTGATCGTCGGCGATGGCGCTGCCCAACTCACGATTCAGGAGATGGGCTCTATGCTTCGCGATAAGCAAAAACCGCTTATTCTGTTGCTGAATAACGAAGGGTATACCGTGGAGCGGGCGATTCATGGCCCTGAGCAGCGCTACAATGACATCGCCCTGTGGGACTGGCAGCGGCTGCCGGAAGCCTTTGCCCCGGACGTTGTTTCACGCTGCTGGCGGGTCACGCACACGGCTGAGCTACGGGAAGCGATGGCGGAAAGCATCACCTCCGATACCCTTACCCTGGTCGAAGTGATGCTACCGAAAATGGATATCCCCGATTTCCTGCGTGCGGTGACTCAGGCGCTGGAGGAACGAAACAGCCGCGTTTAGTCGCCAGTTCGTTTAGCAATCATCAACGGCCTCCCGGCCAGCAGCAGCCAGGCCGGGAGCATCACAATGCACAGCAGCGGCAGCAGCGTCGTATCCGGGACCACTACGGCGGCCATAAACAGGCTCAGCCAGCCGTCGCGGGTGACGACCAGCACCATGCCGAGAATGGCGCAGGAGACGGTGATCGCCGCTGGCACGGCATCCACGTGGGCATGCAGCATCAGCCCCAGCGCCACCCCAACGAAGACCGCCGGGAAAATTCTCCCGCCGCGAAAGCCGCTGGCGGAGGCGAGCACCAGCGCAGCCAGTTTGACCAGCGCGATGAGCAGAAAATCCGCGGCGGTTAGCGTCTGACTGAAAGCCAGTTGCTGCATCTCATCCAGCCCCTTAAACAGCGTTAAGGGTCCGCCAATGGTCCCGAGGATCCCCAGCAGCAACCCACCGATGCCCAGCGTCAGGATGGGATTTCTCAGGCGATGCATCAGGGCGTGCAGGCGCGGCAGACACCAGACGGCCACCATGCCGACGGCGATAGCAATCAGGGCGACGATCATGCCGCTGATGATATCGACGAAGTGCATCTGGCCATAATGGGGGATCGGCAGCGTGAAATGGGGATGGAAAAACAGCCCGGTCGTCAGCGCGCCCGCGGCGGCGGCAAGCAGCGGCGCAAAAAGACGATCCCACAGCGGCGACTCGTTGCTGCTGTTGAGGGTTTGCGAAAAAATCAGCGCGGCGGCCACCGGGGTGCCAAAGAGGGCGCCGATGGTGCCTGAGGCCGCGAGGATGGTCCAGTCCAGCGAGCTGACGCGCGGAAACAGCCGTGAACCGACGGCGACGGCCAGCGCAATATTCACCACCATAATCGGATGCTCCGGGCCGAGACTGACGCCGCCGGCAAGGCCGAGGATCAGCGCGGCCAGCAGTCCGGGCAGCGCGCCGGTAGCAATGGGGGCGCCAATGAGCGATTCGGTCGCCGGATCCGGCCCGGCGTGTCCCGGGCTGTAGCGGACTATCAGGCCCACGGCGATCCCTGTCGCCGTGAGCATGGCGATAATCCATAGCGGGCTGTCAGCGCTGATCCCCAACTGGGTGGGCAGGTTGCTCCACAGCACGCGCTGTAGCAGCGCGGCAACCTTCATCGCGCCGATCAGGATCAGACTGCAGGCGATACCTATCAGGATGGCCGGCACCGACAGGATCAGCATTGTTCTGGCGCGAGGATGGAGCATGAAAATGTCCTTGTTAAAGTTCTGAAGCACTACTTTGCCTTCGTCGGCTGGGGCCGTCGATGCAAATGGTGCTGAAACGATAAAGTTAAGGCGGCGTCTGATTCCCGCGGCGTCGTTTACAGACTACCTTGCATAGATTACAAACTAAATGTGACCTATGTCGCTAAACAAGGGGCGTCTACGCGTTGGACGTTGTTGTTAAGCCGCCATGAATTTACAGTGTGCCAAAAGAATTATTTTGACTTTAGCGGAGCCGTAACGGAATGACAAAATTTGCTTTAGTAGGAGATGTCGGGGGGACCAACGCCCGCCTGGCGCTATGTGATCTGGCGAGCGGAGAGATCTCTCGTGCTAAGACCTATTCCGGGCTCGATTATCCCAGTCTGGAGGCGGTGGTGCGCGTCTATCTGGAGGAGCACCAGGTGACCGTCAACGAAGGCTGTATCGCCATTGCCTGCCCGATCACCGGCGACTGGGTAGCGATGACCAACCATACCTGGGCCTTCTCCATCGCTGAAATGAAGCGCAACCTTGGCTTTGCCCATCTGGAGATAATTAACGATTTTACCGCCGTTTCCATGGCCATCCCGATGCTGAAAGCCGAGCACCTCATTCAGTTTGGCGGCAGCGCTCCGGTGGCGGGCAAACCGATCGCCGTTTATGGCGCCGGAACCGGGCTTGGCGTGGCGCATCTGGTGCACGTTGACAAGCGCTGGGTCAGCCTGCCGGGCGAAGGCGGTCATGTCGATTTTGCGCCGAACAGCGAAGAAGAGGGGATTATTCTGGAAGAGCTGCGCGCCGAGCTGGGGCATGTTTCCGCAGAACGCGTGCTCTCGGGTCCCGGACTGGTCAATTTGTACCGCGCGATTGTGAAATCTGATGGCCGCCTGCCGGAAAACCTGCAGCCGCGCGAGGTCACCGAGCGAGCGCTGGCGGACAGTTGTACCGACTGTCGCCGGGCGCTGTCACTGTTCTGCGTCATTATGGGCCGCTTCGGCGGAAACCTGGCGCTGACTCTCGGGACCTTTGGCGGCGTGTATATCGCCGGGGGCATCGTGCCGCGCTTCCTGGAGTTCTTTAAAGCCTCCGGCTTCCGCGGCGGTTTTGAAGACAAAGGCCGTTTCAAAGCTTATGTTCAGGATATTCCGGTTTACCTGATCGTGCATGAAAACCCGGGCCTGCTGGGCTCCGGCGCGCATCTGCGTCAGACGCTGGGCCAGGTGTTATAAGCGCATCCCTCCCGGGCTACCGTCGTAGCCCGGATGGCGGGACTTCCCGCCTCTACAGATTCATCAGCTGGCGAAACTCTTTCACTTTACTGCGGCTCACCGGCACCTGAAATTCAAGGTCGCGCAGGCGCAGCACATAGGTATTGTTAAACCACGGCTCAATTTCGCGGATCTTGCTGAGATTCACGCAGTACGAGCGGTGGCAGCGAAAGAAATGTGCGGTGGGCAGTTTGCTGCAGAATTCGGTGATGTTCATCGGCATGACGAATGACTCCCGGCGGGTATAGACGAACGTCATCTTTTCATGCGCCTCGGCATAATAAATATCATGGATGCTGGTGACGATTATTCGTTCATCTTTTATCAGATTGATGGTGTCGTTTTCTCGTGGCGCCGCGTTGGTCGCTCCCGCAGCGACGTTATTTTGCTGCTGCCAGGCGGCGGTTAGCTTTTGTAGCATATTGATGATGCGTGACTCCTGGTAGGGCTTCAGGATGTAGTCAAACGCCTCCAGCTCAAAGGCTTCCACGGCGTGCTCTTTCCACGCGGTGATAAAGACGATAAAAGGCTTATGGGCAAACTGGCTGATGTTTTGCGCCAGCAAAACCCCGTCCAGCGACGGAATATTGATATCGAGAAAAATGGCATCGACCTTGTTGTGCTGGAGAAATTTCAGCACGTCCAGGCCATCGTCAAAGCTGCCGACGATCTCCATCTGGCTGTGGGTATTGATAAGCCAGGAGAGCTCCTGCTGAGCCAGAAACTCATCTTCCACAATAATAACTTTCATCTTTTCTCCGCTCATGACAACAGAGACTCCGTCAGCGCCTGCGGCGTGTGGTGATTGGGGACATAAAAGGCGATTTCTGTTCCTGGCGTCAGGGTGCGGATATGCAACCCCTCGCCGTAGAGGAGCTTCACCCGGTGATGAACGTTAAGCAGGCCGATTTTATTTCCCGGCATTTCGTCGGCTTCCACGCGAGCGACCACGGCGGGATCGATGCCGTTGCCAGTGTCGCGAACGCTGATGCGAACCCGATTGCCGCACTCGTTAATGCCGATCGTCACCACCCCCTTGCCTTTACAGGGCTGGATACCATGAACGATGGCATTTTCCACCAGCGGCTGGATAAGCAGGCTCGGGATCACGCAGCTGACGTCGTCGTCAATATCATAGATGACCGTCAGCTTGTCGCCGAATCGCGCCTGTTCAATGGCGATATAATCTTTGATCTGATACAGCTCTCGTTTGATATCAATCTGCTCATCGTCTTTTAATTCGATGTTATAGCGCAGGTAGCGCGACAGATTAAAAATGAGCTGGCGCGCGGTGTCCGGATTAAGGCGAATCGAGGAGGAGATCGCGTTCAGCGCATTAAATAAAAAATGCGGGTTAATTTTGCTTTGCAGGGCGCGCAGCTCCGCTTTATTGGCCATCTCGCGCAGCTGTTCGGCGCGGGAGACTTCCAGCTGGGTGGAGATTATTTGCGACAGGCCAATCGCCATCTCCTGTAGCGTCGAAGTGATGCGATGGGCGTGGCAGTAATAAATTTTTAGCGTGCCGGTCACCACCCCTTTTTCCCACAGCGGGATCACCATCAAGGAGTGGATCTCCGGCGTGCGGTGGGCTTCATCATTGTTTTTTATAATGATTTTCCCATAACGAATCGCCTGCCGGGTGGTAGGGCTGATGACATCGTCGTGGTGTTGATAGTTGGCCTCCCCCACGCCCACGTAGGCCAGCACATGCTCGGTATTGGTGATCGCCACCGCGTCGGCGGTAATGTCGCGGCGGATAATCTCGCATACCTGGCGCAGAGAATCGCTGTTAACGTGACGAAACAGCGGCAGGGTTTTGTTAGCGATATCGAGCGCCAGTTTTGCCTGCCGCGCCGCGCTGGCCTCCTTTTCCCCTTCCACGCTCTGCACCAGCAGCACGATAAAACCGATGCAGACGCTGCCGAGGATCATCGGGATACCAATTTTAGAGACGATATCCAGGCCGAGGCTCAGGGAAGGCGCCCAGACCACCACCAGAATCATGGTCAGGGTCTCACACACCATGCCGGCCAGAATGCCGATTTTCCACCGTTGATCGCGGGCCACTTTACGGTTAATCAATCCTGACAGCAGGCCTGCGACAATGCTGGTGATAAAGCAGGGCACGGCGGTGACGCCATCGATATCAATCAGGTAGCGGTGTACGCCGGCAATCACCCCGACAATTGCCCCTACCCACGGACCAAACAGGATCCCGCCGGACATGACGGCGATAATGCGCACATTCACCAGCGAACCTTCCACCGGGACGCCGGACCAGGTGCTGAACAGGGCAAACAGCGAGAAAATGGCCGTCACGGCCAGCAGCTCTTTCGGCGTATGGGCCGACTTATGCAACAGTTCGCGGAACAGGCGCAGGCGAATGAGGAAAAACAGGCAAATAAGCATCAGGGCCGCACGATCATAGACCGCCAGCATCATCGTGAAAATTTCGTGCATGGGTGTGCCGCGTCAGTGGCCAGAAAAGAACATGATAAAAAACCTGACGGCAGAAGACCAGCCGCAGAAATATAATGAGGAAAGGCATACTTTTTAAAGGGGATTGGTGGGGGGCCACCGCGAGAGCGGCAGCCCTGGCTTTTAACGATAAAATTCTGTGTTAAGAAAGATATCAATATGTTACCACTCTTTATACAACTCTGGACTATTCCGGCGATGAACTGCCGTATTTAGCGCCGTCGATACCCGTTTTATATGCCAGGGAATATTTTTTACCGGCCCTCTCGACAACATGTTTTTTTTCAGGTTATTTTCTAAACGAGCCGCAACAGCGGCAGCGTCGCTCGGACGGTCCGGGCGCTAACGTTAATCAGAGGAACCTATGGCTGAATCCAGTCCTGAACGCCGTTTTACGCGTATCGATCGTCTCCCCCCGTACGTTTTTAATATTACTGCTGAACTGAAAATGGCTGCGCGCCGGCGCGGCGAGGATATTATTGATTTCAGTATGGGCAATCCCGATGGCGCGACGCCGCCGCATATCGTGGAAAAACTTTGCACCGTTGCCCAACGGCCTGACACCCATGGTTACTCTACCTCGCGGGGGATCCCGCGCCTGCGTCGCGCCATTTCACGCTGGTATGAAGAACGCTATAACGTTGACATCGATCCGGAATCGGAAGCGATCGTCACCATTGGTTCGAAAGAGGGGCTGGCGCACCTGATGCTGGCGACTCTGGATCATGGCGACACGGTGCTGGTGCCAAACCCCAGCTATCCGATTCACATCTATGGCGCGGTGATTGCCGGGGCGCAGGTGCGCTCGGTGCCGCTGGTGGAAGGTGTGGATTTCTTTAACGAGCTGGAACGCGCCATCCGCGAGAGTTACCCGAAGCCGAAGATGATGATCCTTGGTTTTCCCTCGAATCCAACGGCGCAGTGTGTGGAGCTGGACTTTTTTGAAAAGGTCGTCGCCCTGGCGAAGCAGTATGACATCCTGGTCGTCCACGATCTGGCCTATGCCGATATCGTGTATGACGGCTGGAAAGCGCCCTCCATCATGCAGGTGCCCGGCGCGCGTGATGTCGCCGTCGAGTTCTTTACCCTGTCGAAAAGCTATAACATGGCCGGCTGGCGCATTGGCTTTATGGTCGGCAACAAGACCCTGGTGAATGCCCTCGCTCGCATCAAAAGCTATCACGACTATGGCACGTTTACGCCGCTGCAGGTGGCGGCGATCGCTGCCCTTGAGGGCGATCAGCAGTGCGTGCGTGAAATTGCCGAACAATATAAGCGCCGTCGCGATGTGCTGGTGAAAGGGCTCCACGAAGCCGGCTGGATGGTGGAATGTCCGAAAGCGTCCATGTACGTCTGGGCGAAAATACCGGAACCTTACGCTGCCATGGGCTCGCTGGAGTTTGCGAAAAAGTTGCTTAATGAAGCGAAGGTCTGCGTCTCGCCGGGGATAGGCTTTGGCGACTATGGCGATACTCACGTCCGCTTCGCGCTGATCGAAAACCGGGACCGTACGCGCCAGGCGATCCGCGGCATCAAGGCGATGTTCCGCGCCGATGGCTTGCTGCCCGCCGCGAGCTAGCGCTTCGGCGAATACGCCATAACAAAAACGGGAGCCAGTGGGCTCCCGTTTTTTTTGACACCGCTGCAGTCTAGATCATCAGGGCAAAAGTACCGGCCCAAACGATGACCATAAAAGAGAGGCCCATAAAGAAGTATTTCACGATTCATCACTCCACGCGCTTGTGCGACGTTCAAATGAATTAATTGTTCTGTTATTCCTGGGCTGTCGCAGGTGAAAAATCACGTTGCGGCAGCTCGCAATTCTGTGCGCTTTGTGCTCCAGATGGCGCTAATGTACGCCTAAAAAATGAGGGAAACAAGTGGCATTTTTTTATTAATTTTTAGTTACTTAGGAGTGTCGTGATTCGGCGACACATTAATTTCACCCGGTAATAAATTTCACGCCAGCGACGCTGTTAAAACGGATTTTGGCGATGGGCAAAATGGAGGACGGCCAGCGAGGGCGCACGCAATTTCTTTGCTACGCGCCGCCGCCGATTTAATGCTGGTCAGAGGCGCGCGGCCGCCACTCGGCCGGGTAGTGAGCCGGGATAAAGCGCAGTGTGAGCGCCATGAGTAGCAGGACGCAGAGCGCATGCCAGGACCAGTCAAGCGTGTAGTTCCCGCTCAGGCTGCGCAACAGGCCGGAAAGCCAGGGGGAGAGGCCTGCGATGATAAATCCGATACCCTGCATAAACGCCACCAGCCGGCCGGCTACCGCCGGTTGTCCGGCGTGATCCAGCGCCAGCACCAGGCACAGGGGAAAGGCGCCACCCAGACCCACTCCGCAGGCGATGGCCCACAGCGCTGGGACGTGCTGCGGCAGCCAGATGAAGCCGCAGAAGCCAATGAGCTGTAGCGTCAGCGCGAACAGCAGAAGCTGGCGTCGGTCATCCTGGCGAGCCAGCGCCGGGAGCAGCAGTGCCCCCGCGGTTTGCCCGACGGTCAGCAGCGCCAGCAGTGAGCCGCTGTACTGGGCGCTATCGCCAAGCTGGATATAGTAGGGCGGCAGCCAGGCGATCAGACTGGCGTAACCGGCATTGATCAGTCCGAAATAGAGTCCCAGCGTCCAGGCGCGGCGCTGGCCAATAATCGCGACCCGGGGGGAAGCGCTGGTCTGATGCGGTGCGCGAGGCAATTGCCGGCAAATCGCCAGCCAGCCGAGCAGGGCCAGCAGGGCAGGGAGCGCCCACCAGGCCAGCGCCTGGTGCCAGACCGTACTGCGTGACGCCAGCCATGGCGTGAACGCAGCGCCTAACCCGCCGCCGCCCATCAGCGCCGCCGACCATAGTCCCATCACCAGCGGCGTACGCCGGGCGAACAGACGCTTTATCACCGCCGGGATGGCGGCCTGGATAATGCCGATGCCAATTCCCCCCGCAAGGGCGCTGCTGAGCAGCAAACCGCTATGTGGGGCGCTTTCCCGCAGCAGGGCACCCGCCGCGATAATCAGCAGGCTCAGCGCAATGCTGCGGTTTTGACCAACAGTGCGATCGACCCAGCCGCCGGCCAGCGCCAGCACGCCCATCGCGATGACCGGCAGGGCGGTGAGGAGCGCGACCAGGGTATAGCTCATCCCGCTGGCGGCGCGGATATCCGGCAGCAAGGGACCTATCGAGGTGAGCAGCGGACGCATGTTTATCCCAATGAGTACCAGGACACACAGCGTCAGATTCTGTCGCAGCATGGGCGTCATGGTTGCTGTTCCGCCCAGCGCTGATAAAGTGCCGGCCCCTCCGGCTGCGGGCAGTGGTGGATTGGCAGCGTCTGCCGGGACAGCGGCTGCTGCAGCTGCTGATAAATCGCGGTGGTTGAGAGCTGAAAGGGTTCGCCATCCTGATTACTGTTGGCGAAAAATACTTCCCGCACGCCGGTTAAATAGAGTGCGCTCAGGCACATAGGACAAGGTTGCCCGCTGGCATAGATAACGCATTCGCGCAGCACCTCGCTTCCCAGTCTGGCGGCAAGCTCGCGAACGGCATTCAGTTCGGCATGCGCCGTTGGGTCACCGTTCAGATGAAAGGTATTGACGGCTTCGGCGACAATCTCATCATGCCGCACCAGAACGGCGCCGAAGGGGCGGCCACCGTCAGCAATATTTTGTTTTGCCAGCGCTAATGCGCGCTGGAGATAGCGATCGTCAGCGGACATAGTCACTCCTGCATAAGATGATGTTGATGGTGAAAAACGCAGAGGATGGTAGGTAGAGAGTACGTATCTTGTTTCATAAGTTAAAAGACTTATTTATGATGAACCCTATTTGAATTGCTTATAGGTAAGCGGATGCTCCTGCGCCATCTTTCCTACTTTATCGCCGTGGCAGAACATCGTGGATTTACCCGCGCCGCCGCGGCGCTCCATGTCTCCCAGCCTGCGCTGTCACAGCAGATCCGCCAGCTGGAAGCGATGCTGGAGGTTCAGCTCTTTGACCGCTCTGGTCGTTATACCCGCCTGACCGATGCCGGAGAGATCTGGCTGGAGTATGCCCGCCGCGTGTTACGCGATCTTGAGGAGGGGCGGCGCGCCCTGCACGACGCAGAAGATCTGCAGCGTGGTAAACTCCGCATCGCCATGACGCCGACCTTTACCACTTACATGCTGGGGCCGCTGGTGGAGGCGTACTATCGACGCTACCCCGGAGTGAAATTGCTTATCCAGGAGATGAACCAGGAGCGGATGGAAACGATGCTCCTGGAGGATGAACTGGATGTGGGAATTGCCTTTGGCGAGAGCCTCTCGCGGGATATTGTGGTTCAGCCGCTGCTGACGGAAACCCTCGCGCTGGTGGTGAGCCGTGCGCATCCGCTGGCTCATGAAAGCCACCTGCAGCTGCAGGCTCTTGACGCACAGCCGCTGATTTTACTGAGCAGCGAGTTTGCCACCCGGGAGCAAATCAACCGCTATTGTCGCCGCCATCGGCTCGAACCTGACGTGCGGATGGAGGCCAACTCCATCGGCGCCGTACTAACGGTTATTCGCGGCACGCCGCTTGCGACGCTGCTGCCAGCGGCGATCGCCGGACAGTATGATGACCTCGTGGCCATTGAGCTTAAGCCCGCGCTGCTGCAGCGCACGGCCTGTTTGCTGCAGCGCCAGGGCGCATGGCAGAGCGCTGCGGCGCGCGAATTCATTGCGCTGGCGCGGGAGATCGCGGTAACGCTTGAGCAGGAAAACGGCCAGGCCCTGTATGAGGACCTGCGTCACTTGCCGACGAGCCTGGACTAACGATCGGCTTCGCTGAGGATATCGGCCTCATCGGGCAGGGTATTCTCCCGGAGCATGCCCTCTTCTTTGAGCCTTTCCAGTACGTGATGAAAGAGCTGAGTCTTGTCTGGCTCGGCCATATTCTGTAATTTCTCATTAAATACGGTATGGGACTGAATAAGGTAATGGATAAATTCCAGCAATACCTCATTTTGCGGCAGGACGGTTAATTCCTGATGGATGTAACTGGTTTGTTCCAGCAGCGAATTTTTTGTCACGTCCATAGGCCGGGCGCTAATACTGTGAGCGTATATTTTCTCAATGGCCTGGCTGGTGATATAGATGCGGTTCAATGATATAGCAGAGTATTCGTCTTCATCCGGAATGAAATGACAATAGACAAACGGTTTGTCGGGCAGCATCATGCTGAGTCTGTTTTCGTAAAGAATATCATCAGGCGCCTCCAGTAGCGCCATTAAATTCCGACTGTGTGGGTGCCAGAGTCCGGATGCGGACACTTTTACGTTAAACTGCGTCACCGTATTTCCGCGTAATGTTTCCACAATCGGAATATCGCCATCAAGCCGCAGAATGCTGCGGATATGGGAGTGGGGTGACCAGAAAGTCTCCACTTCCTCGGCAGAGGCAAGCGGATTAAGCGCGGTGGTCACGTCTTTTTCCTGATGAGAAAGGACGGCTATTTTTAATGTTCCCCGCGTCGGATTAAGCTTCAGACAGAGATTGATCGCACCAATATCATGCCAGTGAAGAATGTCTTCAAGTTCGCAGTTTAATAATTTTTGCGCCCGCGCCAGAGAGCAATACTCCATTGGCGGTAAATTATTTAGCTTCCAGATATTCCGTTCTGTAATATTCATAAGAATTGTACGTCGATGAAAAAATAAATCGCCATGGTGAGCAAAAAGCATCGATGACAAGGATTTATTCTTCCCGCTGACTTCCTTTACCTGATTAACAAAACCCATTCACATTGAGAATAATATGTCGATAAGTTGGCTGTTTTTATTGTTTTGCTGCCGCGTATTTACTTTATCCCGTTATCTTATCATCTCTTATTCGTAGAGAAAAATAGTTTGCTCAATATAAGCATTTCTTTCTGGCAGGAATCTTTTTGCAGGAATGTTGAAGGCGAGCACGAGCGGAGTACGAAGAAAGGGACAGTCAATTGGCGACCTTCGTGGTCGGCAGGGGGGGGGCAAACAGACGCCAGTCGCGTCTGTTTGGTGTAGCTGTTGTTATTGTGGCGTCGACAGAAAACGGTCACCCGGCTGCGCGATGGCATACCATGCCATCATCTCTGCGGTGCCCGGTTGGCCTTCGGCAGGCGCCCAGGCCATGGTGTCAACTTCGGCAAGCGGCTGATAAGCACCTTGCTTAACTTCAAAAACCATCCCGCCCGGGTCGAGCGAGAGCACCGTATGCCAGGTACCGGCTTCCATTTCCAGCGCCGTGCAGGTTTCACCCAGCACCACCCGGCGGGTGACTACGCCATTGTCATCAAAATTCAGTACCACAAAGCGGCCTTTCAGGGGCAGCAAAAGTTCGAAGGTATGTCTGTGCCGGTGCGGACGGATATAGGTGCCGGGTTCCATCGCAATGGCGAGGCGCTGTACCGGGTCGCTTAGTTCGGGATGAAAATTGCGATGGGCACGCAAGCGCGGTGCACTGGCTGCCGCTTCGCTCTGCTGCTGCATATCGCTGAGGGTGATCTGTTTCATATCAACGCCTGGCTCCTGTATCGTCCAGAGAAGGTTGCAACGGGGTAGTGGCTTGTGACTGTTTAAGCCAAGGGGCATTGTACGCGGAATGCGCGTTTTTGTCGGTTTATTGTCTGTGCGATTGACTGGGGCGCCCCTTCCTGTCCTGGCTAATCCACTCGTGGATAATTTCGGCAAATTATGATGGCGAGAAGAATATGCCATGGCTGGCGTTTAGGTAATGGTGGGAAATAGCGGTCAACGTTTATATGGTGTCCCCTGCAGGAATCGAACCTGCAACTAGCCCTTAGGAGGGGCTCGTTATATCCATTTAACTAAGGGGACAAGGCGGTGCGAGTATAGCGTTTTTTGCCCGCCTGAGTAAGAGCCATACCGTCTGACTGCTTAAACCCTCGCCACTCAGGGCGCTTTTTTTATGCCTGGTCGGCGTTTTTGGCTTTCTCCGCGGCCTGGGCGCGGGCTTCCGCTTTTCGCTTGCTGCTCATATCGTTACGGATCTGCGCATGGCTCAGCAGCGCGAAGATGAAGGTCCCGCCGCAGATATTTCCCGCCAGCGTCGGCAGGGCGAACGGCCAGATAAAGTCGCTCCAGGGCAGGCTTCCGTTAAACACCAGATAAAGGATCTCGACCGATCCCACCACGATATGAGTCGTATCCGCCAGGGCGATAAGCCAGGTCATGAGAATAATCACCACGATCTTGGCCGCACCGGCGACAGGAAACATCCAGACCATGGTGGCGACCAGCCAGCCGGAAATAATCGCATTAGCGAACATCTCCGTCGGGCTGTTTTTCATTACGTCTTCGGCGATGCTGACAAAGGCCTGACGAGTTGGTTCATCAAAGACGGGCATAAAATTGAAGGCCCATGCGGCCACTGCGGTACCGATGAGGTTGCCAGCCAGCACCACCGACCATAACCGCATCAGCAAACCGATGTTACCTGGTGTGGGATTGTGCATCACCGGCAGAACGGCGGTAACCGTATTTTCCGTGAACAGCTGCTGGCGGGCCATGATCACGATAATAAAGCCGAAGGTATACCCGAGATTTTCCAGTAAAAACCCGCCCGGGATCCCCTCCAGTTTGACGTGAAAAATCCCTTTTGCCAGCAGGGAGGCGCCCATCGACAGACCGGCCGCAATGGCTGACCACAGCAAGGCCAGCGCATCGCGTTCCATCTCTTTTTCCCCTTCCTGGCGAATATGTTCATGGATGGCCATCGCCCGCGAGGGCAGGCGATCTTCATCCACTTCTATTTCCTCTCCGCGCTGTTTTTCTTCACTTTCGACTTCTCGCTCGTCATCCGCTGGTTTTAATTTGTTATTGTCTAGTTCATCCATTTTGTGGCCCTCGCTATCAATCTATATAGATATAGCGTAGCGGCTTTCCCTGCCGTCTGGCTGGGCATACTCTGAAATCGCAAAAATGGTAACGTCAGATTTTTGTTGCTCCGGTAGAATAGGAGCCCCGCGATCTCGTTATTCCCAGGCTATGATCAAATCAACAACTTGGGTGATATAGACATCGTTCAACGTGCTGTTACAATCGCTCACATCTATACGGGCGGAAACGTTGTCTTTCCGTCATGGATGGCAACTCGCGATAGCCATAAAAACCAGGGAGACACCTATGAATTATCGCCTGTCGGCGCTTGCGCTTGGCGCCACATTGCTGGTGGGATGTGCCAGTTCCAGCTCTGGCGATCAGCCGCAGGGGCGTTCAGACCCGTTAGAAGGGTTTAACCGCACGATGTTCAATTTCAACTTTAACGTGGTTGATCCTTACGTGCTTCGCCCGGTGGCGGTGGCATGGCGTGACTACGTCCCGCAGCCGGCGCGCAATGGTTTGAGCAACTTCACCAGCAACCTTGAAGAGCCGGCGGTAATGGTGAACTCCTTCCTGCAGGGCGACCCCTATAAAGGTATGGTGCACTTTACCCGTTTCTTCCTGAACACCATCCTCGGGATGGGCGGTCTGATCGATGTCGCGGGCATGGCGAATCCGCAGCTGCAGCGCGTTGAACCGCATCGTTTCGGCAGCACGCTCGGCCATTATGGCGTCGGCTATGGTCCGTATGTGCAACTGCCATTCTACGGTAGCTTTACGCTGCGCGATGAAGGCGGTGATATGGCCGATGGCCTCTACCCGGTACTCTCCTGGTTGACCTGGCCGATGTCGATTGGTAAATGGGCTGTCGAAGGGATTGAAACGCGTGCCCAGCTGCTGGATTCCGACGGCCTGCTCCGTCAGTCTTCCGATCCTTACATTTTGGTGCGTGAAGCTTATTTCCAGCGCCATGACTTTATCGCCAACGGCGGTAAGCTGACCCCGGCGGACAACCCGAATGCCCAGGCTATTCAGGATGAGCTGAAGGATATTGATTCACAGTAATCTGCGAATGAAAAAAAAGGGTGAACATGTTGTTCACCCTTTTTTGTTGTGTGCGGCTTATCAGAAGCGGTAGTTGAAGTTAGCGCCGTACAGCCAGGCGGTCCCTTCGGAACGGAAGGTATACGGGCCTTCCTTAATTTCTACGTGCTGGCCGTGCATATAGGAAAGACCGACGTCAACCGACGCATCCTTGTTGAACGCGTAAGTGGTACCCGCGCTCAGCCACAGGCGATCCTGGTCAGGAATGGAGATGGAGCGGTTGTTGGCCGGTACCGGGCTGTCATCGAAAGCGATACCGGTGCGGAAGGTCCAGTTATCGTCATAATAATACGTGGTCCCCAGAGCAAGACGGTAAGCGTCTTTAAAGCCTTCCTCTTTATAGAACAGCGTCTGGCCGTTGCTGCCGGTGGCTTTCAGCTCCTGGAACTGACTCCAGCTGGTGTAGGTCAGGCTATAGTGGACCGCCCACTGCGGCGCCACGCGGTTATAGCCAGACAGCTCCCACATTTCCGGCAGGTTAAGGGTCAGTGAACCGCCGGTGGTCTGGCCGTTAGTGCCCGCTGGCAGACCGAAGTTGCCGAGGATTTGGTTATAGGCCGCCGGCAGGCTGCTGCGGTAGTTACCGTCGAAGTCGATCTTCACCTCGGAACGGTAGGTAAAACCGTAGCGGTTGTTCTTATCCAGCTCATAGAGGATACCGGCATTCCAGCCAAAGCCCCAGGCGTTGCCGTTAAGATGGGCGATCTGCGTGTCGGCAGGGATCTTCGCCACCTGGCCTGCCAGCGCCGGCGGCAGTGCGCCAGAACCAGCGACAATCTGACCCAGGTCACCCGCATAGCGCTCGATCTTCGCCTTGGCGTAGACCGCGTCAAAACCTAAGCCAAAGCTCCAGTTGCTGTCGAGACGGTAGGCGCCGCTCAGGTTGAAGTTCGCGGTGGTCAGGTCGGTTTTACCGCCCATGCTGCCAGCCGCATAGTCATCGTTGTATTCCGTTGCCAGGCCGTAGTTAGAGGTAATGGATGCCCCCCAACCGAATTGATCGTTAATCGGCGCGACAAAGTGGAAGTTGGGTACCCACGCCGTCGGGGCGATATTGTCCGCATTCAGGCTCTTGCCGGTGGGAGAGGTGCCGGAGACATTGACACCCGGGTCAACAAAAACGGCGCCCGCCGACATGGTTGGACGGTCAAACATCATAATTAATGCCGGGTTACGACTGGCATTGCCTGCATCGTCTGCGATAGCCCCTTCACCGGAATAGGCCCGACCCAGCCCTGATGAAGAGAATTCGTTGAGCTGGAAGCCTGCTGACCAGGCCTGGGTGGAAACAAGTGCTACAGCCACTGCAAGGGCAGATTGGGTAAAGCGGGTTTTCTGGCTCATGCCCATAACCTCATTGAGTTATTTTTTTTTAAACTATGTTACATGCCGTAACAGAAGCGCGGAAGTGTAGGGTCTGTGGTACAACAGAGAAATCAGACCAGTGCGCTGAGTATAGGTCTGACCAGATGAGTTGTTGCAAGTTTGTTTATGAAGTTTTTCAATTGTGATAACAGAAACGCGATCCAGCTGACAAAATTGTCGGGGGGAGTAAGAGGCAGAAAAGCTGATTTTTGTTTTAGATCATTTTTAAGTGTGATTTCTGTCACTTAACGCGGTGATGGCGATTCTCGGCTGGAGGCTCACCGGGGGCAGGGCGTAAAATAGGCACATTATTTGTCTGGCACCGAAGGTGCCTATACAGAGGAAATCTACGATGAGTAAATGTAGCGCTGATGAAACCCCGGTATGCTGCTGTATGGATGTAGGCACCATTGTGGACAACACCGACTGCACCGCCTCATACAGCCGCGTGTTCGCCAACCGCGCTGAAGCGGAGCAAACGCTCGCTGCGCTGAGCGAGAAAGCGCGTAATGTGCAATCTGAACCGTGCAAAATCAACCCGACCTTCACCGATGTTGACGGCGGCGTACAGCTGGATATCGATTTTATTTTTAGCTGCGAAGCCGAATCGCTGATCTTCCAGTTAGGATTACGTTAATCCCTCCGTTTAACGCCCCGTAGAAGGGGCGTTACCTTTCTGTTCAATGTGTTTTGGCTCGCAATTTTTCGCTTCCCCGATTGGCTTAATGTAAAAAATTAGTTAAGACTGTTATCAGGTCAGACCACTTGGTTGTTTTGCTTAACAGGGGAGCGTTATGAGTCAGGCATTACCGCTTATCACCCGTCAGGGCGATCGCATTGCCATTGTCAGGGGTTTACGCACGCCATTTGCGCGCCAGGCGACGGTTTTTCATGGCGTTCCGGCCGTTGATTTAGGGAAAATGGTGGTTGGCGAAATGCTCGCCCGGAGTGACATTCCCGCGGACGTCATTGAGCAACTGGTTTTTGGCCAGGTGGTGCAGATGCCGGAGGCGCCGAATATCGCCCGGGAAATCGTGCTCGGCACCGGAATGAGCGTGCACACCGATGCCTATAGCGTCAGTCGCGCCTGCGCCACCAGCTTCCAGGCCGTGGCGAATGTTGCTGAAAGCCTGATGGCCGGCACCATCCGCGCCGGTATTGCCGGCGGCGCCGACTCCTCTTCTGTATTGCCCATTGGGGTCAGTAAAACACTGGCCCGCACGCTGGTGGATGCCAATAAAGCCCGCACGCTGAGCCAAAAGCTGAAGCTGTTTTCCCGTCTGCGGCCGCGCGACCTGCTGCCGGTCCCCCCGGCGGTGGCGGAATATTCAACCGGTTTGCGGATGGGCGATACCGCGGAACAGATGGCGAAAAGTTGGGGCATCACCCGGGAACAACAGGATGCGCTGGCGCATCGTTCGCACCAGCTGGCGGCCAAAGCCTGGGAAGAGGGAAAGTTGTCAGCTGAGGTGATGACGGCCTACGCGCCCCCTTTCCGCGAGCCGCTGGAGCAGGACAACAATATTCGTAAAAATTCAACCCTCGCAGATTACCAAAAGTTACGCCCTGCCTTTGACCGCAAACATGGCACCGTCACCGCAGCCAACAGCACGCCGCTGACGGACGGCGCGGCGGCGGTGATCCTGATGACCGAGTCCAGGGCCAATGAGCTGGGTCTGACGCCGCTGGGTTACCTGCGCAGCTATGCCTTTACCGCCATCGACGTCTGGCAGGATATGCTGCTGGGTCCCGCATGGTCCACGCCGCTGGCGCTGGAGCGGGCAGGTCTGACGCTGGCGGATCTGACGCTTATTGATATGCACGAAGCTTTTGCCGCGCAGACGCTGGCCAATCTCCAGTGTCTGGCAAGCGAGCGCTTTGCCCGTGAAGTGCTGGGACGCTCGCAGGCCACCGGTGAGGTGGATGAGAGCAAGTTTAACGTCCTCGGCGGATCTATTGCTTATGGCCATCCTTTTGCTGCCACCGGCGCGCGGATGATCACCCAGACGCTGCATGAGTTGCGGCGACGGGGCGGGGGATTTGGTCTGGTGACGGCCTGCGCGGCAGGTGGTCTGGGTGCGGCGATGATCGTGGAGGCTGAATAATGGATGCTGTTTCCGCTTTTAAGCTTGAGGTCCGTGCGGACAAGATCGCGGTGATCACCATCGATGCCCCGGGTGAGAAAATGAATACCCTGAAAGCCGAGTTCGGCAATCAGGTGCGGGGGCTGATACGTCGGGTTCGTGATGATAAGTCGGTGCGCGGCGTGGTGTTTATCTCCGCCAAAGCGGATAACTTTATCGCCGGCGCAGACATTAACATGATTGCCCGCTGCCGCAGCGCGCAGGAAGCGGAAGCGCTGGCGCGCCAGGGACAGCAGATTATGGCTGAGATCCATGGCTTGTCGATCCCGGTGATTGCCGCCATCCACGGCGCCTGCCTTGGCGGCGGTCTGGAACTGGCGCTGGCCTGCCATGGTCGGATCTGTAGCGATGACGAAAAAACCCGTCTCGGTTTGCCGGAAGTGCAGCTTGGCCTGCTGCCGGGCTCCGGGGGAACGCAGCGTTTACCGCGGCTGATTGGCGTCAGTACAGCGCTGGATATGATGCTTACCGGCAGGCAGCTGCGTGCGCGCCAGGCGCTGAAGGCCGGTCTGGTAGACGAGGTGGTTCCGCAGGCGATTTTATTGCAGGCGGCGGTGGAGCTGGCGCTGAAGGGGCGACCGGCCAGTCGGGATATGCCCGTACGCGAACGCGTGCTGGCGGGGCCTTTGGGCCGCCATCTGTTATTCCATTTCGTCGGCAAACAAACGCAGCGCAAGACCCAGGGGAACTATCCGGCGGTGAAGCGAATTCTGCAGGTTGTCGAGAATGGCCTGGCCCACGGCTGCAGCAGCGGTTACGCCGAAGAAGCTCGCGCGTTTGGCGAACTGGCGATGACCCCGCAGTCGCAAGCGCTGCGTTCGATCTTCTTTGCCAGTACCGATCTGAAAAAAGACCGTGGCGCTGAAGCCGAGCCCGGACCGCTGACAAGCATTGCGGTGCTGGGCGGCGGCCTGATGGGCGGGGGGATCGCCTATGTGACCGCCTGTAAGGACGGGCTGCCGGTGCGCATTAAAGATATCCAGCCGCGCGGGATTAACCATGCCTTAAAGTACAGCTGGGATCTGCTGAATAAACAGGTCCGCCAGCGTCGTCTGCGCCCCAGCGAGCGCGATCGCCAGATGGCGATGATCTCCGGCGCCACCGACTATCAGGGCTTTGCTCATCGCGACGTGGTGATCGAGGCGGTATTTGAGGACCTGGCCCTGAAGCAGCGGATGGTCAGCGAAGTGGAGCAATATTGCGGGCCGCAGACCATCTTTGCGTCGAACACCTCATCGTTACCGATAGGCGATATTGCCGCCCAGGCCCGTCGCCCCGGGCGGGTGATCGGCCTGCATTTCTTCAGTCCAGTGGAAAAAATGCCGCTGGTTGAAGTGATCCCGCATAAGGGAACCGATCCGCAGGCTATCGCCACCGTGGTGCAACTGGCTAAACGTCAGGGGAAAACGCCGATTGTGGTGGCGGATAAAGCGGGCTTCTATGTGAACCGCATCCTCGCGCCCTATATCAATGAAGCGATGCGCCTGCTGGTGGAGGGCGAACCGGTTGAAGAGATTGATAAGGCCCTGGTTAAATTCGGTTTCCCGGTAGGGCCAATCCAGCTACTGGATGAGGTTGGCATCGATACCGGCACCAAAATTATCCCCGTGCTGGAGAGCGCGTTTGGAGAACGTTTTAGCTCACCTGCAAACATCATTGACGCGATTTTGAAGGACGATCGCAAAGGTAGAAAAAATAATCGTGGTTTCTATCTTTATGAGACAAAAGGGCGTAAAAGCAAAAAACGGCCCGACCCGGCAGTCTATCCGCTGCTCGGCATCGACCGCCCCCAGTCGCGGCTCTCCGCGCAGCAGGTGGCGGAACGCTGTGTGATGATGATGCTTAACGAGGCGGCGCGCTGCTTTGATGAGCAGATTATCCGTAGCGCGCGCGATGGCGATATCGGCGCCGTCTTTGGTATAGGGTTTCCGCCATTTCTTGGCGGCCCGTTCCGGTATATGGATACTATCGGCGCGGGTGAAGTTGCCGCGATCCTGCAGCGCCTGGCCGCCCAGTACGGCCCACGTTTTACACCCTGTGACACTTTATTACGCATGGCCGAACAGGGGACAACCTTTTGGCCAGCGGATGAACGGCTGACCTAAGTTGTGGTCAAAGAAGATAAATCCGGCTGCGGATGACGCTGTTGATTGGCTGTTTTGTAAACAATGATTGACTATACTTACGCCATTGAGGTAAAAAACAGCGTTTCATTCGTTGAATGGATCAGGCACAATGCCCGGCCACCGGGTCACCTGCGTATTGTCTTCGCAGGCCAAACTACGGTGCTTCTGGTTAACAAAAGCGGTGCAATATGCAAGTTTTTATTATGCGTCACGGCGACGCTGCCCTCGATGCAGCCAGCGACTCAGTTCGTCCATTAACCGTATGCGGTTGTGATGAGTCTCGTCAGATGGCAACCTGGCTGAAAGGTCAAAAAGTGGATATTGAGCGCGTTCTTGTCAGTCCCTATCTGCGTGCAGAACAGACGCTGGATATTGTTGGGGAGTGCATGAACCTGCCGAAACATGTCGACGTGATGCCGGAACTCACGCCGTGCGGCGACGTAGGCCTGGTTAGCGCCTATCTGCAGGCGCTGGCGAATGAAGGCGTGGCGACGGCGCTGGTCGTCTCCCACCTGCCGCTGGTGGGGTACCTGGTCTCAGAGCTGTGTCCGGGGGAAACGCCTCCGATGTTCACCACCTCGGCTATCGCCTGCGTGACGCTGGACGCCGACGGCAAGGGTGAATACCTCTGGCAGAAAAGCCCCTGCAATCTCAAGATGGCCAACGCCATCTGACGGCCCCGGAGCCCGCCGTTAAGGCAGCTCCGGCGGTTGCCACTCCTCTACCTCAATCAGTATCAGCAGTGCGGCGTCACCGCCGTACTCTTTTGGTGCCTGGTGAAACGCCATAATATGCGGGTGTTGCGCCAGCCACAGCGGGGTTTGCTGTTTGAGAATATGTTTGCCGTGCCCGTGCATCACACAGGCGCAAAACACATGTTCGCGGCGGCAGGCGGCAATCAGCGCGCCCAGTTCCTGTTTGGCCTGCTGCTGGGTGAGCCCATGCAGATCGAGAAACAGTTCCGGCGAATAATCCCCACGGCGCAGCTTTTTCAGCTCAAAATGGCTGACGTCGGCGCGGACATATTTCGTCGAGCCTTCAGTATTCAGTAGCGGCTGAAACTCATCAGAGAAATAGTGGCTGTTATCGGCCTGTTCCTGCAGCAAACGCTTCGGAGCAACCTCAGTGACTTTCTTGCGCTGCGGACGGTGAACGATGGTGTCCTGCTTGATCTTCCGCGTGCCGGTCATTAACTGACGGAACAGCGCCTGATCCTCCTCGCTTAGCGATGTCTTCTTTTTCATTGTCCACTCTCATTAATACTTTGCGCTAGTTTACCCGACTCAATATCCCTTCGGGCAAGGAAAACCTGTTTTTTCCCCGGTCACCCCACGCAAGAATGCTGATTTATCGCCGTCTTCATGGCACACTAGCCGCCGAATTTATAGCAGAGTGTGCCCTGGAGGTTGTCGTGGATAAAATTTTTGTTGATGAGGCAGTCAATGAGCTGCATACCATTCAGGACATGCTGCGCTGGGCGGTAAGCCGTTTCAGCGCTGCTAATATCTGGTACGGTCACGGGACTGATAACCCGTGGGACGAGGCAGTACAGCTGGTGCTGCCGTCGCTCTACCTACCGCTGGATATCCCGGAAGATATGCGGACTGCGCGTCTGACCTCCAGCGAGAAACACCGCATCGTTGAGCGGGTGATCCGCCGCGTGAACGAGCGCATTCCCGTCGCCTATCTGACCAACAAAGCGTGGTTCTGCGGGCATGAGTTTTACGTCGATGAGCGGGTGCTGGTCCCGCGCTCCCCGATTGGCGAACTGATCAACAATCAGTTTGCCGGGCTGATTAACCATAAGCCGCAGCATATCCTTGATATGTGCACCGGCAGCGGCTGCATCGCCATCGCCTGCGCCTATGCTTTCCCGGAAGCCGAAGTCGACGCCGTGGATATCTCCCCGGACGCGCTGGCCGTCGCCGAGCACAACGTGGAGTCCCATGGCCTGATCCATCACGTGACGCCGATCCGCTCCGACCTGTTCCGCGATCTGCCGAAGCTGCAGTACGATCTGATCGTCACCAATCCGCCGTATGTCGATGAAGAGGACATGGCCGATCTGCCGGAAGAGTATGAGCATGAGCCGGTGCTGGGTCTGGCCTCCGGTAGCGACGGCCTGAAGCTGACGCGCCGCATCCTCGGCAACGCGCCGGATTATCTCAGCGATGACGGGATTCTGATTTGTGAAGTCGGTAACAGCATGGTACATCTGATGGAGCAATATCCGGACGTGCCGTTTACCTGGCTTGAGTTTGATAACGGCGGCGACGGTGTCTTCATGCTGACCAAACAGCAGCTGATTGACGCCCGCGCGCACTTCGGTATTTATAAAGACTAAAAAAACAACACGCCAACATAACGAAAAAGATTGGAGCCGTGATGGCAGGAAATACAATTGGACAACTCTTTCGCGTCACTACCTTCGGCGAATCGCACGGCCTGGCGCTGGGCTGCATCGTCGACGGCGTGCCGCCGGGCATCCCGCTGACCGAAGCCGACCTGCAGCACGACCTCGATCGTCGTCGCCCGGGCACCTCGCGTTACACCACGCAGCGTCGCGAGCCGGATCAGGTCAAAATTCTTTCCGGCGTCTTCGAAGGCGTTACTACCGGGACCAGTATCGGCCTGCTGATTGAGAACACCGATCAGCGTTCGCAGGATTACGGCGCAATCAAAGATCTGTTCCGTCCGGGCCACGCCGATTACACCTACGAGCAAAAGTATGGTCTGCGCGACTATCGCGGCGGCGGTCGTTCTTCTGCGCGCGAAACCGCGATGCGCGTAGCGGCCGGGGCGATTGCCAAAAAATACCTTGCCGCGAAGTTCGGCATCGTCATTCGCGGCTGCCTGACGCAGATGGGCGATATTCCGCTGGCCATCAAAGACTGGGATCAGGTCGAGCAAAACCCGTTCTTCTGCCCGGACCCGGATAAAATCGACGCTCTGGATGAACTGATGCGCGGCCTGAAAAAAGAGGGTGACTCCATTGGCGCGAAAGTGACGGTGGTGGCTGACGGCGTACCGCCGGGCCTCGGCGAGCCGGTCTTCGATCGCCTGGATGCCGATATCGCCCACGCGCTGATGAGCATCAACGCCGTGAAAGGGGTGGAAATTGGCGACGGCTTTGAAGTGGTGAAGCTGCGCGGCAGCGAAAATCGCGATGAAATCACCAAAGACGGATTCCAGAGCAACCACGCCGGCGGCATTCTTGGCGGCATCAGCAGCGGCCAGCAGATCGTTGCCAACATCGCGCTGAAGCCTACCTCCAGTATTACCGTTCCCGGTCATACGATTAACCGCTTTGGCGAAGAAGTGGAGATGATCACCAAAGGGCGTCACGATCCGTGCGTCGGCATCCGCGCCGTACCGATTGCTGAGGCGATGCTGGCGATCGTCCTGATGGATCACTTTATGCGTCAGCGCGCGCAGAATGGCGATGTGACGACGACAATTCCACGCTGGTAACCATGAAAAACACCGTTATCGCACTGCTCGCGCTGCTGGCCAGCGCCGGTAGCCTGGCCGCGACGCCGTGGCAGAAAATATCCCAGCCGATCGGCGGCAGTGCCCAGTCAATCGGCGCATTTTCCAATGGCTGTATCGTGGGCGCCGAGGCGCTCCCTCTGAGCGCCACCGGCTATCAGGTGATGCGTACCGATCAGCGTCGCTACTTCGGTCATCCGGATCTGGTTCAGTTTATTCAGCGCCTGAGTAATCAGGTGCACAATAAAGGAATGGGAACCGTGCTGATTGGCGACATGGGGATGCCGGCAGGCGGGCGCTTTAACGGCGGTCACGCCAGTCACCAGACGGGCCTGGATGTCGATATTTTCCTCCAGCTGCCGCAAACGCGCTGGACATCGTCTCAGCTGTTGAAGCCGCAGGCGCTGGATCTGGTCGCCAGCGACGGCAAGCACGTGGTGCCGTCGCTGTGGAGCCCGCAAATCAGCCAGTTGATCAAGCTGGCGGCGGAAGATAGCGAGGTCACCCGTATTTTCGTCAACCCGGCGATTAAACAGCAACTGTGCCTGGACGCGGGCAGCGACCGCCAGTGGCTGCGTAAAGTCCGTCCCTGGTTCCAGCATCGCGCTCATATGCACGTCCGACTGCGTTGCCCGGCGGGAAGTCTGGAGTGCGAGGATCAGGCGCCACCGCCGCCCGGCGATGGCTGCGGAGCGGAGCTGCAGAGCTGGTTCGAACCACCTAAACCCGGGTCTACCCCACCTGTGAAGAAGACGCCGCCGCCGTTGCCGCCTTCCTGTCAGGCGCTACTGGATGAGCATGTGCTGTAATGGATAGTTTTATCGAGTTGTTTGCCGTATCGCCGTTGGTGCTGGTGGTACTCTTCTTTGTCGCCATCCTGGCCGGTTTTATTGACTCACTGGCCGGAGGCGGGGGCTTATTGACTGTCCCTGCACTGATGGCGGCCGGCATGCCGCCAGCGCAGGCGCTGGCGACCAATAAGCTGCAGGCCTGCGGCGGGTCGCTATCGGCGACCCTCTATTTTGTCCGCCGTAAGGTGGTCAGCCTCGCCGATCAGAAGCTGAATATTCTGATGACCTTTATCGGCTCAACCGCTGGTGCGCTGCTGGTCCAGCACGTCCAGTCCGATATTCTTAAGCAGATCCTGCCGTTGCTGGTGATCGGCATCGGTCTCTATTTTCTGCTGATGCCGAAACTGGGCGAAGCGGACCGGCAGCGTCGGCTGTACGGTCTGCCGTTTGCGCTGGTTGCTGGCGGCAGCGTAGGATTCTACGACGGCTTTTTTGGCCCCGGCGCCGGTTCGTTTTATGCACTGGCTTTTGTCACCCTGGCCGGATTTAACCTGGCGAAGTCGACGGCCCATGCCAAGCTGCTGAACGCGACCTCAAACGTCGGCGGTCTGCTGCTGTTTATCATCGGCGGGAAGGTCATCTGGGCCACCGGCTTTGTGATGATGGCCGGCCAGTTTATTGGCGCTCGCGCCGGCTCCCGGCTGGTGCTGAGTAAAGGACAGTCGCTGATCCGGCCGATGATCGTTATCGTCTCGGCGGTGATGAGCGCGAAGCTTCTCTATGACAGCCACGGGGCTGAGATTTTGCAGTGGTTGGGAATTCATTAATGCAACAGCAACACCATTATCAGCAGCTGATTGACCTTTTCGACAGCTGCTTTGCCGAAGAATTTAATACTCGCCTGGTAAAAGGCGACGATGAGCCGATCTACCTTCCGGCCGATGACGACACGCCCTATCACCGTATCGTGTTTGCGCACGGGTTTTTTGCCAGCGCCCTGCACGAGATTTCTCACTGGTGTGTCGCCGGCAAAGCGCGCCGCGAACGAGTCGATTTTGGCTACTGGTACTGCCCGGATGGCCGCGATGCGATGACTCAAAGCCAGTTTGAGGACGTCGAGGTGAAACCGCAGGCCTATGAGTGGCTGTTCTGCGTGGCGGCGGGATTTCCGTTTAACGTCAGCTGTGACAATCTGGAAGGAGACGTTGAGCCCGATCGCATCGCCTTCCAGCGCCGGGTTCATGCTCGGGTAATGACTTTGCTTAAACAAGGGATCCCCGAACGTCCGGCGCGTTTTATTCGCGCATTGCAACATTATTATCAAACGCCGACATTGACGGCGGAACACTTTCCGTGGCCGGAAGACCTGCACTAAGGCCACACATTACATGACAAGAGGTAAGATGATGATCGCGGAGTTTGAATCACGCATTCTGGCGCTGATTGACAACATGGTAGACCACGCCAGTGATGATGAATTGTTTGCCGGCGGTTATCTGCGCGGCCACCTGACGCTGGCGGTGGCTGAGCTGGAAGGTGAGGGCGAGCATTCTGCTGAAGCGGTAAACAGTAAGGTCAGCCAGAGCCTGGAGAAGGCCATCAGCGCTGGCGAACTGTCGCCGCCGGACCAAATTCTGGTGCAGGGGATGTGGCATAACCTGTATCAACAGGCGAAAAATCAGGCCTGAGCCATATTGTAGCCCGGGTCAGGCGTCAGCCGTACCCGGGAAATTGCCTGCCCTCATGGTTTTATTTCACCGCTTTTCCCTTCAGCAGTTTTCTCACCCACAGCCGATTCGGATTCAGCGCCGCCAGAGTATCGCTATCCAGCGGCAGCGGTTCACCGCTCATCTGCGCCGCCAGCAGCTCAGCGCTTAACGGCGCGGTGCAAAGTCCGCGCGATCCGAGCGCCCCAAGCATAAACAGGTTGTGACAGACCGGCGCGCGACCGGCGTGATCCTGCTGTTCGTGGAGGCTGGCGTATTGCGTCAATGTTGCCTCATAGTCTGGCACGTTGCCGACCATTGGCAGGTGATCGCGGGTGGCGCAGCGCACGCCGCAGCGGGCAGCATTGGCGCTGATATCCACGTCCAGCGTCCACTCCGCGTTCGGGAAACAGTCGATCAGCCGTTGCCGGTTGTGCTGCTGATCTTCCTCGCTGAAGGTGGTGTCGGTCTTCCCGCGATGGTAGCTGGCGCCAATACAGTGCTGCTGATTTTGCGGATTATGCGGCGTCAGGTAGCCATCGTAGCACAGCACCTGGCGCAGGGCGGAAAGCCGCGGGGTGGTAGGTATATGACTGACCTGGCCGCCAACAGGGTAGACCGGCAGCTGCGCGGTTTGCGCAAAATCCGCGATGCTGTGGCCGTTCGCCAGCACCACCGCCTGATGATTGCGCTGCTGATTGAGCAGCCAGCCATCGCCCACCGCGCTGAGCGTTTCAACGTGATAACCATAGTGCACGTGCAGTCCGCGAGTTGCCGCCAGCGCCAGCAATTCGGCGGTGAGCTGCTGCGGGCACAGCCAGCCGCCGGCCGGATAAGTGATGCCGCCGCAGCCGGTATCGACGCCGGTCAACCCGACAACCTGTTCCGCCGTCACCGCGCAGGCGATGTCCGGGGGTAAATTCAGCGCCAGCATCTGGGCGATTTTGTGCGCGCTTTTTTCATCCCAGCCGAGCTGGGTGACACCGCACCATTGATGATCGAACATCACCGGCAGCGCGTCATACATTCGGCGGGCGAAGGTAAAGGCTGCCGGGAAAAAGCGCGCCAGCGCCGGATCGTGCTGGCTTAACAGCGGATACAGCGCACCCTGGCGATTGCCGGAGGCGCCCTGCGCCGGGGCGTCGTCGGCGCAGTAGAGGGTCACCTGCCAGCCGCGGCGCAGCAGCGCGAGGGAGAGCAGGGCGCTGGCGATCCCGCCGCCGATGATGGCTACCTCGCGGGCATCGCTGCTACTGCGAGCGAACCAGGGGACGCGCGCAGGAAAGCTCAGCGTTTGCGCCATCTCGCCGGTCAGCATCTCCCGCTTGCGGCCGAAGCCTTTGCTTTTACGCATGGTAAAGCCGGCCTCCTGCAGGCCGCGGCGGACAAACCCTGCGGAGGTAAAGGTGGCCAGTGTCCCGCCGGGCCGCGCCAGACGTGCCATGGCATTGAACAGATCCTGGGTCCACATGTCGGGATTTTTGGCCGGGGCAAAGCCGTCAAGAAACCAGGCGTCCACCTGCTGGTTCAGCGAATCATCCAGCTCCCTGGTCAGCTCATTGATATCGCCAAACCACAAATCGAGCGTCACCCGCCCGCCGTCGAGCAGCAGACGATGGCATCCGCCGAAGGCCGACGGCCATTGCGCCTGCAGCTGGTGCGCCCACGGAGCCAGCTCTGGCCAGCGCTGGTGCGCCAGGCGGAGATCCTCAGCCTTCAGCGGATATTTTTCAAAACTGATGAAATGTAACCTTTGCAGGGTAACGTCCGGGTTATCACGAACAAAAACGTCAAACGCCTGCCACAGGGTGAGGAAATTGAGCCCGGTACCGAAGCCGCTCTCCGCGACGATCATCAGCGGGCGAGGGTGGCTGGCGAAACGCTCCGGCAGGCGATTTCCACCGAGAAAAACGTAGCGAGTCTCTTCCAGACCGTTGTCATTGGAAAAGTAAACATCGTCGAAATCTCGGGAAACAGGTGTACCCTCAGCGTTGAATTCCAGGTTGGCGGGTTGTATGGCGTTTTGTTTCACGTAAGTTACTCGAATCACAAGGCGTAGCACGATCTTAACGATGTGTGCCTGAGGGCGCAAATTTATACACAAAATGTCTGATCGGACTTGTTCGGCGTACAAGTGTACGCTATTGTGCGACACGAAACTTAAAATAGTGCGACTTACAGAGGTATTTAATGAAACGTGCAGTGATTACTGGCTTGGGCATCGTTTCCAGCATCGGTAATAACCAGCAGGAAGTCCTGGCATCTCTGCGTGAAGGACGTTCAGGGATCACTTTCTCTCAGGAGCTTAAAGATTCAGGGATGCGCAGCCACGTATGGGGCAACGTCAAACTGGATACCACTGGCCTCATTGACCGCAAAGTAGTGCGCTTTATGAGCGACGCTTCTATCTATGCTTACCTGTCCATGGAACAGGCCGTTGCCGACGCAGGTCTGGCGCCGGAAGCATACCAGAGCAACCCGCGTGTTGGCCTGATCGCAGGCTCCGGCGGCGGCTCCCCGAAATTCCAGGTCTTCGGCGCTGATGCCATGCGTAGCCCGCGTGGTCTGAAAGCCGTGGGCCCGTATGTAGTCACGAAAGCGATGGCTTCCGGCGTTTCCGCCTGCCTCGCTACGCCGTTCAAAATCCACGGCGTTAACTACTCCATCAGCTCGGCCTGCGCCACTTCCGCTCATTGTATTGGTAACGCGGTAGAGCAGATCCAGCTGGGCAAACAGGACATCGTCTTTGCCGGCGGCGGCGAAGAGCTGTGCTGGGAAATGGCCTGCGAGTTCGACGCCATGGGCGCACTGTCCACCAAATACAACGACACCCCGGAAAAAGCGTCCCGTACTTATGATGCGAACCGTGATGGCTTCGTTATCGCCGGCGGCGGCGGTATGGTCGTGGTGGAAGAACTGGAACACGCCCTGGCGCGTGGCGCGCACATCTATGCCGAAATCGTCGGCTACGGCGCAACCTCCGATGGCGCGGACATGGTCGCCCCGTCTGGTGAAGGCGCAGTGCGCTGCATGCAGATGGCGATGCACGGTGTTGATACGCCGATCGATTACCTGAACTCCCACGGTACGTCTACTCCGGTCGGCGACGTGAAAGAGCTGGGCGCCATCCGCGAAGTGTTCGGCGACAACAGCCCGGCTATCTCGGCAACCAAAGCGATGACCGGCCACTCGCTGGGCGCGGCGGGCGTACAGGAAGCCATCTACTCCCTGCTGATGCTGGAGCACGGCTTTATCGCGCCGAGCATTAACGTCGAAGAGCTGGACGAGCAGGCTGCCGGCCTGAACATCGTCACCAAACCGACTGACGCTAAGCTGACCACCGTGATGTCCAACAGCTTCGGCTTCGGCGGCACCAACGCCACGCTGGTGATGCGTAAATACAACGCCTAATCAGCATGCGAAGTGCAGAGGGGAGCCACCGGCTCCCCTTTTTCGTTATCTTGACAGGGTAAGGGCCAGCAGGCACACTGCTGGCGGATCCATTAGTCTCTCCACTAATGCGTAAGCGTTTAACGTCAACCAACGCGCCTTAACCCTGATAATCAGGTGGAGGGGGCGTGTCGCTTTGCTCGCCTTACTCTGCGAATCTGGAGTAATGCATGTCCGCAGTTACTGAAACAACATCCCATTCTTCGGCGAATTTTTCGCTTTTCCGTATTACGTTTGCCGTCTTTTTGACCTATATGACTGTTGGTTTGCCGCTGCCGGTGATCCCGCTCTTTGTCCATCAGGAGCTGGGATTTGGCAACACCGTGGTTGGCGTGGCGGTAGGGATCCAGTTCCTCGCCACCGTTCTGACCCGCGGCTACGCCGGGCGCCTGGCAGACCAGTACGGCGCTAAACGCTCCGTCCTGCAAGGGATGCTGGCCTGCGCCCTGGCGGGCGCGGCATGGCTGGCCGCTGCGCTGTTGCCGTTGCCGGTGCTCGCCAGGCTTGGCCTGCTGCTGCTGGGCCGCCTGATCCTCGGGTTTGGCGAAAGCCAGCTGCTGACCGGTAACCTGAGCTGGGGGATGGGGCTGGTGGGGCCGGCCCGCTCCGGCAAAGTGATGTCATGGAATGGCATGGCGATGTACGGTTCGCTGGCGGTGGGCGCCCCGCTGGGATTATTGATCTATAGCCATTTCGGCGTGGCGGTGCTGGCCTGCGTCACCATGGGATTACCGCTCGTTGCCTGGCTTATTAACGGTACCGTGCGCAAAGTGGCGGCTCACGGTGGCGAGCGGCCTTCATTATGGAGCGTCATCGGCATGATCTGGCGGCCAGGCATTGGCCTGGGCCTGCAGGGCGTTGGTTTTGCGGTGATCGGCACCTTCGTTTCCCTCTATTTCGCCAGCCATAGCTGGCCGATGGCCGGCTTTACCCTGACGGCGTTTGGCGGCGCCTTCGTCGTGATGCGTATTCTGTTTGGCTGGATGCCGGACCGGTTTGGCGGCGTCAGGGTGGCGATGGTTTCGCTGATGATAGAGGCGGTTGGTCTGACCCTGCTGGGGCTGGCGCCGAATGCCTGGCTGGCGCTGGCCGGTGCGGCGCTAACCGGATGCGGTTGCTCACTGATTTTCCCGTCGCTCGGCGTGGAGGTGGTGAAGCGCGTCCCGGCGCAGGTGCGCGGCACCGCGCTCGGCGGCTATGCGGCCTTTCAGGACATCTCCTATGGCCTGACCGGGCCGCTGACCGGCCTGCTGGCGACCTCGCTGGGCTACTCGTCGGTGTTCCTTGCCGGCGCCCTCTGCGCGGCGCTGGGGATCCTCGTCACCCTCGTCTCTTTTCGCCGCTAGGGTTAAGTTATTGTCCGGTCTTGCTTGCGGGCAGACCGGACGCCGTCTGTCGCGGCAGATAATACTTCACCTGGAATTCAAACATATTGGTATACAGAATGGAATAATCGATAGGCTGGTGGTGTTCATCAATCGCCTGCGTCTGCATGCGGATAATCGGATCTTTAGCGCTGATATGCAGGAGGGTTGCCAGCTCAGGCGTTGGGAGCACCGGCACTATTGATTCGTAACATCCATTTATTCTTACCCCACATTCGTTTTCTATATATGAAAACTTCGATTTCTTCATATGCGCGATGGTCAGATCGGGAAAACGGGTCGCGGAGAGCCAGGTTTCTTCTAATTGCATGGCAATATTATCGATAAAACGTAATCTCTTAGCATAATATACCGCTTCGCCATGCTGCAATTGCAGTCCACGGGCAATTTCCTCCGACGCTGGCTGTAACTCGAATTTGAGGATCTGGCTGGAGGGCGTTTTCCCCTGATTACGGGCAATTTCGGTAAAACTGTCTAAGTGTGTCACCGACGCCTGGAAATGCTTATTTCTAATCCATGTCCCTGAGCCATGTCGGCGTTCGATTAAACCATCTTCTTCCAGGGTTTTCAGCGCCTTACGTAACGTATTGCGCGAAACATCATAAAGTTCTGCCAACTCTTTTTCGGCCGGCAGAAGATCGCCAATGTTGTAGAACGGGCTATTAATTTTGTTTTTAAGCAAATTGACGATATTTTTGTAAACCACTTTTGAACCTCCACAATCCCTTTGGAAACATGGGCTTGCTAACGTATGTTGTTAAATACAGGGCAAGACGTTCATTTTTTGCTTTGCTTCTGCACCACTTTGGTATGGCTAACTGTGATCAAAACCGCGGTTAAGAAAATTAACAATTATTAAAGTGCTCGTCAATTGAGGTCATAAATAAAACAGGAAGGGGTAATGCAAAATATATTATTAGTGTGTGCGGCGGGAATGTCGACCAGTATGCTGGTGAAACGCATGCTGGAGCAGGCTGAAAATATTAAGGCTCAGGTTAATATCAATGCGCTGGCCATTTCTGAAGCTAAAGAAAAAATTAAGAACAATGAAGTAGATGTCGTCCTTTTGGGACCACAGGTCCGCTTTCAAAAAAAGGAAATAGAAGAGGTGGCTCAGGGAAAAATACCCGTGGCGGTGATTGATATGAAATATTATGGGCAAATGGACGGTAAAGCTGTTCTGGAAAGTGCGCTGGCATTATTGGCAAACCAATAGTTTTCTCATTTATCCCCGTTATCGTGTGGGTACTTTCGTTGCTGCCCTGGGCTGCTGCGGCTAAAAAACACGATGACGTTAATAAATTATTATGAATAAGGGTTCGTCATGAGTTTCATGGATACCTTTGAGCGCGGCATGGAAAAAATCCTCGTGCCTGTCGCGATTAAGTTAAATTCTCAGATCCACGTTTCAGCGATTCGCGATGCGTTTATTCTTTCGTTTCCCATCGTCATGGCCAGTTCGCTGATTATTCTTATCAACTTTGCTATTTTGTCGCCTGACGGATTTATCGCCAGTATTCTGCATTTAGGGGCGATATTCCCCCACCTCGCGGAGGCGCAGCAGATTTTCACCCCGGTAATGAACGGTTCGGTCAATATTATGGCGATATTGATCACCTTTCTGGTGGCGCGCAATATGGCGATCAGCTATCAGCAGGACGATCTCCTGTGCGGCCTGACGGCGATCGGCGCCTTTTTTGTGGTGTACACGCCTTATACCATCATTGATGGCCAGGCCTATCTGGCGACCAAATATCTTGGCCCGCAGGGGTTGTTTGTGGCGATTATCGTCGCGCTGATTTCCAGCGAACTCTTTTGCCGCCTGGCGCGCAACCCAAGGGTGACCATCACGATGCCGGCTGCGGTGCCGCCGGCGGTGGCGCGTTCCTTTAAGGTGTTGTTGCCGATCTTCTTCGTGATGATCTTCTTTTCGATCCTCAACTATTTGTTGACGCGTATTTCGCCTAACGGCCTTAACGATCTGATCTATACCCTTATTCAGGCGCCGCTGAAGGATATGGGGACCAACATCGTGACGGTTCTGGTGCTGGGGCTGGTAGCGAATTTCCTGTGGGTGCTGGGGATCCATGGTCCGAACACCGTGGCCGCCATCCGCGAGACCATCTTCTCGGAAGCCAACCTCGAAAACCTCTCCTATGCCGCCTCGCATGGCAGCACCTGGGGGGCACCGTACCCCATTACCTGGACTGGCATCAACGATGCGTTTGCCAACTGCGGCGGGTCGGGTATGACGCTGGGCCTGTTACTGGCCATCTTTATTGCCTCACGGCGCAAAGATTATCGTGACCTGGCAAAAATGGCCTTCGTGCCGGGCCTGTTTAACATCAATGAACCGGTGATGTTTGGCCTGCCGATTGTGCTTAACCCTATCCTGGTGATCCCGTTTATTCTGGTGCCGTTTGTGAATTCATTGATCGGTTATTTCTTTATTAGCATGGAGTTTATTCCGCCGATTGCTTACGCCGTACCCTGGACCACGCCCGGGCCGCTTATCGCCTTCTTTGGCACCGGCGGCAACTGGCTGGCGCTATTTGTCGGCATTCTGTGCCTCGCGGTTTCAACACTCATTTACTTACCGTTTGTGATTGCCGCTAACAAGGTCAATACCGCGGCGGCGACCGACCAGGAGGATGGCGATGTTTGCAGATGAAAGTACGGTCATGGAGTTGCTGATTTATGCTGGTCAGGCGCGATCAGACGCCATGGAGGCGATTGCCGCCTCCCGGCAGCGGGAATGGGGGCGGGCAGCGGATTTGATGGCCAGCTCGGAAGCGGCCTGTCGGGCTGCGCATCAGATCCAAACGGCGTTGATAGGTCAGGACGAAGGCTGCGGAAAAATCACCGTTAACCTTATTCTGGTGCACGCCCAGGATCACTTAATGACCGCGATGCTGTGCCAGGATTTAGCCAAAGAAATTATTGCCCTGCGCCAGGAGCGCTCTGCCTGATTTACCCGCCTTCAGCCGTTCTGGCTGAAGGCCAATTATAACAATATGTAAAGGTACCCTATGTATTCAAGTCAATTGAAGGTGAGCTTATTGTCTTTATCGGTACTGCTGGCTATTTCGACAAGTGATGTGATGGCGGCTAAATTAACCATTGAACAGCGTCTGGAATTACTGGAGTCTGAACTTTCGGCGAATAAAAAAGAGCTACAAAAAACGCAATCACAATTATCGACCTATAAAGGTAAGGTGGCCGAATTACAAAAAAGTATTAAGGAGAATGAAAAACGTCATGTCACGACGGGTTATCCAACAGCAACGTCGCCGGTGGCGGAAAATATAGCCAATGAAAATAATGAACTGAGTAAAAAAGCGGCCCCGGTGCAGGTGAAAGCCACTCAGCAGGTGGCGGTTATTGATACCGAAGGCCAGAAGCCGAAACTGGAAAGCGTCACCCTGAAGGACATCAGTAAATTTGTTAAAGATGATATTGGCTTTAGCTACCAGGGGTACTTCCGTTCCGGCTGGGGAACATCAAATCACGGATCGTCGCAGACCTACGCCCCCGGCTCGCTGGGTCGTTTCGGTAATGAAATGAGTGGCTGGTTCGACTTAACATTGAATCAGCGGGTCTATAACCAGGATGGCAAAACGGCGAATGCCGTTGTGACGTACGACGGTAACGTCGGCGAGCAGTATAACGACGCCTGGTTTGCTGGCCAGGATACCGACAGCATTTTGCAGTTTAGTGATATTTACCTGACCACCAAAGGTTTTCTGCCGTTCGCGCCAGAGGCGGATTTCTGGGTCGGCAAACATAAACTGCCCGAGTATGAAATTCAGATGCTGGACTGGAAGTCACTGACCACCGACGTTGCGGCCGGGGTCGGGATCCAGAACTGGGCGCTGGGGGTTGGCCAGCTGGATGCGTCCATCAGCAGGAACGACGTCGACGTATATTCACGAGATTTCACACAAACCACTCAGATGAACACCAACTCAGTCGACCTGCGCTATCGCAATATTCCCCTGTGGCAGTCGGGGTCTCTGTCGCTAATGGGCAAATATGCGTTCGCAAATAAAAATGACGAGCAGGAGAGAAACGAGGATAACAACAGCTACTTCCGGTTCAAAGATACCTGGATGGCCACCGCCATTATTCGTCAGGAGCTGGAGCGCAAGGGCTTTAACGAATTTACGCTGCAGGTGGCGAACAACTCGTACGCCAGCAGTTTCGCCAACTTCTCCGGCGCCAGTAACTCCATGGCCAGCGGACGCTATTACTATGGCGATCATACCAACGGCGTGGCCTGGCGTCTGATCTCGCAGGGGGAAATGTATCTCGCCGATCGCATTATCATGGCCAATTCGCTGGTGTGGGCCCATGGCAATGATGTGTATAGCTATGAAAGCGGAGCGCACAGCGATTTCGACAGCCTGCGCGCGGTGATCCGCCCGGCGTGGATATGGGACACCTGGAACCAGACCGGGATCGAGCTGGGGTGGTTTACCCAGAAAAACAACACCCGTTAGGGCGACGATCTGCAGGAGTCAGCGTATAAAACGACGCTGTACCATGCGCTGAAGGTTGGGCCGAGCCTGCTGGGGTCACGTCCTGAAATTCGCTTCTATGGAACGTATATCAATATTCTCGATAACCAGTTGTCGCAGTTTGCGTTCAACGACGACAGCAAAGATGAGTTTATGGTTGGCGTTCAGGCCGAGGTGTGGTGGTAACCGGCAAATCACTTAACGAGCGCCCGCATGAGGCGGGCGCGCTTTCCTAAGGCGTGGGCTACAGCAGCCACCACAGCAGAAGGAGCAGGATCAGCACACCGCCCAGCGCCAGCTGCCACGGCTTAGCGGCCCACGCTCGTTTCGGCGCGGCCTTTTCCTGCGGGATGGCCAGCGTCTCCTGGGCGCGGGCTACCCGCAGCACAAACACCTTATTCAACAGCGCCAGGATCTGCGCTGGGCTCAGCGTCGTCTGCGGGGTGACCTGCCAGCTGCGACGAGCAAAGTCGACAATCTTTTGCCATTCTGCGGCCTCCAGCGGCTGCTTGAGCGCACCCTGCAGCGAGGTGAGCGTGGGCGCGCTTTGCGCACTCAGCGTTTGCCGCGCCTGCAGCCAGTATGAAAGCGGCGTGAAGTGCGTCGCCGGGATAAGCTCTCCGGATTTGACGCCGCAAAGTTCCAGCATGGATTGCCAAATCAGTTTGCTCGGTTCGCCGGTGGCAGCCGCCAGCTTAGTCACCAGCTGATTGAGCGTGTTGTGCTCGGCCGGCAACAGCGGGCGCAGGGTCGGCGGGCGCTGCTGCGGTTGCGGGATCGATAGCTGGCCGCGCTGCAGCAGGTGCAGAATGTTCTCCAGCTGCGGCTGGCTTAGCGCATGCAGCGCCGTTTGCCCATAATGTTGACGAATATAATCGCTGACCGCCTGACGGTTATTGCCCTGACCCAGCAGATCGCTGAGCTGCGCCAGCGTCTGACGATGATGATGATTGTCCTGAGCGGCGGCTAAACGCTGATTGAGACTGGCCTCCGCGGCGCTGAAATGGCAGGCCAGCAGCGGCGTGTCGCCTTTCAGTCCGAGATCATGCTTGACGCAGGCCCACACTTCCGCATTCTGCTGCGAGGTCAGCGCCACCAGGCGCGTGATCAGTCGCTCCAGGACGGTGCGTTGCTGCATGGAAAGCGAAGGTTCGCCGGTGGCGGCAGTGCCTGATGGACCTCGCCCCGGAGGGCGGTCTGGCATATCTGCAAGGGGGTGCGTCATGATTCATCCTTTCGATATCGCGGTGCTGAAACCAGGTGATGAGTATGCCTGGCGGCCAGATTATGGCACACTTCCCCGGTTAACTCTCGTTCTCAGACAGGTACTGAACTGTGAAAATCCTCGTTGATGAAAATATGCCCTATGCCCGTGAGCTTTTTAGCCGTTTAGGCGATGTGCAAGCGGTTCCGGGGCGTCCGGTCCCGGCTGAGGCCCTGACCGATGCGGATGCCTTAATGGTACGCTCGGTCACCCGGGTCAATGAAGCATTGCTCTCCGGTAAGGCCGTTAAGTTCGTCGGCACCGCTACCGCTGGCACCGATCACGTCGATCAGGCGTGGCTGCAGCAGGCAGGGATTGGTTTCTCCGCGGCGCCCGGCTGCAACGCCATTGCGGTGGTGGAGTATGTCTTTTCATCGCTACTGATGCTGGCCGAACGCGACGGTTTCGCGCTGCGCGATCGTACCGTCGGGATCGTCGGCGTCGGCAACGTCGGTGGACGACTGCAAAAACGGCTGGAAGCGCTGGGGATCAAAACGCTGCTCTGCGATCCGCCGCGCGCCGATCGCGGAGACGAAGGCGATTTCCGCTCCCTCGATGCGCTGGTTCAGGAAGCTGATGTCCTCACCTTCCATACCCCACTGTATAAAGAAGGGCCATATAAAACCCAGCATCTGGCGGATGAGTCGCTGATTAGCCGTCTGAAGCCAGGAACGATTTTGATCAACGCCTGCCGCGGACCGGTGGTAGATAACGCTGCGCTGCTGAAACGGCTGGAAGCTGGACAGCCGCTGAGCGTAGTGCTGGACGTCTGGGAGCCTGAGCCGGATCTTAACGTAGAGCTTCTTAAGCGAGTGGATATCGGTACCGCGCATATCGCCGGCTACACCCTCGAAGGGAAAGCGCGCGGGACAACGCAGGTTTTTGAAGCCTACAGCGCCTTTATCGGCCATCCGCAGCAGGTGGCGCTGGATACCCTGTTGCCAGCGCCGGAATTTGGCCGCATCACCCTGCATGGGCCGCTCGATCAGCCGACGCTGAAAAGGCTGGTCCACTTGGTGTATGATGTGCGCCGCGATGATGCGCCGCTGCGGAAGGTGGCCGGCGTCGCCGGTGAATTTGACAAGCTGCGTAAAAACTATCAGGAACGCCGCGAATGGTCTTCGCTATACGTACAGTGCAGCGATGCGCAGGCGGCGACGCTATTGCGCCAGCTCGGTTTTAACGCTGTGCATCATCCTGTTCGTTAATGTCTTCTTAATGCCCCTGCCGGATACTCCGGCAGGGCCGCTTTATTTCTGGAGTAAACCACCATGTCTGAAGGTTGGAATATTGCCGTACTGGGCGCAACGGGCGCCGTAGGCGAAGCCCTGCTCGAAACTCTTGCTGAACGCCAGTTCCCGGTGGGGGAGATTTTTGCTCTGGCGCGCAATGAAAGCGCGGGCGAACATCTGCGTTTTGGTGGCAAGTCAGTGATCGTCAAAGACGCTGCCGAGTTTGACTGGACCCAGGCCCAGTTGGCTTTCTTCGCCGCCGGCGCCGAAGCCAGCGCGGCGTATATTGAAGACGCCACCAACGCCGGGTGTCTGGTTATCGATCTCAGCGGCCTGTTTGCGCTGGAGCCAGACGTACCGCTGGTGGTGCCGGACGTGAACCCGTTCGTGTTAGGCGATTACCGCAACCGCAATCTGATTGCAGTGCCCAATAGCCTGACCAGCCAGCTGCTGACGGCGCTCAAGCCGCTTATCGACCAGGGGGGACTATCGCGGATCAGCGTCACCAACCTGCTCTCCGCCTCGGGGCAGGGGAAAAAAGCGGTGGATGCACTGGCAGGGCAGAGCGCCAAGCTGCTGAACGGCATCCCCATCGATGAAGACGATTTCTTTGGCCGCCAGCTGGCGTTCAACATGCTGCCGCTGCTGCCGGATCGGGAAGGTAGCGTGCGCGAAGAGCGCCGTATCGTCGATGAAGCGCGCAAAATTCTTCAGGATGACGGGCTGATGATCTCCGCCAACGTGGTCCAGTCGCCGGTCTTCTACGGCCATGCGCAGATGGTGAACTTTGAAGCGATGCGTCCGCTGGCGGCGGAAGAGGCGCGTGACGCCTTTACCCGCGGTGAGGATATCGAACTTTCTGAAGAGGGAGAATTCCCGACCCAGGTTGGCGATGCCTCCGGCAACGCTCGTCTCTCCATCGGCTGCGTGCATAACGATTACGGCATGCCGGAGCAGATTCAGTTCTGGTCCGTCGCGGATAACGTGCGCTTCGGCGGGGCGCTGATGGCGGTGAAAATCGCCGAGAAGCTGATTGAGGAGTACCTGTACTGATGTCTGAGATGGAGCAACAGCCGATCTTTAAAATCGCGCTGGGCATCGAGTACGACGGTAGCAAATATTACGGCTGGCAACGGCAAAACGAAGTGCGCAGTGTGCAGGAGAAGCTGGAAAAGGCGCTCTCGCAGGTGGCGAACGAACCGATTACCGTCTTTTGCGCTGGCCGCACCGACGCCGGTGTCCATGGCACCGGCCAGGTGGTGCATTTCGAAACCCGGGCGCAGCGTAAAGATGCCGCCTGGACGCTGGGGGTAAATGCGAATTTACCTGGTGACATCGCGGTGCGTTGGGTTAAACATGTGCCGGCGGATTTTCACGCCCGGTTCAGCGCCACGGCGCGCCGTTATCGCTACGTCATCTATAATCATCGCCTGCGCCCGGCGGTGCTAAGTCATGGCGTGACGCATTTTCACCAGCCGCTTGACGCCGAGCGCATGCAGCGCGCTGCGCAGTATCTGCTGGGCGAGAATGACTTTACCTCGTTTCGCGCGGTACAGTGCCAGTCGCGTACCCCATGGCGGAATGTGATGCATATTAACGTTACCCGCTACGGCGCGTATGTGGTGGTGGATATCAAAGCGAATGCCTTTGTACATCATATGGTCAGGAATATTGTGGGCAGCCTGATGGAAGTCGGGGCCGGAAACCAGCCAGAGAGCTGGATGGCAGAACTGCTGGCAGCAAAAGACAGGACGCTTGCTGCGGCAACGGCAAAAGCGGAAGGGTTGTATCTGGTGTCGGTGGATTACCCGGCCCACTATGATTTACCGGTGCTGCCAATGGGCCCGCTGTTTCTGGCGGACTAATAGAGTCATTAAGGGTAAAGACAAACATGGACTTGATTCACTTTTTAATTGATTTCATCCTGCATATTGATGTGCACCTTGCCGAACTGGTTGCCCAGTACGGCGTCTGGGTTTATGCCATTCTGTTTTTGATTCTGTTCTGCGAAACCGGGCTGGTGGTGACGCCATTCCTGCCGGGCGATTCCTTGCTGTTCGTCGCGGGCGCGCTCTCGGCGCTGCCGACGAACGATCTCAATGTTCACCTGATGGTACTGCTGATGGTCATCGCAGCCATCGTCGGCGATGCGGTCAACTACACCATTGGCCGACTGTTCGGCGAGAAGCTGTTTAGTAATCCGAACTCGAAGATTTTCCGTCGTAGCTATCTGGATAAAACCCATAGCTTCTATGAACGTCACGGCGGAAAAACCATTATCCTGGCGCGCTTTGTGCCGATAGTCCGAACCTTCGCGCCGTTTGTGGCGGGAATGGGGCATATGTCCTATCGTCATTTTGCAGCCTATAACGTGGTCGGGGCGCTGCTGTGGGTGCTGCTGTTCACCTACGCCGGCTATCTGTTTGGCGATCTGCCGGTGGTGCAGGAGAACCTGAAGCTGCTGATCGTGGCGATCATCGTCCTCTCCGTCCTGCCGGGTGTGATTGAGATCATCCGCCATAAGCGGGCGGCGTCAAAGCAGGCGAAGTAGTTCGCCCTGCGCTGCGCGTGACCGAGCATGATCGTCGCGCGCAGCGGTTTGACCACTTTTTTATCCCATGTTCCGGGATGATATGATTTAATGTGCAACATTCATGGTCTGTAAGAGGCAAAAATGGCATTATGCGCCCCTTACGACAAAACTGGCATCGACCAGGTTCAGGCAGAAAGGTTATCAATGAGCTGGATTGAACGAATTAAAAGCAACATCACTCCCACCCGCAAGGCGAGCATTCCTGAGGGTGTATGGACCAAGTGCGATAGCTGCGGTCAGGTACTCTACCGCGCCGAGCTGGAGCGCAACCTGGAGGTTTGTCCTAAGTGCGATCACCATATGCGCATGTCGGCGCGTAATCGCCTGCATAGCCTGTTGGATGAAGGTTCTCTGGTAGAACTGGGTAGCGAACTTGAGCCAAAAGATGTGCTGAAGTTCCGCGATTCAAAAAAATACAAAGACCGCCTGGCGTCCGCTCAGAAAGAGACGGGCGAGAAAGACGCGCTGGTGGTAATGAAAGGTACGCTCTACGCGATGCCGGTGGTTGCCGCCGCCTTTGAGTTCTCCTTTATGGGGGGCTCGATGGGGTCCGTCGTCGGCGCACGCTTTGTGCGCGCCGTGGAGCAGGCGCTGGAAGACAACTGCCCGCTGATCTGCTTCTCCGCCTCCGGCGGCGCCCGTATGCAGGAAGCGCTGATGTCGCTGATGCAGATGGCGAAAACCTCCGCCGCACTGGCGAAAATGCAGGAGCGCGGGTTGCCGTATATCTCCGTGCTGACCGACCCGACCATGGGCGGCGTATCGGCGAGCTTTGCGATGCTGGGCGATCTGAACATTGCCGAGCCGAAAGCGCTGATCGGCTTTGCCGGTCCTCGCGTAATTGAGCAGACCGTACGCGAGAAGCTGCCGCCGGGATTCCAGCGCAGCGAGTTTCTGATTGAAAAAGGGGCGATCGATATGATCGTTCGCCGCCCGGAAATGCGTCTCAAGCTGGCCAGCATTCTGGCGAAGCTGATGAACCTGCCGGCGCCGGTTGCCGTTTCGGAAGCGCCTCATGAAGGCGTGGTGGTGCCGCCGGCACCGGATCAGGAACCTGAGGCCTGATAAAGCAGAGGGCAGGGCCTGGCGGCGCTGCCCTTTTTTATTCATACGCGTTAACCGTCAATTCTTACGGGCATCATGGAAAAAGATCCTATTCCTCAGGCCACGTCGCCCCTGGCTACGTGGCTTTCTTATCTGGAACATCTGCACAGTAAAACCATCGACCTGGGGCTGGCACGCGTCAGCGAGGTCGCCGGGCAGATGGATATCGTTAAACCGGCGCCATTTGTTTTTACCGTCGCGGGCACCAATGGCAAAGGCACCACCTGCCGCACGCTGGAAACCGTCCTGATGGCGGCCGGCTATAAAGTGGGGGTCTACAGCTCCCCGCATCTGGTGCGCTACACCGAACGCGTGCGCATTCAGGGAGCGGAACTGCCGGAGGCCGCGCATACGGCCTCGTTTGCTGAAATCGAAGCCGCGCGCGGTGACATCTCGTTGACCTATTTTGAGTACGGCACGCTCTCGGCGCTATGGCTGTTTAAGCAGGCGCAGCTGGATGTGGTGATCCTTGAAGTCGGGCTGGGTGGCCGTCTCGACGCCACCAATATCGTAGATGCCGACGTCGCGGTGGTCACCAGCATCGCCCTCGATCATACCGACTGGCTGGGGCCGGATCGCGAAAGTATCGGCCGGGAAAAAGCGGGTATCTTTCGCGCCGGTAAACCGGCGGTGGTGGGTGAGCCGGATATGCCGCACACCATTGCCGACGTGGCCAGCGAGAAAGGCGCGCTGCTCCAGCGCCGCGGCGTCGACTGGTGCTATGAGGTGGAGGACGATACGTGGTCCTTCCGCGACGCGGCCGGGGCGTTAAGCCGCCTGCCGTTGCCTCAGGTGCCGTTGCCGAATGCGGCGACGGCCGTGGCGGCGCTGCGCGCCAGCGGGCTGGCCGTGGATGACGCCATCCTCCGCGATGGGATCCGCGACGCGATGTTGCCGGGCCGTTTTCAGATAATCAGCGATGCCCCGCGGGTGATCCTCGATGTAGCGCATAACCCGCACGCGGCGGCCTATCTCGCCGGGCGTCTCAAAACGTTAGCGAAAACGGGACGCGTGCTGGCGGTTATTGGTATGCTGCATGATAAGGACATTGCCGGTACGCTGGCCAATCTGGCCCCGGAAGTCGACGCCTGGTACTGCGCGCCGCTGGAAGGCCCGCGCGGCGCGACGGCGGAGCAGCTGGTGGAACATTTGCGTGGCGGCACAGTCTATACCAGCGTGGCGCAGGCGTGGCATGCGGCCATGGCTGACGCTAAAGTGGAAGATACCGTGCTGGTGTGTGGTTCGTTTCACACCGTAGCGCAGGTTATGGAAGAGATAGACGCGGGGAGAATCGGTGGCGAGTAAGTTTCAGAACCGTTTAGTCGGGACAATCGTGCTGGTGGCGCTGGGGGTGATTATCCTGCCAGGGCTGCTGGACGGGCAGAAAAAGCATTACCAGGATGAGTTTGCCGCGATCCCGCTGGTGCCGAAACCGGGCGATCGCGATGAACCGGATATGTTGCCAGCGGCGACCCAGGCGTTGCCTTCGCAACCGCCGGAAGGAGCGGCGGAAGAGGTGCGGGCGGGTGATGCCGCCGCGCCATCGTTAGATCCATCGCGTATTCCGGTGAACAGCAACAGCTTCGACGACGTTCAGGAGCCGGTGGTGGCCGCGAAACCGCAGCCCAAGCCGCAGCCGAAACCACAGCCGCAGCCGCAACAGCAGGCCGCGACGCCAACGCCGCCGCCGGCTAAGCCACAGCAGCAACAGCCACCGCAGCAGCAGGCGGCCCTGCCGGCGCCGACCGGGAAAGCCTATGTGGTTCAGCTGGGCGCGTTGAAGAACGCCGATAAGGTGAATGAGATTGTGGGTAAACTGCGGGCCTCGGGGTTCAAAGTCTATACGTCGCCTTCGACGCCGGTACAGGGTAAAATTACCCGCATCCTCGTCGGCCCGGATGCGTCAAAAGACAAGCTGAAAGGCCAGCTGGGCGATCTACAGCAGATCTCCGGGCTTAGCGGGGTCGTGATGGGCTTCACCCCAAACTGATTGTTTTTTCCGCCATGCGGAGAGAACGTGGCGGGGAGAAACGCCCCGCAAACCCTGTCTCAGCCGCCCTCAAGAGGCGAAAGGCAGTCTGGCGTTGAATGTTTTTTCAGCGCCATTTTTATTTCTGTAGGGCATGGAAATCCCTACGCAAACGTTTTCTTTTTCTGTTAGAATGCGCCCCGAACTGGACGACAGGGCGTAAATCGTGGGACGTATATGGTCTGGATTGATTACGCCATTATGGCGGTGCTGGGTCTTTCTTGCCTGGTCAGCCTGATCCGCGGCTTTGTTCGCGAAGCTTTATCGTTAGTGACGTGGGGTTGCGCGTTTTATGTCGCCAGCCATTACTACGCTGACCTGTCTGTCTGGTTTACGGGCTTTGAGGATGAACGGGTTCGAAATGGGATTGCTATTGCGGCGCTGTTTATCGTGACGCTCATCGTTGGCGCTATCGTGAACTATGTGATAGGCCAGCTGGTGGAGAAGACCGGTTTGTCAGGAACCGACAGGGTATTGGGGATCTGCTTCGGCGCGCTACGTGGGGTGCTGATCATCGCCGCTATCTTGTTCTTCCTGGACACCTTTACCGGGATGGCGAAGAGCGATGACTGGCATCAGTCGCAGTTTATTCCCTATTTTACCCCTGTCATCAGATGGTTTTTTGAATACCTGCAAAGCTCGTCAAGTTTCTTGCCTAAAGTATAGACTTTGGGTCGTTGCTGAACGAGGAAAAGACGTATGTGCGGTATTGTCGGTATCGCCGGTGTTATGCCGGTTAACCAGTCGATTTATGATGCGCTAACGGTGCTCCAGCACCGTGGACAGGATGCCGCTGGCATCATCACCATTGATGCCAACAACTGCTTCCGGTTGCGTAAGGCTAACGGGCTGGTAAGCGACGTATTCGAAGCCCGCCACATGCAGCGTATGCAGGGCAATATGGGTATTGGCCACGTGCGTTATCCTACGGCGGGCAGCTCCAGCGCCTCCGAGGCGCAGCCGTTTTACGTTAACTCGCCGTATGGCATCACATTGGCGCATAACGGCAACCTGACCAATGCGCACGAGCTGCGTAAAAAGCTGTTTGAAGAAAAACGCCGCCATATCAATACCACCTCTGATTCCGAAATCCTCCTCAATATTTTCGCCAGTGAGCTGGATAACTTCCGTCACTACCCGCTGGAAGCGGACAACATCTTCGCTGCGATTGCGGCGACCAACCGCCTGATCCGCGGCGCGTACGCGTGCGTCGCGATGATCATCGGTCATGGCATGGTGGCCTTCCGCGACCCTAACGGCATTCGTCCGCTGGTGCTGGGTAAACGTGACGTTGGCGACGGTCGCACTGAGTATATGGTGGCCTCGGAAAGCGTGGCGCTTGATACGCTTGGTTTTGAATTCCTGCGCGATGTCGCGCCGGGCGAAGCGGTCTATATTACTGAGAAAGGCCAGCTGTATACCCGTCAGTGTGCCGATAATCCGGTCAGCAACCCATGCTTGTTCGAGTACGTCTATTTTGCCCGTCCGGACTCGTTTATTGACAAAATTTCCGTCTACAGCGCCCGCGTCAACATGGGGACTAAGCTGGGCGAAAAGATTGCCCGCGAGTGGGAAGATCTGGATATTGACGTCGTTATCCCGATCCCGGAGACCTCCTGCGACATCGCGCTGGAAATCGCCCGCATTCTCGACAAACCTTATCGTCAGGGCTTTGTGAAGAACCGCTACGTCGGCCGGACGTTTATCATGCCCGGTCAGCAGCTGCGTCGTAAATCTGTTCGCCGTAAGCTCAACGCCAACCGTGCGGAATTCCGCGATAAGAACGTGCTGCTGGTCGATGATTCCATTGTACGCGGCACCACCTCGGAGCAGATCATTGAGATGGCGCGCGAAGCGGGGGCGAAAAAAGTGTATCTGGCCTCCGCTGCGCCGGAAATTCGTTTCCCGAACGTGTATGGTATCGATATGCCGACCGCCAACGAACTGATCGCCCATGGCCGCGAAGTGGATGAGATCCGCCAGATCATCGGCGCCGATGGCCTGATTTTCCAGGATCTCAACGATCTGATCGACGCAGTGCGCGCGGAGAACCCGGATATTCAACAGTTTGAATGTTCTGTCTTCAACGGCGTATATGTGACCCGGGATGTCGACCAGCAGTACCTCGACTATCTTGACTCCCTGCGTAACGATGATGCCAAAGCGGTCCAGCTGCAGAACGAAGTCGAAAACCTCGAGATGCACAACGAGGGTTAACCCGTTCGCGCGTCGCGGCCCGCCGCTCCTGAGGGACGGCGGGCTTTTTTTCGCCCATCAACTGCGCATCAATAGTTGCGCCACAGGCTATAATCCGGCAAAGTCTGCGGCACACGCGCAAGGGGTAACAGAACGTGAAACGACTGATTATTGGCATTTCTGGCGCCAGCGGCGCTATCTATGGCGTGCGGATGCTGCAGGTGTTGCGGGATGTGCCGGAGATTGAGACCCATCTGATCCTCAGCCAGGCGGCACGGCAAACGCTGGCCCTCGAGACCGACTTCAGCGTGCGCGACGTGCAGGCGCTGGCCGATGTGGTGCATGACGCCCGCGATATCGCCGCCAGTATCTCTTCCGGTTCGTTTAAAACCGCCGGTATGGTGATTTTACCCTGCTCAATGAAAACGCTCTCTGGCATTGTCCATAGCTATACGGATGGCCTATTGACGCGGGCGGCCGATGTCGTGCTGAAGGAGCGTCGTCCGCTGGTGCTCTGTGTGCGGGAGACCCCGTTCCATCTCGGCCATCTGCGACTGCTGGTTCAGGCCGCGGAGCTCGGGGCGGTGATAATGCCGCCGGTGCCGGCCTTTTATCATCGGCCGCAAAGCCTGGATGATGTCATCAACCAAACCGTCAACCGGGTGCTCGATCAGTTCGATATTAGCCTGTCTCAAGACTTGTTTACTCGCTGGCAGGGGGCACAGGATTGCACTAAATAAGTGCAGTCAATGTACGCTTGCGCCGCAGTGGTGCAAATTTGTCGTCCCGATCAAATCCTCGACATTTATTTCGTCTTTTTGCGCTGAGGCACTGCGGTTTCGCCAGTAATGCTGGTATCTTCCCTTCCAAGACAATCCTGCAACTTTATTTTAACAAATTTAACCCTGTTCCCGGCACGCACCGGGAAGATGGCACAAAAACTGCAGGATTGATCGGCAATCACCATAACAAGCAACGCACCACATCACGACACGACACTTAAGGGTACTGTATGAAGAAGACGATTCTGGCTCTCTCTTTACTCGTGGGAATGAGCAGCACAGCCAGCGTGTTTGCTGCTCTGCCGCAGAGCATTCGCATTGGCACTGACGCGACCTATGCGCCATTTTCGTCGAAAGACGCAAAAGGGGACTTTGTTGGTTTTGATATCGATTTAGGCAATGAACTGTGCTCCCGAATTAAGGTGAAATGTACCTGGGTCGGCAGTGATTTTGACTCCCTGATCCCCTCCCTCAAGGCGAAGAAAATTGACGCCATCATCTCTTCGCTCTCCATTACCGAGAAGCGTCAGCAAGAGATCGCTTTCTCTGACAAGCTTTATGCCGCTGACTCGCGTCTGATCGCCGCCAAAGGGTCGCCGATCCAGCCGACGCTGGAGGCGCTGAAAGGCAAGCACGTCGGGGTGCTGCAAGGTTCTACTCAGGAAGCCTATGCCAATGACCGCTGGCGCAGCCAGGGCGTTGACGTGGTGGCCTACCAGAACCAGGATCTGATCTATTCAGATCTCGCTGCTGGCCGTCTGGATGCGGCGCTGCAGGATGAAGTCGCCGCCAGCGAAGGCTTCCTGAAACAGCCTGCCGGGAAAGATTTCGCCTTCGCCGGCCCGTCGGTGAAAGATAAAAAGTACTTTGGCGATGGTACCGGTATCGGTCTGCGTAAGGACGACGTCGAACTGAAAGCCGCGTTTGATAAAGCGCTGGGCGAGATACGTAAAGACGGCACCTACGACAAAATGGCGAAGAAATACTTCGATTTTAACGTTTACGGCGACTAAGACTGCTACAGGCCCGCACGATAGTGTGGGCCTGACGCCATACTCGTGATCCTGCCCCAGAACGGTGCAACAAAAAACGCTGTGGATCATTTCAGTGCAAAAGCAGCCAGTTTTTTGGCTAAAAAATGCATAGTTAAGCGTTTCTGATGCAAAAAATCGGCCTTTCTGGTGCATAAATCTTTGCCCTCAAGGGGCGAATAATGGCACGATAACTGGCGTAAATAGTTCTAATAAACCCGTTAGAATGACAGTCTGTCGAGGATAGTTATGAAAAAACTGGCGTTGTCTCTCTCTTTAGCGCTGGCCCTTTCCAGCGTTTCCACAGTCTTTGCCGCCATTCCGCAAAAAATTCGTATTGGCACCGATCCGACTTATGCCCCCTTCGAATCGAAAAATGCGCAGGGGGAATTGGTGGGTTTTGATATCGATCTGGCAAAAGAGCTGTGTAAGCGTATTAATACCCAATGTACCTTTGTTGAAAACCCGCTGGATGCACTGATCCCCTCCTTAAAAGCGAAGAAAATCGACGCGATTATGTCTTCGCTGTCGATTACCGAAAAGCGCCAGCAGGAAATTGCCTTCACCGACAAGCTGTACGCGGCAGATTCGCGTCTGGTGGTGAAAAAAGGCAGCCCGGTAACGCCGGATCTCGCCACCCTGAAGGGTAAGCGCGTGGGTGTGCTGCAGGGGACGACTCAGGAAACCTATGGCAATGAGCACTGGGCGCCGAAAGGTATCGAAATTGTCTCCTATCAGGGGCAGGACAATATCTATTCCGACCTGACCGCCGGCCGTATCGACGCCGCGTTCCAGGATGAGGTCGCGGCCAGCGAAGGGTTCCTGAAACAGCCTATCGGTAAAGATTACCAGTTTGGCGGACCATCGATTAAAGACGAGAAGCTGTTCGGCGTCGGTACCGGTATGGGGCTGCGTAAGGAAGACAACGAACTGCGTGAAGCGCTGAATAAGGCGTTTGCAGAGATGCGTAAGGACGGCACCTACGACAAACTGGCGAAAAAATACTTCGATTTTAACGTATACGGCGAATAATTCTCACGCCTCGCCATTGCGTGCGTTTCGCGCGCAATGGTGAATGACAGACAGGGTAGGCAGCATGCTGTATGGGTTTTCACAGGTTATTTTGCAGGGTGCGCTCGTCACCCTGGAGCTTGCGCTCAGCTCGGTCGTTCTCGCCGTCCTGATAGGGCTGGCGGGCGCTGGCGCAAAGTTATCGAGCAACCGTCCTCTGGCGCTGGTATTTGAAGGCTATACCACACTGATTCGCGGCGTGCCCGATCTGGTGCTGATGCTGCTGATTTTCTATGGCCTGCAGATTGCGCTGAACAGCGTCACCGATGCGCTGGGCATGGCGCAGTTTGATATCGATCCGATGATCGCCGGGATTATTACCCTCGGCTTTATCTATGGCGCCTATTTTACGGAAACTTTCCGCGGCGCCTACCTTGCGGTGCCGAAGGGGCATATCGAAGCGGCTACCGCCTTTGGCTTTAGCGGCGGGCAGACGTTCCGGCGTATTCTGTTCCCGGCGATGATGCGCTACGCGCTGCCGGGGATCGGCAACAACTGGCAGGTTATTCTCAAGGCAACGGCGCTGGTCTCGCTGCTGGGGCTGGAGGATGTGGTCAAAGCCACGCAGCTGGCCGGGAAAAGCACCTGGCAGCCGTTCTATTTCGCCATCGTCTGCGGCCTGATTTATCTGGTGTTTACCACCCTTTCTAATGGCGTACTGCTGCTGCTCGAACGCCGCTATACCGTTGGCGTGAAGAGGGCTGACCTGTGATTGAAATTATTCAGGAGTACTGGAAATCACTGCTGTGGACCGACGGCTATCGCTTTACCGGCGTGGCGATTACCTTATGGTTGCTGATCTCTTCGGTGGTGATGGGCGGCATTCTGGCGGTGTTTCTGGCCATTGGCCGCGTCTCGAGCAATAAATTTATCCAGTTCCCCATCTGGTTGTTCACTTACATCTTTCGCGGCACGCCGCTGTATGTACAACTGCTGGTTTTTTACTCCGGCATGTATACCCTGGAAATCGTCAAAGGCACGGAGCTGCTGAACGCTTTTTTCCGCAGCGGGCTAAACTGCACGGTGCTGGCGTTAACCCTGAATACCTGCGCCTATACCACTGAAATTTTCGCCGGGGCGATCCGCTCAGTACCTGCCGGAGAAATTGAAGCGGCACGGGCCTACGGCTTCTCGTCCGTCAAACTGTACCGCTGCATTATTCTGCCTTCCGCGCTGCGCATTGCGCTACCGGCCTACAGTAACGAAGTGATCCTGATGCTGCACTCCACCGCGCTGGCGTTTACCGCTACGGTGCCGGATCTGCTGAAAATCGCTCGCGATATTAACTCCGCGACCTATCAGCCGTTCACCGCCTTTGGCATCGCCGCGGTGCTCTATTTAATTATCTCGTATGTGCTGATTAGCTTGTTCCGTAAAGCGGAAAAGCGCTGGTTGCAGCATATCAAACCTTCTTCGACGCATTGAGAACGCCATGTCCGACAATAAATTAAACGTTATCGATCTGCACAAACGCTATGGGGAACACGAGGTGCTTAAGGGCGTCTCCCTGCAGGCGAAAGCCGGGGACGTTATCAGTATCATCGGTTCATCGGGTTCCGGAAAAAGTACCTTTTTGCGCTGCATTAACTTCCTTGAAAAACCGAGCGAAGGCACGATCGTCGTCAGTGGCCAGAATATTGGCCTGGTGCGGGATAAGGACGGCCAGCTGAAGGTGGCTGATAAGAACCAGCTGCGCCTGCTGCGCACCCGCCTGACCATGGTGTTCCAGCATTTCAATCTGTGGAGCCATATGACGGTGCTGGAGAACGTCATGGAGGCGCCGATTCAGGTGCTGGGCTTAAGCAAACAGGAAGCGCGCGATCGCGCGGTAAAATACCTGGCCAAGGTCGGGATTGACGAACGTCAGCAGGCGAAATACCCGGTGCATCTCTCCGGCGGCCAGCAGCAGCGTGTCTCGATTGCCCGCGCGCTGGCGATGGAGCCGGAAGTGCTGCTGTTTGATGAGCCAACGTCCGCTCTGGATCCGGAACTGGTGGGCGAAGTGTTGCGTATCATGCAGCAGCTGGCGGAAGAGGGAAAAACCATGGTGGTGGTGACCCACGAAATGGGCTTTGCCCGCCACGTCTCTTCGCATGTTATTTTCCTGCATCAGGGCAAAATTGAAGAAGAAGGGCATCCGGACGCGCTGTTTGGCGCGCCGAAAAGCCCGCGCCTGCAGCAGTTTCTGAAAGGGTCGCTGAAATAACCGGCTCACCCGGCGTCTGTAGGCGTCGGGTGAACTTCCCGCTCCAGCCGATAGATCCAGTCATCGTAATCGATGCCGTTCAGATGATAGGCTTTCTCCAGCACCTGGGTGCGCACAAAGCCTTGCTTCTCCAGCAGGCGCGATGAGCCATGATTTTCACTCAGCACCCAGGCATTGATGGCCTGCACCCCCAGCGTGCTGAAACCATAATCGCAGATCGCGCGCAGCGCTTCGCTGGCATAGCCTCTTCCCTGAGCCTGCGGTAACAGGGCGTAGCCGACGTCAGCCTCGTGCGGATTTTTCGGACTGATGCGTAGCCCAATATCGCCCAGCGCGTCGCCGCGTTTATCACGCAAAACAAACACCCCGGGATCGGCACAGCGGCTGGCAAACACGCTGCGTAGCGCCGTCTCGCTTAACACTTCCCCCATAAAACGCATCACCAGCGGATCCTGGCGCAGGCGCAGAAAAAAGGGCCAGTCATCGGTAACAAAGCGGGTAAGCGAAAGGCGTGGTGTGGTGATGGTTGTCATAAAGCAGTCAATACGCAGAAAGAAAAGCCTACCTTAGCACTTTGCTTCGCCAGGTAACATCGGCGAACCGGCCGGCTGGCGGTGAATTCAGGCGATTAAGGGCGCTGGTTGTCCTGAATATGGCGATGCTGCAGCGCCAGGGGGAGGCCATCCAGGCGTGGAGCATGAGCCAGCAGAATGGAATCAGGGGAGCCAATGCTCCCCTGTGTCAGCCATTAACTCAGCACATCCTTTAGCGCTTCTTCCAGATCGTACCAGCGGAAGGCGAATCCAGCGGCTTCCAGACGCTTAGGCAGCGCGCGCTGGCCACCGAGCACCAGGACGGCAGACTCACCCATCAGCAGGCGAATAGCAGCGGCAGGAACGCGGAAAATGGCTGGTCGATTGAGCGCATGACCCAAGGCGTGGGCGAACTGTTCGTTATGCACCGGGTAGGGAGAAACCATATTGAACGGACCGCGTAGATCGTTATCCAGCAGCCACAGAATGCCGTTAACCATATCGTCGATATGGATCCAGGCCAGATACTGTCTGCCGCTGCCGATAGGCCCACCGAGGCCGAGCTTAAAGGCGGGCGTCATTTTGCCGAGAATACCGCCCCGCGGGGCCAGTACCACGCCGGTGCGCAGCAGGCAGACGCGGGTACGTTCGCTTTGCGCTTCGCAGGCAATTTGCTCCCAGCGGGCGCAAAGCTTATGGGTAAACTCATTGTGCGGTGGTTCTTCTTCGGTCACCACCACCTCGCCGAGATCGCCGTAGTAGCCGGTGGCAGACCCGCTGATCAGCACGGAGGGAGGCGTGTCGCTGGCGTGGATCAGGCCCACCAGCCGCTGAGTGAGATCCCAGCGGCTATGGCACAAGCGTTGTTTCTGCTCGGCCGTCCAGCGTTTATCAGCTATGGGCTCACCTGCCAGATTAATAACGGCATCAATATCATTGAGGTGGTGATGGCCTTCGAAATCGCGCCACAGCGTGACGCGCGGATCGAGGCGGGCGCGGGCGCTATCCGGGTGCCGCGTGGAAACCGTGACGCTATGCCCCAGCTCCAGCAACCGGGGTATCAGATGTCGGCCAATCAGGCCGGTGCCACCCGTAAGCAGGATCTTCATACCACCTCCCTGACATCGTTATCGCCGCCAGCTCATGGTCATCGACACCGAGTCGGCATAGCGTAGCGCATGAAGTTTATCGATCTCCACTTCAGCATATGTGACCCAGTGATGTTCGCATGCGATATTCAGCACATCCTGAGTTAATTTTTCCAGCAACGAGAAACGGCCATTCTCAAGATGGCTGATGATGCGCTTGGTAATGGTGCGGTAGTTCAGCGCATCATTGATGTCTTCGCTATCGCGCGCCTTATCGGCGGGATAGTGAATCGCCACATTCACCACCACGTCCTGGCGGTTGGCGATCTCTTCCTCTTTAATTCCAATAAAAGTACGCAGGCGCAGGTTCTTAATACGAATAATGGCGTCTGGTTGAGACATTGCAGGCTTCCTCCGTGTTGTAAGTTCTGCAATCATACAACAAAGCGCGACGGGCGAGCAGGGGGTTAATAAGGCTGAATTTTTAGCATCGCTTCAATGGTCGCCGGTCGCTGCTTAATGCGCTCATACCAGTTATGCACCGCCGGATAGTTCGCCAGATCGATACGCTGTCGGACATGGCTGTTGACCCAGGGCCAGGCGGCAATATCGGCGATGCTGTAATGGTCGCCGCCAAGCCACGGACTGGCTTCGAGACGGTGGTTGAGAACCCCGTACAGTCGCTGGGTTTCCACCTGAAAACGTTCAATGGCATAGGGCACCGTTTGCGGCGCCGAGTGGGCAAAATGCTGATTTTGTCCCAGCATCGGCCCAAGACCGCCGACCTGCCAGAATAGCCATTGCAGAGTAATATAGCGCTCCCGCAGCTCACCGCTCAGCAGCTTGCCGCTTTTCTCCGCCAGATAGAGCAGGATGGCGCCGGACTCGAAGACGCTCAACGGCGCTCCGCCATCGACAGGCATATGGTCGACAATCGCCGGGATTTTGTTATTCGGCGAAATCGCCAGAAACTGTGGATGAAACTGTTCCCCTTTGCCGATATCGACCCGAATTAGCCGATAGGCCAGCTGCGCCTCTTCGAGAAACAGGGTGATTTTGTGGCCGTTTGGGGTGGGTGCATAGTAGAGATCGATCATAATATTTCCCGCCGTCGTGGGTCGCAAACTGTTCGAGTATAGGTGAAGCTGCGCAACCCGGGAGGAAATCCGCGAGCGGCGCATCGGTCTGGAGGCAGCCAGGTGATGCTGACTCGCGGACGAGCAGTGACATCCCCGGCAAGCCAGGCTATGTTGGCTTATTGTCCTGTCTACCATCCTTGAGGAAGCCATGAGCCAGCCTGTGATTACCCTGTGGTCCGATGCCGATTTTTTCTCACCGTATGTGATGTCTGTCTATGTCGCCCTGCAGGAAAAGAGCCTGCCTTTTAGCCTTAAAACCGTCGACCTGAACCGCGGCGAACATCTGCAGGCCGGCTGGACGGGCTATACCGCCACCCGTCGCGTACCGCTGCTGGAGGTTGATGATTTCGCGCTGAGCGAGTCCTCGGCGATTACCGAGTATCTGGATGAGCGTTTCGCCCCGCCGGAGTGGGAGCGTATATACCCGCATGATCTGCAAAAACGCGCCCGCGCCCGGCAGATCCAGGCCTGGCTGCGCAGCGATCTGGTGCCGATTCGTGAAGAGCGATCGACCGCCGTGGTGTTTGGCGGGGTGAAAATGCCGGCCCTCAGCGAGGCAGGCAAGCAATCTGCGGAAAAACTGTTTACCACCGCCGCCATGCTACTGGCCCACGGCGGGCAAAATTTATTTGGCGAATGGTCCATTGCCGACGCCGACCTGGCGCTGATGCTCAATCGTCTGGTTCTCAATGGCGATGAGGTGCCGGAGACGCTGGCCGATTATGCGACTTTTCAGTGGCAACGGGCCTCAATCCAGCGTTACGCCGCGCTTTCCGCCAAACGCGCAGGCTGATCGCCCGCCGCGCTTCCGCTATCATAGTGGCATTGTAACCAGTGGAGATGGAATCTATGAAACTGATGTTTGCCTCCGATATTCACGGTTCGCTGCCCGCTACGGAACGCGTGCTTGAACGATTCGCGCAAAGCGGCGCCAGGTGGCTTATTATTCTCGGCGATGTGCTCAATCACGGGCCACGCAATGCGCTGCCGGAAGGCTATGCGCCGGCGGAGGTGGCCGAGCGGCTTAACAGCGTGGCGGAGCGCATTATTGCCGTTCGCGGCAATTGCGACAGCGAAGTGGATCAGATGCTACTTCGTTTTCCCATGACCGCGCCCTGGCAACAGGTGCTCAGCGAACGCTACCGCCTGTTTCTGACCCATGGCCATCTTTATAGCCCGGAAAATTTGCCGCCGCTGGACGCTGGCGATGTTCTGGCTTACGGCCATACTCATATTCCGGTTGCGGAAAAACGCGGTGCGATCTACCTGTTTAACCCTGGCTCAGTGAGTATCCCGAAAGGGGGATATTCCGCCAGCTATGGGCTGCTGGATCAGGGGCGTCTGCAGGTTTTAGCACTCAATGATAATCAGGTTATTGCAGAGGTCGCAATTTACCCGTAATTTAGCCCTCAATCATATAGACGCGCCGCGAGAGCGCTTTCAAAGTAAGGTTTCCTGATGGCGGAACAGAATCATTTGGCAAGCACAGAATGGGTCGATATTGTTAATGAAAACAATGAGGTGATAGCACAATCCAGCCGCGAGCAGATGCGCGCGCAGTGCCTGCGTCACCGGGCGACCTATATCGTCGTTCACGACGGAATGGGAAAAATTCTGGTGCAGCGACGCACCGAGACAAAAGACTTTCATCCGGGCATGCTGGATGCCACCGCCGGAGGCGTCGTTCAGGCCGATGAGCAACTGCTGGAGTCTGCCCGTCGCGAGGCCGAAGAAGAGTTAGGCATCGCGGGAGTACCGTTTGCCGATCACGGTCAGTTTTACTACGAAGATAAGTTCTGTCGCGTCTGGGGAAGCCTGTTCAGCTGCGTCTCGCATGGGCCATTTGCGCTGCAGGAAGAAGAGGTCAGCGAGGTGTGTTGGTTAACGCCGGAAGAGATCACCGCCCGCTGCGATGAATTCACGCCGGACTCGCTGAAAGCGCTGGCGCTGTGGATGACCCGTAACGCGGGTAATGAGTATGATGACGCGGAAGAGGGCGAGTAATACCGCAATCGCGCAGCAGCAACAGCTGCTCGCCTCCTGACGAAAAAAGGCAGCCATCTGGCTGCCTTTTGCTTTTATCTCAGCGGGGAATTACTTCTGCTGCTGAGCTGACTGGATCGCGGTCAGAGCGATGGTATAGACGATATCGTCAACCAGGGCGCCACGAGACAGGTCGTTGACCGGCTTGCGCATACCCTGCAGCATCGGCCCGATGGAGATCAGGTCGGCAGAGCGCTGTACCGCTTTGTACGTGGTGTTACCGGTGTTCAGATCCGGGAAGATGAACACGGTCGCGCGGCCAGCAACCGGCGAATTCGGCGCTTTGGATTTCGCCACGTCAGCCATGACGGCGGCGTCGTACTGCAGCGGGCCATCGATCATCAGGTCAGGACGTTTTTCCTGCGCCAGACGGGTCGCTTCGCGGACTTTCTCAACATCGCTACCCGCGCCGGAGGTACCGGTGGAGTAGGAGAGCATCGCTACGCGCGGTTCGATACCGAAAGCAATGGCGGAGTCAGCGGACTGAATGGCGATTTCCGCCAGCTGTTCTGCCGTCGGATCCGGGTTGATCGCGCAGTCGCCGTAGACATAAACCTGTTCCGGCAGCAGCATGAAGAATACGGAAGAGACCAGCGAGCTGCCCGGTGCGGTTTTGATCAGCTGCAGCGGCGGACGAATGGTGTTGGCGGTGGTGTGAACCGCGCCGGACACCAGGCCGTCGACTTCGTCTTGTTCCAGCATCAGGGTGCCGAGAACCACGTTGTCTTCCAGCTGCTCGCGAGCGACGGCTTCGGTCATGCCCTTGCTCTTACGCAGTTCGACCAGGCGAGCCACGTAGCTTTCGCGAACCACTTCCGGGTCGACGATTTCGATACCCGCGCCCAGCTCAACGCCCTGCGCTGCGGCAACGCGGTTGATCTCATCCGGGTTACCCAGCAGCACACAGGTGGCGATGCCGCGTTCCGCACAGATAGCGGCGGCTTTCACCGTACGCGGTTCGTCGCCTTCCGGCAGGACAACGCGTTTGCCGGCTTTGCGCGCCAGCTCGGTCAGCTGGTAGCGGAAGGCTGGCGGGGAGAGACGGCGGCTGCGCTCGGAGGTCGCGGTCAGCGATTCGATCCAGTCGGCGTTGATGTAGTTGGCCACGTATTCCTGAACTTTCTCGATGCGCTCGTGATCGTCAACCGGTACTTCGAGGTTGAAGCTCTGCAGGCTCAGGGAGGTCTGCCAGGTATTGGTATTGACCATAAACACCGGCAGGCCGGTGGCGAAGGCACGTTCGCACAGCTTGCTGATGCGCGCGTCCATTTCATAGCCGCCGGTCAGCAGGATGGCGCCGATTTCCACGCCGTTCATCGCGGCCAGGCAGGCAGCGACCAGCACGTCAGGACGATCTGCCGAGGTGACCAGCAGCGAGCCTGCACGGAAGTGCTCCAGCATGTGTGGGATGCTGCGCGCGCAGAAGGTCACGGATTTCACGCGGCGGGTGTTGATATCGCCTTCGTTGATGATGGTGGCATTCAGGTGATGCGCCATGTCGATCGCGCGGGTGGCGATCAGATCGAAGCTCCACGGCACCGCGCCCAGTACTGGCAGGGAGCTGCCTTTCTGCAGCTGAGCCGGGTCGATCTTCACGACTTTCGCTTTCGACGAGTCGTCGAAGATTTCTGACAGGTCAGGACGGGTACGGCCCTGCTCGTCGACCGGTGCGTTCAGTTTGTTGACGATAACGCCGGTAATGCTGGTGTTTTTCGCGCCGCCAAAGCTGTTGCGGGTCAGTTCAATACGCTCGTTCAGCTGCTCTGGCGTATCGGTGCCCTGCGACATCACGAAGACGATTTCCGCGTTCAGCGTTTTGGCGATTTCAAAGTTCAGCGCCTGCGCGAACTGATGCTTACGGGTCGGCACCAGGCCTTCCACCAGTACTACTTCCGCGTCCTGAGTGTTCGCGTGATAGTTGGCGATGATCTCTTCCATCAGCACATCTTTCTGATTGCTGGAGAGCAGAGATTCAACGTGGTTCATCTTCAGCGGTTCAGCGGCGGTGGTCGTGGAGGAGCTGGCGCGAACGATGGTGGTGGTCTGGTCTGGCGCATCGCCACCGGAGCGCGGTTGGGCGATTGGTTTAAAGACGCTCAGACGAACGCCTTTGCGTTCCATAGCACGGATCACACCGAGGCTGACGCTGGTCAGGCCTACGCTGGTACCGGTAGGAATTAACATGATAGTACGGGACACGGTATATCCTCTTTCGTTACCGCCAGTATCAGGCGGGATACAAAACAGCACCACCAGCTACCCGTCATACTTCAAGTTGCATGCGCGTTGGCTCTACTTGCTCACCCCGGTCGCGTACGCTGTGTACGTGACCGGGGATTTGCTGCGTCGCCGCCTTCCTGCAGCTCGAATTATTGAAGGTTATGGCTGGCGGTGTGGAATTAAGCGGTCAGACGGCTGGCGTCTTGCGCGATGACCAGTTCTTCATTGGTCGGGATAACCACGGCAGGACGGGTGCCTTCTTTGTTGATGAAGCCAGCCTTGCCGAAACGGGCAGCCAGGTTACGTTCGTGGTCAACTTCGAAGCCCAGTACGCCCAGTTTGCCCAGCGACAGTTCACGCACCATCGCGGCGTTTTCACCGATACCGCCGGTGAAGATAACCGCGTCGAGACGACCGTCCATCAGCGCGGTGTAGGAGCCGATGTATTTCGCCAGGCGGTGGCAGTAGACATCCATCGCGCGTTTAGCGTCGGCTTTTTCCTGGTAGTTGTCTTCCACGTAGCGGCAGTCGCTGGTGACTTCGGTCAGACCCAGCAGGCCGGACTCTTTGGTCAGCATTTTGTTGATCGCGTCAACGCTCATGCCCAGGGTGTCGTGCAGATGGAAGATGATTGCCGGGTCGATGTCGCCGGAGCGGGTACCCATCACCAGACCTTCCAGCGGCGTCAGCCCCATAGAGGTATCAACGCATTTACCGTTACGGATAGCGGAAACAGAACCACCGTTGCCGAGGTGGCAGGTGATGATGTTCAGCTCTTCCACCGGCTTGTTCAGGATCTTAGCGGCTTCCTGAGTCACATAGAAGTGGCTGGTGCCGTGCGCGCCGTAACGACGAACGCCATGCTCTTTGTACAGGCTGTACGGCAGGGCGTAGAGATAGGATTCTTCCGGCATGGTCTGGTGGAACGCCGTATCGAATACGGCCACGTTTTTGTCTTTCAGATGCGGGAAGGATTTCAGCGCTTCAGCGATGCCGATCAGGTGTGCCGGGTTGTGCAGCGGTGCGAAAGACGCTGCGTCTTTAATACCCTGAATCACCGACTCGTCGATCACCACGGAGCTGGTGTATTTTTCACCGCCGTGTACGATACGGTGGCCGATTGCGGTCAGCTGAGCAGACAGTTCTGGTTTTTGTGCCAGAATAGTGTTAACGATAAAGTTCAGTGCTTCACTGTGCGCGGCACCGGCGCCTAATTCAGCTTCTTGCTTGCCGCCGTCAATTTTCCATTTGATACGGGCTTCCGGCAGGTGGAAGCATTCCGCTAAACCGGACAGATATTCGTCGCCGTTAACGGCATCAAGGATAGCAAATTTCAGAGAGGAGCTACCGCAGTTCAGAACCAGTACTAACTTACTCGACATGGAAGTACCTTTTTATGATACGTGGCTAAAAAAACGTCAGTGTGTCATTAGCGTAGCGCAGGATGACCTCGACATTTATGATTAACATCATGCCTTGTTCTGTTTTCGGGCACGATGAGAGAAGTACATTTGATTTTATGCCATTTTGCATAATTTTCAGCCAATGGCAGAATATGCGATAATTTGACTAGCCTGGCAAAAGAGTCTATCCGCCCTTTCAGGCGGGCACAGGATACCTGATTGCGGCATCCTTTGCCAAAATCTTTTGAACGATGTCATGCATAGTTGGTGTTTTGCATGAATTTTTTAAGTTTTATATGTAAAGTTGAGGTAAAGCCATGTCGACCCCTGAGAAACGCCCCGTTAGCTTCTTTAGCTTGTTCAACCGCGGGCAGCATTACGCAAAGACCTGGCCTCTCGACAAGCGCCTCGCGCCGGTGTTTATCGAAAACCGCATTATTCGTGCCACCCGCTATGCTATCCGTATCATGCCGCCGATCGCCATTTTTACGCTGTGCTGGCAGATAGCCCTGGGCGGCCAGCTGGGTCCCGCTGTCGCCACCGCGCTGTTTGCCCTGAGCCTGCCGATGCAGGGATTATGGTGGTTGGGTAAGCGTTCGGTGACGCCGCTGCCGCCCTCCATTCTTAACTGGTTTTACGAAGTGCGCGGCAAACTGCAGGAGGCGGGGCAGGCGCTGGCGCCGGTCGAAGGCAAGCCCGATTATCAGGCGCTGGCTGACACGCTTAAGCGCGCCTTCAAACAACTGGATAAAACTTTCCTTGATGATTTGTAATTCACTACGGAAAACGCATATAAAAGAAGGCGCATGATTTATGCGCCTTCTTTATTTCACGCCCTACCGTGCTACAGGAGTCACAACATGGAAATGACCAATGCGCAGCGTCTGATTTTATCCAATCAGTACAAAATGATGACGATGCTCGACCCGGACAATGCGGAACGCTACCGTCGTCTGCAGACCATCATTGAGCGTGGGTATGGGCTGCAGATGCGCGAACTGGACCGCGAGTTTGGCCAGCTGACGGAAGAAACCTGCCGTACCGTTATCGATATCATGGAGATGTACCACGCGCTACATGTCTCCTGGACCAACCTGAAAGACGCGGCGGGTATCGACGAGCGTCGGGTTACCTTCCTCGGATTTGATGCCGCCACCGAAGCGCGTTTTCTCGGCTATGTACGCTTTATGGTCAATATTGAAGGCCGCTACAGCCATTTTGACGCCGGCACTCATGGCTTTAACTCGCAGACCCCGATGTGGGAGAAATATCAGCGGATGCTGAGCGTCTGGCACGCCTGTCCGCGCCAGTATCACCTGAGCAGTAATGAAATTAACCAAATTATCAATGCCTGAGGGAGGTGCCCGTGCAGTGTAAAGGTTTCCTGTTCGATTTAGACGGGACGCTGGTGGATTCCTTGCCGGTGGTGGAGCGTTCATGGTGTAAGTGGGGCGATCGTTTCGCCATTGACCATGATGAAATTCTCAGTTTTATTCACGGCAAGCAGGCCATTACCTCTATTCGCCATTTTATGCCGGGTCGTAGCGAGGAGGATATCCAGGCCGAATTCCGCTTCCTCGAGCAGATTGAAGCCACTGATATCGAGGGCATTGTCGCTCTGCCGGGGGCGTTAACCCTGCTGAGTACCCTCAATGAGGCTGGGATCCCATGGGCGATTGTCACTTCCGGGTCGGTGCCGGTTGCCCACGCGCGTCATCGCGCGGCAGGCCTGCCGATGCCGGAGGTCTTCATCACCGCTGAGCAGGTAAAACACGGAAAACCGGCGCCGGACGCCTATCTGCTGGGCGCCGAGCGGCTGGGACTACCGGCCGATCAGTGCGCGGTGGTAGAAGATGCGCCAGCGGGGTTGCTCTCCGGCCTGGCGGCGGGGTGTCGCACCATCGCGGTCAACGTGCCTGCCGATGCCCCTCGACTGGATGAAGCCGACCTCGTGCTGAGTAGCCTGGACGATCTGGTGATCGAACGCCAGGCGGACGGCTATGTTAATGTGCGTCTTAAAGCGTAAACGTATGATTTCGCCCCGCGTTGCCGGGGCTTTTTTATGCCACTATGTCGACTCCCACTTGTGACAAGGAAACGTTGTGAACGGTGAATTGATTTGGGTTTTATCCCTTCTGGCTATCGCGGTTGTGCTGTTTGCTACCGGCAAGGTGCGCATGGATGCTATCGCCCTGATGGTCATTGTCGCCTTCGTCCTCAGCGGCACGCTGACGCTGAATGAAGCCTTTTCCGGGTTCAGCGATCCTAACGTGATCCTGATTGCCGCCCTGTTTATTATCGGTGATGGCCTGGTGCGTACCGGGGTGGCCACCAAGATGGGGGCGTGGCTGGTGAGTGTGGCGGGCAACAGCGAAACCAAGATGCTGGTTTACCTGATGCTCACCGTCGCCGGGCTGGGTGCGTTTATGAGTTCAACCGGGGTGGTCGCCATTTTCATTCCGGTAGTGCTCAGCGTGTCGGCGCGGATGAATACCTCTCCCTCGCGGCTGATGATGCCGCTGAGCTTTGCCGGACTTATCAGCGGGATGATGACCCTGGTCGCAACGCCCCCCAACCTGGTCGTCAACAGTGAACTGCTGCGCGAAGGGCTGCACGGCTTCAGTTTTTTCAGCGTCACGCCGATTGGCCTGGTGGTGCTGATTCTGGGCATCGTCTATATGCTGGCGGTGCGCTTTATGCTGAAGACAGAGAATGGCGAATCCGCGCGTGATGGCCGTAAAAGAAGCACCTTCCGCGATCTGATCCGCGAATATCACCTCACTGGCCGCGCCCGCCGGCTGGCGATCCGTCCTGGTTCGCCGATGATCGGCCAGCGTCTTGATGATTTAAAACTGCGTGAGCGGTACTGTGCCAACGTCATCGGCGTCGAACGCTGGCGGCGGTTCCGTCGGGTGATTGTTAACGTCAACGGGGTATCGGAATTCCGCGCCCGCGACGTCCTGCTGATCGATATGTCCGCCTCCGATGTCGACTTACGCCAGTTCTGTGGTGAGCAGATGCTCGAGCCGATGGTGCTGCGCGGCGAATATTTTGCCGATCAGGCGCTGGATGTGGGCATGGCGGAGGTGTCGCTGATCCCGGATTCGGAGATGATTGGGAAAACGGTGCGTGAGATAGCGTTCCGCACCCGGTTTGGTCTCAATATCGTCGGCATGAAGCGCGATGGCGAGGCGATGGATGGTTCCGTGGTCGATGAGCCGCTGCAGCTCGGCGATATCCTGCTGGTGGTCGGCAACTGGCGGCAAATTGCCCTGCTGGCGAAGCGTGGGCGGGATTTCGTGGTGCTCAATATGCCGGTTGAAGTGGATGACGCTTCGCCGGCGCACAGCCAGGCTCCACACGCGATTTTCTGTCTGGTGCTGATGGTAGCCCTGATGCTCACCGATGAAATTCCCAACCCGATTGCCGCGATCATCGCCTGCCTGCTGATGGGCAAATTCCGCTGCATCAACGCCGAAAGCGCCTATAAGGCGATCCACTGGCCAAGCATTATTTTGATTGTCGGGATGATGCCGTTTGCCCTGGCGTTGCAGAAAACCGGCGGGGTAGATCTGGTGGTCAAGGGACTGATGGACGTCGCCGGAAGCGAGGGGCCTTATCTGATGCTCGGCTGCCTGTTTGTAATGTGCGCGGCGATAGGTCTGTTCATCTCTAATACCGCGACCGCGGTCCTGATGGCGCCCATAGCCCTGGCAGCAGCGAAGTCGATGGGGGTGTCGCCCTATCCCTTCGCCATGGTGGTGGCGATGGCGGCTTCGGCGGCGTTTATGACTCCGGTTTCCTCGCCGGTCAACACCCTGGTGCTTGGCCCGGGTAAGTATTCCTTCAGCGACTTTGTGAAGATTGGCGTGCCCTTCACCGTACTGGTGATGGTGGTCTGCGTGCTGCTGATCCCGGTACTGTTTCCGTTCTAAGGGGGTCAGGCCGGGTAGGGCGCAACCGCTGCCCGGCCTGAAAAATTACAGCGGCGAATCCTGGCTTATTTCATCCAGCGACAGCTGGAAGCTCGGGACAAACACCTGCATAAAGTAATCCATCTCCGCGCTACGCCGCGACGCCAGCGTCTTTTCCAGACGGCCTTTGGCCAGCAGAAATTCGTTGTTACCCGCAGACAGCTCTTCGAGGCACTTCAGGTAGGCGCAGAGGGCGTCAGCCTGTTTAACGATCGACTGCTCTTCCTCACTGTAGTGATGCTCATCAATCAGCGGCTCGAAAATATCGCGCAGCTCGTCAGGGACCATATCCACCAGCTTTTGCTGAGCAATTTTCTCAATCGCCTTATATTCCTGGGCAATCTGGGAGTTGAAATATTTCACCGGGGTAGGGAGGTCGCCAGTTAATACTTCGGAGGCGTCATGGTACATCGCCAGCAGGGCGATACGTTCGGCGTTGACCTGGCCGCCAAATTTACGGTTTTTAATTGCCGCCAGCGCATGGGCGACCATCGCCACCTGCAGACTGTGTTCGGAGACATTTTCGGTGCGCACGTTGCGCATCAGCGGCCAGCGGTTAATCAGTTTCAGGCGGGAGAGGTGGGCAAAGAAATGACTCTGACTCATAGGAACCCTTAATCAGTGACAACATCGGGTTCCATTGTGCGCAGGGATCGCCGCCGGATGCAAATGCCGGCGGCGTAGCGATTAAAGCTGGTGGTAGCCGGAGAGGAAGCGGCCAAAGCGGGAGATCGCCATCTCCAGGTCGTCTTCACGAGGCAGCGTCACAATGCGCACATGATCCGGCCACGGCCAGTTGAACGCGGTACCCTGCACCAGCAGGACTTTCTCCTGCAACAGGAAGTCGAGCACCATTTTCTGGTCGTCGTGAATATTGAAGCGTTTGGCATCGATTTTCGGGAACATATACAACGCGCCTTTTGGCTTCATGCAGGAGACACCCGGAATATCGTTGATCAGCTCCCAGGCGCGGTTGCGTTGTTCATACAGGCGCCCGCCGGGAATGATGAATTCGCTGATACTCTGGTAGCCGCCCAGCGCCGTCTGGATAGCATGCTGTGCCGGCACGTTGGCGCACAGACGCATCGACGCCAGCATCTCCAGGCCTTCGATATAGCCCTTCGCGTGTTTTTTCGGGCCATTCAGCACCATCCACCCCTGACGGAAGCCGGCAACACGGTAGGTTTTCGACAGTCCGTTAAAGGTCACGGTCAGCAGATCCGGCGCCAGAGCAGCAATTGAGTGATGCTGGGCTTCGTCGTAGAGGATCTTATCGTAGATCTCATCGGCGAAAATAATCAGGTTATGCTGCCGGGCGATCTCGACGATCTCCTGCAGCAGTTCTTTGGAATAGACCGCGCCGGTGGGGTTGTTGGGGTTAATGATCACGATCCCGCGGGTGCGCGGCGTGATTTTGGCGCGGATATCGTCAAGATCCGGGAACCAGTCAGCGGATTCGTCACACAGATAGTGGACCGCTTTGCCACTGGAAAGCGACACCGCCGCTGTCCACAGTGGGTAGTCCGGCGCGGGAACCAGCATCTCATCGCCGCTGTTTAACAGCGCCTGCATCGCCTGCACAATCAGTTCGGACACGCCGTTGCCGATGTAAATATCTTCTACCGTGACATCACGCATTCCCCGGGCCTGGTAATGCTGCATGATGGCTTTGCGCGCCGAATACAACCCTTTCGAATCGCAGTAACCCTGGGCAGTAGGCAGATTGCGGATGACGTCGACGAGGATCTCGTCAGGGGCCTCGAAGCCGAATGGCGCCGGGTTGCCGATGTTCAGTTTCAGAACTTTATTGCCTTCTTCCTCAAGACGTTTCGCTTCTTTCAGAACCGGGCCACGGATGTCGTAACAGACGTTCTCTAACTTGCTGGATTTTTCGATGGGGGACATGAATCTTGACCTTTTAGCTGTTATCGCCACTCCCTGCCGTGGAAGTCAGCACGGAACAATGTACTCCGCATCCCCGCTGTTTTGAAGGCTTTGCAGGAGAAGATTTTGCTAACGCAGGATTTTAAGCGTAATTGATTTATCTGCCGCTTACGGTTTTAGGTTGTAGGTTATACCTGCTTATGATGCTTTTTTTGGTCGTATATGTAGACCATATGCCTTTTTTGCCATCATTTATCTGGTTTGTTTGTGTGACGAAGGGGCGAACGAAGAATGTTGGCAGACTAAACAACGCTATCCTTAATACAATAGGGACTGATTTGTAATTTTGATGTTAAATAATATCAATAAAAAACAGTCCGCGGGGGCATTATTATTATTTTTGACAGGTAATAATCTGAGGTTTGTTAATTTATATAAAACGTTGAAAAAAATTTAAAATTATCTGAGTTAATCCTTATTTAGGCTTATAAAAAGGGCGGGAATCGGTTAGAATATCGCCGTTAATATCAGTGATAGCCGGTAAGCACTCCGGTTGGATTGATGTTTAATATATTGTTATTACAGGATTTTATTGTTCATTCTTCCCTGTGTGAACGCGCGGTGGAAGAGAGACTTTCTCACCACCACTGGCCGCTTTTCCGGAGCGACGCATGACACCTGGCTGGCCGTGGTAATAAATAACAATGAGAAATACGAACAATATATTACTCCGTGGTTCTGCGCATTTGCCCAGACGAGTACTTTGGCATGTAATAACGTTCGTCCAGTTGTTTATCCGCCATCTGACGGTGAGCACGAGGCTCAGGGAATAGCCGGAAACCTGGCGTAAAGCATCAACAAGGCAGGTCAGCGTTAGCCACCTGTAAGTGAAGAAAGATGATTAATACAACACGTCCGATACTCAACCTTGATCTCGATCTGCTGCGCACCTTTGTGGCGGTCGCTGATTTGAACACCTTCGCCGCCGCCGCCGCCGCAGTGTGTCGTACCCAGTCCGCGGTCAGCCAGCAAATGCAACGCCTGGAGCAGCTGGTCGGCAAAGAGCTTTTCGCCCGTCACGGGCGTAATAAACTGCTGACTGAGCAAGGCATCCAGCTACTGGGCTATGCCCGCAAGATCCTGCGTTTTAACGATGAAGCCTGCATGTCGCTGATGTATGGCAGCCTGCAAGGTGGATTGACCATCGGCGCGTCGGAAGAAACGGCCGATACCATCCTGCCGTTTTTATTAAACCGCATCGGCTGCTTCTATCCCAGAATGACGCTGGAGATCAAAGTGCATCCCCATGCCGCCATCATGGCGATGCTGGCCGAGGGGCGGGTGGATCTGGCGCTGACCACCCATCAGCCTCCCGGCTTTACCTCTTTCATCCTGAGAACGTCACCGACCCTCTGGTACTGTGCGGCGGAATATGTGCTGGCGAAAGGGGAGTCTATTCCCCTGATCCTGCTCGAAGAGCCAGGTCCATTCCGCCAGGATATTATTGCCGCGCTGGAGGCGGCCCGCGTCCCATGGCATCTGGCCCATGGCGCTTCGTCTCTCTCCGGGGTGAAAGCGGCGGTCAAAGCCGGGCTGGGCGTCACCGCGCGACCCGTCGAAATGATGAGCCCCGATTTGCGCGTGGCTGGCATCAGCGATGGATTGCCTGGCCTGCCGGATACCCGGTATGTGGTCAGTTGCAATCCGCAGACGGTGAGCGAGCTGCCGCAGGTGATTTTTCAGTCACTGAGTCAGGAGAGCGACCCCTGGCGAACGGGGCCGGCACTTACTCCGCAAGAGGGAGATAACACCTTCATTTTGTGAGGGCAATTTTCTAACAAAGATCACAAAAACTGGTAACAGAATGTAAGTGAGCAAAAAGAGCCTCAGGGGAGGGTTTCCCGCCTGGTGGCTCTTTTTTTTGCACTATTATTGATGTTTTGAAAGTTTTTTTTATTTCTTTCCTGAAAAATCAGCGTATTGGCGTGACCGGGCGCTCACCTTGTCGACTTTTCCCTGCACTTTCAACACTTCCTGCTAATGTTAAAAAACCGGACGGATTGTTGCCGATTTCCTGGGGTAATTAACAAAACCGTGTCACAGATCAAGAAAATACCCCTCTTTGGGGGGAGGAATCGAGGCTAAATCCTGTCAAAATAGAAGGGATTTTTGATTTACGACGGAAACGGACACGATTCAACAACACTAAAACCGAACAGTATGCAAGGTTATTTCGCATAAAAGGGCATTTAATGTTAATGAAAAGATTCCAATGTAAATTAATGTTATGAAAACTTTTGTTAAAGTTGACAAAAGGTTAAAGAAAGGGGTAAAAAGCCACGGCATCTGGGCTTCTCACATCAACCAGGGACGCTTTTTTGCACGGTTTTTTTTATTCCTCCCGTGAAACGCTGTGGCGTTCATCTGCCAGTAAGAGCAGAGGGTTTTGGCGCTACACTTTTTTGGTTAAGCAATGCGTATGTCAACATCCACTGAAGTCATCGCTCATCATTGGGCATTCGCTATATTTCTCATCATCGCTATCGGCCTGTGCTGCCTCATGCTCGTCGGCGGCTGGTACCTTGGCGGTCGCGCGCGCGCGCGTAGCAAAAACACGCCGTTTGAATCGGGGATTGACTCCGTTGGTTCGGCCCGCTTACGTCTTTCTGCGAAGTTTTATCTGGTTGCCATGTTCTTCGTTATCTTCGACGTGGAAGCCCTGTATCTCTACGCATGGTCGACTTCTATCCGCGAGAGCGGCTGGGTCGGCTTTGTGGAAGCCGCAATTTTCATTTTAGTGCTACTGGCTGGTCTGGTTTATCTCGTTCGCATCGGCGCACTGGACTGGACGCCTGCGCGTTCCCGTCGCACGCTGGTTAACCCGGAAACAGACAGTCCCACTAACCGTCATATGCAGTAAAAGCGAGGCAATAAGATGGATTATACGCTCACCCGCATAGATCCTAACGGTGAGAACGACCGTTACCCCCTGCAGAAACAGGAGATCGTCACCGACCCCCTGGAGCAGGAAGTCAATAAAAGCGTGTATATGGGGAAACTCGAGCACGCGCTGCATGACATGGTGAACTGGGGCCGTAAGAACTCAATTTGGCCGTATAACTTCGGCCTTTCTTGCTGTTATGTGGAAATGGTGACGTCATTCACTGCGGTGCATGACGTTGCGCGTTTTGGGGCAGAAGTTCTGCGCGCCTCTCCGCGTCAGGCGGACCTGATGGTGGTCGCTGGAACCTGCTTTACCAAAATGGCGCCGGTTATTCAGCGTCTGTACGATCAGATGCTGGAGCCGAAGTGGGTGATCTCCATGGGCGCCTGCGCTAACTCCGGCGGCATGTACGACATCTATTCCGTCGTCCAGGGCGTGGATAAATTCATTCCGGTCGATGTGTACATCCCGGGCTGCCCGCCGCGTCCAGAGGCCTATATGCAGGCGCTGATGCTGCTGCAGGAGTCCATTGGTAAAGAACGTCGTCCGCTCTCATGGGTGGTTGGCGATCAGGGCGTTTATCGCGCCAATATGCAGTCGGAACGCGAGCGTAAACGCGGCGAACGTATTGCAGTGACCAATCTGCGGACGCCGGACGAGATTTAATTTGCGCCTGCGGGCGGGAGTACCACTTCGCAAATCAATCTACAACAACGCGAAGTCTCGCCCGGCAGTCACCACGGACCTTTTGCAATGGTGAACAATATGACCGATTTAACCGCGCATGACGCCGCACCAGCCTGGCAAACCCGCGATCACCTTGATGACCCGGTGATCGGCGAACTGCGCAACCGCTTTGGGCCGGATGCCTTTACCGTTCAGCCAACCCGCACCGGCGTACCGGTGGTGTGGGTGAAGCGTGAGCAACTGCTTGAGGTGGGTGATTTCCTGAAGAAATTGCCGAAGCCTTACGTGATGTTGTTTGACCTGCACGGCATGGACGAACGTCTGCGCACCCACCGCGATGGCCTGCCCGCCGCGGATTTTTCCGTTTTCTATCATCTGATTTCTATCGACCGCAACCGCGACATCATGCTCAAGGTGGCGCTGTCTGAAAATGATCTGCATCTGCCGACTTTCACCAAACTGTTCCCCAACGCCAACTGGTATGAGCGTGAAACCTGGGAAATGTTTGGCATGACCTTCGATGGCCACCCGAACCTGCGCCGTATCATGATGCCGCCGACCTGGGAAGGCCACCCGCTGCGTAAAGACTATCCGGCGCGCGCTACCGAATTCGATCCGTTTGAGCTGACCAAAGCCAAGCAGGATCTGGAGATGGAAGCGTTGACCTTCAAACCGGAAGAGTGGGGCATGAAGCGCAGCACCGACAACGAGGACTTCATGTTCCTCAACCTCGGTCCGAACCACCCGTCTGCCCACGGTGCATTCCGTATTATTCTGCAGCTGGATGGCGAAGAGATCGTCGACTGCGTACCGGACATCGGTTATCACCACCGCGGCGCCGAGAAGATGGGCGAGCGTCAGTCCTGGCACAGCTACATCCCGTATACCGACCGTATTGAATACCTCGGCGGCTGCGTCAACGAGATGCCGTACGTGCTGGCGGTGGAAAAACTGGCCGGGATCACCGTGCCGGATCGCGTGAATGTGATCCGCGTGATGCTCTCCGAACTGTTCCGCATCAACAGCCACCTGCTGTATATCTCGACCTTTATTCAGGACGTCGGCGCGATGACGCCGGTCTTCTTCGCCTTTACCGATCGGCAGAAAATTTACGATCTGGTGGAAGCGATTACCGGGTTCCGTATGCACCCGGCGTGGTTCCGCATCGGCGGTGTCGCGCACGATCTGCCGCGTGGCTGGGATCGCCTGCTGCGGGAATTCCTCGAGTGGATGCCGAAGCGTCTGGATTCTTACGAGAAAGCCGCGCTGCGCAACACTATTCTGAAAGGCCGTTCCGTCGGCGTGGCAGCCTATACCGCCAAAGAGGCGCTGGAGTGGGGCACCACCGGCGCAGGCCTGCGCGCCACCGGTATCGGCTTCGACGTGCGTAAATGGCGTCCTTATTCTGGCTATGAAAACTTCGACTTCGAAGTCCCGACCGGGGGCGGCGTCTCTGACTGCTACACCCGCGTGATGCTGAAAGTCGAAGAGCTGCGCCAGAGCCTGCGCATTCTTCAGCAGTGCCTCGATAACATGCCGGAAGGCCCGTTCAAAGCGGATCACCCGCTGACCACGCCGCCGCCGAAAGAGCGCACGCTGCAGCATATCGAAACCCTGATCACCCACTTCCTGCAGGTATCGTGGGGCCCGGTGATGCCGGCCAACGAATCCTTCCAGATGATTGAGGCGACCAAAGGGATTAACAGTTACTACCTGACCAGCGACGGCAGCACCATGAGCTACCGTACCCGCGTGCGTACGCCGAGCTTTGCGCATCTGCAGCAGATCCCGTCGGCGATCCGCGGCAGCCTGGTATCCGACCTGATCGTCTATCTGGGTAGTATCGATTTTGTTATGTCAGACGTGGACCGCTAATTATGCACGAGAATCAACAACCACAAACCGAGGCTTTTGAGCTGAGTGCGGCTGAGCGTGAGGCTATTGAGCACGAGAAGCACCACTACGAAGACCCGCGTGCGGCGTCCATCGAAGCGCTGAAAATTGTCCAAAAACAGCGCGGCTGGGTGCCGGATGGGGCGATCTATGCGATCGCCGATGTGCTGGGGATCCCGGCCAGCGACGTCGAAGGCGTGGCAACATTTTACAGCCAGATTTTCCGTCAGCCGGTTGGCCGTCACGTGATCCGCTACTGCGACAGCGTGGTGTGCCATATCACCGGTTATCAAGGTATTCAGGCTGCGATTGAGAAGAAGCTCAATATCAAGCCAGGGCAGACCACCTTCGATGGCCGCTTCACGCTGCTGCCGACCTGTTGCCTGGGCAACTGCGACAAGGGACCGACCATGATGATTGATGAGGATACTCACAGTCATCTGACGCCGGAGGCAATTCCTGACCTGCTGGAGCAGTACAAATGAAAACCGTAATTCGTACTGCGGAAACGCATCCGCTCACCTGGCGTCTGCGCGACGACAAGCAGCCGGTATGGCTGGACGAATATCGCAGCAAAAACGGTTACGAAGGGGCACGTAAAGCCCTGACCGGGATGGCGCCGGATGAGATTGTCACGGCGGTAAAAGACGCTGGCCTGAAAGGGCGCGGCGGCGCGGGCTTCTCCACGGGTCTGAAGTGGAGCCTGATGCCGAAAGACGAATCCATGAACATCCGTTACCTGCTGTGTAACGCCGATGAAATGGAGCCGGGCACCTATAAAGACCGTCTGCTGATGGAGCAGCTGCCGCACCTGCTGGTGGAAGGCATGCTGATCTCCGCGTTTGCGCTGAAAGCGTACCGCGGCTACATCTTCCTGCGCGGCGAATATATCGAAGCGGCCCAGCATCTGCGTCGTGCGATTGCCGAAGCCACTGAAGCGGGCCTGTTGGGGAAAAACATCCTTGGCACCGGGTTTGACTTCGAACTGTTTGTCCACACCGGGGCAGGGCGCTATATCTGCGGTGAAGAGACGGCGCTGATCAACTCCCTGGAAGGCCGGCGTGCTAACCCGCGCTCCAAGCCGCCGTTCCCGGCGAGCTCCGGCGTGTGGGGCAAGCCGACTTGCGTCAACAACGTGGAAACCCTGTGCAACGTGCCGGCGATCCTCGCCAACGGCGTCGAGTGGTACCAGAACATTTCCACCAGCAAAGATGCTGGCACCAAGCTGATGGGCTTCTCCGGCCGGGTGAAGAATCCGGGCGTCTGGGAGCTGCCGTTCGGCACCACCGCGCGTGAGATCCTCGAAGATTACGCCGGCGGCATGCGCGATGGCCTGAAGTTTAAAGCCTGGCAGCCGGGTGGGGCAGGGACCGACTTCCTGACCGAAGCGCATCTTGACCTGCCGATGGAGTTCGAAAGCATTGGTAAAGCGGGCAGCCGTCTGGGCACCTCGCTGGCGATGGCCGTTGACCATGAGATCAATATGGTCTCGCTGGTGCGTAACCTCGAAGAGTTCTTTGCCCGCGAGTCCTGCGGCTGGTGTACGCCGTGCCGTGATGGTCTGCCGTGGAGCGTGAAGATCCTGCGCGCCCTGGAGCGCGGCGAAGGCCAGCCTGGCGATATCGAAACGCTTGAGCAACTGTGTCGATTCCTGGGCCCGGGTAAAACCTTCTGCGCGCACGCGCCGGGCGCAGTCGAACCGCTACAGAGCGCGATTAAATATTTCCGCGAAGAATTCGAGGCTGGCATTAAGCAGCAGTTCAGCAATACCCATGCAATCAACGGGATTCAGCCGAACCTGCTTAAGACGCGCTGGTAATCAAAGGTTTTTTATTTTTGGAAGCACGCAAATGGCTACGATTCATGTAGACGGCAAAGAATACGAGGTCAACGGGGCGGACAACCTGCTAGAGGCTTGTCTCTCTCTTGGTCTTGATATTCCCTACTTTTGCTGGCACCCGGCGCTAGGGAGCGTCGGTGCTTGCCGCCAGTGTGCGGTGAAGCAATATCAGAACGCGGAAGACACGCGTGGTCGCCTGGTGATGTCCTGTATGACTCCGGCATCCGACGGCACCTTTATTTCTATTGACGACGGCGAAGCGAAGCAGTTCCGCGAAAGCGTGGTGGAGTGGTTGATGACTAACCACCCGCACGACTGCCCGGTCTGTGAAGAAGGGGGCAACTGCCACCTGCAGGATATGACGGTGATGACCGGCCATAGTTTCCGCCGCTATCGTTTCACCAAGCGTACCCACCGCAATCAGGATCTGGGGCCGTTTATTTCGCACGAAATGAACCGCTGCATCGCCTGTTACCGCTGCGTGCGCTACTACAAAGATTATGCCGACGGCACCGACCTGGGCGTCTATGGCGCGCACGACAACGTCTACTTCGGTCGCCCGGAAGATGGCACCCTGGAAAGCGAGTTCTCCGGCAACCTGGTGGAAGTCTGCCCGACCGGCGTCTTCACCGACAAAACGCACTCCGAGCGTTACAACCGTAAGTGGGACATGCAGTTTGCGCCGAGCATCTGCCAGCAGTGTTCCATCGGCTGCAACATCAGCCCGGGCGAACGCTATGGCGAGCTGCGTCGTATCGAAAACCGCTATAACGGGACCGTTAACCGCTACTTCCTCTGCGACCGCGGTCGCTTCGGCTATGGCTATGTCAACCTGAAAGACCGTCCGCGTCAGCCGGTGCAGCGCCGCGGCGACGATCTGATCACTCTCAACGCCGAGCAGGCGATGCAGGGCGCGGCAGATATCCTGCGCCAGTCGAAGAAAGTGATCGGTATTGGCTCCCCGCGCGCCAGCATCGAAAGCAACTTTGCGCTGCGTGAGCTGGTGGGCGCCGACAACTTCTATACCGGCATCGCCAAAGGCGAACAAGCGCGCCTGCAGATGATGCTGAAAGTGCTGCGTGAAGGTGGGGTCCATACCCCAAGCCTGCGCGATATCGAATCCTACGATGCGGTACTGGTGCTGGGCGAAGACATTACCCAGACCGGCGCGCGCGTGGCCCTGGCAGTCCGCCAGGCGGTGAAAGGGAAAGCACGCGAAATGGCAGCGGCGCAGAAAGTAGCCGACTGGCAGATCGCCGCGATCCTCAACATCGGGCAGCGCGCCAAGCACCCGTTATTCGTCACCAACATCGATGACACCCGCCTGGATGACATTGCCGCGTGGACCTACCGCGCGCCGGTGGAAGATCAGGCGCGTCTGGGCTTCGCTATCGCCCATGCGCTGGATGACAGCGCGCCGGCGGTTGATGGCCTGAGCCAGGACCTGAAGGGTAAGGTTGACGTGATTGTCCAGGCGCTGGCCGGAGCGAAAAAACCACTGATTATCTCCGGAACCAACGCTGGCAGCATGGAGATCATCCAGGCCGCCGCTAACGTCGCAAAAGCCCTGAAAGGCCGCGGCGCCGACGTCGGCGTGACCATGGTCGCCCGCGCGGTGAACAGCGTCGGTCTGGGCATGATCGGCGGCGGCTCGCTTGAAGAGGCGCTGGACGAACTGGAAAGCGGCGCCGCCGACGCGGTTATCGTGCTGGAAAACGACCTTCACCGTCATGCTTCCGCCGCGCGCGTTGACGCTGCGCTGGCGAAAGCCCCGCTGGTGATGGTGGTTGACCATCAGCGCACCGCGATTATGGACAAAGCGCACCTGGTGCTCTCTGCCGCAAGCTTTGCGGAAAGCGACGGGACTGTGGTGAACAACGAAGGCCGCGCCCAGCGTTTCTTCCAGGTTTACGATCCGGCTTACTACGATGCGAAAACCGTGATGCTGGAGAGCTGGCGCTGGCTGCATTCGCTGCACAGCACCGTCAACAACCGTCAGGTTGACTGGACGCAGCTGGACCACGTCATCGATGCGGCGATTGCCGCGCTGCCGCAGCTGGCGGGCATTAAAGATGCCGCGCCGGATGCGACCTTCCGCATCCGCGGTCAGAAGCTGGCGCGTGAACCACACCGCTACAGCGGCCGCACGGCGATGCGCGCCAACATCAGCGTGCACGAGCCGCGTCAGCCGCAGGATAAAGACACCATGTTCGCCTTCTCCATGGAAGGGAACAACCAGCCGTCCGCCCCGCGTTCGCAGATCCCGTTCGCCTGGGCGCCGGGCTGGAACTCCCCGCAGGCATGGAACAAGTTCCAGGATGAAGTGGGCGGGAAACTGCGCCACGGCGATCCGGGTGTTCGACTGTTTGAAGCGTCCGCCAACGGGCTGGAGTATTTCACCGCGGTGCCGGCCAGCTTCCAGGCGGAAGAGGGCAAATGGCGTATCGCGCCGTATTACCACCTGTTTGGTAGCGATGAGCTGTCACAGCGCGCGCCGGTGTTCGAGAGCCGGATGCCTGAGCCGTACATCAAGCTGAATCCGGCGGATGCCGCGAAGCTGGGCGTTAACGCGGGGGCAATGCTCTCCTTTAGCGTGGAAGGCCAGACCCTGCGTCTGCCGCTGGTTATCTCTGAAGGCCTGACCGCAGGACAGGTTGGCTTACCGATGGGCATGCCGGGCATTGCGCCGGTGCTGACCGGATCGCGTATTGATTCACTGCAGGAGGCGAAAGCATGAGCTGGTTAACGCCGGATCTTATCGACATTCTGTTAAGCATCCTGAAGGCCGTGGTCATTCTGCTGGTGGTCGTCACCTGCGGCGCGTTCATGAGCTTCGGCGAGCGTCGTCTGCTCGGCTTGTTCCAGAACCGCTACGGACCTAACCGCGTCGGCTGGGGCGGTTCGCTGCAGCTGGTCGCCGACATGATCAAGATGTTCTTCAAAGAGGACTGGATCCCGCGCTTCTCCGATCGCGTGATCTTTACTCTGGCGCCGGTTATCGCCTTTACCTCGCTGCTGCTGGCCTTTGCTATCGTGCCGGTCAGCCCGACGTGGGTGGTGGCTGACCTGAACATCGGCATCCTGTTCTTCCTGATGATGGCAGGCCTGGCGGTCTATGCGGTGCTGTTCGCCGGCTGGTCGAGCAACAACAAATACTCGCTGCTGGGGGCGATGCGTGCTTCCGCGCAGACCCTGAGCTACGAAGTGTTTCTCGGTCTCTCCCTGATGGGCGTGGTGGCGCAGGCGGGGTCATTCAATATGACCGATATCGTCAACAACCAGGCGCATCTGTGGAACGTCATTCCGCAGTTCTTCGGCTTCGTCACTTTCGCCATCGCCGGCGTGGCGGTGTGTCACCGTCACCCGTTCGACCAGCCGGAAGCGGAGCAGGAACTGGCCGATGGTTACCACATTGAATATTCCGGCATGAAATTCGGTCTGTTCTTCGTCGGTGAATACATCGGTATCGTCACCGTTTCAGCGCTGATCGTCACGCTGTTCTTCGGCGGCTGGAATGGCCCGTGGTTACCACCTTTCATCTGGTTCGCGCTGAAAACTGCGTTCTTCATGATGATGTTCATTTTGATCCGCGCATCATTACCGCGTCCGCGCTATGACCAGGTAATGTCCTTTGGCTGGAAGGTATGCCTGCCGTTAACGCTGGTCAACTTGTTGGTAACGGCGGCTGTCATTCTCTGGCAGGCGCAATAAGGGGTGAATTGAACATGACCTTAAAAGAATTATTGGTGGGGTTCGGCACCCAGGTCCGTAGTATCTGGATGATTGGCCTGCATGCCTTCGCCAAACGTGAAACCCGGATGTATCCGGAAGAGCCGGTCTATCTGCCGCCGCGCTACCGCGGCCGCATCGTGCTGACCCGCGATCCGGACGGTGCAGAGCGCTGCGTTGCCTGTAACCTGTGTGCGGTAGCCTGCCCGGTGGGCTGTATCTCGCTGCAGAAAGCAGAGACCAAAGACGGCCGCTGGTATCCGGAGTTCTTCCGCATCAACTTCTCACGCTGCATTTTCTGCGGCCTGTGCGAAGAAGCGTGCCCGACCACGGCGATCCAGTTGACCCCGGACTTCGAACTGGGTGAATACAAGCGTCAGGATCTGGTGTACGAAAAAGAGGATCTGCTGATTTCCGGTCCGGGTAAATACCCGGAATATAACTTCTACCGGATGGCGGGTATGGCAATCGACGGCAAAGATAAAGGTGAAGCGGAAAACGAAGCTAAGCCAATCGACGTCAAGAGCCTGTTACCGTAAGGAGAGGGCAATGGAATTCGCTTTTTATATCTGTGGCCTGATAGCCATCCTCGCAACCTTGCGGGTCGTCACCCACACCAATCCGGTACATGCGCTGCTGTACCTGATTATTTCGCTGCTGGCGATTGCCGGGGTGTTCTTTTCGCTGGGCGCTTACTTTGCTGGTGCGCTGGAAATCATCGTCTACGCCGGGGCCATTATGGTGCTGTTCGTCTTTGTGGTGATGATGCTCAACCTGGGCGGCAGCGAGATCGAACAGGAACGCAAATGGCTGCAGCCGGGGATCTGGATTGGCCCGGCCATCCTTTCCGCGGTGCTGCTGGTGGTTATCGTTTACGCCATCCTGGGTATTAACGACCAGGGTATCGACGGCGCGGCGATCAACGCCAAAGAAGTGGGTATTGCGCTGTTTGGGCCGTACGTCCTGGCGGTGGAGCTGGCCTCCATGCTGCTGCTGGCGGGCCTGGTGGTCGCCTTCCACATCGGCCGCGAAGAGCGTGCCGGCGAGGTGCTGAGCAACCGCGTGAACGACAGCGACAAAAGAAAAACGGAGGAACACGCATGATCCCCTTAACACATGGACTGATCCTCGCGGCCATCCTGTTTGTGCTTGGTCTGACGGGGCTGGTGATCCGCCGCAATCTGCTGTTTATGTTGATTAGCCTGGAAATCATGATTAACGCCGCCGCGCTGGCCTTTGTGGTAGCGGGTAGCTACTGGGGCCAGGCAGATGGTCAGATAATGTATATCCTCGCCATCAGCCTCGCGGCTGCGGAAGCGAGTATCGGCCTGGCGCTGCTGCTGCAGCTCCATCGTCGCCGCCAGAACCTGAACATCGATTCAGTAAGTGAGTTGCGTGGATGAACATGCTTGCCTTAACCATTCTTTTGCCATTGATTGGCTTTGTGCTGCTGGCCTTCTCCCGCGGGCGCTGGTCGGAAAACCTTTCCGCCACCGTTGGCATGGGGTCGGTAGGCCTGGCGGCGCTGGTCACCGCGTACGTTGGCGTCGATTTTTTCGCTAACGGCAAACAGGCGGTCAGCGTACCGCTGTGGAACTGGATGTCGGTCGGTGATTTCAACATCGGCTTCAACCTGGTGCTGGATGGCCTGTCGCTGACCATGCTCTCTGTGGTGACCGGCGTCGGCTTCCTGATCCACATGTTCGCCTCCTGGTACATGCGCGGCGAAGAGGGCTACTCTCGCTTCTTCGCTTACACCAACCTGTTTATCGCCAGCATGGTCGTTCTGGTGCTGGCCGATAACCTGCTGTTGATGTACCTGGGTTGGGAAGGCGTGGGTCTCTGTTCTTACCTGCTGATCGGCTTCTACTATACCGATCCGAAGAACAATGCCGCAGCGATGAAAGCCTTCGTGGTCACCCGCGTCGGCGACGTGTTCCTCGCCTTCGCGCTGTTCATTCTTTATAACGAACTGGGTACCCTGAACTTCCGTGAAATGGTTGAGCTGGCGCCGCAGCACTTCGCTAACGGCAGCACCACGCTGCAGTGGGCGACGCTGATGCTGCTCGGCGGCGCGGTCGGTAAATCCGCTCAGCTGCCGCTGCAAACGTGGCTTGCCGATGCGATGGCGGGCCCGACGCCGGTCTCCGCGCTGATCCACGCGGCCACCATGGTGACCGCGGGCGTGTACCTGATTGCCCGTACCCACGGCCTGTTCCTGATGACGCCGGAAGTGCTGCATCTGGTGGGTATCGTTGGTGCGGTAACGCTGGTGCTGGCGGGCTTCGCCGCGCTGGTGCAGACCGACATCAAACGTGTGCTGGCTTACTCGACCATGAGTCAGATTGGCTACATGTTCCTCGCGCTGGGCGTGCAGGCATGGGACGCGGCGATTTTCCACCTGATGACCCACGCGTTCTTTAAAGCGCTGTTGTTCCTGTCGTCTGGCTCGGTCATTCTGGCCTGCCATCACGAACAGAACATCTTCAAGATGGGCGGCCTGCGCAAATCCATTCCGCTGGTGTATGTCTGCTTCCTGGTGGGGGGCGCGGCGCTGTCCGCTCTGCCGCTTATCACCGCAGGCTTTTTCAGTAAGGATGAGATTCTGGCGGGCGCGATGGCCAACGGCCATATCAATCTGATGGTAGCGGGCCTGGTCGGCGCCTTTATGACCTCGCTGTACACCTTCCGTATGATTTTCATCGTGTTCCACGGTAAAGAGCAAATTCACGCGCATGCAGGGAAGGGGATTACCCATCATCTGCCGCTGATCGTGCTGCTGGTGCTGTCCACCTTTGTTGGCGCGCTGATTGTGCCGCCGCTGGAGGGCGTACTGCCGCAGACCACTGAGCTTGCCCACGGTAGTGTCATGACCCTGGAAATTGCCTCCGGGATTATTGCGATTGCCGGCATCCTGATCGCTGCATGGCTGTGGCTGGGTAAACGTACCCTGGTGACTTCCATCGCCAATAGCGCGCCTGGCCGCTTCTTCGGTACCTGGTGGTTCCATGCCTGGGGCTTCGACTGGTTATACGACAAGGTGTTCGTGAAACCTTTCCTCGGGATTGCCTGGCTGCTGAAGAGCGATCCGCTGAATGCGTTGATGAATATCCCGGCGATTCTGTCCCGCTTCGCAGGCAAAGGTCTGCTGGTGAGCGAGAACGGTTATCTGCGCTGGTATGTGGCATCAATGAGCATCGGCGCGGTGGTGGTGCTGGCGCTGCTGATGGTATTGCGTTGAGTTTGAGGATTGGGATTGTTTTGCCCGGCGGCGCGGTGCTTGCCGGGCCTACGGGACCGTAGGTCGGGTAAGCGTTAGCGTCACCCGACAAAACAAGCCTCAATCCGAAGTGAATTTTCTGTGAGAATTCGTTGAAAATCAGGTCGTAAAGGACAGGCGTTATCGGCGAAGTCAGAGTGGACACCGCCTGCGCGGAGCAACCGGAGCGTATTAAAATGCGTGAGGATTGTGAGCACAGCCGACGTTCGCTATGACGAGTAAGATAGCCTGAACCGGACTTAAATAAGGAATAAAAATCACCATGTTATTGCCTTGGTTGATATTAATCCCCTTTATCGGCGGCTTCCTGTGCTGGCAGACCGAACGCTTTGGCGTGAAAGTGCCGCGCTGGATCGCGCTGATTACCATGGGACTGACGCTGGCGCTTGGCCTGCAGCTGTGGATGCAGGGCGGCTATTCTCTGACGCAATCCGCGGGTATTCCGCAATGGCAGTCGGAATTCGTGCTGCCGTGGATCCCACGCTTCGGCATTAGCATCCATCTGGCGATCGACGGCCTGTCGCTGCTGATGGTGGTGCTGACCGGTCTCCTCGGCGTGCTGGCGGTACTCTGTTCGTGGCGTGAAATCGAAAAATACCAGGGCTTCTTCCACCTCAACCTGATGTGGATCCTGGGCGGCGTCATCGGCGTGTTCCTCGCCATCGACATGTTCCTGTTCTTCTTCTTCTGGGAAATGATGTTGGTGCCGATGTACTTCCTGATCGCGCTGTGGGGCCACAAAGCCTCTGACGGTAAAACGCGTATCACGGCGGCCACCAAGTTCTTCATTTATACCCAGGCGAGCGGTCTGGTGATGCTGATCGCCATTCTGGCGCTGGCCTTCGTCCACTTCAACGCGACCGGCGTGTGGACCTTCAACTATGAAGATCTGCTGAAAACGCCGATGTCCCACGGCGTGGAATACCTGCTGATGCTGGGCTTCTTCATCGCCTTCGCGGTGAAAATGCCGGTGGTACCGCTGCACGGCTGGCTGCCGGACGCCCACTCCCAGGCGCCAACTGCCGGTTCCGTCGACCTCGCGGGCATCTTGCTGAAAACCGCGGCCTACGGTCTGCTGCGCTTTGCGCTGCCGCTGTTCCCGAACGCCTCCGCCGAGTTTGCGCCCATCGCCATGTGGCTGGGCGTGATCGGTATCTTCTACGGCGCGTGGATGGCCTTCGCCCAGACCGATATCAAACGTCTGATCGCTTATACCTCCGTTTCCCACATGGGCTTCGTGCTGATTGCTATCTACACCGGCAGCCAGCTGGCTTATCAGGGGGCGGTGATCCAGATGATCGCCCACGGTCTGTCCGCGGCGGGTCTGTTTATTCTGTGCGGCCAGCTGTACGAACGTCTGCACACCCGCGATATGCGTCAGATGGGCGGTTTGTGGAGCAAAATTAAATGGCTGCCGGCGATGTCGATGTTCTTCGCTGTCGCCACCCTGGGGATGCCGGGCACCGGTAACTTTGTCGGCGAATTTATGATCCTGTTTGGCAGCTATAAAGTGGTGCCGGTGATCACCGTTATCTCGACCTTTGGTCTGGTATTCGCTTCCGTTTATTCGCTGTCGATGCTGCATCGCGCCTACTTCGGTAAAGCGAAAAGCGAAATCGCGGCGAAAGCGCTGCCGGGGATGTCCCTGCGTGAACTGTCTATCATCCTGCTGCTGGTGGTGCTGCTGGTGCTGTTGGGCTTCTTCCCGCAGCCGATCCTCGACACCTCGCATGCTGCGATGAGCAACATTCAGCAGTGGTTTGTTAATTCTGTTTCTACTACAAGGCCGTAATTCGCCATGACAATAACTCCACAACAACTGATCGCACTGCTACCGCTGCTGATCGTCGGCTTGACGGTGGTGGTTGTGATGCTCTCCATTGCGTGGCGACGCAATCATTTTCTCAATGCCACGCTGTCGGTTCTCGGACTTAACGCCGCGCTGGTCTCGCTCTGGTTTGTTGGTCAGAACGGGGCGATGGACGTCACGCCGATGATCCGCGTTGACGGCTACGCCATGCTCTACACCGGGCTGGTGCTGCTGGCGAGCCTCGCGACCTGTACTTTCGCCTACCCGTGGCTTGAGGGTTACAAGGACAACAAAGAAGAGTTCTACCTGCTGGTGCTGATCGCCGCGCTGGGCGGCATTCTGCTGGCCGGTGCGAATCATCTGGCGGCGCTGTTCCTCGGTATCGAACTGATTTCGCTACCGCTGTTCGGCCTGGTCGGCTACGCCTTCCGCCAGAAGCGTTCGCTGGAAGCGAGCATCAAATACACTATCCTCTCCGCTGCAGCCTCGTCTTTCCTGCTGTTCGGTATGGCGCTGGTGTATGCGAACTCCGGCAACCTGTCCTTCCTCGCGCTGGGTAAAAGCCTGGCGGACAATACGCTGCACGAGCCGCTGCTGCTGGCGGGCCTCGGTCTGATGATCGTCGGTCTTGGCTTTAAACTGTCGCTGGTGCCGTTCCATCTGTGGACGCCGGACGTTTACCAGGGCGCGCCTGCGCCGGTCTCCACCTTCCTGGCGACCGCCAGCAAGATCGCCATCTTCGGTGTGGTGATGCGTCTGTTCCTGTACATGCCAGTGGGCAACAGCGAAGCGGTACGCGTGGTGCTGGGCCTGATCGCCTTCGCCTCTATCATCTTCGGTAACCTGATGGCGCTGAGCCAGACCAACATTAAGCGTCTGCTCGGCTACTCTTCCATCTCCCACCTCGGCTATCTGCTGGTGGCGTTAATCGCCCTGCAGAGCGGCGAAATGTCGATGGAAGCCGTTGGCGTCTACCTGGCCGGTTATCTGTTCAGCAGCCTTGGTGCGTTCGGCGTGGTCAGCCTGATGTCCAGCCCGTACCGCGGTCCGGATGCGGACTCGCTGTTCTCCTACCGCGGCCTGTTCTGGCACCGTCCGATCCTGTCAGCGGTCATGACGGTGATGATGCTGTCGCTGGCCGGTATTCCGATGACCCTCGGCTTTATCGGTAAGTTCTACGTGCTGGCCGTCGGTGTGCATGCGCACCTGTGGTGGCTGGTTGCCGCAGTGGTTGTCGGCTCAGCGATTGGTCTCTACTACTATCTGCGAGTGGCAGTCAGCCTGTACCTGAGCGCACCCGAGCAACTGAACCGCGATGCGCCGTCGAACTGGCAGTACAGCGCTGGCGGTATCGTGGTGCTGATCTCTGCCCTGCTGGTGCTGGTGCTTGGTATCTGGCCGCAGCCGCTGATTAGCATCGTGCAGCTGGCGACGCCGCTGATGTAATCTGCGCTATAAATAAAAAAACCGCCGGGATGGCGGTTTTTTTATGCCCGGATTTTACGCCATCTTGTAGACCATAAAGTCTTCCGCCAATAGCGTATTGGCGAAAATCTCCCGGCATTCCGCCAGCATCTTCAGACAGCCTTCGGCATCGTAGCGCGAGCTAAAGTGGGTAGCGATTAGCGTGCCGACCCCCGCTTCTTTGGCAAGCGCCGCGGTCTGCTGGCTTGAGGAGTGGCCGCGGCTATTGGCTTTCTCCGCCATCGCCTGCTCAAGGGTGGTTTCGTGGACCATCACATCCGCCCCGCGAGCCATCTCCAGCGCCTGCGGGCAGGGGGCGGTATCGCCAAAGATGGCCAGCGTTTTACCCGGCGTCGCTGGCCCCAGATAGCGGCTGCCGTCAATGACCCGGCCATCTTCCAGCTCAACGCGCTGGCCGAGCTTGAGCTGATGGAACAGCGGCCCCGGACGCACGCCATCGGCAATCAGTTGGGCGGCATCTAGCGTTCCGGGTTTGTCATGCTGTTCGATGCGGTAGCCGTAGCACTCCACCGGATGACTGAGCGGGTACGCAGTGACCCGATAGCCCTCTTCGTCGAACACCAGACCAGGGCCGACTTCGATGATGGTGAGCGGATAGTCGGTCCACGAACCGCTCAGACGCAGCGCGGTCTCAACAAACTCTTTGAGCCCTTTTGGCCCGTAGAGGGTGAGGGGCAGAGAGTTCCCCTGCATCGAGCGGCTGCACAACAGGCCGGGCAGGCCGAACAGGTGGTCGCCGTGCAGATGAGTGATGAAAATTTTATTCAGTTTGCCGGGGTGATAGGGCGTGCGAAGAAACTGATGCTGGGTCCCTTCACCGCAGTCAAACAACCACATTTCGGCGCGGGTCGGCTGTTGCAAATTCAGTATTATCGACGTCATATTACGCGTACGGGTCGGCACCCCGGCGGATGTTCCTAAAAAAGTTAATTCCATCGTCCAGTGTCCTCAGGGCGAGTCGCAAAGTATCAGTATATCAATAAGGAGCTACAGATGATGACCTGGCAGGATCTCCACCATAGTGAACTCACCGTTCCCCAGCTGTATGCGCTGCTGAAATTGCGCAGTGAAGTTTTTGTCGTGGAGCAGCAGTGCGCCTATCAGGATGTCGACGGCGATGATTTGGTCGGTGAAAATCGCCATCTGCTCGGCTGGCGCGATGGCGAACTGCTGGCCTACGCGCGGATCCTCAAAAGCGAAGAGGAGTTTGCGCCGGTGGTGATTGGCCGGGTTATCGTTAGCCCCGCCGCCCGCGGTGAGAAGCTCGGCTATCAGCTGATGGAGCAGGCGCTGGCCAGTTGTCAGCAGTACTGGCCGCAAAAGGCAATTTACCTCGGGGCGCAGGCGCACCTGCAATCCTTTTACGCCCACTTCGGTTTTACGCCGGTGACCGAGGTCTATGATGAGGATGGCATCCCCCACATTGGCATGGCGCGAGAAAAGCGCGCTATCTGACCCCTCTGCACCCTCGTCCACACGCTGCTTTGGCCCGGCGAGCGGGTAAGATAAAACCCGCTCCCTCGTCATGGGTACTGCTATTCCGCCGTCGAACCCCTTATAATGTGGGGTTTTACTACCGTGGAGGTTTGCGTGCTGTCTGTTTCCACTGCGCTGGCCCGTTTGCAAGACGGCCTGGGTGAGTCTTTTCCAGACTCGCCCGGCACGCGAATTATCGATATTGCCTTTCCGCTGAATGATGCCTTCGATCCGCTACTATGGTGCGGCCAGCAACCGCAGTGGCCGCAGTTCTACTGGCAGCAGCGCAATGGCGATGAGGAACTGGCGGCGCTGGGGGCGGTAAAAACCTTTTCCTCGCTCGACGCGGCGAACCGCTTTTTATGCCAGACCGGGCGGCAGGATCTGCGCATCGGTGGCCTGAACGCGTTTGAACCGCAGCAGGGCAGCCTGGTGCTGCCGCGTCTGGAGTGGCGCCGGTGCGGCGGCAGGGCCGTGCTGCGGCTGGTGCTGCATAGTGATATCTCCCTGCGTGAGGATGCCGCGACGGCCCGCGCGTTTCTCGCCAGTCTGACCACCACTCAGGCGACCCCTGGCGCTATCCCGCCGCTACTGAGCGAGCGCCACTCATCCGACTATTCTCAATGGCAGGCAATGATTGCGCGGGCGACTAAGGCGATTAGCGCCGGTGAAATGGATAAAGTGGTACTGGCGCGGGCAACCGACCTGCAGTTTGCCGCGCCGCTGGACGCCGTGAGCATCATGGCGGCCAGCCGCCGCAGCAATCTTAACTGTTTTCATTTCCTGATGGCGTTTAATGCCCGGCAGGCATTTTTCGGCTCCACGCCGGAACGGCTGTGGCGCCGGCGCGGCGCGCTGCTGCGCACCGAAGCGCTGGCAGGGACCGTCGCGAACCATCAGGAAGACGCGAAGGCGCAGCAACTGGCCGACTGGTTGATGAAAGATGACAAAAACCAGCGGGAAAACATGCTGGTGGTAGAGGATATCTGCCAGCGCCTGCAGAGTGAGGCCTCGACGCTGGACGTCCTGCCGCCGCAGGTGGTGAGGCTGCGTAAGGTGCAGCATCTCAGGCGCTGCATCTGGACCGAGCTGGCGGCGCCTGACGACAGCCGCTGTCTGCTACAGCTGCAGCCCACCGCCGCAGTGGCCGGCCTGCCGCGTCGGGCGGCGCTGGCATTCATTCAGCGCCATGAACCCTTTGCCCGCGAATGGTATGCCGGGTCCGCCGGCTATCTGTCGCTGGCGCAAAGCGAGTTTTGCGTGGCGCTGCGTTCGGCGAAAGTGGACCACGACACCCTGCGGTTGTATGCCGGAGCGGGGATCGTCAGCGGCTCCGATGCGCAGCAGGAGTGGCAGGAGATTGACAACAAAGCGGCCGGGCTGCGCTCGCTGCTGTGTCCATAAGGCGGGAATGACGATGCATATCAAAACGTCGTCACTTTGCCTTATCTATACTTAGCATCAATATTTGATACCGGACAATTTCATGTCAGTAAGCGCATTTAACCGACGCTGGGCGGCGGTGATCCTGGAAGCTTTAACGCGCCATGGCGTGCAGCATATCTGCATCGCGCCGGGTTCGCGCTCGACACCCTTAACCCTGGCGGCGGCGGAAAACCGCGCCTTTATCCATCATACCCATTTCGACGAACGCGGCCTCGGCCACCTGGCGCTCGGCCTGGCGAAGGCCAGCCGGCAGCCGGTGGCGGTGATAGTCACCTCCGGGACCGCCACCGCAAACCTCTATCCGGCGCTGATTGAGGCGGGCCTCACCGGCGAAAAGCTGATCCTGTTGACCGCCGACCGTCCACCGGAGCTGATCGACTGCGGCGCGAACCAGGCGATCCGCCAGCCCGGAATGTTTGCCTCCCATCCGTCGCAGACGATTTCTCTGCCGCGTCCCTCGCAGGATATTCCTGCCCGCTGGCTGGTCTCAACCATCGACCAGGCGCTGGGGGCGCTGCACGCCGGCGGGGTGCATATCAACTGTCCGTTCGCCGAACCGCTGTATGGCGATATGGATGAGACCGGCGTGGAGTGGCAGCAGCAGCTCGGCAACTGGTGGCAGAGCGATAAACCCTGGCTGCGTCAGGCGCTGCAGTTAGAGAGCGAGAAGCAGCGCGACTGGTTCTTCTGGCGGCAAAAACGCGGCGTCGTCGTGGCGGGGAGAATGAGCGCCGCGGAAGGGAAAAAAGTGGCTGAGTGGGCGCAAACTCTCGGCTGGCCGCTGATCGGCGATGTCCTGTCGCAGACCGGGCAGCCGTTGCCGTGCGCCGACCTGTGGCTGGGCAACGGTAAAGCGGTCAGCGAACTGGCGCAGGCGCAGATCGTGGTGCAGCTCGGCAGCAGCCTGACCGGTAAACGCGTCCTCCAGTGGCAGGCGACCTGCGAGCCGGATGAATACTGGCTGGTGGATAATCTGCCAGGCCGCCTCGACCCGGCGCAGCACCGCGGCCGCCGTCTGCTCGCCAGCGTTGAGCGCTGGCTTGAGCTGCATCCGGCGGAAAAACGTCAGCCGTGGGCGACGGTGATCCCACAGCTTGCCGGGCAGGCGTGGCAGGCGGCGGTTGCCAGCAATGAGCCTTTTGGCGAAGCGCAGCTGGCGCAGCGTATTCGGCGCTATCTGCCGGAGCAGGGGCAACTGTTTGTCGGTAACAGTCTGGTGGTGCGCCTGATCGACGCCCTGGCGCAGCTACCGGCCGGGTATCCGGTTTACAGCAACCGCGGCGCCAGCGGGATTGATGGTTTAATCGCCACCGCCGCCGGCGTGCAGCGCGCCAGTGCGCGGCCGACACTGGCGATCGTCGGCGATCTGTCGACCTTATACGATCTCAACTCGCTGGCCCTGCTGCGCCAGGCGTCGGCGCCGCTGGTGCTGATCGTGGTGAATAACAACGGCGGACAGATTTTCTCTATGCTGCCGACGCCGCAGGACGAGCGCCGCCAGTTCTATTTAATGCCGCAGGACGTGGATTTCAGCCACGCGGCGGCGATGTTCGGCCTGGCCTATCATCGTCCCGATGACTGGCAGTCGCTGGATGAGGCGCTGGCGGGTGCCTGGCGCAGGGCGGGGGCGACGGTGATTGAGCTGGCGGTCAACGAGACTGACGGCACGCAGACTCTCCAGCAGCTGCTGGCGCAGGTAAGCCGCCTGTGACCCTCAGCGCCGCGGTCGACAACGGCCAGTCAGGTTATCCCTGGCTGGTGTTTCTGCACGGGTTTTCCGGCGACCGCGACGAGTGGCGTGAAGTGGGCGACGCTTTTCCCGCCTGGCCGCGTCTGTATCTCGATCTGCCGGGCCACGGCGGCTCCGCGGATATCGCGGTACAGGACTTTGCCGGGGTCAATACTCTGCTGCTGGCTACGCTTAATAGTTACAACATCCTTAACTACTGGCTGATTGGCTACTCACTGGGCGGCCGGGTGGCGATGAACTTCGCCTGTCAGCCGCGTGCGGGCCTGCGCGGCCTGGTCGTTGAAGGCGGCCATCCTGGCCTGCAGGATGCAGAAGCGCGGCAGGCGCGGCGCAGCAATGACCGCGCCTGGGCAGAACGTTTTCGCCGCGATCCGTTGGCGCAGGTCTTTGCCGACTGGTATCAGCAGCCGGTTTTTGCCTCACTGGATGCCGCGCAGCGCGAGTCATTGGTCGCCTTACGTAGCCGCAATAACGGCGCCACGCTGGCGGCGATGCTGCAGGCAACCTCCCTTGCCGGGCAGGCCGATCTGCGCGCGCCTCTGCAGGCGCGCGATTTTCCTTTTCACTACCTGTGTGGCGAACGCGACGCGAAGTTTCGCGCCATCGCGCAAGCGCTCGCTGCCGATACCCATATCATTCACCATGCCGGACACAACGCGCACCGGGACAACCCCGCCGCGGTGATTGCTTGTCTGGCGCAGATTCTGGCAAGTTAACTGAAGGACATTCTATGATCTCTCTTGATGAAGCAATGCTCTATGCCCCTGTGGAATGGCACGATTGTTCCGAAGGCTATACCGATATTCGCTATCACAAATCGGCCGACGGCATTGCCAAAATCACCATCAACCGCCCACAGGTACGCAACGCCTTCCGCCCGCTGACCGTCAAAGAGATGATTCAGGCGCTGGCGGATGCCCGCTATGACGACAATATCGGGGTGATTGTCCTGACCGGTGAAGGTGAGAAAGCCTTCTGCGCCGGCGGCGACCAGAAAGTTCGCGGCGACTACGGCGGCTATCAGGACGACTCCGGCGTTCACCACCTTAACGTGCTCGACTTCCAGCGCCAGATCCGCACCTGCCCGAAACCGGTGGTGGCGATGGTAGCCGGCTACTCTATCGGCGGCGGCCACGTGCTGCATATGATGTGCGATCTGACCATCGCGGCGGACAATGCCATCTTCGGCCAGACCGGGCCTAAAGTCGGTTCGTTTGACGGCGGCTGGGGCGCCTCCTATATGGCGCGTATCGTCGGGCAGAAAAAGGCGCGCGAAATCTGGTTCCTGTGCCGTCAGTATGATGCTCAGCAGGCGCTGGACATGGGGCTGGTAAACACTATAGTCCCGCTGGCTGATCTGGAAAAAGAGACCGTGCGCTGGTGCCGTGAAATGCTGCAAAACAGCCCGATGGCGCTGCGTTGCCTGAAAGCGGCGCTGAACGCCGACTGCGATGGCCAGGCCGGTCTGCAGGAGCTGGCGGGTAACGCCACCATGCTGTTCTACATGACGGAAGAAGGGCAGGAAGGCCGCAACGCCTTCAACCAGAAACGTCAGCCGGACTTCAGCAAATTTAAACGGAATCCATAATGCGCGTTTCGCAGGTTTACCGCTGGCAGATCCCGATGGACGCGGGCGTGGTTCTGCGCGAACGGCGGTTAAAAACCCGCGACGGGCTGTTCATCCACCTGCAGGAGGATGAACGGGAGGGCTGGGGGGAAATTTCTCCCCTGCCGGGATTCAGTGACGAGACGCTGGAAGAGGCGCAAACGGCGCTGCTGGCGTGGGCGCAGGCCTGGCGCGACGGCGCGGAACCGCCGCTTCCCACACTGCCTTCTGTCGCTTTTGGTATTAGCTGCGCGCAGGCGGAGCTTTACGGCGAACTACCGCTGGCCGCGGATTATCGCGCGGCGCCGCTCTGTTCCGGCGATCCGGATGAGCTGTTCGCCAAACTGGCGGCAATGCCCGGCGAGAAAGTCGCTAAGGTGAAAGTGGGGCTGTGGGAGGCGGTACGCGACGGCATGGTGGTTAATCTGCTACTGGAAGCCATCCCCGATCTCCAGCTGCGGCTGGATGCCAACCGGGCGTGGACGCCGCTTAAAGCGCAGCAGTTCGCCAAATACGTCAATCCCGCATATCGCCAGCGCATTGCCTTTCTTGAGGAACCCTGCAAAACGCGGGAGGACTCGCGGGCCTTTAGCTGCGAGACGGGGATCGCTATCGCCTGGGATGAAAGCCTGCGCGAGGCGGATTTCCGCTTTGTCGCGGAGCCCGGCGTGCGCGCGGTGGTGATCAAACCGACGCTGACCGGCAGTGTGCAAAAGGTTCAGCAACAGGTCGCCGCGGCACACGCCCTGGGGCTGAGCGCGGTGATTAGCTCGTCAATCGAGTCCAGCCTCGGGTTAACCCAGCTGGCGCGGGTTGCCGCCTGGCTGACGCCGCAGACCATCCCCGGACTCGATACGCTGGCGCTGATGAGCGCGCAACTGGTACGGCCGTGGCCGGAAAGTACGCTGCCGATGATCAACATTGATGCGCTGGAGCCGCTGCTGTGATGTTTTCCGACTGGCCATGGCGCCACTGGCGCCAGTTACGCGGTGAGGCGCAGGCGTTACGCCTGAACGATCGGCTGCTGACCTGGCGTGAGCTATGCGCGCGGGTTGACGCGCTGGCGGCCGGCTTTGCCGCGCAGGGCGTTATGGAAGGTCAGGGCGTGGCGCTCCGGGCCTACAACCAGCCGGAGACGCTACTCGCCTGGCTGGCATTGCTGCAGTGCGGGGCGCGGGTGCTGCCGCTGAATCCGCAGCTGCCAGAGGTGTTGCTGCAGGAACTGCTGCCTGCGTTAAACGTCCAGCATCAGCTGGTGCTGAATGGTGCTGCGCTGCCGGGGGATTTACCGGAGTTAACTCTGCAGGCGGCCGAAGGCGTCCATGCCGTTTGCTGGCATGGCGAACGGCTGGTGTCGATGACGTTAACCTCCGGCTCAACCGGCCTGCCGAAAGCGGCGGTACATAGCGCCAGCGCCCATCTGGCCAGCGCCGCTGGCGTGCTGGCGCTGATGCCGTTTGCCGCAGAAGACGACTGGCTACTGTCGCTGCCGTTGTTTCATGTCTCCGGGCAGGGGATCATCTGGCGCTGGCTGCTGGCCGGCGCGCGAATGACGGTGCGCGACAAGCAACCGCTGGCGCAGATGCTGCAGGGCTGTACCCATGCTTCGCTGGTGCCGACTCAGCTGTGGCGCCTGCTGAATGATGATGCTGCGCATTCCCTCAAGGCGGTGCTGCTCGGCGGCGCAGCGATCCCGGTCGAATTGACTGAGCGTGCACTCGCGCAGGGAATACGCAGTTTCTGCGGCTACGGCCTCACCGAGTTCGCTTCCACGGTCTGTGCCAAAGCGGCCGACGGCGCGGCGGATGTGGGCGAACCGCTGCCGGGGCGGGAGGTGAAAATTGTCGCCGGCGAGATCTGGCTGCGGGCGTCGAGTATGGCGGCGGGTTACTGGCGCGACGGTCAGTTATTGCCATTAACCAATGATGAAGGCTGGTTTGCAACACGCGATCGCGGGGAATTACACAATGGTCGGCTGACGGTTGTTGGGCGACTGGATAATCTTTTTTTTAGCGGCGGCGAAGGTATTCAACCGGAAGAGGTCGAGCGCGTGATACTCGCATATCCAGCGGTACAACAGGTGTTTATTGTACCGCTGGATGATGTCGAATATGGTCAACGCCCGGTCGCGGTGGTGGAATGCGATGACGGCTGCGAGTTGAGCGCGCTGGCGACATGGAGCGCTGAGCGGTTAGCGCGCTTCCAGCAGCCAGTGCGTTGGCTACGGCTGCCGGACACGTTAAAGAACGGTGGGATTAAGATTTCCCGTCAGGCGCTGCGCGAATGGGCCAGACAGCAGACGTATGCGACCGTATCGTAGCCACCCGCCATATCCCGCGGCATAACGCCGGGTGGGTTGAACGTGGTATGCTGGACTAAAGTAGCCCTTTCTGGCTGAGCGTAACGCGGGTGGCGGCATTGAGATCGTAGTTTTTGAGATCTTCTGCTTTGACCCAGGCGTAATCGTCAAACTCCTCGTTGATCGTCACGTCGCGATTGGCGCTGACGCAGTCGAAGATCAGGTAGATCATATAGATCGTTTCCTGCCGACCATCCGGGTAAGTTTTGACGCGGGTATCATCGCGAAAGCTCCACGGCGCGATATGGGTAAGGATGAGTTTTTCGCCAAGCTCTTCGCGTATTTCCCGCCGCAGCGCCTCTTCAATACGCTCCCCTGGCTCCACGCCGCCGCCGGATAAGGCCCATTGCCCGGGGAAAACCCCGCGGTCGGCGGCCATTTTGCAGAGCAGATAATGGCCTTCATTCTGGATAAGCGGGCAAACAATCGTCCTTTGACGCACGGTTTTTCTCCTTCAGAGGGATGGGGCGGTATGCCGATGAAATAGTTTGCGAGCCGCCTCGGTAAACCGCAAGCGAAATGCGGCCCTGGTCCTGTTGGGTGTTAAGTTAGGTGAAAATAATCGCATGGAGTTTCGCCATGGACAGGGCGCCCCATTCCCCGCATGACGCCGTATTTAAACACCTGTTGTCGCACCGGGCGACGGCAAAGGACTTCCTTGACATTCATCTCCCCGGACCGCTGAGCGCGTTATGCAACCTGAATACGCTGCAACTGGAATCCGGGAGCTTTATTGACGATGAGCTACGAGCGAGTCATTCCGATATCCTTTACTCGCTGCAAACGCAGGCGGGGGAGGGCTATATCTATCTGTTGATTGAGCACCAAAGCTCGGCGGACCGCCATATGGCCTTTCGCCTGATGCGCTATGCCATCGCCGCGATGCAACGTCATCTGGATAAGGGGCATACGCAGCTGCCGCTGGTTATCCCCCTGCTGTTTTATCATGGCCGCGTTTCGCCCTGGCCGTACCCGATGTGCTGGCTGGCAGGCTTTGCCGATCCGGACGTTGCGCGGCGGATCTATGGTGATGATTTTCCCTTAATCGATATCACCACCACCCCGGATGATGAAATCATGCGCCACCGGCGTGTGGCGATGCTGGAGCTGCTGCAGAAGCATATCCGCCAGCGCGACATGATGGACCTGCACGAGCAGCTGGTCAGCCTGTTAGCTCTGGGATACACTAGCCGCAGGCAGCTAAAGACGCTGCTGCATTATCTGTTACAGGCAGGAAACGCCGCCGATCCGGTCGCTTTTTTGCGCCATCTTGCGCAAAGCGTTCCCCGGCGGTCGCACAAGGAGACGCTCATGAATATTGCCCAGTTTCTGGAACAACGCGGCCATCAGCAAGGGTTAAAGCAAGGTCTGCAACAAGGTCTGGAGCAAGGTGAGCAGCAGACCGCGGAGCGTATTGCCCGGGCGATGCTCGCTAACGGGCTTGACCTGTCGCTGGTGGCGAAACTGACCGGCCTCGCCCCGGAATGTCTGGCCCGGCTGCAGCATTAATTATTCCCTTATCCACCCGCGCCGCGCCGATCGTGCGGCGTCAGTTCTCTGTTTTCGTCAATGTGTCAGCGTTAATCATAATAAACATGAATATTCATGGCGCTGAACGGGCGGTTCGTTATTCCGACAACGCCCGATGCCATAAAAAAACGCAACTGGTTACACTCTTGTGAAAATTCATTTCGCCAGGTCATTGATTCCTGACGGGTGCGCAGTAGAATTTTCAGGTTTTTTCGGGACTTCTTTGATTTTAATTTTCTGGATAGAGTAAATAATGAAAAAAAGCATTTTTATGGCGCTGGCTGGCGTCATGCTGGTTTCTTCCGCGGCCCATGCGATCAGCGTTACCGGTGAAGCAGGCGAGCATTACACCAATCTTGGCGTCGGGTTTGGCACGGAGTCTACTGGCCTGGCCGTTTCCGGTAACTGGCTGCATAGCGATAACGACGGCGACGCCGCGGGTTTAGGCCTGGGGCTCAATATTCCGCTGGGGCCGTTCCTCGCGACCGTGGGCGGTAAAGGCGTATACACCAACCCGAAACAGGGCGATGAAGGTTATGCGGCAGCGGTCGGCGGCGGCCTGCAGTGGAAAATCGGCGACAGCTTCCGCCTGTACGGCGACTACTACTACTCGCCGGATTCCCTCTCCAGCGGCATTGACAGCTATCAGGAAGCCAACGTCGGCGCCAGCTGGACCATCATGCGTCCGCTCAGCATCCAGGCAGGCTATCGCTATCTGAACCTGGCGGGCAAAGATGGCAACCGCGATAACACCATCGCCGACGGCCCGTACATCGGCGCCAGCGCCAGCTTCTAATCTCCTCCGGCGCGGTATCTTCTTGCCGCGCCAGATTTTCCTCCTCGTCAGCATCCCGCTTTGCGTTATAGTATTTGCCACCTGGCAGGCAAGGAGTGAGCAATGTTGAATGTGGAAATGCTGTCCACTGGCGATGAAGTGTTGCATGGTCAAATCGTTGATACCAATGCGGCATGGCTGGCGGATTTCTTTTTTAATCAGGGGTTACCGTTAACGCGCCGCCATACCGTTGGCGACGATCTTGATGCGCTGGTGGCGATTCTGCGCGAACGCAGCGAACAGGCGGATGTGCTGATCGTTAACGGCGGCCTAGGGCCGACCAGCGACGATCTGAGCGCGCTGGCCGCCGCCACCGCGAAAGGCGAAGGGCTTATTTTGCATCCGGAGTGGCTGGAAACCATGACCCGTTTCTTTGCCGAGCGCGGCCGGCCGATGGCGGAAAGTAACCGCAAGCAGGCGGAAATCCCCGCCAGCGCCGAAATGATCAATAACCCGGTCGGCACGGCCTGTGGCTTTGCCGTTCAGCTCAACCGCTGCCTGATGTTTTTCACCCCCGGTGTACCTTCTGAATTTAAGGTGATGGTCGAGCAGGAGATTTTACCGCGTCTGCGTCAGCGCTTTACGCTGCCGGAGCCGCCGGTATGCCTGCGTTTGACCACCTTTGGCCGCTCGGAGAGCGAGCTGGCGCAAAGCCTCAATCCGCTGACGTTACCGCCTGGCGTGGTGATGGGTTACCGTTCGGCGATGCCGATTATCGAACTCAAGCTAACCGGACCGGCTGACCAGCGTGACGCCATGCTGGCCCTGTGGCCGGAAGTCCGCAAGGTGGCTGGCGACAGTCTGATTTTCGAAGGCACGGAAGGGTTACCGGCGCAGATTGCGCGCTGCCTGCAGGAGCGGCAGCTGAGCCTGACGCTCAGCGAGCAGTTTACCGGCGGCCTGCTGGCGCTCCAGCTGTCCCGCGCCGGCGCGCCGCTGCTGGCCAGCGAAGTGGTCCCGGCGCAGGAGGAGACGCTGGCGCAGGCGGCTCGCTGGGCGGCCGAGCGGCGCATAAACCATTTTGCCGGCCTGGCCCTGGCGGTGAGCGGCCAGGAGAACGATCATCTTAACGTGGCCCTGGCCACCCCGGACGGCACCTTCGCGCTGCGGGTGAAGTTCAGCGTCACCCGCCACAGCCTGGCGGTACGCCAGGAAGTCTGCGCCATGATGGCATTAAACATGCTGCGTCGCTGGCTGAATGGTCAACCGCTGGCCAGCGAACATGGCTGGATTAACGTGGTGGATTCCCTCTCGCTGTAAGTCGTTTCCCCCGGCGCGCGGGCTTCTCCCGGGCGCCGGTTGTCCAGCCTGTTGTACTCTCCTGAAAAAATTCTGTGCGTTAAGTCGCAATAATCTGCAGCGGATGGTCCAGCATACGAGAAAACGATTGCCCCGCGATATCGCTCACACTTTACCGCCCGCACAATCGCAACACTGATTCCAGTATTCAGGATTGGAGTCCAGTATGTTGGAATCAACAAAAGTCCCGGCGCTGACCCGCGCGATTGAGATCCTCAATTTAATCAGCCGGATTGGCCCCTGCAGCGCAGCCACCATCATTGCCGAACTGGGGATCCCGAAAAGCACGGTTTATCTGCTGCTGGGCGAGCTAAAAAAGCAGCGCTTCATCAGTATGGATAATCAGGATAACTACTGCCTGTGGACCAAGCTGGTGGAGCTGGCCGGGCAGGCGCTGAGCAAAATGGATCTGCGCGAGCTGGCGCGTCCGCGCCTCACCCGGCTGATGGACGAGTGCGGCCTGCTTTGCCATCTGGGCATCATCGATCAGGGTAACGCCTACTACATTCTTAAAATTGAGTCTCCCGCCACCATTAGCGTGCGTTCGCACGAAGGCAAGAGCCTGTCGCTTTATCGCTCCGGGATCGGCAAATGTTTGCTGGCCTGGCAGCCCGCCAGCGTTCAGGCGTCGATTATCGACGACCTGCAGTGGGAGCGGGCCACGCCAACGACCATCACCGATGCTCAACAGCTGCGGGAGGAGCTGGGGCGCATTCGCGCTCGGGGCTGGAGCTTTGATAATGGCGAGGACTATCCGGACGTGCGCTGCGTGGCCGCGCCGGTGTTTAACGCCAATAACGACCTGACCGCCGCCATCTCGGTGGTGGGCACCCGTCTGCAAATCAATGAAGACAATCGCGATTATCTGGCCGGTAAGGCGATTGCCTGCGCGAAAGATATTTCCCGTCTGCTGGGGTGGAAAAGCCCCTTCGAACAACTCGCCTCATCATAAGGAGAACATCATGACCCTACCGAAAATTAAACACGTCCGCGCCTGGTTTACCGGCGGCGCCACAGCAGAGCAGGGCGCCGGCGGCGGTGATTACCACGACCAGGGGGCTAACCACTGGATTGACGATCATATCGCCACCCCGATGAGCAAATATAAAGAGTATGAGCAGTCCCGCCAGTCTTTTGGCATCAACGTGCTGGGGACGCTGATTGTGGAAGTGGAAGCCGACAACGGACAGACCGGCTTTGCGGTGTCGACGGCCGGGGAGATGGGCTGCTTTATCGTGGAAAAACATCTCAACCGCTTTATCGAAGGCAAATGCGTCAGCGATATCAAACTGATCCATGACCAGATGCTTAACGCCACCCTTTACTACGCGGGATCCGGCGGCCTGGTAATGAATACCCTCTCCTGTGTCGACCTGGCGCTGTGGGATCTGTTCGGGAAAGTGGTTGGCCTGCCGGTCTACAAACTGTTGGGCGGGGCAGTGCGCGACGAAATCCAGTTCTATGCCACCGGCGCGCGTCCGGACCTGGCGCAGGAGATGGGCTTTATCGGCGGCAAAATGCCCACCCACTGGGGGCCGCACGATGGCGACGCCGGGATCCGCAAAGACGTCGCCATGGTGGCGGATATGCGTGAAAAGTGCGGCCCGGATTTCTGGTTAATGCTGGACTGTTGGATGAGCCAGGACGTTAACTATGCCACCAAACTTGCCCATGCCTGCGCCCCTTATAACCTCAAGTGGATCGAAGAGTGCCTGCCGCCGCAGCAGTATGAAGGCTATCGCGAGCTGAAGCGCCAGGCGCCGGCCGGGATGATGGTGACCAGCGGCGAGCACCACGGCACACTGCAGTCCTTCCGCACCCTGTCGGAAACCGGCATCGATATTATGCAGCCCGACGTCGGCTGGTGCGGCGGCTTAACCACCCTGGTGGAGATCGCGGCCATCGCCAAAGCGCGCGGGCAGCTGGTGGTGCCCCACGGCTCGTCGGTTTACTCCCATCATGCGGTGATCACCTTCACCAACACGCCGTTCAGCGAGTTTCTGATGACCAGCCCGGACTGCGCCACGCTGCGTCCGCAGTTCGACCCGATCCTGCTCGGCGAGCCGGTGCCGGAGAGAGGGCGCATTCATAAATCGGTCCTGGATAAACCCGGCTTTGGCGTCGAGCTCAATCGCGACTGCAACCTGAAGCGTCCTTATCAACACTGATTGCGTCGGGCTGCCCGGCGGCCCGCGCCTGAGGATATTATGATGAGCAACACTCTGCTGGAGAGCGTGGTGAAGAAAAACCGCGCCCGCTTAATCCCCTTTATGCTGGCGCTGTACGTGCTGGCGTTTCTTGACCGTTCGAATATCGGTTTCGCCAAAGAGACCTACCAACTGGATACCGGGCTCAGCAATGAGGCCTACGCGCTGGGGGCCGGTATCTTCTTTGTGGTCTATGCCTTCCTCGGGGTGCCGGCCAATCTGCTGATGCGCAAATTTGGCGCCAGAAAATGGATCGGCTGCACCACGCTCCTGTGGGGCGTGCTGTCGGCGGCGATGGCGTGGGCGGATACGGAAGCGAAATTCCTGCTGGTACGTACCCTGCTGGGCGCGGCGGAGGCGGGCTTCTTTCCCGGAATGATCTACCTCACTTCGCAGTGGTTTCCCCAGCAAAACCGCGCCAGCATTATGGGGCTGTTTTATATGGGGGCGCCGCTGGCCCTGACGCTGGGATCGCCTTTATCCGGTGCGCTGCTGGAGATGCATGGGTTGATGGGCCATCCCGGCTGGTTCTGGATGTTTGTCATTGAAGGCCTGCTCGCCGTCGCCGCGGGAGCGTTCACCTTCTTCTGGCTGGACGATTCGCCGCAGCATGCCCGCTTCCTGAGCATGGAGGAGAAACAGGCGCTGATAAGCGAGCTGGCGCGCGAGGAGGAGAAAAAGATTGCCTCGCGCCTGTCCGATGCGCTGCGTAACGGGCGGGTCTGGCAGCTGGCGCTGATTTATCTGACCATTCAGGTGGCGGTCTATGGTCTGATTTTCTTCCTGCCCACCCAGGTTGCTGCGCTGCTGGGCACCAAAGTCGGCTTCGTTGCCTCGGTGGTGACGGCTATCCCGTGGGTGGCAGCGCTGTTTGGCACCTGGCTTATCCCTCGCTACTCCGATCGCACCGGCGAGCGGCGCAATATTGCCGCCCTGACGCTGCTGGCGGCGGCGGTCGGGATTGCGGTGTCCGGACTGGTGGCGCCGGTGCTGGCTATCATCGCGCTGTGCGTGGCGGCGGTTGGGGTGATTGCCGTGCAGCCGGTCTTCTGGACGATGCCGACGCAGCTGCTGTCCGGCACGGCCCTGGCCGCCGGGATTGGCTTTGTTAACCTGTTTGGCGCCATCGGCGGCTTTCTGGCGCCGATCGTGCGCGTGCAGGCCGAAACTTTGTTCGCCAGCAGCGCCGCCGGACTGTTAACCCTGGCCGGCGTCGCCATTGTCGGGGTGGTCATTATCTTTTCATTGAGCCTTACCCGCGCGGTACCCCAGCGCGGCAGCGTACAGCATTGAATAAAGGAATCGCTATGAACGCACTGTTATCTAACCCCTTCAAACGGGGATTATTACGCGGTGAGACGCAAATCGGCCTGTGGCTGAGCTCCACCTCCTCCTACATGGCCGAGATCGCCGCGACCTCGGGATACGACTGGCTGCTGATCGACGGCGAGCATGCGCCGAACACCATTCAGGACCTTTATCATCAGCTGCAGGCGATTGCTCCCTACGCCAGCCAGCCGGTCATTCGTCCGGTCGAGGGCAACCGCAGCCTGATAAAACAGGTGCTGGATATTGGCGCCAGAACGTTGCTGGTGCCGATGGTCGATACCGCCGAGCAGGCGCGGGAGGTGGTCTCAGCGACCCGTTATCCGCCCATCGGTAGCCGCGGTGTTGGCGCTGGCGTGGCGAGAGCGGCGCGCTGGGGAAGGATAGAGAATTATATGGCGGAGGCGAATGACGAACTCTGTCTGCTGATACAGGTCGAGAGCCGAACCGCGCTGGAGAATCTGGACGCGATTCTTGAGGTGGACGGCATTGACGGGGTGTTTATCGGTCCGGCGGATCTTTCCGCTTCACTGGGTCACCCGGACGATGCCGGCCATCCTGACGTGCAGCGGGTGATCGAGCAGAGCATCCGGCGCATTCGCGCGGCGGGGAAAGCGGCCGGATTTCTGGCGGTCGACCCGGCGATGGCAGAAAAATGTCTTGCCTGGGGGGCCAACTTCGTCGCCGTCGGGGTGGACACCATGCTGTATACCCAGGCGCTGGACCGCCGGCTGGCGATGTTCAAACCCACCTGCGCCCAGCCGCAGGAGAAAGCGAGCTATTAACTATTGATGGCGGAGGCTGGCGCTGGGCTCAGGCGAGCGCTTGCGCCAGTACCGTCAGCGGATACTCGCAGCGTTTGCGGGTGGACATCTCAATCTGCCACTTGCAGGTCTCGCAGTCGGTCACGACGATGTCGGCGCCGCTCTCCTCAATCTGGCGGAACAGCGGGGCGCCGATAGCCTGGGATACCGCATAATTCTCAGTTTTAAACCCGTAGGTGCCCGCGATGCCGCAGCACTGTGAATCCAGCACCTCCAGCTGCAGGCCGGGGATCAGCCGCAGCAGCTCGAGGGTATACAGCGACCAGCCCATCTTTTCCATATGACACGGGGTGTGATAGACCACCTTCAGCGGTAGCCGGCGCAGCGGTAGCGTCTTGCCGGCATCCAGCTGTTTCCAGATCCAGCGGGTGGCCAGCTCGACCCGATCGCGAAGATCGCTGTTGTCGACATCGAGGAGATGAGGGTATTCATCACGTAGCGTAAAGGTGCAGGTCGAGGAGGTGGCAATGATCGGCAGCGTGTTTTCCCGCATCGCAGCGACGTTACTCTGCGCCTGTTTACGCGCCTTGTCGAAAAAGCCGTTGGCGATCAGCGGCACGCCGCAGCATTTTTCCTTCGATAACAACTGCACGCCGGTACCCAGCGCGTTGACGACGCGGATCAGATCCTTACCCAGCTGCGGATGGTTATAGTTGACGTAGCAGCCATGAAAGAAGACCACCTGCTCAGGGTACTGCGCCTGTCTGGCCGCGAGCTGGCGGTAAGCGCGGCGGAAGGTGCCGAAGCCATATTTCGGTAGTGTGCGCCGGTGGTCGATTTTAAGCGCCGCGTCGAGCAGGCGGCGCACCGGTTTTAAACCGGTCGTGGCGTTGACCAGGGGGGCAAAGGGAGTGGAAAGGGTGCCCATCAGGTCGGTATGGCTGAGGATGGCGTCGCGCAGGGTCGGCTTTTGCTGGCCGTACTGTGCCCGGGCGCGCTGAATGATATCGCCAATTTTCACATCCGACGGGCAGGCAACCTCGCAGCGCTTGCAGTTAATGCAGTACTTCAGCGCCTCGTCGTACAGCGCGCCATCCTTCAGACGCAGACGTTCGCCGTCCGGCCCCGCCTGTTTCGGGCCGGGATAGCGTGGATTGACCCGACTTACCGGGCAGGTGGTGGTACAGACCGTGCACTTAATGCAGCTTTCAAAACGGGTATCGTTCATGGCCGGTCTCCGGCAAGGGCGTGGATCTGTCTGGCGGCGTGCAGCGCGGTGACGGCGCAGACGCCGCCGCCACAGCCGAGCTGAATGGCATCGAACCCGCCGATCAATGAGCCAATGGCGAACAGATTATGGAACGGCTGCCCGCCCAGCACGGGGCGCAGCAGGGCATCGGTTTTCACGCCGAAGCGCTGCCACGGTTGTGAGACGAAGAAATCGCGCTGGTACCAGCTTTCCCGTGGCAGGGTCTGCTGCAGATCGAGGCCGAGGATCGGCTCGCGCACGCTATCGCGAGTGGCGACAAGACCGTTGCTGAAAAAGCTGCCGCTGGCCAGCACGGTGAAACGCGGACGCAGCGCGACATCGCCGTGATTTCGCGTCCAGACGGCCTCGACGGCGCCCTGCTGATGGCTGATTTTCACCACTTCATCGCCAGCAAGCCAGGTGCCGCCCTCACGAATGAACTGGCGTTGCAGCTGAGAATGTAAACGCATCCCCGGCACCGAAGGCGGCAGCGTCGGCAGCAGACGCAGCGGGCAGGGCAGACGCGTCTGCAGCCAGCGGTACAGGCGATCGTCGGCGAGGCCAAAACAGGCGGGCATGATCAGCAGGTCATGCTGCTGTGCCAGCGGCAGCAGCGCTGCATGCAGGGCCGGCCATAGATTCTCATCATCCAGCACGCGGGCGATGTTAGCGGCGCGAAACTCGGTGGGGTTGTCACGCAGCACATCCAGCACCGGTAACTCGATTTCCACCGCCGCGGCGGTAACTCCGTGTTGACCGAGCGCGGCGGCGGCGAGATGCGGCTGAAAATCAGCAAAACCGCTAATCCCTACCAGGCATACGTGTTGCTGCGCGAAGGGTGCCAGCGGAACCTCTTCCGGCGACAGCCACGCCGGTCGCAACGTCCCCAGCGGGGTCACCCGCAGATGAGGTTGGCGCGCTTCGCCTTGCATGTTCGCGCCGCAGGCGGCCAGCAGGGCTTCGGTCTGTGTCGCGTATTCGAGTACCGCCCCGGCGCCGAGCCGGGAATAAGGGTGTTCAGGAAGCTGTTCAGCGAGTTGCTGCAGACCTTGTGCGACGTCAGTAACGTTATCGCCGTTCGGCAGCGCCGAGAGCAGGTCTAACGACGCGGAGGAAAAATGCAGCGCGCTCTGCCCGCGGCTGATAATGACGCTGCGCAGGCCGTACTGATTCAGCGCCAGCCCGCACAACAGGCCGGCGAGCCCGCCGCCGACAATTGCGCAATCAAACTTCATCCTGGTGCTCCTGTGGCAGTCCGCACAGGCCGAGGTAGACCCAGCGGGTGAATTCGCTTTCGCGCAGTGCGTCGCCCCAGGCGATGGGCTGCACGCCCTTCCAGCGTTCATTGAGAAACGCCGAGAGCTGGGTCAACGACTGCGCGGGGGTGGTGACGTTAAAGCGCTGCAACATTCCGGCAGCGCGGCAGGCGCAGAGTTCCCCCTGGCAGGTGCCCATGCCAATCCGGGTGCGGCGGCGCAGGTCGAGGAGGGTGTTGACCGCCAGATTTTCCACCGCGTATTTCACTTCGCCAGCGGTAACGGCTTCGCATTCGCAGACCAGGCTACGGTGCTGGCGGCTATCGCCAAGCCAGGCCGGAGTGCGATCGCCGTGACGGTAGACGGCCGAGCCGCGCAGCGGGGTGGGGAGGGAGATAATTTTTTGCAGGGTACTTTCCGTTGGCTCCTGTGAACCGGGCAGCGGGGTCTCGGCCGTGCTACAGGGGGTGGTGTTTCCCAGCTTACGACAGACGGCGTCGGTGGCCCACTCGGCCATCAGGCGATAGGTCATCAGCTTGCCGCCGGTGATAGTAATGAAGCCTTCCATACCGTCACGCTGGGCATGGTCGAGCAGGACGATGCCGCGGCTGACGCTGCGCCCGCTGGGATCGTTATCGCTGGCCACCAGCGGGCGGACGCCGGAGTAGGCGCGGAGGATCCGGGTGCGGCCCATGATCGGCGCCAGCTTTTCGCCTTCGCGCAGCAGGGTATCGACTTCCGCCGTCGTTACCCGGTTGTCGTCAATGTCGTCATAAGGAATATGCATTGAGGTGGTGCCGATCAGCGAGATGGTATCCCCGGGCACCAGAATATCGGCGTCGGCCGGCTTACGGCAGCGGTTGATCACCAGGTTGTTAATCCGGTGGTCAAGGATCAACAGCGATCCCTTCGCCGGGAACATGGTGATGCGCAGGTCGGCATATTGCGCAATGCGCTGCCCCCAGATCCCGGCGGCGTTAACCACCACCCCGGCGTACAGCGTGCGGGCCTGGTGAAGTTGGCGGTCGTATACCTGGACGCCACAGACGCGATCGCTCTGGCGCAGCAGGCTTGTTACTTCGCAGCCGGTAAGGATCTGCGCGCCGTGTTCGCGGGCGTCGAGCATATTGGCTGCGGTGAGGCGAAACGGGTCGATGGTGCCGTCCGGGACCTGCACTGCGCCCAGCAGCGTCGGGTTGACGGCGGGCTCCTGGCGCAGCGCGTCCTGCGGCGAGAGCGGCGTGGCCTCTATGCCAGCCTGCCGACAGGCGTCGATAAAGGTTTGCTGCCAGGCCATGTCATCTTCAGGCAGGGTGATAAACAGCCCATTGGTCGGTTCAATGCAGTGGCGGGCGATGCGGCGCAGGATGCGGTTCTCACTGATGCATTCGCGGGCGGATTCGTTGTCGGTCACCGCATAGCGGGCGCCGCTGTGCAGCAGTCCATGATTACGGCCGGTGGCCCCGGTGGCGATATCATGGCGCTCAATGAGCAGCGTTCGTAATCCGCGCCGGGCGCAGTCGCGGGCGATACCGGCGCCGGTTGCTCCGCCGCCGATGATAATGACCTCGCTATCAAGACGTCCCGTCATCTTCAGCTCCTCTGCTTTCGTTTAATGCCATTTAGCCACAATTCATAAGGTTATTGTTTGATTTCGAGCATATTCGCGCGTTATTTGAGCGTGTTATGTGATTTCGTGCTCACATTAGAACGTTTTGTCATATTTCTGTAACAAATTGTGCGATGTTTCACAGTATCAACTCTACGTATTGCCTACCATCGCGACCATATTTGAAGTTGGTGATTAATCTGGGATTTTGTCGTGACGTCAGTAGAAAACAGCAAGGGCCACGGAGGCTGATATGTTAAGTATTTTTAAACCCGCCGCGCATAAAGCGCGTTTGCCAGCAGCGGAGATCGACCCGCTGTATCGTCGATTACGCTGGCAGATTTTCATTGGCATCTTTTTTGGTTATGCCGCTTACTATCTGGTTCGTAAGAACTTTGCCCTGGCGATGCCTTATCTGATTGAGCAGGGCTTCTCCCGTGGCGACCTCGGTTTCGCCCTTTCCGGCATCTCCATCGCCTACGGATTTTCGAAATTCATCATGGGCTCGGTCTCTGACCGCTCGAATCCGCGCATTTTCCTGCCGGCCGGCTTGATCCTCGCCGCGCTGGTGATGCTGGTGATGGGCTTTGTACCGTGGGCGACTTCCAGCATCATGATCATGTTCGTATTGCTGTTTCTTTGCGGATGGTTCCAGGGGATGGGCTGGCCGCCGTGCGGCCGGACCATGGTGCACTGGTGGTCGCAGAAAGAGCGCGGTGGGATTGTCTCGGTGTGGAACTGCGCGCATAACGTCGGCGGCGGTATTCCGCCGCTGCTGTTCCTGCTGGGGATGGCGTGGTTTAACGACTGGCACGCGGCGCTGTATATGCCGGCTTTCGGCGCGATCCTGCTGGCGATTTTTGCCTTCGCGATGATGCGCGATACCCCGCAGTCCTGCGGTCTGCCGCCGATCGAAGAGTATAAAAACGACTATCCGGATGACTATAGTGAAAAGCACGAAGAAGAGCTGACGGCGAAGCAGATCTTTATGCAGTACATTCTGCCGAACAAGCTGCTGTGGTACATCGCTATCGCTAACGTCTTCGTTTATCTGCTGCGCTACGGCATTCTGGACTGGTCGCCGACCTACCTGAAAGAGGTCAAACACTTCGCGCTGGATAAATCCTCCTGGGCCTACTTCCTGTACGAGTACGCGGGGATCCCTGGCACCCTGCTGTGCGGCTGGATGTCGGACAAAGTGTTTAAAGGCAACCGCGGCGCGACCGGCGTGTTCTTTATGACCCTGGTGACCATCGCCACTGTCGTTTACTGGCTCAATCCGCCGGGCAATCCGGGCGTCGATATGGCCTGTATGATTATTATCGGCTTCCTGATCTACGGCCCGGTGATGCTGATCGGTCTGCATGCCCTCGAGCTGGCGCCGAAAAAAGCCGCCGGTACCGCCGCGGGCTTCACCGGCCTGTTCGGCTATCTTGGCGGTTCCGTGGCGGCGAGCGCCATCGTCGGCTACACCGTCGATTTCTTCGGCTGGGACGGCGGCTTCATGGTGATGATCGGCGGCAGCGTGCTGGCGGTTATCCTGCTGGTTATCGTGATGCTTGGCGAGCGTCGTCATCATCAACAACTGAAACAAGCCTAAGGAGCGACGATGAACATGAAACTCACCGCGCTAATGAGCGGCATGATTTTGGCCAGTTCGGCGCTGTGCTTCAGCGCTGTCGCAGCGGAGAAAATGGTCATCGCCCACCGCGGCGCCAGCGGGTATCTGCCGGAACATACCCTGCCGGCGAAAGCGATGGCTTACGCTCAGGGGGCGGATTACCTTGAGCAAGATCTGGTGATGACCAAAGACGACCGGCTGGTGGTGTTGCACGACCATTATCTCGATCGGGTGACTGACATTGCGCAGCGTTTCCCGCAGCGGGCGCGTCAAGACGGTCGTTTTTACGCTATTGACTTTACCCTGGCCGAGATTAAGTCGTTGAAGTTTACCGAAGGTTTTGAGCCGAAAAATGGTAAGAACGTGCAAACCTATCCCGGGCGTTTCCCGATGGGCAAATCCGATTTCCGCATTCATACCTTTGAAGAAGAGATTGAGTTTGTCCAGGGGCTGAACCATTCGACGGGTAAAAATATCGGTATCTACCCGGAAATCAAAGCGCCGTGGTTCCACCATCAGGAAGGCAAAGATATTGCCGCCAGCACGCTGAAAGTGCTGAAGGAATATGGCTATACCAGCAAGCAGGATAAGGTTTATCTGCAGTGCTTTGACGCCAACGAGCTCAAACGTATCAAAAATGAGCTGGAACCGAAGATGGGCATGGATCTCAATCTGGTGCAGCTCATCGCCTATACCGACTGGAATGAAACCCAGCAGAAACAGGCAGATGGCAAATGGGTGAACTACAGCTACGACTGGATGTTCCAGCCGGGTGCGATGGCGCAGATTGCGCAGTACGCCGACGGTATTGGCCCGGATTACCATATGCTGGTGGCGGAAGGCTCGAAGCCGGGCGCGGTGAAGCTGACGGCGATGGTGAAAGAGGCGCATGCCAGCCATCTGCAGGTGCATCCGTACACCGTGCGCGCGGATCAGTTGCCGGAGTACGCCACTAACGTTAATCAGCTCTATGACCTGCTGTATCACCAGGCGGGCGTCGACGGCTTGTTTACCGATTTCCCGGATAAAGCGGTGCAGTTCCTGGACGCGAAATAAAACAAAAGGGCCGTAAGGCCCTTTTATGTTTTCCCCCTCTCCCTATGGGAGAGGGCCGGGGTGAGGGCATCAGGCCGCACACATCGACAACACTTACATCTCGATCTCAATATCGCCTTTCGCCCGGCAGCAGCAGGGCAAAATTTCCCCCGGCTGGATAAAGGCCAGCGGCTCGGTCAGCCAGTCAACCTGGCCGGAAACCAGACGCGTGCGGCAGGAACCGCAATAGCCTTCGCGGCACTGATATTCCACATCGATATTATGCGACTCCAGCGCCGCCAGCAAAGAAGGGTGTTCATCCTGACACTCAAGGCGAGTGTCAGAGATTTTCAGGAAAATCCGCTTCATTACAGCTGGAAATTGCTCAGGTCGTCGGCATCGACTTCAGAATCGATCTGGCCGACGAGATACGAGCTGACTTCCACTTCCTGCGGCGCCACCTGGACGTTATCGGAGACCAGCCAGGTGTTGATCCATGGGATTGGGTTGGAGCGGGTCTGGAATGGCAGATCGAGGCCCACCGCCTGCATGCGGATATTGGTGATGTACTCGACGTACTGGCAGAGAATATCTTTGTTCAGGCCGATCATTGAGCCGTCGCGGAACAGATAGTCCGCCCACTCTTTCTCCTGCTGCGCCGCCAGCACGAACAGGTCATAGCACTCCTGCTTGCACTCTTCGGCGATTTCCGCCATCTCCGGATCGTCGCTGCCGGAGCGCAGCAGGTTCAGCATATGCTGGGTGCCGGTCAGGTGCAGCGCTTCATCGCGAGCGATCAGGCGGATAATTTTGGCGTTACCTTCCATCAGCTTGCGCTCGGCGAAAGCGAAGGAGCAGGCGAAGCTAACGTAGAAGCGGATCGCTTCCAGGGCGTTAACGCTCATCAGACACAAATAGAGTTTCTTTTTCAGCTCGCGCAGATTCACGGTCACGGTTTTACCGTTGACGGTGTGGGTGCCTTCACCCAGAAGATGCCAGTAGCTGGTCATTTCGATCAGCGAATCGTAATAGTGAGAGATGCCTTCCGCACGTTTCTGGATCTGCTCGTTGGTCACGATATCGTCGAACACGGTCGCCGGATCGTTGACGATGTTGCGGATGATATGGGTGTAGGAGCGTGAGTGGATGGTCTCGGAGAAGGCCCAGGTTTCCACCCAGGTTTCCAGCTCCGGGATGGAGATCAGCGGCAGCAGCGCGACGTTCGGGCTGCGGCCCTGGATGGAATCGAGCAGCGTCTGGTACTTCAGGTTGCTGATGAAAATATGTTTTTCATGTTCCGGCAGCGCCTGGTAGTCGATGCGATCGCGGGAAACGTCAACCTCTTCCGGACGCCAGAAGAAGGAGAGCTGCTTTTCAATCAGCTTTTCAAAGATGTCATATTTTTGCTGATCGTAGCGGGCCACGTTAACCGGCTGGCCAAAAAACATCGGTTCCAGCAGCTGATCGTTTTTCGTCTGTGAAAAAGTGGTGTATGCCATTGAAGTGAGTCCTGTTGAAATGTATTGCCCGGCGGTACTGCATTGGCCGGGCCTACACAATCGTAGGCCGGGTAAGCATCGCGCCACCCGGCAAAAATAACTTAGATCTTACAAGCGCCGCTTTCGCAGCCGTCGTCCTGGATGGACGGGGCCAGGTCATCCTGAGCGTCTTCTGCGCCATCACGGGTGTTGTGATAGTACAGCGTTTTGACACCGAATTTATAGGCGTTGAGCAGGTCTTTGAGCAACTGCTGCATCGGCACTTTTCCGGACGGGAAGCGCGTCGGATCGTAGTTGGTGTTGGCAGAGATCGACTGGTCGATAAACTTCTGCATGATACCCACCAGCTGCAGATAACCGTCGTTGTTCGGCATTTCCCACAGCAGCTCATAGGCGTTCTGCAGATTTTCGTAATCCGGCACCACCTGGCGCAGGATACCGTCCTTGGACGCTTTGATACTGACGTGGCCGCGCGGCGGCTCAATGCCGTTGGTGGCGTTGGAGATCTGCGACGAGGTCTCGGACGGCATCAGTGCGGAGAGCGTGGAGTTACGCAGACCGTGGGTTTTAATGGATTCGCGCAATGCTTCCCAGTCGAAGTGCAGAGATTCGCTGACGATGCCGTCCAGGTCTTTCTTATAGGTATCGATCGGCAGGATACCCTGCGCATAGGTGGTTTCATTGAACCACGGGCAGGCGGCCTGCTCGATAGCCAGCTCGTTGGAGGCCTTCAGCAGGTAGTACTGAATCGCTTCGAAGGTTTTGTGCGTCAGGTTGTTGGCGCTGCCGTCGGAGTAGCGTTTGCCATGCTTCGCCAGATAGTAAGCGAAGTTGATCACGCCGATGCCCAGCGTACGACGCCCCATCGCGCCGCGTTTGGCGGCCGGGATCGGGTAATCCTGATAGTCCAGCAGTGCATCCAGGGCACGCACCGCCAGCACCGCCAGCTCTTCCAGCTCGTCGAGGCTGTCAATCGCGCCGAGGTTGAAGGCCGACAGGGTGCACAGCGCGATTTCGCCGTTTTCGTCGTTGACGTCTTCCAGCGGTTTGGTCGGCAGGGCGATCTCCAGGCACAGGTTAGACTGACGCACCGGGGCGACTACCGGATCGAACGGGCTGTGGGTGTTGCAGTGGTCGACGTTCTGGATGTAGATGCGGCCGGTAGAGGCGCGTTCCTGCATCATCAGCGAGAACAGCTCAACGGCTTTAATACGCTGCTTGCGAATGCTGTCGTCCTGCTCGTACTGGGTGTACAGGCGCTCAAACTCGTCCTGATCGGCAAAGAAGGCGTCATACAGGCCCGGGACATCGGAAGGGCTGAACAGGGTAATGTCGCCGCCCTTCAGCAGACGGGTGTACATCAGCTTGTTGATCTGTACGCCGTAGTCCATATGACGAACGCGGTTGGCGTCGGTACCGCGGTTGTTTTTCAGCACCAGCAGGCTTTCCACTTCCAGATGCCACATTGGGTAGAAGAGGGTCGCCGCGCCGCCGCGAACGCCGCCCTGCGAGCAGGATTTCACCGCGGTCTGGAAATGTTTGTAGAACGGAATGCAACCGGTGTGGAAGGCTTCGCCGCCGCGGATCGGGCTGCCCAGCGCGCGAATGCGCCCGGCGTTGATGCCGATCCCGGCGCGCTGGGAAACGTATTTCACAATCGCGCTGGAGGTGGCGTTGATGGAATCCAGGCTGTCGCCGCACTCGATCAGCACGCAGGAGCTGAACTGACGGGTTGGGGTGCGCACGCCGGACATGATTGGCGTCGGCAGCGAGATTTTAAAGGTCGATACCGCGTCGTAGAAACGCTTAATGTAGTCCAGACGGGTTTCGCGCGGGTAGTTCGAGAACAGACACGCGGCGACCAGAATATAGAGGAACTGTGCGCTCTCATAAATTTCGCCGGTAACGCGGTTTTGTACCAGATACTTGCCTTCCAGCTGCTTAACGGCTGCGTAGGAGAAGTTCATGTCGCGCCAGTGGTCGAGGAAACCGTCCATCTGCTGGAACTCTTCTTCCGTGTAGTCTTCCAGCAGATGATGATCGTATTTACCCTTCTCGACCATCTTCACCACGTGATCGTAGAGCGCCGGCGGCTCAAACTGGCCGAAGGCTTTTTTACGCAAATGGAAAATCGCCAGACGCGCGGCGAGGTACTGGTAATCCGGCGCGTCGCGGGAGATCAAATCCGCAGCGGCTTTAATAATGGTTTCGTGGATGTCCGCGGTTTTGATGCCGTCATAGAACTGGATATGAGAGCGCAGCTCTACCTGGGAAATCGAAACGTTATTCAGTCCTTCTGCCGCCCAATCCAGTACGCGATGGATTTTGTCGAGATTGATGCGCTCGGTGGTCCCGTCGCGCTTTGTCACCAGCAGACTCTGATTCATGTGGATTTTACCTGTCCGTGAAAGAAAATATCCCCCGTTTATCCACAGAAGGCCGTTGTGACTAACTCTGTGGATAAATACTATATGTAGGGGGTTGTCGATAAAAGAAACGCTATATGGTGAGTATTTTAGTAAGGAATCTTTTGAGTACAAGGGTTGATTTTGACGTTAAATTGAGGTTGCGGAAGGGTAATAATCCGCAAGTCCACGTCGCATAAGGCCTGGAGAAGAAGTCAATAAAACAGAAAAAAAAATGAAAATTTGATCGAGTGCTGATTTCTTCATCGGAAGAAATAATCACGCGGCTTGATGCCGCGCAATCATCATAAGCGCAGGTGCTGACCTCAGTCCTGTTTGGCGGTCGTATGCAACATATAGTTAACATCAACCCCCGGCGCTAACTTGAAGGTGTTGGTCAGCGGATTGTAATGCAGACCGATGATATGCTGCTCTTTCAGAGTAGTCTGATCTACCCAGCTCAGCAGCTCGGCCGGTTTGATAAACTTCTTCACATCATGAGTGCCCTTAGGCACCATCTTCATGACATATTCCGCACCGACCACCGCCATCAGCCAGGCCTTGCCGTTGCGGTTGATGGTGGAGAAGAAGACCTGGCCGCCGGGCTTCACCAGCCGCGCGCAGGCATGCACCACCGACTGCGGGTCGGGCACGTGCTCCAGCATCTCCATGCAGGTCACGACGTCATACTGCTGCGGATGCTTCGCGGCATGTTCCTCAACCGTTTCCTGAACATAGTCCACCTGAATACCGCTCTCCAGGGCGTGCAGCTTCGCGACCTGCAGCGGTTCGGCGCCCATGTCCAGTCCGGTGACCGTCGCACCTTCGCGCGCCATGCTCTCGGCGAGAATGCCGCCGCCGCAGCCGACATCGAGGACTTTTTTACCGAACAGGCCGCCGGAGCGTTCGGCGATATAGCCCAGCCGCAGCGGGTTGATGCGGTGGAGCGGTTTGAACTCGCCCTCCAGATCCCACCAGCGCGAGGCGACGGCTTCGAATTTGGCGATTTCAGCATGATCGACGTTAGGGGCTACCGACGTTTTTTCGGCATTCATGGGCGCTTTTACTCCTTTTCTGTTCAGACCTGCGAGTATATCAGCAGCGCGCCATGAATAAACCGTATTGCTTTACCTCTATTAGCGCGGCTGTGTTATAATTTGCGACCTTTGAATCCGGGATACAGTAGAGGGATAGCGGTTAGATGAGCGACCTTGCGAGAGAAATTACACCGGTCAACATTGAGGAAGAGCTTAAGAACTCTTATCTGGATTATGCGATGTCGGTCATTGTTGGCCGTGCGCTGCCGGATGTCCGAGATGGCCTGAAGCCGGTACACCGTCGCGTACTTTACGCCATGAACGTATTGGGCAATGACTGGAACAAAGCCTATAAAAAATCAGCCCGTGTCGTTGGTGACGTAATCGGTAAATACCACCCGCACGGCGACTCCGCGGTATACGACACCATCGTTCGTATGGCGCAGCCGTTCTCGCTGCGTTACATGCTGGTGGACGGCCAGGGTAACTTCGGTTCCATCGACGGCGACTCCGCCGCGGCGATGCGTTATACCGAAATTCGTCTGGCGAAAATCGCTCATGAGCTGATGGCCGATCTTGAAAAAGAGACGGTCGATTTCGTCGACAACTATGACGGTACGGAGCGTATTCCGGACGTCATGCCGACCAAAATTCCTAACCTGCTGGTGAACGGCGCCTCCGGGATCGCCGTAGGGATGGCGACCAATATACCGCCGCATAACCTGACGGAAGTGATCAACGGCTGTCTGGCGTATGTTGACGATGAAGACATCAGCATTGAAGGGTTGATGGCGCATATTCCAGGCCCTGATTTCCCGACCGCCGCCATTATTAATGGCCGTCGTGGCATTGAAGAGGCTTACCGCACCGGTCGCGGTAAAGTGTACATCCGCGCGCGCGCGGAAGTGGAAGTGGACGCGAAATCCGGCCGCGAAACCATCATCGTGCACGAAATTCCGTATCAGGTGAACAAAGCGCGCCTGATTGAGAAAATCGCCGAGCTGGTCAAAGAAAAACGCGTGGAAGGCATCAGCGCGCTGCGTGACGAGTCTGATAAAGACGGGATGCGCATCGTGATTGAAGTGAAGCGCGATGCGGTAGGGGAAGTGGTGCTCAACAACCTCTATTCCCAGACCCAGCTGCAGGTCTCCTTCGGCATCAACATGGTTGCTCTGCACCATGGTCAGCCGAAGATCATGAACCTGAAGGACATCATCGCCGCGTTTGTACGCCACCGCCGTGAAGTGGTGACCCGTCGTACGATTTTCGAACTGCGCAAAGCGCGCGACCGGGCGCATATCCTCGAAGCGCTGGCCGTTGCGCTGGCCAACATCGACCCGATTATCGAACTGATCCGTCGCGCGCCGACCCCGGCAGAAGCGAAAGTGGCGCTGGTTGCCCAGGCGTGGGATCTCGGTAACGTTGCGGCGATGCTGGAGCGCGCCGGTGATGACGCCGCGCGTCCGGAATGGCTGGAGCCAGAGTTCGGCGTGCGCGACGGTAAATACTACCTGACCGAGCAGCAGGCTCAGGCGATTCTGGATCTGCGTCTGCAGAAACTGACCGGCCTTGAGCATGAAAAACTGCTCGACGAATATAAAGAGCTGCTGGAGCAGATCGCGGAACTGCTGCACATTCTCGGCAGCGCCGACCGTCTGATGGAAGTGATTCGCGAAGAGCTGGAACTGATCCGCGACCAGTTCGGCGACGAACGTCGTACCGAAATCACTGCCAACAGCGCTGATATTAACATCGAAGATCTGATCAACCAGGAAGATGTGGTGGTCACCCTGTCGCATCAGGGCTATGTGAAGTATCAGCCGCTGACCGACTATGAAGCACAGCGTCGTGGCGGTAAAGGCAAGTCAGCAGCGCGCATTAAAGAAGAAGACTTTATCGACCGCCTGCTGGTGGCTAACACCCATGACACCATCCTCTGCTTCTCGAGCCGTGGCCGTCTGTACTGGATGAAGGTCTATCAGCTGCCGGAAGCCAGTCGCGGCGCGCGCGGTCGTCCGATCGTCAACCTGCTGCCGCTGGAAGCCGATGAGCGTATCACCGCCATCCTGCCGGTCCGCGAGTACGAAGAGGGCGTCAACGTCTTTATGGCGACCGCCAGCGGTACCGTGAAGAAAACCGCGCTGACCGAGTTCAGCCGTCCGCGTTCCGCCGGTATCATCGCGGTCAATCTGAACGAAGGCGATGAGCTGATCGGCGTCGATCTGACCTCTGGTCAGGACGAAGTGATGCTGTTCTCCGCGGCCGGTAAGGTTGTGCGCTTCAAAGAAGACGCCGTTCGCGCCATGGGCCGTACCGCCACCGGCGTACGCGGCATCAAGCTGGCGGAAAACGACAGCGTCGTCTCGCTGATTATTCCGCGCGGCGAAGGCGCGATCCTGACGGTAACGCAAAACGGTTACGGTAAACGTACCGCAGCGGCGGAGTATCCGACCAAATCGCGTGCCACTCAGGGCGTTATCTCGATCAAAGTCACCGAGCGTAACGGCTCCGTTGTGGGCGCCGTGCAGGTGGATGACTGCGATCAGATCATGATGATCACCGACGCCGGGACGCTGGTTCGTACCCGCGTTTCCGAAGTGAGCATCGTGGGCCGTAACACCCAGGGTGTGATCCTCATCCGCACCGCGGAAGATGAAAACGTGGTGGGTCTGCAGCGCGTGGCAGAGCCGGTGGACGACGAAGAACTGGATGCCATCGACGGTAGCGTAGCGGAAGGCGATGACGATATCGCCCCGGAAGCGGATACCGATGACGACATCGCCGAAGACGAAGAGTAATCGTCCCAGGTAAATGTTCTGAAAGGGCCGGGTATTCTCCCGGCCCTTTTTGCATTAAGATTGCGGCAAAGCCGGTTTACCGCTACTTTAACCCCATTCTGTTGAGTCCCTGACGGCCGAGCATCGCCACATTGAAATATCTTGCCTCGTTTCATACAACCCTGAAGGTTTCACGTTATCTGTTCAGAGCGCTGGCGGTATTACTGTGGCTGCTGATTGCGTTTGTCTCTGTGTTCTATATCGTCAATGCCCTGCACGAGCGGGAAGCCGAGATCCATCAGGAGCTCAATCTCAACGCCGATCAGGCCCAGCGCTATATTCAGCGTACGGCGGACGTGATTAAAGAGCTGAAGTACGTCGCCGGTAACCGCTTGTCGGCAGGGGACGCGGTAGCGCAAGGGCAAAACGGCGATATCGCGGTGCCCAACTTTGAACCCCTGTACCCAGATTCCGACTGCAGCGCGATGAGCAGCACCTGGCGTAATTCGCTGCAATCACTGGCGTGGTTTATGCGCTACTGGCGGGATAATTTTACCGCTGCCTACGACCTTAACCGCATCTTTCTCATTGGCAGCGATAACCTTTGCATGGCCAACTTTGGCCTACGGGACGTGCCGATTGAGCGCGATCAGGCGCTGAAAGTCCTGCATCAGCGCATTGAGCAATATCGCAACGCGCCGCAAAACGAGCGCGGCAACAACCTGTTCTGGATAAGCCAGGGCGTGCGCCCCGGCGTGGGCTACTTTTATGCCCTGACCCCGGTCTATATGGCCAACCGTCTGCAGGCGATGCTCGGCGTGGAGCAGACCATCCGTATGGAGAGCTTCTTCACGCCAGGCAGTTTGCCGATGAGCGTGACGATTTTTGACGATAACGGCCAGCCGCTGATCTCGCTGGCCGGCGCGGAAGGCAAAATCCAGAGCGAAGCGAAGTGGATGCAGGAGCGGATGTGGTTTGGCTACAGCGCAGGCTTTCGCGAGCTGGTGCTGAAAAAAAGCCTGGCGCCGTCCTCCTTAAGTATCGTCTATTCCGTTTCGGTGGACCAGGTGCTGGAGCGGATCCGCATGCTCATCATCAACGCCATCATTCTCAATATTCTGACCGGAGCAATGCTGTTTGCGCTGGCGCGAATGTATGAGCGGCGCATTTTTATCCCGGCGGAAAATGATGCGCAGCGACTGGAAGAGCATGAACAGTTCAACCGCAAAATCGTGGCCTCAGCCCCGGTGGGGATCTGTATTCTGCGCACCGTCGACGGGACCAATATTCTCAGTAACGAGCTGGCGCACAACTACCTGAATATGCTGACCCATGAGGATCGCCAGCGGCTGACGCAGATTATCTGCGGCCAGCAGGTCAACTTTGTCGATGTGCTGACCAGCAACCATACCAACCTGCAGATTAGCTTTGTCCATTCGCGTTATCGCAATGAAAACGTCGCCATTTGCGTGCTGGTGGACGTTTCCGCCCGCGTGAAAATGGAGGAGTCGCTGCAGGAGATGGCCCAGGCGGCTGAACAGGCCAGCCAGTCGAAATCGATGTTCCTTGCGACCGTCAGCCATGAGCTGCGTACCCCGCTATACGGCATCATCGGTAACCTCGATCTGCTGCAGACTAAGGCCCTGCCGAAGGGCGTTGATCGCCTGGTGACGGCGATGAACAACTCTTCCAGCCTGCTGCTGAAAATCATCAGCGATATTCTCGATTTCTCGAAAATCGAGTCTGAGCAGTTGAAGATCGAGCCGCGGGAGTTTTCCCCGCGCGAAGTGATGAACCATATCTCTGCTAACTATCTGCCGCTGGTGGTACGCAAGCAGCTGGGTCTGTACTGTTTTATCGAGCCGGATGTCCCGGAGCAGATGTCCGGCGACCCGATGCGCCTGCAGCAGGTGATCTCTAACCTGCTGAGCAATGCGATTAAGTTCACCGACACCGGCTGTATTATCCTGCACGTCCAGTGTGCGGGGGATTATCTGCAGATCAGCGTCCGCGATACCGGGGAGGGGATCCCGGCGAAAGAGGTGTTGCGCCTGTTCGACCCCTTCTTCCAGGTGGGGACCGGCGTGCAGCGAAACTTCCAGGGCACCGGCCTTGGCCTGGCGATCTGTGAAAAGCTGATCAGCATGATGGATGGCGATATCGCCGTGGAAACGGAGCCGGGGATGGGCAGCCGTTTCACCATCCGTATCCCGCTGTATGGCGTGCAGAACACACCGCAGGTGACGGCGGACGGTTTCGCAGGCAAGACCTGCTGGCTGGCAATCCATAATACCTCGCTGGCGATGTTCGTCACGTCGCTGCTCAGCTATCACGGCCTGACGGTACGCCGCCATGCCGGAGAAACGCCGGACGCCGACGATGTCTTACTGACTGACGATGAAGCGCAGAGGGGCTGGCAGGGGAGTGCGATGGTCATCTTCTGCCGCCGCCATATCGGCATCCCGCAGGAGCGAGCGGCCGGAGAGTGGCTGCATAGCGTGACGACGCCGCATGAACTGCTGCCGCTGCTGGGGCGTATTTTCCACGTCGCCCTCGCCAGCGCGGAGAATAGCCGGGCGCTGATGGCGCCGGACGCGCAGATCGGTAATAACGACGACATGATGATCCTCGTGGTCGACGATCACCCGATTAACCGCCGTCTGCTGGCGGATCAGCTGGGATCGCTCGGCTACCAGTGCGTGACCGCTAACGACGGGGTCGACGCGCTCAACGTGCTTAGCAAACAGCATATCGATATCGTGCTCAGCGACGTCAACATGCCCAATATGGATGGTTATCGTCTGACGCAGCGCATTCGTCAGCTTGGCCTGACGCTGCCGGTGATCGGCGTCACCGCCAATGCCCTGGCGGAAGAGAAGCAGCGCTGTCTTGAATCGGGGATGGACAGCTGCCTGTCCAAGCCGGTCACCCTCGACGTGCTGAAGCAAACGCTGACGGTGTATGCGGCGCGGGTACGTAACGGGCGGGAATAACGGGGAGCTCCGTCTCGCCGGGGCGAGACGGAGAAAACAAAGGGATTACTCTTTATCCGTCGAACTTAGCGAGACGGAGGAGAGGTAGTTCAGCAGCGCAATGTCGTTTTCCACGCCCAGCTTCATCATTGCCGACTTCTTCTGGCTACTGATGGTTTTGATGCTGCGGTTGAGCTTTTTAGCGATCTCGGTCACCAGGAAGCCTTCAGCGAACAGACGCAGCACTTCGCTCTCTTTCGGCGACAGGCGTTTATCGCCATAGCCGCTGGCGCTGATTTTTTCCAGCAGACGAGAGACGCTTTCCGGTGTGAATTTCTTCCCTTTCTGCAGCGCGGCCAGCGCTTTTGGCAGGTCGGTCGGCGCTCCTTGCTTGAGAACGATCCCTTCGATATCCAAATCCAGCACCGCGCTGAGGATCGCCGGGTTGTTGTTCATGGTCAGAACAATGATCGACAGATCCGGGAAGTGGCGCTTGATGTATTTAATCAGCGTGATCCCGTCGCCGTATTTATCACCGGGCATGGACAGATCGGTGATCAGCACATGGGCGTCCAGCTTCGGAAGATTGTTGATAAGGGCCGTGGAGTCTTCAAACTCGCCAACGACGTTCACCCACTCAATTTGCTCAAGTGACTTACGAATACCGAACAGTACGATCGGATGGTCATCGGCAATAATTACGTTCATAGTGTTCATGTATAAGGCTACCTTCTACAGCAAGCTCTTGACGTAAGCGTCAATGTCGCTGATATATTTTTCTATGCCTTGCGCATCCTTTTCGCGAATCAGATGCTCAAGCGTTTCACATAACTGCTTGCCGGGTATCAGATTAAGCATAGCAAATGCCCCTTTGAGGCGGTGGGCGGTTTGCGCCAGAGCAGCAAAATCGCCCGCTTCGATTTCAGTATACAATCTCTGAACATCATCCGGTACCGTATCGGCAAACAGTGCGTAATAGCCGCTGGCATGGAGTTCGGCGTTACTCTCGTTTCCTGAGGTGGCGGGCTGAACCGCCTCCTCCGCCAGCTGCTGCTCAATAAGCTGCAGGATAGCCTCCTGCATCGCCGTGCTAATATTAAAGTTGACCCGCAGTTGTCCCGGGCCGATCTTGCGTATCCCGACCTCATCATCGCTTAAAAGCAAGCCCGAAGCAGTAAGATTAGACGGATTATCCGTTAAATACAGATCGAACGCTTGACTTGTCGCCCGATCGTCCGGCGTGATGCAGGACGCCCCCCAGCTCTCCAGCTGGCGTGTGACAATCCGCCGCACTTCACTGGAAGTCACATCCAGCAGGACGATAACGTCATCCAGCAGATGTTCGCCCGCCTCTGGCGCCTCTTCGCTGGCCGGCATTTTCAGGTGCAGGGTATAACGCGTTCCCAGCGACTCCCGCGCTTTGATGGTCAACTGCCCACCCAGTTTGCGCGTCATGCGGTCGCACAGCCAGAAGGTGAGGGCGTTCGCCTTGCCGTACAGATCGCTCTGGGTCTCGTTGAGATACGGGAAGTGCAAATTGTCGATCTCGTTTGCCGAGACGCCGTTGCCAGTATCCAGAATACGGAAGGTCAAACGATCGCTGGCCGACTCGTCCTGGCAAACGTCGAGGGTGATCTTGCCGATAGGCGTGGTGGTGATGGAATACTGGATTAACAGTACCAGTGTGCGTCGCAGGGCTTCACGGTCACCGTAGCGCTGCTCACCGGCAGGAAGTGCGTTATTGATCAGCAGCTGCAGACCCTTGCGCTTCATCGCCGGCAGAACTTCCGGTACAACGTCATCGATCAGTTCCTGAACCGAGAACAGCGCCTGGCTGGTTTTCCAGGTGTCGCTTTCCAGCAGATTGGCGAGCTGAATGTCATCGATCAGTTTGACCAGCTCATCGGCATGCTGCGCCAGCGTTCGGTTCTCTGTACTGCTGAGCGCCGCCGCCTCTGCCGCCAGGTTCAGCGCGGGCTGCTTCAGGGCGCTGCCAATATGCTGCATAAAGGCCGCCCGCCCCTGCTGGTTTTTCTCATACAAGCGCTGGGCCTGCTTGAGCTTTTTATTGACCAGCACTTCGCGGTCCTGGTCTCGGATAATCAGGATCTGCGTGCGCGGGGCTACCTGGCTGCGATACTGGCGGATTTCATACTGCTCATTATTGACGGTGGCCTGAATCACCCCCTGATGCTGGTCCGCCATATTGGTGATGTTCTGCAGATTCAGGTGCGGAAGCAGATGGTCGGCAATAGGGTTGCTGATAAGGGTTCGGTTGGCTTCCTGATCGTGAACCAGCAGCCCCAGCGGCAGCAAAGAAACAATTTCTTCATTTATAGCGCGTAGCAGACGCAGTTCGCTGTTGGCGGCGGAAGGGAGCCCGGCGCCAGACGGATTGCTGCGTCCTTTAAAGTGACGAAAGGTGGTAAAACCAAACAGCGCTAGCGCCAGCAGGCCAATGTTGAGCAGCAGCGGCAGAAGAATATTCTGCAGGGCGGCCAGCAGCATGCTGCTCAGCGGTACCGTCCAGAGCAACTGCATACCGGTAGTGCTGATATCGGTGGCGATGTCGATCTGCATGCCGTTAAAGGTGATCCCGATATGGTCGGTCGTCTCTTTGTCAGGATTGGTGGCAATGTTTTGCGACGGGTCTGGCTCGATACGGAAGCTGTCCAACGCCATGCCTGGCGGGATCAGATCGTTAATCGGCAGGTCGAAAGCGACCACCGTGGCCAGATGTCCAGGCTGGTTGAAGGTGGTGCGTAACGTAAAGTAGTGCGCGTTCTGCCAGGCGAGATGGCGCAGCGGCGAGAAGGTCTCGCGCTCATCAAGGGTATTGGCCTGCAGCAGCATCTCCGCGCGCCGGGATTCCACGACGCTACTGATCGTTGACTCTTTAAAGCTTGAGGAGAGGTCCTTCAACGGCAGGGTTGAGACCAAAATCAGGCTATTGTCCAGACCATTGAGATAGTACATCGACCATGGGATGGTTTCCGCACCCCACAAAATATCGAGATAATCGGACATTTTCTGCGTCATCTCGAGGGTCGAGCTATCGTGGGAGCCAAAAATCAGCGCTTCGGTTTTACGCCGGGGCTTCTCAAGGTAGTAGACGTCCTGTTTTAAACGCGTCTCCTGCAAGCCACCGCTCGCAGCGTTAGCCGAGGTCGCGGCGATATTGTCGTAGATCTGCCAGGTGGCATAGCGCCAGGTGTCAATGCGCTGGTGCAAGGCGTGGGAGACATCAACCACCTGATAGCTCTTCTCTTTCAGCCAGGCATTGACGGCACTTTGAATCATCACCCCCATCGTCGCCAGCAGGACAATAACCATCAAAATGAAGAAGCGGCTGATGTTGCCGGGGATCAGGGAGAATTTTTTCGGGGTCATCTTGTGGCTGAACGACTCATCATTGTTTGTAAACAGGATGTAGCGCCAGAGTAACTGGCAACAAAGCAGATGCTGCAGGCAGTATAAAGGCTAATGGCGTAAATCCATACTACAGAATGGTGCCAGCGGCGCGATACTCTCCAGGAATTATCTTAGAATCGAAGCGCCAATGAAACCGCGCCAACAACGCTGACCAGTCGCGATATTGACAAAGTACAGGCGGAAGAATCGCACGAAATAACAAGACATTGGCTGAATAAGGGCAATTGACAGGCTAATTGATTGATTAATAGTCGTTAGGGAATTTTTTGCCGTAGCACAGATAAATTAAAGTTGTGTAAAGAAGGGTAAAAAAAACCGGATGCGAGGCATCCGGTTGAAATAGGGGTAAACAGACATTCAGAACTGAATGACGGTAATAAATAAAGTTAATGATGATAGCGACTGTTATTTTAGTCACCAATGATAGTTTTGTTTTACCATTCAGTGCTATAGAGTTATTTGTGTGTATGTGATTGATTGTGAATCAATAAATATTTTTTTGATTATTAGTGCGTATTTCCCAGACCATTTTGTGGTGCAAAAAGTTCCGCCATTTTTACAAATTGAAACATCTTGTGGGCATTTTGAAACATCTTAGAAGTTTTAGTATCATATTCTTGTTGGATTATTCTGCATTTTGCAGCACAATGAAATAGCCGACTGATTAGAAGGGTAATCAGTAAGCAGTGGCATAATAAAAGGCATATAACAAACAGAGGGTTAATAACATGAAAGTTAAAGTACTGTCCCTCCTGGTACCGGCTCTGCTGGTAGCAGGCGCAGCAAATGCGGCTGAAATTTATAACAAAGATGGCAACAAATTAGACCTGTACGGTAAAATCGATGGTCTGCACTACTTCTCTGACGACAAGAGCGTAGACGGCGACCAGACCTACATGCGTGTAGGCGTTAAAGGCGAAACTCAGATCAACGACCAGCTGACCGGTTACGGCCAGTGGGAATACAACGTTCAGGCGAACAACACTGAAAGCTCCAGCGATCAGGCATGGACTCGTCTGGCATTCGCCGGTCTGAAATTTGGTGACGCGGGTTCTTTCGACTACGGTCGTAACTACGGCGTGGTATACGACGTAACGTCCTGGACCGACGTTCTGCCGGAATTCGGCGGCGACACCTACGGTTCTGACAACTTCCTGCAGTCCCGTGCTAACGGCGTTGCAACCTACCGTAACTCTGACTTCTTCGGTCTGGTTGACGGCCTGAACTTTGCTCTGCAGTACCAGGGTAAAAACGGCAGCGTCAGCGGCGAAGGCGCGACCAACAACGGTCGTGGCGCGCAGAAACAGAACGGCGACGGCTACGGTACTTCTGTAACTTATGACATCTTTGATGGCATCAGCGCTGGTTTCGCGTACTCTCACTCTAAACGTACCGACGATCAGAACAACCTGGTTCTGGGTAACGGCGACAACGCTGAAACCTACACCGGTGGTCTGAAATACGACGCGAACAACATCTACCTGGCCACTCAGTACACCCAGACCTACAACGCGACCCGCGCCGGTTCCCTGGGCTTTGCTAACAAAGCACAGAACTTCGAAGTGGTTGCTCAGTACCAGTTCGACTTCGGTCTGCGTCCGTCCGTGGCTTACCTGCAGTCTAAAGGTAAGGATCTGGAAGGCTACGGCGACCAGGACCTCCTGAAATATGTTGATGTTGGCGCGACCTACTACTTCAACAAAAACATGTCCACCTATGTTGACTACAAAATCAACCTGCTGGACGACAACAGCTTCACCCGTAACGCCGGTGTTTCTACCGACGACGTGGTTGCACTGGGCCTGGTTTACCAGTTCTAAGTCGCAAGCTGCACAAGAAAAAGGCGCCTCTGGCGCCTTTTTTTATGTCTGGTTTAACCTCGCTGGTATACTCTTGTCGCCCTGGTAAGAGGAGCCTCGACTAATGGACATGACTTTCTTTCGCGCCGCACTGCTGGGCGCCTGCGTACTGCTCTCTGGCTGCGATTCAGCCATCACCCCTGCGACCCCTGCTTCGACGGCCACCGTGCTGGATGGCAAAACCATGGGCACCTTCTGGCGGGTCAGCGTCATTGGCGTGGATGAGGCAAAGGCTGAGGCGTTGCGCGCCAAGGTTCAGGCCCAGCTGGACGCCGACGATCGCCTGCTGTCGACCTGGAAAAACGACTCGGCGCTGATGCGTTTCAACCACGCGGCGGATACCCGGCCCTGGCCAGTGAGCGAAGCGATGGCGGACATCGTGACGCTGTCGTTGCGGATTGGCGCCAAAACGCACGGCGCGATGGATATTACCGTGGGGCCGCTGGTCAATCTGTGGGGCTTTGGTCCGGATAAACAGCCGGTCACCACCCCGGATGCCCAGGCGATAGCCGCGGCGAAGGCGCGCACCGGCCTGCAGCATCTGCAGGTTATCAATCAGAGCGGCAGGCAATTCCTGCAAAAAGATATCCCCGATCTGTTTGTCGATCTCTCCACGGTGGGGGAGGGCTATGCTGCCGATCACCTCGCGCGATTGATGGAGCAGGAGGGGATCTCCCGCTATCTGGTGTCGGTAGGCGGGGCGCTGGTGAGCCGCGGGATGAACGGCGAAGGCAAGCCCTGGCGGGTGGCGATCCAGAAACCGACTGACCGGGAAAACGCCGTCCAGGCGATTGTCGACATCAATGGTCACGGCATCAGCACCTCCGGCAGCTATCGCAACTACTATGAACTCGACGGCAAACGTATCTCGCACGTCATCGATCCGCAGACCGGGCAGCCGATAACCCATAAGCTGGTCTCCGTGACCGTCATTGCGCCAACGGCGCTGGAGGCGGATGGCTGGGATACCGGACTGATGGTGCTCGGGCCGGAAAAAGCGCAGCAGGTGGTGCGCGAGCAGGGGCTGGCAGTCTATATGATCGTCAAAGAGGGCGAGGGGTTTAAAACCTGGATGTCGCCACAGTTTCGCACCTTCCTCGTCGGCGAGAAAAATTAAAAAGCAAGATTGCGGGTTTTTTGCTGCGGGCGTCGCCGCAGACTGAGGATACACTTACAGCAGGAGCCTCGTCATGAAACCGATAGTTGCCGATACCGATGACCGCCGCTGGCAGGCGGTCTGCGAACGTGATACCCGGGCCGATGGTCAGTTTGTCTTTGCGGTACTGACCACCGGTATCTGCTGCCGCCCTTCCTGCCGCTCGCGTCGTGCGCGGCGGGAAAACGTGCGCTTTTTTGCCGACGTCGCCGCTGCCGTGGCGGCGGGGTTCCGCCCTTGCAAACGCTGCCAGCCGGATAAAGACGATCCGCAGCAGCAAAGGGTCGACAAAGTGGCGCAGGCCTGCCGGTTGCTGGAGCAGGACGCGCCCCTGACCCTTGAGGCGCTGGCTCGTGAGCTGGCGGTCAGCCCGTTTCATTTCCACCGTTTGTTTAAATCCGTCACCGGTATGACCCCCAAAGCGTGGCAACAGGGGTGGCGCGCCCGACGTCTGCGGGAAGCGCTGGAGCAGGGGAACACGGTGACCCGCGCCGCGCTGGCGGCCGGTTTTCCCGACAGCAGCAGCTATTATCGTCAGGCCGATGCGGCATTAGGTATGACCGCCCGTCAGTTTCGCCGTGGCGGCGCCGCCACCGTGGTGACCTGGACCACGGGCGACTGCGCGCTGGGCCGCTGTCTGGTGGCGCAGAGTGAGCGTGGCGTTTGCGCCGTTCTGCCGGGCGATAACGATACGGCATTGCTCGACGACCTGCGCCAGCGCTTTCCCAACGCCGAGTTGCGCCAGGGCACCCCTGAGTTCCGTCGCCAAATGGCCGAGGTTTTCGCCCACCTCGACGACAGCCGGCGGCCGGTATCGCTGCCGCTGGATCTGCAGGGCACCGCCTTTCAGTTGCAGGTCTGGCAGGCGCTGCGGCAGATCCCGGCGGGCGAGACCCGCAGCTACCGCCAGGTAGCAGAGCATATTGGTCTGCCACGAGCAGCAAGAGCGGTGGCTGGCGCCTGCGCGGCGAATTCGCTGGCGGTGATCGTTCCCTGCCATCGGGTGGTACGGGAGGGCGGCGCGCTGTCCGGTTATCGCTGGGGAACGGCGCGGAAAGCGCAGCTGCTGGCGCGCGAGGCCCAACACGAGGAGGAATAATGCTCGATCTGTTTAGCGATACGCCACCGTGGCAGGAGCCGCTGGCACCCGGTGCGGTGGTGCTCCGACGCTTCTCCCGCGAGCGCGCCCCGGCGCTGCTGCAGGCGATTGCCGATGTCGCCCGCCAGTCGCCATTTCGCCAGATGGTCACGCCGGGCGGATACACCATGTCGGTCGCCATGACCAACTGCGGCGCGCTGGGCTGGACCACCGATCGCCACGGCTACCTGTACGACCCGGTCGACCCGTTAACCGATCAAACCTGGCCGCCGATGCCTGCCGTATTCCGCGAACTGGCGCTGGCGGCAGCCGCGGCCGGCGGCTATCCGAACTTTTCCCCCGACGCCTGTCTGATTAACCGCTATCAGCCGGGCGCAAAACTGTCGTTGCATCAGGATAAAGATGAACAGGATCTGCGGGCGCCGATCGTCTCGGTCTCGCTGGGTCTGCCGGCCATCTTTCAGTTTGGCGGGTTGCAACGCAGTGACCCGCTACAACGGCTGCTGCTGGAGCATGGCGATGTGGTGGTCTGGGGCGGCGAGTCGCGTCTGTTTTATCATGGTATTCAGCCGCTGAAAGCCGGGCATCACCCCGAAACGGGCGACTGTCGTTACAACCTCACTTTTCGGCAGGCGGGCAGTCGCCAGTATTAAAATAAGAATTATTCTTGATGTCATCGGCGAGCCGTTTAAACTGCTGGCTGTTTTGCTTTTCCGGATAGCCTGTTATGGAACTTCTCTCTCTCGTCTGGCGTCAGTATCGTTGGCCGTTTCTCGGCGTGATTGCCCTCAGTCTGCTCAGCGCCGCGCTGGGTATCGGCTTAATCGCCTTCATTAACCTGCGCCTGATTACCGCTGTCGATACCTCGCTGCGGGTCCTGCCGGAGTTTCTTGGCCTGCTGGGGCTGCTGATGGCGGTGACGCTGGGCTCCCAGCTGGCGCTGACCACCCTCGGCCACCATTTTGTTTATCGCCTGCGCGGCGAATTTGTTAAACGCATCCTCGATACTCAGATTGAACAGGTGGAGAAGATCGGCAGCGCGTCGCTGCTTGCCGGGCTGACCAGCGATATCCGTAACATCACCATCGCCTTTGTGCGCCTGCCGGAGCTGGTGCAGGGGATCATTCTGACCTTCGGCTCTGCCGCCTATCTGGCCTGGCTGTCAGGCAAAATGATGCTGGTGACGGCGCTGTGGATGGCGCTCACCATCTGGGGCGGTTTTGTGCTGGTGTCGCGGGTGTACAAACATATGGCCAGCCTGCGCGAAACGGAAGATAAGCTGTATCACGACTACCAGACGGTGCTGGAGGGGCGCAAAGAGCTGACCCTCAATCGCGAACGCGCGGAGTATGTGTTTAATCAGCTCTACCTCCCGGACGCCCGGGAGTATCGGCACCATATCGTTCGCGCCGATACCTTCCATCTCAGCGCGGTTAACTGGTCGAATATTATGATGCTTGGCGCCATCGGGCTGGTGTTCTGGATGGCCAACAGCCTCGGCTGGGCCGATACCGCCGTGGCGGCGACCTATTCCCTGACGCTGCTGTTTCTGCGCACGCCGCTGCTCTCCGCCGTCGGCGCGCTGCCCACCTTGCTCAGCGCCCAGGTGGCGTTTAACAAGCTGCGCCAGTTCTCTCTCGCCCCATATCAAGCCGAATTTCCCCGGCCGCAGGCGCATCCTGACTGGCAGACGCTGGAGTTGCGCGATGTCACTTTCCATTATCCGGACCAGCGCTTTGCGGTAGGGCCGCTTAACCTGACGCTGAAACGCGGCGAGCTGGTGTTTCTGATCGGCGGCAACGGCAGCGGCAAGTCAACCCTGGCGATGCTCCTGACCGGCCTGTATCAGCCGGTTTCCGGTCAGATCCTCGTGGACGGCCAGCCGCTGGCGGCGGATAAACCGGAGGAGTATCGCAAACTGTTCTCCGCGGTGTTTACCGACGTCTGGCTGTTTGACCGCCTGCTCGGGCCGCAGGGAGAGGAGGCCGATCCGGCGCTGGTGGCAACGTGGCTGGAGCGTTTGCAAATGGCCCACAAGCTGCAGCTGGAGAACGGGAAAATCGCCGACCTCCGGCTGTCGAAAGGGCAGAAGAAGCGCGTGGCGCTCCTGCTGGCGCTGGCCGAGTCCCGGGACATCATTCTGCTGGATGAATGGGCGGCGGATCAGGATCCGCATTTCCGCCGCGAGTTCTATCAGGTGCTGCTGCCGCTGATGCAGCAGATGGGGAAAACCGTGTTCGCCATCAGCCATGACGATCACTATTTCCAGCACGCCGATCGCCTGCTGGAGATGCGTGCCGGCCAGCTGTCCGAGCTTACCGGGGAGGAGCGGGCGCAGGCTTCCCGCGATGCGGTGGCCCGTACGGCCTGATGCTCGCCGCGAGCCCGGGGGAAAAACCGGGCGCCGCGCCGCTGAAATTTTCAGCGACAACATTGCTGGCGGTTATTATTTCCCCCTCCTCGCGCTATGCTTAAGGCTTCCGGCCCGCAGGCCGGCTCACTATTCTCAAAAGGATTGCCCGATCGATGTCCGTTTTGCATAAAAAAAGCGCCCGCTTACGTGACGAAGAGCGCGCCCGTCTGATTTGGCTCTTGAGCACCGATAAAGCAGTGACCTCCGCGCTGCTGGGCAAACTGACGCTGGCCGAACGCTATGATGAAGGCACGCTGGCCGATGACCTGGCGGAAGTCGAGATCCTGGTCTCGCATCTGCCGCCGCCGGATCTCGCCGATGCGCTGGAAGCGCTCCCCTATGACGCCCGCACCGCGCTATGGTGCCTGGTGCCTGACGATAAACGCGGCGAAGTGCTGCTGGAAGCCTCAGAAAATGTCTGGGGCGACCTGATCGACAAGATGAGCGACCCCGAGCTGCTGCAGGCGATGCAGCCGCTGGATATCGATGAACAGGTTTACCTGCTGCAGCATCTGCCGCGCAACCTGACCGGACGGCTGCTGGCGACCCTGCCTGCCGAGAAGCGTGCCCGTATTCGCCAGATTATGCGCTACGCCGACAACAGCGTCGGGTCGATCATGGAGTTTGAGGTCATTACGGTGCGACCGGAGGCCACGCTGGCAGCGGTGCAGCGCTATCTGCGGCGTCTGGGTAAAATGCCGGAAAACACCGATAAGCTGTTCGTCACCACCCGTAACAAGCTGCTGCTCGGCGAGCTGGAGCTGCAGACCATTCTGCTCAACGATGCGCAGAAGCGGGTAGGGGAGGTGATGGAGGGCGATCCGGTCACCTTTCAGCCGCACGAAGAGGCGGAGAAGGTGGCGCGCACCTTCGAACGTGATGACTTACTCAGCGCCGCCGTCATTGATGCCGATGGTAAGCTGATCGGGCGACTGACCATCGATGAGATCGTTGATGTGGTTTATGAAGAGACCGATAACGATCTGCGCCGGATGGGGGGCCTGAGCGATGAAGAGGATGTCTTCGCCCCGGTCAGCAAGGCGGTGAAAACGCGCTGGGCGTGGCTGGCGGTCAACCTGTGTACGGCGTTTATCGCTTCCAGGGTCATCGACGGCTTCGAACACACCATTTCACAGCTCGTGGCGCTGGCCTCGCTGATGCCGATCGTCGCCGGGATCGGCGGCAATACCGGCAACCAGACGATCACCATGATCGTCCGGGCGATGGCGCTACAGCAGATCCAGCCCGGCAGCTTTACCTTCCTGATCCTGCGTGAAATGGGCGTCGCCCTGATTAACGGCCTGGTATGGGGCGGGATTATGGGGGCCATTACCTGGTGGCTGTATGACGATCCGCAGCTCGGTGGGGTGATGACGCTGGCCATGATGCTCAACCTGCTGATGGCGGCGATGATGGGCGTGATAATCCCGATGGTTATGGTGAAGCTGGGGCGCGACCCGGCGGTCGGCTCCAGCGTGATGATCACCGCTATCACCGACACCGGCGGCTTCTTTATTTTCCTTGGTCTGGCGACGCTGTTTCTGATGTAGCCTGCGCCTTCGTGCGCAGGCGGCGGGGGATGAGCGCCATGGCGACGATCCCCGCCAGCACGCCGATCGCCAGATTGCTGGTTCCCACCGTCGCGGCGACGGTCACCAGCATCACCAGCGTTTCCGGCCACGGATTACGCGCCAGTTCGCCCGGGCGAATACTGTGCCAGCTAAAGGTTTTCACCGCCACAATCACCATCACCCCTGCCAGCACCGCCATCGGGATCTGCGCCATCACCTGGCTGAGCGCTGTCACCAGCAGGAGCAGCACCAGACCGGCGATCACCGTTGAGAGACGGCTGCGTGCTCTGCCCATCTCCACGTTAACGATGGTCTGGCCGATCATCGCGCAGCCGGCGATACCGCCATAACAGCCGGCAAGGATATTGGCGATACCCAGTCCGGCGCTTTCCCGCGATTTGTTCGACGGGGTATGGGTGAGATCGTCCACCAGCTTAGCCGTCAGCAGGGACTCCATCAGACCGACAAAGGCGATACTGAGGGCGCACGGCCAGATAATCTGCAGTGTCGCCAGGTTCAGGGGGACGGTCAGGGCAGTGAATCCCGGCAGGCCGCCGCTCATCGAGCCTTCATCGCCGACGGTGGGCAACTGCTGGCCAGTGGTGACGGTATAGAAAGTGATCGCGACAATGGCGATCAGTGGCGCCGGGACTGCCTTAATGAAGCGCGGCGCCCACAGGACGATAAGCAGCGTCAGGACGAACAGGCCGACGATCAGCGGCTGGCGACTCCAGAAGTGCGGTACCTGAGCAAAGAAAATCAGGATCCCGAGGGCATTGACGAACCCGGTCATCACTGCCGGGGGAATAAAACGCATCAGGCGCGCCATACCGCACAGGCCAAACAAAATTTGAATCATACCCGCCAGAATGACCGCCGGCAGAATGTAGCCCACGCCGTACTGATGCACCATCGGGCCAATGACCAGCGCCACCGACCCGGCGGCAGCCGTCACCATTGCCGGGCGCCCGCCGAGGACCGACATCGCCAGGCAAAGCACCACCGAGGCAACCAGGCTGACCTGCGGGTCAACACCGGCAATGACCGAAAACGAAATAACTTCAGGGATTAACGCCAGGGCGGTAAGCACGCCGGCCAGCACTTCGCGCGTCAGTAACGACGGGGAGCGGAGGATGGGGCGCAGATTGCCGGAAGCGGCGGGGTCAGAAACTGGGGGCATAAAAAAAGTTCGCAGCTTATAAAAAAGAGGGAGCGGTGGCAGGCCCTGCTTCCGTGCGGTCTGTCACAAAACCGAGGATGATAGCGCGGAATCCCCAAGGCTACCAGTACAAAAAGTGATTTGGTGTATACATTTATTAAACATTTTTATAACGGATCTCAAAACAGAACTTAAAATTTAAACAATATTTAAATTTTTGAGCTTCGGTGGTAACGTGAGTGGTGAGAATCGTATCACCTGCGCTAAATAAAAACAGCGAGTAAAGTAAGGCTCAAATCCGATGAATAAAAAGATGGCCGTACCACGCTCACAGGCGGTTGGTCCCAACAGCACTCGGACCAACACCCGCCATGAGCAAGAGACGGATGTATTGTTGATTGGCGGCGGCATTATGAGCGCCACACTGGGAACCTGGCTGCAGGAGCTTGAGCCAGACTGGTCTATTACCATGGTTGAGCAGATGTCCAGCGTGGCGGAAGAGAGCTCAAACGGGTGGAACAATGCGGGTACCGGCCACGCGGCGCTAATGGAGCTGAACTACACGCCGCAGACCGCCAACGGCATCAATATCGACAAAGCGGTCGACATCAACGAAGCCTTCCATATCTCGCGTCAGTTCTGGGCGCATCAGGTGACGCGCGGCGTCCTGAACAAACCAAAATCTTTCATTAACAGCGTGCCGCACATGAGCTTTGTGTGGGGCGAAGATAACGTCAACTTCCTGCGCGCGCGCTATGCGGCGCTGCAGCAGAGCGAACTGTTCCGCGGTATTCGCTATTCTGAAGACCATCAGCAGATCAAAGCCTGGGCGCCGCTGGTAATGGAAGGCCGCGATCCGCAGCAAAAGGTGGCCGCCACCCGTACTGAAGTGGGAACCGACGTCAACTATGGCGAAATTACCCGCCAGCTGATCGCCGGCCTGCAAAAGCATGATAATTTCTCCCTGCAGCTGGGTACCGTGGTGCGTCGCTTCAAGCGCAACGCCGACAAGAGCTGGACGGTCACTCTCGCGGATGCCGACAACCGTCGTCAGAAGCGGGTCATTAAAGCGAAATTCATCTTTATCGGCGCCGGCGGCGCGGCGTTGACGCTGCTGCAGGAAACCGGCATTCCACAGGCCAAAGAGTATGCGGGCTTCCCGGTCGGCGGCCAGTTCCTGGTCTGCGAAAATCCGGAGGTGGTGAACCACCATCTGGCGAAGGTTTACGGCCAGGCCGAAGTGGGTGCGCCGCCGATGTCGGTGCCGCACATTGATACCCGTATTATCGACGGTAAACGCGTGGTGCTGTTCGGGCCGTTCGCCACCTTCTCGACCCGCTTCCTGAAGAACGGTTCATTGTGGGATCTGCTGGCCTCGACGAATACCTCGAATATTCTGCCGATGCTCAACGTCGGTCTGGACAACTTCGATCTGGTGAAATACCTGATTAGCCAGGTGATGCAGAAAGATAAAGATCGCCTGGCGGCGCTGTGCGAGTACTATCCGGAAGCGCGGAAAGAGGACTGGCGGTTGTGGCAGGCCGGTCAGCGCGTGCAGATTATCAAGCGCGATGCGAAGAAGGGCGGGGTACTGCGCCTCGGTACTGAAGTGGTGAGCGATGACGAAGGCACTGTCGCGGCGCTGCTCGGCGCATCGCCAGGCGCCTCCACCGCGGCGCCTATCATGCTGCAGCTAATGGAAAAAGTGTTTAAAGACAAAGTCAATTCGCCGGAATGGCAGGCCAGGCTGAAGGCCATCATCCCGACCTACGGTATTCGCCTTGACGGCAACCCGGCGGAGATTGAGAAAGCGCTGGCGTGGACCAGTGAAGTGCTGGAGCTGAAATATGAGCCGGCCGCGGTGGCGGATGAAGCCCCGCAGGCGGAGCTGAAGCCGCTGAGCGGTGGTAAGCCGATGGCGGATATCGCGCTCTGACAAACGCTCTGACAAAAACGGCAGCCTGCGGGCTGCCATTTTTTTGTCGGTTTGATGGGTCGACTTAGCGGACGACGGCGTTACCGATGGTTTCGTCGGCGCGCCAGATGCGATATTTCACATCGACATTGGTCGGCGCGTACACGACAATCGGCAGCTTGCTGTTGTAGCGCAGCATGGCATCATCGCCGAGACCGGCAGTGACAAATTTCTTCTCTTTCTTGCCATCCGGGCAGGCCATCATGGTAGAGACCGGGCCGCTCAGCTTATCAAAGACATAGTAGTCATAGCCCCAGCCTTCCAGGGTTTTGCTTTCCAGCTTCCCGCCTAAACGATGGTGGTTGCAGTCAACTTCCAGCGTCTGGCCGATTATCAGCTCAACCTTCAGCGCTGACTCATCCTGCTGCTGCGGCAGCTGAATAACCTGACGCTTCATGCCTTTTTCCGCTTTCGGGAACGGCGCGACTTTTTCCAGCGGCTGTTCTGCGGCCTGGGCGCCAGCGGACATGCAGGCGGCGGTCAGCAGAGAAACGGCTAGCGTAGTGATTTTTTTCACGGTTGATCATCCTTTATTTTCGTTCCTGACTGATACAGCCTATCATTGCTTTGCTGAATGTTAAGTTTTATTTACTAATTTTTTCAAAATGAATGGTGTTATGTACTGGTGTGATGCCGTGTCGCACCTTGCGCCACGGCGGCCCATGAAGCTTATTCGTTGCGGCTATTTTTCGCTTCCTCAATGAATTCTTCATCTATTTCATCGGTATTACCGGCATGCTCTCGTCCCGACAGCAGGTTCCAGCAAGCGATAAACAAGGCGGCAATCAGCGGCCCGATAACGAATCCGTTGATACCGTAGATCTCCATGCCGCCCAGCGTGGCGATAAGGATCAGGTAGTCCGGCATTTTGGTATCCTTGCCCACCAGCAGCGGACGCAGAATGTTATCCACCAGGCCAATCACAATCACAAAGAAGCCGACGATAAAGGCGCCCTGCCACAGCTGCCCGGTGGCGAAGAGGTAAATCGCCGCCGGCACCCAGATAATGGCCGAGCCTACCGCCGGGATAAGCGACAGGAACGCCATCAGCGCACCCCACAGAATGCTGCCGTCCAGACCGGCAACCCAGAAGGCAAAGCCGCCCAGCGCCCCCTGCGCCAGCGCCACGGCCACGGTGCCTTTTACCGTGGCGCGGGCGACCGCGGCGAATTTAGCGAACAGGTGCTGCTTCACATAGCTCGATAACGGCAGAGATTCGAGAGTCAACAGCACCAGGTAAGGCCCATCCTTTAGCAGGAAGAACAGCAGGTACAGCATAATGCCGAAGCTGACGGTAAAGCCAAAGGTGCCTTTACCAATCAGAAACGCGCTGCCGGCCAGATACTGGCCGCTTTTCAGCGCAACATCGGAGAGCTGCTGCTGGATCTGCTGCGCGCTATCGAGGTTGTGCTCGGCAAGGAAACCTCTGGCCCAGCCGGGGAGGTGAGCAAACAGACTGGCGACCACCGTCGGGAACTGAGTGTCGTTATGCTGAAGTTTGCTATACACCACGTTCAGCTCGTAGGCCAGCGACGAGAGGATGATCGCCAGCGGCGTAAAAACGATAAGGCAGATGATGACGATGGTCAGCAGCGCCGCGAGGCCATTGCGCTCGCCGAGGCGAGTGCGAATCTTGTTTTTGACCGGATTAAAAATCACCGCAAGGATCGCGGCCCAGAGGATGGCGGAATAATAGGGTGAGAGAACATCAAAAAAGGCCAGGGTTACAATAAAGACGATAAGGATGAAAAATCCTTTGGTAAGTCCATTAACTCTCATGTCATCCGCTCCTGCTTATGAGTCATACAGTCGAATGATAGATGCTACGACGTAATTTACCATCTGGATAGTCGTACTCTATAACAGAGGGGAAAAAGTGGATAAAAGCCCTGGCAGAAAACCCTGCGGACGCTATTGAGTAAAACAGACAACTTCTGCTTTCAATGCCTGTCCGGTACGCATGATGAAAGCAGTGTTATCTGCAAAATGTGCTGTCAGGAAGCAACGAGGTGTAGAAGCGTAGTATATCGATACGGCAAAAGCGGAGGTTATGGCGGATAATCCATGGTCAAACGGGCAGAAAAAAAGCGCGCAGCGGATATTTCCACGCGCGCCTTATGCAGTGTCTTACTGAAGATTGCCTGCGGTCAGGCTCTCTTTATCAAAGGCATGGCTGACATCAATATGATTCTGATGCATCGATGTATCGATATTTGAACCCGCCTCCGGATGTGTCTGGCTCTTCTCTGCGGCCATCACGCCGGACGAAAGTGTAGCGGCCAACAGCAGTGCGGTGACTACGCCGATATTTTTCATATTCTGTTCCTTATTTCATCGTGTTGTCGCTGTCGCCTGTTTCTTCCGGCGGCCCGGCAATGTGGCTATTTTATTTCGTCAGCTCAGCGGTCATATGTACGCGGTTATTGAATTGAGCGCTGGTGATTTTGTAAGACGCGCCTTGCTCTGCGGCCTGCGCGGCAATTTTGGCTTCTGCGCGGTCCAGGGTGGAAGCGCTGGCGCTGATGCTCTGAGCAAAAGTACCGAAAGAGATCATAGAGAGTGCGGCAACTGCAACGAAAGTTTTGATGGGTTTCATGGTCGTATTCCTTAAGTGTTTTGTCAGTGTTGGAGCGTTGTTGCCCCGATGTGATAAATGATAGGCTGACGGCCGGATGATTAAAATCGAAACAATTTGCTTTCATTGTTCAGTAAATTTGAATAATCATTGTCAAGTATTGCCATCCAGTTTTGTTAAGAAAGCTAAATTACAATTCAGCCTCATTGTCATAACAAATATATAAAAAGTTATTTTTTAACTTTCGATAGATGATTTTCTTGTTTGCTATCATCTGAACTGCAGCAATATAGTTTTTAGGCAGCAATAAGCGCCGGCGTGCGGCAAATAAAAATTATCCACGAATATTTAATTATGATAACTATTAATAAGATCAGTAAAAGCTTCTCCGGTGAAAGAGTGCTAAAAGAGGTCTCGCTCAGTATTCATTCCGGCGAGATTATTTGCATTATTGGCCCCAGCGGCTCAGGGAAAACCACGCTATTACGTACGCTTAATTTCCTGGAGCCTGCCGATAGCGGGCAAATAAGAATAGATGATGTGGCGCTGGATTGCGCAAAAGCGGGCAAAAAGGAGATTGAAAAGCTACGGGCGAAAACCGCCATGGTTTTTCAATCGTGGAATCTCTTTCATAATCTGACCGCACTGCAGAATATTACCGAAGGCCTGATTTACGCTCAAAAGCGCCCGCGTCAGGAGGCGCAGGATATTGCTGAACAACTCTTAAAGCAGGTGGGGTTATTGCATAAAAAAGACAGCTATCCGCACAGTCTCTCCGGCGGCCAAAAGCAGCGTATCGGGATTGCGCGGGCGCTGGCAATTAACCCCGCCGTTCTGCTGCTGGATGAGCCGACTTCCGCGCTGGATCCGGAAAAAGTTGGTGAAGTGCTGGAGCTTATTCAGACGATTGCCGCTGCGGGTCAGACGATGATTATCGTGACCCATGAAATGGCGTTCGCCCGCCAGGTCGCTTCCCGGGTGGTATTTATGGAAAACGGCGAAATCGTTGAGCAGGGCCCGGCGGAACAGATATTTGGCGCAGCACAGCAGGGGCGAACCCGGGCGTTTCTGGCGCAACTGCACTATCATGCCTGAGGCTAATGATGAACAATAACCCGCTCTTTAACTGGCAGGATATCGCCGGAATATTGCCGAAACTGCTGGAAAATTTACCCGTGACCCTCGGGATAACGCTGGCATCGCTGCTGCTTGGTTTGACGATCGCGCTGCTGATTGTGCTGCTGCAGTTTAGTCGCTTTAAGCCGCTCAGCGCGGTGGCAAACGGGTATACCGACATTCTGCGTGGCGCCCCCCTGGCGCTGCTGATCCTGCTGTTTTTCTTCGGCGGAAAATTAATTTTGACTGCGCTGGCGCTGCCGCCGCTATGGATTAGCGATACCACCTTTGCGGTGTTGTCTATTTCGGTCAGCATCAGTCCCTATTTTGCAGAAATGATGCGCTCCGCGTGGCGTGCGGTGGATACCGGCCAGAAAGAGGCCATCATCAGCCTCAATATTCCCTGGCATAAGGGAATGCTGCGGATTATTTTTCCCCAGGGGCTCATTATTGCCATTCCCGTTTTTGGTAATCTTTTAATTAACCTCGTGAAGATGACCTCACTGGTCAATATTATTGGTATTGTAGATATTTTTGGCCGTGCACAAAAGATTTCGCAAAATAGCTATGGGGCTAAACAGGTTGCGGCGTTTATTAGTGTTATTATCGTTTACTGGGTGCTGAATAGTATTATTCTCTATTTTACCACTCGTATTGAAAAGAAGTATCAGTTCCTGCTGGAGTGATAGATTAACATGTTTAGCCTGGCGTTCATTCGGGACAATTTTACGTTTATTTTAAGCGCGCTGCCGGTTACCCTGGTGATAACGTTATTGTCCTTACTCTTTTCCACTCTGCTGGGCGCGGCGCTGGCGTGGGTGATTATTCGTCAGGTTCCCGGGGTTCAATGGGGGGCGAAGGTATTTCTCTCCTTTAGCCGTTCGGTCCCGGTACTGGTGATGCTGTATTTCTTTTTTTACGTCTGGCCGTGGATAGCCGCCGGGCTGTTTGGCGGCCCGCAGGATAATATGTACCACTATAAACTCTCGCCACTGGTGGCGGCGGTCACCGCGCTATCGCTGATTTTCAGCGCGTATTTCGCCGAAACCTTTCGCGCAGGCTGGAACGCGGTTGATAAGGGGCAGCGCGAGGCCGCATGGTCAATTGGGCTAAGCGGGTTCACGCAGTTCCGACGCATTATTTTTCCGCAGGCGGCAGTATCCGCACTGCCGAACTTCACCAGCGTGCTGATCGACCTGATTAAAGACACCTCGCTGGTTTACACCATCACCGTTATTGATCTGATGGCGAAAGCCAATATCGCCGCCGCGCGCGGGTTTCATTTTGTCGAAGCCTATTGCGTCGTGCTGGTGATTTATATCGTGCTGTGCCTGGCAATTGCCAGAGCATTGCGCAGTGTAGAACGGTTTCTGCGCGCCCGCTGGCAAGGAAACGTAAAAAAGAGTGTTCCACGGTTATCATTTTGGGGAAGGTATTTTGAAAAATAAAATTTTACTGGTGAGTGCGCTGACGTTGGCAATGGGAATTAACGCCGCACAGGCGGTTGAAAAAAGTCCGCACGCGAAGACGATTGAGGTTGTCGTTAACGCTAACGGTTTTCCCTTTAGCTTTGTGGACGATAACAACAATATTACCGGCTACGATGGCGATCTGTTAAAGGTGCTGGACCAGCGGTTAACCGACTATACGTTTCATTTTAATGCGGTCTCGCGCGACGCGATGATCGTCGGCCTGTCGACCGGCGCGTATACCCTTGCGGCGGATCACTTTTATCTCACCAAAGAGCGGGCGGAAAAATACGACCACTCCGGCGAGCCGACCGGGATCAGCGATTTACGCCTGATTGTACGTAACGATGAGAACGATATTCATAACCTTGGCGATCTCGCCAGCGGTAAGAAAAAGCTGGTGCCGATTCATACCTCCGACGCCCGTTATACGGTGATTGAAAACTACAACAAAAAACATCCAGGCCAACAAATTAACCTGCAGCCCAACGGCGAGCAGTCCGCCGCCGATATCTTTAAAGCGGTCGCTTCCGGGGAATACGATGCGGCGATTTATCCCATTGGCGCGCTGCTGGCGTTAAATAAGGCGCTAAATCTCAATCTGAAAGCTTCGGATTCCGTCGGCCTGTTTCCTAACGTCTATTTGTATAAAAAAAATACCGACCCGCAGCTGATCAAAGCGATTGATGCGCAGTTGGTTGCCCTGAAAAAAGACGGCACGCTCGCTGAGCTCTCACGGAAATGGTACGCCGAAGATGTGTATGCCCTGCCGGGCGCCAGCGACGTGAAAGTGAATACCGACTGGGAATAAACGCATGACGCAAATAAGCTCGGAGCCGGCGCATAACGCCGCCACCTTAAACGATGAGGTGACCCTGGCGCTGCGCGCCATTACTGAAAAACGCGCGGCTACCATCGGTTACCTGTTGGACGAAAGCCGACAACGTCATATCGCGGATGATTTTGCGCGTGAAGCCATACGTCACTATGGCCGCGATATCGGGCATAAGCTGCGTGCGCAAATGCGCGATCGCCAGGATTTGCAGGAGTTTGCCGGGCTGTTTACCCGCGGTCTGGAATCTCAGGTTTATGAGATGGAGCCCGTTAGCGCCAGCCGGGCTGAATTTATCGTCCTGTTTCACTACTGTCCTTACGTTAACTGCTGGCGGCAGCAGGGGCGGGGCGCCAGCGAAATTGAGACGCTATGCGATATCTGCATGGAAGGCGATCATGCGTTAACCGACGCGTTTCCGGGGCTGCGTTTAGAGGTGCAGACCGCGCTGGCTCGCGGTGATGCCGCCTGTCGGCTGCGTTTTTATCAGTCAGAGTCGCATGAGGCGGAATGGCAACCTTAAGTGGGGGCCACGCAACCAGTTTATTAATCAGCCAGAAGCGGCGATTCAGGCACTGAGCGGGCAAAAGCTCACCACGGTTGACGGCGACGTTGACGGACGGATTTATCCCACTGACGGAACGGGGATTCGCGTTGCCGACCCGGCGCGACAAGGCCGGCGCTTCGGTGTTGGTCACGACGAATAGCGTTTTGAATAAGGAGTAAAACTATGGCAAAGGTCCATTTTATTGGTGCCGGACAGATGACGGAGGCGATTATTCGCGCGTCATTAAGCAACGGTACGCTGCGGGCGGACGCGATCTCGCTGGAGGATATCGACAGCGCGCGAATCGAGGCTTTGCACTCCCGCTATCGGTTGTCGGGCGACGGTGGCTTAAGCGAGGCCTCTTTGCTGGTGCTGGGGATCCGTCCGCAGGACGATCTGGCGGCGGTGGCGAGCCGCGTGCGCGCCCAGCTAAACGGCTCGACGACGGTGGTTTCTCTGATCGCGGGAGTGACCCTGGAAAAGCTGGCCTCCCTGTTTGGTGAGACAACGCCGATTGCCAGGACGATCCCCAATACCCTGACCGATACCGGATTTGGCTATAGCGGCGTAACCTTAAACGCCCACGCCAGCGCGGCTGAGATCGAGCCGTTTCTGCGCGGTTTTGGCAAAGTGCTGTATTTGCCAGAGCGGTTGATCGATGTCTTTACCGGTTTTGGCGTCGCGGGGCCTAACTATATTTACTACTTTATTGAGTCGCTTACCGATGCCGGCGTACTGGCGGGGCTGTCGCGGCCTCAGGCGACGGAGGTGGTGCTGGAGAACCTCCTCGGCGCGGTCGAGATGCTGCGCCAAAGCCAGAAGCATCCGCGTCAGCTTCTGGATATCAATAATTCACCGGCGGGAGTCGGGATCCACGCTCTGTATGAGCTGAACAACAGTGACTTTGCCGCAGGCCTTCAGCGCAGCGTACTGGCGGCGGTCAGGCGTACCCGTGAACTGGGACAGCGCTAAACCCCTTCTTCCCGCCACTGGCCGTGCAGCACCCGGCGCTTTTCCGGCGATGCGCTTAAAGGCACGGCTTAAGGCTGCATGAGAACGGTCGCCCAGCCGGATCGCTAACGTCGTCTATTAATCCACGGGGAGCAGGACCAGTTCAGGCATTGGTCATTCGACATGCCAGGGGGAATATGCCTGAAGATCCCGTTTAAATTCGACGGAAAACAGGCAACAAAAAACCCGCAAACTCGGAGAGAGTGCGGGTTTCTGTAGGGTTACCGGTCGTTAACAAAACTTACCGGTGAATGATTTGGTCGGCACGAGAGGATTTGAACCTCCGACCCCCGACACCCCATGACGGTGCGCTACCAGGCTGCGCTACGTGCCGACGCGTGGGGAACAATATTACCCGTTCCCCGAGCGAATGCAAGCGGGTCGCGCGCGATTGATTCATAATTAATCAATCAGTTAGCGATAAAGCGTTTTTCGTCAGTCAGGACCTGCAGCAACAGGCTGAGCTGCGGTTTCTGATCTTTAATTTTCTCGCCGTCGCGGCTCCAGGTGGTATAGGTGCCGTTATGGTTGAGGACCACGGTGATGGTCGGGGTGGTAATGGCCAGCGTATCGCCGTTGGCCGCGGTGACCCAGTTCCGACGTCGTGCGGCGCTGAACAGATCTTCACCCTGCGAGTACTCATTGGCTGGCGTCGAAACGTGGAGCAGGCGCTGCATCAGCGTGGTCATTACATCTTTGTTATCGGTCAGCGTGGCAATTTCCTGCGCCGGCGTGCCCGGCCAGTGAATAACCAGCGGCACCTGCAACTGCTCGCGCGACCAGTCGAACGAGTCGTGTTTGACGTTAAGCGGCTTGCCGTGGCCGCCAGTGATAATCACCACCGTGTTGTCGAGCTTGCCGGCTGCGCGTAGCGCGGTCAGCACCCGATCAATTTGGGCGTCAACATCACCTGCCGCCTTGCTGTAACGGCGGACAAAGCCCTGTTGCTGCGTGTCGTCGAGGGTGGTGCCGTTGAGCGAGATCCACGAGAACCAGCGATTCTCATCCTGCGCGTAACGGTCCAGCCAGCCGATCCACTGATTGGCCGTCTGCTCGTCGCTCTGAGTCTTCGCGCTCGGTAGCGAGAAGTCGGAGAGCAGCGCCTGGCGATAGAGCGGGCTGCTAAACCCATCGGAGGAGAACAGGCCCAGCTGGTAGCCCTGCTGGTTGAGGGCGGTGATCAACGCGGCGGGAATACGCGCCGAGAGGACACCGTCCATATAGCCTGGTGAAATACCGTAGAACAGGCCAAACAGGCCGCTGTCGGCGGTATTACCCGAACTCATATGCTGGGTAAAATTGACGTTCTCTTTGGCGAACGCCGCCAGCGCCGGCATGGTCTTTTCAAACCGCGAATAGTTCAGGTTGTCGACGGTGATCAGCAGCACGTTGTAGCCCGCGCCGAGATCACGGTAGCGCAGGTTGCTGAGCGGATACTGGACCGATACCGCCTCCGGCGCCCCTTGCTCCACCAGACGACGCTGATAATCCTGGGCGTCGAGCAGGCCATGTTTCTCGAGGAAACGGCGGGCGGTCATCGGATAAGAGAGCGGCAGATTCGCCCGCTGCATCGTGATCGGGCGATAGAAGTTGGCATCCGCCCAGATATAGACCAGGTGGCTGCTGATAAACGACAGAAAGAAGAACCAGGCGACCGGGCGGGCGTAATGACGGCGGCGCGTCAGGCTGCGCAGTTTCTGCCAGCTCCAGGTGGCGAAGAGCATTTCAATCAAAAAGATGACCGGGACGCTGATAAACATCAGCTGCCAGTCGCGCGCCATCTCATTCTGGTCAGGGTTGATGACCAGCTCCCAGACGACCGGGTTTAAGTGAAGATGGAAGCGGGTGAAGACCTCGCTATCTATCAGCAGCAGCGTCATCCCGGCGGTGGCAAGGATCACCGACAGGAAGCGCATCAGGCGCTGCGAGACCACGATAAAGGTCAACGGGAAGAGGATCAGCACATAGCTGGTAAACACCAGGAAGCTGAAGTGTCCGACGAGACTGACGTACGAAAAAAGCCGTCCGGCAAGCGTCGTCGGCCAGTCGGCGACAAAAAGATAGCGGCTGCCGAGCACCATGGCCAACAACATGTTGAACAGGGCGAACCAGTGCCCCCAGCTGACCATCTGGGAGACTTTTTCTCGGTAGGGCTGACGTAGAGTCACCATATACTGTTGCTGTTATCCTTAATGCGCCGGATCGTCGTTAATGGAAGACTGCAAAGCCTGCGCGAAAGAACGGGCGATGGCCTGACGCTGCGCCGGCGCGACGCTACTGTTGATCAGGTTGGTCACCATATTGCCTAACACCATTAGTGAAAGGTCAACCGGGGCTTTGTGTGATTCCAGGACGTTCGTTAGCTCGCTGAGCAACTGTTCGACCTGTTGATCGCTATAGCGGGAAATTTGCGGCATAAACTCAAAATCTGTTTGTTCGTGAAAGGGCAACATATTACCGTAGCAGCAGCTTTTTTTCCGCATTTTTTCGCCGCGACGCAAAAGCGCACCGATCGTCGGTAACAACGTCGAAATGTGTGGCGCCAGTTGCGTCGGCAACCCGGCGGTGGTTGAATACCGCCCGGTCTAAAAGGAGAGTTTAACATGAGTCTGGATATCGACCAGATTGCCCTGCATCAGTTAATCAAACGTGATGAACAAAATCTGGAGCTGGTGCTGCGCGAGTCACTGCTGGAGCCGAACGCGACGGTCGTCGAGATGATGGCTGAACTGCACCGGGTCTATAGCGCCAAAAGCAAAGCCTATGGCCTGTTCAATGAAGAGAGTGAACTGGCGCAGGCGCTGCGTCTGCAGCGTCAGGGGGAAGAAGAGTTTCTGGCGTTCAGCCGCGCGGCGACTGGTCGTCTGCGCGATGAACTGGCGAAATATCCGTTCGCTGAAGGGGGCATTGTCCTGTTCTGCCAGTATCGTTACCTCGCGGTCGAGTATCTGCTGGTGGCGGTGCTCAATAACCTGAGCAGTATGCGCGTCAACGAAGAGCTGGATATCCGCTCGACCCATTACCTGGATATTAACCATGCTGATATCGTCGCGCGCATCGATTTAACCGAGTGGGAAACCAACCCGGAGTCGACCCGCTATCTGACCTTCCTGAAAGGGCGGGTAGGGCGCAAAGTGGCCGATTTCTTTATGGATTTCCTCGGCGCCAGCGAAGGGCTTAACGCCAAAGCGCAGAACCGCGGCCTGCTGCAGGCGGTGGATGACTTCGCCGCCGATGCTCAGCTTGATAAATCCGAGCGACAGAATGTGCGTCAGCAGGTCTACGCGTACTGTAACGAACAGCTGCAGGCCGGGGAAGAGATTGAGCTGGAGTCGCTGTCCAAAGAGCTCGCCGGCGTCAGCGAAAAGAGCTTCCAGGAATTCACTGCCGCGCAGGGCTATGAGCTGGAAGAGAGCTTCCCGGCGGATCGCAGCACCTTACGCCAGCTGACCAAGTTTGCCGGCAGCGGCGGCGGATTGACCATTAACTTCGACGCCATGCTGTTAGGTGAACGCGTATTCTGGGATCCCGCCACCGATACCCTGACCATTAAGGGCACCCCGCCGAACCTGCGCGACCAGCTGCAGCGCCGGACGTCCGGCGGCAATTAAACCCCATGCCCTGTCGGCGCTATCGCTGAACGGGGATGATCTCCACGCCGCACTGCACCAGCTGCTGGCGCAGCGCGGCGTCGGGTTCACCGTCGACGATAAGCGTACTGGCGAGGTTCAGTTCGCCGATGGCAAAGGCTGACGCGGCGTTGAGCTTCTCCCGGGACGCCATCACCACGGTTTCCGCCGCTCTGGCCGCCAGTGCGCGTTTGATGCCCGCTTCTTCATAATCACCGGTAGTGAAACCTGCCCGTGGGTGGATGCCGGTCACCCCCATAAAGAACAGATCGGCATTGATCCGCGCCATACCCGCCAGCGTCTCGGCGCCCACAGCGACGACCGAATGTTTAAACACTTTGCCCCCGAGCAGGATCACCTCGATTCGCGAGTGGTCCACCAGCGCCACGGCGATGCCGGGGCTGTGGGTGACCACCGTACAGTTCAGTTCCGCAGGTAAAAAGCCGATCATTGCCGCAGTGGTGGTGCCGCCATCGACAATCACCACCTGTCCTGGCTGGATCAGCGCGGCGGCGGCGCGGGCGACAGCCTGCTTGGAGGCGATCTGCACGCTTTTGCGCGTTTCAATAGGCGCAATAGCGGCAGAAACCGGCAGTGCGCCGCCGTGGACCCGCTGCAGTTTTCCTTCCGCCGCCAGCTCGCGCAGATCGCGGCGAATGGAGTCCTCGGAGACGTTGAACCGCTGGCTTAGCTCCCCGGACATCACCTGTTTTTCCTCGGTGAGGATCTGGAGGATCTGCTGTTTTCTCTGACTGGCGAGCATGATTTTTCCTACACGAATGATCTTGTTTGTGCCTGATTATGCATGTTATGGTGCCGGCTGTCATCTCAAAGGGGATATAACATGCAAACTCACGCACCGCACGTCCGCCACGTTCGCGAGACGCTGCTCTCTGACAATTGGTACACCCTGAAAAAATATACTTTTGAACTGCTGCGCCGGGACGGCCGCTGGCAGGAGCAGAGCCGGGAAGCCTATGACCGCGGCAACGGCGCGGTCATTTTACTCTATAACCGTGAGAAGCGGACGGTGGTCCTGACGCGCCAGTTCCGATTTCCGGTATTTACCCACGGTCACGATGGGTATCTGATTGAGGCTGCCGCCGGGCTGCTGGATAACGCCTCGCCGGAGGCGCGGATCGTTGCCGAAGCGGAAGAGGAGACCGGCTTTCGCGTGACGCGTGTCGAACCCGTCTTCACTGTCTTTATGAGTCCAGGCTCCGTGACCGAGAAGCTCTACTTTTTTATCGCGGAATATCAGGCCGATGACCGTCGGGGCGACGGCGGCGGGTTGGCGGCAGAAGGTGAGGATATTGAAGTGCTGGAGTGGCCGCTGGCGCGGGCGCTGCAGGCTATTCGCGATGGCGAGATCATGGATGCGAAAACGATAATGCTGTTGCAGCATCTGGCGCTGAATGCCGATACGCTCCTCGCCGGCTAAGCGGCAAGGAGCAGGGGAGATTAGCGCAATTCGCGGGCAATGGCGCTGTACATCAGCGCCGCTTCCAGCGGCTGGGCGTTGAAGGACGGTTCCGCCTGCGGCCAGGTCGACCACTGGACGATCACCAGATGTTCCGCGCGGTTCACCATGATCACCTGGCCATAGATCCCCAGCGCCCACAGCGAGCCCTGCAGTCCTTCCTGCGGCGTCGGCTGTACGTGTTGCGCATTGGCCGGAACGGCGTTGTTCCACCACTGATAGCCGTAGATACCTTGCGGATGCGCTGCTGAAACCGAGTTTAGCGCTTTTGTCCAGCTTGCGGCCTGGTCGAACCAGCCAGCGGGCACCAGCTGTTTGCCGTTGCTTAACCGACCATCGCGGGCGACAAACTCGCCAAAGCGGCCCCAGTCTTCGAGGGTGGCGTTAAAGCCGTGGGCGCCAACATCATGCTTCCCTTGCTGATAAGCATGCCATACGCCATCGTGGGCCATACCCGCAGGCTGCCACAGCGACTGCTCAAGCCAGGCGGCCAGCGACATACCGGTCGCGCGTTCCAGCACATCGCCCAGCAACCAGGCGCCGCCGGAAGAGTAGGACCACTGCTCGCCTGCCGGGTGTTTACGCGACAGCGTCGACACAATTTTACGTACGCAATCATAGGCGCCGGGCTGCGCTTCACACTGGGTCAGGCGGGCAAAGTGCGACTGCGGATTGGTGTAATCTTCATTCCAGTCCACGCCGCTGGTATGTTGAATGAGCTGCCTGAGCGTTACACCGTCCCAGGCGGTGCCTTTTAGTTCGGGTTCATAAACGGTAATCAGGTCATCGAGGGAGTGGATTTTCCCCTGCTGAATGGCGATGCCCACCAGCGTCGAAACCACCGATTTCCCCACCGAGCGAGAGGTCCACAGCGTGGTATCGGTGTTGCCGTTGCCAAGGTATTTCCAGGCGACTTTGCCATCTTTCAGCACCAGCATGCCGCTGACGTTCTCGCGCTTCAGGTAATCCTGTAGCGTCCAGGTGTGGCCGTTGAGGGTATAGCTGGCGTGGGTCAGTGGCTTTTCAGCACGCTCCAGCGGGACCGCTGCGCCGTGGCGGAAGACGTCTCCGGCATAATTGCGATAGTCGTTACGAAAGCCAACGACGCGTGACGCCTGATCCCAGGTGAGCATGTCTTTGGCCGCGGGTAGCGTTTGGTCGTAAGGGGTGGGGCAGACATCCAGCGTCAGGTCGCCGCAGTTTTGCGCCATCGCCGCCGCCGGCAGCGCCGCCAAAATTAACACCAGAGCCAGTGGTTTTTTTATCATTTTTATTTCCTCGTTTGCCATAGATTCGCTGCGCAGTATATAAATCGGCTCGCGAAGGCTAAAATCAGCATAGGGGGGATTTTCCCCCGCAAGGGAGAGAGGGATGAAAACCCTGCAGTATTCTTTCGCACAGATTGAGGCCTTCGCCACCATCGCCGAAACTGGCAGCCTGTCGCAGGCGGCCATTCGTTTAGCTAAAGACCGGACCACGCTTCGCGATCTGCTGGACTATCTGGAAGATGCGCTGGGCTACCGGCTGTTCAGCCGTGAAGGGCGTAGCCTGACGCTAACCGCCGAAGGCGAGCAGCTTTTTCGCCAGGCACACCTGCTGTTGCGTCAGGCGCAGGCTTTCGAGTCTTTTGCGCAAACGCTGCCGCAAACGGCCTGGCAGGCGTTACGTCTGGTGTACGATCCCTTCGTGCCGCGTGAATTTCTCTGTTTGCTGGCTGATACGCTTGCCCGGCGGCAGATCCGTTTAAGCTGCTGGAGCGCCTCGCGGCGCGAAGCCGAGCAGGCGCTGAGCGAGGGCATCGCGGATATGGCCATTTGCCAGGCTAATAATCGTACGCTGGGCAGCGAAATGGAGTGGCGGGCGCTGGGCACCGTTGATTTACGTTTTTACGCCGCGCAAGGATTGTTTACTGACGCCGCACGGCCGCTGACATTGCTGAATTTATCGCTAACGCCACAGCTGGTGATGCACCGGCGCAGTGACGATCAGATCGCCCGCCGGCTACAGATATCCGGCCATACGCTGTATATGAATGAAATCGCGCTGCTGCGCCATGCGATGGAGCAGGGGATGGGCTGGGGGTTTTTACCGGAACATTTACGGCCAGGCGAGTGGCAGGGGGTTGCTGAAATAGCTACCGAGGTCGGCAGTCAGGGACTGAACGTGACCATGGTGATGCTCTGGCTGCCCGGCATGAATAAGCACCGGATGCTGAGCGACCTCGTGGACGAGGCGCCGGAACTTTGGCGGCGCCGATAACAAAACGCCCCGGGTCAGAAGACACCAGGGCGTTTGCCATACAACTTGCTATCGGCGATTACGCGCGAACGAAGTCGATGTGGGTCAGTTTCGGCTTGAACGCGTGACGCTGAACAGCCTGAACTTTAACTTTCTCTTCTTTGCCATCGATAACGAGGGTCACAACTTCGCCGTAAAATTCAGCTTTATCCTGCATGTTCCACAGTTTGTCGTGATCCAGTTCGATAGCAACCGGAGCAGCTTCGCCACCGTAGATGATTGCCGGGAACTTGTTAGCTGCGCGCAGGCGGCGGCTCGCACCCTTACCCTGCTCTTTACGTACTTCTGCGTTGATAGTAAACATTGATGTCTCTCTATATATAAAGCCTGCAACAGGCGACCCAGCTGCAGGCAGATTATCTGCTTTGCGAATGCAAAAGCGGGCGGCATTATAGCCGCCAATCGGCACAGCGGCAATCAAAACCTCAGTTTTTGGCGGATTAACGCAGCTCATTGGCGCGACGGAAACGGCCCTGATAATCGAAAACTTTTTCCCGCACCTGCCAGTATTGCCCCTTCATTCGGGCGACGACAAAGTCAGGATGGCGCAGCAGCGCCTGCTGGGCAATGATATCCGCCGGGGTTATCCAGCGTAACGGCACGCCCGGCGTACGGGTATGCGGGCGGATAAACAACTGCTCAAAGGCGGTACGCTGGGCGGGCGTTTGCAGACGGAAGCGCTCACTCACGTCGGCGCCGTCCTCATCATAGTAGGTGATTTTCAGCCACGGGCCTTTCTCGTCGCTACCGTGCTGCATAGCCATGCCGCTGCAGCGCAGCACCAGCGCGTCCTTTAGCTTCAGCGCCGCCTTCAGCATATCGTCCGGGTCGACCAAAATCGTGTCGCACTCGCGGCAGCGGCGGGCGGCGATATCGTTTTCCGCGTTGCACTGCGGGCAGTTTTTGAAGCGAAAGCGGAAGTCGCACTGTTCGCGGTGGCCGTCATCATCTTCAAACCAGCCCTGGCAGCGGCGGCCAAAATGCTCAATCAAGGTGCCGTCGGCGGTGGTTTTGCCCCAGAAGGTGTTGGCGAAACCACAGGCCGGGCAGAAGACCTGCACCGGCACGTTGTCGCTTTTCCCCTTCGGCGTCCCCACTTCCGGGGCGTACAGGTCATGCGGGTTGCCGGCGTAGTCGAGGATCAGGCAGTCGGTTTTGCCCGGCGCCAGGCGCAGGCCGCGGCCAACGATCTGTTGGTAAAGACTCACCGACTCGGTGGGGCGGAGGATGGCGATCAGGTCAACGTGCGGGGCGTCGAAGCCGGTAGTCAACACCGCGACGTTCACCAGATAGCGATACTCCTGCGCTTTAAACGCCTCGATAATGCGATCCCGCTCTGGTCCAGGCGTTTCCCCGGTGATCAGCGCGGCTTGCGCCGCCGGCAGCAGACCGGTTACTTCCCGGGCGTGTTCCACGGTGGCGGCGAAGATCATCACCCCTTTACGGCTTTCGGCGAACTCCACGATCTGGCTGACGATATGCGGTGTTATGCGCTGCTGTTTTTTCAGTTCGTGGTTAAGATCGGCTTCGCTGAACAGGCCGTTGCTTTGCGCCTGCAGACGGCTGAAATCGTACTGCACCACCGGCATATCAAGGCGTTCCGGTGGCGTCAGGTAGCCGTGCTTAATCATATAGCGCAGCGGCAGCTCATAGATGCAGTCGCGAAACAGTGCTTTCTCATCGCCACGTACCATGCCGTGGTAGTGAAACTGATAGATCCAACCCTTGCCGAGGCGGAACGGGGTAGCCGTCAGGCCGAGCAGCCGGAGCTGAGGATTCACCTGCCGCAGGTGGCTTATGATCTGTTGATACTGGCTGTCGTCGTCATCGCTGATACGGTGGCATTCATCGACGATGAGCAGCGAAAATTCACTGTGAAACTGATCGAGGTTGCGCGCCACCGACTGCACGCTGCCGAACACCACTTTGCCGTGGCTTTCTTTACGCTGCAGACCAGCGGCAAAGATATCCGCCTCGAGGCCAAGGGCGCAGTATTTCGCATGGTTCTGCGCCACCAGCTCTTTGACGTGGGCCAGCACCAGCACGCGGCCGCGGGCCAGCCGGGCAAGCTCGGCAATCACCAGGCTTTTGCCCGCGCCGGTGGGCAGGACAATGGTCGCCGGCTCGGTATGGCGACGAAACCAGGCGAGGGTGGCATCGACGGCTTCTTGTTGGTAGGGGCGTAATGTAAAAGTCATGAATTCACGGGGCTAATTAACTCGCGAATAGTATGCCATGAATCTTTTCCCTTGAGTGGTGTTAAGAGCCCGTTATACTAGCCAGTGAAATTCTTCTTTTTCGGGCGAGTTGCCCGCTCCAGCACTATTACAGGCTAAAAAAATTCATGCGACTTGATAAGTTTATCGCTCAGCAGCTTGGCGTCAGCCGGGCTATTGCCGGGCGTGAAATCCGCGGCAGCCGTGTTACCGTGGACGGCGACATTGTGAAAGATGCCTCTTTTAAGCTCCAGCCAGAGCACGAGGTGGAATATGATGGCAATACGCTGACCCAGCAGAACGGCCCCCGTTATTTTATGCTGAACAAGCCGCAGGGTTACGTCTGTTCCACCGACGATCCCGATCATCCGACTATCCTTTATTTCCTCGATGAGCCGGTGGCGCACAAGCTGCACGCCGCCGGGCGCCTGGATATCGACACCACCGGGCTGGTGCTGATGACCGACGACGGCCAGTGGTCGCACCGCATTACCTCGCCGCGCCACCATTGTGAAAAAACCTACCTGGTGGAGCTGGAAAGCCCGCTGGCGGAAGGGACCGCAGAGCTGTTTGCCAAAGGCGTCCAGTTGCACAATGAAAAAGATCTCACTAAGCCGGCAGTGCTGGAAGTGATCACCCCGACCGAAGTGCGCCTGACCATCAGCGAAGGGCGCTACCATCAGGTGAAACGCATGTTCGCCGCCGTGGGCAACCATGTGGTTGGCCTGCACCGGGAGCGCATCGGCGATATCCTGCTGGATGACGCGCTGGCGCCGGGTGAATATCGTCCGCTGACGGAAACGGAAATCGCCAGCGTAGGCGCCCCGCAGGCACGGAGTAAAACGTGACAGTGAAGCAGAATTCTTCTCTGGGAATTGTGTTTATCCTCGGCCTGCTGGCCATGCTGATGCCGCTGTCGATCGATATGTATCTTCCGGCGCTGCCGGTGATCGCCGCCCAGTACAACGTCCCGGACGGCAGCGCGCAGATGACGCTCAGCACCTATATCCTGGGCTTTGCGCTGGGTCAGCTGCTGTACGGGCCGATGGCAGACAGCCTTGGTCGCAAACCGGTGATCCTCGGCGGGACGCTGGTGTTCGCCGCGGCGGCGGTGGCCTGCGCCCTTTCGCAGACCATCGATATGCTCATTGTCATGCGTTTCTTCCACGGTCTGGCGGCCGCGGCCGCCAGCGTGGTGATCAACGCCCTTATGCGCGATATCTATCCGAAAGACGAGTTTTCACGGATGATGTCGTTTGTCATGCTGGTGACGACCATTGCGCCGCTGGTGGCGCCGATGGTCGGCGGGGCGGTGCTGGTCTGGTTTAGCTGGCATGCCATCTTCTGGATCCTCGCGCTGGTGGCCCTGCTGGCCTCGCTGATGATCGGCCTGTTTATCCGCGAAACGCTGCCAGCTGACAGGCGTCAGCCGTTCCATCTGCGCACCACGCTGGGTAATTTTGCCACCCTGTTCCGTCACAAGCGGGTGCTGAGCTATATGCTGGCGAGCGGCTTTAGCTTCGCCGGCATGTTCTCTTTCCTCAGTGCCGGGCCTTTCGTCTATATCAATATTAACCACGTTGCGCCTCAGCACTTTGGTTACTATTTTGCGCTGAACATTGTTTTCCTGTTCCTGATGACCATGTTCAACAGCCGGTTTGTGCGGCGGGTGGGGGCGTTGCGCATGTTCCGGGCCGGGCTGTGGATCCAGTTTGCCATGGCGGTATGGATGGTGGTTTGCGCGCTGCTGGACGTCGGCTTCTGGTCGCTGGTGATCGGCGTGGCGGCCTTTGTCGGCTGCGTATCGATGGTGTCGTCTAACGCCATGGCGGTGATCCTCGATGAGTTTCCGCATATGGCCGGCACCGCTTCGTCACTGGCCGGAACGTTTCGTTTTGGTATCGGGGCGATCATTGGCGCGCTGCTGTCGATGGCGACGTTTACCACCGCCTGGCCAATGCTGATCTCTATTGCCTTCTGCGCAACCTGTTCTATTTTCTTCTCGCTTTACGCTTCCCGTCGGCGAAAAATCGCACACTAGGTCACATTTTCAGGGGCGAAATCGCCCCTTTCTTGATACATGTCAACCAGAATGAGCTTCAGGGTTCTGCGATTTGTTTCCTTTATGTAAAATCAATTAGTGTAAAAAGTCGCATTGTTGCGATAAAAAAGTTGTTTTGGATCACAGAAACGGGTACATATAGCGCCAATCGGCTCGCCGGGTATAAAAATAACGCGCTGGATTATAAGTGCTTAGCCCTGGCCCGCCGCGGTTGTAAACGTTTTCTGCGTCAAGGCAGGACTATTTGTCAACAGTGTGTTAATATTGATGTAAATTTATTGTGAAGCCTTTTGCTTCCGGGGAAACCACGTGAATACACAACAACTCTCTATCGTACACCGTCTGCCGCAGAGCTATCGCTGGCTGGCCGGTTTTGCGGGTTCCAGAGTTGAACCGATTCCGCAAAACGGCGCGCAGAACGAGAACAGCCTCGTTGCCCTGAAGTTGCTGAGTCCGGACGGTGAGAAAGCCTGGCCGGTAATGCATAAGCTCAGCCAGGCATTAAGCGACATCGAAGTCGACTGTTCCGTCCTTGAGTGCGAAGGGGAACCCTGCCTGTTCGTTAACCTGCAGGATGAGTTCGCCGCCACCTGTCGTCTGAAAAATTTTGGCGTGGCCATCGCCGAGCCCTTCTCCGGCAACAACCCCTTCTGACCGTCAGCTCAGCGCCAGCAGCTGGCGGGTATACTCGTGTCGGGGTGCGCTGAAGACGGACTGGCACTCGCCCTGTTCAACCACCTCTCCCTGACGCAGCACCATCACCTGATGACACAGCGCCCGCACCACGCGTAAATCATGACTGATAAAAATATAGGCCAGCTGATGCTTTTGCTGTAATGCTTTCAGCAGATTCAGGATCTGCGCCTGAACGGTTTTATCCAGTGATGAGGTCGGCTCGTCGAGGACGAGCAGCTGCGGCTTGACGATCAACGCTCTGGCGATGGCGATACGCTGGCGCTGGCCACCGGAGAAGGCTGCCGGGTAGCGCTGGCGGCTGGCCGGATCGAGGCCGACCTCCTGCATGGCGAGGATCACTGCCTGTTCGCGTTCGGCTGCCGTCAGCGTCGGCTGGTGGACGCGCAAGCCTTCCTCAATGATCTGCTGCGCCGTCAGGCGCGGATTGAGCGACGAGTTCGGATCCTGAAAAACTACCTGCATTTGTCGGCGCAGCGGCAGCAGCTGTCGACGGTTACGCCCCTGAATCGGCTGGCCGGCAAAAGTTATCTTTCCCTCGGATGAGATCAGGCGCAGCAGCGCCAGACCGGTGGTGCTTTTTCCCGATCCCGATTCGCCCACCAGGCCCAGCGTCTCGCCGGCGCGTAGCTGAAAACTGAGGCTGTTGACCACCCGATGGTGATCGACCACCCGGCGCAGGATCCCTTTGCGAACAGGAAATGCCACGTTTAAATCGTCCGCCTGCAGCAGCACCGGGGCATCGACGGCCAGCGGCACCGGCTCACCGTCTGGTTCGCTATCCAGCAGGCGTTGGGTGTAGGGATGCGCCGGCGCGCTGAACAGCGCCCGACAGTCATTTTGTTCCACACAGCGGCCGTTCTGCATCACCGCTACCCGGTCAGCCAGCTGACGGACAATGCTCAGGTTATGGGTGATAAACAGCAACCCCATGTTCAGCTCCCGCTTTAGCTCGCGCAGCAGTTGCAAGATCTGCGCCTGCACTGACACGTCCAGGGCGGTGGTCGGTTCATCGGCGATCAGCAACTCCGGGCGCGTCAGCAGCGCCATGGCGATCATCACCCGCTGGCGCTCGCCGCCGGAGAGCTGATGCGGATAGTCCGCCAGCCGCCGCGGCGCCTGACGGATCCCGACGCGCTCCAGGCAGTCGAGGATCTCCCCGCGCGCCGCCTCTTTGCGCATTCCCCGGTGTAACGACAGCACCTCATAGAGCTGTTTTTCCAGGGTATGCAGGGGGTTGAGCGACACCATTGGCTCCTGAAAGATCATCGCGATCCGGTTGCCGCGCACGCCGCGCAGGGTCGACTCCTCAGCATGCAGCAGCGACTGGCCATGAAAGCGGATATCGCCGCTGGGGTAGCTGGCCGGCGGGGTGGGGAGCAGTCGCAGCACCGACAGCGCGGAGATGCTTTTTCCTGAGCCGGATTCGCCCACCAGCGCCAGCGTCTCACCAACTGCCACCTCGAGCGACAGATTGTGCACCACGGTCTGCGTCTCGCCCTGCTGGCGAAAGGCAATAGAGAGATTGTCGATAGCTAACAGCGGGTGGGTCATATTACACCGCCTTACTTGGGTCAAAGGCGTCGCGAACCGCTTCACCGATAAAAATCAGTAGCGTCAGCAGTACGGCGACGGAGAGAAACGCGGCAATGCCCAGCCAGGGCGCCTGCAGGTTGTTTTTTCCCTGCAGCAGCAGCTCGCCGAGAGAGGGGGAGCCAAGCGGCAGACCGAAGCCGAGAAAATCCAGCGACGTCAGGGTGGTAATGGAGCTGCACAGGATAAAAGGCAGGAAGGTGAGGGTCGCCACCATTGCGTTAGGCAACATATGCCGCAGGATGATCTGCCGGTCGCTGACCCCGAGCGCCTGCGCCGCCCGGATGTAGTCGTAGTTGCGGGTGCGAAGAAATTCAGCGCGCACCACGCCCACCAGCGTCATCCAGCCAAAAAGGACGGTGATCGCCAGCAACCACCAGAAGCCCGGCTGCACGACGCTGGAGAGCAGGATGATCAGAAACAGGGTCGGCATCCCGGACCAGACTTCGATAAAGCGCTGGCCCCAGAGGTCGATTTTGCCGCCATAGTAACCCTGTATCGCCCCGGCCAGCACTCCCAGCACGCTGGAGAACAGCGTCAGCAGCAGACCGAAGAGCACCGAGATGCGCGTACCATAGAGGATCCGCGCCAGCACATCGCCGCCGTTGGCGTCGGTGCCAAGCCAGTTGCTGGCCGAGGGCGGTGATGGAAAGGGGACGGTGCTGGCAAAATTAATCGTCGTGGCGCCGAAGCGCACCGGCGGCCATAACGCCCAGCCGTGGGTGGACAGCTGGTGCTGCAGCCAGGGATCCTGATAGTCGGCGGCGGTAGCGAACGCGCCGCCAAAGGTTTGCTCGGTGTAGTTTTTTAACACCGGAACATACAGCTGTCCCCGGTACTGCACCAGCAGCGGACGATCGTTGGCCAGCAGCTCGGCGCCGAGGCTGCAGAAGAAGAGAATTAAAAACAGCCACAGCGACCAGTAGCCGCGACGGTTGTGACGAAAGCGCGCCCAGCGGGCCTGATTAACGGGACTGAAGAAAGACATTAGCGGCCCTCAAAATCAATGCGCGGGTCGACCAGCGTATAGCTGATATCGCTGACGATATTCAGCAGCAGGCCAATCAGAGTGAAAATATAGAGCGTGCCGAACATCACCGGATAGTCGCGGGAGACCGTCGCTTCATAGCCCAGCAGACCCAGGCCGTTCAGCGAGAACATCACTTCGATCAGCAGCGAACCGGTAAAGAACATACTAATAAAGGTGGCCGGGAAGCCGGCGATCACCAGCAGCATGGCGTTGCGGAACACATGTCCCCAGAGGATCTGTTTCTCACCGACGCCTTTGGCGCGGGCGGTGACCACATACTGTTTGCGGATCTCATCGAGGAAGCTGTTTTTGGTCAGCATGGTCAGGGCGGCAAAGCCGCCGATCACCGTCGCCAGCACCGGCAGGGTGATGTGCCACAGGTAATCGAGGATCTTCTGATACCAGGGAAGGGTGTCGAAGTTCGGTGAGACCAGACCGCGCAGCGGGAAGAGGTCGAAATAGCTGCCGCCGGCAAAAATCACGATCAGCAGGATGGCGAACAGAAAGGCGGGGATCGCATAGCCAATAATAATCAGCGTACTGCTCCAGATATCAAAGCGGCTGCCGTTGCTGACCGCTTTGCGAATACCCAGCGGAATGGAAACCAGGTAGATAATCAGCGTACTCCACAGTCCGAGGCTCACCGAGACCGGCAGGCTGTCTTTAATCAGCTGCAGTACTGAGGCGCTGCGAAACAGGCTGTCGCCAAAATCAAAGCGCAGATAATCGCCCAGCATCTTCAGGTAACGCTCGTGCAGCGGCTTGTCAAAGCCGTAGCGGTGGGTGATCTCGGCGATGACTTCCGGATCAAGGCCCCGCCCACCGCGATAGTGCCCCTCGCTGATGTTCCCTGCGCCGGTGCGGGCATGGCTGGCGCCCATCCCGCCGTCGCCGGCACCCGGCATCCCGCCGTGCTGACCAAATTCGATGGCGGCGATGGCCTGATCGACCGGGCCGCCGGGTGCGATTTGCACAATAAAAAAGTTAATGGTGATGATGGCCCACAGGGTGGGGATCACTAACAGCAAACGGCGGATCAGGTAGCTGCCCATGGGATGTCCTTAACGTCTGTCCGCGGGGAGGGTGGCCGCTTTGTTCACGTCGTACCACCAGGTATCGAGCCCGGAGGAATAAATGGGGCGGGTCTCGGGGAAAGAGAACTTATTCCACCACGCGGTGCGGTCCTGCGCCATATACCACATCGGCAGCATGTAGTTATTCCAGGTGAGCACGCGGTCCAGCGCTCGACCGAGGGGGATCAGTTTCTGCTTATTGCCCTGCCACTGCAGGATCTGCGCAATCAGCTTATCCACTACCGGGCTTTGTACCCCCGGTGCGTTATAGCTGGAGTGAATATAGTCTGAGGCCCAGGAGATTTGCAGGTCGGTGCCGGGCCAGGGCATGGCACGCCACAGGCTCGGCATCATGTCGTAATCACGGCTGCGGCGACGGTTGCTGTACTGCGAGTTATCAACCTGACGAATATCCATGACGATCCCCAGGCGCTGCAGGTTGTGCTGAAACGGCAGCACCCAGCGGTCATTGCCACCGGCTGGCATCAGCAGTTCAAAGCGCAGCGGCTTGCCGGTGGCGGCGTTGACCCGGCGCTGGTTTTTTACCGTCCAACCCGCCGCATTGAGCAGGGCATCGGCTTTGAGTAAGTTGTCGCGGTCGAAACCATCGCCGCGGGAGACCGGCGGCTGGTAAACCTGGCTGAAGACCTCCGGGGGCAGTTCGTTTTTCATCGGCGTCAGCAGGGCCAGCTCGGCGGCGTCGGGCAGGCTGCGGGCGGCATATTCGGTGTTCTGGAAATAGCTGTTGGCGCGCTGATAGGCGCTGTAAAACAGCGCCTTGTTCATCCATTCAAAATCGAACGCCAGGGTAATGGCCTCCCGCACCCGGCGATCGGCAAAAACCGGGCGCTGAATATTGAACGCCAGCCACTGGGTATCCTGCGCCGAGGTATTTGTATGCTCATCTTTAATAATGTAGCCGCGGCTGAAGTTGCGACCGACGTAGCGGGTAGCCCAGTTTTTGGCGACGGTCTCTTCCCGGCGATCGACGGCTCCCGCTTTAAAGGCTTCGAAAGCGACATTGTCGTCGAGATAATAGTCATAGCGCAGCGTATCGAAATTCCAGCGACCCCGGTTGACCGGCAGGTCGGCCGCCCAGTAGTCGGCGACGCGTGAATAAGTAATGTATTGCCCCATTCGCCAGGCGCTGATGCGGTAGGGCCCGCTGGCCAGCGGCGGCTTCGACAGCGGGTCGCTGAGTTTGTGCTGGCGCCAGAACGACTCAGGCATCACCGGCAGGCTCAGCAGACTCAGCATGTTCTCTTTGCCGGGCTGGCCGAGGTCGATTCGTACGGTCAACGGGGCGATGGCCTTAACGGTGGTGCCTTTATAAAACAAACGGAACTGTGGCACCCCTTCGGTCATAAACTTGTTGAAGGTAAATGCAACGTCCCGGGCGGTGATTGGCGTGCCGTCATGGAAGCGGGCGTGCGGGTTGAGAGCGATCTCCATCCAGGAATAGTCCTCGGCATAGCGCGCCCGCTCGGCAATCAGCGGGTAGTAGCTGCCGGGCTCATCATCCGAGGTGGTGAACAGGGTATCGTAGAGCGCCTCAGTGCGCACGGCGGGATTGCCGCGCAGTGCGTAGCGGTTGAAGTTATCAAAGGTGCCGATCGCCGCCAGGGTGAGGGTGCCGCCTTTCGGCGCCTCAGGATTGACATAATCAAAATGGCTGAAGCTGGCTGCGTATTTGGGTTCACCGATAATCGCAAAGGCGACGCTTTCTTTTATTGTTTGCGCCTTAGCGCTAAGGCTAAACAGAGCAAGCAGAATTAAAAAGAGGCGCGCATACATAGGCGGCAGAATACCTTGTCACGGTCGGCCCCCATAGCCGACCTCTGTTCCCGCATCATATGTGAGACTTAGCGCGTTGTGAAATAATTCGCAGGTTCATCATGCGCGGCGACCAGCGCCTCCAGCGATAGCGGACGGCTTATCCAGTACCCTTGCAGGAAATTGACGCCCTGGGCACGAAGCCACTCCGCCTGTTCCTGGGTCTCCACTCCTTCAGCGACGGTCATTAATTTCAGCCGGCGGCTGAGGGTCAGTACCGCATCCAGCACCGGCGAGGTCACGGTTTCGGTGCCAATCGCCTGCACAAAGCCGCGATCGATCTTCAGATAATCGAAGTTATAGCGTTCGAGATAAATCAGCGCGCTATGCCCGGTACCAAAATCATCTATCGCGATTTCAAAACCCTGCTGGTGGAGCCAGGCGAAGTTAGCGATCGATTTTTCTTTATCAATCATGGCCCGCTCGGTCACCTCCAGCACCACGTGAAAATGGTCGGCGGGCAGCGCGGCGGCAAAGCGCAGCATATCGTCGCGGAAGCTGTCAGCCTGCAGATGGGCAGGGGAAATATTCAGCCCCAGCTTAACGCCGCGCGGCAGGATCCGTTTAAGCACTTGACCATCGCTGGCGATCAGCGCCAGCAGGTGATGGGTCAGCGGCACGATCATCTGCTGGGTTTCCGCCAGATTAATAAAGACGTCGGGCGGGATTTCACCCACCACCGGATGGCGCCAGCGCATGAGCACCTCCACGCCGCTGATACGCAGGGTCTGGGCATTCACGACCGGCTGATAGACGACGTAGAACTGGTTATTTTTGATCCCCAGCAGTATCGATTTTCGCGGATCGGATTTGATCGTCAGCACGTAATAACAGAGCAACCCCGCCAGCAGGCCGCACACTACCCCGAGCAACAGGGCAAACTGTGTATTTTCCGCCAGCCAGCTGTTGGCATACAGGTAGACCTTCAGCGGTAAACCGTCGATCTGTACCTGGCGGATCGGTTCGTTATGCAGGGTTTGCGGATCCACCAGCCGATTACTGAAGGTGGAGATGGCGGTATGGCCGATGGCCAGCGCAATACCGCTGAAATCATTTTGTCGTGCGGAATAGAGGATATACGGCGTGAGATTGGCGTTGATCGATACGAAAATGCCGCTGTTTGCATCATCGGGTTTGCTGACCCATAACGCCAGCGCTGCGCTTTTCGGCATCATCGGCGTACCCGGCAAAATCGCCATATCAACGGGTTTGCGAATATCGATCGCCGGGATAAGCTGAGTAAGGGGCGTATTCATGGCCCCTGTCGCCGAGGAGCAAAAGACGACGCCATTTTTAACCAGCAGAAACGCGCGAACGTTGGGGCTGAAAGCGGCATGGGAGGTGAGTCCGGAGTCGATATTCTCGCAGGGCTGATCCACCAGCGGCTGCAGGCCATCAATGGTCTCACGGAGATCGTGAAAATAGCTTTTAAGATAAGTGTCAACGTTGTTGATAATGGCGTCGAAACGCTCTGCCCGGTTATGGTAAATCACCATAAACTGAATGCAGCCGGCCAGCAGCGCGACGATAATCCCCACGCACAGGCTGGTTAACCAGATTTTACGCTGGGGTGAAAAGTAGCGAGTAAGCATAGCTATAGTCTTTCCGTGTTATTGAATCCCATCAACGGTTTGTCGGTCGTCGTTTTTCTCATTCCCACTTAAAAGACATAGCTTATTTTGCGGCGTTCAGAATCAGGTGGCAAAAAAAAACACTGCCGGGGCAGTGTTTTTTTATCCCGCCTCCAGCCAAGGGATAACCGGCGGCGGTAGAGGACAGTTTACGAGCGGCTCAGAACTCGACGCGCTTCGTTGTAGCGCTTTTTCCAGTACGGTTCATCCATGCTGGAGATGGTCACCCCGCTGCTGGTGGAGGCGTGAACGAACTGGTTGTTGCCGAGATAGATCCCGACGTGGCGGCCGGTAGAGCCGGCGCGGAACAGAACCAGATCGCCAGTACGCAGCTGGGTACGGGAAATCGATTTTCCGGTTTCCTGCTGTTCAGAGGTTGAACGCGGCAGTTCCAGACCAAATTGTTCGCGGAAGGTGCGCTGCACAAACGCTGAGCAGTCGATACCTTTACGGGTGCTGCCGCCGAGGCGGTAACGCACGCCTTTCCAGCTGGCATACTGATCCATTAAACGGGACTTCACGTCCAGATTACGGACCATCGTTTCAAATTCATCCTGAGAGGCTTGCAGTGATGATAAATCGCCACTACCCACAGCATGCGTCTCAGAATGCATATTCCTGGCGGTACTTGTTGAACTACACGCGGAAAGCAGAACCGCTACTGCAATCGCGGGGGCTACCCGCAAGATGTATCTCAAAATCGGCTGAGATTTGACCATGCTGTTTATTTTCCCTTGTTGTCCTTAACGACAATGTCGTTATAAAAAATGCCAAACGTGTTAGAGCCTAAATACCCATCCGCAATGAGACAATTCCTTAAGCTTAAATTTGTGCAGTCACGCACAAATTTATTCATGCTCTGAATTAATGTTGCGGAAAAGGCAAAACGAGAACGAGATTACCCTATCAAACGCCGCATGGCGAGCGGTTTTGCGCGATTTCTTATAAGTATTTTGGTGACAAAAAGTGAATCATTGGGAAAGGGCAAAATAGCGCCAGTATCGGGTAAAAAACAGACAATTCCTTCATTTGTCACGGGATTAATGTGACAAGAAGATGAACATCATGTTGAAAAAAAGCGCAATTGAAAAAGGGGACCCAAAAGGTCCCCTTATAGATAATGACGCCAGACGGCGACCACGACATTATTTGGCCGATATTCCGCCGGGCAGAGAGCGATCGAAAAGGGCGATCAATTTATCGCTCAGCGGTGTCATCAATACCCACGGCGCGCCAATCAGCACGGCGGTCAGGGAGCCGACGGCAATATCGCTGAACCAGTGAGCGCCAATCATGACGCGCGGGAAAGCAAAGACCACAAATATCACCAGCGCCACGGTTAGCGCGCGGCGGCCGAAATAGCGCCACATAAAGCTCGCGAAGATCAGCAGCATCATCCCATGATCGCCAGGGAAGCTGTCCTTGGAGGCGTCTTTGGTGGGGAAATTGACGACATCGCTGACGCGGGTGACATCGTGGAAAAACAGCGACGGGCTGGCGCGCTGTACCGGCATCAGGTGCTGCGCCAGCTGGTTAATGATCACCGCGGCCAGCAGCATCACCAGGCCCATGATGGCAATCTGGCGACGGCCTGCTGGCGGCGCTTTAAGCCAGTAGCGGAGCATCAGGCAGCCCATCGCCAGCAGCGAACAGGCGTCGAAGGCGCGATTGTTGATGATCGCCAGCAGCCAGGCATAGGTGTGGCTGACGCTGACGCCATGGTTAAAGAAATGGAAGATCGCGGAGTCGACCGGCGACCAGGCGCCGTGGTTGACCGGCAGATACCAGGAGCAAAATAGCGCCACACCCGCGATGTTAAGCAGCAGAATTAAAGGAATTCGGTTTTTCATCATAGCCATTGCGATTTTGTGACAGTCGGCGGCAACCTTAGCCGCCTCAACTTAAACGAAGCCTCAACAGTGAGGTCTGGAGCGCGTTCCAGTCGGCTTCGTTCGCCGAGATAAGCTCGATTCGGCTATCGGGTGGGGGGACGCTCAGAGTCTCGATATGCCAATCCTCGCCCTGGCGGTTGATCCTCACGGCCCCTTCGGCAATGCGCATCACGCCTTTGACGCGCGCCACGGGCGCCAGCCGTGCCCATTCGAGCAGGCCGATGGTCTCAAAGACCGTTTCCGCGTCGAAAATCCAGCCGCAGGCCTGATAGCCCTGGCCGCTGTTGAGGTGGCGGCGCCAGCGCTGGTGCTCGGGCAGGCTGAGTGCGGCGAGACCGCTGGTCGGGCGAGAGTGGTGAACATGCTCCGCGCTCGCCGGCAACGGGGCGGTGTTGCGGCGCGGCTCATCGAGCAGGGCGAGGTCGATATTACCCTGGGTTGTCGACACCTTGCGACGATCGCCGCCCCAGCGCTGCCACCAGTCGGCCAAGGCGTGGGCGCTTTCGGGCGTTTCCCGATCGTTTTTATTGGCCACAATGATGTCCGCCGCGGCCAGCTGATCGCGGAAATTGTCGTTATTGACGACTTTTCCATCCAGCAGCTGACGGGGATCGAGGATGCACACCGTAGCGCGCAGATCGAGCCAGGGTTCATACACCGCTGCGGTGAGGATATCGAGGATCTGCTTCGGGTGGCCAAGGCCGGTGGGTTCGATCAGCAGGCGATCGGGTTTACCCTGGCGCAGCAGGGTATTCAGCCCAACCTGCATCGGCAGGCCGTTAACGCAGCACATGCAGCCGCCGGGGATCTCTTTGAGCAGGGCGCCGCTGTCGGCCAGCAGCGCGCCGTCTATCCCGACTTCGCCAAACTCATTCACCAGTACGGCCCATTTTTCATCCGCAGGCTTCTGCGCCAGCAGATGAAGAATTGAGGTCGTCTTACCGCTGCCGAGAAAGCCGGTGATCAAATTGGTTCTGGTCACTCTTTTCTCCAGGATAAATGTAATGTTGTAACAGTTACGCCTATCCTGACGAAAAAAGGGGGAAAAGAGAAGTCCTGAGGCGGACAGAAGAAGTTTCTGTCCGCATAAGCGCAAATATTGTTAAGAATTTAGCGCGCGGGCCACGGCCTCGCGGGCACCGTGCGTCGCCAGTTGCTGCCAGGCGGCGCGGATCCCGGCGACAAACTGCGCGTTGTGCGGCAGGTCGCGGCCAAATATTTCCTCCAGACCCAGTAGCGCATCGACGCGCTGCTGCTCATCGCTCTGCGCCACCCGCTGCTGGATCTTGTCGACCAGCGGATCGCGCACGTCGATCGTCTGACCCGCGTCGTCCGTACCACTGACGTAGCGCATCCAGCCGGCAACGCCGAGGGCCAGCAGCGGCCAGCGGCTGCCGCGCTCAAGATGTACGCGGATGCCGTCGAGCATGCGCTGGGGCAGTTTCTGGCTGCCGTCCATGGCGATTTGCCAGGTGCGGTGTTTGAGCGCCGGATTACTGAAGCGGTCGATGAGGCTGTCGGCATAGGCCTCGAGATCGACGCCGGTAATGGTCAGCGTCGGAGCCTGTTCGTCAAGCATCAGCTGGTGAGCGGCGCGGCGGAAAACGTTATCCTGCATGCAGTCGCTGACGTGCGCATGACCTGCCAGATAGCCAAGCCAGGCGAGAAAAGAGTGGCTGCCGTTGAGCATCCGCAGCTTCATTTGCTCCCAGGGCAGCACGTCGTCGGTCATCTGCACGCCGGCCGTCTCCCAGGCCGGTCGTCCGGCGACGAAGTGGTCTTCGACCACCCACTGAATGAAGGGTTCGCAGCTGATGGCGCAGGGATCGTCGACCCCCAGCACGGCGGCGATTTCCGCCAGCGACTCGGCGGTGGCCGCAGGAACAATGCGATCCACCATGGTGCCCGGGAAGCTGACGTTATTGGCGATCCAGTTCGCCAGCGCCGGGCTGCGTTTTTCCGCCATACCGAGGACGGCATTTTTCACCACGTGGCCGTTGTCGGGAATGTTATCGCAGGAGAGCACGGTAAAGGGCGGCAGGCCCCGGTCCCGGCGGCGGGCCAGCGCTTCCACTAAAATACCGGGAGCCGACTGCGGCAGCGTCGGATTCTCCAGATCGTGAACGATGCGCGGATGCGTCGGATCCAGTTTGCCGGTCGCCGGATCGATGCAATAGCCTTTTTCGGTGATGGTCAGCGAGACAATCGCCACCTGCGGCTCGCAAAATTTTTCGATAATTGCCGCCAGCGAATCGAGCCTGGCGTTCAGGCATTCGTGCACCGCGCCGATCACGATGGGCTGGTTACCGTCGGCGCCTTTTTCCAGCACGGTAAACAGGTGGTCCTGTTCACGAAGCTGGCTCATCAGCGTATCGCCGCTGAACAGACTGATTTCGCAGATCCCCCAGTCGCCGCCGACGTTATTCAGCACGCGATCGGTCAGCAGCGCCTGGTGCGCGCGATGAAACGCGCCAAAGCCGAAATGGACAATACGCGAGCGGAGCTGGCTGCGATCGTACTGAGGACGTTGCACGTTTTCCGGTAGCGTAGCGGTTGCAATTGTTGTCATTCTTTACACACCTGTTTAACTGCTTATTAACAATGCCAGTCTAAAGTTATATGACAGGAAATTAAATTGGTAAGCCGAAATTATCCGCTGACTGTGAGCTGGATCAATCAATGCGCCGGCACTGTTTGCAGCCTGAGGAGAAACATGTATGGTAGTCGTCATGAGTGTCGCCATTATTGGTATAACAACTTTTGTGAGGGCATAGCGATGGAACAAACCTGGCGGTGGTATGGGCCGAACGATCCGGTATCGCTTGATGATGTACGGCAGGCAGGGGCGACCGGCGTCGTGACTGCGCTGCACCATATTGCAAACGGTCAGGTCTGGCCGGTAGAGGAGATTAAAGCGCGTCAGGCGCTGTTAGCGGCAAAAGGGCTGACCTGGTCGGTCGTCGAAAGCATTCCGGTGCATGAGGATATTAAAACCCACAGCGGGGAGTATGCGACCTGGATTGCCAACTATCAGCAGAGCATCCGCAACCTCGCGGCCTGCGGCATCGATACCGTATGCTACAACTTTATGCCGATCCTCGACTGGACGCGCACCGATCTGGAATATGAGCTGCCGGACGGTTCCCGGGCGCTGCGTTTCGATCAGATCGCCTTCGCCGCCTTTGAACTGCATATCCTCAAACGCCCGGGCGCGGAAGGAGATTACAGCGAAGAAGAGCAGCGTCAGGCTGAGGTTTATTTCAAGGCGATGAGCGAAGCGGACATCGAGAAACTGACCCGCAATATCATCGCCGGCCTGCCGGGAGCGGAAGAGGGTTACACTCTTGACCAGTTCCGCGCGCGCCTGGCGGAATATGACCACATTGATAAAGCGCAGCTGCGCGAGAATATGGCCTACTTCCTGCGGGCTATCGTGCCGGTGTGCGAAGAGGTAGGCATCCGCCTGGCGGTGCATCCGGACGATCCGCCGCGGCCGATCCTTGGCCTGCCGCGTATCGTGTCGACCATCGAAGATATGCAGTGGCTGAAAGAGACAGTGGACAGCATCAATAATGGCTTCACCATGTGTACGGGATCGTATGGCGTCCGCGCCGATAACGATCTGGTGAAGATGGTGGAGACCTTTGGCGATCGCATCCATTTCACCCATCTGCGATCTACCTGTCGTGAAGCGAACCCGAAAACCTTCCACGAGGCGGCGCACCTTAGCGGCGACGTCAATATGGTGGCGGTGGTGGATGCGATTCTGCGTGAAGAGCAGCGGCGTAAACAGGCTGGCGATCTGCGCCCGATCCCATTCCGTCCGGATCATGGTCATCAGATGCTTGACGATCTGCGCAAGAAAACCAACCCAGGCTATTCGGCGATTGGCCGTCTCAAGGGGATGGCGGAAGTGCGTGGCGTCGAGCTGGCGCTGAAAATGACCAAATACCCTGAACTGCTGTAATCGCGGTAACAGGGATAATAAAAGGGACAGCCAGCGGCTGTCCCTTTTTACTGTCGGGCCGAGGCAGCGTCCGTGCAAAACACGGCCCTCAGCCCGCATCCATGCGGGCTGCCCCGGCCTTCCGGGAACGTCTCAGCGATGTTGAGGCCGCCAACACCGGCAGTTTCAGCAAGAATAGTGAATAAATTAACGACAGGTCGTACGTAGGCCGGATAAGGCGTCAGCCGCCATCCGGCACAAATACGGGAACCGTGTTGAATGGATATTACCCGGCAACAGGGGCATACCGTCGCCAAATAAAAAGGACAGCCAGCGGCTGTCCTTTTTTACTGTCGGGGCGTCACAGAGGATTAATCCGCGCGGCCCATATAGCGGCACTCTTCGATATGAATGCGGATTTTCTCACCGGTGGTCAGGTATTCCGGCACCTGAATTACCAGGCCGGTGCTCATGGTGGCTGGCTTGGTGCGGGAGCTGGCGGATGCCCCTTTAATACCCGGCGCGGTTTCGATAATTTCCAGGTCAACGGTCTGCGGCAGCTCCAGGGCCAGCAGCTGGCCGTCCCAGGTCAGCACCTGCATATCCGGCATCCCGCCTTCCGGAATAAACTGCAGCTCTTCTTCGATCTGCTCTTTGGTAAAGGTGTAAGGGGTATAGTCTTCTTTATCCATGAACACGTATTCGTTGCCATCGACATAGGAGAAGTCAACGAAACGGCGGGTCAGGGTGACGGTATCGACGATATCGTCACCTTTGAAGCGCTCTTCCACTTTCAGGCCGGTACGCACATCGGAGAAGCGCATTTTATACAGTGTCGCAGCACCACGGGCGCTGGGTGACTGAATATCAATATTTTTCACAATCAGCAGCTTGCCGTTGTAATTCAGCACCATACCTTTTTTAATTTCATTCGCTCTTGGCATTGCAGTAATCCTGTCACTTAACGAGTCAAAAATATCGCGTAAAACTACTCGCGCCCGCGCCTTCAGGCAAGCGGAATTCGCGAGTTTTGCTATCTTCTGGCAAAACGTTTAGGCTGTGGCACAAAATGAGCGTTTGGGAGCTGGGTTGTGGAATGTCGTACCGATTGTGGCGCATGTTGCATCGCTCCCTCTATATCATCGCCAATACCCGGCATGCCGCAGGGCAAGCCCGCCAATACCCGCTGTATTCAGCTTTCCGAGCACAACTTGTGCCTGATTTTCGGCTCCCCTCTGCGCCCGAAGGTGTGCGCCAGCCTGCAGCCCTCGCCCGAGATGTGCTTCACCCACCGCGATGACGCCATCACCTGGCTGCTGGATCTTGAGCTGGCCACCGCGCCCTGAGCTTAAAGCAGCAGATGAGACAGGTTTTTGATATGGGCGCTGAGGCCGTCGAGTAGCGCCTGTACGCGCAGGGGGAGAATGTCCCGCCGCTGGAAGATAAGCCAGGCCTGCAGGTCGATACAGCGCTCCTTTTTCAGACAGGGAACCAGCTGTCCCGCCGCCAGCTCGGTGGCGAGTGAATAGTAGGGCGCATAGACGATCCCCATCCCCAGCTTCGCCAGCTCCACCGCCGGTAGTGTGTTATCGCAAACGAATCCCCCCTTTACCGTGAGATTAAGCGGTTCGCCGTTTTTGCTTTTGAAGGTCCAGACATTGTCGCTGCCGCCCAACATGCGCAGGGTAATGCACTCATGATCCACCAGCGCCTCCGGCTCGGCGATAGGATGTTGCGCCAGATAGTCCGGAGAGGCGAAGACGCCGGTGCGAAAGCGGGTAAAGGGGCGGGCGATGAGATTTTCATTCTGCGGCTTAAAGGGGCTTATCAGCAGATCGCAGTCGCTATTGAAGATGGCGCCGTATTTCTGTTCCCGCTCGCTGGCGTTGCGGGTGACCAGATTGATCTGCAGCTCCGGCAGGGTTTTCCTCAGCGCCGGCAGAATATAGCGCCCGAGAAACTGATGGATACCGATGGGCGCCCCAAGGGTGACCACGCCCTGCAGCGTGTTCTTATAACGGTCGGCGAGGTTGATAAGCTGTTCATGTTGTTCGAGAACCGCGCGACTGGCGTGAATAAACTGCTCGCCGAACTCGGTGCGCACCAGCTCTCTGGCGGTGCGCAGGAATATGGCCAAACCGACTTTCCGCTCCACGCTGGTCAGCGTCCGCGAAACGTTAGACTGGGGCATATTCAGGCGCTGGGCCGCCCGGCTCACGCTGGCGGTTTCGGCGATAGCGCAGATGATCCTCAGCTCATCCATTTTAAAGTCTTTCAACATCTTATCGCTGCCTGATATCTGTAATATATCAAAAATGATATACCAGTTTGGCGGAATTGCCATGTGATTTATTGATCCGCTAAACGTATGATGGCCTTTGCGTTGAACAGTCCGTTATTTAAGGAAAATTGTGCGTTTTATCGCTTCTTTTGTGGTCCTCGACGTCATTAAAAATAACGATCTTCCCGCTGGCTTACTGAGTGTATATGCACCATGCTGCTTAATTATTTTGCTTTGTTTGTATTAATACTGGTTTTTCTCATATTATTTTATGGAGTGATTATTATCCACGATATTCCCTATTATATCGCGCAAAAACGGCAGCACCCCCATCAGGACGCGATTCATGTGGCGGGCTGGATAAGCCTGTTTACCCTGCATGCTATCTGGCCTTTTCTGTGGATCTGGGCCACCTTGTACCGCCCTGACCGCGGGTGGGGGATGGCTTCGCAGACCGAGGATAGTCTGCAACGCAAGGAACTGGAGCAACGTATCGCATTACTCGAAGCGGCGTTAAAAAACAGCCAGCAAGCGTCAGCGGGGAATAAAGATAAATAATATGGATCTGTTAATTATCCTTTGCTATGTCGCCATCGCCTGGGGCGTTTTTAAGATATTTCGCATTCCAGTAAATAAATGGACAATACCCACTGCCATATTAGGCGGAATAGTGGTCGTAGGCGCGTTAATATTAACGATGAACTATAACCATCCCTATACGCTGCGGGCGCAAAAAATTGTTGTTTCTATTCCGATGGTGCCTCAGGTCTCAGGCGAGGTGGTTGAGGTCACCAGTAAAACCAATGTGTTAATGAAGAAGGGCGAACTGCTGTTCCGCATCGACGACACCCGCTACCGCGCGCGGCTGAACAAGCTGAAAGCCGATCTGGCGGCCGGGGAGGCGACGCTGCGGGCGAAGCAGGCGACTATCGACGATGCCAGCGCCAGAGTGCAGCAGGCGCAGGCCGAGTACGATCGTGTTACCCGTGACTACCAGCGTTATGCACAGGGGGCGGCCATGCCGGTCAATCCTTTCTCGGAACAGGATGTGACTCACGCCAGGCAGCAGGTGCAGATCCAGACGGCGGTATTGCAGGCGGCGAAAGCGCAATTACAAAACGCCAGAGAGCAGGTGTCTGGCCGCTATAACGGGCTTGATGCCAACATTGCCAGTCTGAAATCGCAGATCCTCGAGGCGGAGTATAATCTGGCGCAAACTGTGGTTCGTGCGCCGAGCGATGGCTACGTTACCCAGCTATTGGCGCGGCCGGGGATGACCGCGGTACGTCTGCCCTTCAAGCCGGTGCTGGTGTTTATTCCCCAGCAAAAGCGCCAGGTGGTGGCGGTATTCCGCCAGAACTCGGTTCTGCGTCTGACGGCCGGGGATAGCGCGGAGGTGGTGTTTAATGGTCTGCCGGGCAGCGTCTATAGCGGTAAGGTATCGCGGGTGCTGCCGGCGATCCCGGATGGCAGCTATCAGGCCAGCGGTGCGCTGCAGGGGTTGAGCGCCGGTGCAGGAAAAGAGGGCATCTATGTGCTGATCGACCTCGATCCCCACCCGGAAGTGGAACATTTACCGGACGGGGTCAGCGCGCAGGCGGCGGTTTATACCGATTATTTTGCCCATGTGTCGATTATGCGCAAAGTCCTGCTGCGGATGACCAGCTGGCTGCATTACCTCTATCTGGATCATTAATCAGGATGGCCCGGTCGCGACCGGGCCGTTTTGCCTACACGTCCCTGATCCGCCACAGGCAGACCTGAGCGGTGATACCCATGACCAGCGCTATCCAGAACACCGCGTGATAGCTCCAGATCTCCGCCACTACCCCCGCCAGTGAACCGGCGATGATCCAGCCGACGCGGGTGGTATTGGTGTAGAGGGTAGTGGCCGCGCCCGCTTGCCCCGGCATCAGATCCTGGAAATAGAGCATGCCGATCCCGGCGAGGATCCCGATATAGACGGCGTTCAGCACCTGCATCGCCAGCAGCAGCGCCGGCGTATGCACCGTCAACATGCCCACGTAAAACAACACACCGGCCACTGCCGAAAGGCGCATCAGAAAGCGTTTACCAAAGCGCCGGGCATAATAACCGGCAATCAGCATGGTAGGAATTTCCAGTCCGGCCGCGGTGCCCATCATCAGCCCGGCCAGCTTCTCCGGCAGATGCAGCTCATTAATGATAAACAGCGGCATATTAATGATGTACAGGCTGTTGGTGCCCCACATCAGCGTGCAGATGCTAAACAGCAGCAGCGCATCGCGGCGGTGCGTGCGCGGGGCTTCCAGCCGGCCCGTCGCCACCGCCGCCGCTTTATGCATGCTGGGTAAGAACAGCCAGACCATGATCCCGCAGACGATAAACGCCGCCGCCGCGCTGAGATACATTGCGGTAAAACCAAACCCCATCGCCAGGGCGTAGGCCAGCGGGGGACCAATCACCCATGCCAGGGAGACCTGGGCGCGCAAAATGGAGCTGAACATCACCGCTTCGCGACCGGTCTTGTCAGCGTGCTCGCGCGCGAGGGCGAACATCTGCGGGTTGGCGGTCGAGCCAAAGCTACTGAGGAAGACGCCGATAAACAGCAAAATGAAGTAGTTCCGGTTCCAGGCAAACAGCAGGCAGGCCAGCACCCCCAGCAGGCAGCAGACGACAATCAGCTGTTTGCGATCGCCCCGGCGGTCGGAGCGGCCGGCGAGGAACTGGCTGACCAGAATGCCAATGACGGCGCTACCGGTAAAAAAGAAGCCGACCATCGCCGGGCGGACGTGCACTTCGTTGGTCAAAAAGAGGCTCAGGGTTGGGGTTTGCAACGCCCCGGCAATGCCTGTCAGAAAGGCGACGATCAAGAATGCGGAAGAGGTTACATCGAACCCGCGTCGGGGAAGGGCGGCGCTACGGTTTTGCATGTTCGGTTTTCTGTAGTTTCAGGAGACGGCGCGGAGTTTACGCCTGCTGGCTGAAAATGAACAGTAGTATGGCACGAATAATTAAAAAGGCGTTTCAAAATATAAGGTTCAGCAAAAAGCTGACGTTTGCGGTGGTCGATAGCAAAGGCTTCAGCAAAAGTGTGCAGTACCTCTAAGTTCTGCAATCAAGTCGCTGACGTACCTTGCGCGTTGAGCAAGAAAGGTACAAAATTCTTGAAACGTTTCAGCGTCATTCGACAATCCGTTCCCCGTCAGATGGCGCCTTTTTTCTCAAGTTAGCTGAAACGATTCAATTCAGCAGGAGAGGAGAACCATGTTCCAGTTATCTGTGCAGGATATTCATCCCGGCCAGCAGGCCGGTAATAAAGAAGAGGCCATCCGGCAGGTCGCCGCCGCGCTGGTCAGCGCCGGCAACGTGGCTGATGGCTACGTGAACGGTATGCTGGCTCGCGAGCAGCAGACCTCGACCTTCCTCGGCAACGGGATTGCGATCCCGCACGGCACGACGGACACCCGTGACCAGGTGCTGAAGACCGGCGTCCAGGTATTTCAGTTCCCGCAGGGCGTCACCTGGGGCGAAGGGCAGACCGCCTATGTGGCGATCGGGATTGCCGCCAGCTCAGATGAACACCTTGGCCTGCTGCGTCAGCTGACCCATGTGCTAAGCGATGACGCGGTAGCCGCGCAGCTGCAGTCCGCCACCACCGCGGAAGAGCTGCGTGCGCTGTTGATGGGGGAAAAACAGAGCGAAGCGCTGAAGCTGGACAACGAGACCCTCAGCCTCGACGTGGCGGCCAGCGATCTGCTGACCCTGCAGGCGCTGAACGCGGCGCGACTGAAAGAAGTGGGTGCCGCTGACACGGCATTCGTAAGCCACGCTATCAACGATACGCCGCTGAACCTCGGTCAGGGCGTCTGGCTGAACGACAGTGCGGAAGGCAATCTGCGCAGCGCCGTGGCAGTCAGCCGCGCGGCTAATGCCTTTACCCGCGACGACCAGCCGGTTTCTCTGCTGGTCACGGTGGCGATGGCCGATGAGCAGCCGACTGCAGTGCTGAACCGCCTGAGCAAGCTGTTGCTGGACAAGAAAGCTGACCGTTTGCTGAAAGCCGACGCCGCCACCGTGCTGGCGCTGCTGACCAGCGACGATGCCATTGCGGAAGATGTGCTGAGCGCCGAATTCGTGGTGCGCAATGAGCATGGCCTGCATGCCCGACCGGGCACCATGCTGGTCAATACGATTAAACAATTCTCCAGCGACATCACCGTCACCAACCTCGACGGTTCCGGCAAGCCGGCCAACGGTCGCAGCCTGATGAAGGTCGTGGCGCTGGGTGTGAAAAAAGGTCACCGTCTGCGTTTCACCGCGCAGGGTGAGGATGCGCAACAAGCGCTGGATGCGATTGGCGAAGCGATCGCCGCAGGCCTTGGGGAGGGCGCATAAATGAGCAGACGTGTAGCAACGATTACGTTAAACCCGGCGTACGATCTGGTGGGGTTCACCCCGGAGATTGAACGCGGTGAAGTGAACCTGGTGCGCACCACCGGCCTGCATGCCGCCGGGAAAGGCATCAACGTGGCGAAAGTGCTGAAAGATCTCGGCATTGATGTCACCGTCGGCGGCTTCCTGGGCAAAGACAACCAGGATGGCTTTCAGCAGCTGTTCAGCGAGCTGGGGATCGCCAACCGTTTCCAGGTGGTGCAGGGCCGGACCCGTATCAACGTTAAGCTGACGGAAAAAGATGGCGAAGTGACGGATTTCAACTTCTCCGGCTTTGAAGTCACCCCGGGCGACTGGGAACGCTTCGTCAACGACTCCCTGAGCTGGCTCGGGCAGTTCGATATGGTCTGCGTCAGCGGCAGCCTGCCGTCCGGCGTCAGCCCGGAGGCCTTCACCGACTGGATGACCCGTCTGCGCAGCCAGTGCCCATGCATTATTTTCGACAGCAGCCGCGAAGCGCTGGTTGCCGGACTGAAAGCGGCGCCATGGCTGGTGAAACCGAACCGTCGCGAGCTGGAGATCTGGGCCGGGCGTAAGCTGCCGGAGATGAAAGATGTTATCGAAGCCGCCCATGCGCTGCGCGAGCAGGGTATCGCCCACGTGGTGATTTCCCTGGGTGAAGAGGGCGCGCTGTGGGTGAACGCCTCCGGTGAGTGGATTGCCAAACCGCCTTCAGTGGAAGTGGTCAGCACCGTCGGCGCCGGCGATTCGATGGTTGGCGGCCTGATTTACGGCCTGCTGATGCGTGAATCCAGCGAGCATACCCTGCGCCTGGCGACTGCCGTCGCTGCCCTGGCCGTCAGCCAGAGCAACGTGGGTATTACCGACCGTACCCAGTTGGCCGCGATGATGGCGCGCGTCGACTTACAACCCTTTAATTGACAGCAGGAGAGGCATAATGAAAACGCTGCTGATTATTGATGCCGGACTCGGACAGGCGCGCGCCTATATGGCGAAAACCCTGCTGGGAGCGGCAGCGCCTAAAGCGCACCTTGAACTGATTGATAACCCGAACGACGCCGAACTGGTGATTGTGCTGGGCGCGGCGCTGCCCACCGACAGCGCGCTGAACGGCAAACAGGTCTACCTCGGCGATATTAATCGCGCCGTGGCGCACCCGGAGCTGTTCCTCAGCGAAGCCAAAGGTCACGCAACGCCGTACGCGGCCCCTGCCGCTGCGGCAGTCCCGGCGGCTACCGGCGGACCGAAACGTATTGTCGCGGTCACGGCCTGCCCGACCGGCGTTGCTCATACCTTTATGGCGGCAGAAGCCATCGAAACCGAAGCCAAAAAACGCGGCTGGTGGGTGAAGGTGGAAACCCGCGGCTCCGTCGGGGCTGGCAATGCCATCACCCCGGAAGAGGTGGCCGAGGCGGATCTGGTGATCGTCGCTGCCGATATCGAGGTGGACCTGGCGAAATTCGCCGGTAAGCCAATGTATCGCACCACCACCGGTCTGGCGCTGAAGAAAACCGCCCAGGAGCTGGATAAAGCGGTGGCCGAAGCCAAACCGTACCAGCCGTCCGGTAAACCTCAGGCTGCTGGCGAAGGGAAAAAAGAGTCGGCGGGCGCCTACCGCCACCTGTTGACCGGCGTCTCCTACATGCTGCCGATGGTGGTGGCCGGGGGCCTGTGTATTGCGCTCTCCTTTGCCTTCGGGATCAAAGCGTTTGAAGTGAAAGACACCCTGGCGGCGGCGCTGATGCAGATCGGCGGCGGCTCGGCCTTCGCGCTGATGGTACCGGTGCTGGCAGGCTTTATCGCCTTCTCCATTGCCGACCGTCCGGGCCTGACCCCGGGTCTTATCGGCGGTATGCTGGCGGTCAGCGGCGGCTCCGGCTTTATCGGCGGGATCATTGCTGGTTTCCTTGCCGGTTACGTGGCGAAAGCCATCAGCACGAAGCTGAAACTGCCGCAGAGTATGGAAGCGTTGAAGCCAATCCTGATCATTCCGCTGGTCTCCAGCCTGATCGTGGGTCTGGCGATGATCTACCTGATCGGTAAACCGGTAGCCGGTATTCTCGCCTGGCTGACCCACTGGCTGCAAACCATGGGCACCGCGAACGCGGTTCTGCTGGGCGCAATCCTCGGCGCGATGATGTGTACCGACATGGGCGGGCCAGTGAACAAAGCGGCTTATGCCTTTGGCGTGGGCCTGCTGAGTACCCAGACCTACGCGCCGATGGCGGCGATCATGGCGGCCGGTATGGTGCCTCCGCTGGCGATGGGTATCGCGACGCTGGTTGCCCGCAATAAGTTCGACAAAGGGCAGCGTGAAGGGGGGAAAGCCGCGCTGGTTCTCGGCCTGTGCTTTATCTCTGAAGGGGCGATTCCTTTTGCCGCCCGTGACCCGATGCGCGTGCTGCCTTGCTGCATCGTCGGCGGCGCGGTAACCGGCGCTATCTCGATGGCGATTGGCGCGAAACTGATGGCGCCGCACGGCGGTCTGTTTGTCCTGCTGATCCCGGGAGCGATTACGCCGGTGCTGGGCTACCTGCTGGCGATTGTTGCCGGGACGCTGGTGGCGGGCCTCTCCTACGCGGTGCTGAAACGCCCGGAAGCGCAGGTAGTGGACGTCGAAAAAGCGGCATAATCTTACCGTAATAAAAAAGGGCCGATTGTTCGGCCCTTTTTTTGTCTCTGTTTTACGCCACTTCGGCGATCTGCTGTGCCCGCAGCCAGGCAATCTCTTCCGCCCAGATATCCGGGTTGATGGTTTCCAGAATCAGTGGAATGCCGTCGAAGCGGCTGTCCTGCATGATCCAGCGGAAGCAGTCGTGGCCAATGTTGCCTTCGCCAAGGCTATGGTGACGGTCAACGCGGCTGCCAAACGTACTCTTGGCATCATTCAGGTGCATGCCGCGCAGATACTGGAAGCCGACGATACGCTCGAAGTCGGCAAAGGTCTTCTCGCAGGCTTCGGCGCTGCGCAGGTCATAGCCGGCAGCGAACGCGTGGCAGGTATCGATGCAGACGCCGACGCGGGATTTATCTTCCACGCCGTCGATAATCGCCGCGAGGTGCTCGAACTTAAAGCCGAGGTTGCTGCCCTGGCCGGCGGTGTTTTCGATCACCGCGGTGACGCCTTCGGTCTTCGCCAGCGCGATATTGATCGATTCGGCGATGCGCGCCAGGCACGCCTCCTCCGGGATCTGCTGCAGATGACTGCCGGGGTGGAAGTTGAGCAGCGTCAGCCCCAGCTGCTGGCAGCGGGTCATCTCATCAATGAAGGCATCACGGGATTTTTCCAGCGCCTCTTCCACCGGGTGGCCGAGGTTAATCAGGTAGCTGTCGTGCGGCAGGATCTGCCCGGGGCCAAAGTGATACTTTTCGCAGGCGGCTTTGAATTCGGCGATGGTTTCGTCGCTGAGCGGCGCGGCGCGCCACTGGCGCTGGTTTTTGGTGAAGAGGGCGAAGGCGGTTGCTTCGATTTCGGCGGCGCGAATGGCGGCATTGGCCAGTCCACCTGAGGCGCTCACGTGCGCTCCTACGTATTTCATAAAAAAACTCCAGTTAAAGCCGCTGGGGGGTGGGTAATGATAGCGGCTTAACTGGAGAAAGATGTAGTGCTTTATGCCATCAGGCTGTGGATAGCGACGTTAATAGCCCCGCCGCCAACAATCAACCAGACGAACAGCATCAGCGCCATCAGCAGCGGTTTCGCCCCGGCTTTTTTCAGCGCGCTGACGTGAGTGGTAACCCCGAGGGCGGCCATTGCCATCGCCAGCAGAACGGTATCCAGCGTCACCAGCATATCCACCACGGCTTTCGGCAGCAGATGGAAGGAGTTAAACACCGCCACCAGGATGAACATAATCGCGAACCATGGAATGGTGATTTTGCTTTTCTCGCCGTTGCCTGCCGGGGTCAGCTGTTTAACACGCGCCGCCAGGAACAGCAGGAACGGAGCCAGCATCATGACGCGCAGCATTTTGGCGATAACCGCCGCGTTCTCGGCGTCCGGGCTGACCGCATGGCCGGCGGCAACCACCTGCGCCACTTCATGCATGGTGGAACCCATATAGATCCCGTAGGTCTCCGGAGTAAACCAGTGCGCCAGCAGCGGGTACATCGCCGGGTAGAGGAAGATGGCGATGGTACCGAAGATAACCACCGTGGCGACGGCGACCGTCACTTTACTGGCTTCGGCTTTGACCACCGGTTCGGTGGCGAGCACAGCCGCCGCGCCGCAGATGCTGCTGCCGGCGCCGATCAGCCAGCTGGTGTGTTTGTCGAGACCAAACACTTTCTGGCCAAGGAAGCAGGCGATGAAAAAGGTACTGGAGAGCGTCAGAACGTCAATCAAAATACCGCTCACGCCGACGTCGGCAATCTGGGCGAACGTCAGGCGGAAGCCGTAGAGGATGATCCCCAGGCGCAGCAGGTGCTGCTTGGCGAAGATCACCCCGCCGTCGCAGGGCTGCCAGATTTTCGGGTAGACCGTGTTGCCGACGACCATTCCGAACAGGATAGCGAGGGTCAGGGCGCTAAAGCCTGCGCCGGCGATGGCCGGGAAACTCCCGGCCCACAGGGCGGCCCCGGTCAGCGCGGCGGTCAGCGCCAGGCCTGGGACAAAATGCCACAGGGAACGATGTTTGGTGGGTAAAGTGAGTGCTGTCATAACCTTCTCCTTTGTCTGCCTAAAGGTTACGCCGCGCGCGGTTAAATATAAAATTGATTATATGTTTATAATCAATCGTAATAAGTGGTTAAGGACCGCATCGTCGCTGACAAGGGGGCAGGGGAGCGATGCGGCGAAAGCGGGGTGGTTTCCCGGCAAGACGATGATTTTGTGACATAAGCGGATTTTCCTTCCTTCAGCCGCCTCGATTTGTGTCACCATAGTAAGGAAGGTTATTCAGGTTGGATTACTAAACGGGTGGGTTATGCATATTACGCTGCGGCAGTTGGAAGTGTTCGCCGAAGTCCATAAGAGTGGGTCAACCACTCAGGCGTCACAGATGCTGGCGCTTTCGCAATCTGCGGTCAGCGCCGCGCTGACCGATCTGGAAGGGCAGCTCGGCGTGCAGCTGTTTGACCGCGTCGGTAAACGACTGGTGGTGAATGAGCACGGACGGCTGCTGTACCCGCGTGCGCTGGCGCTGCTGGAGCGGGCGCTGGAGATCGAACAGCTGTTTCGCGGCGATAACGGGGCGATCCGGGTCTACGCCAGCAGCACCATCGGCAACTATATTATGCCGGAGATCATCGCCCGTTATCGCCATGACTTCCCGGAACTGCCGGTGGAATTGAGCGTCGGCAACAGCCTGGATGTGATCAACGCCGTCGCCGACCTGCGGGTGGATTTCGGTCTGATTGAGGGGCCGTGCCATGCCGCCGACATCATTGCCGAGCCGTGGCTGGAAGATGAGCTGGTGGTGTTTGCTGCGCCTGATTCGCCGCTGCTGGCGGGGGAGGTGACCCTGCAGCAACTGGCTGAGGCGCCGTGGATCCTGCGCGAGCATGGGTCCGGTACCCGGGAGATTGTCGATTATGTACTGCTGTCGCATCTGCCGGCGTTTCATATGGGCATGGAGCTGGGCAATTCGGAGGCGATCAAGCACGCCGTCCGGCATGGCCTGGGCATCAGCTGTTTATCGCGCCGGGTGATTGCTGAACAGCTGGCCTCGGGCACGCTGGCGGAGCTGAAAGTGCCATTGCCCCGGCTGACGCGCACGCTGTGGCGCATCCATCATCGGCAGAAGCATATTTCCAAAGCATTACAACGTTTTCTGCAATATTGCCAGGTGTAGCACCCGGTTTTTACGCCTCATAACGGGGGGAATTCGCTGGCAATTCCGCAGGTTAGTGCTTTACTAATAATTTGCGGGCGATCATGAAGCTCTCTTATAACTTTGCATTTGTACCGGATGGAACCCCGATCGTCTGCTACAATCGCGCCTCATTTTTTGGATGGATAGCATTATCACATGGTTTCGGAAACTAAAACCACAGAAGCGCCCACGCTACGTCGTGAACTGAAGGCGCGCCACTTGACCATGATCGCCATTGGCGGTTCCATCGGTACGGGTCTTTTTGTTGCCTCTGGCGCAACCATTTCGCAAGCAGGTCCCGGCGGGGCGCTGCTGTCTTATATTCTGATCGGTTTGATGGTCTATTTCCTGATGACCAGCCTGGGCGAGCTGGCGGCGTTTATGCCGGTGTCCGGTTCCTTCGCCACCTACGGCCAGAATTATGTTGAAGAAGGCTTCGGCTTCGCGCTGGGCTGGAACTACTGGTACAACTGGGCGGTGACGATCGCCGTTGACCTCGTGGCTTCGCAACTGGTGATGAGCTACTGGTTCCCTGATACCCCGGGCTGGATCTGGAGCGCCTTGTTCCTTGGCATTATGTTCCTGCTGAACTGGATCTCGGTGCGCGGCTTTGGCGAGGCGGAATACTGGTTCTCGCTGATCAAAGTCGCCACCGTCATTATCTTTATTATTGTCGGCGTGATGATGATTGTCGGCATCTTCAAAGGGTCGCAGCCCACTGGCTGGAGCAACTGGGGGATCGCGGATGCGCCATTCGCCGGTGGTTTCTCGGCGATGATCGGCGTGGCGATGATTGTCGGCTTCTCCTTCCAGGGCACTGAGCTTATCGGCATCGCGGCCGGTGAGTCTGAGGATCCGGAGAAGAACATCCCGCGCGCGGTGCGCCAGGTCTTCTGGCGTATCCTGCTGTTCTACGTTTTCGCCATTCTGATTATCAGCCTGATCATTCCGTACACCGACCCGAGCCTGCTGCGCAACGACGTGAAGGATATCTCCGTCAGCCCGTTCACGCTGGTCTTCCAGCATGCTGGTCTGCTGTCGGCGGCGGCGATCATGAACGCGGTTATCCTGACTGCCGTTCTGTCGGCCGGTAACTCCGGGATGTACGCTTCCACGCGTATGCTGTACACCCTGGCCTGCGACGGCAAAGCGCCGCGTATTTTCTCGAAGCTGTCGCGTGGTGGCGTGCCGCGCAACGCGCTGTACGCGACCACTGTTATCGCGGCGCTGTGCTTCCTGACGTCCATGTTCGGCAACCAGACGGTGTACCTGTGGCTGCTGAACACCTCCGGGATGACCGGCTTTATCGCCTGGCTGGGTATTGCGATCAGCCACTATCGTTTCCGTCGCGGCTACGTCATGCAGGGTAACGATATTAATAATCTGCCGTATCGTTCCGGGTTCTTCCCGCTGGGGCCGATCTTCGCCTTCGTGCTGTGCCTGATCATCACCCTCGGACAGAACTACGAAGCGTTCCTCAAGGACACCATTGACTGGGGCGGCGTGGCGGCGACCTACATCGGTATTCCGCTGTTCCTCGTCATCTGGTTTGGTTACAAGCTGGCGAAAGGCACCCGCTTTGTTCGCTACAGCGAAATGACCTTCCCGGACCGCTTTAAGCGTTAATCTTCGCAATTGTGCGATAAAAGCCCTCTGAAAAGAGGGCTTTTTTTATGTCCGCACGGTTACAGCTTGACACAATTCTTCATAATTATATTGATAATCGTAATCATTATCTTTATCATTTTCGCCAATTACGGATGAAGCCACTCCCCGTCTCTGCCATTGGGTCAGACTGACATCGGGCGACCAGCCACATCGACGAGAAAACAGCGCGAGCATGTCGCCGACAGAGCGACAGGCCGCCAGCGCGTGTGAGCAGCACCTTTTTGTTTGTTTGGTTGTACACCTCATGGAGATTTGGAATGTTCAGGTTAAACCCTTTTATCCGGGCGGGATTGTCTGCGTCCGTCGTATCATTGGCGTTTCCGGCTCTCGCCGATGTAAATGAAGAAACGCTGGTGGTGACCGCCTCGGCCACTGAACAGAGCGTCAAAGACGCGCCGGCGAGCATCAGCGTCATCACCCAGCAGGATTTACAACGTAAGCCCGTCCAGAACCTGAAAGACGTACTGCGCGATGTCCCTGGGGTCCAGCTCACTAACAAGGAGATAACCGCAAGGGCGTCAGCATTCGCGGTCTGAGCAGCAGCTATACCCTGATCCTCGTCGACGGGAAACGCGTCAACTCCCGCAACGCCGTCTTCCGCCACAATGACTTCGACCTGAACTGGATCCCGGTGGATGCCATCGAACGTATCGAGGTGGTGCGCGGCCCGATGTCCTCCCTTTACGGTTCCGATGCGCTCGGCGGCGTGGTCAACATTATTACCAAAAAAATCGGCCAGAAATGGACCGGGACGCTGAGCGCCGATACCACCATTCAGGAACACCGCGATCGCGGCGATACCTGGAACGGTCAGTTCTTCACCAGCGGTCCGCTGATCGACGGCGTGCTCGGGATGAAGGCCTACGGCAGCCTGGCAAAACGCGCCAAGGACGATCCGCAGTCTTCCAGCAGCGCCACCGGCGAGACGCCGCGCATCGAGGGCTTCACCAGCCGCGATGGCAATGTTGAATTCGCCTGGACGCCGGGCGAAAACCATGATTTTACGGCGGGCTATGGCTTTGACCGTCAGGATCGTGATTCCGATTCCCTTGACCGCAACCGCCTTGAGCGTGAGAACTACTCCCTGAGCCATAATGGCCGCTGGGATATGGGCAACAGCGGGCTCAAGTTCTACGGCGAAAAGGTGGATAACAAAAATCCGGGGCAGAACGGGACCATCACCTCGGAAAGCAATGCCATCGACGGCAAGTATGTCCTGCCGCTGGACATGATTAACCAGCTGGTGACCTTCGGCGGCGAATGGCGCCACGATAAACTCAAAGATCCGGTCAACCTGAGCAGTGGCGGCCAGTCGACCTCCGCCAGTCAGTACGCCCTGTTTATCGAAGACGAATGGCGCATCATCGAGCCGCTGGCGCTGACCACCGGCATTCGTATGGACGACCATCAGACCTATGGCGATCACTGGAGCCCACGCGCCTATCTGGTGTATAACGCCACCGATACCGTCACCGTCAAAGGCGGCTGGGCGACGGCGTTTAAAGCCCCGTCGCTGCTGCAGCTTAACCCCGACTGGACCACCAACTCCTGCCGCGGGTCGTGCAGCATCATCGGTAACCCGGACCTGAAACCGGAAACCAGTGAAAGTTTCGAGCTCGGTCTCTACTACCGTGGGGAAGAGGGCTGGCTGCAGGATGTTGAAGGCAGCATCACCACCTTCCAGAATAATGTCGACGATATGATCGATGTTCTGCGCACCTCCAGCGCCAGCGAAGCGCCGGGCTACCCGAACTTTGTCGGCTGGAAAACCGTCAACGGCAAGCGCGTGCCGATCTTCCGCTATTTCAACGTCAACAAAGCCCGCATCAAAGGGGTGGAGACGGAGGTGAAGATCCCGTTTGGCGATGAGTGGAAGCTGACGATGAACTACACCTATAACGATGGCCGCGATCTGAGCAATGGCGGCGACAAACCGCTGCAGACGCTGCCGTTCCATACCGCCAACGGCACGCTTGACTGGAAACCGCTGGACGACTGGTCCTTCTACGTGACGGCCAACTATACCGGCCAGCAACGCGCGGTAAGCGCCACCGGCAAAACGCCGGGCGGCTACACCCTGTTTGACGTTGGCGCGGCATGGCAGGTGACCAAAAACGTGAAACTGCGCTCCGGTGTGCAGAACGTGGGTGATAAAGATCTGAGCCGGGACGACTACAGCTACACCGAAGAGGGCCGTCGCTACTTTATGGCGGTGGATTATCGCTTCTGATCGTCGGCACTAAAACGTGGCCTGCGGGCCTGAGCATGCGCCGTGAAGCTGCTTCGCGGCGCAGTGGCGTTTAGGCAAAGAGATGCTGCGCATGGAAGCGCAGATGGTCTTCAATAAACGAGGCAATGAAGTAATAGCTGTGGTCGTAGCCAGGCTGGATACGCAGCGTTAACGGCCAGGCCTTCTGGCGGGCGGTTTCCGCCAGTACGGCCGGTTGTAATTGCCCGGCGAGGAACGGATCGTTATCGCCCTGGTCGATGAGCGTCGGCACGGCGTCAGCCGGCTGGCTGGCCTGCATCAGCGCGCAGCTGTCCCACGACTGCCATGTCGATTCATCCGCGCCCAGATAGGCGGTAAACGCTTTCTTGCCCCACGGCACCTGGCCGGGATTGACGATCGGCGCGAAGGCGGAGACGCTGGCATAGCGGCCCGGATTTTTGAGCGCCATTACCAGCGCGCCGTGACCGCCCATCGAATGGCCGCTGATGGCGCAGCGTTCGCCGACGCTAAACTCGCTACGGATCAGCGCGGGCAGTTCATCGCGCAGATAATCATACATCCGATAGTGCGCCGCCCACGGCGCCTCGGTGGCATTCAGGTAGAAGCCGGCGCCTTGCCCCAGATCGTATCCATCATCGTTGGCGACCTCATCACCGCGTGGGCTGGTATCCGGCATCACCAGCGCGATGCCCAGCTCAGCGGCAATGCGCTGGGCGCCCGCCTTGGTGGTAAAGTTTTCGTCGTTACAGGTCAGCCCGGACAGCCAGTACAGTACCGGCGGCGGCGTTTCGCGCTCAGGCGGTAAAAAAATGCTGAACGTCATGGCGCAGTTCAGGACAGGGGAGTGATGACGCCAGCGTTGTTGCCGACCGTCAAAACAGCGATGCTCTTCAAGCAGTTCCATGCAAGGCTCCTCGAAAGGGGGGTGCGCGTAAACGTTCATAATACAGATATTTCATTAGCCGGTGAGTAACTTTCACTTTCTCCTTTTGAGAACTTACTGCATCATTAATGCAACTTATAGCCAACATGCCGGTGTAGCGATGGCGCTTATGGATGCGTACAGCGGTTAGATCATTCCGGATTCGGCGATAAGGATTTGGCGCCGCGCCTGAGGTGCGGCTTCAGGCCCTAATAAAAGGCAGCGCCAATTTCAATAATTATCGTTACGGCTACTGGATTCTGTGCGCCACCTCACGCACAATGAATACAAACTTTGCCCCCAGAAAAAGCAAAGAGCGCCACACCTGCAGGAGAAACCCAAATGTCATCACTGAGTAAAGAAGCCGTCCTCGTTCATGAAGCGCTGGTCGCTCGTGGGCTGGAGACGCCGATGCGTGCGCCAGTACAAGAAATTGATAACGAAACACGCAAGCGTTTGATTACCGGTCATATGACCGAGATTATGCAACTGCTGAATCTGGATCTGAGTGATGACAGTCTGATGGAGACCCCGCATCGCATCGCCAAAATGTATGTCGATGAGATCTTCTCCGGGCTGGATTACTCCCGCTTCCCAAAAATCACCGTCATTGAAAACAAAATGAAGGTTGATGAAATGGTGACCGTGCGCGATATCACCCTGACCAGCACCTGCGAACACCATTTCGTCACCATCGATGGTAAAGCGACAGTAGCCTATATCCCGAAAGATGCGGTGATCGGCCTGTCGAAAATCAACCGCATCGTGCAGTTTTTCGCTCAGCGTCCGCAGGTCCAGGAGCGTCTGACCCAGCAGATCCTGATCGCGCTGCAGACGCTGCTCGGCACCAGCAACGTGGCGGTATCCATTGACGCGGTGCATTACTGCGTGAAGGCGCGCGGCATTCGCGATGCGACCAGCGCCACCACCACCACCTCTCTCGGCGGCCTGTTTAAATCCAGCCAGAATACCCGCCAGGAATTCCTGCGCGCAGTACGTCACCACAACTAAAACGGAGCAGGGTACATGGAGAGAAATGTCACGCTGGACTTTGTCCGCGGCGTCGCCATCCTCGGTATCCTGCTTCTCAATATCAGCGCCTTCGGCTTGCCGAAGGCCGCTTACCTCAATCCCGCCTGGTCAGGAAGCGCGACCCTCAGCGATGCCTGGACGTGGGCACTCCTCGACCTGCTGGCGCAGGTGAAGTTTCTCACCCTGTTCGCGTTGCTGTTTGGCGCCGGTCTGCAGCTATTGCTCCCGCGAGGGAAGCGCTGGATCCAGTCGCGGCTGACGCTGCTGGCGCTGCTCGGTTTCATTCACGGTCTTTTTTTCTGGGATGGCGACATTCTGCTGGCCTACGCCCTGGTGGGGCTGGTGAGCTGGCGCATGGTGCGTGAGGCGCACCATGTCAAATCGCTGTTCAATACCGGGGTGGTGCTCTACCTCATCGGCATTGCGGTGCTGGTCCTGCTGGGAGTCATCTCCGGGACGGCGGCGAATCGCTCCTGGGTGCCGGATGCGGCGAACCTGCAGTATGAGCAGTACTGGAAGCTGCACGGCGGCATGGAGGCGGTCAGCAACCGGGCGGATATGCTATCGGACAATCTGCTGGCGCTGGGCGCCCAGTATGGCTGGCAGCTGGCGGGGATGATGCTGATGGGCGCGGCGCTAATGCGCAGCGGCTGGCTCAAAGGGCAGTTCAGTCTGCGTCGCTACCGGCGCACGGGTGCCCTGCTGGTGGTTGCCGGCATGGCGGTAAATCTGCCGGCAATATTCGCCCAGTGGTATCTGGCCTGGGACTATCGCTGGTGCGCGTTTTTGCTGCAGGCGCCGCGCGAACTGAGCGCCCCCTTACAGGCGATCGGCTATGCCTCGCTGGCCTGGGGCTACTGGCCGCAGCTGTGCCGTTTCCGCCTGGTGGGCGCTATCGCCTGCGTTGGACGCATGGCGCTGACCAACTACCTGTTGCAGACCCTGATCTGCACCACCCTGTTTTATCATCTCGGGCTGTTTATGCGCTTCGATCGCCTGCAGCTGCTGGCCTTTGTTCCCCCCATCTGGGCCGTTAACCTCCTTGTCTCATCGCTGTGGCTGCGCCGCTTCCGCCAGGGGCCGGTGGAATGGCTGTGGCGTCAGTTAACCCTGCGTGCGTCAGGCACATCATTGAAAGACACATCCAGATAACGATCTCGATCACAATCATTAACAAAACGGATGTAAACGTTTCCAGCCGTGTGACCTCACTCACGTAGCGGACCGCGGGTCGCTGCCAGAATAGCCTCCTTGCTGAGCACAGGAGGTGAATGTGACGTGCTGTAATTCTCTTAAGGTCGCTGAGTATGATCACCATTCGTGATGTCGCCCGCCAGGCGGGTGTATCCGTGGCCACCGTGTCGCGGGTGCTGAACAACAGCGCGCTGGTGAGTCCGGATACGCGCGACGCCGTGATGAAAGCGGTGACCCAACTGGGCTACCGGCCCAACGCCAACGCCCAGGCGCTGGCCACCCAGGTGAGCGATACCATCGGCGTGGTGGTGATGGACGTCTCCGACGCCTTCTTCGGCGCGCTGGTGAAAGCGGTGGATACCGTCGCCCAGCAGCATCAGAAGTATGTGCTGATCGGCAACAGCTATCACGAGGCGGAAAAAGAGCGCCACGCCATCGAGGTGCTGATCCGCCAGCGCTGCTCGGCGCTGATTGTCCATTCGAAAGCGCTCAGCGATGATGAACTGAGCGACTTTATGCAACATATCCCGGGAATGGTGCTGATCAACCGCATTGTGCCAGGCTTTGCCCATCGCTGCGTCGGGCTCGACAACGTCAGCGGCGCGCTGATGGCCACCCGCATGCTGCTCAATCACGGTCACCAGCGCATCGGCTATCTCTCCTCAAACCACGGCATTGAAGATGACGATATGCGCCGGGAAGGGTGGAGCAAAGCGCTGCAGGAGCAGGGCATCATCGCCCCGGACAGCTGGGTCGGTTCTGGCTCCCCGGATATGCAGGGCGGCGAGGCGGCGATGGTCGAACTGCTGGGGCGTAATCTCGGTCTCACCGCGGTATTCGCCTATAACGACAGCATGGCGGCCGGCGCGCTGACGACCCTGAAGGACAACGGCATTGTCGTGCCGCAGCATCTGTCGCTGATTGGCTTTGATGATATTCCTATTTCCCGTTACACCGATCCTCAACTCACTACCGTGCGCTATCCGGTAATGTCGATGGCAAAGCTGGCCACCGAGCTGGCGCTGCTGGGGGCGGCCGGCAAGCTGGATCGCGAGGCAACGCACTGCTTTATGCCGACGCTGGTGCGCCGTCATTCCGTTGCCCAGCGGCAAACTGTGGGGCCGATCACTAACTGAAGCGGTGATGGGATGTAACCGCTTTCAATTTGTGAGTAAATTCACAGTATATTAACATTCGCCTGATTATGATGGCAGCGTTTACCAGTCTGAACCACGAGGTGATGGGTTATCCTCACTTTTTTAAGTAGGAACAAGGCGTTAAACGAGTTTTAGAGTCGTATTTTTCTGGAGCGTTACCCGACACGGAAGACCGAATTTTCGTCGTGAAATGCGTTGTGCGGTAACACTAATGCAACAAACCCCGCCCGCACTTTTTCACAATAATGACCCTGCATAATAAAACCGGAGATTCCATGAATAAGAAGGTGTTTACCCTGTCTGCTGTAATGGCTGGTCTGTTATTTGGCGCCGCCGCACACGCAGCAGATACCCGTATCGGCGTGACGATTTATAAATATGACGACAACTTTATGTCGGTGGTGCGTAAGGCGATTGAAAAAGATGGCAAATCCGCGCCTGACGTCCAGCTGCTGATGAATGACTCGCAGAACGACCAGTCGAAGCAAAACGATCAGATTGACGTGCTGTTGGCGAAAGGCGTGAAGGCGCTGGCGATTAACCTGGTTGACCCGGCGGCAGCGGGAACAGTGATTGAAAAAGCGCGCGGGCAGAATATTCCGGTGGTGTTCTTCAACAAAGAGCCTTCCCGCAAAGCGCTGGATAGTTATGACAAGGCTTATTACGTCGGTACCGATTCGAAAGAGTCGGGGATTATTCAGGGCGATCTGATCGCCAAGCACTGGAAAGCCAACCCGAACTGGGATCTGAATAAAGACGGCCAGATCCAGTTCGTCCTGCTGAAAGGCGAGCCGGGCCATCCGGATGCGGAAGCGCGTACCACCTACGTTATCAAAGAGCTGAATGATAAAGGTCTGAAGACCCAGCAGCTGCAGCTGGATACCGCCATGTGGGATACCGCGCAGGCGAAAGACAAAATGGACGCCTGGCTCTCCGGCCCGAATGCGAACAAGATTGAAGTAGTGATCGCGAACAACGATGCCATGGCGATGGGTGCGGTTGAAGCGCTGAAAGCGCACAACAAGAGCAGCATTCCGGTGTTTGGCGTCGATGCCCTGCCAGAAGCGCTGGCGCTGGTGAAATCCGGTGCGATGGCCGGTACCGTGCTGAACGATGCCAACAACCAGGCAAAAGCGACCTTCGATCTGGCGAAAAACCTTGCGGAAGGTAAAGAAGCCGCGGCGGGCACCAACTGGAAAATTGACAACAAGATTGTTCGCGTACCGTACGTGGGCGTCGATAAAGACAACCTGAGCCAGTTTACCGGCAAGTAATCGTGATGTGAGTTGCGGGCGTGGTTTAACCACGCCCGATTATTCCTGATACAGAACCAGACTCCTGCTGGCGTTATTGCGCCGGACGGGGCGTGCATGAACGCAGCCAGGTATAACTATGGTCAGCAATAATAGCGAACGGTCAGGCGAATATTTGTTGGAAATGACCAACATCAACAAATCGTTTCCTGGCGTCAAGGCTCTTGATAATGTCAACCTGAAGGTTCGCCCGCACTCCATTCATGCGTTAATGGGTGAGAACGGCGCCGGCAAATCGACATTATTAAAATGCCTTTTTGGGATCTATCAAAAAGATTCCGGTAGCATTCTTTTTCAGGGAAAAGAGATCGATTTCCATTCGGCGAAAGAAGCCCTGGAAAACGGTATATCGATGGTGCATCAGGAATTAAACCTGGTTTTACAGCGTTCAGTCATGGATAACATGTGGCTCGGACGCTATCCCACCAAAGGCATGTTTGTCGATCAGGACAAAATGTACCGGGATACCAAGGCCATTTTTGATGAGCTGGATATTGATATCGACCCGCGCGCCCGCGTCGGTACCTTATCGGTATCCCAGATGCAGATGATTGAGATCGCTAAGGCGTTTTCCTATGACGCCAAAATCGTCATCATGGACGAGCCGACGTCATCGCTGACGGAAAAAGAGGTCAACCATCTGTTTAAGATCATCCGCAAGCTGAAAGATCGCGGCTGCGGTATCGTCTATATCTCGCATAAAATGGAAGAAATTTTCCAGCTGTGCGATGAAATAACCATCCTGCGCGACGGCCAGTGGATCGCCACCCAGCCGCTGGAAGGGCTGGATATGGACAAGATTATCGCCATGATGGTCGGGCGCTCGCTCAACCAGCGTTTTCCGGATCGCGAAAATACCCCGGGAGAAGTGATCCTCCAGGTGCGCAATCTCACCTCGCTGCGTCAACCCTCCATTCGCGATGTCTCCTTTGATCTGCATAAGGGCGAAATTCTCGGTATCGCCGGCCTGGTAGGCGCTAAACGCACCGACATCGTGGAGACCCTGTTCGGGATCCGTGAGAAGGCCAGCGGCACCATCACCCTGCACGGTAAGAAGATCAACAACCACAGCGCCAACGAGGCGATTAACCACGGTTTTGCACTGGTGACCGAGGAGCGGCGCTCCACCGGGATTTATGCCTATCTGGATATCGGTTTTAACTCGCTGATCTCCAATATTAAGAAATATAAAAACAGCATCGGCTTGCTGGATAACTCGCGAATGAAGAGCGACACCCAGTGGGTTATTGACTCGATGCGCGTTAAAACCCCCGGCCAGCATACGCAGATCGGTTCGCTTTCCGGTGGTAACCAGCAAAAGGTCATTATAGGCCGCTGGCTGCTGACCCAGCCGGAGATCCTGATGCTGGATGAGCCAACGCGCGGTATCGACGTCGGCGCCAAATTCGAGATCTACCAGCTGATTGCCGAGCTGGCTAAAAAAGACAAAGGGATCATTATTATTTCTTCCGAAATGCCGGAACTGCTGGGGATTACCGACCGCATTCTGGTGATGAGCAATGGCCTTGTCGCGGGCATTGTAGAGACTAAAACCACCACGCAAAACGAAATACTGCGTCTTGCGTCATTGCACCTTTAAGATCAGGGGCTTCACATGAGTGCGTTAAATAAAAAGAGTTTTCTCACTTACCTGAAAGAGGGTGGGATATATGTCGTCCTTCTGGTCCTGTTGGCCATTATTATTTTCCAGGATCCGACATTTTTAAGTCTGCTCAACCTGAGTAATATCCTGACTCAGTCTTCGGTGCGTATTATTATTGCCCTGGGCGTGGCCGGACTTATCGTCACGCAGGGGACCGACCTCTCCGCCGGCCGTCAGGTGGGACTGGCGGCGGTGATTGCCGCCACCATGCTGCAGGCGGTGGATAATGCCAACAAGGTGTTCCCGGATATGGCGACCATGCCGATCCCGTTGGTGATCCTGCTGGTGTGCGCCATCGGGGCGGTCATCGGCCTGATTAACGGGATCGTCATCGCCTACCTGAACGTGACGCCGTTTATTACCACCCTCGGCACCATGATCATCGTGTACGGCATTAACTCGCTGTACTACGACTTCGTGGGCGCGTCGCCGATCTCCGGTTTTGACAGCCACTTCTCCCATTTTGCCCAGGGGTTTGTGGCGCTGGGCTCGTTCCGCCTGTCCTACATTACCTTCTACGCGCTGATTGCCGTCTTCTTTGTCTGGATCCTGTGGAACAAGACGCGCTTTGGTAAAAACATCTTCGCTATCGGCGGTAACCCGGAAGCGGCGAAAGTCTCCGGGGTTAACGTGGCGTTGAACCTGCTGATGATCTATGCCCTCTCCGGCGTGTTTTACGCCTTCGGCGGCCTGCTGGAAGCCGGGCGTATCGGCTCGGCGACCAATAACCTCGGCTTTATGTACGAACTGGACGCCATCGCCGCCTGCGTGGTGGGCGGCGTTTCGTTCAGCGGCGGGGTAGGGACCGTATTCGGCGTGGTGACCGGGGTGATTATCTTCACCGTCATCAACTACGGCCTGACCTATATCGGCGTCAACCCTTACTGGCAGTACATTATTAAGGGGGCGATTATTATCTTCGCCGTGGCGCTGGACTCCCTGAAATACGCCCGTAAGAAATAAGATTGAACGCATCAAAAACCCGCGCCTGGCGCGGGTTTTTACTATTTAAATAGAGAAGAAATAAGTGTTTTAGAAATAGGGACGAGTCCTGTTTCAAGGCCAAACGGCTTATAGATTTTATTAATGATCTCGGCAGAATAATTGCCTTTATCATTTTCCACATCAGATAAGGTCTTACGAGAGACATCCACTAGCCGGGCATATTCATCCTGGCGTAAACCCAGAACTTCTACTCTCAGTTTTTTCAGGGCCTCTCCCTGGCTGATGGCGCCTAGCATGATGTCATGGATAATGGCGTGAATGACCGCCTGACGATCGACCGTTTTGACTTTTTTTAAACCAGCCGAGACGCGTTGTCTGCTTATCTCTGAACGAGCTTTTTTTTCTGTAGCCGTTACCCCGGTGGCGGGTAGGGATGGTGGGTTATCCGCCCGCAGCCTGGCTAAGGTATTTTGGATTTCTGTTTCTTTTTTATTCAGGGTCTTCATAACAGCCCCCAGCGAGCGAGTTTGTCAGGTATAAATTTAAAACCAATTGATGGCATTTCCAGAATCTGAACAGGAACGCCGCGTACTTTAAGACGGGATGGTAAATCAACGAGTTGAGATGCGGTTTCACTTAAAGCATTAAGCAATGTGTCAGGGGTGATCCATTCAGCCAAAGCTTGTGCGATGGCGCCAAAGTTATATTCGCCTCCTGATTCGCAGGCTAATGACCACTTCATCGTGCGCGGTATACCTTCCGGGTCGGCTTTCATTGGTGCAAAATCGTAGATTGGCGCAAGGATAATTTCATTATCTGCTTTCATAAATGCAGTATTACGTCCATGGTTATCACTATTGCCAAAAATAATGTTTAATAAGTCTCGACGTACCCAATCGATGATAAATCCTTGAACATCAAAGCGATAATTCTGTACTCTTACCATATTACTGGATGTGATCTTTTCGATCAGGATCCGCAGCGTGGTTTCATGATCAAGTATCGTCGCTGGCGCTTTTTGTAACAGAGAATAGACTGACTCCATTCCCAATCTCATTATCCGGCCATCACCGTCTCTTCTGATATCAAATCGCGGCAACCAGAGAGAGGGATAATGTAGCCCCTCCTGCTGCGGCTCCTCGTTCCTGGGCATAGTCGAGAAAATCACTGGCACGATTCATGACATCAGTGACAGAGAACGTTTTACTGCTTGCCAGACTATCCCAGTCCGGCACCGAGTCTTTAATGCGTAAATTTCCCACTGGCGACATCGTGCCGAATTTGAGCAAGATGAAATTCTGCTGGCCCTGAGGAAGTTCACTGATATCTAAAAAGTTAACCCAGTAACGTCGGCTGGCGCCGCCTGGAATGATATCGTCTATAAATCTTAACCATCCAGGATTTCCGTGATCCTCAAAATAAAGCGAAACGGGATGGTTGAGCGACACGGCGTGATAGTCATCGCGTTCCAGAAAGTCGATGGCGTAATCGGTAAGATAGTCGATTTGTGTTGTAAACCAGTCCCCTTGCTCACTACCGGGGAATTTTATCAACGCAATGTCTTGCCACTCCGCATTGAGAAAGGCTTGTACCGTTAATGTTTCCATCTCGCCCTCCAAAAAGGATGATGAGTGAAATATTACGCATTAAAGAGCATTTATGCAATTAACGTTACTTATAATACGCATTGTTTTGGCATCGCATGATTAATGCATCTTATATCACTCATTGGCGGGTTTTGTGTTTTTCTGCAGTTCCAGCAGCTGCTCCGGAGTGACTGCCGGGTAGGACTGGGCGTCATCCGGTACGTCATGCTGCTGCGCCGGAATGGGGATGAGAGGGCCGAGAAAGCGCGGTTCCCGTTTGAAGATATAGAGGTCCGCCAGCGCGCCAAAGCGGGCGCCGAACTCGCGCAGCCGCACGCTCCACATATCCTTCGGCGACGGCACCGCGTAGCACTGGGCCTGGATCCCCATATGCAGGGCGATAAACAGCGCCCGTTCGCAGTGGAAGCGCTGGGTGATGATAATGAAGTCGTTGGTGTCGAACACTTTGCGGGTACGGACGATTGAGTCGAGCGTACGGAAGCCGGCATAGTCCAGCACGATATCGGCGGGATCGACGCCGCCTTTAATCAGGTCCCGACGCATGGTCATCGGTTCATTGTAGCTTTGCAGAGCATTATCGCCGCTCAGCAGCAGATAGTTGACCTTGCCGCTGTTGTAGGCGTTCAGCGCACCCTGGATGCGGTAGCGGTAATACTGATTGATGACGCCGGTGCGGTAATATTTGGCGGTGCCCAGCACCACGCCGACCTGACGGTAGGGCAGGTCCTGCAGCTCATCATAGATATAGGGCGCGGTTTTCCAGCTCATCCAGCGGTCAAGGCCCAGCACGGTCAACAGCAGCAGGCCGAGCAGGACTAACAGGCTGTAGAACACACGCTTTAACATGAACTTGGCTCAATAATAGACAACGGAGTCTTCAGGCTACTTTACCCGCCGGGTAAGCGCAAGAAACCCGCGTTTGATTGCGGGGATTTTCAGCAATATAGACAGATCGCCGAACGCAGGTCGGGTAAGGCGTGAGCCGACACCCGGCATAGAGATCTTCAGCTCGCCATGGCGCGAACCGTAGGTCGGGTAAGCGTAGTGCCACCCGACAACATCACGGTATAACAGGTCGGCCGGATAAGGCGAAACCGTCATCCGGCAATCTGCTCAGGCTGATCAACCTAACAGGACGCGCTCGATATTCTGGCAGCCCAGCGCCTTCAGGGTGGCGACGGTAGCATCCCACTGGATCAGCGCCGCGTCGGCTTTCTCCGCGAGGATTGCCCGCTGGATAGCGGGATAATCATAGCCGTTGAGGCTCAGGAGATTCAGCGCCCCCTGCAGCGGCGGCAGCGTCGGATTGAACGCCGCGTTTTCCGCATAGCTGCCGCTGAAAATGGTGCCGTCTTTCAGCTCCAGCGCCACGCCGGAGGGCGAGTGGCTGTAGGGCGCATGGCAGCGGTTGGCGGCCTGAATGGCTGCCTGGGTCAGGGCATCGCCGCTCACCGGGTAGCCATGGTCCTGTGCATCCATCAACAGGGTTTTTATCTCCAGATCTTTCGGACCAAAGGCGTCCGGCAGATAGTGCTCCAGGGCATGCGCTTCGCGGCCCGGCAGATGAATGCGCAGCGCCAGTCCGCTGTTCAGTTCGTTCATAAACTGACGGCAATGGCCGCACGGCGTGTAGTTCACCGTAATAGCGCGCAGGGAGGTCTCGCCGCGCAGCCAGGCGTGGCTGATGGCGCTCTGCTCGGCGTGAACGGTCTGCTGCATGGTCGCGCCGAGAAATTCCATATTGCCGCCAAAGTACCAGCGGCCGCTGACGCCGCGGGCGATCGCCCCGACGTTAAAATGAGAAAGGTCGGCGCGCGCGCAGGCGGCAGCAAGCGGCAGTAGCGCAAAGGCCAGCGCGTCTTCGTCCAGACCTGTCGCCTGCTGCAGCGTCGCCACCTGATCGGCTTCGAGCAGCGCCGGGAAGTGCGGGTCGGCGAGCATCGGGGCGATGGCCGCCTGCAGGTCTGCTGCCAGAGTCGTCAAAGCAGCTTGAAAACGTGAGTGCATAGCGTTGCCTCATAACAATGTAATGGGAAGCCAGTGTACGGGCGTCCAGCAGTCTCATATGTGATGAATATCTCATTGTTTATGCAACTTTGATTTGTTGCATTAAAAAATGTGATTTAAATCACAATTTATCCCACCACCGCGAGGATCAGCGGAAATAAGAACGGTGCCATCAACGAGGTGATGATCCCGCACAGCACCAGCGCCAGCGAGCTAAACGCCCCTTCCTGGTAGTCCAGTTCCGCACAGCGGGCAGTGCCGAGGGCGTGCGAGGCGGTACCCATTGACAGGCCGCGTGACGCTTTGGTGCGAATGCGCATCAGGTTAAGCAGCGTATGGCCGAATACCGCGCCGAGGATGCCGACAAAAATCACGCACACGGCGCTGATAGCCGGAATACCGCCGATGCTGCCGCTGACCGCCATGGCAATTGGCGTAGTGACTGACTTAGGCAGAATAGAGGCGGCGATTTGCGGCGTGGCGCCCATCAGCAGGGCGACGGTAGTACCGGTGATCATCGCCACGCAGCTGCCGATAAAGCAGATGGTGATGATTGATTTCCAGCGCGCGCGGATCTGGTGCAGTTGCTCATACAGTGGAAAGGCCAGCGCGACCACCGCCGGCTGCAGCAGATCGTTCAGGACTTTGCTGCCGGCAAAATAACGCTCATAGGAGATCCCGGTCAGCAGCAGAAACGGAATTATAACTACCATCGCCACCAGCAGCGGGTTGAGCAGCGGGAACTTAAAGCGGGCGGCCAGCCTGCGGGCGAGAAAAAAGACGATCAGGGTTAGCGGCAGCGACCACCAGATTTCATGCATCATTTTTCTTTTCCTTTTGCCCAATCACTTTACGTTCGCCATGCACCAGGTGAGAGCTCCAGCTCACCACCACAAACACCACCAGCGTGCTGATGGCGCAGGAGATGACGACTGGCCCCAGCTGGGCGCGCAGCAGATCCCAGTATTGCATCACGCCGACGCCGATGGGCACGAACAATAGCGCCATATAGCGGATCAGGATATTGCAGCCAGGATTGACCCACTGCGGCGGCATAATTTGCAGCGCCAGCAGCACGAAAAGGATCAGCATGCCGATGATGCTGCCGGGGATAGTGATGGGCAGCAGTCCGGCGATAAAAATTCCGGCGTATAAGCAGGCGTAAATCAGGACGAAGGCCCGCAGGTACTGCCAGATAATAGTCAGCGATTTACTCATGGTAATAACCCTTGATGAAGTGCATTCATCATACAATTAATCCCTAAAATGTGCTACCGATCACATCATGAATTCTACGCATAGCGCTGATAGCGTACGGGAACAATAGCCTCTCCCGGCAGGACCCGACAGCTCGCAGCTTAGGGTATATGGAGTCCCACGCTACCTTTTTGAACGAGGCGCGGCAAATAAAGGCGGCATGAGACGCCGCAGACTCCTGTAAAGCATAGAGATTATCTCCTCGCTTTGCCGCATTCGCCGAACGGGGAATGGCGTACGGCAGGCCGGACGCATTGAGCGCTTTCCACCAATGCCTGGAGGCGCTACCATAGCGCCTCTTTTTTTTCCGGATAACGATATGCGTGTTCTACTGGCGCCGATGGAAGGCGTGCTCGATTCGCTGGTGCGCGAGCTGCTGACCGAGGTTAACGATTACGATCTGTGCATCACCGAATTTCTGCGCGTGGTGGATCAACTGCTGCCGGTAAAATCGTTCTACAGGCTGTGCCCGGAACTGCATCATCAGAGCCGCACGCCGTCCGGCACCCGCGTGCGCGTCCAGCTGCTGGGACAATATCCCGAGTGGCTGGCGGAAAACGCCGCCCGCGCGGTGGAGCTGGGGTCGTGGGGGGTGGATTTAAACTGCGGCTGTCCGTCTAAGCTGGTGAACGGCAGCGGCGGCGGGGCGACGCTGCTGAAAGATCCGGAGCTGATCTATCGCGGTGCGAAAGCCATGCGCGAAGCGGTTCCCGATCATCTGCCGGTGACCGTCAAGGTGCGACTCGGCTGGGACAGCGGCGAACGGCGCTTCGAAATCGCCGATGCGGTGCAGCAGGCCGGGGCCAGCGAGCTGGTGGTTCACGGCCGCACCAAAGAAGATGGCTACAAAGCCGAACGCATTAACTGGCAGGCGATCGGTGAGATCCGCCAGCGTCTGACCATTCCGGTGGTGGCCAACGGCGAGATCTGGGACTGGCAAAGCGCCCAGGATTGTATGGCCGTCACCGGCTGCGATTCGGTGATGATTGGCCGCGGGGCGCTCAACGTACCGAACCTCAGCCGGGTGATCAAATACAACGAACCGCGCATGCCGTGGCCGCAGGTGGTTCAGCTGTTGCAAAAATATACCCGCCTGGAAAAGCAGGGCGACACCGGTCTGTATCATGTGGCGAGAATTAAGCAATGGTTAGGCTATTTACGCAAGGAATATAGTGAGGCGCTGACCCTGTTTAATGAAATTCGCGCCCTGCAAACGTCTGCTGAAATAGCGGCGGCCATCGCCCGCTATTAAACACCATACTGTTATTTGCTTCACATATTATTACTTGCCTGCCTATTGCTGGTAGGCATGAGTTGAATAAAGTGATAATGTGCGGTCAATCAATTCAGGATTGCTACTGAACCCAGGCAAAACCTAAGCACTTTCGTCATTCGTGGCGGAAAGTGCTTAGGTTTTTTTTTGGCTAAAATTCAATGGTGAAAAAATGGTTATGTAAAACAATAGGTTGTAATTAACGTTTTCTCTGGCATCGTCGCGGTTTTATTACCGGCGGACGCCCTTTGCCATTCATTTTTTAAAAAAGAAAACAGGTAAATAAATAGCCTGGGGATCCCCTTTGTTTTTATTCAGTCACGGTGGATATCACAATGCATAACAAAAAAATAAATCAGCTTTTGATCGGCGCGGCGCTGGCGGCAATGGTGCCTGCCGTGAGCGCCGCGGAAACTCCGGCGTGGAACGGCAGCGTGCTGGGGTTCGAAGCCGGGCAGCAGGGGCTGCTGGGCGATATGCTGGGCATTCGTCCGATCCTCGAAGAGAACGGCTTTCATTATAATCTCGGGTATCTTAACGAGATGGCCTACAACGCCGGCGGCGGTTACGACCATGATAAACACCTGGCCTATATTGACCAGGTGGCGCTGACCTTTACCCAGGATCTGGAGCGCTGGACCGGCATACCGGATGCGCGTCTCGAAGGCAACATCGTCAACCGTAACCACGATGATAACCTCACCACGAAACGGCTGCAGGATCCGCGGGTGAGTTTCAACGATCTGTCGCAGGAGAGTTGGGGCGGCGGGTCGATCACCCGCCTCGGCTGGCTGACCTTTGCCCGCAGCTTTGACGACCGTCGCCTGACCTGGCGCATCGGCATGATGAACAAGGTGCAAACTTTCGACCAGATCATTCCCTGCGATTTTCAGCTACTGACCCAGTGCGGTGGGAAATCGGCCAACTCGCTGACCTGGAATAACTGGAACATCCACACCTGGGGCACCACCCTGGAGTACAAGCTGACGCCGACGGTCACCCTGAAAGGCGGGGTGATGGAGCAAAACCCGCAGGCTACCGCGCGCAGTCACGCCTGGAGCGGGTCGACGAAGGGCAGCAAAGGCATTTTACTGCCGATGGAGATCGAAACCCGTCCGCTGATGAATGGCCTGCCGGGAGCCTATAACCTGGGTGTGGTCTGGACCAACGCGCCGCAAACCGACCTCTACAGCGGCAAATCCGGCGGCGCCGGGGCGACCGATCCGCAAGGCTACGCCGAGCACGACAGCACCTGGTTTATGTACGCCGGCCTGAACCAGCAGATCACCCGCCACGCCGACGACCCGCTGCGGGGGATGAGCGTCTCGCTGAGCGGCAGCCTCAGCGACCAGCGCAGTAACTATATCCACTCCGCCGTCGCCGCCTCCATGCGCTACCGCGGGCTATTTGACGCCCGCCCGGAGGACTGGATTGGCTTTGGTCTGACGTGGATCGACATGAGCAGCCACTACGCACGTAACCAGCGCTATATGAATCAACTCAGCGGCGCCACCGACTATAACGATCCGGCTTACCAGCCGGTGGCCGGTCATTCGCTGAACGGCGAGCTCTATTATCGCTTCCGCCCGGTTTCCTGGCTGGAGCTGCAGCCGGGCCTGCAGTACTGGCACCGTCCGGGCGGCGTCGCGCAGACCCAGGACGCATGGGTGGTGGAGTGGAAAACGGTGGTGACTTTCTGATAGTCGCGATCTTAATCACGTTTTTTCACTTGTCAGGTTGAGCGCGCAGCAGAAGTTGTTACAGTGCGGGTGTTGGATTGCAACTGCTGCGGCAGGCAAAACCTGATCACCTGGCGTTTCGTCGGGGGTCAGGTTTTTTTGTTTCTGGGGTCTATATGCAAATCGCCAAAGTACTCAATAACAATGTGGTGGTGGTTCTTGACGAGCACCGGCGCGAACAGGTGGTGATGGGGCGAGGGCTGGCCTTTCAGAAACGCCCGGGCGACGTGCTGGACGACAGTAAAATTGAAAAAGTCTTCGCCTTACAGAGCGATGAACTGGTAGGCCGTTTAGGTGAGTTACTCAGTCAGATACCGCTAGAAGTGATGACCACCTGCGATCGCATTATCGACCTGGCACGCGGGCGGCTGGGCAAGCTACAGGAAAGTTTGTACATCACATTAACGGATCACTGTCATTTTGCTATCGAGCGGCAGAAAAAGGGCATCGCACTGCGTAACGTGCTGCTGTGGGAGATTAAGCGGCTGTATCCGAAGGAGTTCGCGCTGGGTCAGGAGGCAAGGGCCATTATTGCCAAAAGGCTTGGTGTGGAGCTGGCGGAGGATGAAGCCGGATTTATCGCCCTGCATCTGGTGACGGCGCAGCTCAACAGCGAAATGCCGGAGGTCATGCACGTGACCCGGGTGATGCAGGAGATCCTGCAGCTGGTGAAGTATCAGCTGCAGCTTAACTATGACGAAGAGTCATTGAGCTATCAGCGCTTTGTCACTCATCTCAAGTTCTTCGCCCAGCGGATGCTGACGCGCACGGTGGTGGAAGATGACGACGTCTCGCTGCACAGCGCGGTGAAAGATAACTACGCTAAAGCGTGGAAGTGTGCGGAAACGGTGGCGACGCATCTGCAAAAGCAGTATCAGCGGTCGCTGACCACCGAAGAGATTATGTTTCTTGCCATTCATATCGAACGGGTAAGAAAAGAGGGGCGTTAATTCCCCCCAACAAAACTGGATTGTTACTGCATGATGCAGGCAAAACCTGAGCGCGACGCCCACCGGCGTGGTTCTCGGGTTTTTTTATTTTTTACTACTCAGTCGCCGGTTGTCTGCGGGCAGCGGCAGTAAGGAAAAGAGCATGGAATATAAAGCACTCGCGCAGGATATTCTCAACCGCGTCGGCGGCAAAGAGAACATTGTGAGTCTGGTTCACTGTGCGACACGTCTGCGTTTTAAACTGAAAGATAACGGCAAAGCCGATGCCGAAGGGCTGAAGGCCAATCCGGGCGTCATTATGGTGGTGGAGAGCGGCGGCCAGTTTCAGGTGGTGATTGGCAACCACGTTCACGACGTCTGGCTGGCGGTGCGCCAGGAGGCGGGGTTAAGCGATGACAGCGAACCGGTTGCCGGGGAAAAAGCGGCTAAAGGATCGGTGTTAAGCCAGCTTATCGACATCATTTCCGGCATTTTTACACCGTTTATCGGCGTGATGGCGGCGACCGGTCTGCTGAAAGGCCTGCTGGCGCTGGCGGTGACCTGCGGCTGGCTTACGCCGGAGCAGGGGACTTATAAAATCTGGTTTGCCGCCAGCGACGCGCTGTTCTTTTTCTTCCCGCTGTTTCTTGGCTATACCGCTGGGAAGAAGTTTGGCGGCAACCCGTTTATCTCGATGGTGATTGGCGGGGCGTTAACCCACCCGCTGATGATTCAGGCCTTTGAGGCCAGCCAGGCGCCGGGCGCGGCGGTGGAGCACTTTCTCGGCATTCCGGTGACCTTTATCAACTACAGCTCGTCAGTGATCCCGATTATTCTCGCCTCGTGGGTCTGCTGCTGGCTGGAGCGCAAGAGCAACGCGCTGTTGCCGTCATCAATGAAAAACTTCTTCACCCCGGCGATCTGCCTGGCGGTGGTGGTCCCGCTCACCTTCCTGGTGATTGGCCCGGTCGCCACCTGGCTGAGCCATCTGTTGGCCAACGGCTACCAGTTCATTTATGCGTTTGCCCCATGGCTGGCGGGCGCGGTACTGGGCGCCATGTGGCAGGTGTGCGTTATTTTTGGCCTGCACTGGGGGCTGGTGCCGTTGATGATCAACAACATGACGGTACTTGGTCACGACTCCATGCTGCCGATTATTCTTCCGGCGGTGATTGCCCAGGTGGGGGCGGTTCTGGGGATTTTGCTGGCCACCCGCGATGCGCGTCAGCGGATGCTGGCCGGTTCCGCCTTCTCTGCCGGGCTGTTTGGCATCACCGAGCCGGCTATCTACGGTCTGACCCTGCCGCTGCGTCGTCCGTTTATCTTCGGCTGTATCGCCGGCGCCATCGGCGGGGCGATCACTGCCTTCAGTAATAGCCATGCTTACTCGTTCGGTGTGCCGAATATCTTTTTCCCGGCGCAGATGATCCCGCCTGGCGGGATTGACGCCACCGTCTGGGGCGGGCTTATCGGCACCGGCGTGGCTTTCGTGCTTGCCTGCGTGCTGACCTTCTTCGCCGGCATGCCGCGCGCCAGCGCTGCACCGGGCGCCGTGACGGTAGCCCCGGCCTCGGCAAACGATATTCTGGCGCCGATGAGCGGCAGCGTTATCGCCCTCGAGCAGGTGCCGGATAGCACCTTCGCCAGCGGCCTGCTCGGTAAAGGGGTCGCCATTATCCCGGCGGTGGGCCAAGTGATTGCCCCGTTCCCGGGCGAAGTGGCTTCCCTGTTTCAGACTAAACATGCCATCGGCCTGCAGAGCGACAGCGGCATTGAGCTGTTGATCCACGTCGGCATCGACACGGTCAAACTCGACGGCGTGCCGTTTACCGCACATGTCAAAGAGGGCGACAGGGTGCAGGCCGGCGATCTGCTGATCGAGTTCGATCGTCAGGCGATTCTGGATGCCGGTTACGACCTGGCGACCCCGATCATTATCAGCAACAGCGACGACTACCGGGAAATTGATACGGTGGCGTCCAGCGCCGTCGAAGCCGGCCAGCCGCTGTTGTCAGTCAGCCATTAATCACAGGAGAGAGAGATGAAAACATTCCCGGCGGATTTTTTATGGGGCGGCGCGACCGCGGCGAATCAGGTGGAAGGGGCTTATCTGGAAGAGGGCAAAGGCTTATCCACCTCCGATGTGCAGCCGCACGGCGTGTTCGGCGAGGTGGTCGAGCGCGTACCCGGCGACAGCGGTATTAAGGATGTGGCGATCGATTTTTACCATCGCTACCCGGAAGATATCGCTCTGTTCGCCGAGATGGGCTTTAACTGCCTGCGGGTGTCCATCGCCTGGACCCGCATCTATCCCAACGGCGATGACGCCGAGCCCAACGAAGCCGGTCTCGCGTTCTACGACAAGCTGTTCGACGAGATGGCGAAGCACAACATCACCCCGCTGGTGACGCTGTCGCATTATGAAATGCCGTGGGCGCTGGTAAAAAACTACGGCGGCTGGGGCAGCCGGGAGGTGATTGGTTTCTTTGAGCGCTACGCCCGCACGGTGTTCAGCCGCTATAAAAATAAGGTCAAATTCTGGCTGACCTTTAACGAAATCAATATGTCGCTGCATGCTCCGATGACCGGCGTCGGCCTGCCGGCCGGCAGCAGCAAAGGCGAGGTGTATCAGGCGATTCACCACCAGCTGGTGGCCAGCGCTCTGGCGGTTAAAGCCTGTCACGAGCTGGTGCCCGAGGGCAAAATCGGCAATATGCTGCTCGGCGGGCTGATGTATCCCCTGAGCTGCAAACCGGAAGATGTGTTTGAGACGCTGCAGGAGAACCGCAGCTGGCAGTTCTTTGGCGACGTGCAGGCGCGCGGCGCGTACCCGGGCTATATGCTGCGCTTTTTCCGCGACAACGGTATCACACTCACCATTACCGATGCCGATCGTGAAGCGCTGAAAACCACCGTCGACTTTATCTCCTTTAGCTACTACATGACCGGCTGCGTCACCGCCGACGAGGCGCTGAACCAGCAGGCGCGCGGCAATATTCTCAGCATGGTGCCGAACCCGCACCTGGCGAGCTCGGAGTGGGGCTGGCAGATAGACCCGCTGGGCCTGCGTACGCTGCTGAACGTGCTGTGGGATCGCTATCAGAAGCCGCTGTTTATCGTGGAAAATGGTCTGGGCGCCAAGGATAAGGTGGAAGCCGATGGCAGCATTAACGATGACTACCGCATCAGTTACCTGAACGACCATCTGGTGCAGGCGCGGGAAGCCATTGACGATGGCGTTGAGCTGATGGGCTTTACCAGCTGGGGGCCGATTGACCTGGTGAGCGCCTCGAAGGCGGAGCTGTCGAAGCGCTATGGCTTTATCTATGTCGACCGTCATGATGACGGCACCGGCACCCTGGCGCGCAGTAAGAAGAAGAGTTTTGACTGGTATAAAGAGGTGATTGCCAGCCGCGGCGCCAGCCTGAAAGCGTAAAGGATGCCCGCCCGGCCATCGCCGGGCGGGGGATTAGCCCGGTTTACGCGCGCGCAGTAAAAAGATCATCGGACGTTCTTTCTCTTCATCCAGGGCGGGCTGTTGGACAATCTGTTCGGCGCTCGGACCCCACTCATCCAGCTGCTCCAGCACAAAACCCGCGGCGATAAGCGCGTTTATCCAGCTTGAGAGCTTGCGATGTTGCTTGATGACGCCCTCGGCAAACCAGTTGCTGACGCGCTCACCCTCCTGCTGATAGTGACTGACCGGCCAGCTTTTCTGTCCCTGGTCATCCACCCGCCAGCCCTGCTGCAAGGGGGCGGTATAGATGGGATGTTCGGCGGAAAAGACCAGGGTGCCGCCGGGAACCAGCGCCTGCTGCAGGGTGGCGAAGAGCGGGGCAATGTCCGGTAAATAATGCAGCGCCAGCGAGCTGTAGACCAGATCGCAGCTGTTGGCGGGCAGCGTCAGGGTTTGCAGATCGGCGCAGCGGTAGACAATCTCATCCCCGCGGGTCATCTCCCGCGCCTGCGCCAGCATGCGCTGGGAGATATCAAAACCGGTTATCTGGCTGGCTCCCTGCTGCTGTGCCCAGCGGCAAAACCAGCCGTAGCCGCAGCCGAGATCCACCACCCGCAAACCGGTTATCGGCGGCAACATTGCCTGCAGGGAAGGCCATTCCGGTGCGCCATCCAGTCCCTTCACCGAGCGATCGAGGGTCGCATAGCCGGCAAAAAACTGCGGGTCGTCATAAATATTCTGACTCATATTCATCCCTTGAATTGATAAGGTTGTTTATTTTTAGCTAACTAATAATTTAGTCACACGCTTTACTAAACGCGTTTAATTCAATTAACTTATGATAACCAACCTGATTAAGTTATCTGACCTGTCTAATGAAATTGATATTAAATAAAAGCGTGCTGGCGGCATTGCCCCTGGCCATCGCGCTGGCTGGCTGCGCGCCATCTCATGAGGTTGCTAATCCGCCGCAGCAGCAAATTCCAGCCTCCCATGTTTCCATGGATCTCCCTGCCGCCGTGAAAAATGGCTGGCCGCAGACCGACTGGTGGAAAGACTACCACGATGCCCAACTGGATAATCTGATTCAGCGCGCACTCGCCAATGCGCCGGATATGCAAATTGCCGAACAGCGCATCAGGCTTGCCGAAGCGCAGGCGCGAATGTCGCAGGCGAATCTTGGCCCGGAGATGGATTTCTCCGCCGATGTTGAACGCCAGCGCATGTCGGCCGAAGGCCTGATGGGGCCGTTCGCCACCGACACCGACGGCAATACCGGCCCGTGGTACACCAACGGCACCTTCGGCCTGACCGCTGGCTGGGATCTGGACCTGTGGGGTAAAAACCGCGCGCTGGTGAAAGCGCGCATCGGCGAGCTGAAAGCCCAGGTGGCGGAGCAGGCCCAGACCCGCGAATTGCTTTCTGGCAGCGTGGCGCGCCTGTACTGGCAGTGGCAGACGGAAGCGGCGATTAAAGCGGTGCTGCAGCAGGTGAAGGGTGAGCAAAATAATATCGTGACGGTCGACAAGGCCCTGTTGCAGCGCGGGATCACCAACTCCGCCGAAGGGGCGGAGAACGATATTAACGTCAGCAAAACCGACCAGCAGCTGGCGGACGTGGCGGGCACGATGAAAGAGATTGAAGCGCGCCTGATGGCCCTGACCAACAGCCAGAGCCAGTCGCTGAACCTCAAACCGGTCAGCCTGCCGACGGTCAGCGCGCAGCTGCCTGATACCCTCGGCTATGAGCTGCTGGCGCGCCGCCCGGATCTGCAGGTTGCTCACTGGTACATTGAGGCATCGCTGAGCGAAGTGGACGCGGCGAAAGCGGCGTTTTATCCCGACATCAATCTGATGGCGTTCCTGCAGCAGGATGCCCTGCACTTAAGCGATCTTTTCCGTCACTCGGCGCAGCAGATGGGCGTCACCGCCGGACTGACGCTGCCGATCTTTGACAGCGGCCGCCTCAATGCCAATCTGGATATTGCCAGCGCGCAGAACAGCCTGTCGATAGCGCAGTACAACAAAGCGGTAGTGGATGCCGTCAACCAAGTGGCGAAAACCGCCAGCCAGGTCGAGACGCTGATGGCCAAAAGCCAGCAGCAGCAGCAGGTTGAAAAAGACGCCCAGCGGGTGGTGAACCTGGCGCAGGCCCGAATGGCGGCGGGGATCTTACCCGGCTCCAGAGTCAGTATGGCGAAGCTCCCGGCGCTGCAGGAGCGCATTACCGCATTGCGCCTGCACGGCCAGTGGATTGACGCCAGCATTCAGCTGACTTCTGCTCTCGGCGGCGGCTATCACCAGAGCGTGAAATAACCGGCGCAACGGCGCGCCTGCGGGGGCGCCGTTTAGTCTTTCTTCTTCCTTTCTCGCCGCCTGAGCCACCAGTGGGCGGCGACCACCAGTCCTACCGCGAGGATCAGCCAGATCCAGTGCTTCAGATGGGCGTCCAGATGGTGCAGCCACGGGCCAACCACCTCGCCGCCGAGATAGCCAATGGTGGTAAACAGCAGGGCCCACACCAGCGCTCCGACAATATTCAACGGCAGGAAAATGCGCGGCGGCAGGCGGCTGGCGCCGATCAGCAGGGGGCCGATTACCCGGAAGCCATACATAAAGCGGGTGCCGATGACAAACAGCCACGGCCGGTGCTGGATCATGCGCTGCGCTTTACGTATTCGCGCCTTCTGGCTGGCGAAACGGCGCAGAATGCGTCCCCCGAAGCGGCGGCCGACCAGATAGAGCAGCTGATCGCCAATCATCCCGCCGAGGGCGACGGCGATCACCACCAGGGGAAACTTCAGTAACCCCTGATGCGCTGCGACGCCGCCCAGCAGGGTAATGGTCTCACCTTCCGCCATGCTGCCGACGATCAGCGCCGCGTAGCCATACTGGGAAATCAGGTGATTGATATCCATAAACAGCTTATCTCCTTATCTCATCACCTTTAATCATACACCCTGCTGACCAAAACGCGGTGACGCAGATTTTTTGTGCTGTACACAAAATAATCTACAGGGTGAATTATACTTGGATCAGTGCAGTACGAAGCCGTGACAAGGGGGACGCTATGAACCATGTCTGGGGGCTCTTCGCTCATCCCAACCGGGAAATGAGCGTGATAAAGAGCGAGAATGAAACCATTTCTCATCACTATACGCACCATGTGCTGCTGATGGCGGCGGTTCCGGTGGTGTGCGCCTTTATCGGCACCACGCAGCTGGGCTGGAACTTCGGCGACGGCACCGTTATTAAACTGTCGATGTTGACCGGTCTGGCGCTGGCGGTACTGTTTTATGCCGTGATGCTGGCCGGGGTGGCGATCATGGGGCGGGTTATCTGGTGGATGGCCAGGCAGTATCCGCAGCAGCCTTCCCTGAAACGCTGCATGGTGTTTGCCGGCTATGTGGCCACGCCGCTGTTCCTGAGCGGGATTGTGGCGCTCTATCCGCTGGTCTGGCTGTGCGCGCTGATCGGTACCATCGCGCTGTTTTACACCGGCTATCTGCTCTATCTGGGCATCCCGACCTTCCTGAGCATTAACCGGGAAGAGGGGTTAAGCTTCGCCAGTTCGACGCTGGCCATCGGAGTGCTGGTACTGGAAGTGCTGCTGGCGATCACCGTGGTACTGTGGGGGTATGGTTACCGACTCTTCTGATCGCACGTCACTGGATAATATGCATTGCCGGCAAATATGTATTTTGTGTCGGCAATGCAGCATTTCTTCACGATTCTTATTAGGCACAGGGCCTTACGGCGCGGTATGATGGCGTTTGCCAGCGATGTTGCCCACTTAACCTCGCGGCGTACGTTCCATAACGTGCAAAAATACTTTTCAGAATGCCCATGATGCCGAAATTTCGAGTCTCTTTGCTCAGCCTGACCTTGCTGCTGGCTGTGCCTTTTGCGCCCCAGGCGTTAGCAAAAACCTCCGCGGCGGTTGCCGCCTCGCAGCCGGATATCGCCTCCGGCAGCGCCATGATCGTCGATCTGGCCACCAAAAAAATCATCTATGCCAGCCAGCCGGATCTGGTGCGCCCGATGGCGTCAATCACCAAAGTGATGACCGCCATGGTGGTGCTCGATGCCCATCTGCCGATGGATGAGATGCTGACGGTGGATATCAGCCATACGCCGGAAATGAAGGGGATCTACTCCCGCGTGCGCCTCAACAGCCAAATCAGCCGCCGCACGATGCTGCTGCTGGCGCTGATGTCTTCCGAGAACCGCGCGGCCGCCAGCCTGGCGCATCACTATCCAGGCGGCTACGATGCCTTCATTCGCGCGATGAACGCCAAAGCCCAGGCGCTGGGCATGACTCATACCCGCTACGTGGAGCCGACGGGCCTGTCGGTGCATAACGTCTCCACCGCCCGCGATCTGACCAAACTGCTGATCGCCAGCGAGCAGTATCCGCTGATTGGCCAGCTGAGCACCACCAAAGAAGAGACCGCCACTTTCGCCCATCCGGCCTACAGCCTGCCGTTCCGCAACACCAACCATCTGGTGTATCGCGATAACTGGAATATCCAGCTGACTAAAACCGGCTTCACCAACGCTGCCGGCCACTGCCTGATTATGCGTACGGTGATTAACCAACGCCCGGTGGCGCTGGTGGTGATGGATGCCTTCGGTAAATACACCCACTTCGCCGACGCCAGCCGCTTGCGGACCTGGATCGAGACCGGGAAAGTGATGCCGGTACCCGCCTCGGCGCTGAGCTATAAAAAGCAGCGCGAATCGCAGATGGCAGAGGCGATGCTGAAAGGCGGCGCGCAGACCGCGCAGAACGATTAATCTACATGTCCCCCGGATGGCGGCGCATTGCGCCTTATCCGGGCTACGTGATTTGGCACCGGGTTCGCCGCTTTCGTAGGCCCGGCAAGCGCAGCGCCGCCGGGCAATATACCCGACACCGTGCCGCGTTTGTGCCGGATGGCGGCGCATTGCGCCTTATCCGGGCTACGTGATTTGGCGCCGGGTTCGCCCCCTTCGCAGGCCCGGCAAGCGCAGCGCCGCCGGGCAATCAGGCCGAGTGCCGGTGTTTGTGCAGGATGGCGGCTGACGCCTCTCCGGAACCGCGTTGAACGGTAGCCCGGCTAAGGCGTTTACGCCGCGAGCCGGGGATTTGACGCCGGATATCACTCCGGCAGCGTCCAGTCGCCGTCACCCAGCGCGCGCTGCATAATCAACGTATCTCGCCAGTCGCCCATTTTGTAGCCCACGCTGCGCAGTTGACCCGCCACGGTAAAACCAAACTTTTTATGGATCGCCAGCGAACCGGCATTGTTATGGCCATCACCGATGATCGCCAGCATCTGCCGCCACGGGCCTTTCTCGCATTCGGCGATCAGCCGCGACAGCAGCGCGCTGCCGATGCCGCGCCCGCCCATCCCGGATTCCACGTAGATCGATTCCTCAAGCGTGTAACGATAGGCCGGACGAGGCCGATAGAAGGTGGCGTAGCAGTAGCCGACGATGGCGCCGCGCCACAGCGCCACCAGCCAGGGCAGCCCGTTATCGCGGACGGTTTTGATCCGTTTACGCATTTCGTCAACGGTAGGGGGGATCTCTTCAAAGGAAGCGCGGCCATTGAGCACGTGCCAGACATACAGCGCGGCGATGGCGTGCGCATCGTCGGGCAGCGCTTCACGAATTTCTAAATCACTGTCGAGTAACGGGGCCTCTGCGGGCATGGCGGCGCTCCTGAATCTGCCGGAGAGACATTCTCCGGCGTGCAGCGTAATACAGAAGCGCCAGGCTGAATAGTCCTGCCGCTGATTATTGCGGATCTGCCGGGGAGACCGGCGTTGGTGCCGCTTCACCCCAGTATTTCTGCTTACTGGTTTTACCAATCCCCGGGTTCATGCTGTTGGTCGGATCGTTCTGGCGATAGAACTGCTGCAGGCTCTCCGGGGCCTCATACAGATGACCCACGTTATGCTCCGCCGGGTACTGGGCGCCGCGCGCTTTCAGCAACGCCAGCATCTGCTCTTTCAGAGCGTGGGCGTCGACCCCTTTCTTGACGATGTAATCCTGATGGAACACATGGCACATAAAGTGGCCATAGTAGAGCTTATGCACCAGCTGGCTGTCGATCTCCGGCGGCAGATGTTCGAACCACTCGGTATCGTTGCGGCGCAAGGCGATATCCAGCGCCAGAATATCTTCCACTTCGTCAGCATGCACCGCCTGATAGCGGATGGCCGCGCCGGCGGCGGCAAAGCGGTGCAGAAACGCCTTGCTGCCTTCCTCCGGCGTACAGGCGAAGAAATCCCCCTCGGCCTGCTGGAAGTATTCCGTCAGCCAGCGCTGCGCTTCTTCGATGCCATCCCCGGCCATCTTCAGCAGCAGATGATGTTCATATTTATCACGCCAGGTTTTCATCCGCTCCGGTAAGTGCGCCGGGAAGACGTGGCCGAGCTTCTGCATAAAGCGGTCGGTAAAGTGCGGCTTAAACAGCGAGACTTTCTCCAGCATCGCGTCGGTGCGCCCCTTCATGGTGAAGAAGAACGGCATTTTGTCGGTGCCGAGCTTGTCGATCATCAGGAAGGTGTCTTTGCCATACTTCTCGGCGATATCGTAAATATCGCGGTGCATATATTCCCCGGCCACCGGCAGATGCTGGAACTCGGCGAGGATATGGCGGCGGATCTCGGTCAATACCTGCGGCTGGTTGGTGCCAATGTAAAACACCTGCTGGCGTTTTTCCGCCGGGAAGGTATCCAGACGCGCGGCGAAAACCGCCAGCTTGCCGGCGCAGCCGGAGGATTCGAACAGGCGGTCCGGGTCGGCGTTGTAGCGCGCCGGGGTGTCGGCATCGACATCGCGCACGCGGGTCACATAGTCGTGATCGTGGGCGTGGCGGCCGTCGTGCAGCACATCGCTATCGCTGATGCGCTCGTCGTCGAGGCGGCTGAGGATCTGCTCCGGCGTGCTGCCGAGATCAATGCCCAGATGGTTGACCAGCTTCAGCTTGCCGTCGGCGTCAATCTGCGCGAACAGCGACATTTCGGTATAGGCGGGCCCGCGCTGCACCAGCGAACCGCCGGAGTTGTTGCAGATCCCGCCGATCACCGATGCGCCGATGCATGACGAGCCGATCACTGAGTGCGGCTCGCGACCCAGCGGTTTGAGCGCTTTTTCCAGCGAATAGAGGGTAGTGCCGGGCCAGGCCAGCACCTGCTCGCCTTTGTCCAGCAGATGCAGTTTATCCAGGCGCAGAGTGCTGATAATCACGATCTCGCGATCGTAATCATTGCCGTTGGGGGTCGAACCTTCGGTCAGGCCGGTGTTGGCCGCCTGCATCAGAATAATTTTATCGGCGTCTACGCAGGCGTTAAGCACGCGCCAGAGTTCCAGCAGGGTGCCGGGAAAGACAACCGCCAGCGCCTCGCCCTGACCGGAGCGGAAGCCTTTGCGGTAGCGTTGGGTTTTTGCCGGGTCGGTCAGCAGATGCGAAGGGCCAACCAGGCGCGCCAGATCCGCCAGAAACGTTTTATGGGTATTAGTGGGTGCAGATGACATGTTCCACTCCTTGTGGTGGTGCGCGAAATATCGAGGATAAGCATAGCGCTTTGTATGACAATTTGATGCATGAATGTTTCGCAAAAATCAGAGAAGAACCTTAGCATTCTGCGGGCGCGTTGTTTATATATATGGCAAACTGCGGTTTTTATTATGTTTTACCGAGTCCCCGTCTGAGAAAAAGCGAGATAACAATGAAATGGCTCTGCACTGTAGGCGTCGCCGTGAGTCTGGCGCTGCAACCCGCGCTGGCGGATGAACTGTTTGGTAACCACCCTCTGACCCCGCAGGCGCGGGATGCCTTTGTCACCGATCTGCTGAAAAAAATGACGGTAGACGAGAAAATCGGCCAGCTGCGTCTGATAAGCGTTGGCCCGGATAACCCGAAAGAGGCGATCCGCGAAATGATCAAAAACGGTCAGGTGGGGGCGATTTTTAACACCGTCACCCGGCCGGATATCCGCGTGATGCAGGATCAGGTGATGCAGCTTAGCCGCCTGAAGATCCCATTGTTCTTTGCCTACGATGTGCTGCACGGTCAGCGCACCGTGTTCCCGATAAGCCTCGGCCTGGCCTCATCGTTTAACCTTGACGCCGTGAAGACCGTGGGCCGCGTGTCAGCTTATGAAGCCGCCGATGACGGCCTGAACATGACCTGGGCGCCGATGGTCGACGTCTCCCGCGACCCGCGCTGGGGACGCGCTTCCGAAGGGTTCGGGGAAGACACGTATCTGACCACGATGATGGGCCAGGCGATGGTGGAGTCGATGCAGGGCAAGAGCCCGGCGGATCGCTATTCGGTGATGACCAGCGTCAAGCACTTCGCCGCCTACGGCGCGGTGGAGGGCGGGAAAGAGTACAACACGGTCGACATGAGCCCGCAGCGCCTGTTCAACGACTATATGCCGCCGTACAAAGCCGGGCTTGATGCCGGCAGCGGCGCGGTGATGGTGGCCCTGAACTCGCTGAACGGCACCCCGGCGACTGCTGATTCCTGGCTGCTGAAAGACGTCCTGCGCGACCAGTGGGGCTTTAAAGGCATCACGGTCTCCGACCACGGCGCCATCAAAGAGTTGATTAAGCACGGCGTGGCCTCCGACCCGGAAGACGCGGTGCGCGTGGCGCTTAAGTCCGGCATCAACATGAGCATGAGTGACGAGTATTACAGCAAGTACCTGCCGGGGCTGGTGAAGTCTGGCAAGGTGACCATGGCCGAGCTGGATGACGCCACCCGTCATGTGCTCAACGTCAAATATGACATGGGGCTGTTCAACGATCCTTACAGCCACCTGGGACCAAAAGATTCTGACCCGCAGGACACCAACGCGGAAAGCCGCCTGCATCGCAAAGAGGCGCGGGAAGTGGCCCGCGAAAGTCTGGTACTGCTGAAAAACCGTCTCGATACGCTGCCGCTGAAAAAATCCGGCACTATCGCGGTGGTCGGTGCGCTGGCGGACAGCAAACGCGACATGATGGGCAGCTGGTCCGCGGCCGGGGTGGCCGACCAGTCGGTGACCGTCCTGACCGGCATCAAAGAAGCGCTGGGCGATAACGGCAAAGTGATTTACGCCAAAGGGGCGAACGTTACCGACGATAAAGGCATCGTCGATTTCCTTAACCTGTATGAGAACGCGGTGCAGGTTGACCCGCGCTCGCCGCAGGAAATGATCGACGAAGCCGTCGCGGCGGCGAAGCAATCCGACGTGGTGGTTGCCGTGGTGGGCGAAGCGCAGGGCATGGCGCATGAGGCCTCCAGCCGGACCGACATCACCCTGCCGCAGAGCCAGCGCAATCTGATTGCCGCCCTCAAAGCCACCGGCAAACCGCTGGTGCTGGTGCTGATGAACGGGCGTCCGCTGGCGCTGGTGAAAGAGGATCAGCAAGCCGATGCGCTGCTGGAGACCTGGTTTGCCGGCACCGAAGGCGGTCACGCCATCGCCGACGTGCTGTTTGGCGACTATAACCCGTCGGGCAAACTGCCGATGTCTTTCCCGCGCTCGGTGGGGCAGATCCCAACCTACTACAGCCACCTGAATACCGGCCGGCCGTATAATCCGGAGAAACCGAACAAGTACACCTCGCGTTACTTCGATGAAGCCAACGGCCCGCTGTATCCGTTTGGTTACGGCCTCAGCTACACCACCTTTAGCGTCTCCGATGTCACCATGTCGTCAGCCACCCTGCCGCGCGACGGCAGCGTGACCGCCAGCGTGCAGGTGACCAACACCGGCAAACGCGAAGGGGCAACGGTCATTCAGCTGTATCTGCAGGACGTCACTGCCTCCATGAGCCGGCCGGTGAAAATGCTGCGCGGCTTTAAAAAGGTCAACCTCAAGCCGGGCGAAACGCAAACCGTCAGCTTCCCGATTGACGTCGACGCGCTGAAGTTCTGGAACCAGCAGATGAAATACGTTGCTGAGCCGGGCAAATTCAATGTCTTTATCGGCGTGGACTCCGCCCGCGTGAAGCAGAGCGAGTTTGAACTGTTGTAAGGAATAGCCCTTAAGCTCAACGTGACACGTTAAAGGCCGATTAATCGGCCTTTTCTTTTTCGTATCGCCAGTAAATGGACTACGCTTTTCTCTTAAGCTTCTGTAAGCGAAGCGCAAAAGAACTGAGGGAAGCGGGATGAAGATGGCAATGAAATGGTCCGGTGCGCTGGCGCTGGCCGCCCTGATAAGTTTACCGCTGCAGGCGGCGGAGCCGGTGAAGGTCGGCTCGAAAATTGATACCGAAGGCGCGCTGCTGGGCAATATGATCCAGCAGGTGCTGGAAAGCCACGGCGTAAAAACGATTAATAAAATCCAGCTCGGCACCACGCCGGTGGTGCGCGGGGCGATTGTCGCCGGCGAGCTGGATATCTATCCGGAATATACCGGCAATGGCGCCTTCTTCTTTAAAGATGAAAACGACCCGGCGTGGAAGCATGCCCAACAGGGCTATGAGAAGGTGAAGCGCCTCGATCAGGAGAAACATCAGCTGGTGTGGCTCACCCCGGCGCCGGCCAACAACACCTGGACTATCGCCGTGCGCCAGGACCTGGCGGAGAAAAATCACCTGACCTCGCTGGCCGACCTCAGCCGCTATCTGCAGCAGGGCGGCGAATTTAAGCTGGCGGCCTCGGCGGAGTTTATTGAGCGCCCGGACGCGCTGCCGGCGTTTGAAAAAGCGTATGGTTTCAACCTCAACCAGAACCAACTGCTGTCGCTGGCCGGGGGCGATACGGCGGTGACCATCAAAGCGGCGGCGCAGCAGACCTCGGGCGTAAACGCGGCGATGGCCTACGGCACTGACGGCCCGGTCGCGGCGCTGGGGTTACAGACGCTGAGCGATCCGCAGGGCGTGCAGCCGATTTATGCCCCGACGCCGGTGGTGCGTGAGGCAGTGCTCAAAGCCTATCCGCAGATCGCCGACTGGCTGAAGCCGGTCTTTGCCAGCCTCGATGAAAAAACCTTGCAGCAGCTGAACGCCCGTATTGCGGTGGAAGGCCAGGATGCGAAGCGCGTGGCGGCAGATTATCTGCAGCAGAAAGGCCTGCTGAAGTAAGCCACCGGTGACCATTCGCTGTACTCACCGCGTCGGCCTGCTGCTGACAGGTCTGCTGCTGGTTACGCTGGCGCTGCCGTTTATTACTTACGCGCCGAATCGCTTACTCTCCGGCGAAGGGCGCGGGCTGTGGCAGGTGATGCCCTGGCTCGCCGGCGTTCAGATGGCGGCAGTCCTTGCCGGGATGCTGCTTTGCTGGTTGCCAGGCAGGGCCGCGCCGCTTCTTCACCTGCTGCTGGCCGAACTGCTCTTCCCGCTGCTTATCTGGGGCAGCGGACAGGCGGCGCTTGAGCTCTCCCGGCACGGCTCGCCGCTGGCGCGCACCTCGCCCGGCAGCGGCCTGTGGCTGTCGCTGGCGCTTTGTCTGCTGCTGGCCAGCGAGGCCATCCGTCATCTTACCGTCCGGCCGCTGTGGCGCTGGCTGCTTAATGCGCAAGTCTGGCTGTTGCCCATCATCCTGCTTGCTACCGGGGCGCTCGATCAGCTCTCTCTGCTGAAGGAGTATGCCAACCGTCAGGAGGTATTTGACGACGCCCTGCGCCAGCATCTGCTTTTGCTGTTCGGCACCCTGCTGCCGGGCCTGCTCATTGGCCTGCCGCTGGGGGTATGGCTGTGGCGACGTCCGCGCTGGCAGGCGCCGGCCTTCACCGTGCTCAATGTGATCCAGACTATCCCGTCGGTGGCGCTGTTCGGCCTGCTGATTGCACCACTTGCCGGTCTGGCGCGCTATTTCCCGGCGCTGGGCGAGCTGGGCGTCTCCGGGACCGGCATGGCGCCGGCCCTGATCGCCCTGACTTTGTATGCGCTGCTGCCGCTGGTGCGCGGGGTGGTGACCGGCCTGCAGCAGGTGCCGCAGGACGCCCTGGAGAGCGCGACGGCGATGGGCATGAGCGCCGGGCAGCGCTTTCGTCAGGTGCAGCTTCCGCTGGCGATGCCGGTGCTGCTGCGCAGCCTGCGGGTGGTCAGCGTGCAAACCGTCGGCATGGCGGTAGTGGCCGCGCTGATCGGCGCCGGCGGCTTTGGCGCGCTGGTGTTTCAGGGGCTGCTGAGCAGTGCGCTGGATCTGGTGCTGCTGGGCGTGGTGCCGACCATTGCCCTGGCGGTGGTGGTGGATGCCCTGTTCGCCCTGTGGGGCGCCTGGCTAAAAGGAGAGGCCAATGATTGAGTTTGAAGGGGTCAGCAAAGTGTTTGCCGGCCACCCGGCGGTGAAGGACCTGACCCTGGAGCTGCGCGAAGGCGCCTTCTCGGTGCTGGTGGGGACCTCCGGCTCGGGCAAGTCGACGACGCTGAAGATGATCAACCGCCTGCTGGAGCCGGACCGGGGCACTATTCGTTTTGCCGGCGAGGACATCCGCCAGCAGCCGGTCCTGACCCTGCGGCGGCGGATGGGCTATGCCATCCAGTCCATCGGCCTGTTTCCGCACTGGACGGTGGCGCAGAATATCGCCACTGTGCCGCAGCTGCAAAAATGGCCGCGGGCGAGGATCGCCGACCGGGTCGACGAGCTGATGGCGTTGTTAGGGCTGGAGGCGACGCTGCGCGACCGTTACCCGCATCAGCTCTCCGGCGGCCAGCAGCAGCGGGTGGGGGTGGCGCGGGCGCTGGCGGCGGATCCGGAGGTGCTGTTGATGGATGAGCCCTTCGGCGCCCTCGACCCGGTGACCCGCGAGGCGCTGCAGCAGGAGATGCTGCGCATCCACCGGCTGCTGGGGCGGACGATTGTGCTGGTGACCCATGATATTGACGAAGCGCTGCGTCTGGCGGACCACCTGGTGCTGATGGACGGGGGCGAGGTGGTCCAGCAGGGGGCGCCGCTGGAGATGCTCCTGCGGCCGAAAAATAGCTTTGTGCAGACCTTTTTTGGCCGCAGCGAGCTGGGCGTGCGCCTGCTGTCGCTGCGCGAGGTGGGGGACTATTTGCGTCCCGGCGAACGGCTGGCGGGCGAGGGGCTGACCGTCACCATGACCCTGCGGGAAGCGCTGTCGCAGTTTGTCGCCCGGCGCTGCGAGGCGCTGCCGGTGGTCGATGCCGAAGGCAGGCCCTGCGGCACGCTGCATTTTGCCGATCTGCTGCGCCAGGAGGCGAGCCATGAAGGCGCTTCGTGAGCCGCTGTGGTGGCTTATCGCGCTGTTTATCGGCCTGCTGGTAGGGCTGCCCTACAGCGCGCCGCTGTTCAGTCGGCTGTTCCCGGAGCTGCCGCGGCCGGTCTATCAGCAGGAGAGCTTCTGGGCGCTAACCCTCGATCACGGCTGGCTGGTGGTGGCGTCCAGTCTCGCGGCAACCGCTGTGGGCCTGGCGGCCGGGATCGCAGTCACCCGGCCCGCCGGCAGCGCGTTTCGCCCGCTGGTGGAGACCATCGCCGCTATCGGGCAGACCTTTCCGCCGGTGGCGGTGCTGGCGATGGCGGTGCCGGTGCTGGGATTTGGCTGGCTGCCCGCGCTCATCGCCCTCGCGCTGTATGGCATACTGCCGGTGTTGCAGGGGACGCTGGCCGGGCTGGGGTCGATACCGTCGGGGGTGTCAGGGGTGGCCGAAGGGATGGGAATGACCGGCTGGCAGCGTCTGTATAAGGTGGAGCTACCGCTGGCGGCCCCGGTGATACTGGCGGGGATCCGCACCTCGGTCATCGTCAATATTGGTACCGCGACCATTGCTTCGACGGTGGGGGCCAGTACGCTCGGGACGCCGATCATCATCGGCCTGAGCGGCTTTAATACCGCCTATATTGTTCAGGGGGCGCTGCTGGTGGCGCTGGCGGCGATTATCGTCGACCGCGCGTTTGAGCGTCTGACCCGCTGGATCAGCCGACACCGCCACGCACAATAAAGGAATAGCCGGCCAGCATTACGCCGCTGATCCCGCCGATGGCCATAAGTAAGAAGAGGGTGACGACCGCGATTTTCGCTGGCTTCATAATAGGCTCCTGATGTTAACAGGGGGATTATACGGTGAAGCGCAGGTGTTAATGAAACATTAATTGCGGTTTAGCGCGCCGCGCCGGGGTTTTTGCCGCGTTTGCTGCGCAACGCGCCGGAAAAAAGTGTGATCCTGTCCGTCATTTTTCATTTTTATGCAGGGCTTCAAAGAAAGTTTTCGCCAGGCAGGGTATGGTACGCGCTTTCAGGCATGTGTGGTTTGCGGGTATGTACGAGTTTGATCTGGTGTTGCTGCTGCTTCAGCAGATGTGCGTATTTTTGGTCATCGCGTGGTTGATGAGCAAAACCCGGCTGTTTATCCCCCTGATGCAAGTCACCGTTCGCCTGCCGCATAAGCTGCTGTGCTACGTCACCTTCTCCATTTTCTGCATTATGGGGACCTATTTCGGTCTGCATATCGAAGACTCCATCGCCAACACCCGCGCCATCGGCGCCGTGATGGGCGGCCTGCTCGGCGGCCCGGTGGTCGGCGGGCTGGTGGGGCTGACCGGCGGCCTTCACCGCTACTCGCTGGGCGGAATGACCGCCTTAAGCTGCATGGTCTCCACCATCGTCGAGGGGCTGCTGGGCGGCCTGGTACACAGCGTGCTGGTCAAACGCGGCCGGCCGGACAAGGTCTTTAGCCCGCTGACCGCCGGGGCGATCACCTTCGTGGCCGAGCTGGTGCAGATGATGATCATTCTGCTGATTGCCCGCCCGTTCCAGGACGCCCTGCATCTGGTGCAGAGCATTGCTGCGCCGATGATGGTCACCAATACCGTCGGTGCGGCGCTGTTTATGCGCATTCTGCTGGATAAACGGGCGATGTTCGAGAAATACACCTCCGCCTTTTCCGCCACCGCGCTGAAGGTGGCGGCGTCGACCGAGGGGATCCTGCGTCAGGGATTCAACGAAGAGAACAGCATGAAGGTGGCCCAGGTGCTGATCCAGGAGCTGGATATCGGCGCGGTGGCGATCACCGATCGCGACAAGCTACTGGCGTTTACCGGCATCGGCGACGATCACCATCTGCCGGGCAAGCCTATCTCCTCCTCATATACGCAACGGGCGATTGAGACCGGGGAGGTGGTCTACGCCGATGGCAACGAGGTGCCTTACCGCTGCTCGATTCATCCGCACTGTAAGCTGGGGTCGACGCTGGTGATCCCCCTGCGCGGTGAGAACCAGCGGGTGATAGGCACCATTAAACTGTATGAGGCGAAAAATCGCCTGTTCAGTTCGATCAACCGCACCCTCGGGGAGGGGATTGCCCAGCTGCTGTCGGCGCAGATCCTCGCCGGACAGTACGAGCGGCAGAAGGCGCTGCTGACGCAATCTGAAATCAAGCTCCTGCACGCCCAGGTCAACCCGCACTTCCTGTTTAACGCGCTTAACACGCTGAAGGCGGTGATCCGCCGCGACAGCGATCAGGCCGGCCAGCTGGTGCAGTATCTGTCGACCTTCTTTCGTAAGAACCTGAAACGGCCGACGGAAATTGTCACGCTTGCCGATGAGATCGAGCATGTTAACGCCTATCTGCAGATTGAGAAGGCTCGCTTCCAGGCTAACCTGCAGATCCAGATGGCGGTGCCCGAGGGGCTGGCGCATCACCAGCTGCCCGCTTTCACCCTGCAGCCGATCGTGGAGAACGCCATTAAGCATGGTACATCGCAACATCTTGGCGTCGGCGAAATTACCATCCGCGCCAGCCAGGACGATCGCTGGCTGCAGCTGGATATCGAAGATAACGCCGGGCTGTACCGGGCCAACCCCCAGGCCAGCGGGCTGGGGATGAATCTGGTGGACAGGCGTCTGCGGGCGCGTTTTGGCGCCGACTGCGGCATCAGCGTCACCTGCGAGCCGGAGCGCTTTACCCGTGTCACCCTACGTCTGCCCCTGGAGGAGAATGCATGCTGAGAGTATTGATCGTCGATGATGAGCCGCTGGCGCGGGAAAACCTGCGTATTTTGCTGGAGACTCAGCGCGATATCGAGATCGTCGGCGAGTGCGGCAACGCGGTGGAGGCGATTGGCGCAGTACATAAGCTGCGCCCTGACGTGCTGTTTCTCGACATCCAGATGCCGCGCATCAGCGGTCTGGAGATGGTCGGGATGCTCGACCCGGAGCATCGCCCCTATATCGTGTTTCTCACCGCTTTTGATGAGTACGCGGTGAAAGCCTTTGAGGAGCACGCTTTTGACTATCTGCTGAAGCCGATTGAGGCCGTGCGGCTGGAGAAAACCCTGGCCCGCCTGCGTCAGGAGCGCAGCCTGCAGGACGTGTCGCTGCTGGATGACGCCCGGCAGACGCTGAAATACATTCCCTGTACCGGCCACAGCCGTATCTGGCTGCTGCAGATGGAGGATGTGGCCTTCGTCAGCAGCCGGATGAGCGGCATCTACGTGACCGATCGCGAGGGAAAAGAGGGCTTTACCGAGCTGACCCTGCGCACCCTCGAGAGCCGCACGCCGTTGCTGCGCTGCCATCGCCAGTATCTGGTGAATATGGCGCACCTGAAGGAGATTCGCCTGGAAGAGAATGGCCAGGCGGAGCTGCTGATGCGCGCCGGGCAAACGGTGCCGGTGAGCCGGCGCTATTTAAAAAGCCTGAAAGAAGCGATTGGCCTGTAAAACTGCTACACTGCGCCCCATTGCAACATCGACAGTAAAAGGCACTCATGCTCAGTAATGATATTCTTCGTAGCCTGCGCTACACCCTGAAAGCCAATAATAACGATATGGTGCGCATTCTTGCGCTTGCCGATATGGAATCCACCGCCGCCAGCTTCGATACCTGGATGACGAAAGAGGATGAAGAGGGTTTTGTCCGCTGCCCGGATATTATCCTGTCGGGTTTCCTCAACGGCCTTATCTATGACAAGCGCGGCAAAGATGATTCGGCGCCGGAGCTGGCGCTGGAGCGTCGGGTGAATAACAACACGGTGCTGAAAAAGCTGCGGATCGCCTTCTCGCTGAAAACGGACGATATCCAGGCGATCATGAGCGAGCAGAAATACCGGGTGTCGGTGCCGGAAATCACCGCCATGATGCGCGCCCCGGAGCATAAAAACTACCGCGAGTGCGGGGATCAGTTTATGCGCAACTTCCTGCGCGGGTTGACCCACCGGGTGCATCACCCGAAGGCGTGATGTTTAGCCGGGTGGCGGCTTCGCCTTACCCGGCCGACAAAACCCGTAGGCCCGTGTAAACGTAGCGCCGCCGGGCAAAAAAAAGCCGGAGATACTCTCCGGCTTTTTTGTTATTTCACCTGCTGACCCGGCTTCGCGCCGTCGTCAGGGCTTAACAGGAAGATATCCTTCCCGCCAGGGCCGGCGGCCATCACCATGCCCTCGGAGATGCCGAAGCGCATTTTCCGCGGCGCCAGGTTGGCGACCATCACCGTCAGGCGGCCAATCAGCGGCTGCGGATCCGGGTAAGCGGAGCGGATGCCGGAGAAGACGTTACGTTTTTCGCCGCCGAGATCCAGCGTCAGGCGCAGCAGCTTGTCGGAGCCCTCGACGAATTCCGCGTTTTCAATCAGCGCCACGCGCAGATCGACTTTGGCGAAATCGTCAAAGGTGATGGTCTCCTGAATCGGATCGTCCGCCAGCGGACCGGTGACCGGCGCCGCGGTGGCTTTCACCTCTTCTTTAGACGCTTCCACCAGGGCTTCCACCTGTTTCATCTCGATGCGGTTATACAGCGCTTTAAACGGATTGACCTTATGCGCCAGCAGCGGCTGCTGAATGGCATCCCAGCTCAGTTCGCTGTTGAGGAACGCTTCCGCACGCGCCGCCAGCTGCGGCAGCACCGGCTTCAGCCAGGTCATCAGCACACGGAACATGTTAAGACCCATGGTGCAGATGGCCTGCAGGTCGGCGTCGCGGCCTTCCTGTTTCGCCACCACCCACGGCGCCTGCTCGTCGACATAGCGGTTAGCCACGTCGGCGAGGGCCATGATTTCGCGGATTGCTTTACCGAACTCGCGGCTGTCCCATGCTTCGCCGATGCTTTCCGCCGCGTCGGTGAAGGTTTTATACAGCGCCGGGTCGGCCAGCTCAGCGGCCAGCACGCCGTCGAAACGCTTGCTGATAAAGCCGGCGTTGCGCGAGGCGAGGTTAACCACCTTGTTGACGATGTCGGCGTTCACGCGCTGCACGAAATCTTCCAGGTTCAGGTCGATGTCATCGATGCGCGAAGAGAGCTTGGCGGTGTAGTAGTAGCGCAGGCTGTCAGCGTCGAAATGATTTAACCAGGTGCTGGCCTTGATAAAGGTCCCGCGCGACTTGGACATCTTCGCGCCGTTAACCGTCACGTAGCCGTGCACGAACAGGTTAGTCGGCTTACGGAAGTTGCTGCCTTCCAGCATCGCCGGCCAGAACAGGCTGTGGAAGTAGACAATGTCCTTGCCGATAAAGTGATACAGCTCGGCCGTGGAGTCTTTCTTCCAGTATTCGTCGAAGCTGGTGGTGTCGCCGCGCTTGTCGCACAGGTTCTTGAAGGAGCCCATGTAGCCGATCGGCGCGTCCAGCCAGACGTAGAAATATTTGCCCGGCGCGTTGGGAATTTCGAAGCCGAAGTACGGCGCATCGCGGGAGATGTCCCACTGCTGCAGGCCGGATTCGAACCACTCCTGCATTTTGTTCGCTACCTGCTCCTGCAGCGCGCCGCTGCGGGTCCACGCCTGCAGCATTTCGCTGAACGACGGCAGGTCGAAGAAGAAGTGCTCGGAGTCACGCATTACCGGCGTAGCGCCGGAGACCACCGATTTCGGGTCGATAAGTTCGGTGGGGCTGTAGGTCGCGCCGCACACTTCGCAGTTATCGCCATACTGGTCCGGAGATTTGCACTTCGGACAGGTGCCTTTCACAAAACGGTCCGGCAGGAACATGCCTTTTTCCGGATCGTAGAGCTGAGAGATGGTGCGGTTTTTAATAAAACCGTTCTCTTTCAGACGGGTGTAGATAAGCTCCGACAGCTCGCGGTTCTCGTCGCTGTGCGTCGAGTGATAGTTATCATAGCTGATGTCGAAGCCGGCAAAATCGGTCTGATGCTCCTGACTCATCTCGCCAATCATCTGCTCCGGTGTGATACCGAGCTGCTGCGCTTTGAGCATGATCGGCGTGCCGTGGGCGTCGTCGGCGCAGATGAAGTTGACCTCGTGGCCGCGCATTCGCTGGTAACGGACCCAGACATCAGCCTGGATGTGCTCCAGCATGTGGCCGAGGTGGATGGAGCCGTTGGCGTACGGCAGGGCGCACGTTACCAGAATTTTCTTCGCGACTTGAGTCATAGTGAGCATTACATCTTCTGTTGTAAAAAGGGCTTCCGATATTACCAAAAGGGCTGTGGGTGCGCCATAAATGGCTGCCCATATATGGATAATCGTTAGCTGTGATAAACTCTGTGATTACTGAAAGCATCTCAAAACAACAAAGGAGTCGGGATGAATTCGCAATCCCAGGCCAAATCCCCTGAGCGCCTACGTGCGATGGTCGCCGGGACGCTGGCCAATTTCCAGCACCCAACCCTGAAGCATAATCTCACCGCCCTCAAGGCGCTGCACCATGTCGCCTGGCTGGACGATACCGTTCATATTGAGCTGCAGATGCCGTTCGTCTGGAGCAGCGCCTTCGAAGTGCTGAAAGAGCAGTGCAGCGCCGAGCTGCTGCGCATCACTGGCGCGAAGGCCATCGACTGGAAGCTGACCCACAGCATCGCGACCCTCAAGCGCGTGAAAAACCAGCCCGGGGTCAACGGCGTGAAGAACATTATCGCCATCAGCTCCGGCAAAGGCGGCGTCGGTAAATCTTCTACTGCCGTAAACCTGGCGCTGGCCCTGGCGGCGGAAGGGGCGAAGGTGGGCATTCTTGATGCCGATATCTACGGTCCGTCGATTCCGACCATGCTGGGCGCCGAAGACAGTCGCCCGACCTCGCCGGACGGCACCCATATGGCGCCGATCATCAAGTATGGCCTGGCCACCAACTCTATCGGCTACCTGGTGACCGACGACAACGCCATGGTCTGGCGTGGTCCGATGGCCAGCAAGGCGCTGATGCAGATGCTGCAGGAGACCCTGTGGCCGGATCTTGATTACCTGGTGCTGGATATGCCGCCGGGCACCGGCGACATCCAGCTGACCCTGGCGCAGAACATTCCGGTGACCGGCGCGGTGGTGGTCACCACGCCGCAGGACATCGCGCTGATCGACGCCAAAAAAGGCATCGTGATGTTCGAGAAAGTGGAAGTGCCGGTGCTGGGGATCGTGGAAAACATGAGCATGCATATCTGCAGCAACTGCGGGCACCACGAGCCTATCTTCGGCACCGGCGGCGCGCAAAAACTGGCCGAGAAATACCACACCCAGCTGCTGGGTCAGCTGCCGCTGCATATTACGCTGCGGGAAGATCTGGATAACGGCACGCCGACGGTGGTGGCGCGTCCGGACAGCGAATTTACCGACATCTACCGCCAGCTGGCGGGCCGGGTGGCGGCCCAGATGTACTGGCAGGGAGAAGTGATCCCGGGTGAGATTGCCTTCCGCGCCGTTTAAGGCCGCGGCGAGCGCATCAGCCAGTATCTGCCCTCGGGCGACGCGCCCTGTGCTTCGATGGTCCAGCCATGACGCTGGTAGAAGCGCAGGGCGTTTTTATTTTCCATCAGGCATTTCAGCGTTCCGCTGGCGGTAAAGCTCCGTTCGACCTGCGCCAGCAGCGCGCTGCCGATATGTTTGCCCTGCCAGTCGGGGTCGACAAACAGATGGTGAAGGAAATTATCGGCGGTCCATACGGCGGCAAAGCCCACCGGCTGGCCGTCGCATTCCGCGACCCACAGTTGTTCATCCGCGGTGGCGGCATCGAAATCCTCCAGCCGCCACGCCGCGGCGGGAAGCCAGGTCCACGATAAACTGCGCGCCCGCAGGAAGATCTGGCGCAGCGCCGGAGAGTCCGCTGGCTCGCCGGGGCGGACGTGGAGGTTGCGCGGATCAGCGATGATAGAAGATCTCGCCATCGTACACTTTGAGGATTTTGCCTTCGGTATCGGTGATCAGCACGTAGTTACCGCCCATGTAGGTCCAGTGGCTGCCGGCGTCCGGTGCAGGCAGGTTACGCTGCTGCCACTGTTTGATGTTGTATTCCGGGGTGAGGTACATCGCCGGAACGGTGTCGCCGATGTGAAACTGGGTGAAATCGGCAGTGAACTCTTTCAGCGCATACTGATCGATCCCCGCGGCAGTAGCCGTCCAGCTGGCGCCAGCGGTGGCAAGAAGTACGCCCAGAAGCATCATTTTTGTTTTACGCATAATTTCCTCAATATTACCTGGACTCAAATTAGCAGCCTCGTATCATTCCTGATGCGTTGCTGAAATGGCAAGCACTGGATTTTTAAAAAGTGTAAGCAAAACACGGCACAAGTCTTGCGCCGCTTGCGTTGCAGCGACGGTGATGCGTATTTTGGGAGCAATCTGAAGCAGGGGAGAATCGGCATGTTCAGGCTGGAAGATCTGACCTTATTTGTCCGCGCCGCGGCACTGGGCAGTTTTAGCGACGCGGCGCGCGAGGCCGGACAGCAGCCGGCGCAGGTCAGTGCGGCGATTAAGCGTCTGGAGACGATCCTCAATATTCGTCTGTTTGCCCGTTCGACCCGCAGCCTGCGTCTGACGCCGGAGGGGGAGACCTGGCTGCCCTACGCCACCCAGATGCTCGATACCCTCGAGGCCGGTCTGCAGAAGATCCAGACCCCGGACGATGAAGTTCGCGGCATGTTGCAGATTGCCGTGCCGTCGGACCTCGGGCGTAACCTGCTCCTGACCCTGTTCCGTGATTTCCGCCAACGCCACCCGGCGCTGCGTTTGCGGTTGCTCTTTTCCGACCAGCTAACCGACGTGTTTAAAGATCCGGTGGACGTCGCGTTTCGCTATGGTAATAACGACGATGCCTCGTTTATCTCGCTGCCGGTGGCGCCGGAAAATCGTCGGGTGCTGGTGGCCTCGCCTGAGTGGATCGCCCGCCACGGCGAACCGCAGACCCTCGAGGAGCTCAGCCAGCACAATGCGTTGATCTACATTTTGCGCGGCCGTCCGTTCGACCGCTGGTCGCTGAGCCTCGACGGCGTGGTTCAGCAGCAGAAGGTCTCCGGCACGGTGATGAGTGACGACGCCGAGGTGATCCGTCGGCTGGCGGTGGCCGGGGAGGGCATTGCCTATAAATCGATGCTCGACGTCAGCGACGATCTGCGGGCGGGGCGCCTGCGGCGCCTGCTGCCGCGTTATCAGGGGGATGTGGTGCCGTTGAATCTGATTTGCCCGCACCGCAAACAGCTCTCTGCCGCGGTGCGTTTGTTATATGAAGAGGTGAAATCACATTGTGAAGGGCTTAATGCCTGACTAAGGTCGCGAAGTAATACACCAGCGGGACAGCCAGCACCCACAGGCCAATCGGGATTTCCCGCCACTTGCCGGCGATAGCCTTGATCACAATGTAAAACAGCAGCCCGCCGGCAATCCCGGTGCCGAAGCTGTTGGCGATAAGGGTGATCATCACCATCATCAGCACCGGCAGCCCGTCGGTGAAGTTGCCAAGATCCACTTTGCGCAGGCCGCTGAACATGTTGAGGCCAATCAGGATCAGCGCCGGGGCGGTGGCTTCTTTCGGGATCATCAACGCCACCGGCGTGAACAGCAGCATCAGCAGGAACATTACCGCCGCCGACAGGGCGGTGAGGCCGGTTTTGCCGCCGGCTTCCGCTGCCGCCGAAGACTCAATCAGTGCCGTCGCCGCCGGGATGCCCACCCATGGGCCGAGCGCGGCGGCAATCGAATCGACCATAAACGGGCGATTAATCTGCGGCATGTTGCCTTCTTCATCCAGCAGCCCCGCCTCGCCGCCCACCGCCAGCGTCGTCCCCATGGTGGAGAAAAACTCAGAAGCGAAAAAGACGAACAGGAACGGCAGGAAGGCGATGTTTAACGCCCCCAACAGGTCAACCTGCCCCAGCACCGGGGTTAGCGAATGGGGAACGTCGATAAAACTTGTCGGCAGATGGGTGACGCCGAAGGGGATGCCCACCAGCGTGGCGCACAGAATGGCCCACAAAATCGCGCCCGGAACCTTACGCGCCTGCAGGGCTATCGCCAGGAACAGGCCGCACAGCGCCACCAGCGCGCCGGGGGCGAGAAAGTCGCCGAGCATCAGCGCGTTGGTTTTCGCATTGGCCAGCACCAGCCCGGCATTGCGAAAGCCGAGGACGGCGACAAACAGGCCGATGGAAGCGGTGAGCCCCAGCTTGATCGACTGCGGTACCGAGCGGGTGACCACTTCGCGCAGGCCAAAGCGGGTCAGCAGGAAGAAGAGGATCCCCGACCAGCAGGCAATCCCGAGGCCAGTCTGCCAGCCAATCCCTTCGCTACCGGCCAGCGTCACTCCCACCAGCACCGAGCCGCCAATCCCCGGGCCGACGATAAACGGCAGGTTGGCATAAAACGCCATCAGCAGAGAGCCGACGACGAAGACCAGAATGGTGCCGGTGGTGGCGGCGCCTTTGTCCATCCCGCCGATCGCCAGCAGCCCCGGGATGACCACCAGTAAATAGGCGGCGGCGAGAAAGCCGGTGATCCCGGCCAGGCATTCAGTGCGTAGCGTACCGCCGCGCGAGCGCAGCGCAAAGCGGCGCTCCAGCCAGTTAGCGCGGGCGGATGAGTGAAGTGTGTTATCGGCCATGCTCAGGCTCCCTGAGGATTATTGTTGTGATCGGTTGGCTCCGGGGTCTCCCGGCAGGCTATCAACGGGTCGACTATCTGACGGCTGCCGCCGTCGGTCAGACCCAAATCGGTTAAATGCGGCCCGGCGTTACAGGCAAGGCAGGTTCCTTCAATGGCCTTGAAGACCCGGTACGGTGGCTCCCAGTCGGCGACTTGGCTGCTCAGATCGCGCAGCTCGCGGAACTGACGCGCCAGTTCGGCGGCCGGGAGATCCGACAGCATGCCGGCAATCGGCATTGCCACATGGGCAAGGATCTCGCCCTGTTGCGCCAGCGCCATCCCGCCGCCGGAGGCGATAAGCTGGTTGGCCGCCAGCGCCATATCATCAGCGTCGCGCCCGAGCACCACCAGATTGTGCGAGTCGTGGGAGTAGCTGGTGGCGATGGCGCCGCGCAGCTCACCCCAGCCTTCGAGCAGGGCGATTTGCGGTGTCGCCTGGTGGCGGCCGTGGCGGTGTTTAACCCAGATCAGACTGAAGCCGGCGGGCAGCTGGACTTTCCCGTCACGAACCTGCACTTCCACTTCGCCCCACTGGGTGAAGCGCGCGCCGCGGATATGACGCAGGCGGGCGACGCCGTGACGAATGCCCTGGACGCGCAGAACAAAGTCATCGGCGCGGAGGGGGGCGATCGGCAAAGTATCGCGCGGCGGCGTCACGCCCGGCGCTGGGGCGATCGGCTTCAGCAGGCGGCCAGCATGGGCCAGCCGTTCCCCCCCAACGTAGACTTCACGGGCCACCAGTTTCTCCAGGGAATCAAACACCACCAGATCCGCGCGCCGCCCGGCGGCAATCAGCCCGAGATCGTGGCGCTGCAGGCGAATAGCGGCGTTGAGGGTGGCGAATCGCAGCGCATCGACCGCCGGTAAACCGTGCTCGATCAGCAGGTTAAGCAGGGCGATGATCCCGCCTTTCTCCAGCAGCATATCCGGCGGCACGTCATCGGTGCAGACGGTGATTTGCGAGGAGAGGTGCGGCAGCGTTTTTAACGCCGCGACGATATCCGGCAGCAGATAGGGGTGCGAGCCGCGGATCTCGATCGTCAGACCGGCGCGCAGTTTTTCCAGCGCGTCGTCCGCCGAGGTCAGTTCATGATCGGAGGTGACGCCGGCGGCGAGGTAGGCCTGCAGGTCAGCGCCGCTCAGGCCGCGGGCGTGGCCTTCAATCAGTTTGCCGCTGTTGAGACCGGCCTGGACAATCTCCTGCATCCGCTCGCTACCGTGCAGCACGCCGTGCATATCCATCACTTCCGCCACACCGCGCACTTCCGGCCAGCCGAGCATGGTCTCCATCTCCGCGCCGGCGAAATCGGCGCCGGACATTTCGAGACCTGGCGTGGAGGGGACGCTGGACGGCGCGGCGACCATCACCTGCAGCGGCAGATGGCGGCTGGCGTCAACCGCGTAGCGCACGCCCTCGACGCCGAGGACGTTGGCCAGCTCATGCGGATCCCAGAACACCGCGGTGGTGCCCTGGGTGAGGATGATTTCCGCGTAGCGCTCCGGCGGCAGGTGCGAGCTTTCGAGGTGTACGTGGGTGTCCATCAGGCCGGGGGACAGGTAGCCACCGGCCAGGGAACGTACTTCATGGGCGTCGGTGCGGCTGCCGCGCGGGTGGACGCTGGCGATCATTTCGCCGACGATACCGACGTCAGCGGGGCGAATTTCGCCCGTGGCCATATCGACGATCTGCGCCTCGACCAGCAGCAGATCAAACGGGAATTCGCCGCGCGCGGCCTGCACGGCGCGACGACGGACTTGAGCATTGCTGGACATAACCACTCCGGCACAAGGATAATGCGGATACTCTATGGGCACAGCAAACGTTTGCCCAGATGAATAAATTTATCACCCGATAAGCTCGGGTTATTGTGCAGGACCACCGTAGCGAACCCGATAATGAACGAACCCTGGCAGCGTCTGCCCGCGCTCTCTCTTAAACAGCTTCAGTATTTCGTCACTCTGGCCCAGCTGCGCCATTTTACCGATACCGCCAGTCGGCTGGCGATTAGCCAGCCGGCGCTGAGCAGCGCGCTGCGGCAAATTGAAACGGTGCTCGGCGGCAAGCTGGTCAACCGTACCGCTTCGGCGGTCACCCTGACTGAACTGGGGGCGGCGATTTTACCCCACGCCCAGCGGATCCTCAGCGTAGCGCAGGCGGCCTTTTTCGATATGCAGCAGATCGTCGAGGCGGGCGGCGACGGGACAGTGCGCATCGGTCTGGTGCCGTCGGTCAGTTCGCTGCTGTTCCCATTGCTGCCGCAGACCCTGGCCCAGGCCTTTCCGCGTCTGCGCATTGAATTTCACGATCAGACCAACGATGCGCTTATCCAGGCGCTGCTGCGCGGCGAGATTGATTTCGGCATCGGGGCGATCGACAGCTCAGTGCCTGCTGAACTGCTGGTCTATCCGCTGCGCGAAGATCCCTTTGTGGTGGTGCTGCACCGCGACGATCCGCTGGCCGCGCAGGCGCACTTGCCGTGGAAACAGCTGGTGGGGCGGGATATTGCCGTCTTCTCGAAGGGTAATATTCAACGGCTGGTGGCGGCATTAGTGGAGAGCCATCGCCTGACGCTGACCACCCGCTACCAGGTGGACTATATCGAAACCCTGTATGGCCTGGTGCGCTCGCGCTTAGCGGTGGCCATTCTGCCGGCGCTGTACACCACCCATCTGCAGGACCCGGCGCTCCAGGTCGCCCAGTTGCAGCAGCCGGCGCTGACCCGTACGGTGGCCCTGATGCGCGGCCCGCAGGCGCTGCCGCCGCTTATCGAAGCCTGTTTTTCCCTGCTGCAGGGAGAATTGCGCTAGGGCAGGTGCTTGATCAGCACGTCTGCGGTTATGTGATTGATGTACTCCAGCGAATGTGAGGAGAGGACGCCCAGCAGCCGGTTATGGTGCCCGGCAATAATTAAATCGATCTGCCGCTGCCGAACGCAGGTTTCCACGTCTTCAAACCGGCGGGTGGTCACCAGCGAGAGGGTTTCAACCGGCAGGGAGACAGTGCAGGCCAGCTCGTTGAGCAGGGCCTTGGCCTGGATCACCTCCTGTGAAACCTGATCGTCGCGCAGGCTGTCGGAACATAGTTCAGCGCCCGATAGTCGGTGCTGATGTGGGCGATGGTGATGCGCATGCCGTTCTCTTCTGCCATTCTGGCGGCATGCTCGAGCAGCGGGACGCCGTCCTGACTGCTGTTAATCAGTACCAGCGCATGGTGATAAACGGCCATGGCGTATATCCTCGGTAGGCTAAATAGCGCATGATGTCATCATTTTCCGCCCGCCAGCAGCGGAATGCAATCCCGCCCGGTCGCTTGATGAGCATGATGGCCGCGCGGGTGTCGTTGCAGGGCTAAAGGCTTGTTGTATGAACCGGTGAGTTGCGGTAAATTCCACAACGCTTAACAATTTCACTATTTTGACTCGGGGTGCCCTTCTTCGTTGAAGGCTGAGAAATACCCGTACCACCTGATCTGGATAATGCCAGCGTAGGGAAGTCAGAGACCGCAGGGTCATTGCTTCTACCTCGTCTGGCGGGAGCAAACCATGCCTGAGCTGCTGAATCCCGCGCCTGTCGCGCACCTGCGCCATCTGCTGCGCGCCCATTCCCCCCTTGTGCACTGCATGACCAATGACGTGGTGCAGACCTTTACCGCCAATGTTCTGCTGGCCGTCGGCGCCTCGCCGGCGATGGTGATCGATCCCCGCGAAGCGGCGCAGTTTGCCGCTATCGCCGATGCGCTGTTAATTAACGTCGGTACCCTGACCGAAGATCGCGCCGTGGCGATGCGCGCCGCGGTGGAGCACGCCCGTCAGGCCGGCAGGCCCTGGACGCTGGATCCGGTGGCGGTCGGCGCCCTGACCGTGCGCACGGCCTTTTGTCATGAGCTGCTGGCCCTGCAGCCGGCGGCCATTCGCGGCAATGCCTCTGAAATTCTGGCGCTGGCCGGGATGAGCGCCGGCGGGCGCGGGGTGGATACCACCGATACGGCCGCCGCGGCGCTGCCGGCGGCCCAGGCGCTGGCTCGTCGGCTGGCTACCGTGGTGGCGGTCACTGGCGAGGTGGACTACGTCACCGACGGCGAGCGGGTGCTCAGCGTGGCGGGGGGTAATCCGCTGATGACCCGGGTGGTGGGCACCGGCTGCGCGCTGTCGGCGGTGGTGGCGGCGAGCGCGGCGCTGCCGGGAGACCGGCTGGAAAACGTGGCCGCCGCCTGCGGGCTGATGAAGCAGGCCGGGGAGATCGCCGCCCGTCAGGGAGGCCCTGGCAGCTTTATTCCGGCGTTTCTCGACGCGCTGTATCAGGAGGTGCAGGGATGAAACGCATCAACGCCCTGACCATCGCCGGCACCGATCCCAGCGGTGGGGCCGGTATCCAGGCCGATCTGAAAACCTTCTCCGCGCTGGGGGCCTATGGCTGCTCGGTGATCACCGCCCTGGTGGCGCAGAATACCCGCGGTGTGCAGTCGGTCTATCGCATCGAACCGGATTTTGTGGCCGCGCAGCTCGACTCGGTGTTCGGCGATGTGCGTATCGATACCACCAAAATCGGCATGCTGGCGGAGACCGATATTGTGGAAGCCGTGGCCGAGCGGCTGGCGCGCTACCGGGTGGCCAACGTGGTGCTGGATACCGTCATGCTGGCGAAAAGCGGCGATCCGCTGCTGTCGGCCTCGGCGGTGGAGACCCTGCGTCAACGATTGTTGCCGCAGGTGTCATTGATCACCCCGAACCTGCCGGAAGCGGCCGCGCTACTCGATGCCCCCCATGCGCGCACCGAGCGCGAGATGCTGGAGCAGGGGCGGGCGTTGCTGGCGCTGGGCTGCGGCGCGGTATTAATGAAGGGCGGCCATCTCGACGACGCCGAAAGCCCGGACTGGCTCTTCACCCGCGAAGGGGAACAGCGGTTTACCACGCCTCGCGTGCAGACCAAAAATACCCACGGCACCGGCTGCACGCTCTCCGCCGCGCTGGCGGCGCTGCGCCCCCGTCATGCGGACTGGGCGGCCACCGTCGCCGAGGCGAAGGCCTGGCTGTCGGCGGCCCTGGCGCAGGCCGACTCTCTGGAAGTGGGCCACGGCATCGGGCCGGTGCACCATTTCCACGCCTGGTGGTAAATGGCAGCGCAACGGGACAGCAGAATCTCCTGAAAAAATGGCCCCCCGGCTGGAAAATAGGCTAAGTCGGTACCAGGCTTAACCTGCCCAAAAAAATTGGGTTGGGATAATGCATGCCGGCTTCGGCCGGCCTTACGGGAGATTGCTATGACTGATATTACGCAGTTGCTGGGCAAAGATGCCGAGAGCCTGTTGCAGCACCGTTGTATAACCATTCCGGCCGACCAGCTGTATCTGCCTGGGGCAGATTATGTTGATCGGGTGATGGTGGATAATAACCGACCACCGGCGGTGCTACGCAATATGCAGACCCTGTACAATACCGGACGCCTGGGGGGAACCGGCTACCTTTCCATTCTGCCAGTTGACCAGGGCGTGGAGCACTCGGCGGGCGCCTCCTTCGCCGCCAACCCGCTGTACTTTGATCCGAAAAATATCGTCGAGCTGGCGATCGAAGCCGGCTGTAACTGCGTGGCGTCGACCTACGGCGTGCTGGCCTCGGTGTCGCGCCGCTACGCGCATCGCATCCCTTTCCTGGTGAAGCTCAACCATAACGAAACGCTGAGCTACCCCACCGAATACGACCAGACCCTCTACGCCAGCGTTGAGCAGGCGTTCAATATGGGGGCGGTGGCCGTGGGAGCGACGATCTATTTCGGCTCGGAACAATCGCGTCGTCAGATAGAAGAGATTTCCGCCGCCTTTGAGCGGGCCCATGAGCTGGGCCTGGTCACCGTGCTGTGGGCCTATCTGCGCAATTCGGCGTTCAAGAAAGACGGTGTCGACTATCATGTCTCCGCGGACCTGACCGGTCAGGCCAACCACCTGGCGGCCACCATCGGCGCCGATATCGTTAAGCAAAAAATGGCGGAGAATAACGGCGGCTACAAAGCGGTTAACTTCGGCTATACCGACGACCGGGTGTACAGCAAACTGACCAGCGATAACCCCATCGATCTGGTGCGCTACCAGTTGGCCAACTGCTATATGGGCCGCGCCGGGCTGATTAACTCCGGCGGCGCGGCGGGCGGGGAGACCGACCTTGCCGACGCGGTGCGCACGGCGGTGATCAATAAACGCGCCGGCGGTATGGGGCTGATCCTCGGCCGCAAAGCGTTTAAGAAATCGATGGCTGACGGCGTGAAGCTGATCAATGCCGTGCAGGACGTCTACCTCGACGGGAAAGTGACTATCGCCTGATATGCACGAGTATCGTTGGGATCCCCGGTGGCGCGACGCGCACCGGGGTTACCGTTGTGTATGCGCCTTCAGGCCGCGCCGTTACCGCGTCAGCAGCCAGCGGGCGGTATGTTCATCGGTCACCAGACCATTGATCCAGCCGCCTTTAAGGGCGGCCAGGATCGCCGGTCGTTTGTATTCTCCACAGGCCGCGGCAATACGCGGGCAGTGATTCTGACGGATATCATAGCTGGTGATCATGCGGTTGATCTCGCTGTCTACCACGTGGCCTTCCGCATCGATAAACCGTCCGAGGATCTCTCCGATGCCGCCGCGCGCGGTCAGCTCATCCATTTGCGCCTGATTGATAAACCCGTCTTTAAAGATCGGACTTTGCGTGCCCAGGGGACCGATGCCGACAAAAATCACGTCCGCCTCTTGTGCGACGCCGGAGACGCTGCGGAATAAGCGGTTGGTGCACCACATCTCATGCTCCTCCGCGCTCTGGGCGTAGCGCGGCGCCGGCCACTGATAGTACTTGGCCTTAATTTTGCGGGTCAGCAGCAGGGGCACGTCATCGTAATAATTGCACTGCCCGTCGGCGTTCATGGCGCTGATCAGCGCCACGCAGCGGGTATTCAGGCTGTCAAAATCGATGCGCTGCAGCGCTTTTTTCAGGGTCAGGCCCGAGCCCAGGCCGATGATTTTCTCCTTATCATCCTGCAGATAGCGAGCCATCAGCTGATAGCAGCCAAACGACACGCTGTCGAGGGTGCTTTCTTCGCTAAAGGCGGGGACCACATTGCACTCGATCAATCGATACTTTTCCTGCAGCAACTGCGCATAATCGAGGCAGTTTGCTACCGGATGGTGCAAATTAATCGACACTATCCCTTCTTCTTTCGCCGCGGCGATCAGCCGTTGCACCACCGGTCTGGAGGTGCCCAGCTGGCTGGCAATCTCGCTCTGATTCTGACCGGCGATGTAGTACATCCATGCGGCACGCACCTTCTGATCCAACCGGATATCGTCTTCTTTACTCATGGTTTCCCGCCCTAAGTTGCTGACCAGGGCTCGCAATTGGCCCGGCGAATACCCGCATTCTCGCCGTGGTTGGCATAACTGGCAAGCTTTTGCTCTTGTATGGTCATTTGTAATTTAATTGGGTAATTGTTCTTTTGTGATCCGTGGCTCTTATTTTGGTCAAATGATCAATTACAGTGGCGCCATCAACTCAAGGAGAACAGAACATGAACAATCAATTCACATGGCTTCATATCGGTCTGGGTTCTTTTCATCGCGCGCATCAGGCGTGGTATCTGCATCGTCTGATAGCGTCCGGGGATAAGCGCTGGCACATCGCGGCAGGAAATATTCGTAACGACGCCGAGGAGGTGGTGCAGGCGCTGGCGGCGCAGGGAGGACGTTACGTCCTGGAGACCGTCAGCCCGGAAGGGGAGCGCGAATATGAAGAAATTACTTCTATCCAGAAATTGCTGCCGTGGCAGGCCGGGCTGCAGCCGCTGATTAACGAAGGGGCGAACCCGCAGACCAAAGTTATCGCCTTTACTGTGACGGAAGGGGGGTACTACCTAAACACCCGCCATCAGCTGGAAACCAGTAACCCCGATCTGCAGGCCGACCTGCAAGGCGAGTGCAAAACCATTTATGGCACCCTCGCGCGGATCCTGGAGAAGCGCATGGCCGACGACGCCGGGCCGCTGACCCTGCTCAACTGCGACAACGTGCGCCACAACGGCGAGCGTTTCCACGACGGCATGGTCGAGTTCCTGCAGCTCACCGGCAAACAGGCGGTGATTGACTGGATGGCGGCCAATACCACCTGTCCGAACACCATGGTGGACCGCATCACCCCGCGTCCGGCGGCCGATCTGCCGGCCCGTATCAAAGCGCAAACCGGGATTGATGACAAAGCGCCGGTGATGGGGGAGACCTTTATCCAGTGGGTGGTGGAGAACCACTTCCGCGATGTCCGCCCGAACCTCGAGGCGGTCGGCGTGGAGATGGTCGAGTCGGTCATCCCGTATGAAGAGGCGAAAATTCGCATTCTGAACGCGTCGCACAGTTGCATAGCCTGGGCGGGGACCTTAATCGGCCAGCAGTATATTCATGAAAGCACGCTCACCGATGCTATCTACGCCATTGCCGACCGCTACGTCACGGAGGATGTCATTCCCTGCCTCGGCGATAACGGCATTGATCTGCCCACCTACCGGGATGTGGTGCTTAAGCGCTTTACCAACCCCTATATCCAGGACACCAACCAGCGCGTCGCCGCCGACGGCTTCTCGAAAATTCCGGCGATGATCGCCCCCACGCTGCAGGAGTGCTATCAGCGCGGCGTCCGCCCTGAGGCGACCGCCATGCTGCCGGCGCTGTTCTTCGTCTTTATGGAGCAGTGGCATAAGGGAACGCTGCCCTATCAGTACCAGGACGGCATCCTGGATGCGCAGGCGGTGCATGAGATGTATGAGGCTCAGGATCCGGTGGCTGTCTACGCCCGCGATAAAGCCCTGTTTGGTGACCTCGCCAACAACGCGGATTTCCTGGCGCTGATGCGCGAGAAAGTCGCCGCCGTTTACACGCTGATTAAATAAGAGGTGGCTATGTATCTGGGTATCGATCTCGGCACATCGGAAGTCAAAGCGCTGGTCATTGATGAGAACTATGAGGTTATCGCCAGCCATAGCGCGCCGCTGAGCATTCAGCGGCCCCATCCGCACTGGTCAGAACAATCACCGGAGCTATGGTGGGAGGCGACGGAGTACCTGATGAGCACGCTGCGGGAAAAATGCGCGCAGCACTGGCCGGCCATCAAGGCGATTGGCCTCTCCGGACAGATGCACGGCGCGGTGTTGCTGGATGAAGAGGGGGAGACGATCCGTCCGGCCATTCTGTGGAACGACACCCGCTGCGCCGCAGAGTGCGCCGAGCTGGAGGCGATGGCGCCGGAGCTGCATCAGGTGGCGGGCAACCTGGCGATGCCGGGCTTTACCGCGCCGAAGCTGCTGTGGGTGCGCCGTCATGAGCCGCAACACTTTCAGCGCACCGCCACGGTGCTGCTGCCGAAGGATTATCTGCGCTATCGGATGACCGGGAAGAAAGTCTCCGACATGTCGGACGCCGCCGGGACGCTGTGGCTGGACGTGGCGAAGCGCGACTGGTCCGACGCTCTGCTGGACAAGTGCGGCCTGTCGCGCAGCCAAATGCCGACGCTGGTCGAAGGCTGCGAGGTTTCCGCCACCCTTGATCCGCAGGTGGCGGCGCGCTGGGGGCTGAACGCCTCGGTGGTGGTGGCCGGGGGCGGGGGGGATAACGCGGTTAGCGCCATTGGCGTCGGCGCGGTCTCGCCGGGGGATGCGTTTATTTCGCTCGGCACCTCCGGGGTGCTGTTTGTGGTGACCGACGCCTATCGTCCGGCGCCGCAGTCGGCGGTACATGCGTTTTGTCACGTGCTGCCGAACCTGTGGCACCAGATGAGCGTCATGCTGAGCGCCGCCAGCTGTTTGCAGTGGTTCTGCCGCCTGACCGGCACCACGGAGGTGGCGCTGCTGGCGGAAATTGCCGAGCTCAGCGAGGAGGAGAAAGCCCACGCCCCGTTCTTCCTGCCCTATCTCTCCGGCGAACGTACCCCGCATAACGATCCTGACGCGCGTGGCATGTTCTGGGGCATGACCCACGCCAGCCTGCGTGCTCAGCTTGGCTACGCGGTGCTGGAAGGGGTGAGCTTCGGTATCAACGACGGCCTGCAGGCGTTGAAAGAGAGCGGTACGCCGATCGCGCAGTGCTCGCTGGTGGGCGGCGGCGCCCGCAGTCCTTTCTGGGCCCAGCTGCTGGCCGACATTCTCGCTATGCCGGTGGTGACCCATAAAGGGGGAGAGACCGGCGGCGCGCTGGGCGCGGCGCGGCTGGCCTGCCTGGCGGCGGGCAAACCGATTGCCGCGGTGTGTGAAAAACCGGAAGTCTGGCAGACCTGGCGTGCGGATCCCGTTCGCCACCACACCCTGATGCAACGCTACGCGCAGTTTAAAGACCTGTATTTAAACGACCTGAATTATCGGCAGCACTGATTTTCATCATAACAGCCGCTTCGTTGCACATCGCGGAGCGGCCACCCTGTACCCTGAAAACGAGGTCATTATGTCTATCAATAATAAACAGTGGCTCGGTTTACCCCTGAACCTGCTCTGGGGATACATCGCCATTGCCGTATTTATGACCGGCGACGGTTTTGAATTAGCCTTTCTGTCGCACTATATCAAAGCGCTCGGCTTCTCTCCGGCGGAGGCCTCCTTTGCCTTTACCCTCTACGGCCTGGCCGCCGCGCTGTCGGCGTGGATTTCCGGCGTGGTGGCGGAAATTATCACCCCGCTGAAAACGATGATGATTGGCTTCGTGCTGTGGTGCGTGTTCCACGTGCTGTTCCTCGTTTTCGGCCTCGGTCACGCCAACTATGCGCTGATCCTGATTTTCTACGGCATCCGCGGCTTCGCCTATCCGCTGTTCCTCTACTCGTTTATCGTGGCGATTGTCCATAACGTCAAAAGCGACAATGCCAGCTCGGCCATCGGTTGGTTCTGGGCGGTCTATTCCATCGGCATCGGCGTGTTCGGCAGCTATATTCCGAGCTTCACCATTCCGCACATTGGCGAACTGGGGACTTTATGGCTGGCGCTGGCCTTCTGCGTCACCGGAGGCGTGATTGCCCTGGCTTCCCTGCGCCATATTCAAACGCCGCAGCATATGCAGAATCTCACCACTCGCCAGAAATTTTCCGAGCTGGGACGCGCCGCGACGCTGCTCTATACCAACCGCAATATTCTGCTGTCGAGTATGGTCAGGATTATCAATACCCTCTCGCTGTTCGGTTTTGCGGTCATTATGCCGATGATGTTTGTCGATGAGCTGGGCTTCACCACTTCAGAATGGCTCCAGGTATGGGCAGTCTTCTTCTTCACCACCATTTTCTCTAACGTGCTGTGGGGGATCCTGGGGGAAAAACTGGGCTGGATGAAGGTGGTGCGCTGGTTCGGCTGCATCGGGATGGCGCTCTCCAGCCTGGCGTTTTACTACATCCCTCAGCACTTTGGCCATAGCTTTGCGATGGCGCTGATCCCCGCTATCGCCCTAGGGATCTTTGTCGCCGCCTTCGTGCCGCTGGCCGCCGTGTTCCCGGCGCTGGAGCCGAAGCACAAAGGCGCGGCGATTTCGGTCTATAACCTGTCGGCGGGGATGTCGAACTTTCTCGCGCCGGCGATTGCCGTGGTGTTGCTGCCGTTCTTCAGCACCATCGGGGTGGTGATTGCCTACACCGCATTGTACGTGGTGGCCTTTTTCCTCTGCGCCTTTATCCGTGTGGAGCAGCCGGGGTTCTCCCACAAGGAAGCAACCGCCCGCGAGCAGGTTGAATTCTCTTAGGTAATGCGGCTGGCATGAAGCGCATGCCAGCCTTAATGAGGTGAACGAATGAGTATGCAGGCGGTTATTTTTGACATGGATGGCGTGATTATTGATTCCGAGGCGCTGTGGCGCCAGGCGCAGATTGACGCCCTCGCGCAGTGGGGGGCAACGGCGAGCGTGGATGAGTGTGAAACCCTCACCAAAGGCAAACGCCTCGACGAAATCGCCGGCACCTGGTGCCGCTATTTTCAGCTTGATCTCGACCCGCAGCGGCTTGAAGCCGCGATATTGCAGCGTATTACCGGCCTGATCGCCACCGAAGGCGAGCCGATGCACGGCGTGCATGAGGCGTTACGCTATTTTCGCGAGGCGGGCTATCAAATTGCGCTCGCCACGTCATCATCCCGCCAGGTTATTGCCGCTGTGCTGAACAAGCTCTCGCTCTGGCACTTTTTCGACGTGGTTTCCAGCGCAGATGATGAAGAACGTGGAAAGCCACATCCGGCGGTTTATCTGACGACGCTGCGCAAGCTCAATCTCAACGCCAGCCAGTGTCTGGTGATTGAGGATAGCTTTACCGGCTTTTGCGCGGCTCAGGCCGCCGGTATTCCCACGGCGGTGGTTGCCGAAGATAGCCGACAGGGGCGCTATCAGGCCGCTGTCGGCCGCTATCAAACTTTACCTGAACTGCTGGAAGCGCTTAACGCCGAGCCAGCGACGGTCGCATAACTTACGCTTTCGTGAGCGCAGAAAATTCCGGGATGTACACGGTCGGTCACTCTCTTTTCTGCGCTCACGCCCTTTTTTCTCCATGCCGATCCGCCTCACATTTCGCTCATCTTTTGTGAAAACAGTCACGTCTTGTTGTGCCAATGCCCAAATTTATGGCCTTGCTTAGCGGTGTTTGTCCGAGGCACTGCTACGTAATTGTGCTTAGATTATATATTGAAACATATTTTCAATAATGTGAAACCGCTTTACCGATTTACCTCTGTCGATCGGATTTGGCCGTGATAAGGATTGAGCATGAAAATTGAATCTGTGAATGTCACCGTTTTCCAGTATCCCACTCGTCGGGTTTCCGACAGCGCCGGACATTCCCATCCGGGGGCTGAAAGCATGGCCAAAATGGCGATGCTGACCATCACCGCTGATGATGGGGCGCAGGGTTTTTCGTTTGCGCCTCCGGAAGTCGTGCGCCCGTTCGTGGTGAATACTTTTTTTCGCAAAGTGCTGGTGGGGCAGGACCCGTTTAACCGCGAGCGTATCTGGCAGGATCTTAACCACTGGCAGCGCGGCAGCGCACATCAGCTAACGGAGCGCGCGCTGTCGTTTGTTGAACAAGCGCTGTGGGACCTGATTGGCCGCAGCCTCAGGATGCCGGTCTACAAGCTGCTTGGCGGCTATCGCGACACCGTCCCGGCTTACGGTAGCACCATGTGCGGCGACGATCTACCGGGCGGCCTGTCGACCCCGGAAGAGTATGCCGCCTTTGCCGAAAAGCTGGTCGCCCGCGGCTACAAGGCCATCAAACTGCACACCTGGATGCCGCCAATCTCTTTTGCGCCCAATCCCAAAATGGATATTAAAGCCTGCGCGGCGGTGCGCGAAGCGGTAGGGCCGGATATTGACCTGATGATTGATGGCTATCACTGGTACAGCCGCGCCGAGGCGCTGTGGATCGGCAAAGCGCTGGAAAAACTCAATTTCGCCTGGTTTGAAGAGCCGATGGAGGAGGATTCGATGTCCTCCTACGCGTGGCTGGCGGAAAACTTGTCGATTCCCATCGTCGGGCCGGAGAGCTTCGGCGGCAAGCACCACATGCGCGCCGAATGGGTGAAAGCCGGAGCCTGCGACATTCTGCGCGCCGGCGCTAACGGCGTGGGGGGCATTACCCCGACCATGAAGGTGGCGGCGCTGGCGGAATCTTTCGGCATGGATTGCGAAGTCCACGGCAACGGCGCGGCAAGCCTGGCGGTGGTCGGCGCGATCCGTAACTGCCGTTGGTATGAGCGCGGCCTGCTGCATCCGTTCCTCGACTACGATGAACCGGCGGCCTATCTCAACAGCATTGTCGACCCGATGGATGATCAGGGATTTGTGCATTTATCACAACGTCCGGGCCTCGGCGAAGACATTAATTTTGCGTATATCGAAGCCAATACCGTTAGCCACGACTGATTTAAAAAAATAAATGCCCGATGGCGCTGCGCTTATCGGGTCTGCGGCCCGGTAGACCGGATAAGGCGAAAATGCCGCCATCCGGCAACATGTACCCTACAGTACAGGCAAACAGAGATATGAAAAAAACCTCCTTACTGGGAGCGTGTATTCTCGCGCTCGCCATGTCGATGGGGAGCGGGGCGGCGGTGGCGAAAACCCCGCCCGACCAGCTGATCATCGGGATGAATATGAATAACCTGCTCACCCTTGACCCGGCGGCGATGACCGGTAACGAAGTGGTGGGGATCGTGGTCAACCTCTACGACTCGCTGGTGGAGCTTGACCCTGAGCAGCTCACCACCGTTAAGCCCGCGCTGGCGAAATCCTGGGATATCAGCCCCGACGGCAAAACCCTGACCTTTCATCTGCGCGATGACGTTAAGTTTCACTCCGGCAACCCGCTGACCGCCGCCGACGTCGTGTGGTCAATGCGGCGCATCCTGCACCTCAACCTGGCCCAGGCCTCGGTATGGAAATCCTATGGCTTCAGTAAGAAAAATATCGACAGCCAGGTCAGCGCGCCGGACCGCTTCACGGTGCAAATCGTATTACCCAAAGATAACGATCCGCAACTGGTGATTTACTCGCTGGCGGCGCTGGGCAACCTCGGGGTGTTGGACAGTAAAACGGTGCAAAGCCACCAGCAGGATAACGATTGGGGAAACCGCTGGCTAACCACCCATGAAGCCGGTTCCGGGCCGTTTACGCTGGAAACCTGGCAGGCAAAAGAGGTGCTGCGCATGAAGCGTAATCCTGACTACTGGCGCGGCGAGGCGAAAATGAGCCGCGTGGTGCTGCGCCATTTCCAGGAGTCGCAAACCTTGCGTCTGATGATCGAAAAAGGCGACCTCGATATTGCCAACAACATGGCGGTTTCCGATATCAACGCCCTGCGCAGCGACCCGCAGCTGACCGTCGATGCGGTGCAGCGCGGCACCATGTACTACGTGGCGATGAGCATGAAAGAGGCGCACTTCGCCAATCCGAAAGTGCGCGAGGCGGTGCGCTATCTGATTGATTATCAGGGTATCAATAAAGCGCTGATGCCGGGCTACGGCGTGCTGCACCAGCGGCCGATTAAGGCGGGCATGCCATCCACGCTGCCCGACCCTGGCTATAAGCTGGACGTGGCGCGGGCGAAAAAGCTGCTGGCGGAAGCGGGATATCCCAACGGCTTTGATACCACGCTGCGGGTACTCTCCGATCAGCCATTTCTTAACATCGCTATCGCCGTGCAGTCGACGCTGATGCAGGCGGGGATTAACGCCAAAATCATCACCGGCACCGGTAACCAGATCTACGGCGCAATGCGCGAGCGTAAATTTGACCTGCTGGTAGGTCGCGGCGGCAGCGGGATGGAGCCGCATCCGCACTCCAGCCTGCGCGCGCTGGTCTATAACCCGGATAACAGCGATAAGGCGCGTCTGACCAACTTCCAGGGATGGCGTACCGGTTTTTACGACCCGCAGCTTAATACGATGATTGACCAGGCCCTGCTGGAACGCGATCCGCAAAAACAGGTGGCTGACTACCAGGCCATCCAGGCACGCTACGACCAGCTGGTTCCGGCTTTAATTCCGCTTTCGCAGATGGTTGATTCGGTCGTCGTGCGCAACGAGGTACGGGAGTATCAGCCGCACCCCTCCGCCACCACTTTTCTGCGTGACGTCTATAAAGTCCGCGAAGGAGAGAAAGGATGAGTACCGCAATCCTTACGCCCGGCTCACGCGGCCGGCGCTTATCCAAACGGCTGCTGCAGGTGGTGATTACGCTGTTCGGCCTGCTGCTGCTGACCTTTACCATTGGCCGCGTCATGCCCATCGACCCGGTGCTGGCGATTGTCGGCCCGGATGCTGACCAGAGTACCTATCAGCAGGTTTACCAGCAGCTGGGGTTTGATAAATCGCTGACCACCCAGTTTGGCATCTATTTCGTCAACCTGTTGCACGGCGATCTGGGCAACGCGCTGCTGACCGGGAAACCGGTGGTGGACGATATTATCCGCGTCTTCCCGGCCACCATGGAGCTGGCAACGATGGCGATTATTGTCGGCGCGGGTCTTGGTATTCCGCTGGGCGTGTTGGCGGCGGCGCGGCGCAATAGCGTCTCCGATTATGTGGTACGCATTATCAGCCTGGCGGGCTACTCGACGCCGATCTTCTGGGTCGGAATGATGGGACTGCTGGTGTTCTATGCCTGGCTTGGCTGGGTAGGCGGCGCCGGGAGGGTAGATCTCGGGCTGGATGGTGTGGTGCCGCGCCGCACCGGCCTGATGACCGTTGATGCGCTGCTGGCTGGCAACGGCCAGGTGTTCTGGAACGCCATTAATCATCTGATTCTTCCCGCCTCGCTGCTGGGTTTTCACTCGCTGGCTTATATCAGCCGTATGACCCGCAGCTTTATGCTGGCCCAGCTGTCGCAGGAGTTCATTATTACCGCGCGGGTGAAAGGGCTGACCGAGCGTCAGGTTATCTGGAACCATGCGTTTCGTAACATCCTCGTGCAGCTGCTGACGGTAGTGGCGCTGGCCTACGGCGCGCTGCTGGAAGGCGCGGTGCTGATTGAAACCGTCTTCTCATGGCCGGGTTTCGGCTCCTACCTTACCGGTAGCCTGCTGCTGGGCGATATGAATGCGGTGATGGGCTGCGTGCTGCTGGTGGGCGTGATCTTCGTGATGCTCAACCTGCTCTCCGACCTGCTGTATCAATTCTTTGACCCGAGGACAAAATCATGACCGTTTCTCTGGATTCGCCGCTTTCGGGCGGTGCGGGCGAAGGCCGTCAGCGGCTGCAACGCGCGGCGGCGCGGGCCGTCGGGTTTATCGGCAAAATGGCGCGCAATCCGCTCACGGCCATCGGCGGAGGCATTATCTTTCTGCTGCTGGTGGTGGCGATTTTCGCGCCGCTGATTGCGCCTTATAACCCGCTGGTACAGGACCTGAATAGTGCGCTGGTCGCGCCGAATGCACAGCACTGGTTCGGCACCGATGAGTTTGGCCGGGATATCTTTAGTCGCCTGGTGTACGGCTCCCGCATCACGCTCTATATCGTGCTGCTGGTCTCGGTGACTGTCGGTCCGCTCGGGCTGCTGCTGGGCGTCAGCGCCGGCTATTTCGGCGGTAAAGTCGATATGGTGCTGATGCGCGTCACCGATATTTTCATCTCCTTCCCGAGTCTGGTCCTGGCGCTGGCGTTTGTCGCCGCTTTAGGACCGGGGCTGGAGCACGTGGTTATCGCCATCACGCTGACCGCCTGGCCGCCGATTGCCCGTCTGGCGCGCGCCGAAACGCTCTCTCTGCGCCAGGCCGATTTTATCTCCGCCGTGCGTCTGCAGGGCGCTTCATCGGCCCGCGTCCTCTGGCGCCATATCGTGCCGCTGTGTCTGCCCTCGGTCATTATCCGTATCACCATGAATATGGCCGGGATCATTCTGACCGCGGCCGGCCTCGGCTTTCTCGGCCTCGGCGCGCAGCCGCCAGAGCCGGAGTGGGGAGCGATGATCTCCAGCGGGCGCACTTATATGATGGAGTGCTGGTGGGTCGTAACCATTCCGGGGCTGGCGATTCTGATCAATAGCTTAGCGTTCAACTTCTTAGGAGATGGCCTACGTGACATCCTCGATCCCCGCAGTGAATAATGCTCCGCTGCTCGACGTGCGCGATTTGTGCGTCGACTTTGTTAACGGTAGCGCGGTGACCCACGCCGTGCGCGGCGTCTCCTTCCAGCTGGGGCATGAGAAGCTGGCCATTGTCGGCGAGTCCGGTTCGGGTAAGTCCACCGTTGGGCGCGCGCTGCTGCAGCTGCATCCGAAAAAGGCCCGCGTCAGCGCCAGCCGGATGCAGTTTGCCGACCTCGATCTGCAGCATCTTAGCGAAGCGCAGATGCGCGGCGTACGCGGCAAACGTATCTCTATGATTATGCAGGACCCGAAATATTCGCTTAATCCGGTGGTCTGCGTGGGTAAGCAAATCGCCGAGGCCTGGCTTACTCATCATCCCGGGCGCAAAGATGAGGCGAAAGCCAGGGCGCTGGAGATGCTGGAGGTGGTGCGTATTCGCCAGCCGGAGCGCGTTTATCAGCTTTATCCGCATGAAATATCCGGCGGACAGGGGCAGCGCATCATGATCGCCATGATGCTGATTACCGACCCGGAACTGATCATTGCCGATGAGCCCACCTCCGCGCTGGACGTGTCGGTGCGCCTGCAGGTGCTGGGCCTGTTGGATGACCTGGTTCAGTCGCGCGGGCTGGGGCTGATTTTTATCAGCCACGATATCAACCTGGTGCGCAGCTTCTGCGACCGCGTACTGGTGATGTACGCCGGACGGGTAGTGGAGTCCATCGCCGCTAAAGATCTCGATAACGCCCGTCACCCCTACACTCAGGGATTGATTAACTCGCTGCCGGATATGCAGCATCGTCGCCCGATACTGCCGGTGCTGCAGCGTCAGGCCAGCTGGTTAACGGATTAAGGAGCGGATAATGATTGAAGTTCAACATCTCAACCTCGCGTTTGGCGAGGGGGAGAAGCGTAACCAGGTGCTGTATGACGTCAGTTTCCACGTTAAGCCCGGCGAGATCTACGGTCTGGTAGGAGAGTCCGGTTCCGGTAAAACGACGGTGCTCAAGTGCCTGGCGGGGCTGTTTACCCACTGGCAGGGGGAGCTGGCTATCGACGGTCAGCGCTTAGGGCATGAAATTAGCCGCGAGCGCTGCCGTCAGGTGCAGATGGTATTTCAGGACCCCTACGGATCGCTGCATCCCCGTCACACCATTGGCGATATCCTCGAAGAGCCGCTGCAGATCCATCGTTTCAATGACCGCGACCGGCGGATCAATGCGCTGCTGGATAAAGTTGGCCTCAACCGCGCTTTTCGTGAGCGCTATCCGCATCAGCTCTCCGGCGGGCAGCGGCAGCGCGTGGCGATAGCCAGAGCGCTGATTCTTGAGCCTCAGGTGCTGCTGCTGGATGAGCCGACGTCGGCGCTGGATGTGTCGGTGCAGGCTGAGATCCTTAACCTGCTGGCGGAATTGCAGCGGGAGGCTAAGCTCACTTACCTGATGGTCACCCACGATCTCGGGGTTATTGCCCACTTATGCCAGAAAGTGGCGGTGATGCAGTACGGGAAGATCCTCGAAACCCTGACGGTCGATGCGTTGGTCAGCGGCGAGGCGCGGACGGCCTATACGCAGATGCTGGTTAACGCCAGTCGGCAATATACGCGCGAAATGGCGCGCGAGGTGGCGGAGTACTAAGCTTGATGGCGCATTGTCTCACGGCAGATGCGCCCATTTTAATGGGTAATTATTTGATATTATAGGAGTTTGAGGTTGTAGATATCGTCTATTAATGTAAGTGCGGTGTTTGGATCGATATCCTGCCCAGGTTTTTCCTGCAGCCGCAGGTGCCGTTTTACCTTAACATTCAGAGGCTCAATCAACGAACCCGGCTGCTGTATACCAGCCGGGCGCCGTCTTTGCTTTGCGAAGCCTGATCAACGTAGCAGCGGGCAGTCGGGCGGCAGCCGGCAGCGCAGGGCCGCCGGTAACAGCTCCATGCGGAAGGTTTTGCCGCTGAGCGGCTCGCCGTCGAGGTTAAACGTCATCTCATGGGGGGCGGTGATCTCAAACCATGAGGAGACACCGTCAACAATATTCGGCGAGTTTTCCGGATTCGCCAGGGTGCTGAACAGGGCAGGGATCAGCTCTTCGCCGGTGAAAATGCGCAGATGCAGCAGACCATCGTTAATCAACGCCTCCGGGCATAGCTGCTGGCCGCCACCGGCCTGGCGGCCGTTGCCGATGCCGATGACCAGCGCATCGCCCTGCCAGTGAAAGTTCTCCCCGCGGATCTCGCAGCGGTCCGGCTTCAGAGTATCCATACGCATCAGACCATGGATTAAATAAGAGACACCGCCGAGCGCGGCTTTGAGTTTTTCCGGCGTTTCGGTGGTGATTCGGGTGCCGAACCCGCCGGTCGCCATATTAATAAAGCCGGTTTTATCATTCACCCGGGCGATATCTATCGGCACATCGCGGCCGACGATCGCCAGCTTGAGGGCGCTGGCCAGATCCTGCGGAATGCCGACGCTGGTGGCAAAGTCGTTGGCCGTGCCCAGCGGTAAAATCCCCAGCGCCATCTTGCTACCGCGCTCCACCAGCGCGGTCGCCACTTCATTAATGGTGCCGTCGCCGCCGCCGGCGATCACCGTTTCAACGTTCAGCTGCAGGGCTTCATCGATAAACCGCACGGCATCGCCCTTTTCCCAGGTGACGCGGACGTGAATATCGATCCCTTCGTCGCGTAACAGGTTAACCGCCTCGCGTAACTGCGGTTCATTGGCACCTTTGCCGTTAAGGATCAGTAAGCTGGCAGGAAACGTAGACATCATCAAGGGAACCTTTATTGCTTAATGTTGCATAAAGTGTACCGCATGACGCAAGCGAAGACCGGAGGAGAGGCAAAAAAATAAGCCCGCGTAAGGGAGATTACGCAGGCTAAGGAGGTGGTTCCTGGTACAACTAGCATTTATGGGTTATGTTTTTCAGCGAAATGGATGATACCTGTTTCGATCGAAACGGTATGTGATCCGATTCTAATATCCTTACATCATGAAAAAATAACGCAAATTAACTAGTTACCGTGCGGATTTCTGGTTGTCTGACCAGTGAAGTTGCGCATCAGCAGCGCATACTGCAGGGGCAGGTCGTCCGGCACAGGCAACCATACGGTATAGCCGTCGCCCGGGGCCACCGGCATGGCTTCGCCTTTGCCATTTTCCATATGCTCGAGGGTGAAGTTGACGTTACCTTGCGGGGTCATCAGCTCGAGGCTGTCGCCGACGCTGAACTTATTTTTGACCGCCACGGCCGCCAGCGGGCCGTTACGCTCCCCGGTGAATTCGCCGACAAACTGCTGGCGTTCGGAGAGGGAGTAGCCGTACTCGTAGTTCTGGTAATCGTCATGGGTATGGCGGCGCAGGAAGCCTTCGGTGTACCCGCGGTGGGCCAGTCCTTCCAGGGTCTCCAGCAGGCTGGTATCGAACGGTTTGCCGGCGGCGGCATCGTCGATGGCCTTGCGGTAAACCTGAGCGGTGCGCGCGCAGTAGTAGAAGGATTTGGTGCGGCCTTCGATCTTCAGCGAGTGAACGCCCATCTGGGTCAGACGCTCAACGTGGGCGATAGCCCGCAGATCTTTCGAGTTCATGATGTAGGTGCCGTGCTCGTCCTCAAAGGCGGTCATATACTCGCCCGGACGTTTGGCTTCCTCAATCATAAAGACTTTATCGGTCGGCGCGCCGATGCCGAGGGTGGGCTCCACGGTCTGCACCGGGATCGGCTCATATTTGTGGACGATGTTACCGACGTCGTCCTCTTTGCCTTCCGCCACGTTGTATTCCCAGCGGCAGGCGTTGGTGCAGGTCCCCTGGTTCGGGTCGCGCTTGTTGATATACCCGGAGAGCAGGCAGCGGCCGGAGTAGGCCATGCACAGCGCGCCGTGGACGAAAATCTCAATCTCCATCTCCGGCACCTGGCGGCGAATCTCTTCGATTTCGTCCAGCGACAGTTCACGCGACAGGATCACGCGGGTCAGCCCCATCTGCTGCCAGAATTTTACCGTCGCCCAGTTGACAGCGTTGGCCTGCACTGAAAGATGGATCGGCATCTCCGGGAAGTGTTCCCGCACCAGCATGATTAAACCCGGATCGGACATGATCAGCGCGTCCGGCCCCATCTCCACCACCGGCTTCAGATCGCGAATAAACGTTTTCAGCTTGGCGTTATGCGGGGCGATGTTGACCACCACATAGAATTTTTTACCCAGCGCGTGGGCTTCATTGATGCCGAGCTGCAGATTTTCGTGATTGAATTCGTTGTTACGCACGCGCAGCGAGTAGCGCGGCTGGCCGGCATAAACGGCATCGGCGCCATAGGCGAAAGCGTAACGCATATTCTTCAGCGTTCCCGCCGGGGAGAGGAGTTCTGGTTTAAACATGGTGTTCTCGTTCTGATGACAGGTCAGATTCGCCGCACCTGGTGCGGCGAGTTGGGGAGTGTCCCCACATTAAGGGCGGGCATTGTAGCGCCGCGGCGAAGGGGAGTAAATATCAGATGGGTATCTTTCAGTATGGCTAATTTGTTTGCCATTTTGAACCTGGGCAGTGCTCACACTGACAGCACTCATAACGCCTGGGGGGATAGGCTCTATGGCGTTCCCCGGGTTGCGGCATAAACGCCTTACCCGGGCTACGGTGTGCAGATGGCGGTGAACGTGTAGCCCGGCTAAGCGCAGCGCGAGCCGGGAAAAGGCTAACTATGCCAGTCGACAGGCGTCCGCTTCCCAGCGGTAGCCAACGCCATACACCGCGCGAATAAACGACTGCTCGGCGTCCAGCGCCTCCAGCTTGCGCCGCAGGTTTTTGATGTGGCTGTCGATGGTGCGGTCGGTGACTACCCGATAATCGTCATACAGATGGTTGAGCAACTGTTCGCGGGAGAAGACCTTGCCCGGCTCCTGGGAGAGGGTTTTCAGCAGCCGGAACTCGGCGGGAGTGAGGTCCAGCAGCTTGTCGCGCCAGGAGGCCTGAAAACGACCTTCGTCGACAATCAGCGGGCTCTGGGCGTCCAGCGCCTGCAGATCGCGCTGCGGCTTGCAGCGGCGAAGAATGGTTTTCACCCGGGCGACCACTTCCCGCGGGCTGTAGGGCTTGCAGATATAGTCGTCGGCGCCAATTTCCAGCCCCAGCAGTCGGTCGATCTCTTCGATCTTCGCCGTCACCATTACCACCGGAACGTCGGAGAAGCGGCGAATTTCCCGGCACAGCGTTAAACCGTCGGTGCCGGGCAGCATCAGGTCCAGCAGGATCAGGTGCGGCGGCGTCTGCCGAACGTAGGGCAGGACCTTGTCACCGTGGTTAATCAGCGTAGGCGCATAGCCGGCGGCTTGCAGATAATCAATCAGCAGCTGGCCGAGCTTCGGTTCATCTTCCACGATAAGAATGCGTGGGGTGTTTTCATCTACAGGCAATTCAGTCATACGTCTCTCGGTAAATCATGTTCCAGAGGTAACTCAACTTTAATGCTAACCCCGCCAAAAGGCGAATGGTCGGCACGCAGGGTGCCGCCGTGGGCCGCGACAATATTGAGGCAAATCGCCAGTCCGAGGCCGGAGCCGCCGCTGGCGCGATTGCGCGATCCTTCCGCCCGGTAAAAGCGTTCGCACAGGCGGGCCAGCTGCTCATCGCTGACGCCGGGGGCGCTGTCGGCGAAGTCAATCACCAGCATTCGGCCGCTGCGACGGGCGGTGATGTGCAGGCTGCCGCCGCTGTCGGTATAGCGCAGGCTGTTCTCCAGCAGATTGTTGAAGAGCTGCATCAGGCGGTCGCGGTCGCCGAAGATCATCGCCTGCTCGGGGAGCGACACCTGAATGCTCAGCTGCCGGCTGGCGAAGCGCTCGCGAAAAGCGCCCGCGGCCACCTCCAGCAGGGTGATGATATCCAGCGACGTTTTCTGGTAGGCCAGCGCCCCCTCATCGGACATCGACAGCTGATGGAGGTCGTCTACCAGCTTGGTGAGGGTAGCCACCTCGGCCTGCAGGGAGGGGATGGACTCGGGAGTGAAACGCCGGACCCCGTCCTGAATCGCCTCCAGCTCGCCGCGCAGCACTGCCAGCGGAGTGCGCAGCTCATGGGAGATATCGGCCATCAGATCGCGACGCATCTGCTGGTTGCGCTCCAGGGTGCTGGCGAGCTGGTTGAAATCCTGCGCCAGGCGGCCGAGCTCGTCGCCGCCGGTCACCGTCACGCGGGTGGAAAAGTCGCCCGCCGCCAGCTTATGGGTGCCTTCCACCAGCCGCTTCACCGGCGCCAGCAGGCCGCGGGCCAGCGGGAAAGTGGCCAGCGCGGCAAGCAGGGTGGCAAGGGCGACAATCAGCCAACTGGTGCGCTTTTGCTGCCGGTCGAAGTTAATATCGGTATTGCGCGTCAGCCGCTCTACCGGCGAGGCGATCACCTTGCCTACCTCCACGCCGTTGACCACAATGCTGCGCTGGGTGCCGTCCTCCGGTACGCGCTCACGGGGCCCCACCAGCACGCGGCCCGACTGATCGACCACCCAGAACATGGTGCGCCAGCCGTGGGGCGGCATTTCCGGCCTCGGCGGCGGGGTGTCGCTGGAGCCGTCGGGCGGCCCATCCGGCGGCGGCCCATCCGGCCCCTGACCCTCCATCGGACCCGGCTTCATGCCGTGTCCCGGCGGCGAACGGTCGTCGTTATCCCGTTCGAAGGTGCGCAGCAGCTGGAAGATAAAGCGGTCGTTGTTGCGCAGAAACGCCCAGCTGCCGTGCTGGGCATACTGCTCACTCAGCGCGTCGCTGAGCATGGTTAACCGCTGCTCATTACCGCGCTTGATGTAGTCGATAAACCCACGTTCGAAACTGATACGCACCGCCCAGTGCATGCTGATCAGCAGCACGATGCAGGTGGCGAAAATAGCGAGGAACAGCTTACCGGTAATGCCCGGGCGCCAAAATTTCACGATCCACTCCTGTTGCGTCGACGGATGACGGTATTAGTGCCGACGTCATCCGGTACCCGGGAAAAGATGAGCGCCGGGAGGGCGATGATCGCCGCCATGCTCAGATAGGTATAGAGAAAGACCTGATGGGTGCTGGCGGCGTCGAGGCTCATATGCTGCTGGCCATACAGCCCCAGCAGCAGCCCGGCGATGGTCACGCCGATACTCATCGACAGCTGCATCACCATCGACAGCAGGCTGTTGCCGCTGCTGGTCAGATCGTCCGGGAGATCTTTCAGCGTCAGGGTATTCATTGAGGAGAAGCGGCTGGAGTTGATCATCCCCTGCAGAAACAGGACCAGCGGCAGCGCGTAATACCAGCCGGCCAGGGCGCTAAACATAAACAGCAGACTGACGGCGGCCAGGCCCAGGGTGCTGGCGACCAGCACCCGACGGTAGCCAAAGCGGTTGACCACCTGGACCACGATCCGCTTCATGCCCATGCTGCCGAGCACCATCGGGATCATCATCAGCCCGGCGTGAAAGGGGGAGAAGCCGAGGCCAATCTGCAGAAAGACCGGAGTCATAAACGGCAGCATGCCGCTGCCGATGCGTCCGGCGAAGCTGCCGCCGAGGCCGAGGGAGAAGGTGCGGTTACGAAACAGGTTGAGGCTGAACAGCGCCCGGGCGTTACCGCGGGCGTGCCACAGGTACAGCAGCAGGGCGGCGAGGCCGACGGCCACCAGCCCCGCCAGCCAGCGTGACGATATACCGAGCCCTCGCTGACCGTCCAGCGCCAGGGTCAGGGTCGCCATCCCGGCGGCCAGCAGCAGAAAGCCGGAGAGATCGAAGCGCCGGGTCTGCAGGGTGTAGTTGGGCATCAGGCAGAGGGTGGCGATGGCGCCGACGATCCCCACCGGGATATTGATGAGGAAGATCCAGTGCCAGGAGGCATACTCCACCAGCACCCCGCCCAGCGCCGGGCCGAGCAGCGGGCCAACCTGGCCCGGCAGGGTGACGAAAGTCATCGCCGCCATGTACTGATCGCGTGGGACGATCTTCATTACCGTCAGGCGACCCACCGGCACCATCATCGCGCCGCCGATCCCCTGCAGCACCCGCGCCATCACCAGCTGGTCAAGGGTGCTGGCCTGGGCGCAAAACAGCGACCCGGCGGTAAACAGCACGATGGCGGTGAAGAAGATATTGCGCACCCCGACCCTGTCGGCCAGCCAGCCGCTGGCCGGGAGCATGACCGCCACCGTCAGGACATAGGAGACGATGATCATATGCATATGCAGCGGGCTCTCCCCGAGGCTTTTGGCCATCGAGGGGAGGGCGGTGTTAACGATGGTGGTGTCCAGCGACTGCATAAAGAAGCCGAACGCCACTATCCATAGCTGCCAGCGCACGCTGGCCGGGAGGTCTGTCATGTTATTCGCTTACCGGTTGAGAGGAGTGACGCGAAAAACGCAACCGCAGACGGTCAAAGAAAAGATAGACCACCGGCGTGGTGTAGAGCGTTAACAGCTGGCTCATCACCAGACCGCCGACGATGGTGATCCCCAGCGGCTGGCGTAGCTCAGAGCCATCGCCCCCGGAGAGCACCAGCGGCAGGGCGCCGAACAGCGCCGCCAGGGTGGTCATCATAATCGGCCGGAAACGCAGCAGGCAGGCCTGGAAAATCGCCTCTTCCGGCGCCAGATTGCCGGTGCGCTGCGCCTCAAGGGCAAAATCGACCATCATGATGGCGTTTTTCTTCACGATGCCAATTAATAACATGATCCCGATAAGGGCGATTAGGCTGAACGGGGCATCGAATATCTCCAGCGCCAGCAGGGCGCCCACTCCGGCGGAGGGCAGCGTCGAGAGGATGGTCAACGGATGCACATAGCTCTCATACAGCATCCCCAGCACGATATAGACCGTGGCGATGGCCGCGAGGATCAGGATCACCTGCGCGTTCATGGTCTGCTGAAAGACCTGAGCGGTACCGGCAAAGGAGCCGCGCACGCTCGACGGCACCCCGAGCTGGGTCATCGTGCGGTTAATGGCGTCGCTGGCTTCCGACAGCGAGCGGCCGGTGGGCAGGTTAAAGGAGATAGTGGACGCCGCCGACAGCCCCTGGTGGTTCACCGACAGCGGGGCGTTGGCCGGTTGCCATTTGGCGAAATAAGCCAGCGGGATCGGCTTGCCCTCGCTGTTGATAACAAACATCTTGTCGAGGGCGCTGACGTCCTGGGTGTAGGCCGGATCCACCTTCATCACCACCTTATATTGATTGAGCGGCTGGTAGATGGTGGAGATCTGCCGCTGGCCGAAGGCGTTGTTCAGCAGGTTGTTGGCGTCCTGGACGCTGATGCCGAGGCGCGACATCGTATTCCGGTCATAGACCAGGTCCATTTCGGCGCCATTGTCCTGCTGATCCGAGTTGACGTCCGCCAGCTCAGGCAGCGCCGCCAGCGCTTTGCGGATCTTCGGCTCCCACTCGCGCAGCGCCGACAGGTCGTCGGACAGCAGGGTGTACTGATAGCTGGCGTTCGACTGCCGGCCGCCGACGCGAATATCCTGCACCGCCATCAGGAACAGGTTGGCCCCGGGCTCGTTGGCCAGCTTTTTGCGCAGCCGGTCGATCACCTGCTGCGCCGTCTCGTGGCGCTGGTCCCGTGGCTTGAGGGTGATAAACATCATCCCGCTGTTGACCCGCGAGCCACCGGTAAAGCCGGTGACGTTATCCACCGCCGGATCTTCACGAATGATCTTCATAAAGTCCTGCAGCTTGCCGCGCATCGCCTGGAAGGAGATGCTCTGGTCGGCCTGAATGCCGCCCATCAGCACCCCGGTGTCCTGCTCCGGAAAGAAGGTTTTCGGGATCGAAATGTAGAGCCAGACGCTGAGGGCGATGGTGCCGAGCACCACCAGGCCGGTCAGCCGGCTGTGCCTGAGTACCCATTTTAACGATTTCCCATAGCCGCCCTGCACGGCCACCAGCAGGCGGCCAAAGCCGCGGTTGCGCGTCGGCTGGTTGGGCTTACCGCTTTTCAGCAGCCAGCCGCACATCATCGGTGTCAGGGTGAGGGACACCGCCAGCGAGATGCCGATCGCCACCGACAGGGTGACGGCGAACTCGCGCAGCAGGCGGCCGGGCAGGCCGCCCATCAGCAGCAGCGGCAGAAACACCGCCACCAGCGACAGGCTCATCGACAGCACGGTAAAGCCGACTTCGCGGCTCCCCTGCAGCGCCGCCTGCAGAGGTTTCATCCCCGCTTCCAGATAGCGGGAGATATTCTCCAGCACCACGATAGCGTCATCCACCACGAAGCCGGTGGCGATGGTCAGAGCCATCAGCGACAGGTTATTGAGGCTGAAGCCGCACAAATACATCGCGGCGAAGGTACCGATTAAGGAAACCGGGACGGCGACGGCCGGGATCAGCGTGGCGCGCCCCGAGCGCAGGAACAGGAATACCACGAGGATCACCAGCGCCACCGATATCACCAGCGTCTGCTCCACCTCCTCCAGCGAAGCACGGATGGTCGGCGAGCGGTCCTGGGCGATCTGCAGGTCGATAGCCGCCGGAATGGTCTGCTGCAGCTCCGGCAGGCGGGCGCGGATGCTGTCCACTGTCTGGATAATATTGGCTTCCGGCAGTTTGCGGATCATCAGCAGGATCGCCGGTTTGGCGTTGGTCATCCCGGCGTTGCGCACGTCCTGCACCGAATCCGAGACGGTGGCGACATCCCCCAGTCGCACTGCGGCGCCATTCTGGTAATGGACGATCAGCGGCTGATAGTCGGCGGCGGTCTTCAGCTCATCGTTGGTCTGCACCTGCCAGCGGTGCGCGCTGTCCTCCAGCGCCCCCTGCGGTTTGCGCACGTTAGCGTCGCTGATGGCGGTGCGCACCGCGTCCAGCGACACGCCCTGGTTGAACAGCGCCTGCGGGTTGAGGTCGACGCGCACCGCCGGCAGGGAGCTGCCGCCGACGTCGACATCACCCACGCCGTCGATCTGCGCGATGGTCTGCGCCAGCTGGGTGGAGGCGAAATCATACAGCTCACCCTGGGAGTAGGTGTCCGAGGTCAGCGTCAGGATCATGATCGGCGCATCCGACGGGTTGGCTTTGCGGTAGGTCGGCCGGCTGGGCATCCCGCTCGGCAGCAGGCTTTGCGCGGCGTTGATCGCCGCCTGAACGTCGCGCGCCGCGCCGTTGATATCGCGGTCGAAGTTAAACTCAAGAATGATGCGCGTACTGCCCAGCGAACTGGAGGAGGTCATCTCATTGACCCCGGCAATCCGTCCCAGGGAGCGTTCCAGCGGGGTGGCCACCGATGAGGCCATGGTCTCCGGGGAGGCCCCCGGCAGCGAGGCGCTAACCATGATCACCGGGAAGTCCACCTGCGGCAGCGGGGCTACCGGCAGCAGCCGGAAGCCGAGAATGCCGCACAGGGTGATGGCCAGCGAGATGAGGATCGTCGCCACCGGGCGGTAAATGAAGAGGGCGAAAAACTTCACTTACGCCTCCTCTTCCTGACGCGGGAAGCGGCGCTTCAGGTGCAGCGACAGGCGGTCGAACAGCAGATAGATCACCGGGGTGGTGAACAGGGTCAGCACCTGGCTGAGCATCAGACCGCCGACCATGCCGATCCCCAGCGGACGCCGCAGCTCCGCGCCGACGCCGGTGCTCAGCATCAGCGGCAGGGCGCCGAGCAGGGCGGCGAGGGTCGTCATCAGGATCGGACGAAAACGCAGCAGGCAGGCCTGGTAGATCGCTTCCCGCGGCGGCATGCCCTGCTCGCGTTCGGCGGCCAGCGCGAAGTCGATCATCATGATGGCGTTCTTCTTCACGATGCCGATCAGCAGAATGATGCCGATGATGGCGATCACATCCAGCTCGCTGCCCGCCAGCCACAGCGCCAGTAGCGCCCCGACCCCGGCGGTGGGCAGGGTGGAGAGGATCGTGATCGGATGGATAAAGCTTTCATACAGCACCCCCAGCACGATATACATCGCCACCACCGCGGCGACCACCAGCCAGACAGTGCTGCCGAGCGCCGACTGGAAGGCCAGCGAGCTGCCCTGGAACTGGGTGCGGATATCGGTCGGGAAATCCAGCGACTGTTCGGCGGCGAGGATCGCGTCCACCGCTTCGCCCAGCGAATAGTTGTCCGGGACGTTAAACGAGATGGTGGTCACCGGGAACTGATCGAGGTGGTTCACCGACAGCGGGGTAAAACGTTGCTCCACTGTGGCGATGGCGGTCAGCGGCACGATGCCGCCGTCGCTACTGGTCAGGCGGATATTATCCAGCGCCGCCAGGCCCGGCGTCGCCTCGGTATCCTGCTCGAGCACCACGCGATACTGATTCGCCTGAGTGTAAATGGTGGAGATCAGCCGCTGGCCGAAGGCGTTGTACAGCGCGTTATCGACATCGGCCATTGAGATGCCGAGGCGGCTGGCGCTGTCGCGATCCACCTTGATATAGGCGGCCAGGCCTTTGTCCTGCCAGTCGCTGCTGACGTCGGCCAGCTGCGGCTGGGCCTGCAGGCGGCTGAGCAGCGGCGGCACCCAGGTGCTCAGCGCCTCGAGGGAGTTTGCCTGCAGGGTGAACTGGTACTGGGTGCGGCTCACCGTGGTGTCGATGGTCAGATCCTGGGTCGGCTGCAGGTAGAGCGCCACGCCCGGGACGCCGTCCACCGCCTGCTGCAGGCGGCTAATCACCGTCTGGACGCGGTCATCGCGTTCATCCAGCGGCTTGAGGTTGATCTGCAGACGGGCGCTGTTCAGCGCCGGGTTGGTGCCGTCGACGCCGACGAACGAGGTCAGGCTCTCCACGGCCGGATCCTTAAGGATAATGCTGGCCACCTGCCGCTGGCGCTCGGCCATGCTGGCGAAAGAGACCGACTGCGGCGCCTGGAGGGTGCCCTGAATAATGCCGTTATCCTGGATCGGGAAGAAGCCTTTCGGGATAAAGACCCACAGGATAATCGACAGCGCCAGGGTGCTCAGCGCGACGCCGAGCGTCAGCCACGGATGGTTCAGCACCCGGCTCAGCCAGCGGCCATAGACGGCGATCACCCGTTCGAAGAAACGCTCGCTGGCCCGGGAGAAACGGTTCTGCTTGCGCAGCGATTCGTGGCTTAACATGCGGGCACACATCATCGGCGTCAGGGTCAGGGAGACCACCGCCGAGATAAGAATAGCGACGGCAAGGGTGACGGCGAATTCGCGGAACAGGCGGCCGACGATATCGCCCATAAACAGCAGCGGGATCAGCACCGCGATCAGCGAGAAGGTAAGGGAGATAATGGTGAAGCCGATTTCCCCGGCGCCTTTCAGCGCGGCGGCCAGCGGCTTCTCGCCTTTCTCGATATAGCGCGAGATGTTCTCGATCACCACGATGGCGTCATCCACCACAAAGCCGGTGGCGATGGTCAGGGCCATTAGCGTCAGGTTATTGATCGAGAAGTCGAGGAACACCATCACCGCGAAGGTGCCCACCAGCGACAGCGGCACCGCGACGCCGGGAATAATGGTCGCCGGGACGTTGCGCAGGAACAGATAGATGATCATCACCACCAGGGCGATGGCCAGCATCAGCTCAAACTGGGTGTCGCGCACCGAGGCGCGAATGTTGGTGGTCCGGTCGGAGAGGACCTGCACCTTCACCGATTTCGGCAGGCTCTCGGTGAGCTGCGGCAGCATCTGGCGAATGCTGTCGGCGGTGTCGATGATGTTGGCCCCCGGCTGACGCTGAACGTTCATCACGATGGCCCGCTGCTGGTTGGCCCACGCCCCGAGCCAGCTGTTTTCGGCCCCTTGTTCGACGCTGGCGACATCGCCGAGACGGATCGGCGCCCCGTTCTGATAAGCGATAATCAGCCGGCGATAATCCTCAGCGGACTGCATCTGATCGTTAGCGGAAAGCGTCACCGCGCGGGCCGGGCCGTCGAGGCTGCCTTTCGCCGAGTTAACGTTGGCGCTGGTGATAGCGGTGCGCACGGTTTCGCTGGTCAGGCCGAGGGCGGCGATGGCCTGGGCGTTAAGCTTCACCCTCACCGCCGCGCGCTGGCCGCCGGCGAGGGTCACCAGACCGACGCCGGAAACCTGGGAGATCTTCTGCGCCACCCGCGTCTCCACCATGTCCTCTACCTGGGTCATCGGGATCGCGGAGGAGGTGACGGCGAGGGTCATGATCGGCGGATCCGCCGGGTTCACCTTGCTGTACACCGGTGGGTTGGGCAGATCGCTCGGCAGCAGGTTGGTGGCGGCGTTAATGGCCGCCTGCACTTCCTGCTCGGCGACGTCCAGCGGCAGGGTCAGCTGGAACTGCAGCGTGACTACCGAGGCGCCGCCAGAGCTTTGCGACGACATCTGCTTAAGGCCGGACATCTGGCCGAACTGGCGCTCCAGCGGGGCGGTGATAGCGGAGGTCACCACATCCGGGCTGGCGCCCGGATAGAGGGTAACCACCTGAATGGTCGGGTAATCGACTTCCGGTAGCGCGGAGACCGGCAGGAAGCGGTAGCCGATGATCCCGGCTAACAGGATCGCCACCATCAGCAGGGTGGTGGCGACCGGACGCATAATAAACAGCCGGGACGGGCCGCCGGTGCGGCCTGGGGGTAACACCTGCATCAGGAACGCGCTCCGTGTTTACCGCTCTGGCGTGGAGCGGGCTGCGCCTGCTCGCTGCCGCTGGCGGTGACAACTTCCACCTTCGCCCCCTCGGTCAGACGGTCAATCCCGTCGGTGACTACGCGATCCCCGGCGGAAAGCCCGGCGCTGATGACCACTTTCTGGCTGTCCTGGATGCCGGGCGTCACGCTGTGTTTGCTGACCTTGTTCTCGTCGTTCAGCACCCACACAAAATGCCCTTCGTTGCCCATCTGCAGGGCGGCGGCGGGGATCACCACCGCGTTCTCTTCGGTATCCACCAGCAGGCGGGCGTTAACGAACTGGTTGGGGAACAGCGCGTCGTCCAGATTGCTGAAGCGCGCCTTCAGCTTGATGGTCCCGGTGGTGGCATCGATCTGGTTGTCGAGACTCAGCAGCTCGCCGACGCTGATTTTCTGTTTATTGGTGCGATCCCAGGCTTCGACGCTGAGCGCTTTGCCCGCTTTCTGCGCCTGCACCACCGTGGCGATGCTGTTTTCCGGCAGGGTGAAGACCACATCGATCGGGTGCGTCTGGGTGAGAACCACAATCCCGGTGGTGTCCCCGCTGGAGATCTGGTTGCCAATATCCACCTGCTTTAAGCCGACGCGGCCGTCAATCGGCGCGGTGATGCGGGTCCAGTCGAGCTGCAGCTGGGCGCTGGCGACGGCGGCTTCATCGGCCTTTACGGTGCCAGCGGATTCCACCACCAGCGACTGCTGGGTGTCGAGCTCCTGGCGGGAGACGAGGTTGGTTTTCACCAGCTGCTGGTAACGGGCGAGATCGCGGCGGGCGTTCGCCAGGGTGGCGTTATCTTTCGCCAGCTGACCCTGCGCCTGGGCGAGGGCGACTTTAAACTGGCTGGGGTCGATCTGCGCCAGCAGGTCGCCGGCTTTGACCTGCTGTCCCTCCTGGAAGTGAAGACTCAGCAGCTGGCCGTCGACCCGGCTGCGCACGGTCACGGTATTGGCCGCCGTCACGGTACCCAGCCCGGTGAGATAGCGTGGCACCGCTTGTTCGGTCGCGGTCGCCGCCTGCACCGGCGCCAGCGCGCCGCCGAAACGGCCATGACGCGCGCCGCCCGGCCCCTGCGGGCCTTGTCCCGCTGCGGGAGCGCTGCTGCCGCTCGTGCCACGATCGTGCCAGAACCAGTAGGCGGCTCCGGCGATAATCACTACCGCCAGCGCGGCGCCCCAACGACGTATGTTACTGCCTTTCATTAGTTTACGGTCTCATCCTGAAGCGTTTCGCTGAATGATACTAGTTTAGTGAGGGAAGGGGCCTTAAAAATGGAGGAATTATGAAAAGAAGGTTGAGAAATGTCTGGATAACCGCCGCGACGCCGGGCGGTCTCGTTGGAGATTTCCGGGGTGATATCAACTTTTAGTTTAAAAAAGTAAAAAATAGTTGTATCCGGGAGGGCTTTAATTAGATTTATGCGGTGAATAAATCAGTGCATTTTCATAATAATAACATATGCACTTAAAAATCAACGTGTTAAATAATCAGGGGTCATTGCTGTGGCAAACGCAAACAAACTCACGCTCTTCATCGTCATTTTTATGCTGATGGGGATCCTCTCCGGCGCGGCTATCCATGCCTACGCGACGCCGACCACCATCTCCGCCTGGGCGGACAACATTACGCTGCTGACCGATCTGTTTCTGCGGTTGATCAAAATGGTCATCGCGCCGTTGGTGTTCAGCACCCTGACGGTCGGCATTATGCGTCTCGGCGAGACGGCGACCATTGGCCGGGTAGGCGGGAAGGCGATGGTGTGGTTCATCACCTCCTCGGTATTATCCATTCTCGTCGGGCTGGTGATCGTCACCTTCCAGCACCCGGGCGCCGGGTTAAACCTGGCGGTGCCGAAAGAGGCGGTGGATACCGGCCTGGCGGTCAGCGGCATGAGCCTGAAAGGATTCCTGTCGCACACCATCCCCACCAGCATCACCGAGGCGATGGCCAACAACGAGATCCTGCAGATTGTGGTGTTCTCGATGTTCTTTGGCATCGCCGGCGCGTCGCTGGGCGAGAAGTTTAATGCCCCGCTGGTGGCGGCCCTCAATGTGGTGTCGCACATTATGCTGAAGGTGACGGGCTACGTGATGTACGTTGCGCCGCTGGCTATCTTCGCCGCCATTTCGTCGGTGATTGCCTCCCAGGGGTTGGGGATCCTGCTCAACTACGCTTCGTTCATCGGCGGTTACTACCTGGCGGTGCTGTTGACCAGCGCGGTGCTAATTGCCGTTGGTTATATGGTGCTGAAGAAAGAGGTCTTCCGTCTGCTGAACATGCTGAAGGACCCGGTGCTGGTCGCGTTTACCACCAGCAGCTCCGAAGCGGCCTATCCGAAGACCCTTGAGCGGCTGGTGAAGTTTGGCTGCTCGCGCAATATCGTCTCGTTCGTCCTGCCCATTGGCTACTCGTTCAACCTCGTGGGCTCGATGGTCTACTGCTCCTTCGCCGCGATGTTTATCGCTCAGGCCTATAACGTACCACTGAGCTTTAGCGAGATTACGGTCATGATGCTGACCCTGATGCTGGCCTCGAAAGGCATCGCCGGGGTGCCGCGCTCGGCGCTGGTGGTGCTGGCGGCCACGATCCCCAGCTTCAATATTCCGGTTGCCGGGATCCTGCTGCTGATGGGTATCGACCATTTCCTCGACATGGGGCGCTCCGCCATCAACGTGTTGGGTAACGGCATCGCCACCGCCATGCTGTCGAAAAACGAAGGTCTGCTGACCGACGAGGAAGCACAGCCGGACTGGGAAGCCGAGAAAGCGGAAGCCTGATCCTGCCGCGCCCTTTCACAGAGGGCGCCATTCCGCACGGAAAAAAAGACCCCTGACAGGCACGTCAGGGGTAATGTGACGAAGTATCAGTTTTCCTCGTAACTAGTCTTTTTTCTTATATAAAAACGCGCGGTAACGTCTTTATACCGAGGAAGCGTCAGAGTTTAACGTTATGTTCGGCAGCGCTGGCGCTTTTTTAGCATCCTGCGGCTATTTTCGGATTCCAGACAATATCACTACGGGAATATCTTATTCTCTTCTGTTCGCTATTTGCCTACCAGCGCTCACGTAACAGATTCATAAACTGGAAAAAGTCGTGATTATTATTCAGGCTGTATTTTTCCATAATCTTATTCTTATGGTAAGCGGCGGTGCGGGGACTGACGCGCTGCAGGGCGGCGATTTTACTCATGTCCAGCCCTTCAAGAATACCGTGCACCACAGCGGTCTGCGACCGCGACAGGACACGATGCGGGCAGCTGGCGCAGCTCAGTTCCCGGCTCGTGGCGTCAGTGGCCGACGGGTCCATACAATGCTGTAGTTCGCTTTTAATGATCGCCAGCAGTTGTGGAATACTGGCCGTTTTCAGCGAGACAAAAATGACTCCTTTCAGGCAATTAATCATGAAATCGTCTTCCGGCAGCTGGTCGTAGCTGTGGAGGATAATCAGGGAGCTGCCTTTTTTTCTGTTTTTAATCAGGGTATTGCACAGATAGATTTCACCAGGGATCACTTCGCATATAATAATATCTTCGTCTGACAGGTCGTTATTGCGCCAGGAGAAACGGGCCCGCATATCGTCCCGGGAGAGATCATTAACCATGGCGACCAGCGATTCACGTACAAAGGTGTTGCGGGTATTGATGGTGACATTAATGTTTCTCATGGCGTTATTTCCTTATGCAAAACATAACGCCATGCTGTGACAAATCCTCCGGGCGTATGCGGTGTGTTGATTTTATAAACGTACCTGTAATCGTTTTTAATTATTATAAAGTGAATTATTTACGACGCGTCGAACGCTTATCGTTAAACGTAAACTTCTGCCGTCTCCTGTCTTTTAGATAGGAAATAAAACTGTATACAGAGATGCTGAAGAAAAATATGCATAGCAATAATATTAACCACGTTTGCATGGCCATCGTTTTTACCTTATTTGTGCTGCATGGTGTCAGAATTTACCGCGAACGGCTATTACGTTTTGTTATATGTTTTCCTGTCCACTGAAAATCATACGACATCATCCTGATGTGCTAGCACTATAAGAAAGTTCTTAAGCGCGTCGTCAGTCTCATTCCTCTCATTTCTCTCAGAAAATGAGAAAAATTAACACTTGCGAGTTATTCACCCACCGCGCAGCGGCCAGATCGCGCTTTCGATCAGGAAATAAACGCCAGTCCTTTGCCAAAGATCGCTCGTACGGGCAGGTGGATCCCTTGCTGGCGCGCCTTATGGCGCAGGCGGCTAATCACCACGTCGATGCGGTGCAGGTCAGGCTCGCTGTCGTGGGAAAACAGGCAGGCATGGAGGTCCAGCTTGCTGCACACCTCGTTGCGATTGCGCATTAACAGCTCCACCAGACGGTACTCCTGCTGGGTTAACTCCAGCGTCCGGGCATCGGGAGAAATCAGTTTATCCTCATGCAGACGCCACAGTCCGGTGGCGGCGGATGACGCGGTGCCGGGCGCCTCCGATGGAAGGGCGGCGGGTCGATCCTGCTGCAGGCGGGCGCCAAGGGCGGTGAGGGTCTCCGCAAGGTGGGCGAAGTTAACCGGCTTAATCAGGTAAGCATCGGCCCCAAGACTGAGCGCCTGCAGTTTATCCTGCTGCTGGCCGCGGGCGCTGACCACCACCAGACCGTAATGCCCCAGCTCATGCAGGTAGCTCAGCACGCTGAAGCCATCTTCCCCGGGCAGGCCGATATCAATCAGCACGATGTCCACCGGATGGCTATGCAGTTGTCGCCAGAAGGCTTCGGCGCTGCGCGAGCCCCACACCTCGAAGCCGCGATAGCCCAGCCAGGCCAGCAGTTCATCCAGCAGATCGGCGTTATCTTCAATTATCGCCAGCCGTAAAGCCATACGTCGTTCTCCTCTTAAGCAACCGTGGGGAGGGTGAGAATAAAGGTGCAGCCGTCCGGGCCATGCTCGGCCAGCCACAGTTTGCCATCATGAGCCTGCACGATCTGACGCGCAACATACAGTCCGAGACCGGTGCCGCCCGGCACCGGCGACGTGTGCTCGCCGCGACGATAGCGCTCAAAGATCAGTTCCGCTTGCCCGCCGGGCAGGCCCGGGCCGTGGTCGCGAATGCGCAGCTCGGTATGCCCGGCTTCGGAGCGGATATCGATGGCGATTTCACCGGGGGGCGAATACTTCACCGCGTTATCCAGCAGATTGGCGATGGCGATGCACAGCAGGCCGGCATCGGCCTGCAGTTGCGGGCTTTCCACCGCGCCGTGATGGCGGATGTTCAGGTAATGGTCGTGGGAGATGGCCACCACCGAGGCGGCCATGTTGATCACCGACAGCAGGGCGATCTGCTGGCGATCGACGTGCAGGTCGTGTGAGGCGAGCCGGGCGTCGGCAAGGCAGTTATCGGTGAGCTGCACCAGACGGGTGGCGGCGCGCCCGATGCGATCGAAGCGCGCTTCCTGGCTGGCCGAGGCGGCCGAGAGGCGGAGATTTTCCAGCGCTGCCTGGATCACCGCCAGCGGCGTGCGGAATTCGTGCGCTACCATGCCCATAAACTGTCGCTGATGGAAGCTGGCTTCACGCTCAATCTGCAGCTCACGCGCCAGGCGCTGCTTCTGCTCCAGCTGGCGGTTTTCAGCGCGCACCCGCAGGATGGCAATGATCAGCACCGTAATGATGTGGACGATCAGCGCATACTGCCAGAGGGAATAGATCGCCATATGGAACGGGATTATCCCGTGGATCGACAACTGCACCAGCACCGCGGCGGCGACGTAGAACGGCGGCAGCAGACCCAGCAGCAGAGTGTTACGGTCGATGGCTTTTTTGCGCCACAGCCACCAGGAGGTGAACAGCAGCACCGGGGTGATAATGATGAAGATCACCCCTTCAATCTGCATCGCGAAGCCGTAAAACCCGAGCGGAATACTGACCTGCAGCACCAGGTTGAGGACCACCGCGGCGATCAGTAGTTGATGAAGCCGCGGCATATTCTTCTTCAAATCAAAAATCTCGCTGTGCAGCCAGAGGGCGGTGGCATAGCTGAACAGGGAGAGGCTGCTGATCATAAAGTCCTGGAACGGCAGCGCCGCGTGGCCGAAAAACCACTCCGGGAAGCCGTGCAGGGCGGCCACCAGCGGATAATTGAGCGAGAAAAGACAGATGCCCCACAGCAGACGCCGGCGCAGGGCTAGCGCCAGCCACAGCGCCACGCCGCTGGCGACGGCGGCCAGGCCGAAGTAGAAGCTCCAGAAAGCGGTGTCGGCGGTCGCCCGCCGCACAAATTCCTGCGGCGAAGAGAGCGAGGCCAGCAGGATCAGGGTGCTGGTGCTGTGCAGGCGAAAGACCACCTCATAGCCAGCGGCGGTTGGCGGCGGGGGGATAATCAGCACGCTTTCCCGGTAGTGCAGGTCGCTCTCGCGGGCGACGTCGCGGTCGCCAAAGGTGCGCTGTTCCCAGGGGGCATCGCTGCCCAGAGGTCGGTAGTAAATGGTCAGATGGTCGACAAAAGAGGGGCCCAGCTGCAGCCAGCGAGGCTCCCCGGCAAACCACGTTCCCGGCAGCTCGCTGCGCAGCCACCAGGTTTTTCGCGAATAACCAAAGGAGGGGATCTGCCGGGTGGTGGCGAGCTGGTCTGTGGGCAGGGCGGCGAAGCGATCGATGGTCATCTGGCCGCTGGCGTCTGCGTACCACTGGACCGGAATATCAATGCCCACCTGGCGCGTCGCCGCCTGCGCCTGTGGGGCGACCAGCAGCAAGAATAATCCACAGCTGAGCAGCCAGCCTGCCAGGAACTGCGGCCGGCAACGCCGGACCGCTGCGAAGATCGCAGACACCCTTTTCAATCACGCCCCCTTGCGGCATGCCAACGATACAAACCGCAGACATCTGGCTACGGTATGGATAATACGCCCCCTGAAATGGGGAAGAGTGGACAGGCCTGTCCGGACGAACAGGCCATTTTGCGTGGGAGACCAGGAATATTCCAGTGTAATCTGCATCGGCAGGATCAGGACAGACCTGCTGCGCGGCGGCGGTGGGCTGGGGTTAGCGGAAAACCACCTGCGCCCAGCGGGCCAGCCCGGCGGTTACCGAGCCAAAATCATCGCCACCGGCCAGCGGAATACCCGGCAGCTGGGCGGTCAGCGCCTTTTTGATCAGCGGCGAGCGGGCGCTGCCGCCGGTAAGATAGATCACATCCGGGGTGGTCTGGCTGCTGTCGAGCGCGAGCTGCACCTGTTCCATAATGCGGGTCAACGGTTGATCCAGCGCGGCTTCCAGACCCTGCTGGGCGATGGCGGTGGCCAGCTCGTCCTGAATAAACGGCAGCGCGGTTTCGACGCTGGCGGCGCTGGAGAGGGCGATTTTGCTCTCTTCGGCGCTGCGCACCAGACGATAGCTGAGACGCTGGCGCCAGACCTTCAGCAGCAGAGCCACCTTGTCGGCATCCCGGGCGCTGCGCAGCAGATCGTTAAGCAGACGGCCGTTGGCGGTGCTGTAGAAATCGCTCTGCGCCGGCACGTCGTTGATGGCCACCGCGTTCCACCACGGGAGGATCGGCAGCGCAGTGCCTTTCTCCGTTTCGCCGCCCATACCGAGGAGGGGCATCAGGCATTTGAAGGCCAGGGCAATGTCGAGGTCGTTGCCGCCGATGCGGCAGCCGCTGTGGCCGAGCAGGCTCTGCTGGCGGTCGGCGCGCTCCCGCCACTGCGGGCCCATCAATAGCAAGGAACAGTCGGTGGTCCCACCGCCGATATCGACGACCAGCACCCGCTTTTCTTCATTGAGGGTGGCTTCGAAATCGAGCCCGGCGGCAACCGGTTCAAACTGGAAGACCACATCGTGGAAACCGGCGCGGAGAGCCGCCCGCTCAAGGATCCCCTGCGCCTGGGCGTTCGCGTCGTCGCCGCCGAGGCCCTGGAAGTTAATCGGTCGGCCAATCACCGCCTGGTCGATCTGCTCGGGCAGCTGGCTCTCAGTCTGCAGTTTGATGTGCAGCATCATGGCGCAGACCAGGTCTTCAAACAGGGCCACCTGCTGCGGCTTCAGCCCGCTGGCGCCGAGGAAGGATTTTGGCGATTTAACGAAGTAGACCTCTTCCGGATCTTCAACATACTGATGCAGCGAGGCGAGACCGAACTGCACGCTGTTGCGCAGCACCTCGATGTCTTCGTCGCGGTTGGCGGCAATGGCCCGGCGCAGCAGCGCCTGGTTTTCATCGCTGTGGGTGGGGACGTCATGATGGCGATAGAGCCACTCGCTGACCGCTTCGCGCGTTGGCGCGCAGAGCATTGAGGGCAGCAGCGCGCTGCCGTTTTCCAGTGTCAACAGCTGAGGGGTGTTTTCCCGCATCACGGCCACCGAACAGTTGGCGGTGCCGTAGTCAAAACCAATAAACATCGTCTGCAAAATCCCCATGCCGTTGAAGAAGGGGGGCGACTTTAGCGGATCGTCGCCATGGCGACAACTGGAATTTAAAAGCAAGGCGCTGACGGTCAAGGGCGACTATCATTGAAACGCTATATAAAGGAGAGCTTATGGTGCTGTTACCCTGGACCCCGCCTTACGACTGGGCGTGGATGGTTGGTTTTTTGCAGGCGCGTGCCGTCGCCGGCGTCGAGCGCTTTGATGAAGGAGGCTATAGTCGCAGCTTTGGCGTTGAAGGGCATCGCGGGCTGATTCATCTGGCACCGGACGAGGAGGCGCAGGGCCTGCGGGTGACCCTCTCCCCGGGGCTGCAACCGGTGGCGGAGATCTGCTATGCGCGAATTGGCCAGCTGTTTGATTTAGCCTGCGACCCGCGGCAGGTCGCCGGGGCGTTGGGCTCTCTGGCCGAGGCGCGGCCGGGACTGCGCCTGCCGGGGGCGCTGGATGCCTTCGAACAGGCGGTGCGGGCGGTGCTGGGCCAGCTGGTGAGCGTGGCGATGGCCGCCCGGCTCACTGCCAAAGTGGCGGCTGGCTGGGGCGAACCGCTGGCGGAGGCGCCCTGCTATGTGTTGTTCCCGACGCCAGAGGCGCTGTCCCGGGCCGACCCGCAGGCGCTGAAGGCGCTGGGAATGCCGCTTCGGCGCGCGGAGGCGCTGATCCACCTCGCCCGGGCGGCGCTCAGCGGCGAGCTGCCCCTGACGGCGCCAGCGGACATCGACGCCGGGCTGCGTCAACTGCAGAGCCTGCCCGGGATTGGCCGCTGGACGGCAAACTACTTTGCTCTGCGCGGCTGGCAGGCGAAAGATATCTTTTTGCCGGATGATTACCTGATTAAACAGCGCTTTCCGGGAATGACCCCGGCCGCCATCGCTCGCTATGCCCATCGCTGGCAGCCGATGCGATCGTATGCGCTGTTGCATATCTGGTATACCGATGACTGGATCCCGGCGGCGGAATAGCCGTCCGGGGCGCATACCACTGGTATCGGGACGCTGAAATCCCTATAATTGCCGCGTTTGGCGGTCCGCCGCCACCCTCCATCTCTATCCAGGTTAATCAGGTCGCAAAAATTTATGACTGATATGTCCCATCAGTGCGTCATTGTAGGTATCGCCGGCGCATCGGCTTCTGGCAAAAGTCTTATTGCCAGTACTCTCTATCGCGAATTGCGTGAACAAGTTGGCGACGAACATATTGGCGTCATTCCGGAAGACAGCTATTACAAAGATCAAAGTCATCTGTCGATGGAAGAGCGCGTCAAAACCAACTATGACCACCCGAGCTCAATGGACCACAGTCTGTTGTTCCAGCACCTGCAGATGCTGAAAAGCGGCCAGCCGATTGAACTGCCGGTCTATAGCTACGTCGAGCATACCCGCACGCCGAACACCATTCACGTCGAGCCGAAGAAGGTGATCATTCTTGAAGGGATCCTGCTGCTGACCGACGCGCGCCTGCGTAACGAGCTTAACTTCTCTATTTTCGTCGACACCCCGCTCGATATTTGCCTGATGCGCCGTATTAAGCGCGACGTTAACGAGCGCGGCCGCTCCATGGACTCGGTGATGGCCCAGTACCAGAAGACTGTGCGCCCGATGTTCCTGCAGTTTATTGAACCGTCGAAGCAGTATGCCGACATCATCGTGCCGCGCGGCGGCAAAAACCGCATCGCGATTGATATTCTGAAGGCCAAAATCAGTCAGTTCTTTGAATAACCTGGCCGAATTGTGTAACGTGCAAAGAGTAGCCCTGTTGCCCTCTCCGCCGCGAAGCGTGCGGGAAGCAGCCTTATAAGGAGAAAGCCCATGCGTCTGTGTGACCGAGATATCGAAGCCTGGTTGGATGAAGGGCGACTCGCCATCAATCCGCGCCCACCCGTTGAGCGTATTAATGGCGCGACGGTTGATGTACGGCTGGGTAATAAATTCCGCACCTTCCGCGGCCACACGGCGCCGTTTATCGATTTAAGCGGTCCGAAGGCCGAGGTCAGCGCCGCGCTGGACCGCGTGATGAGCGAAGAGATTGTCCTGCCGGAAGGGGAGGCCTTTTTCCTGCATCCGGGCGAACTGGCGCTGGCGGTGACCTATGAGTCAGTCACCCTGCCTGCCGATCTGGTGGGCTGGCTGGACGGACGCTCCTCACTGGCGCGGCTGGGGCTGATGGTGCACGTTACCGCGCACCGCATCGACCCGGGCTGGTCCGGCTGCATCGTGCTTGAGTTCTACAACTCCGGCAAACTGCCGCTGGCGCTGCGCCCGGGAATGCCTATCGGCGCGCTGAGCTTTGAGCCATTATCGGGCCCGGCGGCCCGGCCGTATAACCGCCGTGAAGACGCCAAATATCGCGACCAGCAGGGCGCGGTGGCGAGCCGAATCGACAAGGATTGATAACGTCAACGGGGTGTTGCTGAGGGTGCCATGAGACGAATACTGACAACGCTGATGATCCTGCTGGCGGTCATTGTCGCCGGGCTTACCTCGTTGGTATTGCTGGTCAATCCCAACGATTTTCGCGCCTATATGGTGCATGAGGTGGCAGAGCGCAGCGGTTATCAGCTTGAACTCGATGGCCCGCTGCGCTGGCACGTCTGGCCGCAGCTCAGCATTCTTAGCGGACGCATGACGCTGACCGCCCGGGGCGCCGAAGAGCCGGTGATCCGCGCCGACAACATGCGCCTCGACGTGGCGCTGCTGCCGTTGCTGTCGCACCAGCTGCAGGTGAAGCAGGTGATGCTCAAGGGGGCGGTGATCCAGCTGACCCCGAAAACCGAAGCGGTTCGCGATAGCGCTGCGCCGGTGGTGCCGCATGACAACACCCTGCCGCAGGCTCCGGAGGACCGCGGGTGGTCCTACGACGTGCGCCAGCTGCAGGTGGCCGACAGCGTGCTCTTCTTCCAGCATGAGAACGGCGAGCAGGTCACTGTGCGTGATATCCGCCTGCAAATGGAGCAGGATGAGAATCACCGGGCCACCGTCGACTTCTCCGGCCGGATCAACCGCGACCAGCGCGACCTGGCGCTGAGCTTCTCCGCTACCGTGCAGGGCGGCGACTATCCCCACTCCTTAAAAGCCGACTTTAGCCAGCTAAGCTGGCAGCTGCGCGGCGCCGAGCTGCCCCCTGATGGCATTAATGGCCAGGGCAGTCTGCAGGCCAGCTGGCAGGAAGATGGCAAAACTCTGCGCTTTGACAACCTGAATCTGATGGCCAGCGGCAGTACCCTTACCGGCAACGGCAGCGTGGTGCTGGGGGATCGCCCGGACTGGTCGCTGGATCTCCACGCGACCACCCTGAATCTCGACAGCCTGCTGGCGCCCTCCTCGCCAGCGACCGACAGCAGCGCCAGCCAGCAGGGCCAGAGCCAGACGCGACCGCTGCGTCCGGTGATCGCCGACAGCGATGAGCGCGAAGATTACCAGAGCCTGCGCGGCTTTAACGGCCGGATGGCCCTGAGCGCCGACCAGTTGCAGTGGCGCGGCCTGAACTTCACCCAGGTGCAGAGCGAAATCAGCAACCAGCAGGGGCTGCTGACGGTCAGCAAAATGCAGGGCAACCTCGACGGCGGGCAGCTCTCTCTCCCCGGCACTCTGGATGCCCGTGGCGACACGCCGCAGGCGACGTTCCAGCCGGCGCTGCAGAATGTGGAGATCGGTTCGCTGATCAAAGCCTTTAACTATTCATTAAACCTGACCGGCAAGCTGTCGCTGACCGGCGAGTTTTCCGGAACGCGCATTGACGCGGATGATTTTCGCCGTCACTGGCAGGGGCAGGCTCAGCTGCAGATGGCCGATACCCGTACCGAGGGGCTGAACTTCCAGCAACTGGTGCAGCAGGCCGTGGAGCGCAGCACCAACGTGCGGGCGCAGGAGAATTACGACAATGCCACCCGCCTGGATTCTGTTAGCAGCCAGCTGACGCTGGATAACGGGGTGGTGACGCTGAACCGCCTGCAGGGGCAGTCCGACGTGATGGCGATGACCGGCGAAGGTCAGCTTGATCTGCAGAAGGAGAACTGCGATATGCGCTTTAACGTGCGCGTGCTCGGCGGCTGGAAAGGGGAGGGCAAACTTATCGACCGCCTGAAACAGACCGCCATCCCGCTGCGCATCTACGGCGACTGGCAGTCGCTGAGCTACAGTCTGCAGGTTGATCAGATCCTGCGCAAACAGCTACAGGATGAAGCGAAGCAGCGTCTCAACGACTGGGTTGAGCGTAATAAAGGCAGCAAAGAGAGCAAAGACGCCAAAAAGCTGCTCGATAAGCTGTAATCTCCACCACCGCGGCCCGGACCTTCCGGGCTGTGAGATTGTCGTCAGAGGGTGTGCCACGTTGATGCCGGGTGGCGGCTGCGCCTGACCCGGCCTACGATATGCGCAATATCATCAGCTTGATTCGCTATCCATGTAGGCCTGATAAGCGCAGCGCCATCAGGCATGGGTTTGATTATCCATCCCACCGCCCGGGATACCCCGGGCCGTTTTATGCCTGACGATTACACCTCATAATCCAGCTCATCCTGCTTTGCCGGCGGGACGATCTGCACCTTCTGCACCCGATGGCTGTCGACCTGCAGCGTGCGCAGGGTATAGCCATCAATCTCAATGGTTTCTCCCACCTGCGGCACATGCTGCAGATACTCCATCAGCAGACCGGCGACGGTGTGGTACTCCCGTTTATCATCCAGCGGCAGCGGAACGTACTGCACCAGGTCCTCCAGCGGCATATGGCCGTTAACCGTCCACGAACCGTCCTGATGATGCTGAATATCGTGCCGGGCGTCGATCTCCTCCACCTCGTTGGGCAGATTACCGGCGATAGTCTCCATCACGTCGCTCAGGGTCACAATCCCCTCGACGGAACCAAACTCATCGACCACAAAGGCGAAGTGGGTGCGGGCCTGACGGAACTGCTCAAGCGCGGAGAGGAGCGGTAACCCCTCCGGAAAGACCAACGGCTGCCGCACCAGCACCTGCAGATCCAGCGGCTCCTGGCGCAGGGACTGCTGGAGCAGGTCAATAACATGAACCACCCCCAGCAGGTCTTCATTATCTTTCCCGCCGGTCACCACCAGCCGGGTGTGCTGATTTTTCTCCACCAGGCTGCGGATCTCTTCCTCCGGCGCGCTGAGGTTGATGCGCTCGATATCATGGCGTGACGTCATAATACTGCTGACGCTGCGCTGATTAAGGTTCAGCACCCGCTCAATCATCAACCGTTCCTGCGGATTAAACAAAGGATGATGGTCCTGATCGGCCACCAGCGACGCCGTGTCAGCATCCAGTTCAGCTTTTTCCTTCTGGCCGCTCAGCAGGTTCATCACCGCCTCGGTGGTGCGCTGACGCAGCGTCATATTGGCCGACAGGAAGCGACGGCGGTTAAACAGCGCCAGCTGATTAAGGGCTTCAATCATGACCGAGAAGCCAATCGCCGCGTACAGATAGCCTTTCGGAATAATAAAGCTGAAGCCTTCAGCAATCAGGCTGAAGCCGATCATCAGCAGGAAGCTCAGACAGAGGATGACAATGGTCGGGTGGCTGTTAACGAAGCGCGTCAGGGCCTTGCTGGCCATCAGCATCAGGCTGATGGCGATGATCACCGCGGCCATCATCACCGCCAGGTGGTCGACCATGCCGACGGCAGTGATCACCGAGTCGAGCGAAAAGATGGCGTCGAGCACCACGATCTGCGCCACCACGGCCCAGAATTTCGCCCCTCTGCGCTGGGTGGGATTATCGCTGTCCTTCCCCTCCAGCCGTTCGTTGAGTTCGACGGTGGCTTTAAACAGCAGGAATAAGCCGCCGAACAGCATAATTAAATCGCGGGCGCTGAAGCTGAAGTCGTGAAAAACAATCAGCGGTTTGGTCAGGGTCACCAGCCAGGAGATAGAGGCCAGTAGCAGCAGACGCATGACCATCGCCAGCAGCAGACCGGTGATACGAGCGCGGTCGCGCTGGGCGGGCGGCAGCTTTTCGGCGAGGATAGCGATGAAAACCAGGTTATCGATACCCAACACCAGTTCGATAACCACCAGCGTGACGAGACCTGCCCAGATTGACGGATCGGCAATCCATTCCATATGTATTAAAACCTGTACGACTGCGGTATGTGTTACCACGATCATGGATAAGATGAGTCTAAAATGCAATAACGACGCGGATATCACTCCGCCAGGGGTGGATATATTTCCAGCAAATTAAGAGAACAGAAAAGAATTATGTTCCAGAAAAGATCAGCGGAAAAATAACAATATGGCGGAACGCGCTGGAATAAGCTTGCTGATATCAGAACCATAACCCGCTGTGTTCTGCCCGGCGCAAAAGCGCGGGCAGTCCCGTCGTTCTCCACGGTAGGCACCCTTCCTCATCCCCGGGTGAAGTGCGAAGCCCGCTCACAAAATCGGCATAATTCACATCATGAAGTGAGCGCAGAATAGCGCCGATCGCAGTTCTCTGCCGTGGTTTACGGTTATTATCCTGCCATATCTGGCTGTTTGTGCTGAAATATATTGCCTGGTGAAATTAATTATCTATATCTATTCTTTCCGCACACATGGGCGCCGCAGTCTGCAGCTGGCAGGGGCTGCGTACCAAAGGCCGCGATGTATGGGCCTTGCGGCGACATCGTGCTGTGCAGGGAAGCGGGCCGCTGAATATCCTGATGGAGAATAAGATTATTCTCACTTCAAACTGTTGGTAAAAGGAAGTTGTGTGTATTCTTTTAGGTGACAGTGAATTTAAGAATTTGGCGGGCAGATGCCCGGGCAGTATCCGTGTATTATCAGTTCCAATGGATTTGTGACATGTACAATTTTGCAAAACTGCGTGTTTTGCAACCAAACAGGTGAAGATGAATATGGCGAATTTGAAAGCGGTTATTCCGGTCGCAGGACTAGGCATGCATATGCTGCCGGCCACAAAGGCAATTCCTAAGGAGATGCTGCCGATCGTTGATAAGCCAATGATTCAGTACATTGTTGACGAAATCGTCGCCGCCGGGATCAAAGAGATTGTCCTGGTGACGCACTCCTCGAAGAATGCAGTGGAAAACCACTTTGATACCTCCTACGAGCTGGAAGCCCTGCTTGAGCAGCGCGTGAAGCGCCAGCTGCTGGCAGAAGTCCAGGCCATTTGCCCGCCCGGCGTAACCATCATGAACGTGCGCCAGGCACAGCCGCTGGGTCTGGGCCACTCCATCCTCTGCGCCCGCCCGGTAGTCGGGGACAACCCGTTTGTGGTGGTGCTGCCGGATATCATTCTCGACGGCGGCACCGCGGACCCGCTGCGCTATAACCTCGCCGCCATGGTCGCTCGCTTTAACGAGACCGGCCGCAGCCAGGTGCTGGCGAAACGCATGCCAGGGGATCTCTCCGAATACTCCGTTATCCAGACCAAAGAGCCAATGGTGGCCGAAGGGCAGGTGGCGCGTATTGTCGAGTTCATTGAAAAACCGGACGAACCGCAGACCCTGGACTCTGACCTGATGGCAGTGGGCCGCTACGTGCTGTCGGCAGATATCTGGGCTGAACTGGAGCGTACCGAGCCAGGCGCCTGGGGCCGTATCCAGCTGACCGATGCCATTGCCGAACTGGCGAAGAAGCAGTCCGTTGACGCGATGCTGATGACCGGCGAAAGCTATGATTGCGGTAAGAAAATGGGCTACATGCAGGCCTTCGTCACCTACGGAATGCGTAACCTGAAAGAAGGCGCCAAATTCCGCGAAAGCATTAAAAAACTGCTGGCCTGAGCGCCGGCGAAAGGGGGGCGGCAGGGCAGGGGTATTTTGCCACGCCGCTCATAACGTTATGCAGAAATTATTCATAACGTGAATGTTATAACGATTGTAAAGAAACGTATGGCTTCGGAGACTTCTGGTAGTTTGTCTCTGGCCTCTGTGGTGCAATGGTCGGAGTAGCGGCAATAATGCTTTGTGAATAGTCACTTAGTGCGACAATTCCTAAAGCGCAGGGAAAGCGGTCAACGTCAGCCAAAAATAAAACTTGACTGCGATCATGTTTCCGCTTTAAACATCTCACTTGCATGCATAAAAATGTGAAATGAATTGGCATGCGAGCTGGTACAGACATTACGGATAATCCCTGAGCACGGCAGTGGACATCATCGAAGGATCACAGGTATATGAACTGGCAACTCATCTCATTTTTTGGCGATAGCACCGTTTTGCTGCCCAGCGCAGCGGCGCTGTTTATTGTCCTGATGCTGCGTAAAACGTCGCGGTTGCTGGCGTGGCAGTGGAGTTTGCTGTTCGGCATCACCGGCGCCATCGTCTGCGCCTCCAAACTGGCCTTTATGGGCTGGGGGCTGGGTATTCGCGAGCTGGATTATACCGGCTTCAGCGGCCACTCAGCGCTCTCCGCGGCCTTCTGGCCTATCTTCCTGTGGCTGCTTAGCGCTCGTTTTTCCGCGGGCTTGCAAAAAGCAGCCGTCGCCACCGGCTATATTCTGGCCGCTGTGGTGGGTTATTCACGGCTGGTCATCCATGCGCATTCCGTCTCAGAAGTGATCGCTGGCCTGCTGCTCGGCGCTGCTGGCAGCGCTTTGTTCCTGTTGCTGCAAAAACGTACCACCCATTCGGAAAGCCTGAGTATTTCCTGGGGCGGCGTCGCGTGCCTGGTGATGGTCCCGCTTATCCTGTTGCATAGCGGCAATAAAGCGCCGACTCAGTCCCTGCTGGGGCAAATTGCCACCGCAGTAGGGCCGCTGGATAAACCCTTTACGCGTACCGATCTGCATAAGCAGGCCTGGTAATTGCCATTTGTTTTACAGGGGAAATTAAGTTTTCGCCGGTTAATTAGACAAATAAGAAAATAATCTACTATATGCCAGTCAATTGATAATTCATATTTATGAAATAATGCAGTGCTACTACATTGTAATTGTCAATTTGCGTGGATATAGCCGTGGTCAGACGTTTCTTAAATGCGTTCAGAAAGCACCTGTTCCACGTTGGATGAATAATCCTGCATCGAGAAACTATTAGAAATTGTAGTTGACTGTCGCGTCATCATCTGATTTTGGAATGACGTAAGTATGATGGAAAAGATCTTTTTTTACAAAGAGTTATCTGTGCCTAGGCCAGCATGACGCCCCCAGACAGATGTTTGATAGTTGAGAGCAATAAATAATCTTTATTGGCGAGCCGCTTATTTTTCGCCAATAAAACAGCGGATGGGATTAATTGGCAGATATTCGGCAGCAAGACTCCCAATTGTGACCGAAATCCCGTAGACTTAACGCCGCAAAAAATAAAGGCCTGACCAATTTATCACCCACAGGCCGATTAAATACACCGTTCAGGTAGTCAGTGCGCTGGTAGCTGTTAAGCCAGGGGCGGTAGCGTCGCTGAAACCACCTGTTGCCGCACAAAATACCTTCTCTGAACGGCTATAAAAATCGATGCACTTTGGGTGATTAACGCCATAAGATATCTATCATGCTCATCAGATATCCTCATAAAGGGGTCAGGAGCGGCTGCTGATATCGCCTGTACACCAACTTTCCCGTCTCATCGATAGCCTGTACGGTAAAATTCGCCTACATTGTGAGCTGGGTGGATGTGATAAGGGTGACAAGCAGCTTAGGGTAACTGTACTTGCCTCGCCGGTGTTGCACAGTGAAGTCAGCTGGTGCCGCGAGCGCTTTCTATCTTGGTATTCCCCTCATTCTCATTGAGATACGACAGCGGGGCTGAAAATGGATCTTGTACAATGATAAAAATTGCGCGCATTGCCGTGACGCTGGGCTTGCTTTCCTCACTGGGAGCCCAGGCTTACGCGGCAGGGTTAGTAGTAAATGATAACGATCTGCGAAACGACCTTGCCTGGCTTTCCGATCGCGGGGTCATCCATTTGAGCCTGTCGACCTGGCCGCTTAGCCAGGAAGAGATCGCAAGGGCGCTAAAAAAAGCTAAACCGTCCTATTCTTCTGAGCAAGTCGTGCTGGCCCGTATCAACCAGCGGCTGTCCGCTTTAAAAGCCGATTTCAGGGTCACCGGCTACACCTCAACCGACCAGCCGGGCACTCCGCAGGGGTTTGGCCAGACGCAGCCGGCGGATAATTCTCTGGGCCTGGCATTCAACAACAGCGGCGAGTGGTGGGATGTCCATCTGCAGGGCAATGTCGAAGGGGGAGAGCGGATCAGCAACGGCTCGCGCTTCAACGCCAACGGCGCCTACGGTGCGGTGAAGTTCTGGAACCAGTGGCTCTCCTTTGGCCAGGTACCGCAGTGGTGGGGGCCGGGGTATGAAGGTAGCCTGATCCGCGGAGATGCGATGCGGCCGATGACCGGCTTCCTGATGCAGCGGGCAGAGCAGGCGGCGCCAGAGACCTGGTGGTTACGCTGGGTGGGGCCATGGCAGTACCAAATCTCTGCCAGCCAGATGAATCAATATACTGCGGTGCCGCACACTAAAATTATCGGCGGGCGCTTTACCTTTACGCCGTTCCAGTCACTGGAATTAGGTGCATCGCGCATTATGCAGTGGGGCGGGGAAGGTCGACCGCAATCATTCAGCAGTTTCTGGGATGGTTTTACTGGAAAAGACAATACCGGGACAGATAACGAACCGGGTAACCAGCTGGCAGGGTTTGACTTTAAGTTCAAACTCGAACCAACCCTTGGCTGGCCGGTGAGTTTCTACGGCCAGATGATCGGTGAGGATGAGGCTGGTTTCCTACCATCGGCGAATATGTTCCTCGGCGGGGTTGAAGGTCATCACGGCTGGGGTAAGGATGCGGTTAACTGGTACCTGGAAGCGCATGATACGCGTACCAATATGAGCCGAACCAATTACAGCTATAACCATCATATCTATAAGGGTGGCTACTATCAGCAGGGCTATCCATTGGGGGATGCGATGGGCGGGGATGGTCAACTCGTTGCCGGTAAGGTAGAGATTATTACGGAGGATAACCAGCGCTGGAGCACGCGTTTGGTATACGCAAAGGTTAACCCGGAGGATCAGTCGATCAATAAAGCGTTCCCTCATGCGGATACCTTGAAAGGTGTACAGCTAGGCTGGAGCGGGGATGTTTATCAGTCAGTTCGCTTGAATACTTCACTGTGGTACACCAACGCTAACAACAGCGATAGCGACGACGTTGGGGCCAGCGCAGGGATAGAAATACCGTTTAGTTTATAAGGCTGAATGCTGAAAACAGGGGAGGGAGGGTGGTAGCGCTGCAGGACGCAGTCAGCTTATATCTCTCCACAAGCCGGCAGGGAATTAACGGCGATGACAGCTGCTCAGGAATTGGCAAATTTTGATTTACTGATGATGTGACATTATGAAGAAAAAAATTGTTAGATTTTCGGCATTAGCGTTAGCGATTGGATTTTTATCGGGCTGTACTCTTATTCCGGGTCAGGGATTGAATAGTCTGCGGAAGAATGTAGTTGAGCTGCCTGATAGCGACTACGATCTGGATAAGCTGGTCAATGTATACCCCATGACGCCGGGGCTTATCGATCAACTTCGCCCGGAAACCGTGCTCGCTCGTCCAAACCCACAGCTGGATAATTTACTACGCAGTTATGAATATCGCATTGGGGTTGGCGACGTATTAATGGTTACCGTTTGGGATCACCCGGAGCTGACAACACCTGCTGGTCAGTACCGTAGCGCAAGTGATACCGGTAACTGGGTTAATTCAGATGGCACTATTTTCTATCCTTATATCGGTAAAGTACAGGTGGCGGGGAAAACCTTGAGCCAGGTTCGCCAGGACATAGCAAGCCGTTTGACCACTTATATTGAAAGTCCGCAAGTGGATGTTAGCGTGGCTGCATTTCGTTCGCAAAAAGCATATGTAACGGGTGAGGTCGCTAAATCGGGACAACAGGCGATAACTAATATTCCGCTCACTATTATGGATGCTATTAATGCCGCTGGAGGATTATCAGAAAATGCTGACTGGCGCAATGTGGTGCTAACGCATAATGGTAAGGACACCAAAATCTCGCTATATGCCCTTATGCAGAAAGGTGATTTGACAGAAAACCGCTTGCTGTATCCAGGGGACATTCTGTTTGTCCCTCGCAATGATGATCTTAAAGTTTTCGTGATGGGTGAAGTTGGTAAACAAAGCACGATGAAAATGGATCGCAGCGGGATGACCCTGGCAGAAGCATTAGGTAATGCGGAAGGTATGTCGCAAGCATTCAGTGACGCAACAGGTGTATTCGTAATTCGACAGTTGAAAGGTGATAAACAGGGGAAAATTGCTAATATTTATCAGCTTAATGCACAAGATGCTTCTGCAATGGTGTTAGGTACGGAATTCCAGTTGCAGCCATATGATATTGTATATGTCACAACTGCGCCTTTGGTTCGTTGGAATCGGGTAATTTCACAGTTAGTGCCGACTATCACAGGTGTTCATGATATGACTGAAACAGTACGTTATATCAAAAGGTGGCCAAATTAATGTTTAATTCAATATTAGTTATATGTACAGGAAATATATGTCGCTCACCAATTGGTGAGAGATTATTACAGGATTTATTACCGCAAAAAAAAATTGACTCAGCGGGTACGAGAGCATTAGTTGGACATCCAGCGGATGAAAGTGCAATTAATATAGCAAAAAAAAATGATTTATTTTTAGATGGTCATAAGGGTAAGCAATTCACAGCTGAACTGGGCAGACAATATGATTTACTATTGGTCATGGAAAAAAAACATATTAAAGAAATATGTCAGATTTGTCCTGAGTTGCGTGGAAAAATAATGCTTTTCGCTCACTGGATTGGTGAGCGTGATGTACCGGATCCTTATCGAAAAAGCGATGAGGCATTTTTATCAGTTTATCAGTTAATTGCCGAAGCCGCAGATTGTTGGGTTGAAAAACTATCTAATAATTAAGGGAAAATATTTGTGAATACTAAAAATAACATAAATACAAAAGAATCAGATGATATTGATTTATCGCGTTTTATAGGTGAGATTATTGACCATTGGAAAATAATTTTCTCCGTAACATGCTTTTTTGCATTAGTAGGCATTATATACGCTTTTTTTGCGAGTCCCGTCTTTCAAGCGGATGCCTTGGTACAAGTTGAACAAAAACAAGGTAATGCGATTCTTAATAATTTAAGCCAAATGCTACCTGATAGCCAACCCCAATCAGCGCCTGAAATTGCTTTACTAAGATCTAGAATGATTTTGGGAAAAACTGTGGATGACTTGAATCTACAGACAATTGTATCGCAGAATTATTTTCCAGTTTTTGGTAAAGGTTGGGCTCGTCTAATGGGCGAAAAACCGGGCAATGTCAGTATCTCGCGGATCTATGTTGATGATTCCTTAAACAAGGAACCATCAATTAAAGTTCATATTTTTAATAATGAAAAATATGAGTTAATGGTAAATGGAGAATCTGTTATTGGCAAAGTTGGAAATTTATTAGATTTCAATGGGGTAACTATTAAAATCGATAAAGTAAATGCTGAGCCTAATACATCATTTGATATAAAATATATATCAAAACTAAGTGCAATAACCAATTTGCAGGATGTATTTAATGTATCAGATCAGGGTAAGGACACTGGTATGTTAAATCTAACTTTGACAGGAAACGATCCAGGTCTGATTGAGAATATTCTGGATAACATCACTTCAAATTATTTAGCACAGAATATTTCCCGGCAAGCAGCTCAAGACGAAAAAAGCTTAGAGTTTCTGAATCAACAATTACCTAAAGTCAGATCTGACCTCGATGAAGCAGAAAATAAGCTAAATGTTTTTCGTAGAAAAAACGATTCAGTTGATTTGTCGTTAGAAGCTAAATCTGTACTTGATCAAATAGTAAATGTTGATAACCAACTAAATGAACTGACCTTTCGTGAATCAGAAATTTCTCAACTGTATACTAAAGAGCATCCTACATATAAGGCATTAATGGAGAAAAGAAAGACACTTCAGGATGAAAAGCAAAAGTTAAATAAACGCGTGTCTAATATGCCAGAGACTCAGCAAGAAATATTGAGATTAAGTCGAGATGTAGAGTCGGGGCGGGCTGTATACATGCAACTCCTAAATAGACAGCAAGAACTCAATATAGCCAAATCAAGTGCAATTGGGAATGTAAGGATTATAGATAATGCCCTTACAAAAACGACACCAGTAAAACCTAAAAAAATATTAGTTATTATTTTTAGCATTGTTATTGGTGCAATAGTATCTATCTCTTTAGTATTGGCGCGTGCTTTCCTTCGGCGTGGAATTGATAACCCAGAAAAAATTGAAGAATTAGGTCTTAATGTTTATGCCAGTATCCCTGTCGCTGAGAGTGTTTCCAAAAAAGGGATTAATAACTCGGATACACAACCACAAGAGTTCCTTTCGTTAAGTAATCCCGCTGATTTAGCCATCGAAGCTATACGAGGTTTACGCACGTCATTGCATTTTGCGATGATGGAAGCAAGGAACAATGTACTAATGATCTCAGGAGCGAGCCCAAACGCGGGAAAAACCTTTATTAGTTCTAACTTGGCGGCCGTGATTGCACAATCTGGTAAAAAAGTGCTTTTAATTGATGCTGATATGCGAAAAGGGTATACGCATAAAATTTTTGGCGTTGCTAATAACAACGGTCTATCAGATGTTTTAGCTGGAAAAAGTAATTACAACCAAGCTATTAAACATATAGAAAGAGCTAATTTTGATTTTATTTCGAGAGGTATTACCCCACCAAATCCTGCTGAACTTCTTATGCATAAGCGGTTCGGTGACTTAATTAAATTGGCATCAGAAAATTATGATATCGTCATCCTTGATACTCCTCCGATTTTGGCCGTAACGGATGCTGCTATTATTGGAGGTTATGCCGGAACAACATTCCTGGTGGCTCGTTTTGAAGTTAATACAGCTAAGGAAATTGAAGTAAGTGTGAAAAGATTTGAAAACAGTGGTGTTAGAATTAAAGGATGTATTTTAAATGGTGTGGTAAAAAAAGCAAGTAATTATTATGCATATGGATATAGCGACTATGGATACTCTTATAAAGATGCAAATAAATAATGTATAAGGTAAAAATATAAATGCGAGCATGTATAATAATTCCGACATATAATGGTGGCGCTTTATGGGAAAGAGTAGCTACTAGTATTCAAAAAAATGTTTCCAACGTTAGGGATGTACTGGTAATTGACTCTGGGAGCACAGACAATACAGTGGTTATAGCCAAACAGCATAATTTCACTGTTAAACAAATAGAAAAAAAGAATTTTAATCATGGAGGCACAAGAAATCTTGCATTTGATTTACATCATACCAATTATGATATTGCAATATTTTTAACGCAAGATGCTATACCTGAGCCTAACTTTGTAACTGAAATTTGCAAAGCCTTTGAAGATCCTATGGTAGTTTGTGCTTATGGAAGACAATTACCACATGATGATGCGAATCCAATCTCGATGCATGCACGTTATTTTAACTATCCAGAAATTAGTTATGTGGTAACGGCATTAGATAAAGAAAAGATGGGAATGAGAACTGTATTTCTTTCAAATTCTTTTTCTGCGTATAGAGTTAGTACATTTTCAAAAATAGGTCAGTTCCCTTCCAACACAATATTAAGCGAAGATATGTTTTTTGCCGCTCAAAGCATTATTGCTGGTTATAAGGTGGCTTATGTATCTGATGCGAAGGTCAAACATTCTCATAATTATTCTTTTAAAGAAGAATTTAAAAGATACTTTGATATAGGTGTTTTCCATAGAAATGAATCATGGATAAGAAAAAAGTTTGGAGGAGCAGGAGGTGAGGGGAAAAAATTTATTTTATCAGAGTTAAATTATCTTTTTAAAAATAATCCATGTTATATTCCGATATCTATGTTGAATAATGTCTGTAAAATAGCAGGATATAAACTTGGACAGTATTATAATTATCTTCCGAAAAACATAGTCAAAAAAATAAGTATGCATAAAGGATATTGGAGGTGATAAAGTTTAATATTTAGTGAATTTATAATATTATTCATTGTGAATGAGTAAAATGAAAACATGAAAAATTTAAATGATCAGCGATTTCGTTCTAAAACTAATGCATCTTTAATATCAGTGCTGCAACGTTTTGCAGACGTTACTGTAATATTCTTGGGGTTGTATGGTGTATATTATTCTAATGATAAAACCTTCAGTTATTATCAATTAATTATCTTTTTATTTATATTCTCTATTTTTCAAATGATTGGAGGTATTACAGATTTCTATCGCTCTTGGAGAGGGGTGAAATTTTCTACTGAGATGAGTTTTATTTTCAAAAACTGGACAATCAGTATTTTGATATATTTAGGCCTTTCATCGTATCTAAAAGAAATTAATATCCCTTTTATAATATTAGTTGAATGGTATTTTATTGTCTGTCTAGGTTTTTGTCTAAGTAGGGCATTAGTCCGGCGTGTAGCTAAGTTACTTCGCTTGTTAGGATATAATACAAGAAATGTCGCTATCGTTGGATCCATGCCTGTAGGTCAAAAGCTAGCACAAAGTTTTATCGATGAACCTTGGTTGGGATTTGTCGTTGTTGGAATATATGCAGAGCAAAAAATAGGGATTTCAGATTCGATAAAATATGTTGGTGATTTTGAATGTTTAGTAAAAGATGCTAAATCTGGTAAATTAGATAGAATATATATTGCTATGAGCATGAGTGATGAAGCAAAAATGAAAAATGTCATTAAATCATTGACTGATACAACTTGTTCAGTCATGCTCATTCCTGATATTTTTACTTTTAATATACTACAGTCAAGAACAGAAGAAGTAAATGGTGTGCCTGTTGTTCCTCTTTTTGATACGCCTCTAAGTGGTATGAATATGGTGTTCAAAAGATGTGAAGACGTAATAATTGCATCGATAATATTGATGCTTATTTTTCCTCTGTTAATGATAATTGCGTTAATGGTAAAATTAACCTCTCCGGGGCCAGTTATATTTAAGCAAACTCGATATGGTATAGATGGGAAGGCTATTAGGGTTTGGAAATTTAGAACGATGAAGGTTATGGAAAATGATTCTATTGTTAAACAAGCGACGAAGAATGATTCAAGGGTAACTAAGGTTGGTTCATTTCTAAGAAAAACATCATTAGATGAGTTGCCTCAATTTATTAATGTGCTTTCTGGTCAAATGTCTATCGTTGGTCCCAGACCGCATGCTGTTGCTCATAATGAGCAATATAGAAATTTAATTGAAGGATATATGTTAAGGCATAAAGTAAAACCTGGAATAACTGGATGGGCACAGATAAACGGATGGCGTGGTGAAACTGATACACTTGACAAAATGGAGAAAAGAATAGAGTTTGACTTGGAATATATCAGAGAATGGAGTATCTGGTTGGATTTAAAAATAATTCTACTAACAGTATTTAAAGGCTTTGTTAGTAAGACAGCCTATTAGTACCTTTTATCATTTACTTTGTTCTAAGTGGCGAGCAAGCTGTTTTAATAAAAAATATATGAACAATTATAAAATATTGCAGGAGTTATTTAAATGAATAATTCGGTTAGCATAGTTCTCGCTGCATTCAATGGTGAAAATTTTATTAGAGAACAGCTAGAATCTATCGTGGACAGCGAGGGCTTTAGCAGTTGTGTTAAAGAAATTATAATCACCGATGATGGTTCTTCTGATAAGACCATCGCAATTGTAGAACAAATAAAACGCTCTCGGAATTTGGATTGTATAAAAATTGTTTATAATAATCAGCATGGGATCATAAATAATTTCTGCAATGGTTTAAGCTACTGTTCTGGTGAATATATAGTCCTTTCGGATCAGGATGATATTTGGGAACCCAAGAAAATAACCATATTGAAAAATGCATTAGATAAGTGTACCGGTAATAATATAAAAGTACCAGCATTAGTATTTTCAGATTCAATGATGGTTAATGAATGTAATGAGATTATTTCAGAATCTTTCTTTAAGTATAACAAAATAAATGTAAGAGACGATATCAAAATTCAATCTTTATTAACCAAAAATATCGCACAAGGTTGTGTAATGATGTTTAATAAAGCCCTTATGGAAAGAATAGATTTTTCGACAAAAAAACACTGGGTGATGCATGATTGGTATTTACTTTTATTGGCTTCATATCTGGGAAGAGTATGCTCTGTTGACAATAAATTAATTCGATATAGAATTCATGGGAATAATGCGCTTGGTTTTCAAAAACAAAACATTTTTAGTAAAATAGCATCCTTCAATAAAATATTCCAAAAATATAGAATATATATAGATAAAGTTATCAATCAGGCATGTTTTTTTGAAACGGAAATGAATGTAAAAAAAAATGAAACTTTAACTGCCAGTCTTTTTTTTAAGAATGAAACAACTTTCATGCGTAAAATTATGAGTTTATATAATTTTAATTATATTAAAAAAAGAATAAATTATTATCGTTGTTTACATCACGGCGTATACGAACAAGGGAACCATCATGAATGAATTAGTATCTGTATATATCTCAACGCATAATAGAGTTGAGAAATTAAAACGCGCAATTAATTCAGTTCAAAATCAATCTTACGAAAATATTGAATTGATTGTTTCTGATGACGCCTCTGAGGATGGTACTAGTGATATGATGTACCATCTTTGCTCGCAAGATAAAAGGATAAAATATATACGCAGTGAGAAAAATAATGGGGCATGCTTAACTAGAAATGCTGCAATTAATATTGCTAAAGGAAAATTTATCACAGGTTTGGACGATGATGATGAATTTACATCAGATAGAATTAGTATTTTTCTTGATGAATGGGATGATGAATTTTCCTTTATTTGTGCTAACTTTCAAGAAGAATTCAGTGACGGAAGGATAAAAAATTATTTTCAACCGTTGAACCAGAATGGGGTAACATTCAATTATCGTGATTTATTGCACGAAAACCAAGCATCTAATCAAATTTTTACGCTCACAGAACGTCTAATATCTATTGGCGGTTTTAAGACAGATGTTAAAAGATTCCAGGACTGGGATACATGGCTTAGATTATCTTATAAATATGGGAGTTTTTTTCGATTAGATAAAGCATTATATATAATGCATCATGATCATGCGTATGATGAGCCCCGAGTATCATCTAGTTATCCATTGAAATATGCATTACGTGATTTTTTAGAGCGAAATAAAATTATTTTTGGTGATGAGTATTTAACAAAAAAATATTTTGTGGATTATTTAAATAACAACTTAATACTAAGTGATGCCTGCCGTTGGGCTTGCAAAGAAAAAAGCATTAAAAATATTATCCGTTATTTTATTCAATATAAAAACAAGTGAGTATATGAAAAACAATACTGGTGTCGTAATTGTTACTTATTACCCAGAGATTAATAAGGTTAATAGGTTATGTCAAATGCTTAATGAAGCTGGTGTTAAACCAACCTTAGTAGACAACGGTACTTTATCATCTGAGTATGTTGAAGAGTTATCTGTTTATGCGAATGTTATTCGACTTGATAATAACTATGGAATAGCGCATGCTCAAAATATAGGAATAGAATTCAATATTTCTGAATCAAAGGATTATATACTTTTTTTTGATCAGGATAGTGAAATTGCGTCAGATTATGTTAGTTCTATAATCCGTGATATTGAGTTCCTTGAAGAGAAAGGCGAGAACGTAGCTACGTTAGGTCCTGTGTTTAGAGATTCACGATATAATTTTTATTATGAGCTAATTAGATTAAATAAATTAGGCTTTAGGAAAAAAATTAAGCCTGAAAATATCAACGGCATAATTGAAGTAAGCATGATAATTTCTTCGGGTTCGATTGTACCAACCAGAGTTTTAAAAGATATTGGGACAATGAATGAGGATTTCTTTATTGATTATGTTGATACCGAATGGTGTCTTCGTGCAATTTCTAAGGGATATAAAATTTTCTGTACTAAGAATGCGTTAATGGAGCATGCTATTGGTGATAGCTTTATAAAACTAAGTTGTTTTAATATACCAGTCCATTCTGCATTTCGACGGTACTATAGAATAAGGAATTGTTTATATTTTTTCAAAATGAACCACATTCCATTAGTATTAAAGTGTAGGGATTTTTTATTTAATATAATTCATCAAAGTATAATAATTATTAAAGTTAAAAATAAAAAAGAGTATATATCTTCTCTTTATAAAGGTCTTAAGGATGGGGTTCATTACTTGTGTAAAACTGATATAGGGAAATGAATATGAGGAGAAGGGAGTTATGTAAATCTATAGTTACCCTTTCTACTTCCCTTGTGGTTTGTAAAACTAATTCAAAAGAACAATCGGATTCTGGTGGAATAAAGATATCATCTCCACAAAATGTACTGTTTTTCGGATCTTCACATAATGCCAGTGAGATGTTTTTACGTGCGATAAGGTATTTAAATACTCATGGGGGGGGGGATTTATATGTTCCAAGTGGAGAGTACTCTTTCGATGATACTGTATATATAACAATAAATACTCGTATAACAATTATTACTGCATCTAATTCACTTTTTATTAAAAAGACTGACTCAGATCTTTTTTCAATCGAGGCAACCATAACTGGTTCCATGCGTATCTTAGGTCATGGAGAGTTTATATATAACGGTCCTAAAACTAATAAGGCTGCTTGCGTAAGATTCAAAAACCAGACAAAGGGACGTGGGATAGCTAGTAGCTCATTTGAAATTAATGGGCGAATGCGTATTAGAAAAGGAAGATATGAATGGAAATATGGGTTATATCTTGAAAATACACGAGATACCATTATCCAGGGTATCCAAATAGATGGTTTATCATCCGAATTACATCGTAGCAAACAAATTGGTATTTATTCCGTGTCAAATGATAGTCCATCTGTGTCATGGACAATATGTAATGTACAGCTTAACGATCTATATATTGGTTTTTATTTTGAATGTAATCACGTACCGGGTATTGAAGGTTTAAAAATAATAAATTGTGATATAGTAGGTGTTGCCACAGGTATAAGTTATGTTAATAATACAAAATATTTTCCGCCACAGATAGAAATTATAGGCTGCCATATCAATGGTTATGATGATTTAATATCCATCAACAAATCCCTTAGTATCCATATTGTATCCTGTTTGTTATACCGTAGTGGGAGTAAAGGTGGGTTTATAAGATTTACTGGCGTGCAAGATGTTACGATTAACTCCGTAAGTTTTGCGATTATAGACGTTAAAACTGATGTCCCGGGAATTGTTCTTGATGGTCGCTTAAGTACAAGTGCATTCGTGCGTGTAGATAACTGTCATTACTGGGCTTATCATAAAAAATCCCCCTTTATATCACTTTTAGGCGATATAAAAACTATTTCGTTAGGATTATCTACGAAGGATTCCTACGGAAAGTGGATTGATACAGTAAATCTTTCATCACCTAAAAGTAATGTTTCAATAGACACAGAGACAATAGCCTTAACGAAACATGATTACGGTGATTTGATTGGATGTGATTTGGAATGTAAGGAAGGTGTATTAAATTTGAGTGATGTGGTAATTGGGCCAACTTTTATTTCATCTGATGTTCCAATTAAGAAACTTGTTTCAGGCAAAATTAATAAACGATACATTCTTATAATGAAGGATAAAGCTAATTTTTCTGATGACATCAATATTTTAAATATTGAAGAGTTCCCAAAAGGAAAGTCTATTATTGAAATCGTATGTGTTGGTGATGATTATTATTGTATTTGATGCGGCTACAACTTTATCATAGCCGCTTAAATCAAACCTAGTTATTATTTATTCTTTTTGGGAGTGCATAGAGTAAAAGGAATGCGATTCCTCCACTCGATGAAATAATTACTGGATTAAAAAAGCCACCTATAAGCCATAAAATAATTAAAATTAAGTATATACATTTATCATAAAGATTTAAATTCAGTGCGGATTTATATAACTTTGCGAATATGATACTAAAAAATAATAATGTACCAATTAATCCCACTTGCATTGCCAATGCTGGTATCTGTAGCTCATATGAATACTTGGCCGCTGAACTTCTAATAAGCGTTGGAAGGTAGTAACCTAATCCTTGTCCTAAAAGCGGATATTTCCCAATGCTATCAATAATCGCATTATATTGTAACTGTCTGGCAAGATCAGAAAGGTCAGAGTCGTTAGAATTAAAGCGAAAATTAATTGCTTCCTGTACTGATGGTAAAGTCAATGCATATAACATTAGCACAACTGCAATTGCTACAATAAAGATACTTTTACTTTTTTTAATCTCATGCATTAAGGCTAGCGCTATTGATGTGGCGCCTATAACCCATAAAAAACGGGAGAGGCTTAATATTATAGAGAGAACTAAAAGAATTAATGTGATGGTTTTGAATAAAGTTATTCGGCTATTGACTATTTCTTTCGTTAATATGTAAATAGCGATTGGTAGTACATAGTCTGACATGAAACTTATTCGACTAATTGCGATGTCGTCAGAGTCTAGGGTCATTAGTTTGGTGTTGAAAATGTCAGATATAATTGACATGATTTGTGTTACAGAAATCCCGGTAACCTGAGCGTACATAAATATTAGTATTTTCAAAGCGGATAAGAATACTAAATTATTTATAATCACCTTACTAATAAATTCTTCAGAATTATCATTTTTTCTGATAAATGAATAAGCTATTGTCGTCATAAAAAAGAAAGTGAGAATATCCTTTGTTTGCAATAACGCTTCATTGTTTTTTGTACTACTTATTTCACTAATAAGTAAAAAGAGAACCAAAAATAGGACAGGTATGAGCATCCCTTTAATGCATCTGATAACTCCCGAACCGTTGTCGACAAAAAAGGATAAGATTACTAGTAAAAACAAAAAAATGAATTTTACGTTGATATCAAATACACTGCCCGTAGGTAGTATGATACAAATGCTAAGGAAGGTTATTAACACGACTTTTTGAATATCATAAATAGTTATGTTTTTATGAACCATTATAATAGTTTCCCTGTGATTAGATTCAATGGATTATAAACAAGATTTATAATTTAAGCAATGAATCTGTTGTTTTATAGTTTTTGCTACAGAGGTTTTATGAAAATAATTGCTATGTGTTTGGTAAAAAATGAAGTAGATATTTTAAGTGTCGTCATCGAGGATGCATTGAAGTGGGCTGATTATATCATAATCGCTGATCACATGAGTACAGATGGTACTTGGGAATTAATTCAGAATAAAATTAGATTTTTTGAGAAAGTAAAGGTGTATGGGCAAATTAATGAACCTTTCAGCGATGGAATAAGAGCGAAACTTTATAATGAATTCAAACATCTTGCTAATAAAGGTGATTGGTGGTGTCGATTGGATGCTGACGAAATATATATTGACAATCCTAGGGATTTTTTATCAAAAATCCCTTCTTTTTTCAATATCGTTCGAGGAGCAAAGTTTCAGTATTATTTTACTGATAAAGATCTTGCATTATATAACGATGACCCAGAAAAATATGAAAATGGGAATTGTGTTTCTAACTTAAAATATTACGTTTGTAATGAGTCAGAAACCAGATTTTTCCGGCATTTTGATAAAAAATGGGATATTACCAACTTATGGCCAGATGCTGCGTGGCCGCATTTAATTTATCCGTTACATATACGCATTAAACACTTCCAATATCGATACCCAGCTCAAATACAGCAACGTATTGATATTCGTTCTGAAGTCAGAAAAACATCTAATACATTTACTCATGAGGTGCGTGCAAACTGGAATAGTCGGGTTGCCAACAATATGAAAATCAATCAAAATAATGAGGGGCTGATTTATGAACAATCATGGAAAGATAGAATTGTTCCTTCGGAAAAGTTGTTTCTGCAAGATGATAATTATGAGATTACTCTCGACTTAATGCCTTCCAAAATTAATCACCCAGTTAAACAAATAATAAGAAATACTATACTTATATTATTAGGGCGAAAAAATATCTCGACAAGATAAAACTTACAATAATATATAGGTGAATTAATTGAAAAGTAAAATAGTTTCCAATTCAATATGGATGATGTTGGAAAAAATTATTTCAATTTTGGGTCTGATTTTTGTTACGTCCTTTGTTGCTAAATATGTAGGCCCAGAAATTTATGGAAAGATTGCTTTTTCTTTATCAATTTTTCAGATTATCTTAGTTGTATCGCAATTTGGATCTGATGTATTGATTTTTAAGAGAGTTAGCAAAAGCATAATATCGGGAGGGAACTTAATTGTATCAACAATTCCTTTAAGGTTTATTACATATTTAATATTCTCGTTACCTATTATCATCTACAATGAGTTAGAATCACATAATGGGATGATTTTTATTTATGCTGCATTTGTAGCCTGTTTGTTCCAAGCGTTGGATGTATATTCAATTTATTACGACGCATTGCTTTTATCAAAAATAAATACCATTCTTAATGTTTTTTCATTAATGATATGTCTGATATTACGATGGTATATTGCATTTGAAAAGTTAGATGCAAATTGGTTATGTATACCGATTGTTCTTACGACTTTTATACCATATATTTTACGTCAAATAATCTTTGCTCGTGGCCGAAGTGATGCAAAAATAACTTTTCGTCAGCGATGTCGGTATACTAAATATCTTTTCTCGGCAGGTGTCTCTTTTGTATTGTCTTCGATCTCCATAGCTATATATACTCGATTATCTCTTTTAATGCTTGGGTTTATGCAAGGACAAACAGCTGTCGGAGTCTTTTCAATAGCATTAACTCTCGCAGGGTCATGGTCATTTATACTAAATTCTATTATAACTTCAAACCTTCCATCTATATTTTCTGAGTCAAATAATAGAGTTACTATAAGAAAGGCAGCAAATTTAATGTGTCTCGTTATTATGGTTTCTGTCCCTATTATTATTGGTGTGTTTGTTATGGGGGGGTGGTTTATTGAGTATTTTTATGGTTATGATTACTCTTCATCTATAGTCCCATTACGCATTTTGGTATTTTCCACTATGATTGGTGCTTTGGGTATTGTTTCTTCACGTTTTATCGCCAAATATTCTGGTTATTCTTTTCTTTCAAAAAAAATGATCCTTGTAGCAATCCTTTCTTTACTTTTGAATCTGATTTTAATTCATTACTTTAGTGTTATAGGTGCTTGTGTTGCGACACTTTTGACCGAGTTTTTATCGCTTACAATATTTAATTACTTCTATAGAAAAGAAAGCGTTCTTAAAATGCATTTGGCTTGTTTTAAAGTTTTTGGTTGTAAATTTTATAGAAGTAGTTGAGCGTATTAAACTTCGTGCCTTTTAGATGTGTTTATACGTTTTTTTGTGTACGTTTTTAATAAATTCGGATAACATTAGTATGTAACTAAGTTGGTCTAAATTTCATTCTTCAGGAGTAAAAAATGTCCAAGCAACAGATCGGGGTTGTCGGTATGGCCGTGATGGGGCGCAACCTAGCGCTCAACATCGAAAGTCGTGGTTATACCGTCTCCGTTTTCAACCGCTCCCGTGAAAAGACCGAAGAAGTGATTGCCGAAAATCCAGGCAAGAAGCTGGTCCCTTACTATACAGTACAAGAGTTCGTTGAATCCCTCGAAACACCACGTCGTATCCTGTTGATGGTGAAGGCCGGGGCTGGCACCGACAGCGCTATCGATTCCCTGAAGCCTTACCTCGACAAAGGCGACATCATCATTGATGGCGGCAACACCTTCTTCCAGGACACGATCCGTCGTAACCGTGAGCTGTCTGCCGAAGGTTTTAACTTTATCGGTACCGGTGTTTCCGGTGGTGAAGAGGGGGCTCTGAAAGGGCCTTCCATCATGCCTGGCGGTCAGAAAGAAGCCTATGAGCTGGTTGCTCCAATTCTGAAGCAGATTGCTGCTGTTGCTGAAGACGGTGAGCCATGTGTGACCTATATTGGTGCTGATGGCGCTGGCCATTATGTGAAGATGGTTCATAACGGCATCGAGTATGGTGACATGCAGTTGATTGCTGAAGCCTATGCGCTGTTGAAAGGCGGTCTGGCACTTTCCAACGAAGAGCTGGCGCAAACCTTCACCGAATGGAACGAAGGTGAACTGAGCAGCTACCTGATCGACATTACCAAAGATATCTTCACCAAGAAGGATGAAGAAGGTAAGTACCTCGTTGATGTCATTCTTGATGAAGCTGCAAACAAAGGTACCGGCAAGTGGACCAGCCAAAGCTCACTGGATCTCGGCGAACCTCTGTCTCTGATCACCGAGTCCGTATTTGCTCGTTATATCTCTTCGCTAAAAGACCAGCGTGTAGCCGCGTCGAAAGTACTGAGTGGTCCGCAGGCTCAGCCGGCGGGTGATAAAGCTGAATTTATCGAAAAAGTGCGTCGCGCGTTGTACCTCGGTAAAATCGTTTCCTATGCTCAGGGCTTCTCCCAGCTGCGTGCTGCTTCTGATGAATACAACTGGGATCTGAACTACGGCGAGATCGCTAAGATTTTCCGCGCTGGCTGCATCATTCGTGCGCAGTTCCTGCAAAAGATCACCGATGCTTATGCGCAAAACGCTGGCATTGCTAACCTCTTGCTGGCGCCATACTTCAAACAGATCGCTGATGACTATCAGCAAGCGCTGCGTGATGTGGTGGCTTATGCCGTGCAGAATGGTATTCCAGTACCGACGTTCTCTGCCGCAATTGCCTACTACGACAGCTACCGTTCCGCAGTTCTGCCAGCTAACCTGATTCAGGCTCAGCGTGATTACTTTGGTGCGCACACTTATAAGCGTACCGATAAGGAAGGCGTTTTCCACACTGAGTGGTTAGATTAATATTTATCTTACTAGACCTTCATAACTTTATTGAAGGTCTAATAAAAAAGCTCGAATATTATCAAGATCTATTATGATAAATAGCGAAAATTAAGAATTTCGCTATTTGTTTTTAAAGTGTTCCTCCGATATTATCCCCATGAAATTACATCTCAAACATTTTAATATGGAGATGTATGCAATTATTTTCTTTTTGCATGAGTAATCAAAGGTAAATAAAATATGAAGATTCTTGTCACCGGTGGCGCAGGCTTTATCGGCTCTGCTGTAGTTCGTCATATCATTGAAAGTACTCTGGATGAAGTCCGCGTGGTGGACTGCCTGACCTATGCCGGCAACCTCGAATCCCTGGCGCCGGTGGCCGGGAGCGAACGCTACTCGTTTTCCCAGACTGATATCACCGATGCCGCTGCCGTGGCGGCTCAGTTCAGCGAGTTCCGTCCGGATATCGTGATGCACCTGGCGGCGGAAAGTCATGTGGATCGCTCCATTGATGGCCCGGCCACGTTTATCCAGACCAACGTGATCGGCACCTTCACTCTGCTTGAGGCGGCCCGTCACTACTGGTCCGGGCTTGGGGAGGAGCAGAAGCTGGCCTTCCGCTTCCATCATATCTCCACCGATGAGGTGTACGGCGACCTTCACGGCACCGATGACCTCTTCACCGAAGAAACCCCGTACGCGCCGAGTAGCCCGTACTCCGCCTCCAAAGCAGGCAGCGACCATCTGGTTCGCGCCTGGAACCGCACCTACGGTCTGCCGGTGGTGGTGACCAACTGCTCCAACAACTATGGTCCGTATCACTTCCCCGAAAAATTGATCCCACTGACTATCCTCAACGCCCTGGCGGGTAAACCGCTGCCGGTGTATGGCAACGGGGAGCAGATCCGTGACTGGCTGTATGTCGAGGACCATGCCCGTGCACTGTATAAAGTGGCGACCGAAGGCAAAAGCGGCGAGACCTACAATATCGGCGGCCATAACGAGCGTAAAAATATCGATGTGGTGCGCACCATCTGCGCCATTCTCGACAAGGTGGTGGCGCAGAAGCCGGGCAACATCGCCCACTTCGCCGACCTGATCACTTTTGTCACCGACCGTCCGGGACACGACCTGCGTTATGCCATTGATGCCGCGAAAATTCAGCGCGATCTGGGCTGGGTACCACAGGAGACGTTCGAGAGCGGGATTGAGAAAACCGTGCACTGGTATCTGAACAACCAGACCTGGTGGCAGCGCGTGCTGGACGGCTCCTATGCCGGCGAGCGTCTGGGCCTCAATAACTGATATCTGACTAATTAAGGAAAAGATTTATGAAAGGTATTGTTCTGGCCGGCGGCTCCGGCACGCGTTTATATCCGATCACCCAGGGCGTCTCCAAGCAGCTGCTGCCGATCTATGACAAGCCGATGATTTTCTACCCGGTGTCCGTCCTGATGCTGGCGGGGATTCGCGACATCCTGATCATCTCTACACCGGACGATATGCCCTCCTTCCAGCGCCTGCTGGGCGATGGGTCACAGTTCGGGGTGAACTTCAGCTACGCCATCCAGCCGTCGCCGGATGGTCTGGCGCAGGCCTTTATCATTGGCGAGAAGTTTATCGGCAACGATGCCTGCGCCCTGGTGCTGGGGGATAATATCTACTTTGGCCAGAGCTTTGGTAAAAAACTGGAGGCGGCAGCGGCGAAGACCTCCGGTGCCACGGTGTTTGGTTATCAGGTGCTGGATCCGGAGCGCTTCGGGGTGGTGGAGTTCGACGAGAACTTTAAGGCGCTGTCTATCGAGGAGAAACCGCTGAAGCCGAAATCGGACTGGGCGGTGACCGGGCTCTACTTCTACGACAATAACGTGGTGGAGATGGCGAAGGACGTGAAGCCTTCTGAGCGCGGCGAGCTGGAGATCACCACCCTGAACCAGATGTATCTGGAGCAAGGTGACCTGCATGTTGAACTGCTGGGGCGCGGTTTTGCCTGGCTGGACACGGGCACCCACGACAGCCTGATGGACGCATCACAGTTTATTCACACCATTGAGAAGCGCCAGGGGATGAAGGTCGCCTGCCTGGAAGAGATTGGTTACCGCAATCAGTGGCTGTCGGCGGAAGGGGTGGCGGCTCAGGCCGAACGCCTGAAGAAAACCGAGTACGGTGCTTATCTGAAGCGCCTGCTGAACGAGCGTTAATGCTTTCTCCGTCAACGACAGGATACAGAGAATGAAGATTTTACTGATTGGCAAGAATGGCCAGGTGGGCTGGGAGCTCCAGCGTTCACTGTCCACCCTCGGCGACGTGGTCGCGGTGGACTACTTTGATAAAGAGCTGTGCGGCGATCTGACGAATCTGGAAGGCATCGCGCAGACCGTGCGTACCGTCCGCCCGGACGTGGTGGTGAATGCCGCCGCGCACACGGCAGTGGACAAGGCCGAAAGCGAGCGGGAGCTCTCCGACCTGCTGAACGACAAAGGGGTGGCGGTGCTGGCGGCAGAGTCGGCGAAGCTGGGTGCCCTGATGGTGCATTATTCCACGGACTATGTGTTCGACGGCGCCGGCAGCCATTATCGCCGGGAAGATGAAGCAACCGGCCCGCTGAACGTCTACGGTGAAACCAAACGCGCCGGTGAACTGGCGCTGGAGCAGGGCAACCCGCGTCATCTGATTTTCCGTACCAGCTGGGTGTATGCCACCCGCGGCGCCAACTTTGCCAAAACCATGCTCCGCCTGGCGGGTGAGAAAGAGACGCTCTCCATCATTGACGACCAGCACGGGGCGCCCACCGGCGCTGAGCTGCTGGCAGACTGCACGGCGACGGCAATCCGTGAAACGCTGCGTAATCCGGCGCTGGCCGGCACCTATCATCTGGTGGCCAGCGGCGAGACCAGCTGGTGCGACTACGCCCGCTATGTGTTTGAGGTGGCGAGGGCGCACGGTGCAGAGCTGGCGATCCAGGAAGTGAAGGGCATTCCGACGACGGCCTATCCGACGCCAGCGAAGCGTCCGCTCAACTCACGCCTGTCGAATGAAAAATTCCAGCAGGCATTTGGGGTGACTCTCCCGGACTGGCGTCAGGGTGTGGCTCGCGTGGTAACGGAAGTTCTGGGCAAATAAACGGGTAGCAAAAGATGAACATTATTAAAACAGATATTCCTGACGTGCTGATTTTTGAACCGCGCGTGTTTGGTGATGCGCGAGGTTTCTTCTTTGAGAGCTTCAGCAGCAAGGTGTTTAATGAGGCGGTGGGCCGCCAGGTGGATTTTGTTCAGGACAACCACTCCCAGTCCCAGAAAGGCGTATTGCGTGGGTTGCACTATCAGCTGGATCCGCACGCCCAGGGCAAACTGGTCCGCTGTGTGGAAGGTGAGGTATTTGACGTGGCGGTGGATATCCGTCGTTCATCGGCAACCTTTGGCAAATGGGTAGGAGCAGTGCTCAGCGCAGAGAATAAACGTCAGCTGTGGATCCCGGAAGGGTTCGCCCACGGGTTTATGGCGCTGAGCGACACGGTGCAGTTTGTCTACAAGGCGACGAACTACTACGCGCCGCAGTCAGAACGGAGCATCATCTGGAACGATCCGGAGATCGGGATTGACTGGCCGGCGCTGAGCGATTGCGCGCTCTCGCTGTCGGAGAAAGATCTGCAGGCACATACTCTTGCCACTGCAGAAGTATATAAATAATTAGGTTGTTTTTTCCTAAAATGGCGGGTTCCAGATGGAACTCGTCATGTTTCTTCGTTAACAAACCGGGTCAACCGACCGACTTGACTTACCTTCCTTCTCAGCGTAAAACCGCCAACAGCATTATTTAAATTCGTGGCTATCCGCCATTACCCAGTTAACTGATTAAAGTGTAATCGAATGAAAATTACTATTTCCGGTACAGGTTATGTTGGTTTATCGAACGGTGTCCTGATTGCGCAAAACCACGAAGTGGTTGCTCTGGATATCGTACAGGCCAAAGTGGATATGCTTAACCAGAAGATCTCTCCGATTGTGGATAAAGAGATTCAGGAATATCTGGCAGAAAAACCGTTAAATTTCCGTGCCACCACGGACAAGCACGACGCCTATCGTAATGCCGACTACGTGATTATTGCGACGCCGACCGATTACGATCCCAAAACCAACTACTTCAACACCTCTACGGTGGAAGCGGTTATTCGCGATGTCACTGAGATCAACCCGAACGCGGTGATGATCATTAAATCGACCATCCCTGTGGGGTTCACTCGCGACATCAAAGAACGTTTAGGGATTGATAATGTTATTTTCTCTCCTGAGTTCCTGCGTGAAGGCCGTGCGCTGTACGACAACCTGCACCCATCGCGCATTGTCATTGGTGAGCGCTCTGCGCGTGCCGAACGTTTCGCAGACCTGCTGAAAGAAGGCGCGATCAAGCAGGATATCCCGACCCTGTTTACCGACTCCACTGAAGCGGAAGCGATCAAACTGTTCGCGAACACCTATCTGGCGCTGCGCGTTGCCTATTTCAACGAGCTCGACAGCTATGCTGAAAGCCAGGGGCTGAACAGCAAGCAGATTATCGAAGGGGTATGTCTGGATCCGCGTATCGGCAACCACTATAACAACCCGTCCTTTGGCTATGGCGGCTACTGCCTGCCGAAAGATACCAAGCAGCTGCTGGCGAACTACGAATCGGTCCCGAACAATATCATCGCGGCTATCGTGGATGCTAACCGTACCCGTAAAGACTTTATCGCGGATTCTATTCTCGCCCGTAAGCCGAAAGTGGTGGGTGTGTATCGCCTGATCATGAAGAGTGGTTCGGACAACTTCCGTGCCTCTTCTATTCAGGGCATTATGAAGCGCATCAAGGCGAAAGGTATTCCGGTTATTATCTATGAACCGGTGATGCAGGAAGATGAGTTCTTCAACTCCCGCGTCGTGCGCGATCTGGATGCCTTCAAACAAGAAGCGGATGTGATCATCTCTAACCGTATGGCGGAAGAGCTGGCGGATGTGGCGGACAAGGTATACACCCGCGATCTGTTTGGTAACGATTAATTCTGCCTGTCTGAGACTGGCGGTTCCCTGCCGCCAGTGTTCTTCTTTATCTCCCCGCTATATCCCTCACTCCGCGTATTTCTCGCACATTCAGATTAGCCTCAATAAATTGTGATGGACATTACGATCCTGCTCAAAAGCCGTTGCGGGTTGAAAACAGGTCCGATAAGTTAAACTTACCTTGTGAAGAGCTACCGTTACTGTGATGTAGATGCCGGAGATAAGCGCCGGGAGGTAAAACAAAGCCTGCAACGCAGGCTTTTGTTATTTATGCCCTATGGAAATATGATGAACAGGGCGCGATTAACACTATTTTTTCTTGCCTTAATGCCACGCCAAAAGTAGAATGAACGCTCATTCTGTAATATCATTTTTTTATCTCTTAATGTTATCTTAATCTAATTGCAATACGGAGCGGTCCTTACCACTTGCGTTTATTAAACGTCAGTTTCGTTTTCTTTCTGTCTTTTAAATAAGAAATCAAGAAATAAACGGAAACAGCAAGTAGTATGGCAGCCACCACTAAGAAAAATAGGTTTTCCATAATATCTACCACAGAGCGTATGTTGATTGAATTATTAGTTTGATAAGCAATGCACCAGTTTTGTTCTGTTGCATGGCTTGCTCTAACATATCCTGGATTTAGGAAAATTCCTACAGAGAGTAATGTTTTTGCTCAATCAGCATATAATGCTGTTTCCACTCACCAAATTGGGATGGATGCCAGAAAAGTCTGAGCGCGTGGCGCGCGGATATTTGCTTTTCTGAAAAAGGCTGGATGAAACTGGTTTCAGGCGGGCAAGTAAAAAGGCAAAAATACCGTCTATAGCACAAAATATTATATATAAAACAATGAATGTGCATTCCGTCGACATATAGTCAGGATAACGGAGGTTCCATAGAAGAGGTTGCCGCAACCTGACGATTGCGGCAGGGCAGGGGATTAGATCTGATAGTAATCCTTATACCACTCGACAAAGTTCTTCACGCCTTCCTTCACTGACGTCTGCGGCTTGAAACCCACTAGGTCATACAGCGGTTGGGTGTCTGCGCTGGTGTCCAGCACATCGCCCGGCTGGATCGGCATCATATTCTTCTTCGCTTCCATCCCCAGCGCCTCTTCCAGGGCGGTGATGTAGTCCATCAGCTCCACTGGCGAGCTGTTGCCAATATTATAGACCCGATACGGCGCGGAACTGGTGGCCGGGGAACCGCTCTCAACGGTCCAGTCGGCATTAGCCTGCGGGATCACATCCTGAACACGCACCACCGCCTCGACGATGTCGTCGATGTAGGTGAAGTCGCGCTTCATTTTGCCGTAGTTGTAGACGTCAATACTTTTCCCTTCCAGCATCGCTTTCGTGAACTTGAACAGCGCCATATCCGGGCGGCCCCAGGGGCCATAGACCGTAAAGAAGCGCAGCCCGGTGGTCGGGATGCTGTACAGATGGGAATAGGTATGCGCCATCAGCTCATTGGCTTTCTTGGTGGCGGCATACAGGGAGACCGGATGATCGACGGAATCTTCGGTGGAGAACGGCATTTTACGGTTGAGGCCGTAAACCGAGCTGGAGGAGGCGTATACCAGGTGTTTCACTTTGGTATGGCGGCAGCCTTCCAGAATGTTCAGATAACCCATCAGGTTAGCGTCCGCATAGGCATACGGATTTTCCAGCGAGTAACGCACACCGGCCTGGGCGGCCAGGTGGATCACGCGATCAAATTGCTCTGCGGCGAACAGCTTTGCCATACCTTCCCGGTCAGCCAGATCCAGCTGCTGGAAATGGAATGCCGGAGATGCCAGGCGATCCAGACGGGCCTGCTTCAGGCTGACGTCATAATAGTCGTTCATGTTATCGATCCCGACAACATCATGCCCTTCATTCAGCAGGCGCTGCGCGATATGAAAGCCGATAAAACCTGCGGCACCAGTGACCAAAAACTTCATATTTTTCCTCCGGGGTGTGGATATCCCGTTCTACATAAGTGCCGATTTTACACTGGCTTGCGGTTGGGATCACTTGCTTTGCCGCGTCATCTCCGCCAGACGTGAGGTGAAGGACGTTTTTTCTGGCAAAATAACCGTGGCAAAAGGTGATAAATAACAATGTTTCTCATTTGACTGTTAGCATCCGAATAATAACCTTGTGACTTGTCAGCGGTTTAGCGATTTGTGGCTAAACACAATGGCAACAAATACCCATTGAGCCCGGCATAAGTTTGTTTAAAGTTATATTTTTTGTGCCCGGTTTATTTATCAAACGGGCTAAAAGTGCGCAATGATGGCTTTCTTTTCTTCATGGATATCAACAAATTGCTCTTTTTTTGCTTGTTTAATGAATGTTTATGGTGTGTGTCATTTGAGTAATCCATTAATCAGTAGGCTTTTTTATTTTTATTCCCGCCGACCAGCGCTATAATCTGCGCACGATTTTCTTTGTGGAATGTGCAGTGTAGAGGCATGAGTCGTTTATCCCACCTATCGGAACATAGCGCCGTTGTTGTGTGCGCAGGGCCATCAAGCCTGAATGCGCGTGGTCTCCCTGGCGGCGAAGACGATGTCTCTTTTTATCTTTCCCCACGTCGTAAACGCTCCTTTCTGACGGTTGCCAGCATCGGCTGGGCGCCCGTTGCGCTTTTTTCGGTGGCGGTAAGGGCATGCGTTTTGCCCTGCGTAAATGAGAAAGTCCTGATGGTTAACCCGGCGGCAAATGCGGAAAGTGTGGTGCGTTTGGCGGCCAGGTGAGGGAAGATGCATGTTAAAAGCAGAGATATGCCTGAAGGTATATCTCTGCTTTTAGGTTTTCAGGACACGCGTTCCGCCCGGCTGTCATTGTAGCCGCTGACTGAACGATCTGCCGACAGCCTGAAGCGAAAGAGGGTGGCGCTTAGCCTGGAGCACGGGAGCAGTACGCATTTTGGTTGCGACAGCCAATGGCGGTAGCGTGCCTCAAAAAGGCCACGCCACCTGACGGTCGATTGATTGATAGTAAAATAAAGCAATTATTTATTTAAGGATTTCATTATGTTACTTCCTGTAATTATGGCTGGTGGTACCGGCAGTCGTCTCTGGCCGATGTCTCGCGAGCTTTACCCGAAACAGTTCCTCCGGCTGTACGGGCAGAACTCCATGCTGCAGGAAACCATCACCCGCCTCTCGGGCCTTGAAATCCATGAACCGATGGTCATCTGTAACGAAGAGCACCGCTTCCTGGTGGCCGAACAGCTGCGCCAGCTCAACAAGCTGTCCAACAACATTATTCTTGAGCCGGTCGGGCGCAACACCGCCCCGGCCATCGCCCTGGCGGCTCTTCAGGCCACCCGTCACGGTGAGGACCCGCTGATGCTGGTCCTCGCCGCCGACCATATCATCAATAACCAGCCGGTCTTCCACGACGCCATCCGCGTTGCCGAGCAGTATGCCGATGAAGGCCATCTGGTCACCTTCGGTATCGTGCCGAACGCCCCGGAAACCGGCTACGGTTACATCCAGCGCGGCGTGGCCCTCACCGACAGCGCCCACACCCCGTACCAGGTGGCCCGCTTCGTGGAGAAGCCGGACCGCGAGCGCGCCGAGGCCTACCTCGCCTCCGGGGAGTACTACTGGAACAGCGGCATGTTTATGTTCCGCGCCAAAAAATACCTCTCCGAGCTGGCCAAATTCCGCCCGGATATTCTCGAAGCCTGCCAGGCCGCGGTCAATGCCGCCGACAACGGCAGCGACTTCATCAGCATTCCGCATGACATTTTCTGCGAGTGCCCGGACGAGTCCGTGGACTACGCGGTGATGGAGAAAACCGCCGACGCGGTGGTGGTCGGTCTCGATGCCGACTGGAGCGACGTTGGCTCCTGGTCCGCCCTGTGGGAGGTCAGCCCGAAAGACGAGCAGGGTAACGTCCTCAGCGGTGACGCGTGGGTGCACAACAGCGAAAACTGCTACATCAACAGCGACGAGAAGCTGGTGGCGGCCATTGGCGTGGAGAACCTGGTGATTGTCAGCACCAAGGACGCCGTGCTGGTGATGAACCGCGAGCGTTCCCAGGACGTGAAGAAGGCGGTCGAGTTCCTCAAGCAGAACAAGCGCAGCGAGTACAAGCGCCACCGCGAGATTTACCGTCCCTGGGGCCGCTGCGACGTGGTGGTCCAGACCCCGCGCTTCAACGTCAACCGCATCACCGTGAAACCTGGAGGCGCCTTCTCGATGCAGATGCACCACCACCGCGCCGAGCACTGGGTCATTCTCGCCGGCACCGGTCAGGTGACGGTCAACGGCAAGCAGTTCCTGCTGACCGAGAACCAGTCCACCTTTATTCCGATTGGCGCCGAGCACAGCCTGGAAAACCCGGGCCGTATTCCGCTGGAAGTGCTGGAGATCCAGTCGGGGTCGTACCTCGGCGAGGACGACATTATTCGTATTAAAGACCAGTATGGTCGTTGCTAATTTTTTCGGGACAAAACGCAGAATGACACAGTTAACATGCTTTAAGGCTTATGACATCCGTGGTGAACTGGGCGAGGAGCTGAACGAGGACATCGCCTACCGTATCGGCCGCGCCTACGGCGAATTTCTGAAACCCGGGAAGATAGTGGTGGGGGGCGATGTGCGCCTCACCAGCGAGTCGCTGAAGCTGGCGCTGGCCCGCGGGCTGATGGACGCCGGCACCGACGTGCTGGATATCGGCCTGAGCGGCACGGAAGAGATTTACTTCGCCACTTTCCACCTCGGGGTGGACGGCGGCATCGAGGTGACGGCGAGCCATAACCCGATGAACTACAACGGTATGAAGCTGGTGCGTGAGAACGCGAAGCCCATCAGCGGCGACACCGGCCTGCGGGATATCCAGCGCCTGGCGGAGGAGAACCAGTTCCCGCCGGTGGACCCGGCGCGTCGCGGGACCCTGCGTCAGATATCGGTGCTGAAGGAGTACGTCGACCACCTGATGGGCTACGTGGACCTGGCGAACTTCACCCGTCCGCTGAAGCTGGTGGTGAACTCCGGCAACGGGGCGGCGGGGCACGTGATTGATGAGGTGGAGAAACGCTTTGCGGCGGCCGGGGCGCCGGTGACCTTTATCAAGGTGCATCACCAGCCGGACGGCCATTTCCCGAACGGTATCCCGAACCCGCTGCTGCCGGAGTGCCGCCAGGACACCGCCGACGCGGTGCGTGCGCATCAGGCGGACATGGGTATCGCCTTTGACGGCGACTTCGACCGCTGCTTCCTGTTCGATGACGAGGCGTCGTTTATCGAGGGGTACTACATTGTCGGCCTGCTGGCGGAAGCGTTCCTGCAGAAGCAGCCGGGGGCGAAAATCATTCACGACCCGCGTCTGACGTGGAACACGGTGGACATCGTGACCCGCAGCGGCGGCCAGCCGGTGATGTCGAAGACGGGGCATGCGTTCATCAAGGAGCGGATGCGCCAGGAAGACGCCATTTACGGCGGGGAGATGAGCGCGCACCATTACTTCCGCGACTTCGCCTACTGCGACAGCGGGATGATCCCGTGGCTGCTGGTGGCGGAGCTGCTGTGCCTGAAGAACAGCTCGCTGAAATCGCTGGTGGCGGACCGCCAGGCGGCGTTCCCGGCGTCGGGGGAGATCAACCGCAAGCTGGGGAATGCGGCGGAGGCGATAGCGCGCATCCGGGCGCAGTATGAGCCGGCGGCCGCACACATCGACACAACGGACGGTATCAGTATTGAATACCCTGAGTGGCGCTTTAACCTGCGCACGTCCAATACCGAGCCGGTGGTGCGTCTGAACGTTGAGTCCAGAGCGGATACTGCGTTAATGAATGAGAAAACGACCGAGCTGTTACACCTGTTAAGCGGGGAATAAGGTGAGAGATTTACTAACGACGATTTATCGTTATCGGGGATTTATCTGGAGCAGTGTTAAGCGTGATTTTCAGGCACGCTATCAAACCAGTATGCTGGGCGCGTTATGGCTCGTTTTACAACCGCTCTCTATGATCTTGGTCTATACCCTGGTCTTTTCCGAGGTGATGAAGGCCAGAATGCCCGACAACACCGGGCCGTTTGCCTACAGTATTTATCTCTGTTCTGGGGTACTGACCTGGGGATTGTTTACAGAGATGCTGGATAAAGGTCAGAGCGTATTCATCAATAATGCTAATCTGATCAAGAAACTAAGTTTTCCGAAAATTTGTCTGCCGATCATCGTGACGTTATCAGCAGTGCTTAATTTCGCGATTATCTTCAGCCTGTTTCTGATTTTTATCATTGTCACTGGTAACTTCCCTGGCTGGCTGTTTTTCTCGGTGATACCGGTTCTGCTTTTGCAGATCCTTTTTGCCGGTGGGCTGGGTATGATCCTCGGTGTGATGAACGTCTTTTTCCGGGATGTGGGGCAACTGGTTGGGGTTGCACTGCAATTTTGGTTTTGGTTCACTCCCATTGTTTACGTACTGAATTCATTACCAGCATGGGCGAAAAATCTGCTGCTTTATAATCCGATGACTCGGGTCATGCAATCTTATCAGTCCATCTTCGCCTACCATCAGGCGCCCAACTGGTATTCGCTATGGCCAGTATTGGCTCTCGCCATTATTTTCTGCGTCATCGGTTTCAGGATGTTCCGCAAGCATGCGGCGGATATGGTGGATGAATTATAATGAGTTATATCAGAGTAAAAAATGTCGGTAAGGCATATCGCCAGTATCACTCAAAAACTGGGCGACTGATCGAATGGTTATCCCCTCTGAATACAAAACGCCATAATCTTAAATGGATCCTCAGCGACATTAATTTCGAAGTTGCTCCGGGAGAGGCGGTTGGTATTATCGGTATCAACGGTGCGGGCAAGAGTACCCTACTTAAACTTATTACCGGTACGTCCAGGCCAACGACCGGAGAGATTGAAATCTCAGGCCGTGTCGCTGCCTTACTCGAACTGGGTATGGGGTTTCATTCTGATTTCACTGGCCGACAGAACGTTTATATGTCAGGACAACTGCTGGGGTTATCCTCTGAGAAAATTACTGAGTTGATGCCGCAAATCGAAGAGTTTGCGGAGATCGGGGATTATATCGACCAGCCGGTGCGCGTCTATTCCAGTGGTATGCAGGTTCGATTAGCTTTTAGCGTAGCGACCGCTATCCGTCCTGATGTGCTGATTATTGATGAAGCGTTATCCGTTGGGGATGCCTATTTCCAGCATAAAAGTTTCGAACGTATCCGTAAATTCCGTCTGGAAGGAACCACGTTGCTGCTGGTATCTCATGATAAACAGGCGATCCAGAGCATTTGCGACCGGGCTATTTTGTTGAACAAAGGCCAAATTGAGATGGAAGGCGAGCCTGAAGCGGTGATGGATTATTACAATGCGCTTCTTGCCGATAAGCAAAATCAGTCCATTAAACAAGTTGAGCACAACGGTAAAACGCAAACTGTTTCAGGCACTGGTGAAGTGACAATCTCTGAGGTTCATCTTCTCGATGAACAGGGCAATGTGACTGAATTTGCCTCGGTAGGGCATCGGATCAGCTTGCAGGTTAATGTTGAGGTTAAGGCTGATATCCCTGAGCTCGTCGTCGGTTATATGATCAAGGATCGACTTGGGCAACCGATTTTCGGAACCAATACGCATCATCTCAAACAAACACTCACCAGCCTGAAAAAAGGCGAAAAGCGTTCGTTTTTATTCTCTTTTGATGCGAGGTTGGGGGTTGGCTCCTATTCTGTCGCTGTCGCGTTGCATACTTCCAGTACGCACCTCGGCAAAAACTATGAATGGCGCGATCTGGCCGTGGTATTCAACGTCGTTAACACGGAACAACAAGAGTTTGTCGGCGTGTCCTGGTTGCCACCTGAACTGGAGATTTCTTAATGGGTTCGTCGTTTTATCGTTCATTTGAAGAACGACACAGAGGTTCGGTTGAAGATATCAAGAACCGCCTGAGTTTTTATTTACCTTTCTTGTCTCGTCTGAAGGATCTTTATCCCGAAGGCGTGATTGCGGATATTGGCTGTGGACGTGGTGAATGGCTGGAAATCCTGACTGAAAATGGTATTGCGAACATCGGCGTCGATCTCGATGATGGCATGCTGGCACGTGCCAAGGAAGCCGGGCTGAACGTGCAGAAAATGGATTGTCTGCAGTTTCTGCAAAATCAAGCAGACCAGAGTCTGATAGCGTTGACTGGTTTCCATATTGCTGAGCATTTGCCCTTTGAGGTATTGCAGCAGCTCGTCATGCATACCTTACGGGTGCTGAAACCTGGCGGTTTGCTAATCCTCGAAACGCCGAACCCGGAGAATGTAAGCGTCGGGACCTGTTCATTTTATATGGATCCAACGCATAATCACCCTTTGCCGCCGCCATTGCTTGAGTTTTTACCTATTCATTATGGTTTTAACCGGGCAATTACCGTTCGTCTACAGGAAAAAGAGGCTCTCAAATCCCCGGACGCAGCGGTTAATCTGGTCGATGTGCTTAAAGGTGTTAGCCCCGATTACAGCATCATTGCTCAGAAAGCAGCGCCTGCAGATGTTCTTGAACGCTTTGAAACCCTGTTTACCCAACAATATGGCCTGACGCTGGATGTCCTGAGCAACCGTTACGATGCAATTTTACGCCAACAGTTCTCATCCTTTGCCTCACAGCTGGAGACGTTAAACCAGACATATACGCGCCAGCTAAGCAAAATGGCAGAGAATATTCAGACGTTGCAAGGCCAGGTTGACGAACTAAATCATGTCATTGGTCAGAACAATCAGCTTCATCAGCAAGTGGCAGATTTGCATAACAGCCGTTCATGGCGTATCACTCAACCTCTACGCTGGCTGTCTTTGCAACGCCAATTACTGCGTCAGGAAGGGGCTAAAGTACGAGCCCGTCGGGCGGCGAAAAAAATATTGCGCAAAGGGATGGCGCTCTCGCTGGTCTTTTTCCATCGTTATCCTAAGTCAAAGGTTTATCTGTTTAAATTTCTAAGAAAAACCGGCTGCTACACATTGCTACAGCGTTTGTTCCAGCGCGTAATGCTGGTGCAATCTGACACGATGATGATGCAGTCCAGAAGATATGATGTGGGTACTGAAGAAATGACAAGTCGCGCGTTGAGTATTTATAACGAATTAAAAAATAAAAATACGGAGAAATAACGATGCGTATTGTCATTGATTTACAAGGCGCGCAGACGGAAAGCCGCTTTCGTGGCATTGGTCGTTATAGTATTGCTATCGCCAGAGCGATTATTAGAAATAACAATCGACATGAGGTTTTCATCGCGCTATCCGCTATGCTGGGTGAGTCGATTACTGATGTTAAGGCGCAATTTGCTGATCTCCTGCCAGCAGACAACATAGTCGTTTGGCATGCTGCAGGACCAGTACGTGCAATGGATAAAGGTAATGAATGGCGTCGGGAGAGCGCAGAACTGATTCGGGAAGCGTTTCTTGAATCATTGCGTCCGGATGTCGTTTTCATTACAAGCTTGTTTGAAGGTCATGTCGACGATGCGGCCACTTCGGTACACAAATTTAGTCGTCAGTACAAAGTAGCCGTACTGCATCACGATCTTATTCCCCTGGTGCAGGCTGAGACCTATCTGCTGGATGATGTATTCAAATCCTATTATTTACAGAAAGTGGAATGGTTAAAAAACGCTGACCTTCTGCTAACTAACTCCGCTTATACGGCACAGGAAGCGATTGAGCATCTGCATTTGCAGGGCGACCATGTGCATAATATTGCAGCTGCAGCCGATCCTCAGTTTTGTATGGCGGAAGTGACAGCGAGCGAGAAAGAGTCCGTCCTTGGCCATTACGGTATTCAGCGCGAGTTTGTGCTGTATGCACCAGGTGGATTTGACTCCAGGAAAAACTTTAAGCGATTGATTGAGGCCTATGCAGGACTCAGTGATGCTCTACGTCGCAGCCATCAATTGGTTATCGTTAGTAAGCTGTCCATTGGGGATCGTCAGTATCTGGAATCCCTGGCGTCAGGTAATGGGTTGCAGCAGGGTGAACTGGTTCTGACTGGCTACGTGCCGGAAAATGAGCTGATTCAACTCTATCGTCTGTGTAAGCTTTTCATCTTTGCTTCGCTGCATGAAGGCTTTGGGCTGCCTGTTCTGGAAGCAATGTCGTGCGGCGCACCGGCCATTGGCTCAAATGTCACCAGTATTCCTGAAGTCATCGGTAATCCTGAGGCATTATTCGACCCGTATTCTGTCTCTTCCATTCGGGAAAAGATCGCGCAATGTCTGAATGATGCTCCATTCCTGGCGCGCCTGAAGGAAATGGCTCAGCAGCAAGCACGTAATTTCTCCTGGGACAACGCTGCCGTGACGGCTCTGGAAGCTTTCGAGAAGATTGCGACAGAAGACGCCGGCACCGTGCAGGTCTTGCCTGAGGCACTGATTCAGCGGATCCTTGCTATCTCTCACTGTCAGCCAGATGAGCGCGATCTGCGTTTGTGCGCAACGGCCATCGATTACAATCTGAAGACGGCTGAGCTGTATCAAATTGATGATAAAGCGCTGACCTGGCGTGTGGAAGGTCCCTTCGATAGCTCATATAGTCTGGCGCTGGTGAATCGGGAGTTTGCCCGGGCACTCTCAGCCGATGGTGTAGAAGTACTATTGCACTCCACTGAAGGGCCGGGCGATTTTGCGCCGGATGCCTCGTTTATGGCACAGCCGGAAAATAGCGATCTTCTGGCATTTTATAATCAATGTCGTACCCGCAAGAGTAACGAAAAGATAGATATTCTTAGCAGAAATATCTATCCACCGCGGGTTGCCGATATGGATGCCAAAGTAAAACTCCTTCATTGCTATGCCTGGGAAGAAACGGGTTTTCCACAGCCGTGGATTAATGAATTTAACCGGGAACTTGACGGCGTGCTGTGTACTTCAGAACATGTCCGTAAGGTATTGATTGACAACGGCTTGAATGTGCCTGCATTTGTTGTAGGCAACGGCTGCGATCATTGGCTCACCACAGCAGCTGAAACGGCAAAAGATGTGGATGAGGGAACCTTCCGTTTCCTGCATGTCTCTTCCTGCTTCCCACGAAAAGGGGTGCAGGCAATGCTTCAGGCTTGGGGCAGGGCGTTCACTCGTCGTGACAATGTTATCTTGATCATTAAGACTTTTAACAATCCACACAATGAAATTGACGCGTGGCTGGCACACGCCCAGGCTCAATTCGCGGACTACCCCAAAGTTGAAATAATCAAAGAGGATATGTCAGCCAGCCAGCTTAAAGGGCTTTATGAAAGCTGCGATGTTCTGGTTGCTCCAGGTTGCGCCGAAGGCTTTGGTTTACCTATCGCTGAAGCAATGCTGAGTGGGCTTCCAGCCATCGTCACTAACTGGAGCGGTCAACTAGATTTTGTTAATTCACAAAATTCATGGCTGGTTAACTATCAGTTTACCCGGGTAAAAACACACTTTGGTCTGTTTGCCTCGACATGGGCCAGTGTGGACATTGACAACTTAACGGATGCGTTAAAAGCTGCAGCCTCGACGGATAAATCAGTGCTGCGTGACATGGCTGATGCTGGTCGCGAGCTTATTCTGCAGCAGTTTACCTGGAAAGCGGTGGCTGATCGTTCTCGTCAGGCAGTTAAGACGCTGCGTGCGCATATTGATATTGCTCAGCATCGGGCGCGAATTGGCTGGTTGACGACCTGGAACACGAAATGTGGGATCGCAACCTATTCTCAGCATTTGCTGGAGAGCGCACCGCATGGCGCGGATGTTGTTTTTGCTCCCCAGGTCAGCGCTGGAGATCTTGTGTGTGCAGACGAAGAGTTTGTACTGCGCAACTGGATTGTGGGTAAAGAAAATAACTATCTTGAAAATCTCCAGCCACAAATTGATGCTCTGCGACTTGATGTCATCGTGATCCAGTTTAACTATGGATTCTTTAATCATCGCGAACTGTCGGCGTTTATTCGTCGCCAGCATGACGCCGGTCGAGCGGTTGTCATGACGATGCATTCAACTGTGGATCCGCTGGAAAAAGAGCCGACCTGGAATTTCCGCCTTGCCGAAATGGCGGATGCGCTGGCGCTTTGTGACCGATTGTTGGTGCATTCAATTGCCGATATGAACCGCCTTAAAGATTTAGGCTTAACCGATAATGTTGCTTTATTTCCGCATGGTGTTATCAACTACGCTGCTGGGAGCGCCGCGCGTCAACAGCAGGCTTTACCGTTAATTGCGAGCTATGGCTTCTGCTTACCGCATAAGGGCCTGATGGAGCTGGTAGAATCCGTCCATCGCCTCAAGCAGGCGGGGAAACCGGTTCGTTTGCGTCTGGTTAACGCGGAGTATCCGGTTGGAGAATCACGCGATCTGGTGGCAGAACTTAAAGCGGCAGCTCAGCGGCTAGGTGTTAACGATCTCATTGAGATGCATAATGATTTCCTGCCTGATGCGGAAAGTTTGCGGCTGCTCTCAGAAGCTGATCTACTGATTTTTGCTTACCAGAATACGGGTGAGTCAGCTAGCGGAGCGGTACGTTATGGCATGGCAACCCAAAAACCTGTTGCGGTAACACCCCTGGCGATATTTGATGATCTGGACGATGGGGTCTTTAAATTTGATGGATGCAGCGTCGACGATATCAGTCAGGGGATTGACCGGATCCTTCATTCCATCCGTGAACAGGACGCCTGGGCTACCAGGACTCAACAACGTGCCGATGCATGGCGTGAACAACATGATTATTATGCTGTTTCACGCCGCCTGGTTAATATGTGTCAAGGCTTAGCTAAAGCTAAATATTTTAAATAAAAATATTCCCCCTTGTATTTTTTGCCTTTGAATACAAGGGGAGCTAGATGATGATGTGTCATTTATTATGAAAATTATTTTTGCTACTGAGCCAATTAAATACCCATTAACGGGCATCGGTCGGTATTCCCTGGAGCTGGTTAAGCGGCTGGCGGTTGCCCGTGAAATCGAAGAGCTGAAGCTGTTTCACGGTGCGTCGTTTATCGATCAGATCCCCCAGGTGGAGAATAAAAGCGATACCAAAGCCAGCAATCATGGTCGTCTGTCGGCGTTTCTGCGCCGCCAGCCGCTGCTGATTGAGGCGTATCGCCTGCTGCATCCGCGGCGCCAGGCGTGGGCATTGCGCGATTACAAAGACTACATTTACCATGGTCCCAATTTCTATCTGCCGCATCGCCTGGAACGCGCCGTGACCACGTTTCATGACATCTCCATTTTTACCTGCCCGGAATATCATCCAAAAGATCGGGTTCGCTATATGGAGAAGTCCCTGCACGAGAGCCTGGATTCGGCGAAGCTGATCCTGACCGTCTCCGACTTCTCGCGCAGTGAAATCATCCGCCTGTTCAACTATCCGGCGGATCGGATCGTCACCACCAAGCTGGCCTGCAGCAGCGACTATATTCCGCGCAGCCCGGCGGAGTGCCTGCCGGTCCTGCAGAAATATCAGCTGGTGTGGCAGGGGTATGCGTTATATATCGGCACCATGGAGCCGCGTAAAAATATCCGCGGTCTGCTGCAGGCCTATCAGCTGCTGCCGATGGAGACCCGCATGCGCTACCCGCTGATCCTCAGCGGTTATCGCGGATGGGAAGACGATGTGCTGTGGCAGTTAGTCGAGCGCGGTACGCGTGAAGGGTGGATCCGTTACCTGGGCTATGTCCCGGATGAAGACCTGCCTTATCTGTACGCGGCGGCCAGAACCTTTGTTTATCCCTCCTTCTATGAGGGATTCGGTTTACCTATTCTTGAAGCGATGTCTTGCGGTGTGCCGGTAGTATGTTCCAATGTCACTTCTTTGCCTGAGGTGGTTGGCGATGCCGGCCTCGTTGCCGATCCTAATGATGTAGACGCGATTAGCGCGCATATTTTGCAGAGCCTGCAGGATGATAGCTGGCGGGAAATCGCCACCGCGCGCGGTCTTGCCCAGGCGAAACAGTTTTCGTGGGAGAACTGTACGACCCAGACCATTAACGCCTATAAATTACTCTAAGGGTGTCAGTTGAGAGTTCTACACGTCTATAAGACCTACTATCCCGATACCTACGGCGGTATTGAGCAGGTCATTTATCAGCTAAGTCAGGGCTGCGCTCGCCGGGGAATCGCAGCCGATGTTTTTACTTTTAGCCCGGACAAAGAGACAGGTCCTGTCGCCTACGAAGACCATCGGGTCATTTATAATAAGCAGCTTTTTGAAATTGCCTCCACGCCGTTTTCGCTGAAAGCGTTAAAGCGTTTTAAGCAGATTAAAGATGATTACGACATCATCAACTACCATTTTCCGTTTCCATTCATGGATATGTTGCATCTCTCGGCGCGGCCTGACGCCAGAACGGTGGTGACCTATCACTCGGATATTGTGAAACAAAAACGGTTAATGAAGTTGTACCAGCCGCTGCAGGAGCGATTCCTCGCCAGCGTAGACTGCATCGTCGCCTCGTCGCCCAACTACGTGGCCTCCAGCCAGACCCTGAAAAAATATCAGGATAAAACCGTGGTGATCCCGTTTGGTCTGGAGCAGCATGACGTGCAGCACGATCCGCAGCGGGTGGCGCACTGGCGGGAAACCGTCGGCGATAACTTCTTCCTCTTCGTTGGCGCTTTCCGCTACTACAAAGGGCTGCACATTCTGCTGGATGCCGCCGAGCGTAGCCGGCTGCCGGTGGTGATCGTCGGGGGCGGGCCGCTGGAGGCGGAAGTGCGTCGTGAAGCGCAGCAGCGCGGGCTGAGCAATGTGGTGTTTACCGGCATGCTCAACGACGAAGATAAATACATTCTCTTCCAGCTCTGCCGGGGCGTGGTCTTCCCCTCGCATCTGCGCTCCGAGGCATTTGGCATTACGTTACTGGAAGGCGCGCGCTTCGCCAGGCCGCTGATCTCCTGCGAGATCGGCACCGGGACCTCGTTCATTAACCAGGACAAAGTGAATGGCTGTGTGATCCCGCCGAATGACAGTCAGGCGCTGGTGGAGGCGATGAATGAGCTCTGGCATAACGATGAAACCGCCAGCCGCTATGGCGAAAATTCGCGTCGTCGTTTTGAAGAGATGTTTACTGCCGACCATATGATTGACGCTTACGTCAATCTCTACACTACGCTGCTGGAAAGCAAATCCTGAGGTCAGCTACCCCCGCCGTTGCGGCGGGGGTTAACGCGTTAGTGACGACTCTTCAGATTATCAATCACTTCCCCGAGATCCAGCCCCTGGTCCTGCAGCAGCACCAGCAGGTGATACATCAAATCCGACGCCTCATTCTTCAGCTCGAAGCGGTCGTTCACCGTGGCGGCCAGCGCGGTCTCCACGCCTTCTTCCCCCACTTTCTGCGCAATACGCTTGGTGCCGCTGGCGTACAGCTTCGCCGTGTAGGAGCTCTCCGGGTCGGCGTGCTTACGCTCGGCCAGCAGCTGCTCCAGCTGATAGAGGAACAGCCACTGGTGGCCGGTTTCGCCGAAGCAGCTGGTGGTGCCTTTATGGCAGGTCGGCCCGATCGGGTTCACCAGCACCAGCAGCGTATCGTTGTCACAGTCCGGCGTGATGCTCACTACGTTGAGGACATTGCCCGAGGTTTCACCCTTGGTCCACAGTCGCTGTTTGGTGCGTGAGTAAAAGGTGACCTTGCCGGTGGCTTCGGTTTTCTCCAGCGCCTCCTTGTTCATGTAGCCCAGCATCAGCACTTCGCCGGATACGGCGTGCTGCACGATGGCCGGCATCATGCCGTCCGTTTTTTCCCAGTCCAGCTGTTCAGTCAACATACCCTTATCTCCACGCCCTGTGCCGCCAGGTACGCTTTCAGTTCGCCAATATTAATAATCTGTTTGTGGAATACCGAGGCCGCCAGCGCGCCGTCAACGTTGGCGTCGCGGAAGGCTTCGAGGAAGTGTTCCATGGTGCCCGCGCCGCCGGAGGCGATCAGCGGCACATGGCACACCGCGCGAACCTTCGCCAGCTGCTGCAGGTCGTAACCGTTGCGCACCCCGTCCTGGTTCATCATATTGAGGACGATCTCGCCCGCGCCGCGCTTCTGCACTTCCTCCACCCAGTCGAGGGTTTCCCACTGCGTCACCCGGGTGCGGGTCTCGTCGCCGGTATACTGGTTGACGTGATATTTGCCGGTCTCTGCATCAAACCAGGTATCAATCCCCACCACAATGCACTGCACGCCAAAGCGGTCGGCAAGGCGGGTGATCAGCGTCGGGTCGGCGAGAGCAGGGGAGTTAATCGAAATCTTATCGGCGCCGAAGGAGAGGATCTGCGCCGCGTCTTCCAGCGACTTGATCCCACCCGCCACGCAGAAAGGAATGTCGATCACTTCCGCCACGCGCGACACCCAGCTCTTGTCGACCACCCGGCCGTCGCTGGAGGCGGTGATATCATAGAACACCAGTTCGTCAGCCCCTTCGTCGGCATAGCGCTTGGCCAGCGGGACGATGTCGCCAATGATCTCGTGATTACGGAACTGCACGCCTTTCACTACCTGGCCGTCGCGGACGTCGAGGCAGGGGATTATCCGTTTTGCCAGCATTGAATGGCCTCCGTTACGTTGAATTTGCCTTCCAGCAGCGCGCGACCGACAATCACGCCGCGCACCCCGGTGCCGCGCAGCGCGGCAATATCTTTGAGATCGCCGATGCCGCCGGATGACTGAAACGCCACCTGCGGGTAGCGGGCGCAGACTTCCTCGTACAGCGAGACGTTAGAACCTGCCAGGGTGCCGTCACGGGAGATATCGGTGCACAGCACGTGCTGCAGGCCGACCGGCAGATAACTTTCCACCAGCTCCTCCAGCGTCACGCCGGAGTTTTCCTGCCAGCCGCTGACCGCCACCTGCTTGTTGCCGTCGGCGTCAATGCGCACGTCGAGCGCCAGCACCAGCTGTTCAGGGCCAAAGCGTTTAAACCAGCCTTTCACTTCCTCCGGGGACTTTACCGCGGTGGAGCCGACCACCACGCGGGCGACGCCGGCCTCAAGCAGGGCCGCGACATCCGCTTCGGTCCGCACGCCGCCGCCAACCTGTACCGGGACGTCAACGCCGGCGACCAGTGATTTCAGCAGGGGGATCTGGCGTTTCGCCGGATCCTTCGCCCCGGTCAGGTCGACCAGGTGCAGGACTTCCGCTCCCTGAGCGGCATAGGACTGCAGGCGCGGCAGCGGATCGCTGCCATAGTCGCGCTGCTGGCCGTAATCGCCCTGGTGGAGACGAACGACGGTGCCGTCGATTAAATCTAAAGCAGGAATAATCATCACATCTCCAGGAAGTTTTTCAGCAGCTGCGCCCCGGCGCTCCCGGAGCGCTCCGGGTGGAACTGCACGCCAAAGAAGTTATCTTTCTGCACCGCGGCGGTGAACGCCTCGCCGTAATTGCACTGGGCGATGGTATACGGGTTGACCGGCATGGCGTAGCTGTGCACGAAGTAGAAATACGCGCCTTCTTCAATGCCGCGGAACAGGCGATCGCCTGCTTTGGCATACACCCGGTTCCAGCCCATGTGCGGCAATGGCAGACCGTGGTCGGTCATCTTCGGCACCTCTTCTTCGATAATGCCCAGCAGATCGACGCCGTTGTTCTCCTCGCTGCGCTTGCCGAGCAGCTGCATGCCCAGGCAAATCCCCAGCACCGGCTGGGTACAGGCTTTAATCAGGTCGATCAGATCGCGGTCGCGCAGCTGGTCCATCGCCGCCTGGGCGGTGCCGACGCCAGGAAGAAACAGTTTATCGGCACGCAATACCACCTCCGGATCGCGGCTGACCACCGGCTCATAGCCGTGGCGGCCAATCGCCGATTTCACCGAATTGAGGTTGGCGCACCCGGTATCAAGGATCACCACATTCATCACAGCACCCCTTTGGAAGACGGCAGGGCATCGCCCTGGACGCGGATCGCCTGGCGCAGCGTACGGCCAAAGGCTTTGAACAGGCTCTCCACGCGGTGGTGATCGTTCTTGCCCTTGGTTTTCAGGTGCAGGGTCACCGCCATGGTGTAAGAGAGCGAGCGGAAGAAGTGTTCCACCATCTCGGTGCTCAGATCGCCGACGCGCTGATAGGTGAAGTCCGCCTTATACTCCAGGTGCGGACGGCCGGAGATATCCAGCGCGCAGCGGGCGAGACACTCGTCCATCGGCAGCACGAAGCCGAAGCGGTTGATGCCGCGCTTGTCGCCAAGCGCCAGCTTCAGGGCTTCGCCGAGGGCCAGGCCGGTATCTTCCACGGTGTGGTGATCGTCGATGTACAGATCGCCGCCGACGTTGATCTCCATGCGGAAGCCGCCATGGGTGGCGATTTGGTCGAGCATATGGTCAAAAAAGCCGACGCCGGTGTGGATCTTGCTGCCGCCTTCGCGGTCCAGCCACACCTTCACGTCCACCTGGGTCTCTTTGGTGATGCGCTCGACGTGGGCATAGCGGTCGCGGCGGGTCAGCTGCTCGCTGATGGTCGGCCAGTCCAGGGTCTCACGGTCATAGCGCAGGCCGGTAATCCCCATGTTATCCGCCAGCTCAAGGTCGGTGGCCCGGTCGCCAATCACATAGCTGTGGCTTTTATCCAGTACGCCGTCTTCCAGCCACGGCAACACCAGCTGCGTTTTCGGTTTGCGGCAGGCGCAGTTGTCGCCCGGGAAGTGCGGACAAATCAGCACCTCTTCGAAATTGACGCCCTGCGAGGCGAAGATCTGCATCATCAGGTTGTGCGGGCCATCAAATGCTTCCTGCGGCAGACTGTCGGTTCCCAGGCCATCCTGGTTGGTGATCATCACCAGCTTATAGCCTTCCTGCTGCAGCTTCAGCAGCGCCGGGATCACCTGCGGCTCAAACGCCAGCTTGTCGAAACGGTCCACCTGGAAATCCACCGGCGGTTCGGAAATCAGGGTGCCGTCACGGTCAATAAAGAGATACTTCTGGGTCATACATTCTCCGCAGTCAAGGCGTCAATCACGCGCTGGCTCTCGGCACGGGTACCGATAGTGATACGCAAACAGCCGCTCAATGAAGGTTGTTTATTCTGGTCACGTAAGATAATGCCCTGATCCCACAAAGATTTAAACACTGCGCTGGAGGCGGTTATCCGCGCCAGAACGTAGTTCGCCTCGGAATCGAAGACCTGCTCCACGCAGGCGATGCCGCGCAGCTGTTCCACCAGGTAGCGGCGCTCGTCGAGGATCTGCGCCACGCGCTGACGCATCGCGGCGATCCCTTCCGCGCTCAGGGCCTGGGCGGCGATATCGGCCACCGGCGTGGAGAGCGGGTACGGGGCGATCACTTTCAGCAGCACGTTGATCACCTCGGCGTTGGCGAGGGTGAAGCCGCAGCGCAGGCCGGCAAGGGCGAAGGCTTTGGACAGCGTGCGCAGCACCACCAGGTGCGGATAGTCGCTGAGCCAGCCGGCGAGCGTCGCCTGCGGGCAGAATTCAATATAGGCTTCGTCGGCGACCACGATGGCTTTATCGCGAGTCATCTCCAGCAGGTCGCGTATCGACTGCGGATCGATGATCTGACCGGTCGGGTTGTTCGGGCTGCAGACAAAGACCACCTTCACGCCGTCCAGCTGCGCCTCGATACCCGGCAGGTCGAGCTGCCAGTCGGCGAGGGTCGGCACGGTACGGCATTCGACGCCGATGGTCTCGGCGCTGACGCTGTACATGCCGTAGGTGGGCGGGCAGTAGAGTAGCGCGTCTTTGCCGGGCTCACAGAAAGCGCGGATCAGCAGCTCAATCCCTTCGTCGGCGCCGCGGCTGACCAGCACCTGCTCCGGTTTGACGTCGGCGTAGCGGGCGTAGCTCTCGATGACTGCCTTCGGCTGCGGCTCCGGATAGCGGTTCATCGTTTGCGCGGTAAGCTGGAAAGCCACGGCGGTCGGGAATTCGTTGGCGTTCAGCCAGACGTCGCCTTTGCCGCCCAGACGGCGAGCGGATTGATACGGGGTCAGCGCACGGACGTTGGCGCGGGCTAAATCTTCAATGCTCATGCTTGCTCCTTCAGGGCGGCAACGCGCAGCGTTACGGCGTTTTTGTGGGCGTCAAGGCGCTCGGCGGCGGCCAGGATCTCAATCGTTGAGGCGAGGGCGGCAAAGCCGTCGCGCGACAGCTCCTGCACGGTCATCCGCTTCTGGAAGTCGGCCAGGCCGAGGCTCGAACAGGTGGCGGTATACCCATAGGTCGGCAGGACATGGTTGGTGCCCGAGGCGTAATCGCCCGCGGATTCCGGTGACCAGTCGCCGAGGAAAACCGAACCGGCGCTGGTGATGCTGTCCACCAGCTCGCGGGCCTGACGGGTCTGAATGATCAGGTGCTCCGGACCATACTGGTTGGAGATAGCCACGCACTGCGCCAGGTCGCGGGCCACGATGATCCGGCTGGCGGAGAGGGCCACGCGGGCGGTTTCCGCGCGCGGCAGGGCGGCCAGCTGGCGTTCGACGGCCTCAGCGACGCGGCTGCCGAGGTCGGCGTCCGGGGTCAGGAGGATCACCTGCGAGTCCGGGCCGTGTTCCGCCTGCGACAGCAGGTCGGAGGCGACAAAGTCCGGGGTGGCGCCGCTGTCGGCGATCACCAGCACTTCCGACGGGCCGGCCGGCATGTCGATGGCTGCGCCGTCCAGACGCTGGCTGACCTGACGTTTGGCTTCCGTGACGTAAGCGTTACCCGGGCCAAAGATTTTATCCACCTTCGGCACCGACTCGGTCCCGAGGGCGAGGGCGGCGATGGCCTGGGCGCCGCCAACGTTAAAGATGGTTTTCACGCCGCACAGCTGCGCGGCATAGAGGATCTCATCGGCGATCGGCGGCGGCGAGCAGAGCACCACCTGCTGACAGCCGGCGATGCGCGCCGGCGTCGCCAGCATCAGCACCGTGGAGAACAGCGGCGCCGAGCCGCCCGGAATATACAGCCCGACGGAGGCGATAGGGCGGGTGACCTGCTGGCAGCGCACCCCCGGCAGCGTTTCGACATCCACCGCCTGCAGCTGTTGCGCGTTGTGGAAGGTCTCGATGTTTTTCACCGCCACCGCCATCGCCTGCTTCAGCTCGTCGCTGAGGCGTTCGCCGGCGGCGGCGATCTCCGCCTCGCTCACCTGCAGCGCGGCGACGGTGGTTTTATCAAACTTTGCGCTGTATTCGCGCAGCGCCGCGTCGCCGTTGGCTTTGACGTTATCGAGGATCTCCGCCACCGTTTTACTGATGCTGTCGGAGGCGGAAATCGCCGGGCGCGTTAAGAGTTGTTGCTGTTGGTCTGCGCTACAGCCGTTCCAGTCGATGATTGTGTTGAAGCTCATGATTGTTTTCCCCTGTGTGTCCCGTGACCGGCTGGCCGATTACTCCATCATCTTCTCAATCGGCAGCACCAGAATGGAGCTGGCGCCCAGCGCTTTCAGTTTTTCCATGGTCTCCCAGAACAGGGTTTCGCTGCTGACCATGTGCATCGCCACGCGCTGCTTGTCGCCTGCCAGCGGCAGAATAGTCGGACGCTCGGCGCCCGGCAGCAGGGCAACCACTTCTTCCAGGCGTTCGGTCGGAGCGTGCATCATGATGTATTTCGACTCGCGGGCCTGGATCACGCCCTGAATACGGGTCAGCAGGCGGTCAATCAGCTGCTGTTTGGCGTCGGCCATCTCGCCGTCGCGCTGGATCAGGCAGGCTTTGGAGCGGTAGATCACTTCCACTTCGCGCAGGCCGTTGGCTTCCAGGGTGGCGCCGGTGGAGACGAGGTCGCAGATGGCGTCGGCGAGGCCGGCGCGCGGCGCCACTTCCACGGAGCCGTTCAGCAGACAGGATTTAAAGGAGATACCTTTTTGATCGAGGTAGCGCTTCAGCAGGTGCGGGTAAGAGGTGGCGATGCGTTTGCCGTCCAGCGCCGCCGGGCCGTTCCAGGCTTCATCCACCGGGGTCGCCAGCGACAGGCGGCAGCCGCCGAAGTCGAGACGGCGCAGGGTGAAGTAGCGCGGGTCTTCGCCCTGAGCGCGGCGGCTGAGCAGCTCTTCTTCCAGCACGTTTTCGCCGATAATGCCGAGGTCGACAACACCGTCCATCACCAGGCCCGGGATATCGTCATCACGCACGCGCAGAATGTCGATTGGCATATTTTCCGCCAGCGCAATCAGACGCTGGGTGTGCAAATTGACTTTAATGCCGCAGCGGCTGAGTAATTCGCGTGAATCTTCGCTTAAACGGCCTGATTTCTGAATAGCTATGCGTAAACGGGTGTTGTCTAACATTGTTCTTTTCCTCTGAATACCTGTCTGAATCTGTCCGAATTTGGTCCAAAAAAAAGCCCCCGGAAGTGAATCTTCCGGGGGCTCTCTGCGCGTTCATGCACCACTGGAAGATCCAAATGTCTTCCAGCACACATCGCCTGAAAGACTAGTCAGGATGATGGTGATGATGGTGGTGTTTAAATTGAACGCGGTTCATAAAAATTCTCTGTGAATGACTATGCATTTGATGTCCTTTAACCTAAACCACTTCCGCCGCAGAAAGCAAGGGCTTTTTTCTATCATTAATTCATTTCACATTGAGCGAAGAAATTGTCAGTTGCCGCTGGCTGGCGTAGCCTGTAATCAGCACAGCGAAAGAGTCAGGAGCCTGGGATGAAAAAGGTCGCGATAGTCGGTTTGGGATGGCTGGGAATGCCGCTGGCGCTGTCATTGATGGCGCGAGGCTGGCAGGTCACCGGCAGTAAAACCACGCAGGATGGCGTGGAGGCGGCGCGGATGTGCGGGATTGACAGCTATCCGCTGCGCCTGGAGCCGCAGCTGGTCTGTGATACCGAGGACCTCGACGCGCTGATGAACGTCGATGCGCTGGTGATCACGCTGCCGGCCCGGCGTACCGGGGCGGGAGAAGGGTTTTATCTGCAGGCGGTGCAGGAGATTGTCGATACCGCGCTGGCGCACCATATTCCGCGGATCGTCTTCACCAGTTCCACCTCGGTGTATGGCAACGTCAATGGCACGGTGAAAGAGAACTCCCCGCGTCTGCCGCAAACCGCCAGCGGGCAGGTGCTCAAGGAGCTGGAGGACTGGCTGCACAACCTGCCGGGAACCTCGGTGGATATTCTGCGTCTGGCCGGGCTGGTGGGGCCTTCCCGTCATCCGGGACGTTTTTTTGCCGGCAAGTCGGCGCCGGATGGCCAGCACGTGGTCAATCTGGTGCATTTGCAGGATGTGGTGGCCGCTATCGAACTGCTGTTGCAGGCCCCGAAGGGCGGGCACATCTATAATCTATGTGCGCCCCGCCATCCGGCGCGTGGCCTCTTTTATCCGCAAATGGCCCGTGAACTGGGGCTGCCGCCGCCGGTGTTCAGCGACAGCCCGGACGGCGGTCAGGGCAAGATTGTGGATGGCAATCGTATCTGCAATGAGCTGGGGTTTGAGTACCAGTACCCCGATCCGCTGGTGATGCCGATGGAGTGATCTACCAGCGGTGATTCGCATACCGTAAGGGGGTAGCGATGAAACCACTGCTGGATGTCCTCGTGATCCTCGACGCGCTGGAAAAAGAGGGGAGCTTTGCCGCCGCGTCGGCAAAGCTCTTTAAAACGCCCTCGGCGCTGAGCTACACCATTCACCGGCTGGAAAGCGATCTCAATATTCAGCTGCTCGACCGCAGCGGCCACCGCGCGCGCTTTACCCCCACCGGACAAATGCTGCTGGAGAAAGGGCGGGAGGTGCTGCATGTCGCCCGCGAACTGGAGATCCGGGCGGTCAAGCTGCAGCAGGGATGGGAGCACACCCTCCGCCTGGCGGTGGACTGCACTTTTCCCGTGGCGCAGCTTTCGCCGCTGATTGCCGCATTTTATCAACAACAGCCGCTGACCCGGCTGCACTTCACGCAAAACCCCTCGCTGCTGGACTGGCGGCCGCTGACTGACGGGCAGGCCGATCTGCTGCTGGGCGCCCTCGGCGAGCCGCCGCCGCTGAGCGGCTATGACTATCTCCCCCTCGGCGAGCTGGAGCTGCTGCTGGTGGTTTCCCCGCAGCATCCGCTGGCGCGACACCGCGCTCCGCTGAGCTGGCGGACCCTGCGCCGTTACCGGGCGGTGGCCACCGGCGAGGGCGGGGCGCTGCTGAGCGATCAGGAGACCCTGACGGTGTGTGACGCCGCGGGGCAGCTGGCGCTGCTGCGCATGGGGCTGGGCTGGGGCTGTCTGCCGCGTTACCAGGTGCAGGGGCTGCTGGAGAGCGGCGAGCTCATCAGCATGGCGGTTCGCGGGCTGTCGCCCCGCCAGCATGCCTGGATCGCCTGGAATGACGCCACCTGCGGTTTGGCCAGCAAATGGTGGCGGGAAACGCTATTAGCAAATAGTGCTATTTTTACAATTTATCATACGGAAATCGTATAGATATTAGCACGTTAAAAAATACGCTTACGCAATGAACTTCATAACATCTTGTCAACGCCGTTGAATTTGTTGCAAAATATGCGGCCTGAAAACCAGAGACTAGCCGACGCTTTTTTTAAAAGTGTCGGTTATTTTTTTGGTCGAAAGACACATCATTCAATACCAAGAGGCCGGGCTTCGTACCGGATAGATATTTACTAAAAACCGACAGTCGTTGTCGCTGAGGAATAGAAAGAAATGGGGCAATTTTTTGCTTACGCGCTGGCGTTCACCGTAAAAGGGGATAACTATGTCGCATAACGCTACTCCAAATACCTCTCGCGTGGAATTACGTAAAACGCTTACGTTAGTTCCGGTTGTAATGATGGGCCTGGCCTATATGCAGCCGATGACGCTGTTCGATACGTTTGGTATCGTCTCTGGTATGACCGACGGTCACGTGCCGACGGCCTACGCCTTTGCGTTAATCGCCATTCTGTTTACTGCCCTGAGCTATGGCAAGCTGGTACGTCGTTACCCTTCTGCCGGCTCGGCGTATACCTATGCGCAGAAATCCATCAGCCCGACCGTTGGCTTTATGGTGGGTTGGTCCTCGCTGCTCGACTACCTGTTCGCGCCGATGATCAACATTCTGCTGGCGAAAATCTATTTTGAAGCGCTGGTGCCTTCGATTCCGTCGTGGGTGTTTGTTATCGCACTGGTCGCCTTTATGACCGCCTTTAACCTGCGCAGTATTAAATCCGTGGCCAACTTCAACACCGTGATCGTGGTGCTGCAGGTGGTGCTGATTGCCGTTATTCTCGGCATGGTGATTTATGGCGTGTTTGAAGGCGAAGGCGCCGGTACGCTGGCCAGCAGCCGTCCGTTCTGGTCCGGTGACGCGCACGTGATCCCGATGATTACCGGGGCGACGATCCTGTGCTTCTCGTTTACCGGCTTCGACGGCATCAGCAACCTGTCTGAAGAGACCAAAGATGCAGAGCGCGTCATCCCGCGGGCGATCTTCCTGACCGCGCTGATTGGCGGCCTGATCTTCATCTTTGCCACCTACTTCCTGCAGCTGTACTTCCCGGACATCTCGCGCTTTAAAGATCCGGATGCGTCACAGCCGGAAATTATGCTCTACGTAGCAGGTAAAGCCTTCCAGGTTGGCGCGCTGATCTTCTCCACCATCACCGTGCTGGCGTCCGGTATGGCGGCGCACGCTGGCGTGGCGCGTCTGATGTACGTGATGGGCCGCGACGGCGTGTTCCCGAAAAGCTTCTTCGGCTACGTCCACCCGACCTGGCGCACCCCGGCGATGAACATCATCCTGGTCGGCGCTATTGCGCTGCTGGCGATTAACTTCGACCTGGTGATGGCGACGGCGCTGATTAACTTTGGTGCGCTGGTGGCGTTTACCTTCGTTAACCTGTCGGTGATTTCGCAGTTCTGGATCCGTGAGAAACGCAACAAGACGCTGAAAGACCACTTCCAGTATCTGTTCCTGCCGATGTGCGGCGCCCTGACCGTTGGCGCGCTGTGGGTCAACCTGGAAGAGAGCTCGATGATTCTGGGCCTGATCTGGGCCGGTATCGGTCTGGTCTATCTGGCCTGCGTGACCAAAAGCTTCCGCAACCCGGTGCCGCAGTATGAAGATGTGGCCTAAGGCATAGCGTGATGTAAATGAGAAAAGCCGGAGGGAAACCTCCGGCTTTTTTTTCGTTTGGCCCGGTGCGATACCTTTTGCCCGGCGGCGCTGCGCTTGCGCGGGCCTACGGTGATGGTTAACCTTCTGAAATTTAATGGTTATGTAGGCCGGGTCAGGCGCAGCCGCCACCCGGCAATATGTTGGGCACGGAAACGACGACCGGACGGTTCCCTCTCCCTCCGGGAGAGGGTTAGGGTGAGGGGAAGCACTGCAGTGTGGTTGTTTATGTTATCTGTGGCTTCAGCGTAGTTTGCGCTCCCGGTTAGTCTTCTGCGTTATGTCTCTTATGGCGCAGGGAGCGCACAGGGGGCGGCCAGTCGCCGCCGCCCCCTGTACCCCCGGGCTCCGGCCAGCAAAATCGCCACTGCGTGGTACCTTCGACTTATCCCTGCAGGCTTCGGGTCGGGCCGAGGCAGCGTCCGTGCAAAACACGGCCCTCAGCCCGCATCCATGCGGGCTGCCCCGGCCTGCCGGGAACGTCTCAGCGATTTTGAGGCCGCCAGCACCGGCAGTTTCAGTGGCCCCTGATCCAGTGGTGATTTGGGGTTGTAGGCCGGGTCAGGCGCAGCCGCCACCCGGCAATATGTTGGGCACGGAAACGACGACCGGACGGTTCCCTCTCCCTCCGGGAGAGGGTTAGGGTGAGGGGAAGCACTGCAGTGTGGTTGTTTATGTTATCTGTGGCTTCAGCGTAGTTTGCGCTCCCGGTTAGTCTTCTGCGTTATGTCTCTTATGGCGCAGGGAGCGCACAGGGGGCGGCCAGTCGCCGCCGCCCCCTGTACCCCCGGGCTCCGGCCAGCAAAATCGCCACTGCGTGGTACCTTCGACTTATCCCTGCAGGCTTCGGGTCGGGCCGAGGCAGCGTCCCTGCAAAACACGGCCCTCAGCCCGCATCCATGCGGGCTGCCCCGGCCTGCCGGGAACGTCTCAGCGATTTTGAGGCCGCCAGCACCGGCAGTTTCAGCGGCCCCTGATCCAGTGGTGATTTGGGGTTGTAGGCCGGGTAAGCGAAGCGCCACCCGGCAGAAACTCGCGTAAAGGGGTTAAACGCGAGTGTGGTTGGGTCAGCCGCAGGGGGAGCTGCGGCTTGTTTATTGCGGCGGCGGTTCGAAGCAGAGGCTGCGCTCCAGGCATTCGTCGCAGCTCGGCGATCGGCAGACAATCTCCCCCTGCGACTGCAGGCAGCGCTGGCGGTAAAAGAACTTTTTCCAGCGCATATGGTGGACGTTCTGCACCACCAGCTGTGGAAAGCAGTCGCTCATCAGCCGGCCTAGTTCCGCCCGCGAATCGAGTCCCAGATCCTCCCACAGATGGTTAAACGCCAGCGCCACCTCGGCAACGATCTGCGCCATCGGTTCAGCCCCCGGCGCCATCCACTCCGTCAGCCACTGCCCCAGCTGCCGACGCTCTTCGTCGCGGGTGGCATTCAGCTCGGTCATCAGCCGACGGCGGCTCAGCGTCGCGCTGTCCAGCGGCGTCGCCACCTCGCCCAGCCGCTGTTGCAGCGCCCGCCACGCTGCGGGAGTCAGCCCCATCCGCAGCGGAAAGCAGCCTTTTCCGGCATGATACAATCGCCACAGGCGGGTCAACCAGTCGACCGGCGCCATCAGGCGACCCCCTGACGCAGACGCGATGCCGCCAGGCTCTGGCGCCGCCGCTGCCACCAGGCAGGCAGCACCTCGGCGACCGAACGCCACGCGCCGTCCACCTGCGGCTCAATGCCCTGCAATTCCAGCTGCTGCCATGGCGTATGGCCGATACGCACGCAGAACACCGCTTTTACGTCGGCGAGCAGCGCCAGCAGCGCCGCCAGTCTGGCCTCGTTCTCCTGTGGCTCACACTCCTCTTCGCCGCGGCAATATTTCGGTGTAAAGCGCTCGCCCACCAGCACCATACCGGCGGCCGACAGGCTGTAGATCGAGAAGCGGTCGGCATGGCCAAAATGACAGTCAATGACCTCGCCGTGGCGGGAGGCCACGGCCACCAGACAGGCGTCATCCGCGTCCGACTCCCCCTGCGTGGCGAGGCTGGCATGAAGTTCGGCGCGCTGGTGGAGGATGGGCAGCCAGTCGGGGAGGCTGTCCGGGTCCGGCAGCCGGGTGAACTGCTGGCTGCGATCTTCGCCCAGCATGCCGATGGCGTCGGCACGGCACTGGTGGCAGTGGGTCATCTGCGGCATCACCTCCCCGCACTGGCTGCGGATCGCGGCGAGCATCCCGGCGTCCGGCTCCGGCTGGCCTTTGAGACCAAAAACCGTGCCGTGCTCCGGTCTGGCAATCAGCGGCATAATATTGTGAATAAACGCGCCGCTTTCCCGCAAACGACGGCCGACCTCGGCCATGCCGCCGTCGTTGATCCCCGGGATCAGCACCGAGTTTATCTTGACCAGCACTCCCGCGGCGGTCAGCCTGCGGACTCCTTCAAGCTGGCGGGCAATCAGGATCTCCCCGGCTTCCCGGCCGCGGTAGCGTTCGCCGTCGAGCCACAGCCAGGCATAGATTTGCCCGGCGATATCGGCATCCAGGGTATTGATGGTCACCGTGACGTGATCCACGCCGACCTCCAGCAGGCGATCGACCGCGTCGGGCAGCATCAGCCCGTTGGTCGACAGGCATAATTTGAGGTCCGGAAGCTGGTCGCGGACCAGCTCCAGGGTGCGGAAGGTGCGGGTCATATTGGCCAGCGGATCGCCGGGCCCGGCTATGCCGACTACCGACAGCTGCGGGATGGCCTGGGCCACCTGGCGCACTTTCAACACCGCCTGCTCGGGGGTCAGCAGCGTCGATGACACCCCGGGACGGGACTCATTGCTGCAGTCGAATTTACGGTTGCAGTAGTTGCACTGCAGATTGCAGGCCGGGGCGACCGGAAGATGCATCCGGGCGAAACGGTGGTGCCCGCTGCGGGAGTAGCAGGGGTGCGCGGCGACCTTGTCGGCCACCCGCGGCGCTAACGCGCTGGCGTCCGCCGACTGACAGGCGTTACCGCCGGAAAAAGAAGAGCAGGAAGTCATGGTCGTACCTTCATGGTTGGGCGATACCTTCCTGCTGCAAACGACGTACCAGAGACGAATTTTTTATCTGGCTGAAAAATAAAGCATTATCCCGCATCCCTGCGGCACAACATTGTCGCGTTCCTGCCGTACTGACGACAATGTCCTGAACCTGACACCGCGGCCTACAGACGCGGCAGGGTGATATCCATGATCTGGATCCGGTAAGCGACCTGGCGAGGCGTCATCCCCAGCAGCCGTGCCGCCTTGGCCTGCACCCAGCCGGCTTTTTCCAGCGCGGCGATCAGTCGCTGACGTTCGTCCAGGCTGTTGTCCAGCCAGCTGTCTTCCGCTGGCCCGCTGGCAGGCAGGGCTTTGGCGGGACGATCCTGGTGAGTGAAGAGGATCACGTCGCGATCGATCAGGCCACTCTCCGACATCACCGCCGATCGTTCGAGGCAGTTCTCCAGTTCGCGAACGTTACCCGGCCAGCTGTACTCCATCAGCAGGCGGATCGCGCCCTCGCTGATCCGCAGCGTGCGCCCCTGATGCTGGCCGATTTTGCGCACCAGGAAGTGCGCCAGCTCGGCGATGTCCTCCTGACGCTCGCGCAGCGGGGGCAGGGCGATGGGCATCACGTTCAGACGATAATAGAGATCCTCGCGGAAATGGCCCAGCCGGACCTCCTCCTCCAGGTGACGGTTGGTGGCGGCGATGATGCGGACATTCACCCGCAGGGTCTCATCGCCGCCGACCCGCTCCATCTCCCCCTCCTGGAGGATACGCAGCAGCTTGGCCTGGAACGATGCGCTGCTTTCACCAATCTCATCGAGGAACAGGGTGCCGCCATCCGCCAGCTCAAAACGTCCTTTACGCTGACGCACCGCCCCGGTAAAGGCGCCTTTCTCATGGCCGAACAGTTCGCTTTCCAGCAGGGTGTCCGGCAGCGCCGCGCAGTTAAATTTGACGAAGGCGGCACCAGCCCGTGGCGAATGGTGATGGATGGCGTTGGCGATCAGCTCTTTCCCGGTGCCGCTTTCGCCGCGTACCAGCACGGTGGTGTCCCAGCGCGAGACCTGACGGATCACCTCCACGATCTGGCGCATCGCCGGGCTCTTGCCGACCATATTGTCAAGGCCCACGCCGCGGGACGACGAGCAGGCCGGCGGCCGTTCCACCTTCGGCGGCTGGCGGCTCGACAGGGCGGGTGAGGCCGGAAGGATCATCAGCCGGATGGTCTGGGCGACGAGGTTGGCGACGGTTTCGAGAAAACGGGTGCAGGCCGGCAGCCGCTCTTCCTGGCGCGCCATCGGCTGGGCCGCCAGCACCCCTATTGGCCGGGCGTTGGGCCCCATCAACGGTACGGCGATAAACGGCAGATCGTAATCGTAGAGGCTCAGGCGGTCGAGAAAACGCTGATCGTCGGCGACCCGGGGCAGCACCAGCGACTGCCCCTGGGCCAGCACGGTCCCCACCAGTCCCTCGCCGGGGCGATAGCGGATCTGCGTGCTGCCGGGGAGGGGCTGCTGGCCGGTTTGCTGCAGCGCTTCGATACTGAGGATCTCCTGCTCGCTGTCGTACAGGCAGATCATCCCGTGCTGCATAAAAGCATCGTTGTGCAATACGCTGAGCACCTCCTGCAACGTTTTGCTGGCCTCGGTGGCCCGGCTCAGCACCACGCTTATCCGCTGCATGGCGGTGAACTGCTGAGAGAGGTCGAAGCGTCTGACGGTGGTGTCCGGGTCGGATTCAGGGATCATGCTTCACCTCCGGTCAGGGTGTTAAACAGCGGGAAACGCAGGGTCAGGCAGGTGCCGCCCTGCGGTCGGGAAGCCAGCTCAATGGCCCCGCGATGATGCGCCACCAGGGTCTGGATCAGCCGCAGCTCCATGCCTTTGCCCGGCGAGTTCAGCGCGTCGGGGGAGTGGGCGTAGCGCACCTGCAGCAGCGGTACGTTGTCAGTCAGGTACAGCGACAGCCAGCCGTCGTTCTCCTCGGCGTAGAGCTGCATCGCCAGCGGCACGGAGGGCAATTCGGCGGCGAGGGCCAGGGTGCGGTCGAGCCACAGGCTTAAGCACGCCAGCAGCGGGGTGCGCTGGCCAAAGCCGATCAGATGCGGTGAGGCCATGTCGACCTGCAGCCCGTCGGGATCGAAGCGGGTACGGTAGAGGGCGCACAGATCGTCGAAAAAGGGCTGCAGCGGCCAGACGGCGGGGTTTTCGAGTTCCAGCGATGGGCGACAGCGCTGGAGCCGCGCCATCGCCTCTTCCCCTTCACGCCAGGCGGCCTCCAGCGCCACATTCCCGCTTCCCTCGCCGTTCAGCCGACGGGCTGCCGCCAGCATATTAATCGGGCAGTTCAGCTGGATCAGCGCGGCGTCCAGCGACTCGCGGATCGCCGCCAGCAGCTTGCCGGCGGTCATTTGCTGCTTCAGCCGGTCAAGGCGTCCTTGCTCCTGCTGCTGACGCTGCTGGGTACAGTCGGCGATCACCACCAGGGTCCGCGCCAGCGCGCTGTCGATAAAGTAGCGGCTGGCCTCTTCACTGACGCCGGGCAACGGCCAGCAGGTTACCGACAGCCAGCGCGCGGCCCCGCGCAGCGCCACCGGCAGGATCGCCTCCACGCCGGGCGTCATCCGGCCAGGGGAGACCTGCAGCTCGGTGAGCAGCTCCCGGCCGCCGCAGTCAGCGCAGAAGGTTTTGTAGGCGAGGTTGTCCATCACCACCCGATCCTGCTCGTCCACCACCACCACGGCGGCGGGGATATTATTCAGCACCGCCTCCATCAGGGTCATATGGTTGCGCAGCCGCTGCTCGAGGGTGTAGCTGACGCTGATATCCCGCTGCATCGCCAGATAATGCTCCAGTTCCCCCTGCGGGCTGAGCACCGGGGTGATGTCAATCTCCACCAGGTACAGGCCGCCGTCCCGACGCTGATTAATCAGCTGACCGCGCCAGGGCTGACGCTGGAGCAGGGTATGCCACATCTCCTGATAGATCGCGCGCGGCGTCTGGCTGCTGGCCAGCAGGCGCGGGTTCTGGTTTAACAATTGCGCCAGCGAATAGCCGGTCTGGCGGCAAAACGCTGGGTTGGCGTAAATGATCCTGGCGCTGGCATCGGTGAGGGATATGGCCACCGAGGCCTGTTCCACCATGGTAAAAAACAGCCCCGGATGTTGTTGAATCAGCGCGCCGGCGATGGCCTCCGGCGCGGCGTTATCGAGCATCATATTCAGGGTCATCGCAAACTCCTGTGTCGCAGTTATGACAAATTGTCCGACACCGTGCGCGAAACGCGGCGGGGTAAGCCGAACCTTTATAACCATGCAAAGTGTGCGCCCTTATCGGAACGACCACGCGAAACATTGATCCGACAGGGGGAAAATTCACGGATTTTTACCTTTCGCCCCGCCGGGTGCGCCTTTGGCGCGCGGCATCGTGATGCGAAGCGATCCTGATGGGGCAGGGATGGGCCGTTACGGTGCAGGGCAACCTGGCACAGCCTTCGCAATACCTCTGTCGTCATTCCTTTTTTCAACACCATTCCGACAGGAGCGTACTATGGCGAACATTGGCATTTTCTTTGGTACCGATACCGGTAAAACCCGCAAGATCGCGAAACTGATCCACAAGCAGCTGGGGGAGGCCGCCGCCGCCCCGGTCAATATTAACCGCGCCACGCTGGCGGACCTGCTGGCCTACCCGGCCCTGCTGTTGGGGACGCCGACGCTGGGCGACGGCCAGTTGCCGGGCCTCGAGGCCGGGGGCGAGAGCGAGTCGTGGGCCGAGTTTATCCGCAACCTCGGCGACGTTAGCCTGCAGGGGAAAACGGTGGCGCTGTTTGGCCTCGGCGATCAGCGTGGCTATCCGGATAATTTCGCCAGCGGGCTGCGGCCGCTGTACGACGCCCTGCGTGCCCGCGGGGCGACGATGATCGGCAGCTGGCCGAACGAGGGGTATGAGTTCAGCGCCTCATCGGCGCTGGAGGGGGATCGCTTTGTCGGACTGGTGCTGGATCAGGATAACCAGTTCGACGAGACCGACGCGCGGCTGGCGACCTGGCTTGAGGAGATTAAACCGCATCTGCTGTAGGCGATGGCGGGTAGCCTGTCGGCTACCCGCACAACCCCGGCTGGCGCGCTAACATCTCGGCCAGCCACTGGCGCTGGTGGCGGCGCTGGCTCTGTTGACTGAGGTAATCGCGGGCGCTTTCCAGCGCCTGCTCAGGCGTCATCGGCGCGGCAGGGCGAATGGCCTCACACCAGATCAGATGCCAGCCGAGCTCACTGGCCACCGGCGCGCTCAGCGCATTTTCCGCCAGCGCAAACAGCGCCTCCTCCAGTTGCGGATAGAGTAGCCCCCGGCCGATCCAGCCCAGCAGTCCGCCGTCCAGCGCGCTCGGGCAGTGGGAGTGTCGCTGGGCCAGCGGCGCAAACGCCTCGCGGGAGGCTTCGATTTGCCCATGAAGCTCCCGTATGCGCGAGTAAACCGTCTGGTCGTCGCCATCGACGGTGAGCAGCAGATGGCGGGTCAGGCGCTGTTCCGGGCGCATAAACTGCGCCTGATGCCGCAGATACCAGGCCTGCACCGCGGCGGGATCCGGCCGCGGCGCCTGGCTGGCAATCCCGGCGAAGGCGGTTTCCAGCCGGGCGTGGTGCAGGACGATCGCCGCCCGCTCCGCTGGCGTAAATCCTCCCTCATCCAGCCAGGCGCCCAGCGAAGTGGCGAGGCCCTCCCGCAGCGCGGCGGGGATCGCCTCCGGCGCAATTTGGGCGACGATGAGCTGCTCCATCTGGGCCTGGCGCTGCCAGGCCGTCTCGAAGGCCTGCCGGTCGACCGCGTCGATGGCCGCCGGCTCGCAGTTCCAGCGGCTCTGCGCCAGCCGCTGCCGGCCAAATCGTTGCCATGGCTCCATTATTCTTCCTCCTCTGCCAGCGCCAGCGCGCTTACCGGGACCTGGAACCAGCGGCCGCCGAAGTCGACGATATAGCCGTCGCCATGCTCGCCCCGGTCGGTGGCTTCGATGCGCCCCAACTGACCGACGCTGACCACCATCTCGCCCTGCATCGCCAGCGCCGTCTGACAGATTACGCTATCGCCATACTGCAGATTGCCGGCCAGCCAGGGCCGATCGCCGGCAATCAGCTCCTGTTCGCGACAGCCGACCACCCGGTCGCAGTCCGGGAAGTGGATCTGGTAGATGATCTGGTCCTGCAAGAATACTCCCCAGTCGCGGACATAGCCGATGCTGCCCCGGCGCACCAGCAGGGCGCCGGACGGCAGGCCCGCATAGGTGCCATCGTTACGGATGGCGCGCACGACGCGGACCGCTTCGCTAAAGGTAAATCGGGGTCTCATGGCGTGTTCTCCTCGAACTGTTGCTGATAACTCTCCGCCAGCAGTCGGCGCGCCAGCAGCCAGTGCGCGCGCGGGTTATCCTCCAGCTGGTTGAGCAGAGGCACTTCCGCCTTCAGCTTGCGGTGAAAGGTGGCCAGCACCGGCAGGCTGCAGTGCGCCAGGCGCTCGGGCTGGTAGGGAACGGCGAAAAACTGAAAGAACGCATCGGCGGAGCGCAGGTCGCCCACGCCGGGGATCTGATAAAACCACTCCATACTCACCCCCTGGCCTGCAGCGTTTCGGCGCTGCAGAGCGCGTGGTAGATTGCCGCCAGCTCATCATCCCGCGGGCTGCGTTTGCCGTTTTCGGCAAAGCGACGGAGCGCTGGCAGCAGCTGGTCAATTTGCGCTGATGTCAGGTGATAACCCATCCGATCGAAGACGCCGTTAACCGCCTGGCGACCGGAGTGTTTGCCCAGCACCAGCCGATAGCCGCGGCCCAGCAGGGCGGGGTCGATCGCCTGATAGCTCTCGCTGTCGCGCAGCAGCGCCGCAACATGTACGCCGGATTCGTGGGTAAAGACCAGCTCGCCCACCAGCGGCTGCTGGGGGTCCACCGGGCGGCGGGTGGCGAGGGCCACCTGTTCGCACAGCGCCGGCAGGGCGGTGAAACGCACGCCGGTCTTGACCTCCAGGCAGCGCTCTAGTCCGAGCGCCACGGTCTCCAGCGCCGCGTTGCCCGCGCGTTCGCCCAGGCCCAGCACGGTGGTGTTCACGCTGGTGGCCCCGGCGCGCACCGCCGCCAGGGTGTTGGCGGTAGCCAGGCCCAGATCGTTATGGGCGTGCATCTCGAGTTCGCCGGGCCAGACGCGGCGCAGGGCGGCGATCTGCGCCGCGGTAGTGAACGGGTCGAGGATACCGACGGTATCGGCATAGCGCAGACGGGTGGCTCCCGCCTCCCGGGCCAGGCGGGCAATGTCCTGCAGCGTCGCGTCGCTGGCTCGCGAGGCGTCCTCACAGCCAATGCAGACCTTCAGGCCAAGGGTGTGGGCGAGGTGGATCAGGGCCGCCAGCCGCTCCAGCAGCAGCGGTAAGCCTTCGCGCAGTTTGTACTGCCGCAGCTTGTCGGAGGCGGGGATGGAGATATCCACCCAGTCCATGCCCAGGTCGGCGCTCTGGCGAATTTCTCCCGCCTGCATCCGGCACCAGGTCATCAGCGTGGCGCCCGGGAGCTGTCGGCGCACCTGCCGGATACGGGCGCACTCCTCCTCGCCCATCGCCGGGGTGCCGACCTCCATGGCCTCGATCCCCGCCGCGTACAGCGCCTCGGCGATGGCGATCTTTTCGCTGGCCTGAAAGGCCACGCCGGGACTCTGTTCACCATCGCGCAGGGTAGTGTCGTTAATCAGTACGCGTCCCATCATTGTCTCCCCGCCTTAGCCGTAGACCGGCGTGAAGGCGCCATCCTGCAGGTGCGGCTGACCCTGTCGCCAGTAGGGCGACAGGGCGCGCAGCCGGTCGATAACCGACGGCAGGGTGGCGATGACGTAGTCGATCTCTTTTTCCCGGGTATAGCGTGAGAGGGAGAAGCGGATGGTGCCGTGGGCCGCAGTGTAGGGGATATTCATTGCCCGCATGACGTGCGACGGCTCCAGCGAGCCGGAGGTGCAGGCGCTGCCGCTGGAGGCGGCGATCCCGGCCTGATTCATCAGCAGCAGGATTGCCTCGCCCTCGATACACTCGAAGGCCAGATTGAGAGTGCCGGGCACCCGCGGCTGGCTGCCGCCCATCACCGTCACCGCCGGGATAGTGGCCTGGAGATGTTGTTCAAGACGATCGCGCAGTTGGCTAATCTGCGCCATGCCCGGCAGATGAACCTGTGCCAGCTCGCTGGCGGCGCCCATTCCGACAATGCCGCTGATATTTTCCGTACCGGCCCGCCGGCCATGCGCCTGGTGGCCGCCGCGCAGTAGCGGGCGAAAACGTGTTCCCCGCCGCAGCCAGAGGCAGCCCACCCCTTTGGGACCGTGGAATTTATGCGCCGAGCAGGAGAGCATATCGATCCGCGTCTGGCTGAGCGCCATGGGGATTTTGCCCACCACCTGCACCGCGTCGCAGTGAAACAGCGCGCCCTGCTCATGAGCCAGCTCCGCCAGTTCGGGCACCGGGAACATGACGCCGGTTTCGTTATTGGCCCACATGATGCTGACCAGCGCCACGCGCGGGCTAAGCGCCGCCCGAAATTGCGCCATATCCAGGGCGCCCTGCTGATCCACGGCGATACGGTGGATCAGGTATCCCTGGCGCTCCAGCTGTTCGCACACCGCCAGGGTGGCGGGATGTTCGACCGCGCTGGTGATGATTTCGCGCCGCTCCGGCATCAGGGCCACCGCCGAGGCGATAGCGGTGGTGGTGGCCTCGGTGGCGCAGGAGGTAAAGATGATCTCGCTGGGGTAGTCGGCCCCGAGCAGGGCGGCCACCTGCTGGTGCGACCGTTCAAGGGCCGCCTGCGCCGGCAGACCAAAATCGTGTATCGACGAAGGGTTGCCGTAAAAGTCGGTTAAAAAGGGCATCATCGCGTCGAGAACCATCGGGTCGAGACGGGTGGTGGCGTTGTTATCGAGATAAACAGGTTTCATCGTATCCCCCTTGGGTTAGTTAACCGCGGCCGGGGCCGCCACCACGTCCATGTAAGTTCCAGTACGCTCCATCAGCTTTTGCTGCAGCCAGGCGAGGGTCATGTCGGTCATCATGCAGCCGCTGCAGCTGCCGGAGAGGCTGACGGTCACCTGACGCGGGGTGACGTTGAGCAACGTCATGTCGCCGCCGTCGGCCTGAATGTGCGGGCGCAGTTCGTTGATGGTATCGACCACGCTTTGCCAGTGCGCATCGTGGGCCGTCTCCGCTGGCAGGGGCGCTGGCGGCTGTTGGGCGAGGATCGCCGCCAGCGCCAGCTCAATTTTTTCATGGCAGGCGGTGCAGCCGCCGCCGGCTTTGGTGTAGTTGATCACTTCTTCGAGGGTGGTCAGGCCGTTGTTCACCACGGCCCGGCGAATATGCCCTTCGTCGACGCCGAAGCATTTACAGATCAGCTTGCCCTCCTCATGCTCCTCCTCAAGGCTTTCGCCGCGAAAATGGGCGATGGCCGCACGCAGCGCTTCCTGGCCCATCACCGAGCAGTGCATTTTTTCCGGCGGCAGACCGTCGAGGTAGTCGGCGATCTGCTGGTTGGTGATCTGCCCGGCTTCGGTCAGGGTGTGGCCGATAATCAGCTCCGTCAGCGCGGAAGAGGAGGCGATGGCGCTGCCGCAGCCGAAGGTCTGGAAGCCCGCCTCCTCGATGATCTCGGTCTGCGGATCAACCCGCAGCATCAGGCGCAGCGCATCGCCGCAGCTTAATGAACCCACATCGCCCACCGCGTTGGCGTTGTCGACCACGCGCGCGTTGCGGGGATGAAAAAAATGGTCTTTCACTTTCTCGGAGTAGTTCCACATGCTGTCAGCTCCAGGGATGATGACGAAAACGCCGGGGCGCGGTACACCGCAGACTGGCGGTGGTACTGACCCCCAAGCAATTGCGATACCAACGCATAAAAACCTTATTTGTTAATGACCTGGCGGGTTAACCGCCCCCGACAGGGCCGACACTGTTGTGGCGTTTTGTGGGCTTTGTCACATAAACGACAGGATCAGGGGAGCGGGTCGGGCTCCTCCCGCCACGCCGGCTCCTCCAGCAGGCGGTTAAAGCGCTGCGGATCGCGTTGCCGCGCGCTGCGGCGCTGCGCTTTTTCATACCAGGAGAGTTGGATCTCCTGCAGCAAGCCGAGGATGGTGGTCTGGTCAGGGACGCGTTCGGCGCGGACGCCCACCTGCAGCAGCTGGCGAAAAACCGCCTCGCCAATCGCCACACAGAACAGGGTGACGCAATCCTCAAGGGCGTGGATGCGCTCGGCTATCTTCTCGGTCTGGTGACCGCTGGCGACCGGGAACTCCACCACCCGCAGCAGGGTGACCCGGTCGGCTTTGACGCCGTAGACCACCAGCCGCGGCGTGGCGCCGAAATGCTGATCGACGTGGCGGTAATCGGAGCTGGCGAAGGCGACTTTCATCGACCACTCGTCGGCGTGGACCATATCAAACTGACGATTAATGGGCGGCATAAGCGTCTCCTGAAGCCGGCAGGGGGTCGGCGCCCTGGCGAAGCGGCGAGCGGTAGAGGGCGGTGTGGTGATGGCGGTCGCGCAACAGATTGGCCAGTTCAAACAGCGTATCTCGCATACCGGCGTACCCCTGGCGGACGCGACGAAACTCACCGAGCCGGTCGAAGAGGGGAAAACCGACGCGGATCAGCGGCAGGGCAAACTGCTCCGCCAGATCGCGGGCGTGAGAGTTAGCCACCAGCAGATCGGCGGGTTGGTGGCTCAGCAGCTGCTGCAGATCCTCAAGATCCCCCGGCACGACTTGCTCGACCGGCAGCTGGCGCAGGCTGGGGTGGCTGGTGGGGGCGACCAGCGGGCCGGGCTGCATCCCCTGGCTGCGGGCGAAATCACACCACGCCGCCAGCAGGTCGCCCTCAGCCGCCATCGCCATGCGCTGGCCCTGAAGCCACATATGGCAGTCGATCATCGCATCCTGCAGCTGGCCGCGCTGGCGCTCAATCCAGGCCGGTACGCGGCGTCCGGACATCTTCGCCAGCTGATGGATAAAGGTATCGCAATGGTCGAGGGTCATCAGATGCGGCAGGGCGATCACGTCGCCGCGGCTGCGTTGGGTCAGGAGCGATGCCGCCCGCTGGAGCGACACGCCAATGGCGAAGCTGCCCAGACTCTGGCCCATCTGGGCAATCTGGCGCAGCGAGGCGCCGCCCTGGGTCAGGGGCGTAAAATCCCCTTCACCGAGGTGGCCATCCATTGACTGTGAGAGGTCCGGCAGGATCACCGGCTGCAGGCCAAAGGCCTCCACGCAGCGGCCCAGCCATTCGATATCCCCTGGCGAACAGAGGTGGCTGACCAGCAGGTTGACCCGCCGGGGCCGCTGCCCCGGACGCGGCGTCGGCGCGACCCACTGCTCGATCACGCTCTCGATCACCGCGCTGTAGCCGTTTTCCATAGAGCCAAAAAAATCCGGGGTATTGACGGTGAGGATCGCCACGCCGTTATGGCGCGGATGCGCCTCACGAAACTGGCGCACCACCCGGGCGATATCGCTGCCCTGCGCTTCCGCCAGACCGGTGCTGAGCAGCACGATGGCCTGCGGGCTGTGGCGCTGGCAGAGGGTGTCGAGCGCGGTGAAGATATTGCCGTCGGCCCCCATGATCGTGGCGGTCGGATCCATGGCCGTCGACTGCAGCGGCACCGGGTCATGGAAATGCTGAATAAAGAAAACTTTGGCGAAGGCGCTGCAGCCCTGGGCGCCGTGGACCAGCGGGATGGCCTGGGCCAGCCCGAGGCTGGCGAGGATCGCCCCGAGCGGTTGCCCGGTTTTAATCGGGCTCACCGCCAGCGGTTTTTCACTGCGGATAATGTCTGCCATGGTGTTCTCCTAGCGCCACGGGGCGCGGGTATGCGTTTGCGGCCAGACGGGACTGGCGAGGGTCAGACAGAGCTGGCGGGCGAGGGTGATGATGCCCTGATAGCCGGCGTAGGCGTGCTCGCGCTCCTGATTGATATCGAGAAACGGCAGCCGGGCTTTCCAGGCGGTGTACATATTGCGTCCGCCGGCGATCATCAGGTCGGCCTGATAGCGGTACACCACGTCGAGCAGGGTGCGGGCATTGCCCTCCTCAAGCATCACCGCCTCGTCGCCCATCAGCTCACGGATCCGCTGTTTGTCCTCCTCCGTGGATTTCCGCGTGCCGGTGGCCACCACGGTCATGCCGAGATCCTGCAGGGCCGAGACCACCGACCAGGATTTCACGCCGCCGGTATAGAGCAGCACTTTGCGCCCGCGGAGCTGCTCGCGCCAAGGCGCCAGGGCCTGCTCCGCCGCCTGCTCTTCGCGGGCGATTAGCGCGTCGGTGCGGCGGCGCAGGTCGTCATCCCCCAGCAGCGTCGCCAGCTGGCGCAAGGCGTCGGAGGTGGCGCGGATCCCGTAGAAGCTGCCTTCAAACCACGGCGTGCCGTAGCGCAGCTCCAGCCCCCGGGCGACGTTGATCAGCGCGCGCGAGCACACCAGCATATTGGCCTGCGCCCGGTGCAGGGTCTGGATCTCGGCAAAGCGGCCGTCGCCGGAGAGGCTGCCGAGGACGCGGATCCCCAGCTCGTCGAGCAGCGGCTGGACCTGCCAGAACTCGCCGGCGATATTGAATTCGCCAATCAGGCCGATATCGTGGCGCTGGGCCGGGGCAAAGGGCGTGTTGTCTGGCCACGGGGCCGGTTCGCGCTGGCCAATCACCTGCCTGAGCATCACGTCGCCCGCCATTCGGTTGCCAAGATTTTTACTGCCGTAGAAACCGGCGGCGTCAATGGCGATGACCGGGACGCCGGTGGCGGTCTGTGCGGCCTGGCAGACGGCCTCCAGGTCATCCCCCTCCATCGCCGGTACGCAGGTGTTGTAGATAAAGACCGCCGCCGGATGATAGCGGTCGACGATGTGACGCACGGCGTGGAACAGGCGGCGTTCGCCGCGGCCCATAATCACATCCTGTTCGTTAAGATCGGTGGTAAAGCCGAGCCGGTTGAGGGCCGGGCCGGCGCTGACGCTGCCGCGGTTATCCCACGAGCTGCCCGCGCAGCCGATGGGGCCGTGCACCAGGTGCGCGACGTCGGCGATGGGCAGGAGCGTTATCTGCGCGCCGTCGAAGGCGCAACCGCCGGCGGTAGCGCCGGGCTTAGGGGCGCTGCAGCCGGATTTTTGCTTCTGGTTGTGCTCGCAGGCGGGTTCGTCCAGCAGCGCCAGAATTTCCTTTCCCTTCATAGTGACCTCGTTGACGGTGGGAGACCGGAGAGGTGATGCAATTCGCGCTCCAGGGAGAGGGAGATTGATTTTTAAGGGAAAAGGGTTGTGGGTTTTGCGACAAAGGCAACAATCAAACAGGGGGAAGGCATGATTTATCGCGCTGATAACTGGATTTACCGCGACAGTATTGCCGCATATTGGCGAATGACGGGAAGGGTCGATAAGGTGGAATATTCCGTTCACCGACCTTCCTCACTATTTCATTGCGCCCTCTGCGGGTGAACGGCATGGGGGGCGTTTCGCCCGCCCCCCATGACCCCCAGCATGGCGCTGAAAATTGCCGCTGCGCGGTCCGCTCCACTCCGGCTTCATCTGGCGGAACGGGCGGACTCGACATCCTTGTCTCGACCGCCCTCTGGCCGCCGTCCTGGCGGCCAGTCCTGGATGCGCGCCTGCGTTCTCGCCAATTTTCCTGATGCGCCCAACCCCCCGCTGTCACTTTTGTCCCTGTCCTGCGGCGCTTGCCTTGCTGAAAGAATGTTCCCTGCGGGGGCAAAAAAAGGCCCGCGGGGTCGGCGGGCAACAAGCAAAACGCAACGATTAAAAAACACGTTCCTCCAGAGGGTTATCCCGATTGAGGCGCTTCGCCAGCCACGGCGGCAGCCGACCGGCCAGCATCGCGCTTACCGCGTCGCACTGCGCCTGAATCGTCGTGCCCGGCGGCGCTTTCATCGGATGGATCTGATGGCGGATCAACCTCGCGGCGGCAGGCCCGCCAATCTCCTGACAAAACAGCAGATGGCAATCCTCCAGCAGCCTGGCGCGCATCTCGCTGGCGTCCGACGCCGCAGAAGAAGACGCATAGCGGCGCAGATCCGCCAGCCAGCCGCCCTGGTCATCGAAGGCATAGATAAAAAACAGCCGGTTCTGGCCAAAATGACCATTGATGGCCAGGCCATCCTGCGAGCAAAAAGCGACCCGCAGCTGCGGCGTTCGCTGAGGGGGGCGGGCGATGCGCAAATGGCCGGGCAGCACCCCCTGCAGGCAGGCGATGACCCGCGCCCAGCGGGCCGGGGACATCACCGCCGTCGCCGAAGGAAAGCTGGCGGCCAGCTGAGGCTGCGTCAGGGTGGTTAACCGTGCCGGGGTCAACGTTTCGCCGCACTCCTGCGCCAGCCAGTCGACGACTTGCACCGGCTGCAGCTCCGGCAGCGTCTGGAACAGCGCCAGCAGACGCCAGAAAAGGGTATCGTTGTCGGACATTTCCAGCTCCTTATAGCAGCGTGCTGCGAGTGGCGCGCAGGCTTATCGGGAAGACGGGTCGCCCCGGCTGCGGATTGACGTAGTAGCGACGTCCCCCTTCGAGGGCAATCGCGCCGCCCCAGCGGTCCGTCTCGTCATGTTCGACCTGGAGCACCCGGGCCTCCAGATCCTGTTTGGCGATATAGGCATACAGCGCCTCGCCGCGCTCACGGAAAATCACGATGGGCATACTCCCTCCTGGCCCCGCCTGCGGCGGGGCGCCTGATGGTTAACGAACGAGGTCGAAGCTGTAATCGGTTTTGCCCAACTGGCTGGTGTCGTGGTCCAGTTTTTCCAGCACGGCGTTCACCAGCGTCGTGACGATGTTCATTGCGCCTTCATAGCCCCAGGTGGTCTGGCGGTGCAGATGATGGCGGTCGAACAGCGGAAAGCCCAGACGGATCAGCGGCACTTCGAAGGCTTTGCCCTTCGCCAGGGTATCGCGCTGGATAAACTTGCCGTAGGAGTTACCGATCATAAAGTCCGGCTGACGGGTGAACATCAGCGACCGGAAGTGCCACAGGTCGCAGTTGATGAACACTTCGCTTTCCTGACCGTACGGCGAGGCATCGAGCATTTTCTTCATCGCTTTTTGCCAGCGTTTATTGGCGTTATGACTGAGGATCACCGTCGGCTCGCAGCCCAGCTCCAGCAGGAAGCGCGTCAGCCCCATCACGAAATCCGGATCGCCGTAGAGGCCGAATTTTTTGCCATGCAGCCAGGTGTGGGAATCCAGCATCATGTCGACCAGCCGGCCGCGCTCCAGGGTCAGAGCGTCGGCGATCGGTTTGCCGGTCAGCTGACTGACGGTCATTAGCAGCGCGTCGGTGGCGGCCAGGCCCAGCGGAACGGCCACCTCGGTGGCGGGCTGGTTCCACATCTCCTGAACCACCTTTTTGCTTTTCACCAGCTGCCACGGCTGCAGCAGCAGGGTGTCAATGGCGTCCGGCGCGGTTTTGATCTCCTGCTGGCTGGTGCCGCCGGCGTACATCCGGTAATGGCCGTCGGCGGGGGTGTCGAGCACCTCTGATGGGTCGGAGAGCAGGCTGCACGGGACATCCATCTGCGCCATCATCCGCTTCAGCACGCGGAAGTTGCCGAGATAGGTCTCAAATCCGGTCACCAGATTGAGCTTTTGCTGTTTGCCCGGCTGCCCGGCGTAGTCAGCGGTAAAGGTCTTCGCGAACCCTTCGAACATATTGTCCCAGCCGGTGACATGGCTGCCGATAAAGCTGGGGGTATGGGCGTAAGGAATGGCGATGCTGTCGTCAACAAATCCCTCTTTTTTGGCGTTGGCGATAAACGCCTGCAGATCGTCGCCGATCACCTCGGCCATGCAGGTGGTGGAGACGGCGATAATCTCGGGTTTATACAGCGCGCTGGCATTCTGCAGGCCCAGATTCATGTTGTTGTTGCCGCCGAACACCGCCGCGTCCTCGGTCATGGAGTCGGAGACGCAGGCGACAGGCTCTTTAAAATGGCGGTTAAAGTAGGTGCGAAAATAGGCGACGCAGCCCTGGGAGCCGTGCACGTAGGGCAGGGTGCCGGCGAACCCCAGCGCGCAGAGTACGGCGCCGAGCGGCTGGCAGGCTTTGGCCGGGTCGACAGTCAGCGCTTCGCGCTGGAAGTTCAGCGCTTCATACTCGGCGGTGGTGGTCCAGGCAAAAACCTCCTGCACACGCTGCGCGTCGTGCGCCTCTTCAAGGGTCTTTTTATTCTGGAACAGGGTCTGGTATTCATCCTGTTCAAACAGCGGATAACAGCTGTGAATTTTATCGATCGTTTGGCTCATGGTGTTCTCCTCCCGCGCCACAAATCGGTGGACTGACGGGACAGTGAAGGGGCAATCACGCAGACTTCAGCCACGGGGCAGTCAGTTCGTTCCACGCCGGATTGTTCAGGGTCATATCCATATCGCGGGCAAAGATGGCGAAGCCGTCATAGCCGTGATAGGGGCCGGAATAGTCCCAGGAGTGCATCTGGCGGAACGGCACCCCCATTTTCTGGAAGATATATTTCTCTTTGATCCCGGAGCCGATGAGGTCAGGTTTCAGCGCTTTGACGAAGGCCTCCAGCTCATAGCTGCTGGCATCGTCAAACAGCAGGGTGCCCTCTTTCAGGTCCGGCAGGGTGCGGTCGTAATCATCGTTATGGGCAAACTCGTAGCCGGCGGCGATGATCTCCATCCCGAGATCCTCATAGGCGCCGATGACGTGGCGCGGCCGCAGCCCCCCCATGTACAGCAGCACTTTGCGCCCCTCCAGCCGCGGGCGATATTTGGCGATGATGTCCGCCATCTGCCCCTCATATTTGGCGATCACCGCTTCCGCATTGGCGCGAATGGTGTCATCAAATTGATCGGCGATCTTGCGCAGCGATTCGGCGATTTTGGTCGGGCCGAAGAAGTTATATTCCATCCACGGGATCTGATGTTTCTCCTCCATATGGCGGGCGATATAGTTCATCGAACGGTAGCAGTGGACGAGGTTAAGCTTAACGAATGGGGTGTTCTCCATCTCCACCAGGGTGCCGTCGCCGGACCACTGCGCCACTACGCGCAGCCCCATCTCTTCCAGCAGAATGCGCGAGGCCCAGGCGTCGCCGCCGATGTTGTAATCGCCAATAATGGCAACATCATACGGGGTGCTGGCAAACGGCTGCCCTTCGCGATTGTTCAGCACCCAGTCGCGCACCACGTCGTTGGCGATATGGTGGCCCAGCGATTGCGATACGCCGCGAAAGCCTTCGCAGCGCACCGGGATCACCGGTTTATCCAGCGCCTTGCTGCTGGCGTTGGCCACGGCGCTGATGTCATCGCCGATCAGGCCCACCGGGCACTCCGACTGGATGGTGATCCCTTTGGTCAGCGGGAACAGCAGCTCCATCTCTTCGATCAGTTTGGTCAGCTTTTTATCGCCGCCGAAAACAATATCGCGCTCCTGAAAATCAGAGGTGAAGTTCAGGGTGCCGAAGCTGTCGACGCCGCTGACGCCGGTATAGTAGTTGCGCCGTCCGGCGCGCGAGTACTGGCCGCAGCCGATGGGGCCGTGCGAGATATGGGCCATGTCTTTGATTGGCCCAAACACCACCCCTTTCGAGCCCGCATAGGCGCAGCCACGCACGGTCATCACCCCGGGCTGCGATTTACGGTTCGAGATAATGCACTTGCCGACGCTCTCCATCTGCGGATCGCTGATCATCATGTGCTTTCTGCGCTCTTTGCGCGCGGTTTCGGGAAACACCTCCAGGACTTCCTGGATGAGCGCAAGGTTACGTTCGCCTGTTGCGTTGGTCATGGTGAGGATCCTGTGCTCAGGCCGCGTTTTCTTCAGCGGCGGTTTTACCAATGATGCTGGTGTCTTCTTCTTCCATGATGCCGAACTCCATCAGCAGCGATTCCAGCTCGTCCATGGTGCACGGCGTCGGCACCACTTTTTTGGTGTTATTGACGATCTTCTGCGCCAGTTGACGATATTCGTTGGCCTGCTGACAGGTCGGGTCGTACTCGATCACCGTCATCCGGCGGATCTCCGCGCGCTGCACAATGTTGTCGCGGGGAACGAAGTGGATCATCTGCGTGCCAAGCTTCTCCGCCAGGGCGATGATCAGTTCGTCTTCCCGGTCGGTTTTGCGCGAGTTACAGATCAGGCCGCCGAGGCGCACCTTGCCAGATTTGGCGTACTTCACGATCCCCTTGGAGATATTGTTGGCGGCATACATCGCCATCATCTCGCCGGAGCAGACGATGTAGATCTCCTGGGCTTTGTTTTCGCGGATCGGCATGGCGAAGCCGCCGCAGACTACGTCGCCGAGGACGTCATAGAAGACGAAATCCAAATCTTCCTCATAGGCGCCTTCTTCCTCGAGGAAGTTGATGGCGGTGATCACCCCGCGTCCGGCGCAGCCGACGCCTGGCTCCGGGCCGCCGGATTCGGCGCAACGGACATCGCCATAGCCGATTTGCAGAACGTCTTCGAGCTCCAGATCCTCGACCGAGCCCACTTCCGCCGCCATCTCCATGATGGTGTTCTGGGCTTTAGCGTGGAGGATCAGACGGGTGGAGTCCGCTTTCGGATCGCAGCCGACGATCATCACTTTCTTACCCATCTCGGCGAGGGCCGCGACGAGATTCTGGGTGGTGGTGGATTTACCGATACCGCCTTTACCGTAGATAGCGCATTGACGCATGGTCATGGTGACTTCTCCTGTTGTTGAGTGTTTGCCAGCAGAGAAGTGCAGGGAACGTACCAACTGCGAATTTTTGCTCAGTTATTTGATCAATAAGTGTTTTTTGTAAAACGGCCGCGCCGGGAGGCTGAGCAAACGGCACAATAACGCTACCAAATGTGCGAAACAGAACAATTTCCCGCCACGGGCCCGGCGCGGCGCTTTGTCACCTGTTCAACAGCTTGTCGCGCACAGTGTCTTATTCCCCGCAATCCCGCCGGACGGGCCTGTGCGTTTCTTCCCTTAACCTGTTGAATTGATGAGTGACAGGCGGCAATTCGCGAGCTGGCACAGGCTGTGCTTGGAGAGGTGACAGGGTTTGCCGCGGGCTGCCGCGGTAAAGAGAACGCTCACCTTTGAGGATTGAACGATGTCCGGAAACATGAAAACAATGGATGGCAACACGGCGGCGGCCTGGATCTCCTACGCCTTTACCGACGTGGCGGCCATCTACCCCATCACCCCCTCCACGCCGATGGCGGAAAATGTCGATGAATGGGCCGCTAAGGGGAAAAAGAATCTGTTTGGCCAGCCGGTGCGCCTGATGGAAATGCAATCCGAAGCCGGTGCCGCCGGGGCGGTGCACGGCGCGCTGCAGGCGGGAGCGCTCACCACCACCTACACCGCGTCGCAGGGGCTGCTGCTGATGATCCCCAATTTGTACAAAATTGCCGGTGAACTGCTGCCGGGTGTTTTTCACGTCAGCGCGCGGGCGCTGGCGACCAATTCGCTGAATATTTTTGGCGACCATCAGGACGTGATGGCGGTACGCCAGACCGGCTGCGCCATGCTGGTGGAGAATAACGTTCAGCAGGTGATGGACCTGTCGGCGGTGGCGCACCTGGCGGCGATCGCCGGGCGGATCCCGTTTATCAACTTCTTCGACGGCTTTCGCACCTCGCACGAAATACAGAAGATTGAGGTGCTGGCGTATGAGCAACTGGCGACGCTGCTGGACCGGCCGGCGCTGGAGCGCTTTCGTCGGCAGGCGCTGCACCCGGATCATCCGGTGATCCGCGGCACCGCGCAAAATCCGGATATCTACTTCCAGGAGCGGGAGGCCGGTAACCGCTTCTACCTCGCACTGCCCGATCTGGTGGAAAGCTATATGGCGAAGATCACCGCGCTGACCGGGCGGGAATATCACCTGTTTAATTACCACGGCGCGCCGGATGCCGAGCGGGTGATTATCGCCATGGGCTCAGTGTGCGACACCGTCCAGGAGGTGGTGGAGACGCTGAATGCGGCGGGGGAGAAGGTGGGGCTGCTCAGCGTCCATCTCTATCGGCCGTTCTCGCTGGCGCACTTTTTCGCGCAACTGCCCGCCAGCGTGCAGCGTATTGCCGTCCTTGACCGCACCAAAGAGCCGGGGGCGCAGGCGGAACCGCTGTGCCTCGACGTCAAGAACGCCTTCTATCAACGCGACGATGCGCCGCTGATCGTCGGCGGCCGCTACGCGCTCGGCGGTAAGGACGTGCTGCCCAACGATATCGCCGCGGTGTTTGACAACCTCAGGCAGCCGCTGCCGAAGGACGGCTTTACCCTGGGTATTGTCGATGATGTCACTTTTACCTCGCTGCCCGCCCGGCAGGAACCGCTGGCGGTCTCCCATGCCGGGATCACCGCCTGTAAATTCTGGGGGATGGGCTCGGACGGCACCGTCGGGGCGAACAAAAGCGCCATCAAGATCATCGGCGATAACACGCCACTCTACGCCCAGGCCTACTTTTCCTACGACTCGAAAAAGTCCGGAGGGATCACCGTTTCGCACCTGCGCTTTGGCGACCGGCCGATCACCTCGCCCTACCTGATCCACCGGGCCGATTTTATCGCCTGCTCTCAGCAATCCTATGTCGACCGCTACGACCTGCTGGAGGGGCTGAAGCCGGGAGGCACCTTTCTGCTCAACTGCAGCTGGTCCGAGGCAGAGCTGGAGCAGCACCTGCCGGTCAGCGTCCGGCGCTATCTGGCGCAGGAAAAGATCGACTTTTATACCCTTAATGCGGTGGACATTGCCCGCGAGCTGGGCCTCGGTGGGCGCTTTAACATGCTGATGCAGGCGGCGTTCTTTAAGCTGACGGCGATTATCGATCCGCAAACGGCGGCAGACTATCTCAAGCAGGCGGTGGAGAAAAGCTATGGCAGCAAAGGGGCGAGCGTCATTGAGATGAACCAGCGGGCTATCGAGCTGGGGATGGCGGCGCTGCACCGGGTGACGGTACCCGCCCACTGGGCGACCCTCGAGGCGCCGGCACCGCAGGCGAGCGCCCTGATGCCGGACTTCATCCGCGATATCCTGCAGCCCATGAACCGCCAGCGTGGCGACCTGTTGCCGGTGAGCGCCTTCGCCGGGATGGAAGACGGCACCTTTCCCTCCGGCACCGCCGCCTGGGAGAAGCGCGGCATCGCGCTGGAGGTGCCGGTCTGGCAGCCTGACGGCTGTACCCAGTGTAACCAGTGCGCCTTTGTCTGCCCGCATGCGGCGATCCGCCCGGCGTTACTGAGCGCTGAAGAGCAGGACACGGCTCCCGCCGGGCTGCTGAGTAAACCCGCCCAGGGGGCCAAAGACTATCACTATCATCTGGCTATCTCGCCGCTGGACTGCTCCGGCTGCGGCAACTGCGTGGAGAGCTGCCCGTCGCGCGGCAAGGCGCTGCAGATGGTCTCCCTCGACAGCCAGCGTGCGATGGCTCCGGTCTGGGATTACGCCCTGGGACTGGCGCCAAAAGATAACCCGTTTCGCAAAACGACGGTCAAAGGCAGCCAGTTCGAAACGCCGCTGCTGGAGTTTTCCGGCGCCTGCGCGGGCTGTGGAGAAACGCCCTATGCCCGGCTTATCACCCAGCTGTTTGGCGACCGGATGCTGATCGCCAACGCCACCGGCTGCTCTTCGATCTGGGGCGCCAGCGCGCCTTCGATGCCCTATACCACCAACCATCGCGGCCACGGACCGGCGTGGGCAAACTCGCTGTTTGAGGATAACGCCGAGTTCGGTCTCGGCATGATGCTTGGCGGCCAGGCGATCCGCCAACAGATCGCCGAGGAGCTGACCGCCGCGCTGGCGCTGCCGGTCAGCGACGCGCTTCACGCCGCGATGCGGCAGTGGCTGGCGCAGCAGGATGAGGGGGAGGGGACCCGCGAGCGCGCGGACCGCCTCAGTGCGTTGCTGGCGGCGGAAAAAGAGGGCGTCCCGCTGCTGGAGCAGCTCTGGCAGAACCGCGACTATTTCGTCCGGCGTTCGCAGTGGATCTTCGGCGGCGACGGCTGGGCCTACGATATCGGCTTTGGCGGCCTCGATCATGTGCTGGCCAGTGGGGAAGACGTCAATATTCTGGTGTTTGATACCGAGGTCTACTCCAACACCGGCGGCCAGTCGTCCAAATCGACCCCGGTGGCGGCGATCGCCAAATTTGCCGCTCAGGGGAAACGCACGCGTAAAAAAGATCTCGGCATGATGGCGATGAGCTACGGCAATGTTTACGTTGCCCAGATCGCCATGGGCGCCGATAAAGATCAGACCCTGCGGGCCATCGCCGAGGCCGAGGCCTGGCCGGGACCGTCGCTGGTGATCGCCTATGCCGCCTGTATCAACCACGGTCTGAAAGCCGGGATGCGCTGCAGTCAGCGCGAGGCGAAGCGGGCGGTGGAGGCGGGATACTGGCACCTGTGGCGCTATCATCCGCAGCGGGAAGCCGAGGGCAAAACGCCGTTTATACTGGATTCCGAAGAGCCGGAAGAGAGTTTCCGCGACTTTTTGCTCGGCGAGGTGCGCTATGCCGCGCTGCATAAAACCACGCCGGATCTGGCGGACGCGCTGTTCCGGCAAACGGAGGACGATGCCCGGGCCCGTTTCAGGCAGTATCAGCGGCTGGCGGGAGAGGAGTAGGCTGTCGGTTAGCGATTCACGGCTGCTGCATGACGTTCAGCAGCGTATCCAGCAGGCCGGGAAAACGGGCGTCCAGATCTTCCCGGCGCAGCGAAATCATGTTCTCCCGTCCCTGAGGCCGTTGCCAGATCACACCGCTGTCGCGCAGGACGCGCCAGTGGTGGGTCATGGTGGACTTGGCCACCTCTTCCTGGCGCAGAGCGTTGCAGCTCAGCTCGCTGCCGTCGGCCAGCGTGCGGATGATCTCCAGTCGCAGTGGGTTACCGAGCGCGGAAAGGACATTTTCCAGGCGAATTTGTTCTCGTTCGGGGTGATTGGCGATCATAATAATCCTGTGTCGGCGGTGGCGCGGCGCATGGCAGCCGCAGCCCATATCGGCGGCTGGCGGCTACTATACCCAAACTCCGGTTCTGATGCCACGCGCGCCGCCGCAACCTGACCAATCGTAATAATAGCAAAAATAGTTCGAATATACTCGTACAGTTGTACTATGATAGGCGGCAGTTAAATGAACTGCGGATCATTCCGACCGCAGACTGACAGTCAAAACGACTAAGGACGCATCATGCCCCGACCCATCCCCCTCGAACGTTATCGCAACATCGGTATCTCCGCGCATATCGATGCCGGTAAAACCACCACCACCGAGCGCATCCTGTTTTACACCGGGATGAGCCATAAGCTGGGTGAAGTACACGATGGCGCGGCAACCACCGACTGGATGGCCCAGGAGCAGGAGCGCGGGATCACCATTACCTCGGCGGCGGTAAGCTGCTTCTGGCCGGGTATGGACCGCAGCTTCGAGCCGCACCGGATCAATATCATCGACACCCCGGGGCACGTGGATTTCACCATTGAGGTGGAACGTTCCATGCGCGTGCTCGACGGCGCGGTGATGGTGTATGACTCCGTCGGCGGGGTGCAGCCCCAGTCGGAGACCGTCTGGCGCCAGGCGAATAAATACCACGTTCCGCGGCTGGCCTTCGTCAACAAGATGGACCGCCCCGGCGCGGACTTCTTCCGCGTGGTGCAGATGATGATCGACCGTCTGAAGGCTAACCCGGTGCCGATTGTGATCCCCATTGGCGCCGAAGAGCATTTCACCGGCGTTGTCGATCTGGTGAAAATGCGCGCCATCCTGTGGGATGACGCCACCCAGGGCATGACCTTCAGCTATGGCCCCGTTCCTGACGATCTGCTGGCGACGGCACAGCAGTGGCGGGAGAAAATGGTCTCGGCGGCGGCGGAAGCCAGCGATGAGCTGATGGATAAATACCTGGAAACCGGTGAGCTGGACGAGGCGGAGATCGTTGCCGGTCTGCGCCAGCGCACGGTGAAGGGGGAAATCCAGGCGGTGCTCTGCGGGAGCGCCTTTAAAAACAAAGGCGTGCAGCGCATGCTCGATGCGGTGGTGGAGCTGATGCCGTCGCCGCTGGATATTCCGGCGATACAAGGCGTTGATGAGAAAGGCCAGCCGGCGGAACGCCATCCGAGCGACGATGAGCCGCTGTCGGCGCTGGCGTTCAAACTGATGACCGACCCCTACGTCGGCCAGCTGACCTTTATCCGCGTCTACTCCGGGACGCTGAAAAAAGGCGATGCGGTGTGGAACCCGGTGAAGGGCAAGAAAGAGCGCATCGGGCGTATCGTGCTGATGCAGGCCAACGACCGCCACGAAGTTGACGAACTGCACGCCGGGGATATCGCGGCCTGCGTCGGTCTGAAGGATGTGACCACCGGTGATACGCTGTGTGATCCGGATGCGATCATTACCCTCGAACGGATGGAGTTTCCGGAGCCGGTGATTTCGCTGGCCATCGAGCCGAAGACCAAAGCGGATCAGGAGAAAATGGGCATCGCGCTGCAGCGGCTGGCGGCGGAAGATCCGTCGTTCCGTCTACATACCGATGAAGAGTCTGGCCAGACGATTATCTCCGGCATGGGCGAGCTGCATCTGGAGATCATTGTCGACCGGATGAAGCGCGAGTTTGGCGTCGAGGCCAACATTGGTCGTCCGCAGGTCACCTACCGCGAAACCCTGCGCAAGAAAGTGACGGACGTGGAAGGCAAATTTGTGCGCCAGTCCGGCGGCAAAGGGCAGTACGGGCACGTCGTGCTGACCCTGGAGCCGCTGGAGCCGGGCAGCGGTTTCGTCTTCGAGGACGCCACCAAAGGCGGCGTGGTGCCACGCGAGTACATCCCTTCCGTGGAGAAAGGGCTGCGCGAAGCGATGGGCACCGGCGTGCTGGCGGGCTATCCGGTGGTTGACGTGAAAGCGACCCTGACCTTCGGGTCGTACCACGACGTGGACTCCTCGGAGATGGCGTTCCGCATGGCGGCGATCTTTGGCTTCCGGGAAGGCGCGCGCAAAGCGGATCCGGTGATCCTTGAGCCGGTGATGCACGTCGAGGTGGAGACGCCGGAAGAGTACGCCGGGAATATTATGGGCGATCTCTCTTCCCGTCGCGGGATGGTGCAGGGGATGGAAGAGCGCTTCGGCAGCCAGATCATCCGCGCCGACGTGCCGCTGGCGGAGATGTTTGGTTATTCCACCACGCTGCGCTCGATGTCTCAGGGACGGGCAACCTACAGCATGGAGTTCCACCATTACGCGGAAGCGCCGCGTAATGTGGCGGATGAAATCATCGCCAGCCGCGCGAAAAGCTAAGCAACGTTCCCGGGTGCGACGCGAGGCGTCTTACCCGGGCTACGAGTCCAGCCATCGTTTGTAGCCCGGGTAAGGCGTTAGCCGCAACCCGGGAATGTCAGCCAATCAGACAATATCCTGTGCGTATTGCCACAGCGCCTTCAGCTGCGCCAGCTTCTCTTTATCATCCGCATACTGCTGATACAGTTTGTAGCCCGGGTAAGGCGTTAGCCGCAACCCGGGAATTTCAGCCAATCAGACAATATCCTGTGCGTACTGCCACAGCGCCTTCAGCTGCGCCAGCTTCTCTTTATCATCCGCATACTGTTGATACAGCATCTGCAGCTCATCGGCATAGGCCTGCAAAAACTCTGGCGTAAACACCTGACGACGGTGCTCTAACCAGCGCTGCTGCTCATGTTCATCGAGCGTGCCGGGGAAGTTGCGCGCCCGATAGTTAAACAGCAGGCGTTCGATACGCTTATCGGCGAAGGTAATATCCAGCGCCGGCAGATTGCGCGGTTCGGTTTCCAGCACGATTTTCATCGCCGCGCGGTCGGCATCGCTAAAGAACCCATTGTAAAGCTGGGCGTCGACGTTTTCGGACGGCACGAACGGCTCGGCTTCGGCATAGACCGCCACTACTTTCTCGCGCACCTGCGGATTCGCCCGCAGCAGCTGGGCATTCTCCAGACAGCGCTGAATGGAGATCCCCAGCCGGTCGGCATCCTGCGGGCGCAGGGTATTGGCCTGAGCCAGCACGGGACATTTATTGAGATGCACCAGCTTGATCGGCGCCGCCGGCAGATCGCCAAGCTCGGCGCGCGGGGTGTAAAGCCGCTCGCGCAAGGCATCGGCATCGAGCTCCAGCAGCGGCGCCATATCGCCCGCCAGATCGACCATAATCACCGCATTGCGGTTTTCCGGATGCCAGGCCAGGGGCGCCACCAGGCTGGTGTTGCCGCGCGCGGCGCCAAACATGCCGGAGACATGCACCAGCGGTTTCATCTGCGGCACGTCGATGAGCGTCGCCAGCTTGCGCTTATTGCGGTGGCTGTAGAGATAATCAAACAGCCGCGGCTGCCGGGTTTTCACCAGCTTCGCCATGGCGATGGTGGCGTACACATCGGACATCGCGTCATGGGCGTTCTGGTGTTCAATACCGTTGGCGACGGTCAGATGTTCAAGCCGGAAGCTGGGCAAACCCTCGTCATTCTCCGGCCAGGTGATCCCTTCCGGACGCAGGGCATAGCAGGCGCGCATCACGTCGAGCAGATCCCAGCGCGAGTTATCGTGCTGCCAGCTCCAGGCATAAGGGTCATAGAAGTTACGATAAAAGATATTCCGCGTCACTTCGTCATCAAAGCGCACGTTGTTATAGCCGACGATACAGGTTTGCGGCACCGTGAACAGATCGTGGATGCGGCGGGCAAACGCGGCCTCATTATCCCCTTTGGCCAGCGCTTCCTGCGGCGTGATCCCGGTGATCATCACCGCCTGCGGCTGCGGCAGATAATCGTCAGCGGGCTTGCAGTAAAACACCTCGGGCTCGCCGAGCACGTTCAGCTCCGCGTCGGTGCGGATGGCGGCGAACTGCGCCGGCCGGTCGAGGGAAGGGCTGGTGCCGAAGGTTTCATAATCGTGGAATAAAAATCCGGGCTGGTTGACGCTATCTTGCATAGTCTGTTCATTATCCGTGGTGGCGTGCGACCGGTATGGTAAACGATTTGCCCGGTCATCAGAAGGGTAACGGCAAGCAACTTCCTCTGCTGTGTCATATTTTCTTGCAATTAAACCCTGATATGAAACGCGAAGTTCCGTAAAAAGGACGGCGGATCTGTAAATCTAGAGGATATGCCGTTGAAAGGCCGTTTGTTTATTGCTGTATCTTTGCTCGCTTCGAGCGTTTCCTGCGCATTTGCCGTCGACTTCCCTGCTACGGTCGCGCCACCGGCTATTCAGGCTGGCTCCTGGGTGCTGATGGATTACACCACCGGTCAGGTCCTGACCGCGGGTAACGAACATCAGCAGCGCAATCCTGCCAGTCTGACCAAACTGATGACCGGCTACGTGGTCGACCGCGCCATCGACAGCCATCGTATCACCTTTGACGACATCGTCACCGTGGGTAAAGACGCCTGGGCGAAGGGCAACCCGGTGTTCGACGGGTCATCCCTGATGTTCTTAAAACCAGGGGATCGGGTCAGCGTCCGCGACCTCAGCCGTGGGCTGATTGTCGACTCCGGTAACGACGCCTGCGTCGCGCTGGCCGACTATGTCGCCGGCGGCCAGCCGCAGTTTGTCGCCCTGATGAATCAGTATGTCGAAAAATTGCACCTGCGGGATACCCATTTCGAAACCGTCCACGGCCTCGACGCCCCGGGCCAGCACAGTTCTGCCTATGACCTCGCGGTGCTGTCGCGGGCGATTATTCATGGCGAACCTGACGTCTACCACATGTACAGCCAGAAAAGCCTGACGTGGAACGGGATCACCCAGCAAAACCGTAACGGTCTGCTGTGGGATAAAACCATGAACGTCGATGGCCTGAAAACGGGCCACACCTCGGGCGCCGGGTTCAACCTGATCGCCTCGGCGGTGGATGGCCAGCGCCGGCTGATCGCCGTGGTGATGGGGGCGGACAGTCCGAAAGGCCGCGAGCAGCAGGCCGCTAAACTGCTGCACTGGGGGCAGCAGAACTTTGACACCGTGCAGGTGCTGCAGAAAGGCCAGAAGGTCGGCACCGAACGCATCTGGTACGGCGATAAAGAGCAGATTAAGCTCGGCACCGATCAGGATTTCTGGTTAGCGCTGCCGAAGGCGGAAGTGTCGCGGATTAAAGCGAAATATGTGCTGGATAAGAAGGATCTGGAGGCGCCGATCGCCGCCAACCAGCGGGTCGGCGAGATTTCGCTGTATGACGGCGACAAGGTGGTGGGGCACTATCCGCTGGTCACCCTCGAAAGCATCAATAAAGGCGGGGTGTTCTCGCGAATGAGCGATTACCTGCACCACGAGCTGTAACCATGATAACCGCCTCTTTGCAGGCGGTTTTTTTTCGTCTGTCGCTCCTGCTGGCGGGGAGCCTGTTTTTTCAGCAGTGTGATGGCGACTCTGTGAATTCGCGCACATACTGAGGGGGGATCTCCTGTTAAATTAACTGTATATTAATACAGTCATTTATCCCCAAAGGAGGCAAGATGAACTACAGTATCACCACCCTCGGCAAGAAAACCATTGCCGGTTTCCATCTGGTCGGGCCCTGGGATCAAACGGTCAAGCAGGGGTTTGAGCAACTGATGATGTGGGTTGAGAACCATCAGGTGCCCGCCCGTGAATGGCTTGCCGTCTACTACGATAACCCGGAGGAAGTGCCGGCGGAAAAACTGCGCTGCGCCACCGTGGTCGCCGTTGACGAGGATTACGTCATTCCCGCCAACAGCGAAGGGGTGATACTGGCGGCGGTTGCCGGCGGGGATTACGCCTGCGCCCGCGCGCGGGTGGTGGATTACGATTTTGCCACCCCGTGGATGCAGTTTTTCGACAGCCTGCTGCAGAGCACAACGTATCGCGTGGCCCCCAGGCCCTGTTTTGAGATCTATCTCAACGACGGCAACCACGACGGCTACTGGGATATCGACATGTATGTCCCCGTTGAGCGCGTAGCGTCGTAGCGGTTTACCCCTGTTCCGGACAAGGATTTTTACATTCCCGGCACGCTCCGGGCGAAAAAGCAGTTACAATTGGCCTTTTCGTTTTGCCGGAGAGGGTTGTGCGCGCTGATAAATCACTCAAGCCATTTGAGATCCGCTTGTATCGCCATTATCGGGTGGTGCATGGCGTGCGGATTGCGCTGGCCTTTGTGCTCACTTTTTTGCTGGTGCGGCTGCTGAACGTGCCTGAGGGGACCTGGCCTCTCATCACCCTGGTGGTGGTGATGGGTCCGATCTCCTTCTGGGGCAACGTCGTGCCGCGGGCGTTTCAGCGCATCGGCGGCACGATTCTCGGCTCGGCGCTGGGGCTGGTGGCGCTGAAGCTTGAGCTCATCTCCCTGCCGCTGATGGTCCTCTGGTGCGCGGCGGCGATGTTCCTCTGCGGCTGGCTGGCGCTGGGCAAGAAACCCTATCAGGCACTGCTGATCGGCATTACCCTGTCGGTGGTGGTCGGGGCGCCGCCCGGCGATATGCATACCGCGCTGTGGCGAAGCGGCGACGTGATCTTCGGCTCGCTGCTGGCGATGCTGTTTACCGGTATCTGGCCGCAGCGGGCGTTCATCCACTGGCGCATCCAGATGGCCAGCTATGTCACCAACTTTAACCGCCTCTACCAGGCCGGCTTCTCGCCAAATCTGGTGGATCGGCCGCGGCTGGAAAAGCATCTCCAGCAGGCGCTGAACGACGTCGTCAAAATGCGCGGGCTGATCACCCCCGCCAGCAAAGAGACGCACATCCAGAAGGCGATCTTCGAGGCTATCCAGACCGTCAGCCGCAACCTCGTCTGCATGCTGGAGCTGCAGATCAACGCCTGGTGGGCCACCCGTCCGGGTCATTTTGTGATGCTCAATGCGCACACCCTGCGGGAGACGCAGCAGATGACCCAGCAGACGCTGTTGGCCATCGCCCACGCCTTGTATGAAGGGAACCCTCAGCCTGTGCGCGCCAACAATGAAAAGCTGAATGAGATCGTCCTCGAACTGCGCCAGCTGATGAAAGAGCAGGGTGACGACAGCCTGGCGGAAACCCCAATTCATGGCTATGTTTGGCTCTCGATTGAACTGGCGCGTCAGCTGGAGCTGCTGTCGCATCTGATCTGCCGCGCGTTGCGCAAATAAGCACCAGATGCACCGGGTAACTGCATGGGTTGTTTCGATTCAGCAGCGTTTAGGGTTATGATAAACGCAAAGGAAAAAACATTGTCATCAGCGACTGCTAGCAGTTATGTTAGCCCTATAACGCAGTCGCTTTACGAATCCGAATCTCAATTATTAGGGGTGTAAAAATGGAAACAACTAAGCCTTCTTTCCAGGACGTACTGGAGTTTGTTCGTCTGTACCGTCGTAAGAACAAACTGCAGCGTGAAATTCAGGACGTTGAGAAAAAGATCCGTGATAACCAGAAGCGCGTTCTGCTGCTGGACAACCTCAGCGACTACATCAAACCGGGCATGAGCGTGGAAGCTATCCAGGGCATCATCGCCAGCATGAAGAGCGATTACGAAGATCGCGTTGATGATTACATCATCAAAAATGCCGAGCTGTCCAAAGAGCGCCGCGACATCTCCAAAAAACTGAAAGTGATGGGCGAAGCCAAAGTCGAAGGCTAATCCCTGCCGGTCCGGCGGCGATCGACGTCGCCGGGCTGTTCTGCTCTACCTCCCCATTCGTCTCTTTTTCTGCAAAACTTTGTCCCGGCAACTGACTCTCCTCACCGACTCTTTGCTATACTGCCCCGCGAAAACGTATTGATATCGGAAAGGTTTCTCTCATCCTGGCCGGGCATCTGACGCAGCGGCGTCAGAGCGATATCTCAACACCTCTCACCTCTCCGACGATCGATTCGCCAGAAGACAAACTCAGGTGCTGACCGGGCGCGACCGAACTCTTCCGCTGCTTTCGCCGACAGGAGTCAACCTCACGTGATTAAGTCATTCTTTGCTGCACTCTCGTTTATCAGCCGCCTGCCGGTCCCGGCGCGGTTATCTCAGGGCCTGGAGATCGAACAGTACCAGCGCAGTATCGTCACCTTTCCGCTGGTCGGTTTACTGCTCGGCGCCATCGCCGGCGCAGTGGCGCTCCTCCTGCAGCCGTGGTGCGGCGTCCCGCTGGCGGCGCTGTTCGGCGTGCTGGCGCTGGCGCTGCTCACCGGCGGATTTCACCTTGACGGGCTGGCTGATACCTGCGACGGCATCTTCTCCGCCCGCACCCGCGATCGGATGCTGGAGATCATGCGCGACAGCCGGCTGGGCACCCACGGCGGGCTGGCGCTGATCTTCGTGCTGGTGGCGAAAGTGCTGGTGGTCGGCGAGCTGCTGCTGCGCGATACCCACCCCATCGCCGCGCTGGCGGCGGCCTGCGCCGTCGGTCGCGGAATGGCGGTGCTGCTGATGTATCGTCATCGCTACGCGCGGGAAAAGGGGCTGGGCAATCTGTTTATTGGCAAAGTTAGCCTGCAGCAGACGCTGGTGACGATGGCGATGGGGGTAGCGCTGGCCACCGTCCTGCTGGGGCTGCAGGGCCTGCGCGCCGCGCTGATCACCCTGGTGCTGATCTGGGGTCTGGGATGGGCGCTGAAGCGAACCCTCGGCGGGCAGACCGGGGATACTCTCGGGGCGGCGATTGAGCTGGGTGAATTACTCTTTTTACTGGCGCTGCTGTAAGGCCTGGCGCCAACGATGAGGAACAGAATGGAAACACTTTCTGCGTTACTGGCTGCCATTCCGCAGCCCGATGTGGCGGGCATGGCGCGCGCTCAGCAGCATATTGATGGCCTGTTAAAGCCGCCCGGTAGCCTTGGACGTCTGGAGACGCTGGCCGTGCAACTGGCTGGTCTGCCGGGGCTGCAGGGGCAGCTGGCGCTGGCGGAGAAGGCGATAGTGGTCATGTGCGCCGACCATGGCGTCTGGCATGAAGGCGTGACGCCTTCGCCGCAGGTGGTGACGGCCATTCATGCCGGCAATATGGTGCGGGGCAACACCGGCGTCTGCGTGCTGGCGGCGCAGGCCGGGGCCAGGGTGCAGGTGGTGGATGTCGGCATCGATGCCGACCCGCTGCCGGGCCTGATTAACCTCAAGGTGGCCCGCGGTAGCGGGAATATCGCCCGGACGGCGGCGATGAGTCGCCAGCAGGCGGAGACGGTGCTGCTGGCCAGCATGCATCTCACCCGCCAGCTCGCCGCCGACGGGGTGAAAGTTTTTGGCGTCGGCGAACTGGGAATGGCCAATACCACCCCGGCCGCAGCGGTGATCAGTGTCCTGACGGGCAGCGATCCTGACGCCGTGGTGGGCTGTGGGGCCAATCTGCTGCTGGCGCAGCGGGGCCATAAGGTGGCGGTGGTGCGCCAGGCGATAGCCCTTAACCAGCCGAACCCGGAAGAGGGGCTGGATGTCCTGGCGAAGGTGGGCGGTTACGATCTGGTGGGCATGACCGGGGTGATCCTCGGGGCGGCCTCCTGTGGCCTGCCGGTGGTGCTGGATGGCTTCCTCTCCTATGCCTCTGCCCTGGCGGCCTGCCGCATAGCCCCGGCGGCGCATCCTTATCTTGTCCCTTCGCACTTGTCGGCGGAGAAAGGGGCGCAGATCGCCCTGGACGCGCTGGGTCTGCGGCCGTATCTCGATATGGACATGCGCCTGGGAGAGGGCAGCGGCGCCGCGCTGGCGATGCACCTGCTGGATGCCGCCAGCGTGATGTACAACCAGATGGGAACGCTGGCGCAGAGCAACATTGTGCTGCCCGATACCGCGCCGTCGTCCTGATGGTAGAGCGCATCGTCTCCACGATGGGGGGACGATGCGCTGCGTTTACAGCGCCTGCTGCCAGACCGCCTGGGGCAGGAGGTAAACCTGCGCCGGGGCGCGCATGCCGTCGGTGACAATATGGCGGATGCCGCTGGCCATCACCGCCAGGGTGACGTCAAAAGCGTTCAGGCTGTCGCCGAAGCCCGCGGTCAGGTTGAGCATCGAACCATTGGCCAGCAGATAGATGGTTTTGTCGGCCATGCGGTAGGCGTTGATATACGGCATCACCTCTTCCTGAGGGTACTGGCGCAGGTACTCGCCGTCGATCTCTTCCGCCACGTGGCCGACGTTAAGGATAAAGACTCCCGCTTTCGCGCGCTCCAGCGCCTGGCGATTAACCACGTTTTTCCCGCCTGTCGCCGTGGCCACCACGTCCGCCGAGGCGATAGCCTCCTGCAGATCCACCACGTGCCAGCCGTCGTAGGCCGCCTGCAGACGACGGGCAGGATCGATCTCCGCCACCATCACCTGACCGCCAAAGGCTTTTGCCGCCGCCGCGACGCCCTGGCCGACCAGGCCGTAGCCGATCACCAGCACTTTTTTCTCATGCAGGGTGAGATGAGTGGTCTGGAAGAAGGTGTGCCAGGCGGTGAGACCGACCATATGGCGGTTGTGCAGCCCCTCTTTGACCGGCAGATCGTCCCAGTTAAAGATCGGATAGCCTGGCTGAATATCGCCCAGCCGATTGACGCCCGAGCCAGTGGCTTCCAGACCCGCCACGATGTTACCAAACTCGCCGCGCTGGTGGAGCAGGGTGGTGATATCGGCGCCCATCTCGCACAGGTGAGTGGGCTGCCAGGCAATCGCTTTTTCCCATGACTGTTGCCAGTCGGCGTCGCTCATATTGCGCCACGCGCAGGCATCGGCGCCGCGCTCCACCAGCCAGGCCACCACGTCGTCCTGCACGGTGGTGGGGTTACAGGTGGTTAAAAAGACCTGAGCGCCCTTGTCGAGGATCCCCTGCACCAGCGGGATCATTTTCATGTCGAGGTGCATACAGCAGGCCAGGCGCACGCCGCTGAGGTCGGGCAGGGCGGCGACCTGACGCAGGGTACGCGGCATATTCTGACTGGCCCATGCCACTTCTTTCACTAAAGAGATTTTATTATTCACTGGGTTATGACCTTCAGTTCGCAAAAGGGGTATCCCCCTGACAGAAAAGGGATTCTATCAGCCCACGCGAGAATTCACAGCCCTGTGCCCTCTGGACGATATTGCCCACGCTATCCCCCTGTGAAATACATGGTTGTTAATGTAAGGTTAAAAAAAGAAAATAAAATATAAGTAATTCCTATGACCTAAGCGATAAAGCGATGTTGAGTGTCATTTCAGCGGGGCTGTTTTCACGGCTGCGGATTTTCCTTGGGCGCCTGAAGCCGCACGCGCTACCGGTGGCCCGCCGGCATATCGTGCTGGGATCCATTGGCGCCGGCACCGGCCTGGCGGTAACCAGCATGTTCAGCCACTGGCTGCTCGGCGAAGTCAATTTGTGGTTTATTGCCCCCATGGGCGCGTCGGCGGTGCTGTTATTTGGCGTGCCGAGCAGCCCGCTGGCGCAGCCGTGGTCGATTGTCGGCGGTAATGTGCTGTCGGCGCTGATCGGCGTCACGGTGGGCATGCTGGTTCCCGACCCGGCGCTGGCCTGCGGGCTGGCGGCCGCGCTGGCGATCGCCGGGATGTATTTTCTGCGCTGTCTGCATCCCCCCGGCGGCGCGGTGGCCCTGACGGCGATCCTCGGCGGCGCCGGGGTGCACAGCGAAGGCTATCACTTTGTACTGACGCCGGTGCTGCTCAACTCGCTGATGCTGGCGCTGCTGGCCATCGTGTTTAATAACCTGGTTGGCCGCCGCTATCCGCATCCGCTGGCGGCGGAGGAGGTCAAGCCCCGGGCGGTGCCACTGGGCATCTCGGTCACCCGGGAGGATATTCACGCCGCGCTGCTGGAAGGCCAGTTCCTCGACATTGATGAAGACGATGTCCAGGAACTGCTGGAGAATATCGAGCAGCAGGCGCGCCAGCGTATCGCGATGGCTGCCCGCCGCTAAGGGCGCGCTTCGGGCTGCGGGTTACAGATCGCCGGTAAGATACTGCGCGACCCCGCGGCCAAAGCTCCAGTCACCTTTCTGATTACTGATAATCGACACCATCACATCATCGCCGCTCAGGCCGCAGTGCTCCGCCAGCTCCTCCTGCAACAGGGCGAAGAAGCGTTGCTTCTGCGCCTCGCTGCGCGGGCTGGTATAGACCCGCACCACCACCAGATCCCGCGTGCGGGTCAGCCCGAGGCCGGTATCGTCAATCACCATATGGTGGGCTTTGTTTTCGTGAACAATCTGGTAGCGGTCGCGTTCCGGTACCTCGAAGGCACGCAGCACGGCGCGATGGGCGGCATCCAGCAGGGTTCTGATCTCCTGTTCCGTACGGCCTTCAATCAGGTCAAATGTCAGTAATGGCATGCAGGTGTTCCTTATCGTTAGGGAATAATGACGGGCTGAACAGGATGCTAGCCGATGCCGTCGCGGGCAAAAACCGCTATAGTTGAATACATTGTTTTTACTGGTGAACAATCACATGAGCGAGAGTCGTCCGGAGAGTTACTGGGCCCATCTGTACTGGCTGACGGTGCTGGAAGAGCAAAAAAGCTATACCCGGGCCGCGGAAAAGCTGGGGATCAGCAAGTCGGCTATCAGCCAGAAAATCAGCGAGCTGGAGCGGGTGACTGGCAAAACCCTGGTCCATCGCACTACCCGCAGCGTGAGCCTCAGCGAAGACGGACTGCGGCTGGTGGCGGAACTCAACGAGCCGTTTGGTCAGTTGCGGGATATTTTCACCGGCGCCTGCGATGAGGGCGGGCCGCTGCGGGGAACGCTGCGCCTGACCGCGCCGGTGGCCTTTTCCCGCCAGCAGCTGGTCCCGGCGATCGCGCCGTTTTTGCATCAGCATCCCCAGCTGCATTTGCAGCTGGAGGTGACCGACCGGCTGGTCTCTCTGGCCAGCGAAGGGTTCGATCTTGCCATCCGCCACTGTCGGCGCGAGGCGCTCCCGGACACCCACGTCGCCTGGCCGCTGTGTCACACCGCGACGCTGATCGTCGCGTCCGCCGACTATATTCGCCGCCATGGCCGCCCGGAGACCCCCGACGATCTGCGCCACCACCAGTGCCTGACCTATCCCCGTGGGCCACAGCGCCCGCAGTGGACGTTCGCCTCCCGCCAGGCGCCCGATGAACGGGTGACCATCAATGTGCAGGGGCCCTTCGCCACGAATAACAGCGAGTCGCTACGCGATGCCGTGCTGGCGGGGCTTGGGGTGGCGCTGCTGCCGGATTTCAGCGCCCGGGAGGCCATCGGTCGCGGGCTGGTGCAGGAGCTGCTCCCGGCGTGGCAGCCGGTGGAGGTGTTTGCCGATAAGCTGTACGTCATCCGGCCCTATACCCCGCGCGTGTCGCGCGCGGTGGAAACCTTCAGCCGCTACCTGAAAGCGACCTTCAGCGAGCCGCGTCCAGCTCCCGCGCCAGCGCCTCGCTAAAGCGGGGAAGCAGATGGCGCTCGCCGGGAAGCCGCTGCGCGAGGGTGACGGTTTTGTCGGCGCAATAGACCCGCTCGCTGCCGAGCTGCGCTTCAAAGGCGTTCGCCGCCTGATGCGCCGCGGTAAGATCGGCGTCAATAAGGATCACCGCATGAGCCAGCACCACGTGGCCGCGGCCTGCCGTCAGCGGCCGCCAGTACTGGGCGGTACCGACAATCTTGCGCGCCGCCTCGCCCTCCCCGCAGGCGAGGTTATACCGGCCATCGCAAAAGGAACCGTTTACCGCCCGGGCGTGGCTGGCAACGCCGAAGCGCGCGAGGGTACGCTGCAGCACCGCGCACAGCGAGTGATAGATGGGTTCGGCGGCCTCGCCGAGCGACTGTTGCACCGGCCAGGCGAGGCTAAGGTTGATAATTCCCGGCCCCTGAGGCACCAGCCCGCCCCCGGAGCGGCGGAGCCATACCGGCCAGCCGCGCGCGGCAAAATGCGCGCTGACCGCCGGCAGATCCGCAAACTGACGATAGCTCCCCGGCACCACAAATCCCTGCGGCGCCTGCCAGAGCTGGGCGACGGCTTCCCCGGCGCAGGCTTTGGCAAACAGCGGCTGTTCCGCCTGGGTGGGGTCCTCGCAAAACTGCAGCGCCAGCGAGGAGGGGGTAAAACGGCGAGGCCAGCAGTCGGCCAGCGATAACAGAGACATGCATTCTCCTTACCGGAGGGCGCGGGTCACGCCCCCCGCAGGTGGGTCAGTGGACGGTCTGTTTTTTCATCAGCAGGGCGGTGAGCGCCGACAGCAGGCATCCCGCGGTCAGATAGAGGGCCACGCTGTGCCATGAACCGCCGGAGAAGGTGACCAGCGCCGCGGCGATAAACGGCGTAAAACCGCCGCCGACCACGCTCGCCACCTGGTAGCCGACGCCGGCGCCGCTATAGCGATAGCTGGCGCCGAACAGCTCGGTAAACATCGGCTGCTGGACGCAGACCACCATATCATGGGCGATATTGGCCAGCATCAGGGCGAAGAACAGGATCCAGAAAACAGACTGACTCTCCAGCGCCATAAAGAACGGAAAACCGCTCAGCGTGCCGATCAGCGCGCCGGTGATATAGATCCGTCGGCGACCAAAGCGGTCTGCCAGCCAGGCGAAGCAGGGGATAGTCAGGCAACTGAGTCCGCCCACCAGCAGGCCGATGTTGAGAAACAGCTCGCGCGGCAGGCCGAGGTTTTGCGTGGAATAGTTGAGGGCGAAGGCGGTGACGATATACATCGTCAGCAGTTCGCACAGCCGCAGGGCGATAATCAGTAAAAACGCTCCCGGATGGCGAAGCAGGGCTTCCACCACCGGTAGTCGCTTTTTCTCCGGCTGAAGGTTGGCCTGGCTCTGCTGCGCTTCAAATTCCTGCGATTCCGCCATGCCGTTACGGATCCACAGCGCAATAAGGACCAGCACCACGCTGAACAGGAACGGTAAGCGCCAGCCCCAGCTGAGGAACTGCTCGTCGGTGGTCAGGCTGCTGATCAGCGATACCAGCCCGGTGGAGAGCAGCAGGCCGACGCCGTAGCCTACCTGCACCCCGCTGCTGTAAAAGGCTTTTTTCCCCTGCGGGGCGTTCTCCACCGAGAGCAGCGCCGCGCCGCCCCATTCCCCGCCGACGGCAAACCCCTGAACGGCCCGCAGGAACACCAGCAGCGCCGGCGCCCACCAGCCGATCTGGCTGAACGAGGGGAGCAGGCCGATGCAGGCGGTGGCGATACCCATCATCCAGACGGTCATCATCAGCATCCGTTTACGCCCGAGGCGGTCGCCGAAGTGGCCAAAGATAATCCCGCCGAGCGGGCGAAAGAGAAACCCGACGCCGAAGGTGGCAAAGGCGGCAAGCGTCCCCATCGCCGGGCCGATCTGCGGGAAAAACTCGCGGTTAAACACCAGCGCGGCGGTAATGCCATAGAGAAGAAAATCGTACCAGTCGACCACCGCGCCGGCAAAACTGCCCCATGCCGCCCGCCGGGCGCGAAGCAGTGAATCTGGCGCCTCGGCGGGCTGCACGCTTATTGTTGAATCCATACCCTGTCCTGTCTGTCACATAATTTGTCGTTATTGGAATGAGACGCTTTTACTGTTGCGTCAGCGTTGAGACTACCGCGCAGCGGCCGTGGAGGAAAGTAGTTTGCCTGCTAAGCGGGGAGATGGCGCAAAAAAGAAGCGACGGGAAAGGCGGGCTAAATCACACCCTGTACTAAACAATCTGGCAATTTGCCAGCCAGCTTATACTTTTAATTAAATCAACGGATAACAAAGAGGGACACCTTTTAAGAATTGACGTAAATGGTTTACACTTAACATGTCTCCTTCTCTGGAATGGTGAGTTAAATGCGTCTACTTCTTGCAGTGTTATTTTGTTCTGTCATGTTGCCTTCCGCTTACGCTGAAAAACTGCCTGCGCCGACAGGAAAACCTGTACTGACCATTTCCGGAAAAATCGGGAATACGAACGTCGGTGACAAAGCCGTTTTTGACCTCGCGGCGCTGGAAAAACTGGGGATGAAAACGGTGGAAACCACCACCCCCTGGTACACCGGTAAGGTTCGTTTCGATGGCATTCCCCTTAATAAACTCATGGATTTAGTCGGCGCTAAGGGCAAATCCGCGCGCGTGCTGGCGCTTAACGACTACACCACCATTATCCCGATTGATGATTTTTATAAATTCCCGGTCATTATGGCCTTAAAAATGAACGGCGAATATATGCGCGTTCGTGATAAAGGTCCATTATTTATCGTCTACCCTTACGACAGCAGCACTGAATTACAAAACCAGATCTATTATTCCCGATCGGCCTGGCAAGTTTCTAAGATTATTATAGAGTAAGGGTTGGATCTTGAATCGAATACTCACGGCTATTATTTTGTCGTTATTTATTGTTACCGGATATATTACCTATCTGGTGCATGAGCGACAAAGTGAGTTGCAAAAATTTACCCGCTATACAGACTCCTGGTCAATGTCGCAGATGGTGTCGGAATATATGCGACTGGAGTCTCGTCTGGCGGGAATGGCGATCGGGGCCGAAGGGGCGGACCACGATGAGGTGCGCCTGCGCCTGGAGATCATGATGAGCCAGATCGAACTCCTGCAGCAGGGCGATCTGGGTAAATTTATTAATAAAAGCGAACAGCGGAAGGCGGTGGTCGCGACGCTGATTCGTAATCTTCATCTGCTTGATAAACAAGTTGATACCATGACGCCGGAGCAGGTCAAACAGATCCTGCCGGTGTTGAGTGAACTGGATGGCCCCCTGACCTCAATGGCCGCCGCCACCCTGACGCAAGATATTAATATCGTTAATATCACGCATGATAAAATCCAGCATCTTTATTATATCTACTCGGTGATCTCCATTCTGCTGATCGCCATGTGTATTACCCTCGGCCTGTTGATGCTCCGGCAGAATAATAACCTGCGTCGCGCCCATGTGCGCATGAAGACGCTGGCCAACGATCTGCAGGCCTCGAAAGAGAAGTTGCAGGTACAGAACCGCCGACTGCAGTACGATGCCTACCATGATTCGCTGACCGGTATGCCGAATCGTCTCTCTTTCTGGCAGCGGTTGCAGGAGATTGTCAACCAGGTGCGCCCCTATCAGGGGTGCGCGGTGGTGATGCTGTTCGACCTCGACAGCTTTAAGGATGTGAACGATACCCTCGGCCATGATGCTGGCGATAAGCTGCTGCAGGATCTGGCCAGTCGTCTCTCTTTTTTCCGCAAAACCTCCGAGACGCTGTATCGCCTCGGCGGCGATGAGTTCGCGATGCTTTCTTACGATCTGACTGAAGAGATGGCTCTCGAGCGCGCCAATGTTATTCGGGAGAAGATCAGCCAGCCCTATCAGATCTACGATGCGCAGATTAATATCGACGCCTGCATCGGGATCGTTATCTCTGACGGCGAAAGCCGGACCGATTATCTGTACAAGTGTGCCGACCTTGCGTTGTACGAGGCGAAAAAAGAGGGCAGCGGTCATGTGCAAATTTTCCGGCCGGGCATGCTGCAGCGCCTGCAGGAGAATAAATCATTTGAAGATGACCTGCTGCAGGCGCTGGCTCATGACGAATTTAAAGTCTACTACCAGCCGATCGCCGATACCGTCACGCGCGAAATCTACGGTTATGAAGCGCTGGTTCGCTGGTTCCATCCCGTGCGCGGCGCTGTGCCGCCAACGGTGTTTATTCCCGTCGCGGAGAAAATCGGCCTGATCAATACCCTCGGCGAGTGGGTGCTGAAAACCGCCTGCGCCGAAGCGGCCAGTTGGGCGACGCCGCTAAAAGTCTCGGTCAACGTTTCGCCGATTCAACTGATGAACACGTCGTTGACCGATACCATTATCGGCGTGCTGCAGCAGACCGGCCTCGATCCGCGACGCCTGGATCTGGAGATCACCGAGTCGGACGTGTTCAATGAGAATACCCGTTCGCTGGAAATTCTCAGCCAGCTGCGCGAGCAGGGCATTCAGATTTCCATTGATGACTTTGGTACCGGCTATTCTTCCCTGTCCCGTTTAAGCTACTTCCCGTTCGATAAAATCAAAATTGACCGCTCGTTTGTTATCAATATTCCGGAGCAAAAAGACGATTTGGATATCGTTCGCCTGATTATCAGTATGGGGAAGAGTCTGCATATGCGTATTGTGGCGGAAGGCGTGGAAACCGAAGAGCAGTTGACCTCGCTGCAGGCGCTGGGGTGCGACCTGGTCCAGGGGTATTTAATCGGCAAGCCGAGTCCGCTGCGCTAACAAATTTTTAACGCGTTTACTTTTATTCTCCGGGCGATTTCAGGATCCTGAAATCGCCTTTTTTATTTTACCGCGTCGCTAATCCCTGCGAGGTATAAAAAGGAGTAGACGGTAAAAGCAGCAACAAAATAATATCCTTAGCGTTTAAAAGGGGTATATGATATGCATCATATAGGCTATTTCTGAACGTCGCATTTGAGACGGTAAAGTGAGGCACCATCATGCAGCGAATCATTATTCCCACCCATTACGTTCACACCCGCAGCACGCCGCTGTGGACCAGGGAGACCGCCCCGGCCTCTATCTGGCGTCGCCATCTGGATGCCGGCACCCGGCAGGGCGTCTATCCTCGTCTCTCGGTGATGCAGGGGGCGATCCGCTATCTCGGCTATGCCGATGAAACCAGCCCCGAGCCTGTTGAAACGCTGACCATTGAAGCCGGGCAGTTTGGCGTTTTTCCGCCGGAGAAATGGCACTGTATTGAGGCGCTCAGCGAGGACACGGTTTTTAATGTCGACTTTTACGTCGATCCGAAAATTCTCATCGAGGGATAACAAGAGATGAACAGCGAAAATAAAGGCTATGCCTTGGCGGTTGAGAATGGCCAGCGTCAGGAAAAACGCGAAAAAATATATCTCAAACCGATGGCGCTTTATATTCCGCAACACGCGGTGGAGGCGGTAAATAGTCTGCTGGATGACCTGCCAGCTGGCAATGAAGAAGAGGAGTGGGTGTTAACCGTCACCAATAATAATAACGGCGTCTCGGTTGATAAAACCTTTTCCTCGCTGGCGGCGCTGCGCGACCCGCTTACCGCCGCTGATACGGTGAAGGATCTGATCAATATCGTTCGCGGCTACGAGTCCGATGAAGAGACCAACGTTTGCGGCTGGTAAGCCCGCTACTCTTCCGCCGGATGGCGACCGTCACCTAATACCATCTGGCCGACCAGCCACTCCCGCAGAGCGATAATATCCGCGCGCTGCGCCGCAGCCTCGGTGGTGACCAGGTAGTAGCAGGCGCCCGGTAATGCACAGCTAAACGGCGCGGACAACACCCCGCGCTGCAGCAGATCCCGCGCCAGCAGTTCGCTGGCGATCACCACCCCCTGGCCGGCCACCGCCGCCTGCAGGGCATGGGTCTCATCGCTAAAGGTTAACCCCGCATCAATATTCAGCGTCGACGGCCCATAGCGGCGGCGCCAGTTCTCCCAGTTTGGCGAGTCGGCCGGCACGCGGCGGTTGGCGACGTGAAACAACGTCACCCGCTGCAGATCTTCAGGCCGGGCGAGGCCCAGGGACGGGCTGGCGACCACGATAAAACGATCCTCATACAGCAGCGTACAGCACAGGTCTGGTTCCGGCGTTTCACGATAGCGAATCGCGGCGTCCACGGTACCCAACTGTAGATCCACCCGTTCGACGCTGGTGTGCAGACGCAGGTCGATAGCTGGAAAGCGAGCGGTAAAGTCCGCCAGCCGTGGCACCAGCCAGTGGGTGAGAAAATTGGAGGTGGTGGTGACGGTTAAGGATGGTGGCTGACGGGCATGAGCGATCTGGACGACGGCCTGTTCCAGGGCGCTAAAAGCGCGCTGCGTGGCGGCGTAGAGGATCTCGCCATCCGCAGTCAGACTAACGCCCTGTGCGCTGCGTTCGCACACCCGGCACTCCAGCACCGACTCCAGCAGTTTAATCTGATGGCTGACCGCCGTCGCGCTGACGCCGAGCGCCCCGGCGGCCTGTTTAAAACTGCGGTGGCGGGCGACGGCATGAAAGGCGCGCAGCGCCCCCAGCGGCGGTAGACGGGGTGTTCTCATGGCTGAGTTTTTCTCATCTATGGCTGAAAACTATGCGTTTGTGTAAGGCAATATAGTGGCGCTAGGCTACGGGCATGTAAAGACAGTGGCATGAATTAAATTCATGCTGCTTCGCCTGTCAGGAGTCAATTATGCACGTTGTAAGCCGCTACACCGCCGCGGACGCGGCGGGGATTATCGAGCCGCGTGGCCGCGCCATCGCCCTGAGCGTGGCTTTTGCCGCCGGAGCCTTGCTGTTAAACATGGTTCCCGTTATCGGAGTGACCGGCACGCTGAGTCTGCTGACGGCACTGAGCGCCGCCTGCGGCGCCGGGTGGGGATCCACACGCGGGCATTCCTGGCTTTATCGCTCGCCCCTGGCGGCGACGCGCTGGGCCTTTCTGCTGTCGGCGGCCGGCTGGCTGCTGGCACTGGTGGCCTGGTATGGCGGGCAGGACTGGCCCGCCATGCTGCCGGGCGTGGCGTGTGGCGGGGCGGGGGCGGCTGTCGCCTGGCGGATTGCGGCGGGACGGTCGATGCAGTGTGGGCCCAGACTCGGTGGCGCAACGCTGCTGAGCGTGGTCGTTGTCATCGCGGCGACGCTGTTGGCCCAACACACCGCCGGGGCCGGGCGCAGCGGCGTGTGCTTCGCCTTCGCCGTGCTGCTGGACCTGTCGCTGCTCGGCGCGCTGATCGTGCGTATCAGGCAGCAGGAGAGCGCGGCGTAACGGAGTCCGGCGGCAAATGAAGCGAGCGGGGTAAGTCACCCGGCGTGGTGACAAATTTCTTCTACACTGTTACAGGCATCACATTCCTGTGCGGTCGGCACTCCTGCCGGCCGCCGTCGGCGTTCAGCCCAGGCACGGGCCTGCAGGCTGGTTATCCTGAAAGAGGAGTCTGTAACATGGCATTTGTCACCACCCAAGACGGCGTCAACATTTACTTCAAAGACTGGGGTCCAAAGGAAGCTCAGCCGATTGTCTTTCATCACGGCTGGCCCCTGAGCGCCGACGACTGGGATAACCAGATGTTGTTTTTCCTTGCCGAAGGTTTTCGGGTCATCGCTATCGACCGTCGGGGTCATGGCCGCTCCGATCAGGTTAGCGAGGGGCACGATATGGACCATTACGCGGCGGACGTTTCGGCGGTGGTGGAACATCTGGATCTGCACAATGCGGTCCACGTCGGGCACTCCACTGGCGGCGGCCAGGTTGCCCGCTACGTCGCCCGCTACGGCCAGCCGCAGGGGCGGGTGGCGAAAGCGGTGTTAATTAGCGCCGTCCCGCCGCTGATGGTGAAAACCGAGCAGAATCCGGGCGGTACGCCGATCGAGGTGTTTGATGGTTTCCGCAAAGCGCTGGCGGCGAACCGCGCCCAGTTCTATCTCGACGTCGCCTCTGGCCCGTTCTATGGCTTCAATCGTGACGGGGCAGAAGTGTCGCAGGGGACGATCCAGAACTGGTGGCGACAGGGAATGATCGGCAGCGCCAAGGCCCATTATGAAGGTATCAAGGCGTTTTCAGAGACTGACCAGACGGAAGACCTTAAGTCGATCACCTTGCCGGTGCTGGTGATGCAGGGGGATGACGACCAGGTGGTTCCCTATAAAAATGCAGCCATTCTGCAGGACAAACTGCTGCCGAACAGCCAGCTAATCATTTATCCTGGCTTCCCGCACGGGATGCACACCTCTCACGCCGATACCATCAACGCCGATCTGCTGGCGTTTATCCGCGCCTGATCTTCCCCCTTTGCCGGGCAGAGTGCCGTTAATGGCATTCCGCCAGCGCCCTGGTCGCCAGTCGCCGGGGCGCGCTGGTTGACGAGCAGGGGAAATCTGCTTAACTCATGGGATACCTGACGACAATTTCCCCCTGGCAGGATAAAACGCCGGGTTTCTCTGTGGAAACCCGGCAGAATTCTGCGCAAGAGACAAGAGAGAGACAATGAAATTAGCCGGACTTCATCCCGACGAGCAGCGTCGCCTGCAATCGCTACGCTCTTCCGGGCTGTTGAATAGCGGAAAAGAAGAACGCTTCGATCGCCTGACCAGGCTTGCCCGTTCGCTGTATAACCTGCCGGTGGCGTCCATCAGTCTGGTGGGGGAAGATCTCCTGCATATCAAGTCCTGTGCCGGCCTCGATGTGGACACGGTGCCGAGAGATATTTCATTTTGCGCCCATACCATCCTGCAAACCGACCCGCTTATCGTCAACGACATGCAGCAGGACGAGCGCTTTCACGATAACCCGCTGGTCATTGCGGCGCCGTATATCCGCTTTTACGCCGGGTATCCGGTGCAACTGCCGGATGGCGCGACCGTCGGGTCTTTTTGTCTGATGGACCATCAGCCGCGTTCGTTTTCCGCCCATGAAATGCAGATCTTAAGCGATCTGGCGGCGATCGTGGAGGATGAGTTCAAGGTGCTGGATGCGGCAACCTCTGATGAGCTGACGGGACTGTTTAATCGCCGGGGATTCCTTACCCTGGCGGAGTATGCCCTGCTGACGGCCCAGCGCCGCCAGGAGCCGGTAAGCCTCGCCTTTGTCGACCTCGACCGCTTCAAGCACATCAATGATACCTGGGGGCATGAAGAGGGTGACCGCGCGCTGATCGCCATCGCCGATTTGATGAAAGCGGCCTTCCGTGAGTCCGATATCCTCGCCAGGCAGGGTGGGGACGAATTTATCATTCTGTTCGCCAATACCAGCCGCCACGATGCCGCGACAGCGATGGAGACGCTCAGTCACAACGTGGCCCGTTTCAACCAGCAGGCGGCTCACCCCTGGCAGCTGGCGTTCTCCTGGGGCTGCGTCGAGTACGATCCCGCCAGCCATCCCAGTCTCAACGCGCTGGTGGCCACCGCTGACCGGCTGATGTACCAGGCGAAGCAGAAGCAGGGTCGCGAGCGTCGCTAACCTGGCGTGGAGGCGTTCTGCAGGTACCGCTGCGCCTGCTGCCGCTTCTGCGCATAGCTGCTGAGCAGCGCCTGCTGTGATTTGCCTTCGTTATCGTAAAACAGACCGCCTTCGTCGGCGATAAAGCGATAATGCTGTTCCAGCTGGCCTATCACCCAGTCGATACGTTGCAGAGTGAGTAAGGTACACGACTGGCCATGCAGATCGTCTTCGATATCCAGCACGTGGGAGCGGAAAGCCTCCACAGCAAATAACCGGCTCAGCGCGGCTGGGTCCGCCAGCGCCGACGCCCAGCGCGCCGTTATCTGCTGAAAATGGGCCTGCACCTGCGGGGCGGCCTGTCGGGCGCGTAGCCAGGCGAGCTTGCGCCGGTAGCTTTCGAGCGCCAGCCGCTTCAGATCGCGATAGTGCGCCAGCTGCTGCTCCGCGCCGGGAACCTGGGTCATCAGCCAGCTAAAAAAGAAGCGGGTCTCAAAGCGCTCGACAAAGTGGAACAGCGGATCGGCCAGACCGTTGCTGTTGAATTCCCTGAGCGGATCGAAGGGATACATGTAGCCAAAATCGAACAGCCACAGCTGCTCCTGATGGTCCACCAGCAGATTTCCACGACAGAGATCCCACTCCATCAGCCCCTGTTCCTCACAGGCTTCCAGGGTCGTAAATAGCTGGGCGAGCAGCGGCGGGGTCAGCTGGTGAATCAGCTCGCCATCGATCCACGGCGAGAGCAGGATGCCGAGGCGATAATCGGCATACAGCGTTGGGACGATGTGGGTGAAGCGCGGGGCGGTGACCGGGTTATCCTTCAGCCGCTGCAACGCTTGCCGGCGCTGCACTTCATTTAAAAACGACAGCTGGCCGTTGAGGTTGGCGACGCCGGCGACGGCGCGTCGTTTTTTTAAATTGTACTCCTTGCCAGCGATGCGCAGCCGGTAAACCTCGCCGGTCAGGCCTGAGCCGTATACCTGCACCACATAAGGGGAATCGGGGCCCAGTGCGGCGAGGGTTTCGGGTGGCAGCGGGCAATGGCTGACGTCGCCGACGATAAGGGGTTCTCCGCTGCGATCGAACGCCTGCTGTTGCTGTTGTCTGAGGTTCATGGTGCCTCCGGGTATAACGTTAGATAGCGTGGATAATCCACGCTATCTCACCCGCAAGCGGTAGTGAATTCATCCTACTGGCGGGGGCTTTTTCAGGCTGAGCTGGGGGGGCGTTCACGGAGGATACACGGGGCGTAGGGAGGCGGCAGGGAAAGGCAAGCGTCTGGAACGCATACCTGACACCGTTGTCAATGAGGTGCTTGCCAGGCTGGATGCGATTCTCAGTTAACGTCAGCGACGCAAAAAAGCAAAAAGCCTGCTTGAAAGCAGGCTTTTTAAATATGGCTCCTCTGACTGGACTCGAACCAGTGACATACGGATTAACAGTCCGCCGTTCTACCGACTGAACTACAGAGGAATCGTGTGGAGTCGTATCTTAGCGGCGAAAAATCTTTTGTCAAACATCAATTCGCCTGTTCAGGTGCAACTGCCGCTTCCATCAACAATTTGTTGTCATTTCCGACAATTATTCAGGAAAAATACTTTGCAGGATATCCATTTCTCAATCATCATTTGAAATGTTGTTTCAACATCTCTCACTAAGGTCTCTCTTGAACGTCACCTCCGCCGTACGCCAGGCCGTCGAACGAACATCCTGGTTTAAAAAACGTCAGCGTTATCGTGTGCTGTACTGGCGCGAAATCAGCCCTCTCGCTGTCCCCATTCTGCTGGAAAATGCCTGTGTGCTGTTGATGGGGGTATTGAGCACCTTCCTTGTCAGCTGGCTGGGAAAAGAGGCCATGGCCGGGGTGGGGCTGGCCGATAGCTTTAACATGGTGATCATGTCGTTCTTTGCCGCCATCGATCTTGGCACCACGGTGGTGGTGGCTTTTAGCCTTGGCAAGCGCGATCGGCGGCGGGCGAGAGCGGCCGCGCGTCAGTCGCTGGCCATTATGACGCTGTTTTCCATTTTGCTGGCGGGAGTGATCCATGCCTTTGGGCAGGAGATTATTGATTTTGTCGCCGGTGACGCCACTGCGCAGGTCAAGGCCCTGGCCCTGACCTATCTGGAGCTGACGGCGCTGAGCTATCCGGCGGCGGCGATTGCGCTGATCGGTAGCGGTGCACTGCGCGGCGCCGGAACCACCAAAATCCCGCTGCTGATCAATGGCGGGATGAATATCCTCAACATCTTAATCAGCAGCGTGCTCATCTACGGGATCTTCTCCTGGCCGGGGCTGGGGTTTGTCGGCGCCGGTCTTGGGCTGACCATTGCCCGCTATATTGGCGCGATAGCCACGATCTGGGTGCTGATGGTGGGTCTCAATCCGGCGCTGAGGCTGTCGCTGAAGGGCTACTTCAAACCCTTTAACTTCGCCATTATCTGGGAGGTGATGGGGATCGGCATCCCGGCCAGTATCGAATCGGTCCTGTTCAATGGCGGCAAGCTGCTGACCCAAATGTTTGTCGCCGGGATGGGTACCAACGTTATCGCCGGCAACTTTATCGCTTTTTCAGTGGCCTCGCTGATTAACCTGCCGGGCAACGCCCTCGGCTCCGCCTCGACGATCATCACCGGTAAGCGACTGGGAAAAGGGCAGATTGGTCAGGCTGAATTCCAGGCCTGGCACGTATTTTGGCTGTCGACGATCATTCTGACGCTGATCGCCTGGGGCAGCGCCCCGTTCGCCGGCTTCATTGCCTCGTTCTATACCCATGAAGACGACGTGAAAGAGGTGGTGAAGCAGCTCCTGTGGCTCAACGCCCTGTTTATGCCAATCTGGTCGCTGTCGTGGACCTTACCCTGCGCGTTTAAGGGGGCCCGCGACGTTCGCTATACCATGTGGGTGTCGATGCTGGGCATGTGGGGCTGCCGGGTGGTGGCGGGCTATACGCTGGGTATCGTGCTGGGGATGGGCGTGATAGGCGTGTGGTTGGGGATGGTGCTCGACTGGGCGGTGCGCGGCGTGCTGTTTTACTTCCGCATGGTGAGCGGTCGCTGGCTGTGGAAGTACCCGCGCGTGAAGGCCACGTCGGAGGAAACCTGAGCCGTTTGCGGGGATGAACGCCATTTTTTGCGCAAAGTGAAGAATAATTCGGCAAACGATTCATTTTATTGAAAACAGGCTTTGACAGCGCCGGGCGTCATCGATAATATGCGCCCCGTTCACACGATTCCTCTGTAGTTCAGTCGGTAGAACGGCGGACTGTTAATCCGTATGTCACTGGTTCGAGTCCAGTCAGAGGAGCCAAATTTAAGAAGCCTGCTTTCGAGCAGGCTTTTTGCTTTTCTGCGCGCCACGCTTCCCTGTGGACGCACATCCAAAGTTCTCGCCGGGCCGTTCGTTTCGCTCATCCCGGCACTGACGATCCCCTGCGGGGAACGCCAGAGTGTTTCCTTTTTATCTCTGCGTCACCGGTTAGCGGAACGGCGGTTCGTTGAAGGTACGCAGCTTACGCGAGTGCATGTGATCTCCCTCGGCGCGCAGCAGGTCGATCGCCCGGATGCCTATCTGCAGATGCTCGGAGATAGCCCCCTCGTAGAAGCGGTTGGCCTGGCCCGGTAGCTTGATTTCACCGTGCAGCGGCTTGTCCGAGACGCAGAGTAGCGTGCCGTAAGGCACGCGGAAGCGATAGCCCTGGGCGGCGATGGTCGCGCTCTCCATATCGATAGCCACCGCGCGGCTGAGATTAAAGCGCAGCGCCGAAGCAGAATAGCGCAGCTCCCAGTTACGGTCGTCGGTGGTGACCACCGTTCCGGTACGCAGCCGCTGCTTCACCTCCTCGCCGGGCATCCCGCTCACCTGCTTGGTGGCGTCGTACAGCGCACGCTGCACTTCGGCAATGCTGGGGATCGGAATATCTGGCGGCAGTACCGCATCCAGCACATGGTCGTCGCGCAGATAGGCGTGGGCCAGCACATAGTCGCCGATAGCCTGGCTTTCACGCAGGCCGCCGCAGTGGCCTATCATCAGCCAGACATCGGGGCGCAGTACCGCCAGATGGTCACAAATGGTTTTGGCGTTAGCCGGGCCGACGCCAATGTTAATCAGGGTGATCCCTTTGCCGTCGTGGGTGATCAGATGCCAGGCTGGCATCTGGTGCTTCTTCCACGCCAGATCGGAAATGGCCTGTTCCGGCGCTTCCGTTTCCGCGGTGATCCAGATCCCGCCGGCGCAGGAGAGGGCGATATAGGGGCTGTCGGGATCGAGGATCTGGCTGCAGCCCCAGCTGACGAACTCATCCACATAGCGGGTATAGTTGGTGAACAGCACGTAGGGCTGGAAGTGTTCCGCCGGCGTGCCGGTGTAGTGACGCAGACGCGCCAGCGAAAAATCGACGCGGCGGGCGTCAAAGTGCGACAGCGGATAGAACTCGGTAGGGTGGAACAGGCCATCCGCGGTCTCATCGCCAATCTGTGACAGCTCGGTGGTGGGAAAATAGCGCGTCAGACCAGCGCTCATCGAGCGGTCGAGGGTCAGGGTGGAGCCATCTATCACATAAGGATAGGGGATCTCATGCTGCGACAGCTCGACGCTGATATGCGCGCCATAGTCCTGATACAGCAGGGTCAGCTGTTCCAGCAAATAGTGGCGGAACAGTTTCGGATTCGTAATGGTGGTGGTATAGCAACCGGCATGGGTGAAACGTCCCCAGGCGCGCGTTTTGAGGGCTTTATGATCGGCGCCGTCCCAGGAGACCGACAGCTGCGGGTAGACAAAAAGGCCTTCCGCACGGGCTTCGGTATCAGGGAGCGTATTATGGTCGATATAGTCGCCGATGGCCTTGCGTAACGCCGTGACCGAGGCTTCATAGCGCGCTTCCAGCTCGGCAAGCGCTTGTTCCGGGGTCAGACTGGCGGCCTTGTGATTCATTATTCGCTCCTTGTTTCAGGTCTGCTGACATTCCCGATAGTATGTCACAGCGTGAAAAGGACGAAGGGGAATTTATATATTGGATGCGAAGATACTGAGACTATAACTGGCTAAGGGCCGGACGTGCTCTTTATCCGCCGAGTTTGGCCCAGCGCTCACTGCTATAATGAGTGGCTTTGAGGATCTTCAACGTCTGCGCCGGGTTATTATTCAGACAATAACGAGCATTGGCCAGCGGAGTGAGTTTATCGCCTTCCTGCAGGTGGAGGCGACAAGCTTCAATTTCCGCAATCATCTCCAGCGCACCGCTCTGCAGCACGACGCAGCAGGAGCTGGTCATTGAATTTTTTCGTACTTTTTTTACCCACCACTCCATCTATATCTTCCTGTCCTGATTGCGTCCCTGCCGATAATTCATGTTTCCTCAAGGTCTGACAATAAGATTATCCCCTTGGTTTATACAGTGTTTAAAAATACGCGACCGAACGTTGATCTCATCGGTAGGCTTTTTTTCACCGAACATGAATGATCTGCCGGGTTTAATTTACCGGAACCGATGACTATGCTGAGAAGCAGACAGTGAAAATAGCCTGTCAGGAATAGGGCAGATGAGTTCGGCTACGCGAAAAATATAAGAGGGAGCGTCATGAAGCATGTTTTACGCCACTGGCGAACGTCGGGCGCCGTGATTGGCTCACTGCTAAAAAAAGGGATCATTGCGGTACTGGTGCTGCTGGTGGTCTTTCTCGCCGGGCGGATCTATGAGTCCCAGCGAGGCCCGGCCCTGCATCGCTGGCATACCTGGAGCGCCAACGAGATGTCGGCCGAAGAGATCGACCAGGCGACCTTTGCCCAGTATCTGGCGCGGGAGAAGACGATTTTCGCCGATCTCCAGCGCGAGGTGACAGAGGCTTTGCCGGAGGAAGATAAAACCCCGGTCAACCGCTTTTATCGTCACAGCCGGGTCTGGCCGGGGCAGTTTAAGCAGGACTGGAATCGTTCTTTTGTGCTGTTGCCGCTGGGCAAGCCGCGCGGCAGCGTGGTGCTGCTCCATGGCCTGACCGATTCGCCCTACAGCGTGCGCTATCTGGCGCAACTCTGGCAGCAGCGGGGTTATGTGGCGGTGGTGCCGCGTTTGCCGGGACACGGCACCGCGCCGGGGGCGTTAACGGCGGTGGACTGGGAGACCTGGCTGGCGGCGACGCGTCTGGCAGTGCGCGAAGCGACGCGCCTGGCCGGGGCGGACGTGCCGCTGCATCTGGTCGGTTACTCTAACGGCGGCGCGCTGGCGCTCAAGTATGCTCTTGATAGCCTGGAAGACAATCACTTGCGCCAGCCGCAGCAGATTATCCTGCTGTCGCCGATGATCGGTGTGACCGCGTTTGCCCGTTTCGCTGGCCTCGCCGGGCTGCCGTCCATCTTCCCGGCGTTCGCCCGCGCGGCCTGGCTGAACGTGGCGCCTGAGTTTAATCCCTTCAAGTACAACTCCTTTCCGGTCAAGGCGGCAAGACAGTCCTGGTTATTGAGCCAGGCGCTGCAGCAGCAGATTATCCGCGCGTCCCGTCAGGGCGAGCTGAAAGCGCTGCCGCCGGTCCTGACCTTTCAGTCGGTGATGGATTCCACGGTCAGCACCCGCGCGGTGGTGGAGTCCCTGTATCGCTACCTGCCGGACAACGGCAGCGAGCTGGTGGTGTTCGATATTAACCAGGCGGCGGATCTCCGGGTCCTGTTTCGTCCCGCGCTCTATGCGGCAGTCAATACGCTGCTGCCCCCGGCGCCGCGGGCCTATACCACCACGGTGGTGACCAACGCGACGGCGCACACGCTGCAGACCATCGCCCGTACCACGCTGGCGCAGGAGCGGGATGAGCATCGTTATCCGTTGCATCTCGCCTGGCCGGCGGATATGTACTCTCTGTCGCATGTGGCGGTGCCGTTTCCCCTGAGCGACTCGCTGTATGGTCGCGAGCCGGACGAGAAGAACCGCTACGGCATCAGCCTGGGCACTATTTCACTGCGAGGGGAAACCGGAACGCTGAGCGTGGGGCTGGAGACGTTAATGCGCGTCACCTCCAATCCTTTCTTTCCGTGGATGCTGGCGCGCGTCGATGAGCACATCACCTGCGGCGAACAGGCGGCGGTGGCGGCCTGCCTGAAAGCGCAGGTCAGAGCAGAGGCGTTAAAACAGGATCAGGTGCAGAACGGTACGCAGCAGGATGCCGACGATCGCCGCGGGAACGACAAAGCGAAACAGGCGCACAAACCGTGAGCTGATGCCGAGAAAAATACCGATACCGGGGAGGTCAAAGGTCTGGATCAGCAGGCCGGCCGAGGCGTTGACCTGGCTGACGGTGACTTTGCCCTGCTGGATCAGCTCAGAAATGACGCCAAAGTAGGCGGTGCCCCCGGCGACGCACTTCACCAGCGCCGGTAGAACAAAGTTCTGCGGGATATGCAGCCAGCCAAGTACCGGCTTCAGCGCCTGCTGTAGCAGGTCAATAGCCCCGGCGCCCTGCAGCAGTCCGACAATGGTTAACGACAGGATCAGCATCGGGACTGCGCCGAGCGCCAGGCGGATGGCGTCGGAGCCGGCGCTGTTGATCACCGCCAGTATGCCCTGGCTGTTTTGCTCGGCGTTAGGTAACGCTTCCGCGCGGGGATTCTCGGCGACCGATAAGCGCCGTCCGGTGACGTGCCAGGCGACGGCGGCCGCGCACAACCCGCCGACCACTGAGATAACGATCGAGGCCAGCCAGTGCAGACCAAAAGGGGTGAGGGGATAAAAGACGTTGCCTTGCCCCATGGCGAACACCATGGCCAGCGTGGCGGCCATTTGCCGGTCCGAGACGCCGCGTTTGTCCATAATCGACAGTGTCGCAAGCGGGGCGGCAAAGCTGACAAAGTTAATCTGGATCAGGGCGAAGGCGCTCATCCCGGTTAAGCCGAAGGGCTTCAGCAGCGGGGCAACCCAGCGAACAATCACATCGAGGATGCCGCGGACCTCCAGATATTTCATGATGATCAGCATGATCACCATAATCGGCAACAGCGTATACAGCGCAACGTCAACGGATGATTTACCCGCCGCCATAATGATGCTTATGACATCCATTTACTTTTTTACCACTCGCAAAGGCATCGGTTCGCGTCATCATAATCCCGTGGGGAAGGAAATGATATGCCTTGATCCTCTCGAAGTCCGGCGCCCCACGGGCGCCGGGAGAAGAGGATTACTGGCCGATATTGACCAGCGTCCGGCCGTGAATCGTGTTGCTGAGGAAATCTGCGGCATACGCTGGCGCCTGCTCCAGCGTGATTTCGGTGGCCGCCTGCTGGTAGTAGCTCTCCGGCAGAAGCTGGGCCAGACGCTGCCAGACGGCGTTGCGTTCAGCGGTCGGCACCATCACCGAGTCCACCCCCTGCAGGCGCACGTTGCGCAGAATAAACGGCATCACGGTGGTCGGCAGATCGAAGCCCCCGGCCAGACCGCAGGCGGCGACGCAGCCGCGGTATTGCGTCTGCGCCAGCACTTTGGCCAGCATCGTGCCGCCTACGGTATCCACCGCGCCCGCCCACAGCTGTTTCTCCAGCGGACGGGTCTCCGCGAAGTCGCTGCGCGGCAGGATCGCATCGGCGCCCAGCTGACGCAGGTAATCGTGCGTTGATTCCCGGCCCGATACCGCCGTCACCCGGTAGCCCAGCGCTTTCAGCAACACCACGGCGGTGCTACCGACCCCGCCGCTGGCGCCGGTAACCAGGATTTCCCCGCTTTCCGGAGTGACGCCCGCATTGACGAGGGCATCAACGCACAGCATCGCGGTAAAGCCGGCGGTGCCGATGATCATCGCCTGGCGCGCGCTGAGCGCCGCCGGCAGGGCAACCAGCCAGTCGCCTTTGACGCAGGCTTCGGTGGCCAGGCCACCCCAGTGGTTTTCGCCTACGCCCCAACCGGTCAGGATCACGTCCTGACCGGGAACAAAGCGCGGATCGCGGCTTTCACTCACCCGTCCCGCAAAATCGATGCCAGGCACCATCGGGAACTGACGGATGATTTTGCCTTTGCCGGTGATCGCCAGGGCATCTTTATAGTTGAGACTCGACCAGTCGATAGCGACCCGAACGTCGCCTTCGGCAAGGGCGGGCAGGTCGATCGCTTTGATGGCGGCGACGGTGCGGTTGTCGATCTGGTCCAGAACTAATGCTTTCATGACAGAGTATTCCTCGTCGGAAGGGGGTTATCGGCGCTAACGCCGTCCTGTGCAGGTGTTTTTGTTGTCATACTGTGCGCAAAAAATTCCCAGTACTGGTCAAGCGGTGCGGCAGACTGGCACAGCCTGGCGCGCATCACCGCGCCTTCCCAGCCGATCCAGAAGACCTGGGCCAGCGCGTCCGGTGAGGCGTCGCGGGCGATCGCTCCGGCAGCCTGCGCCTCGTGCAGGCAGCGGGCCACGCGCGACTCCCATGCCGTCAGGATCGCTTTTAATCGCCCGGGAAAGGTGTCGGGTAACAGCGGGGCTTCCTGCAGGAGGTTGCCCACCAGGCAGCCGCGGCGAAACTGGTATTTCTCCATCCCCTGGCCGGCATGACGCACAAAAGCCGCCATCCGTTCCAGCGGCGGCACGGCGTCGTCCAGCAGGAATTTATCTAATTTATGCGCAAAAAAGTCGCCATAGGCGCTAAGCACGGCCAGGCCAAAAGCCTCTTTGCTTTTAAAGCAGTGATAAAACGATCCCTTGGGCACATCGATATTCCTGATAACGGCCTCGATACCTGCCGCGAGATAGCCCGTTTCGGTCAGCACTTCAAGGCCTGAGCGAATCAGCGCCTGGCGCGTATCGTCAAACTGGCGATCGACCTTGGGTGGACGGCCGCGGCGGGGCTTCAGGACGGCGGAGGTATCGGGATTCATCATTTAGACCGTGTGGTTTAATTGTCGGTCAGGGTACGCCCAAACCCGGGATGGGGCAAGCGCAGCGTGGCGGAGGAGAGGGATGTCGAAAACCAGGGTCAGGAAGGCGGCCTGGCATAAGCATGTTCTGGCACTGTACGGCGATAACCGTTATTTTCGGCAGAGAAATATTACTCTGCGAATTCTATTAGGTTGCCTGGTAATATCCGTATTCGAAATACGATAAGAAGAACTAATATAAAAATATATTGATCCGTGATTACCATCAGGTGGGATAGACGAGCGCCAGAGATACCTGCATTGCGCTGTCGCAGACGCGGATTGTCAATTATTTGCAGACGATGGCGGATTGACAAAGGCGGTACGATAAAACACATTGTCACCCCTGGTTCGGCATGAGGCGCACCGTAGTTTAAATAACATCGCCATCATACAGAGATTGCTGAGCTCTATTATCGGCGTCTGAAGCAATAAACCGGCGATGAAACAACACCTGCAAGGAAAGGAATAAAAGCGTGATGTACAGAATGAGTATTGCCGTCAGAGGAGGGGGCGAATGTCGCTAATTACTATTGTGTTGGTCTTTATGATGGCCATCGTCGTGACCGTGTTCGTGTCTCATCTTCTGCCCGTTAAGGTGCCGCTGCCGCTGATCCAGATCGCCGCAGGCGCTGCGCTGGCCGCCGGCGGATTTCAGGTCGATTTCGATCCGCATATCTTTTTGCTGCTGTTTATTCCGCCGCTGCTTTTCCTCGATGGCTGGCGGATCCCCAAAGACGCCTTTTTCAGGGATATGAAGCCGATTCTGTCGCTGGCGATAGGCCTGGTGATGGTGACGATCCTCGGCATTGGTCTGTTTATACACTGGCTGATCCCGGCTATCACCGTGGCCGCGGGGTTCGCCCTCGCGGCTATTCTGTCACCCACCGATCCGGTGGCGGTATCGGCAATGACCGCCAGCTCACCGCTTCCCTCAAGGATGGCGCATATTCTCGAAGGGGAGTCGCTGTTAAACGATGCTTCAGGCCTTGTCGCCTTTAACTTCGCCATCGCCGCGGTGCTGACCGGCAGCTTCTCGCCGGGAGACGCAGTGGTGAAGTTTTTCCTGATGGCGTTTGGGGGGATCCTCAGTGGCCTCGTGGTGGTGTGGGGCACCGGCAAATGCAACAACTTTCTCGTGCGGCGCACCCGCGAGGAGCCGGCAATTCAGATCCTGATAAGCCTGCTTATCCCCTTCGCTGCCTATTTGCTGGCCGAGGCGTTCCATGTCTCAGGCATTCTTGCTGCGGTGGCCGCCGGCATTGCGATGCACTATGAGCAGCTGTCGGGTCCCCGACTGCCGGCGACGCGTATGAAAAGCAGCGCGGTGTGGACCATGCTGCAGACCACCCTCAACGGCATGATTTTTCTCATGCTGGGCGAGCAGCTGCCGCGCATGCTGAAAACGCTTCCTGCGGTGGCCAGTCAGGCCGGCGTCTCGTCTCCCTGGTATCTGCTGCTGTACGCGGTGGCCATCACCTTGGCGCTTGGCCTGATGCGCTTTGCCTGGGTATGGCTGTCGATGACCCTGACGATTTTCCGCCGTAAGCGCCGGGGCAAGGCTATCACTATTCGTCCGCGATTCAGCATTATGGCCGTCATGGCGCTGGCGGGGGTAAAAGGTTCCGTCACCCTTGCCGGTATCCTGACACTACCGGTATTGCTGGCGGATGGCTCGCCGTTTCCGGGGCGGGAACTGCTGATCTTTCTCTCAATGGCGGTGATCCTGATGTCGCTCATCGTGGCGGCCGTCGGCCTGCCGTACATGACCCAGTATCTGGCCGATGATTTACCCCATGACACCGGGAAAGACAATATCGGTGCGGTGATGACCGAAGTGGCGATTAACCGCCTGAATGCGCTGCTGGACGAGTCGGTGGACGATCCGAATGAGCAGGCTTTGCGGGTCGATGCGGGCAATATGCTGCTGGAAACGTACCAGCGGCGGCTGCACTATAACGACAGTGACGAGGAGCAGGACGTCGGGCTGGAGCTGGCGAAGCGCGCCAGGCTGGAGAAGTATATGCAAAGGGAGGTCATTATCGCTCAGCGCCAGGAGCTGTTCCGGCTGCGGCGCGCCCATAACATCAGTGATACGACCTTTTATGAAGTGCTGCGGGAGATAGACCTCAAGGAAGAAAGCTTGCGCTAACAAACATGGCCGGTGGGCCGGGGCGTAAGCGCTGAAAGGGGCTGGTTCGCCTTCCGGAAGAGGTGTTCTGCCGCGGTATAAAACAAAGCCTGCTGGAAAAGCAGGCTTTTTTTATGTTGGCGGCCTGGACTGGCGAACAGTGGCAGATGGGGCGAGTTGCTCTGAAAGCAAACCTCTGGCTCTACTTATTGCAAGGAACCTGCTTTTCCCCATCTCACTGGGGTTTGACGCCTACAATGCTTGACCAGGCGGGACGCGATGTCACGACTGAGCGAGGTGAGGGGGGAAGAATACCTTGATTTTTAACTATTTATTCTTTTCAGCTATTTAAAGTCAATAAGGTTATTTGTTTTTAATGTGGGTAATGCATAAAAGTGAGGTAACGCCAAAAAGAATTTTATCGATGTGCTTTTATGAAGGATATTATTATGCCGGAAGCGGGTGAATTGTATCTCTTGCCGAAAAGAGAAAATAACTGGCATTTAAATAATGTCGTCAATGAATTGCGTCGCGTTCGCCAGGCGTGGCGCGATGAGCACGCGAAGAATAATTATCGTAATAAACGGAGTTTACCTTCCCGGGAAAGCGTTAATTCCGTCGCGGATACATTGATAAAAGTGCTTTATCCGATGCGCTTAGGCGACGTGGACTTACGCAAAGAGGGGGAAGATTATTACGTCGGCCATTTGCTGGGCACAGCGCTGGACAGGCTCACCGAAGAAGCACTTCTGGAACTCTATTATCAGTCGGATGAGCAGGCGGAAAATGAGGTCCTGTTGCAGGAGGCGGTCAGACGCGTTCAGCAGTTTGCCAACCGTTTACCGGTGATTCGTCAGCGTCTTGACGGTGATATCCTCGCCGCTTATCAGGGTGACCCCTCCGCGCGCAGCATGGATGATGTGCTGCTCTGCTACCCGGGAATTCATGCGGTGATGCACTATCGGCTGGCCCATGAGCTGCATCAGCTCGACCTTCCGCTGCTGGCGCGCATCATCACGGAAAAGGCGCATAGCCAGACCGGAATCGATATTCATCCCGGTGCGCAGATTGATGACGGATTCTTTATCGATCACGGAACCGGCGTGGTCATTGGTGAAACCGCCATCGTCGGTAAACGAGTACGTATTTATCAAGCCGTCACCCTGGGGGCCAAACGTTTCCTCGTCGGTGAGGACGGACAATTGCAAAAAAATTATCCTCGCCACCCTATTATTGAAGATGACGTTGTGATTTATGCCGGCGCGACAATCCTCGGGAGAATTACCATTGGGGCGCGCTCCAGCATCGGAGGAAATATCTGGCTAACTCGTGATGTGCCACCGGACAGTAATGTTCAACAGGCGCGAATACAGCAGAGACATTTCAGCGACGGCGACGGCATTTAATCATTACAAGAATAAATAAACCTATCGTTCCCGTACCATTAAAATAGCAGCGTGATCATTATTATGAATTTACTTGAAACGATTGGCGAGACGCCTTTAATAGCCTTGCCCTCTTTTTCTGCAGAATTATCGGGTGTCACGCTGCTGGCAAAAGCTGAATTTATGAATCCCAGCGGCTCGGTGAAAGACCGCGCGGCAAAAGCGATGGTACTGGACGGAATTGCGCGGGGGTTATTGACGCCGGATAAAACTATTATTGATGCGACCAGCGGTAATACCGGAATTGCTTACGCGATGATCGGCGCCGCGCTGGGGTATCACGTTCGGCTGTATCTCCCGCAGAATACCAGCCCGGAGCGTAAAAAAATAATTCGTCAGTATGGCGCCACGATTGTGGAGACTGATCCGCTTGAAGGTTCCGATGGCGCTTATCTTGAAGTTCAGGCCCAGGTCGCCGCACACCCGGAGCGCTATTTTTATCCCGACCAGTATAACAACCCCGTTAATCCGCAAACGCATTTTGCGACCACCGGGAAAGAGATCTGGGAGCAAAGCGGAAAGCAAGTCACCCATTTTGTCGCCGGGATGGGCACGTCAGGCAGTTTTGTCGGCACCGCCCGGCGGCTGAAGTTTGAGGATCCGCGGGTGAAAACCCTCGCCGTTCAGCCCGCTTCGCCATTCCATGGCATTGAAGGGACTAAGCATATGGGCAGCAGTATTAAACCCGGCATTCTCGACGAAACCCTGTTTGATGATGTGATTTCCGTCACCACCGAGGAGGCCTATGCGAGTGCGCGACGCCTCGCCCGGCGGGACGGCATTTTTGTCGGTATTTCATCTGGCGCCAATGTTGCCGCCGCCGCACGGCTGGCCCGCACGCTACCGGCTGGTTCGGTGGTGGTCACGCTGCTGTGCGATGTGGGCTCCCGCTATTTGACCGACCCTTTCTGGAATGAAACCCATGATTGAATTGACTCGTGAAATCGCCAGACAGATTGGCGCTGAAGGGGAAAAGACCTATCCCAATGAATGCTGTGGTGCGCTTTTTGGTCATTTATCTGCGCAGGGCGATGGCCGCGTGACGGCGATTTTCCCCATCGTCAACGCGCGGGAATCGGAAGAGCAGTACCACCGCTTTGTTATCACCGCCGACGACGCCTTGCGGGCGGAGCGTGCTGCGCTGGCGGAAGGTGTGGATGTCATCGGCTATTACCATTCGCACCCCGATCATCCGGCCATTCCATCGGAATTTGACCGTGAACATGCCCTGCCGTTTTACGCCTACATCATCGTGGCGGTCGCGCAGCGGCAGGCGGGGGCGCTGACCAGCTGGCGGCTCACGCACGACCGTCTGCGCTTTTTGCAGGAGGAAGTGCACATCGTTTCATGACGTGAATAACAGGCACAACGTTGCCGGAAACCAGAGCAAAACACGGAGAGATTATCACTATGGCATCGACATTACTGATCCCCACTGCGCTACGCGCGTTCACCGACGGTCAGGGGAAGGTGACCCTCGAAGGTCACACCGTTGGGCAACTGGTCGCGGCGCTGGCGGCGCGATATCCGGACATTCAGCCGCATCTGTATGACGACGCAGGCGCGTTGCGCAGCTTTATCAATCTGTATGTGGGTGAGCACAATATTAAAACTACCGGTGGGCTGGAGACGCCGGTTAGCGATGGGGCGGAAGTGTTGCTGGTTCCCGCCATTGCCGGTGGCGTCGGGAAGGCGATATGAGCAGACCGAGCATTATCCCGGACGACCGTCTGTCGGCGCTGACGCATGCTGAGATTGCCCGCTACAGCCGCCACTTGCTGCTGCCGGAAGTCGGGCTTGAGGGGCAAAAGCGTCTGAAGGCCGCCCGCGTGTTACTTATTGGCACCGGCGGGTTGGGGGCGCCAGTGGCGCTTTATCTGGCCGCGGCGGGGGTTGGTAAGCTGGGGATTGTCGACTTTGATTTTGTCGATATCTCCAACCTGCAAAGGCAGATTATTCACAGCACCAAAGATATTAACCGCCCCAAAGTCGCTTCGGCGAAAGACAAGATTAAAGCAATTAACCCCGAGATTCAGGTGGAAACCTATAACACCACCCTGAGTAGTAAAAACGCGCTCGAGATCATCCGCGAATACGACCTGGTGGTCGACGGCACGGACAATTATCCCACCCGGTATCTGATCAACGATGCCTGCGTGTTACTGGGTAAGCCGCTGGTCTACGGCTCCATCTTCCAGTTTGAAGGGCAGGCCAGCGTTTTTTATGCCGGGCAAGGGCCCTGCTACCGCTGCCTTTATCCCGAGCCACCGCCGCCGGGGCTGGTGCCCTCCTGCGCGGAAGGCGGCGTGGTCGGTGTGTTGCCGGGCATTATTGGCACTATTCAGGCCGCGGAAGCCATCAAGCTTATCGTCGGCGGCAGCGAGAGCCTGATCGGCCGTCTGCTGCTCTTTGATGTGTGGCAGATGAAGCAACGTGAACTGCGGCTGGAGAGGGACCCCGGCTGTCCGGTCTGCGGTGAGCATCCGTCGATCCATGCGCTCATCGACTATGAGGAGTTTTGCGGGCTGAAACCTGATGAGTCAGAAGCACCCATTGAAAGCGTCACGGCGCTTGAGCTTCATGCGTGGATAGAGGAGGGAAAACCCCTGCAACTGATCGACATTCGTGAGCCCCACGAAAGAGCGATCGCAAAATTTCCGCAGGCCAAAGTGATGCCGCTGGGCCAGATAGTCAGACGTATCGATGAATTCGATCCGACGGTCGATGCGGTGTTTCTGTGCAAGATAGGGCAGCGCAGTATTTTCGCCATTCGGGCACTCCAGCGCGCAGGTTATCAGGGGCGCGTGATGAATTTAAAAGATGGCCTAAACGCCTGGGCGCGGGATGTCGATACCCGTTTACCGCAGTACTAACTTTCAGCTCCACTCTTTCAAACACTAAGGACTTATCATGGCAGAACAAAAAAGCATTAATGCACTGGGGCGTGAAGCAGCGTATCAGTTAGCGAATGTGACCAAAACGGCGCCGCAATTTGCGGCAATTACTCCGCGCTGGGTCAGTCGTTTTCTCGATTATAAAGGTCTGGAGTCGGGCATTTATCGCGTCAACAAGGTCGTGGAGGGGGAGACGCCGCTGGACGTATTATGCAGCCAGGACCCTTCACGCGTAGAGATACCACAGGGCTATATTGAGTATCAGACCACACCGCGTGAATATCAGCTGGATTCGATCTCGACCATTATTAACGTTGATACCAAAATTGCCGATCTCTACAGTTCGCCCTATGACCAGGCGTCAGAGCAAATTGCGCTGGCGATCGAAAGCCTGCGTGAACGCCAGGAAAGCCAGCTTATTAATAATGATGAATATGGACTGCTGAAAAATATTGATGACTCGCAGCGCATTCAGACCCGCAACGGCCGCCCGACGCCGGATGATCTGGATGAGTTGTTGTCAAAAGTGTGGAAAGAGCCTTCCTTCTTCCTCGCCCATCCGCGGGCCATTGCCGCCTTTCAGCGTGAAGCCACGCGACGCGGTGTGCCGCCGGTCACGGTGAACCTGCATGGCGGGACTTTTATTCTGTGGCGCGGTATTCCGCTGATCCCTTCCGATAAACTTTTTGTCGACGGACTGAAGAACCCAAAAAGCCAGGGCGGGAAAACCAATATTCTGCTGATTCGCTCCGGGGAAAGTAAACGCGGCGTGCTGGGGCTTTATCAGGAAGGGCTGCCAAACGAGCAGTCTCGCGGGCTGTCGGTGCGCTTCCGCGGGATCGATGATAACGGCGTGGCCTCTTATTTACTCTCACTTTATTGCTCCGCCGCGATCCTGGCCGATGATGCCATTGCTGTGCTGGAAGATGTTGAAGTGGGTGAATATTATGACTACGAGTAATTTATTCACGCTTCCCTTTGCGCCGGGCGGATGGCCCGGCGAGGCGGATGACGCCCCCTCTGCACGCGATTATGGTCTGCCCGACGCGCGGGATCTGCAAGGGTTGCTGAGCGATACGCCCGCCCGTCCGCGCGGAGTGGAGACGGCCTACGCGCCGCGGGTGGTGCCACTGGGCCAGGAGGGCAGGGCGGATATCACCCCTCGCGGGTTTGCAACATTGCCTGCTTTCGGCTCCCGGCCTGCGCCAGCGGCGCGGGTTGGGCAGATCCCGGTTGAGCGGATCCGTGCAGATTTTCCGATCCTTGCCGAACAGGTGGAGGGGCATCCGCTGGTGTGGCTGGATAATGCCGCGACGACCCAGCGCCCGAAGCAGGTTATCGATCGCATCAGCCATTATTATTTGCACGAAAACTCGAACGTTCATCGGGCGGCGCATACGCTTGCCGCTCGTTCCACCGATGCTTATGAAGCCGCGCGAGAGAAAGTATCGCGTTTTATTGGCGCCCGCGGCCCGGAGAATATTATCTTTGTGCGCGGCACCACGGAGGGACTCAATCTTATCGCTCACAGCTACGTGAAGCCGCTGCTACGCCCTGGGGATGAAATTATCCTCACGCAGCTTGAGCATCACGCCAACATTGTGCCGTGGCAACTTATTGCGCAGGAGACGGGCGCGACGATCCGCGTTGCGCCGGTTGATGAGCACGGACAGCTGATCGTCGAGGAGTATATTCGGTTATTCAACGATAAAACCCGTTTTGTGTCCGCCACTCACGTTTCCAACGCCCTGGGGACCGTGACGCCGGTTCAGGAACTGGTGCAGATCGCCCATCGTTTTGGCGTGCGTATCGCCATCGACGGCGCGCAGTCTATCTCACATATCCCGACCAACGTCACGGCGCTGGATGCCGATTTCTTTGTCTTCTCCGGGCATAAAATTTTTGGACCTACCGGGATCGGCGTCGTCTATGGCAAGCAGGAGGTGCTGGAAGAGGCGCGCCCGTACCAGGGCGGCGGGAACATGATTGCCGACGTGACCTTTGAGCTGACGCGCTATCAGCCTTCGCCGAATAAGTTTGAGGCGGGAACGGGCAATATTGCCGATGCCGTCGGGCTGGGGGCGGCCATCGACTATGTGACCTCACTGGGGATCGAAAATATTGCGCAGTATGAGCATGCCTTACTGGAGTATGGGATTGCGAAGCTGTCGGCTATTCCGGGCCTGACGTTGGTCGGCACCGCGGCGAACAAAACCAGCGTCTTGTCTTTTGTGCTGGCGGGGCATGAAAATGAAGCCGTGGGGCGCTATCTCAGTCAGGTTGGCATCGCTGTGCGGTCCGGGCATCACTGTGCGCAACCGATCCTGCGTCGTTTGGGCTATGAGAGTACCGTCCGGCCTTCGCTGGCTTTTTATAACACGCCGCAGGAAATCGATTTTCTCGCCGAACAGGTTGCCCGATTTGCCGCGCGGCAATGACGCCGTAAACCGCGTAAGGCCGCATGAAAACCGAAAAGCAAAAAGCCTGCTCGAAAGCAGGCTTTTTTAAATTTGGCTCCTCTTGTAAGCATCCCGGTAAACCGGACCATTCACATTTAGAGATCTTCCGGCATACTGAATATATCCCTCGAGCAGATCACCATGCGCAAAGCCCGATTCACCGAACACTAGATCATCGCCGTTCTGAAGTCTGTCGAAGCCGGACGTACCGTTAAGGATGTCTGCCGCGAGCCGGAATTTCCGAAGCCAGCTATTACAACTGGAAAGCGAAGTTCGGCGGTATGGAAGCCTCTGATATCAAAAAGATGAAGGACCCTGAGGATGAAAACCGCCGGCTGAAACAGATGTTTGCGGACCTGAGCCTCGAATGCCGCGCCCTGAAAGACGTTATTCAAAAAAAGCTTTAAAACCAGCGATAAAGCGTGAGCTGGTCAGCTATCTGACCGCACAGTTTGCCATGAGCTTACGTCAGGCATGCAGGACATTGTCGGTGGGCAGGACGGTATTTCGTTATCAGCCGGATACGCGACGGGATGAGCCGGTAATGATGGCGCTGACCGTGGCGGCTGAACGCTATCCGCGATACGGATTAAAAAAACTTTTTCAGGTCCTTCGCAGGTAGGGCAACGCCTGGAACCATAAGCGCGTTCACCGGATTTACTGCCTGCTGAAACTGAATTTTCGCCGTAAGGGAAAACAGCGCCTGCCGGTGCGCAATCCGGCTCCGCTGGCAACACCAGAGGCGATGAACCAGAGCTGGTCCATCGATTTTATGCACGATGCGCTGGTGTGTGGCAGACGTTTTAGGACCTTCAACGTGATGGATGATTATAACCGGGAAGCGCTGGCGATCGAAATTGACCTGAATAACCCGGCGCAGCGGGTCGTGAGAGTGCTGGACAGGATCGTGGCAAACCGCGGATATCCGCTGAAGATGCGGATGGATAACGGTCCGGAGCTGGTCTCGCTGACGCTGGCACAATGGGCAGAAGAGCATGGTGTGATGCAGGAATTTATCAGGCCCGGCAAGCCAACACATAATGACTTTATCGAACGATTCAACCGGACGTACCGGGCGTACCGGACAGAAATACTGGATTTTTATCTGTTCAGAACACTGAACGAAGCACGTGAAATTACAGAGCGCTGGCTGGCTGAATATAACAGCGAGCGCCCCCATGAATCCCTGAATAACCTGACGCCGGAAGAATACCGGCTGATGGCTGAAACCCCGGAAATCTCAAAAAGTGCGTGGAACTAAAACGGGTGCGCTTACATCGTCACAACATAATTTATTTATCTAATAAACATATGGTTGAGAATTTTTAATACATAAAACCAAAGAATTACAATTACTACCTCGATCTTTGTACTACATTTTATTTCTATATGTAACTATGTGATTTGCTCTTTTTTTCGGGAGTAAGCGCCATGAAACTATCTCGCCCCACCGTTGGTCCTATTGTCGGTTTCACTACACCCAATGAATCGCGTATCTGGTTTAGAGGTCAGTTTGAACCAGTATCTCCCAACAGCTACAGACGGTGTTTTGGCGTAATTAGATGGGGTGAAAAAACCAAAAAAGTCACTGAATGGTCATCAAAAGTGGGTAAGCTTTCACCTAATTTCGATATGACCGGAGTTTTCCCGGTTACCGGCCTTAAATCCGAGTGTACTTACCAATATCAGGTCGGGTGGTTTCTTGCCGATTCTGAACTGGATGCCGCTCGTACGATCATTCAGTTCGACTGGAGCGATCTCGAGATTTTCACCTTCACGGCAGGAACAACTGACCAAAATCGCTCTCGTGTCTATGCGGTTGGCTCATGTCGATATTTGCTGCGTTTGTTTGGCGGACTAATTTTTGATGATCGGGGTGATAAAACTTTTGAATCCATTCTGGAGCTTCATAAAAAGACGCAGGTGAACGCAGTGCTTATGGTAGGTGATCAGATCTATGCCGATGACCTTAACTTTATGGGCGCAGATCGGGACGTACAGTCATTTCTGAGCCGCTACCAGGCCGCATTTACCCAAGAAAATATCGCCAGGCTCATGAGCCAGATCCCGACCTATATGATCTTGGACGATCATGAAATAGAAGATAACTGGCCATCTCATGCCTGTTCCGCCGATATGGTTACAAAATATCCCAGCGCTATCCATGCTTACCAGATCTATCAGGCCAGCCATAGCCCGGTCTTTAGCCTGGACAACAGTGGCTGGATAACCGGTACTCCGACCCACCTCTGGTATACCTTTAGTGACGGCTGTGCTGATTGGTTTGTGATGGATGTGCGCACTGAGCGGATCTGGAATGATGATCCTCTCAAACGCCAGATGATAAAACAGTCGCAAATGAAAGCGCTGCTGGATTGGTTAGCTGCAAATCCGGGTAGGGTTAAAATGATTGTGAGCTCTGTTCCATTTTTCCCGGATCTCAATAGCGATGCAGAGGATAAATGGGGCGGGTACCAACGAGAGCGCACACAGATACTTGATTACATACTGCAGAATAAAATCAGGAAGGTCTGCTTTGTGTCAGGTGACGTGCATTGCTCATTTACCACTCAACTAACAAGTCCTGTCGACAAAGACTTTCGGGTACTGAGTATTATTTCATCCTCATTATTCTGGCCTTATCCCCATATGGAGCAAAACGACTTTGTTCTTAAGGGAGCACTCACCAGCAACAGCCAAAATCAGTATACCGTCACCAACTCAACACAAATTTATTCTGAAGATAACTTTGCCCGACTCGAAGTGTTTCCAGACGCAGTGACGGTGACATTCTATGAACGTAAAGGCAGCGCGCTTGGGCGCCCGATCAAACTGGTATTTTAAGCCATACACAATTAATATCAGAGATTGGTTAAACGTTGCCTTATTCGCCCTTCTTTTGACAGGGTGCTCAACGCCCTCGGCATCCCCGGCCGATCTGACACCTACGGTGTCAGTGCCTGTAGCGCTGAGCAATGTCAAAGATGAACGAGGGCAGTTCAGAAATCTGTTTTGCCAGCTTATTCATCGAGATGGCATAAAAAGTAACGAGGACTGCACAGACTGGTTACGACGCTTGAAGGGTGAAGATAATAGTGGCCCTGATGAAGGGAATACAGAATATCCTCTGCAAAAAACGCCATTGCTGATCATTCCTGGGATTTTTGGTGAATGCGTCCAGGATCAGGTCACCGTTTTGGGAGATGCAATCAGCCATCTCACCCGATTGGGATACCAGAGCACAACGGTAGCCGTCAAAGGTCGTGCCAGTGATATAGTAAATGCGCGAATCATACTAGATACGATTATTTCAGCTGCCAGAACCAATCCTAAAAAACGCTTTCTGGTTATCGCGTATTCAAAAGGCGTCAGTGATTTTCTTACCGCCTTAACACTCTATCCAGAAATGCAACCCCATATCTCGGCAGTGATAAGCCTGGCTGGCGCCGTGAACGGTACTCCTCTGGCCGACCAGATCAGTCGCCCTTACACTAAAATACTGTCCCGTCTCCCTGACGAGCATTGTCCGGTAACCGATCACAACGAGATAACCAGCCTTACCCGAAATATACGTCTGTCCTGGCTGGCTAGTCACCCACTACCGGTCAACATTCGTTATTATTCCATTGTGGCGCTCCCCGAATTACAGCGCGTATCTGCAATACTTCTGCCCTTTTATCTGCAACTCGCGACCAGCGACCCTAACAATGATAGTCAGGTGATCCACTACGACGCCATCATTCCCGGCAGTACTCTTCTTGGTTATGCCAATGCCGATCACTGGGCTATTGCACTACCGTTTGAATTTCAGCAACCTTCACTGGCCGCAACCTTGGTTAATCGTAACCATTTTCCAAGAGTCCAGTTACTGGAGGCAGTCGTTCGTATTGCTGAAAACCCGGCACACGCAGTCATAAAATCTAAGCCCCTTACTGGGGCGCCGAAAAAATTACGATAACAAGTTGCAGTACCATCCAACTCCTCGTTAAATAACCAGACTCCGGAGGAATTTATCCGAAGCCTGCAAAAAGGCCGGAATCTCTGATTTATCCTGGTATCGATATTGGGAGGAGATCACAAGCGTGACGCGTGGTTTTCTGACCAGGTTCTGTTATTTTTATGCCACTCGGGTGCTACCGATTTAAAGGAGGGTATTGGCGAGTTAGCGGCCTTTTCGGCAATACGCTGCTGTGCGGGATTGATATTTTGCTTGAGCAGTTTGCGGATACCGTCACGTTGTTGGCGAGCATCCGCCAGACAAACTTCGGGGTAGGCCCCTAAACCAAGGTGAGATTCTTTAGTATTGATGCGGTACTTGAGATAACAGAGACGAGAACCGTTAGGATATATTAAAAGGTATAGTCCGTTGGAATAGAAGACTGTAAAGGGTTTATCAGAAGGTTTAAAACTGCGGATTTTTTTGTCACCAAGACACCTTTGCTGGCCGCGTTATTATCGCACCGCAAATGACCCCCCAATCAGACCGCCAGATTTCTCCCCAACGGCAGTTGCCTAACGCAAGAAGCCCGCTTAGTTTCCTAAGCGAGCTTCTTTAATTTGGCTCCTCTGACTGGACTCGAACCAGTGACATACGGATTAACAGTCCGCCGTTCTACCGACTGAACTACAGAGGAATCGTGTGAACGGGGCGCATATTAACGATGCCATCCGGCCTTGTCAAAGCCTGATTCAAAGAATTGCGTTCAACTGCTGACAATTTCAACAACCCCTGGCTGGGCGCCGCTTTTTTCACCATTACGCACCGTTGCGGTGCAAAAATACCCCTAATGGGGCATACCACAATCTGCTTACCGGGCAAATAAAAGCTGGATTGTTATCACTATCCCTTATAACACGGCTTCTGGCGGGCAGCGGCAGCGCAATTGAAAAGCTGGCAAGCAAATTGCAAAACCAGTTACATCATACTTCCAGCGTTGACGCTGGCGTTCCTTACAGGAGGCAAAATGAACTTAAGACGACTGAAATATTTTGTGAAAATCGTCGATATCGGCAGTCTGACCCAGGCCGCTGAAGTCTTGCACATCGCACAACCGGCCCTGAGCCAGCAGGTCGCGACCCTGGAAGGTGAAATGGACCAGCAGTTGCTGATACGCACCAAGCGAGGGGTCACGCCAACGGAAGCCGGTAAAATACTCTACACCCATGCGCGAACCATCCTGCGCCAGTGTGAGCAGGCGCAGCTGGCGGTCAATAACGTCGGCCAGACGCTGCGTGGTCAGGTCTCGATTGGCCTGGCGCCGGGCACGGCAGCTTCTGCCATTACCATGCCGTTGCTGCAGACGGTGCGTAATGAGTTGCCCGAGGTGATGGTCTATCTGCAGGAGAGCAGCGGCACTGCGCTGAATGACAAGCTGCTGGCGGGTCAGCTGGATATGGCGGTGCTGTATGAGCGTTCGCCAGTGGCCGGTATCGTCAGCCAGCCGCTGCTGAAAGAGGATCTCTACCTGGTGGGTACCCGCGACTGCCCGGGACAGAGCGTGGATCTCACGGCGGTGGCGGAGATGAACCTGTTCCTGCCGCGGGATTACAGCGCGGTACGGGCGCGGGTCACCGAGGCGTTCACCCTGCGTCGTCTGTCGGCGAAAATTATCGGCGAGATCGAATCCATTACCACCCTGACTGCGGCTATCGCCAGCGGCATGGGGGCGACGGTCCTGCCGGAATCCGCTGCCCGCTCCCTGTGCGGCGCGGCAAACGGCTGGATGGCGCGGATTAGCACGCCGTCGATGAGCCTGTCGCTGTCGCTGAATATGTCGGCACGCGGCAGTCTGTCGCCGCAGGCGCAGGCGGTGAAAGAGATCCTGCTGTCTCTGGTGAGCCGCCCGTCGCTGGAGAACCGTGAACTGCAGCTGGTTAGTTAGGCTATATTCTCTTAAGGAATAAGTTGCTGGTTTTTATTATTTGTTACCTGGGACAACAGACTTTAACAATAGCAGATACGTTAAGTCCATTGGCCCGGAGGAAAGGGTGAACTTCCAGCAACTGAAAATTATCCGTGAGGCGGCCCGTCAGGATTACAACCTGACGGAAGTCGCGAATATGCTCTATACCTCGCAGTCAGGCGTCAGCCGCCATATCCGGGAACTGGAAGAGGAGCTGGGGATTGAGATCTTTATCCGTCGCGGTAAGCGCCTGTTAGGCATGACCGAGCCGGGTAAAGCGCTGTTATCCATTGCCGAGCGCATCCTCAATGAAGCCAGCAACGTCCGGCGGCTGGCGGATCTCTTTACCAATGATGCCTCCGGCGTCTTAACCATCGCCACCACCCACACCCAGGCGCGCTACAGCCTGCCGCCGGTGATTAAAGCCTTCCGCGAGCTGTTCTCAGATGTTCGCGTCGAGCTGGTGCAGGGCACCCCGCAGGAAATCGAAGCGCTGCTGCATAACGGCGGGGCGGATATCGGTATCGCCAGCGAGCGCCTGAGCAACGACCCGACGCTGGCGGCTTTCCCCTGGTTCCGCTGGCATCACAGCCTGCTGGTGCCGAAGGATCATCCTTTGACGCAGGTTTCTCCTCTGACGCTGGAGGCGATCGCCCGCTGGCCGTTAATCACCTACCGCCAGGGGATCACTGGCCGTTCGCGAATCGATGAGGCCTTCAACCGCAAGGGGTTGATGCCGGATATCGTGCTGAGCGCGCAGGATTCCGATGTCATCAAGACCTATGTCGAGCTGGGGCTGGGCGTCGGGCTGGTTGCCGAGCAGTCCGGAGATGCCAGGGAAGCGGACACCTTTACGCGTCTCGATACTCGTCATCTGTTCGATGCCAATACCGTGTGGCTGGGGTTGAAGCGGGGCCAGCTCCAGCGTAACTACGTCTGGCGCTTTATCGAACTGTGCAATGCCGGACTGTCGCTGGATGAAATTAAGCGTCAGGCGATGGAGCCGGAAGAGGCCGCTATCGACTATCAGATTTAAGCCATCGTGGTCAGCGGATCGAGGCGAGGAAATAACGCTATAATTCACACACGAGAGTCGCGACTGAGGAAGGGAAAATGACGATGCGGCGTGTGAAATTACTTTGTTCTGCGCTGATGCTGCTCGCCAGCCACGGCGCGCTGGCCGTCAGTTATCCGCTGCCGCCGGAGGGAAGTCGTCTGGTGGGCAGCGCATTTACCATCGCCGTCCCGGAGAACAACACCCAACCGCTGGAAAGTTTTGCTGCCCAGTACGGCCAGGGGTTGAGCAATATGCTGGAGGCCAACCCCGGTGTCGATGTCTATTTGCCGCACTCCGGTTCGACGCTGATTATTCCGCAGCAGTTGATCCTGCCTGACACCGTGCGCGAAGGGATCGTCATCAACGTCGCCGAAATGCGTCTCTATTATTACCCGCCGCTGGGCAATAGTGTGGAAGTGCTGCCAATCGGCATTGGCCAGGCCGGACGCGAAACCCCGCGTAACTGGGTGACGGCGGTAGAGCGCAAGCAGGAGGGACCGACCTGGGTTCCGACCGCCAATACCCGGCGCGAGTATGCGAAAGAGGGCAAAACCCTGCCGGCGCTGGTGCCGCCCGGGCCTGATAATCCGATGGGGCTGTATGCGATCTACATCGGCAGGCTGTACGCCATCCACGGCACCAACGCTAACTTTGGCATTGGGCTGCGCGTCAGCCAGGGGTGCATTCGCCTGCGCAATGACGATATTAAATTCCTGTTTGATAATGTACCGGTGGGGACGCGCGTCCAGCTGATCGATCAGCCGGTGAAGTACACCGTAGAGCCGGACGGCAGCCATTGGCTGGAGGTGCACGAGCCGCTGTCGCGCAATCGGGCGGAATTTGAATCCGACAGAAAAGTCCCCTTGCCGATAACCTCGGCGCTACGCGAGTTTACTCAGGGGCCGGGAGTGAGTCCTTCGCAGGCCGAGCAAACCCTGCAGCGCCGCTCCGGCATGCCGGTGAATATCAGCGCTGCAGCGGTGCAGGGGAGTTTGTAGCGGGGCGTTTAGCCTGATTAACGGTTATTGTAAGAAGGCTCTTTTGCTGTCGATGCATTCAACGTTGTTGGGGATAAGGATCGGGAAACCGATCCTTAACTTATCAGCAGTGGCGGTGATGGCGTTTTAATGAGGGTGCCAGGAGATGCTCAGGAGGAGATGATAAAATCTGCAAATATATCTATGGACTTAATATTGTTACTGAGGATCTTTTTTTTGGCTGCCATTGTCCATGAAAGCGAAGATACCGCTTATGATAGCCAATATCCAGAATATAATACTAATGAGTTTTGCAGAATCCATATTATCAAAACACTCCTGACCACAGCCACTACCGCTGACCCCCATCCCGACGATCATGAAGCTCATCATGCCGCTCAGCAATGCCAGAATCACGAAAACTACCGTGATGATAATTTTTATACCTTTTTTCATAAATTAATATCCTTATTTTATTAAATGCAATTTTCTATAATTACTATGAATGGTGCGGGAATGACGATATTAAAGATAAAGTGTACCTCATCGGGAATCCCATGAATACTGTAGTTAGGCAAACAGACTAGTGTTAGGGGAAATATTTCCAGCGAGTCCCGAACAGGACGGCAATCCCGCATTATAGTTCTTGGATTCGTTATAAATATTTAAATTGGGAAAACGATTTCTATTATTAACTTTCGTTCAAAACAACGGGAATGATCACCCATCGTCGTTGATAAGCGAATCAGGGAGCTGGGATGTCGTTACTTATTGTTGGTAATGGGGACATGCCGTTGCATCAATTCAACGATCCAGTCAATAAAAACGCGCAGTTTGCCGTTGACATGGCGGTTCGGCGGAAACGCCAGGTGCAGGGGCATTGGGCTGATACGCCATTGTGTAAATAACGGAATCAAAGCGCCAACAGCCTGATGTGCTGCCGCCATATAGATTGGCAGCGCAATCACGCCTAACCCGGCTAATCCAGCTTCGAGGTAAGCATTGCCGTCATCTACGGCAAGCACATAATTGCCCGTAATTTCAATCTGTTCACTCTCACTGCGCAGAACCAGAGGATCAATCTTACGGCTGCGTGAGGACACGAATCCTACTATGCGATGGTCGGTGTTTTGCAGTTCTCGCGGGTGCGCAGGGGCGCCAAGGCGTTCCACATAATGGGGGGCGACGTAGACGCCGATTTGCAAATCGCCGACATGGCGTGCGATTAGGGACTGGTCGGTGATTTCACCACCGCGCAGAACGCAATCCACGTTGTCGCCGATCAGATCCACCACCCGGTCGCTCACACCCATGTCGAACTGGATATCAGGGTAGCGGGCGTGGAAAGCCGGTAGCGCCGGCACCAGAATAAGGCGGGCCAGCGGACTGGGTACATCCACCCGTAGCCGTCCCCTGGGCGTCATCGCCGCACTGGACAGGCTGTTTTCAGCATCCTCCATGTCCGCCAGCAGACGGATGACGCGTTCGTAGTAGACCGCGCCATCAGGAGTCACACCGAGTTTGCGGGTAGTGCGATGGAGCAATTTGACGCGCAGGCGCGCTTCCAGCTGCTGAATGAGTTGCGTCACCGTGGTTTTGCTCATATGAAGCGTTTGGGCAGCCTTCGTGAAGCTACCTGCCTCTACCACGCGAGCAAAGGCGCGCATCGCATCGAAACGATCCATTCCTTATCCTCTCTTTTCACCGATTGTTTGGATATTACAAACAATGAGGGACAAAGTCGCTTGTTTATCCGCCCGATCTCGTCGCTGTAAAGTGTCTTTATATTCACCGGGCTTATTTCGCCCCACGATAAAGGTACAAAACATGACAGCACGCGAAGCCGTTTTTCCCTTCGGTCGGCAGACGCTCTATGAGCGCAATCGCTATTCACCGGCCATCAAATCCAATGGTTTTTTGTTCGTTTCGGGGCAGGTTGGTAGCCGCGAGGACGGCTCGCCTGAGCACGATCTGCAAGCTCAGGTCAGGCTGGCGTTCAATAATCTTAATGCTGTGCTCGCGGCGGCGGGCTGCACGTTTGGTGACGTGGTAGACGTTACCCTCTTTGTCGTCGATCCCGAGTCAAATCTCGACGCTATCTGGAGTATTCTGCCAGAATATTGGGGGGAGGCGCCTTACCCTACGTTGACCGGGATCGGCGTGACCTGGCTTTACGGATTCACGTTTGAGATAAAGGTCATTGCCAAGCTGCCCTAAGCGTTATGAGTCTTTCCGCCAGTCGAAAATTCAATAGGGCAACCTGCGCTGCCTGTGGAGGTCTATGCTGGATCGGGAGAGTTAGCCAGACGGGTGCGGATTAACGGAGGGGACAGAGGACAATTTATGAAAGCAGCGGTTTATGACGTGGCAGGCGCTCCCGGCGTCCTGAAATATGTCGATATCCCCGATCCGATCACCGGGCCTGACGATATCCTGATTGCTGTCGAGGCAATCTCCATTGAAGGAGGCGATCTGATCAACCGCCGTTCAACTCCGCCGCCGCTTCCTTCATGGGTCGTGGGCTACGCGGCCGCGGGCACAGTGGTTGCCGTCGGATCGAATGTCCGTAGCCGTAAGGTTGGGGACAGAGTCGCTGCTTTTCACCTGCAGGGATCACATGCGGAACGTTGGGCGGTACCCGCGGAACACACCTGGCTTATCCCCGATGGCGTGGAGATGCCTGAAGCGGCGGTGGTACCGATTTCTTTTGCAACCGCGCATCATTGTCTTTTCACCCGAGGCATGCTCCGACACGGAGAAACCGTCCTTATTCAGGCCGCGGCGGGTGGCGTGGGGCTCGCGGCCGTTCAGCTTGCCTCACAAGCAGGCGCAACGGTCATCGCCGTGGCAAGCGGAACGCAGCGCAGGAGTCGGTTGCTTGAACTGGGTGCCGATCATGTCGTGGATCGTGCCGAGCACAACATCGTAGACCGTGTACGACAGTACACCCAGGGTACCGGTGTTGACCTCGTCATCGATCCGGTGGGGACGACGCTGCCTGCTTCGCTTTCTGCACTTGCCCCGGAAGGACGTCTCGTCTTCGTCGGTAATGCGGGCGGGGGGAGTCTGACTGTCGACTTGTGGTCGCCAATGCAGTCTAACCAGACACTCATGGGAGTCTTCATGGGCCCCCTTTTTGCAAGGCCTGGCGTGCGGGCCAGTGTGGACGACCTGTTGCAGGCTGTAGCAGCAGGGCGTATCAAGGTGGTCATTGACCGTATCTTCCCCCTGGCTAACGCTGCCGCGGCCCACGAATTCGCTGAGACAGCGAAACCGCTTGGCCGCGTCGTGATGAAGCCATGAGGTGCGTTTGACCAGTACGCGTGCGCCAGGCTAATGACTTGCATCTGGTATCAAGGCGATTTACCTGACGCATAGCAGGCGTGAGCGCACGGTTAAAACCGCAGAATATCAAAAGGAGTGGTTTAACATTCTTTTGAGCCAGTGAGTGCTGCGAGCCCGCGGCGCTGACCTTGAGTTTGAATGAAAAGTGTTCTTTAGCCCGCCCCTGACTTTCCCATTTTTTCGAAATCTTTATCTCTTTTTCTCATTTGTCAGTAAAAGGCATATGCCCGCAGAATCATGTCTAAGGCAGGGCGGGTGTTGCACTATCAATGATAAAACCCCTCTGATGGCCTTGCCTCTTTTACCGCACCTCTTTTGTGGTTTTTACAGGTTTTAACCAGGAAAAGGCTTCTTTATGACGTTATCTAAATTACTGCTTCCTTTGCTGATTGCCGGGAATCTCTCTTCTGCGTGGGGTGCCGGGCAGGTTGTTCCGTCCTCTACCACCTTTCATGTCACCGCTGATGAGGCGCTGAAAAGTAAGCTTCCGCCGGATATCGCCAAACGCGGATATATCGTTGCAGGCACCAATCCGAATACGCCCCCAACCACTTTTTTCCAGGAAGACAATAAAACGCTCGCCGGGCGTGAGATTGATGTGATGAATGCCGTGGCGGCAAGGCTCGGTGTGGAAGTGCGCTGGCAGGATACCGGCGGTTTCGACAATATTATTCCGGGGTTGAAATCGGGTCGCTATGACGTCGCACTATCCAATATCAACGCCACCAAAAAACGTCTCGAGCAGGTCGATTTCGTCAGTTACTACGATGCGTCGCGCCTGGGGGTCATCTCGCGTAAAGACGCCAATATTGCGCCATTTACCTCTTTTGAGGCTGTGTGCGGGCAGGAAGTGGGCGCCGGCGCGGGCACTACGCAGATTGGGCGTCTTGAAGCTGCAAGCAAAATTTGTACTGATGCGGGTAAGCCGCCGATCAAGATTGCCGTATTCCCGGATCGCCCTTCAGGCGTACAGGCCGTGGTCAGCGGTCGCGTACCGATGTTCTTCGGCCCGTATGAAGGTCTGACCTATCAGGTTAGCCAGGTCAAACCGCTGACGCTGACCGGCACTATTCATGTCGATGATGCGCCTGTCTCCGTGGCGTTCCCTAAACAGTCGGGGCTGGAAGAGGCGGTGCAGGCATCCTTGAACTCGCTGATCAAGGACGGCACTTACCAGAAAATCCTCGATAAATGGTCCATCGGTTTTGGCGCAGTCAAAGAGTCAAAACGTAATGAAGAGATTTTCGGATGAGCAGTGAAACACACGATCAGCAGCCGGAAGAACTGCGGATCATCGGTAAAAAATATATCGGGCGCTGGATAAGCGCCCTGATCGTATTGCTGATATTGCTGGCTATGGGGAACTCCATGCTCAGCAATCCGCGTTTTGAATGGTCGGTGATTGCCGAAAACTTTACCGGTCCGTCGATCATTCAGGGCGTACTGATGACATTGCAACTGACCGCAATTTCCGTGATTTTTGGCTTTGCAGGCGGCACGATCCTGGCGCTGATGCGCCTGTCATCCAATCCGGTGCTGGTCGCTGTCAGCTGGGGGTATACCTGGTTTTTCCGCGGGGTGCCGATGCTGGTTCAGTTATTTCTCTGGTACAACATTGCCGCGCTTTACCCGACTATTTCGATTTCGCTGCCGTGGGTTGGTGAAATCTGGAGCGCTTCTGCGAACTCACTGATTAGCCCGTTCAGTGCTGCCGTGATTGCATTAGTCATGCATCAGTCTGCCTATGCCGCAGAGATTATCCGCGCCGGGATCCAGAGCGTCGGCACCGGGCAAGTCGAGGCTGCACGTGCTCTGGGTTATCGCCCGGCACAAATATTCCTCCACACCATTTTGCCGCAGGCGATGCGCGCCATTCTGCCTCCGGCCGGGAATGAAGTGATCGGTCAGTTGAAAACCACAGCGGTTGTCTCGGTGATTTCACTACAGGATGTGCTGTTCTCCGCGCAGATTATTTATCAGCGCACCTATGAAGTGATCCCGCTACTGCTGGTCGCCACGTTGTGGTACCTGCTGCTGACATCATTGCTTTCAGTGATTCAGTATTACGTTGAACGACATTTCAGCCGCAGTAGTCACCGCAAGGTAAAACGCAAAGCCGGGAAAGCGTCGGCATCCGGCGCGGTCAGTACCCCCAGTATCAGCGCAGGAGAAACCAGCCATGGGTGAAGCCATTGAATTTCGCAAAGTCACTAAGCGTTTCTCCGGTAATACCATTCTGGATGAAATCAGCCTCGATATTCCGGCCGGTTCGGTCACGGTGATCCTCGGCCCTTCCGGTTCAGGGAAATCCACCTTGCTGCGTTGTATTAATCATCTTGAAAAACTGGATGGCGGCACGATCCGTATCGGTGGCGAACTGGTGGGTTATCAGCAGAAAGGGCAGGCATTGTATGAACTGAGCAGCCGCAGAATCGCCGCGCAGCGCAGCCGTACCGGCATGGTATTTCAGCAATTTAACCTGTTTCCGCACCGCACCGTTTTGCAAAATATTACCGATGCGCCTTTGCGGGTGAAGAAGCAAAACCGTGAGCAGGTACTCAGTAAAGCCCGCGCGTTGCTCCGGCAGGTTGGGTTAGCCAGTCGTGAAGATGACTGGCCGCAGCAGCTTTCCGGCGGGCAGCAGCAGCGTGTAGCCATTGCCCGTGCGCTGGCGATGGATCCTGAAGTGATGTTGTTCGATGAACCCACTTCCGCGCTGGATCCTGAACTGGTGGGCGAAGTGTTGCAGGTGATCAAAAAGCTGGCGCACTCCGGGATAACGATGGTGATTGTCACCCACGAAATCGGCTTTGCACGAGAAGTGGCAGATAATGTCATCTTTATGGAGGGTGGCAAGATTGTGGCGTCGGGGCCAACGAAAAGTGTACTCGATGAAACGGAGAACGTCCGTGTCCGTAATTTCCTGTCGACGGTTTTATAATGACGCTGCGTTAATTTGTTTCGCAAATAACATATCAACCAGCCGCGGCAGACTGTCGCGGTTTTCCAGCCTGCTCAGTGCCACCAGCTCCATCCGCTTTGCGTCTGTGAAGTCGGGCAAACAGGCACGTAGTTTTGCCGGTAAATCAAACGGGATCGCCAGGCTTTGCTGCCGCGTGAAGCGCTGTTGCAGCACGCAGCCGTCACGCAAAAACACCGTCACCTGATGAAAACGCGCGGCCGGGTTCAGCTCGTCCGGCGGTGCGGAGAAATCCGGGCAACGCGCCACACTTTCTGCCAGCGCGGCAATATCTGTCGCCACCGGCGCCGATGAGAAATCCTCTAAGCGTAGTTCTCCGCGCAGCAAACATGCCGCAATCACGTATTCCAGACTGAACCTGGCTTCAACGCCGGTGTTGGGTTTTCGCACCGACGCCGCAATATCACCGCCCGGAGGAAAAGACACTTCAATGCGTTCGATGGCTGCGATCAGTACATCCGTGCTATTGCCCGTTTGCAGCCACTCCTGGCGGAGAGCTCGTGCGGCATCGGCAGCGCTATGCGTGCCTCCGCAGGTCGGATAGGGTTTGAATTCCAGACCGGGCGAGATAATCCGCCACGGCGCGCCCCAGCCTGAGATAAGTTTTTCCGGCTGCTGCTGACCGGCGCAATAAGTCGATAAAAAGCTGTCCAGCACGTTGTCCGGCTGGCCGTGAAAGCCTGCCAGCGTGAGCTGTGTGGCAATGACGGCGGTCTGCGCCGCCAGGCCCGCGTGCAACGGTTTGACATCACTGCCGAACTGCGCACGTAAACCCGCAGACTGCGTCGCCGCGATACCCAGAATCACTGCCGTTTGCCGTTCCGTGGCATGCACCAGCCGCGCGCAGGCAGCGGCGGCGGCAATCGTGCCGAGCGTAGCGGTATTGTGAAAACCGAGGGTGTAATGCTGAGAACCGACGGCCAGCCCGAGGCGTCCGGACATTTCAACTCCGGTCACGTACGCATCGAGAAAATGTGCGCCATTGATATCGGGTCTTTGTGAGACCAGCGCCAGAAGCGCGGGCAAAATCACCACGCTGGGGTGACCGCGAAAATCGGGATGGAAATCGTCAAAATCCAGCGCGTGCCCGACATACCCGAGCAGCAACGCGCGGGTCGGCGGATCGTCAGCGCGGTAAACCTGATGCAAACTGTTCAGTCCCGCATCGGGGAAGTCGCCGCGTAAAACCGGCAGGGTAACCGCCAAAAAATCCAGCAACCCTTCCCGTGCTGCTTCATGAGCCGCGGGGGAAGGGGACGAGCTGACGATAAGTTTCGCCAGCGATGGCGTTAATGTCATCGGTGTATTCCCCGTTTCAGGCCTGAGCGACCGAAGATAATAAATTAACGAAAGGTTCACGCTCGCAGAGCGCATGCAGTTGCACCAGCAGGGCGTCTGAAATCGAGTGCTCGTCAAGGGTCAACGATGAGAATCCATGCCTGGCAAGTCGGTGCCTGCTTGTCGATTCATGCGCTTTTATCCTTGCTGTTTATTTCCGCACTGAGAGTGCGCAGCGCTTGTACCGCCAGTTGCGACAGGTAATGTGCAGTCGGAAACAGGGCGCGATCGTCAACGCGAAATTGTGGATGGTGCAGTGCGTAAGGACCGCCGGAGCCGATCATGATGAATGCGCCGGGCAATTTTTGCTGATAGAACGCGAAGTCCTCCCCTATCGGGCTGGCTTCAACGCGACGGGCTTCAAAGCCGGAACCTTCACCGTGCGCCAGCGCGAAATCCACCCATTTAGCCGTATTGACCACTGACGGCGGGCCTGGCTGCCAGTCGAGGCTGATGTCGGTATCAAATGCCGCAGCGATACCCGTAAGAACCTGCCGCAAACGGCGTTCGATCAGTTCCCGTGTGTCCTGATTAAAGGTGCGGACGGTGCCTTCCAGCCAGGCGGAATCCGGGATCACGTTCCACGTACTCCCGCTGTGAACCTGTGTGATAGAAACCACTGCGTTGTGTGCGGACGGCACGTTGCGGGCGATCAGGGTTTGCAGCGCGGAAATCACCTGTCCGGCGATAATAATCGGGTCGTTGCCTTCGTGTGGACGTGCCGCGTGGCTGCCGGTACCGGAGATGGCGATCGCAAAGCGATCCACGCCGGCGGTTAATGCGCCGTCTTTGCTGCCGATAACGCCAACCGGCAAAGAGGGATCGTTATGAATGCCGAAAATGACGGCAGCGTTATCGAGCGCGCCGGTGCTAATCAGCGCCGGCGCACCGTGACCGGTTTCTTCCGCCGCCTGAAACAGAATGCGCACCGTGCCGGAAAGCGAATCTTCCTGCGCTTTCAGCAAAATCGCCGCGCCAAGTGCCGCCGAGGTGTGGAAATCGTGGCCGCAGGCGTGCATCACTCCGGGATTTTGCGAGGTGTAATCCACAGCGGATTTTTCTTCAATCGGCAGGGCATCGATATCAGAACGTAGCACCACCAGTTCGCCGGGATTGATGCCGCCAATTTCTGCCACCAGACCAGTTTTGAGCGGCAAATCTATCACGCGGATTTGATACTTCTCCAGTACCGCCCGGATACTGGCGGTGGTGTTAAATTCGTCGTTGGACAGCTCCGGATGGCGGTGCAGGTGGTGGCGAAAATCCTGAATAAACGCCGCCAGTGGCTGATGTTCCTGCGTGATATCTAACATTTAAACTCCTGTAGGTGGCTGACGTTCCAGCCAGCGGGCGTGGCTTTTTTCATCGAGAATTTTTTTCAGGTACAGCGTGATATGTCCTTTGCCGAGGTCTCTTTCAAAGACCGGCTGAAAACCCAGTTTTAGGTACATATCGCGCAGCCACGGATGGCTGGTGGCGGTACCGAGTGAGTAAGCCGGGGCTTTCAGTTCGCGGATCAGAATGTTGTCTTCCAGCCAGCCCAACAGTTTTTTGCCGAGGCTCTGACCGGCGTAATCTGGATGCGTGCCAAACCAGCCAATATGCGGCAGGCCCAAAGGGCCCGGCATTGCGCCCCACGGGAAGCGCAGGGTAACCGAAGCCGCCATCCGCTGGTCATCAAAGAGCGCAAACACCGCATGATCGTCGAGGTGTTGTGTCACGCGTACCAGATCGGCGGTGGCAGCATCAAACTGAATCCCGAGCGCTTTGATTGGCGCGTAGGCGGCCAGCATCAGTGTCAGATAATCGTGTTTATCATCCAGCGTCAGCCGCCTGAAATGTTGTGTCATAACCCAGATCCCTCAGGAGAAGTCAGATGACCGGACTGCTCGGCAAAGCGGATGACGTCATCGACTTTTTGCGCGGCGCAGCCGGTGTAATGAGCCGGATCTAACCATTGGTCAAGATCCCGTTCAGTAATACAGGCCGCCAACACCGGATGCGCAAGCAGAACGGTTTTAAAAGCGTGTCGTTTTTCAAACGCCTGCATGGCGCATTCATAAACCAGATGATGCGCGGTTTGTTTACCGAGTTTTTTACCGACCTCAAACATCACTTTTTCGGACAGCAGCAGGCCGTCCTGCATTTGCAAATTCGCAAGCATGCGTGCTTTATTGACCGTCAGGCCGGAGAGAATCGACTGAGCATTTTGCAGCTGTGCAGAGAGATAAATCGAGATTTCCGGCAGGGCGAGCCACTCGGCGCGCCAGCTCATCGCATCACGTTCATGCTCCACGTGCATCGACTGATAAATCAGTGATGCGCTGTGCAACAGCGGCTGTGTCAGGCTGGCAAGACCTTCGAGGGCCGCGGGATTGCGTTTGTGCGGCATGGTGGTGGAGCCGATTTTCCCGCTGCTGAACGGCTCTTCGACTTCATTAATTTCGGTGCGCATCAGGTTGTAAAGTTCGTTGCCGATTTTGCCCAGAGTGCCGCTGATCAGCACCGCCACCGAGGCGTATTCTGAAAAGCGGTCACGCGCAGCCTGCCAGCCGATATTCGGCGTACTGAGGTTCAGGCGCGCCAGTGTGCGGCGTTCTACCTCCGGACCCACTTCGCCAAGCGCAGCGTAGGTACTGATCGCGCCGCTGATATTACCGGTCAGCAGACGCGGCGTGATGGCGGCAAGACGGTCGAGATGACGGATAAACTCATCCAGCCAGACGGCGACTTTAAAGCCAAACGTGGTGGGCAACGCCTGCATACCGTGGGTGCGGCCTGTCATCAGCGTGTACTGATGCTCACGCGCCAGCGCTTTCAGCTCATTCGCCACGGCGGTGCTGTCACGGACGATCACTTTCAGAGTTTGTGCCAGCTGTAAAACGGTGGCGGTATCGATGATATCCTGCGTGGTTGCGCCGTAATGAATGTATTCCCCTGCGTCACCGCATTGCTGTTGCAATGCGGTGAGCACCGGCATCAGAGAATGTTTCATCTGCGCGCCGGAGGCGGCGATGTCCTTAATATTCAGCTGGCTGGCATTGGCCAGCTCCGCAATGCTCAGCGCAGCCTGTTGCGGAATCACACCCAGCTCACCTTCGGCCAATGCCAGCGCAACTTCGACATTGATTTGCTGTGTCAGGCGATTTTGCTCTGACCAGATTTCCCGCATTTCGGGTGTGCCAAAATTGTTGCCAAGTAAAAGAAAATCTATCGGATGTGAGGACATAATACTCTCGTCTTATATAAGGGATAATTAACGTTGTTTTAAGATCGTCATTAAAAACACGATATCGAAATGGCGTATCAGGTATGGGATGATGCCAGATGCGTCTGTTTTCATTGCGTTAAATTAGCCCTGTCTGACACTATCATTTCTTTGATCCAGCACAGCATGCAAGGGGTTTATAGGCTATAGCAAAAATCAATCTATGCTATTGAGAATAAGTTAATAAGGATCCCCACTTAGCACTTTGTTAATTTTTTCAATTCTCGTAGGATGCTTTTAATAACACTTGAATATATCCCATATCAAATTCCTGTTTAATTACGGGGAGTTTCTCTTTAACCAGACGACAAATACAGGGCATCGATGTGTTCGCCATAAAATCACCGCAGACCTATCATCATCAGCCCGGCCTGCTTTCACGCACCGGTGAGCTACTTGCCGTTCATTCCTCCGATGTCGCGATCATCACCAGCCCGAAAGCGTGGCGGGCGGTGAATCCGCAACTGGAAACCAGCCTGGAGGCAGCCGGTATTCGCTGGCAGGTCAATTTTCTCACCACGGAATGTACCGATGCGGCTATCGAAACCCATCTGAACAGCGTGCGGGAACAAAACGCCACGCTGGTACTGGGCATTGGCGGTGGGCGGGTGCTTGATTGTGCCAAAGCGGTGGCGAATCTGCTGTCCCACGTCGGGCTGGTGACCATACCGACCGTTGCCGCGACCTGTGCCGCCTGGTCGCCGGTCAGCATTATTTATAATGAGCTCGGCGGGCATGTGCGCAGCCAGCCGTTGTCGCGTATGCCGCTGATGCTGCTGGTCGACACGAATGTGATTGCGCAAAACGATGTGCGTTATCTCAAAGCGGGCATCGTGGATGCGCTGGCGAAATGGTACGAATTCCGCCCGTATAAACAGAAAAGCGACGACAGTCTGGCGCTGAACCTGAAAGTTCAGGCAGCAAAACTGGCGGTGGACGTCTTTGAACAATACGGCGCTCAGGCGGTGCAGGACAACGCCCGCCATGAAGTCACACCGGCGCTGATGAAAGTTATCGACGCCAATATCGCGGTGGCAGGTATGGCTAACAGCATGCGCGATGAAACCCCTGCGCCGGGCGTGGCGCACGCGATCCATAACCGTTTCACCCATCAGCCGGAATTGCATGACTGGCTGCACGGCGAGAAAGTGGGTTTCGGGTTGCTGGTGCAGTCCCTGTTGGAAAGCGATGACGGCCAGCCCGAGGTGCAGTTGCTGTCGTTGTTACGTGAATATGACGCGCCACTGTCATTGCCGCCATTGAATGGTGACCGGGAGGCGATCATCGCGGCCATTGCCCGCGAAGTAAAATTCTCCGCCGAAAATGACGCCCGTTTACCGTTTTCAATAGCAGCGGAAAATATCGAAAAAGCCCTGCGGAAAACCGAAAATCACTATTATTCACAGGGATAACGCCATGACCTCTGATTCATCTTCTGCAAAAAACACACGTCAATTGCGTCTTGGTCTGTTTGTACAGCCGCTCGGGCATCACGTCAGTGGCTGGCGCTTAACTGAAAACCTTGGTTCGCCGACCGACATCGACTGGCTGACGGGGATCGCCAAAAAAGCCGAAGAGGGCAAGTTCGATATGTTCTTCGTCGGCGATGCTCTGGCGACCAGCGTCTACCGGTTGCCGTCCACCATGGCGCGGCTTGAGCCGCTGACCTTGCTGTCGGCGCTGGCAGTGCAAACACGCTATATCGGGCTGGCCGCCACGGCTTCAACGACATTCAGCGATCCGTTTAATCTGGCACGCAGCTTTTCTTCTCTTGATCACATCAGCCACGGCCGCGCGGCGTGGAACGTAGTGACGTCGTTTTCCACTGACGTGGCGCGCAATTTCAGCCGCGACGATATGCCCACGCATGCCGAACGTTATGCCGTGGCGCATGAGTTTCTCGAGGCGACATTCAAACTGTGGGAAGGCTGGCAGGAGGGGGCGGTGCAGCCGGACAAGGCCAGCGGCCAGTATTTCGTGAACGAGAAAATCCAGCCGGTGAATCATCAGGGCAAGTATTTTCAGGTACAGGGTCCGCTGAATATCACTCGTTCGCCGCAGGGGCGTCCGGTCATTATTGAAGCCGGTTCTTCTGCTGACGGCCAGAAACTGGCGGCGGCCACGGCTGAAGTCGTGTTTACTGCGGCCGCCACGCTGGAAGAAGCGCAAACGTTTTACCGTGCGCAGAAACAGCAGGTGATAGAGGCTGGACGTAATCCAGATCACGTGCTGATTTTGCCAGGCGTAATGCCCATCGTGGGCCGCACGCTGGAAGAAGCCCATGAAACCTGGCGTGAACTGAATTCGCTGGTGGATATTGATAACGGCATCCGCCAGCTTTCCACCCGTTTTAATATGGATCTGAGTGCGTTTCCGCTCGATGGACCGGTGCCGGATGTGCCTGCCGGTGAAGGTAATCAGAGTCGAGTGAAACTGCTGACCGATCTGGCGTATCGCGAAAATCTGACCCTGCGTGAACTGGCCGCGATTGCTGCCGGTTCGCGTGGGCACCGCGTACTGGTCGGTACGGCGGACGTTATCGCCGATGATTTCCAGCACTGGCTTGAAGAAGGCGGGGCAGACGGTTTCAACATCATGCCGGCGGTGATGCCGGAACAGCTTTCGCTGTTTGTTGAGCTGGTGATCCCCGAATTGCGCCGTCGCGGGTTATTCCGTGAAGAATATGAATTCAGCACGCTGCGTCAAAACCTTGGTCTGCCTGAGCCTGACTTTAACCGCCCGTCTTAACTTTAGCGTTGGAACATTACGATGACGATTTCTTTGTCAGACCGCGTTCAGCGCGTGTCACTTTCCGCCAATGCAGCGGCGAAACAGCGCACCAATGACCTGAAAAAAGCTGGGGTGGATATTTTGGATCTCACCACCGGTGAGCCGGATTTTGATACGCCCGCTCACATTAAACAGGCGGCATACGAGGCGATTGCGGGTGGTGAAACCAAATACACGCCGACGCCGGGCATTCCAGCGCTGCGTGAGGCGGTGCGACAGAAATTGCAGCGGGAAAACCGGCTGCCATTCGCTGTTGCCGACATTATGATTGCCAACGGTGCCAAGCAGGTCATTTTCAATGCCTTTGCCGCTACGCTCAATGATGGCGACGAAGTGATTGTGCCGGTTCCGTACTGGCCGACATTTCCGGACAGCGTGCGTTTTAACGGTGGCACACCGGTTTTGGTTGAATGTCATCTGGAGCAGGGCTACAAACTGACGCCGGAACAGCTGGCCGCCAGTATTACGCCGCGCACCCGCTGGCTGGTGCTCAATCATCCAGGTAATCCGAGTGGCGCGGTATATTCCGCCGCGGAATTGCAGGCGCTGGCCGCCGTCCTGCGCGGACATCCGCAGGTGCTGGTCATGCTTGATGACTTATATGAGCACATTCTGTTTGATGGCTGTGAACACCAGAATCTGCTCAACGTGGCCGCTGATTTACAGGGGCGCAGTCTGCTGGTGGGCGGCGTATCCAAAACTTATGCGATGACCGGCTGGCGGATTGGTTTCGGTGCCGGGCCACAAGCGCTTATTGCCGCCATGACCGTGGTGCAGTCGCAAATCAGTTCCGGTGCCAGTTCGGTGAGTCAGGCGGCTGCGCTGGCAGCCTTTAACGGCGGGCTGGATTTTATTGCGCCACAGGTGGCGGCTTATCAGCAACGGCGCGATGTGATAACCGACATTCTGGCGAATATTGACGGGCTGGAGTTGCGGGTGCCGCAGGGCGGTTTCTTTGTCTTTTGCCGCTGCGCCGGATTAATCGGACGTTACCGGCCAGACGGGGCGAAAATCGAAAACGAAGCTGACGTGCTGGATTATCTGCTGGAAAGCGGTGTGTCCGGTGTTGGCGGCAGCGCATACGGCTTGTCGCCCTATTTTCGATTATCGATTGCCACAGACAACGCCACGGTAGCTGAAGCCGGGCGGCGCATTGCATCGGCCTGCGCGAAACTCAGTCCCGCTGAGTAAACTTAAAAGGTTTTTCGGTAGGCTTGAAACTGCGGAGTTTGGTGTCGCAAAAGACATAGATCACCGTAAAATCGAACTGAAATGACCCAGAATATTGCCTGATGCGGAGGAAGGAATGAAAATGCATCAGGAAATTTTCACGCTAACTTGTTGAATCTACATCGTATAAAGATTCGTGAAGAGGCATGGAAATTGAAAAGCAAAAAGCCTGCTCGAAAGCAGGCTTTTTTAAATTTGGCTCCTCTGACTGGACTCGAACCAGTGACATACGGATTAACAGTCCGCCGTTCTACCGACTGAACTACAGAGGAATCGTGTGAACGAGGCGCATACTACTGGCCTCGCATTTTTGTGTCAACACTAAAATTAACCTGCTGATTCAACTGGCTAAATTTAGCTCAAGGCGTTGTTTTAGTGAACAATGCGCCGATTGTCTTCATCCTGCAGGCCATTCTCACGTATCCGCTGCAGCGGATCCTGCTGGTAGAAGTGGCAAAAACGCTGCCACAGGGCGGGGAAGCGGGGCGCGAACAACTCGGGCGCGCTGAAAAAATATTCCGAGAGGACGGCAAAGCACTCCGCGGGGTCGGTGGCGGCATAGGCGTCAATGCTGGCGGCGCTTTCCCCCACCAGGTCTATCTCATCCTGAATATTGTTCATTGCCGCGTGGAGATCGTGCTCCCAGCCGGCAACCTCGCGTAATGGGATGAGCGGCACGCCGCTGGCCCGATCGCCATTCCTCGCATCCAGCTTATGCGCCACCTCGTGCACCACGAGGTTAAAGCCTGACGCATCAAAGGAGTCCTGAATATCCAGCCAGTTCAGCACTACAGGCCCCTGCTGCCAGCTTTGTCCCGATTGCACCACTCGCTGGTTATGGACCAGACCAATATCATCTTCCCATTCATCATCCACGACGAACGGGGCTGGGTAGATCAGCACTTCATGGAAACCGTCCAGCCACTCTATTCCCAGCTCAAGCACTGGCAGACAAAAGAGCAGGGCAATGCGTGCCTGATGCAGCGGGGTGAGCTCCAGCCCCTGCAGCGCCACCAGACGTTTTTGCTGTAAGAAACGGGCAGCCAACTGAGTAAGCTTGCGCTGCTCAGTGGGAGAAAGATGGGCTAAAACCGGAATGGCAAGCGCTTGCTCCCAGGGCATCTCTGCGTTGCCGGACTCATCATCTGCTTTCCAGGGCCATTTAAACATCATATTGCTCGCAAAGTCGTCACTTGAACACGATTACCGAAACGGGAGCTATTAAAATGCCAAAGATCCTGGCATTATAGCAACCACAACAGCGGAGAGATGCCGGAGCGGCTGAACGGACCGGTCTCGAAAACCGGAGTAGGGGCAACTCTACCGGGGGTTCAAATCCCCCTCTCTCCGCCACTTTTCTCTTAATGACCATTCCCCTTCAATCACACCGTTAGCTTCAGGTATAACGCCTGCGCTGGGGTATCGCCATCATCATCGTCCTGGTTTCAGCGTAGAGACGCGGTAGCGCGCTTTATCCTTTTAGGACCTTATCGCCGCTTTTTGCCCGAACGAGCTTAAACGCATCATAAAGAGGGAAGGTACGCCTGGAAAGCGGCAATGTCGAAAAGAGTGATCTCAACGGAGCGGGAACATAAAAAAGCCCGCTGAACGCGGGCTTTGACGGGGATCAGAACTGATAGACCAGGCCGAGGGCGACGATGTCATCGGTCGCGATACCGCTGTTTTTGTAGAAGCGGTCATCTTCATCCAGCAGGTTGATTTTGTAATCCACATAGGTGGACATATTTTTGTTGAAGTAGTAGGTCATGCCCACGTCGACATACTTGACCAGATCCTTGTCGCCGTAGCGAGAATAGGTGTAGAGATCTTTACCCTTCGACTGCAGATAGGCGACAGACGGACGCAGCGGTAAATTAAAGTCGTCAAACTGATACTGCGCGACCACTTCGAAGTTCTGCGTTTTGTTGGCAATCCCACCAAAACTATCGTTGCCGTAGAAGGTCATGTTGCGGGTTTCAGCATACATGGCGGCCAGATAGATGTTGTTGGCGTCATATTTCGCGCCGACGGTCCAGGCGTCGGCTTTATCGCCATTGGCGTAGCGCTGGCTGCTACGAGCCTCTGCCAGCTGGTTATGGGTACGGTCAGAAGACGAATAGGCCGCACCGAAGCTGATGCCCATATCAAGATCGTAGTAGCTGGAGATACCGAAACCGTCGCCATTTTCCCGCGCCAGTTTACGTTTGCCGCCGTTATTAGTGCCTTCGCCAGAACCGGCGTTTTCATTATTACCCTGATACTGCAGGGCGAAATGCAGACCATCGACGAGGCCGAAGAAGTCGCTGTTACGGTAGGTTGCCACGCCGTTGGTACGGCCGGTCATGTAGACGTCGGTCTGGGTGTAGGTATCGCCGCCGAATTCCGGCAGCATATCGGTCCAGGATTCAATGTCGTACACTACGCCGTAGTTACGACCGTAATCCAGTGAGCCGTAGTCGGCAAACTTCAGACCAGCGAAGGCCAGACGGGTCCAGGAGTTTGCGCCTTCTTTTTCAGTGGTATTTGCCTGAATGTTGTATTCCCACTGACCGTAGCCGGTTAACTCGGAAGCGATCTGCGTTTCGCCTTTTATACCAAAGCGAGCATAGGTCTGATCGCCATCCTCTGAAGTGTCGTCAGAGAAGTAGTGCAGGCCGTCGACTTTTCCGTAAAGGTCCAGTTTGTTGCCGTTGTTGTTATAGATTTCCGCGGCATTAACGGCATTGGCCATTAATAATGCCGGTACCATGAGTGCCAGTACTTTTCTTTTCATTATATATTCCCTTTTAATAATAATTTCTATGAATTATGACAATCCCTCCGGAATGACTATCAGATACTAACGACTAAGTTCATTTTTATTTAAAATAAAAGATGTAAATAAATAATGTAAAATATTTCAATTTATTTCCATTTGGTTCTTTATATTTTTTATGAATGATTTTGAGTGAGGTATTATTTTGTTATATAGCAATAGGATATGGTGTCATTTGATAGATTTTGTTAACTCAATGAAATGGGTTGTATGAATTAACATCAAGGCATCATTCATCACGAAAATTGCTTTTAGGCTGGGAAAAATAATCAATAAATTATCAATACAATAAGCGACCTCCCGCGCCGGAATAAACTTTTTGCATGGGGCGAAGAATAAATAAAGCACTTCAGCGCCCGCTCACCGGCAGCATAAGTCGCAGGTTGACGTAGAAGATGGGGATGAAACTGCTGCCTGCTGCACAGGTTGGCGGTATAATGTGATGCTTGTCACGTTTTGAGTGGCGGTAGTGTGTTGTGTCACGGAGAGGAATGAGATGGAAGAGCAGGCAAAACGCAGCCCCGGAGGGAAGCTCGCGTTATGGGCGTTGTATGCTTTTTGCGGATATTGTGTCTGGGTCATCGTGCGTTACTGGTGGGTGGTCGGAAAAATTCACAGCGTTCCCGGCGCCAGCGTGGAGGGCGATTTGGGAACCACAGCGGGAAAATGGCTTGGTGCGCTGTTGGGGATGTTAGTCCTTGCGGGCATTGGCGCGATCCTCGGGGCGGTTGTCTGGTATACCCGGCCGTCTCGCGGCGAGCGGGATCATCAGCGGTAAAGTTGCTATGCTCGAGGCTGACCTTCACATAAAGGAAAGCCTATGAACCTGGTTGACTGGCAGCAACGATATGAGCACTGGATACTGACGCACCACGCGCAGGATGATGCCGCACACGATCTGTCCCATTTTCGTCGCGTCTGGGCCACGGCTACCCTGTTGGCCGCCGGGGAGGAGGTCGACCGACTGGTACTCCTCACGGCCTGCTATTTTCATGACATCGTCAGCTTGCCGAAGAATCATCCGGAGCGAAGCCGTTCCTCGATGATGGCCGCCGAGAAAACCCTCGCGATCCTACAGTCCTCTTTTGCCGATTTTCCCGTGGAGCGTTACGCGGCGGTCAGCCATGCCATCGAGGCGCACAGCTTCAGCGCGGCGATCCCGCCACGCACGCTGGAGGCGAAAATCGTCCAGGATGCCGACCGTCTTGAGTCGCTGGGGGCGATTGGTCTGGCGCGCGTCTTCGCCGTCGCCGGCGCCCTGAATACCATCTTGTTTGATGCTGAAGATCCATTTGCTGACCGGCGGGCGCTGGATGACCGCAGATATGCCCTTGACCATTTCCAGTGCAAACTCCTGCGCCTGCCGGAGACCATGCAGACGACCAGAGGAAAAGAGATGGCGCAGCACAATGCCCGCTTCCTCGTCGAATTTATGGCCAAGCTTAGCGCGGAGCTGCAGGGGGAGCCGCTGGCGCTGGATGAAGCGGTTTTACGCCGCTTTGCACCGCAGGCGTCAACCGACCGGTGATTTATGGTACTCTCTGCAAAAATCGTCCGCGCTGGTTGAGGATATGCCGCAAAAGTTAATTAAGGAAAACAGGTCGTTGCCGCTGGCAGAGCAGGCCGGGGAAGAGGCTCAGGCGCTGCTGCGTCAGCTGATGACGATCTATGATGTGAAAACGCTGGTCGCCGAACTGGTAAGCGTCGGCGAACAGCACTGGAGCGCGGCGATCCTCAAGCGCGTGGCGGCGCTCTCCCGCGCGGCGGGGCGTTTGCGTCCGCAGGAGATCGCCCATCTGGCGACGCTGCTGCCGGCGCCGCCAGCTCATCACCCGCATTATGCGTTCCGCTTTGTCGATTTGTTTGCCGGTATCGGCGGGATCCGCAACGGTTTTGAAGCCATCGGCGGGCAGTGCGTCTTTACCAGCGAGTGGAACAAGCACGCGGTGCGTACCTACAAGGCCAACTGGTACTGTGATCCGCAACAGCATCGTTTTAATGAAGATATCCGCGATGTCACGCTCAGCCACCGCCCCGATGTCAGCGATGAAGAAGCGGCGCAGCATATCCGCGAGACGATTCCTCAGCATGATGTCTTACTGGCCGGCTTTCCCTGCCAGCCTTTCTCACTCGCTGGCGTCTCCAAAAAAAATGCCATGGGGCGCGCGCACGGCTTTGCCTGCGAAACCCAGGGGACGCTATTTTTTGATGTCGTGAGAATTATCGCCGCGCGTCAGCCGGCGATTTTTGTGCTGGAGAATGTCAAAAACCTCAAAAGCCACGATCAGGGACGCACCTTCCGCATCATCATGCAGACGCTGGATGAGCTAGGGTATGAGGTGGCCGATGCCGGGCATACCGGGCCGGATGACCCTAAGGTCATCGACGGGCGCCATTTCTTACCACAGCACCGGGAGCGCATCGTGCTGGTGGGTTTCCGCCGCGACCTGCAGCTGCATGAAGGATTTACGCTGCGCGATATCGCTGCGCTCTATCCGGCGGTGCGGCCGACGTTTGGCGAGCTGCTGGAGCCGACGGTGGATGCCAAATTTATCCTTACGCCGGTGTTGTGGAAATATCTCTATCGTTATGCCCGCAAGCATCAGGCGCGGGGTAATGGCTTTGGTTATGGCCTGGTAGACCCCGGTAATCCCCACAGCGTGGCTCGAACACTCTCTGCCCGCTACTATAAAGACGGTGCCGAAATTCTCGTCGACCGCGGCTGGGACCGGCCGTTGGGCGAGCAGCATTTTGACGATCCACAGAACCAACAGCGGCGGCCTCGCCGGTTGACGCCGCGCGAATGCGCCCGGCTGATGGGCTTTGAATCGCCCCAGGGTTCACGGTTCCGCATTCCAGTGTCGGATACCCAGGCCTATCGTCAGTTCGGCAACTCGGTGGTGGTTCCGGTCTTCGCCGCGGTGGCGAAGCTCCTGGCGCCGCGTATCGCCCAGGCGGTGGCGCGTCGCGAAGCGGATGATAACGATGGCGGATGTTCACGATAAAGCCACGCGCAGTAAAAATATGCGGGCTATCGCCGCGCGCGATACGGCGATTGAAAAGCGGATAGCGGCGCTGCTGACCGGGGCGGGATTCACCTTTGTCGCCCAGGATCGCGCGCTGCCAGGACGCCCCGATTTCGCCTTACCCGACTACCGCTGCGTTATCTTTACTCACGGCTGTTTCTGGCATCACCATGACTGTTATCTGTTTAAGGTGCCGGCCACCCGGACGGCTTTCTGGCTGGATAAAATCGCCGGCAACGTGGCGCGTGACGCCCGCGACCGGCAACAGCTGGCTGAGCAGGGCTGGCGGGTGCTTATCATCTGGGAATGCGCCCTGCGCGGCCGGTTGAAACTAAATGATGAGGCGCTCACCGAGCGTCTGGAAGAGTGGATCTGCGGCGCCGGGCACGACGCGCAGATCGATACGCAGGGGATCCGCGAGCTGGCGTTTACTTCGCCGCCTTACAAGGAGTAGCCTCGCTGCGGGCGGGGAAGAGATATTTTCCCAGCGTCACCAGCACTACGGCGAAAATAATCACTGCCAGCGCCAGCCATTCAATGAGCGACAGGCTTTCACCGCCAAACCCGGTGCCGAGCAAGACGGCCACCACCGGGTTAACATAGGCATAGCTGGTGGCTACCGCCGGGGTGACGTTGCGGATCAAAAACATGTAGGCGTTGATGGCGATTAGCGAGCCAAAGATAGCCAGGTAGGCCAGGGCGGCGATCCCGGACCACGAGGGGACATGGGTTAACGTCTCACCGGTCAGCCATGACGAGACCAGCAGGACGATCCCGGCGGCGAGCATCTCGATAGCCCCCGCCATCATGCCGGTCGGCAGCTCAATCCGCGACCCGTAAACCGAGCCGAACGCCCAGCTTAGCGAACCAATCAGGATCAGCAGCGCGCCCCAGGGGTTGCCGTTCAGGTTGCCACCGCTGTTGAGCATTACGATACCTGCCAGGCCAATGGCAATGCCCAGCCACTCCAGTTTACGGGTGGCGATGCCGAAAAAGCGGCTGAAACATAGCGTGAACAGCGGCACGGTGGCGACCATCACCGCCGCGATCCCTGACGGAACGTGCTGATGTTCGGCGAGAGTGACGAAGCCGTTGCCGACGGCAAGCAGCAAGACCCCAATCAGCGCGGCGTTAAGCAGCGGCCGGCGGGCTGGCAGCTTATGGCCGGTGGCCAGCAGCCAGCCCAGCAGTAGCACGCCGGCTGAGAGAAAGCGAATACCGGCCATCATCAGCGGCGGCCAGCTGGCGACGCCGACGGCGATGGCAAAATAGGTAGAGCCCCAAATGATATACAGCGCAAACAGCGCCCCGATAAGCGGTAACAGCTGACGGGTAGACATACTTCCTCACGACGGTGCAGAGATAGAAAGGGGACATATAGTAAACGTGAAAACTATCGCGCTGGCGAGCGCTTAATTTGCCCGAGTTTGTTAAATTTATATTGACTAATTGTACCTTGGGCACCGGCCGTTTTTTAACGCATACTCGAGGGAGACATTGATGAAAAGAGAAGGAAATTATTTTGGCAGGAAGTAGTCTTTTAACATTACTCGATGATATCGCCACGCTGCTGGACGATATTTCCGTGATGGGCAAGCTGGCGGCGAAAAAAACAGCCGGGGTATTGGGCGACGATCTGTCGCTCAATGCTCAGCAGGTGACCGGCGTGCGAGCGAATCGTGAACTGCCGGTCGTCTGGGGCGTGGCGAAAGGTTCGTTCATTAATAAAGTGATCCTCGTGCCGCTGGCGCTATTGATCAGTGCTTTTATCCCCTGGGCGATTACGCCGTTGCTGATGCTGGGAGGCGCATTCCTCTGTTTTGAAGGGGTGGAGAAGGTCCTTCACAGCCTGGAGGCGCGTAAGCACAAGGAAGACCCTGCGCAACGGCAGCAGCGTCTTCAGGCGCTGGCGGAACGTGACCCGCTGGCCTTTGAGCGTGACAAAGTGAAAGGGGCGATTCGCACCGATTTTATTTTGTCCGCGGAAATTGTCGCCATCACCCTCGGCATTGTGGCGGAAGCGCCGCTGCTCAATCAGATCCTGATCCTCTCGGGGATCGCGATTCTGGTCACCATCGGGGTCTATGGCCTGGTGGGGGTGATCGTTAAGCTGGACGACATGGGCTACTGGCTGGCAGAGAAACGCGCTGCGCTGGCGCAATGGCTGGGCAAAGGATTGTTAGTGGTAGCCCCCTGGCTGATGAAAGTGCTCTCCATCGTTGGGACGCTGGCGATGTTCCTTGTCGGCGGCGGGATTGTGGTTCACGGCATTGCGCCACTGCATCATGCCATTGCGCACTGGAGCGCGGGGCTGGGCGGGATATTGGCTTCCCTGCTGCCGGTCATTGCCAACCTGGTGCTGGGTTTTATCATTGGCGCAGTGGTGCTGGCGGGCGTGAAAGTGGTGAGCAGTCTGCGCCGGTCAGTGAAGTAGAGTGGCTGCACGCAGCGTGACGGCGCTGCGTCGTCTACGCTAAAAGCGCGCCCGGCGTCGACACCAGCCGGGGCGCTGATGTCGTCAGGTTTGCGCAACGTACTGCGAGATAATGATGGATAAGCCACTTCGGTTGAAGATAAACAAGCTCCGCCACCTGACTCGCCCGGCGCATGTGGTTAACGTTTGTTTTATTGTGGTGCTTTTTTTCTCCACGTTACTGATCTGGCGTGAAATCAACGTTCTGGAAGAGGCCTATGTGGCCAACCAACGCAATAATCTGGCTAATGTCGCCCATGAAATGGATGGGTTGCTGCAGTTCAATATTGACCGGATGATGTTTTTTCGCCACGGCATGCAGTCTGCCCTTGAGCAGCCGCTCGATATCGACGTATTGCGTAGTGCCAGTCAGCGCTATCTGAGCCAGCGTCACCAGGAGGCCTGGCGAGTAGCGCTGCCGAATCGTCGTACGCTGCCGGTGTTTGGCGTCTCGGGGAGCGTCGTCGGTAACAACCCTATACTGCTGAAGGACGATCCGCTCGCGGCTGATGAGTTGATGGCGACGCTGGAGCTGGGGTATCTGTTGAATCTGACGCAACATGACCGCGATTTCGCCGAGCGGATGCAGTATATCTCTCGCAGCGGCTTTTTCACCTCGACCCTGCCGCTGCGGGACGAGTCGCAGGTGATGACCCACTATTCGCAAGCCATCAGCGCCCTCTGGTTTACCCGACAGAGCCAGCGGAATAATCCGGGGCGGGGCGTTATCTGGCAAACCTTTCCTGACGATGACCCGCAGCTGGAAGAGCAGGTGGTCACCGCTTCGATACCGCTGGATTTCGCCGGTTACTGGCGCGGGGTGCTGGCGATGGATTTCTCGGTCAGTGAAATAAAAGCGTTTTTGGTCAGCGCCATGCAGGGCGGGCAGGAGGGGGAGTACCAGCTTTATGATAGCCATTTGAACCTGCTGGCCTCTTCCGCGCCGGGGAATGTCCTGACGCTATTGTCCCCCAGGGAACAGGAACTGCTCAGCCGCGCGTTTGTCCATGATAACCAGGGGGGGCTGCGCTTGCTGACGCGCTATATCAGCTGGGCCAAACTGCGCAATTTTGACGGCGTGTTGCTGCGGATCCACACCCTGCGGGAAGGCGTGCGGGGCAATTTTGGCACCATCACCATCGCCCTGACCCTGATGTGGGTCCTCTTCACCTTGATGCTGTTGCTCTCCTGGCTGGTGATCCGCCGCATGGTCCGCAATATGAGCGTCCTGCAAACCTCCCTTGAATGGCAGGCATGGCATGATGCCTTAACCCGTCTGCTCAATCGCGGGGCGCTGTTTGAACAGGCGATGGCGGTAGCCAGCGCCTGCCAGCGCAGTGGACGGCCGCTGTCGGTGATCCAGCTCGATCTGGATCACTTCAAGCGCATCAACGATCGCTATGGCCATCAGGCGGGTGACAGAGTGCTGTCGACGGTGGCCAGTACCCTTGCCAGCACCGTTCGTGAGGATGACTTGCTGGGCCGCGTGGGCGGGGAGGAGTTTTGTGTCGTGCTGCCGAATACCACACTACAGGACGCGGTGGCGGTGGCAGAGCGGCTACGCCTGCGAATTCAGGGCCGGGAGGTCTTTTTACATAACAATGTGACGCTGCGGGTCAGTGCCTCGCTGGGGGTCAGTACCAGCGAAGAGCAGGGGGAGTATCAGTTTGAAGCCTTACAGTCGGTGGCCGATCGTCGTCTCTATCTGGCAAAGCAGAACGGCCGCAATCAGGTCTGTTTTCGCAGCGAAGCGTGAGCAAAACGTTTCGCCCGAATCAGGCAAAATAAGATTTTTCTTAAAGTGTTCGACGGGGATCGCGCTATCGAATGAAACCGGTTTGCGGCGAAGCCTTCTCGCATCAGCCCTGCAGCCCTGCTCAAAGCAAAGCGCTAACATTCTCAATAATTTGCGTCATGAATATCGCTTGTCATGCAAAATAATTGAGGATAATGTTTTAACGCATCGGATTTCCCGGTGTAACGAATTTTCAAGTGCTTCTTGCATTAGCAAGTTTGATCCCGACTCCTGCGAGTCGGGATTTTTTTCGCCTGCCGTTAGCGGTTAACTTCACTGGCGCTGAAATCGTGAATATCGAGCTCAAATGCCTCCGCCAGTTCGCGCCAGGTATGTGACCCGCGGCCATCGATGCTGGCGCGCTGTGGGTCGTCCAGAGTGCGATGGATTTCACTTTCGCTAATCTCATTAATCGCTGCCAGTAGCGCATCCACGTTGACATCAACGTCATTTCCGGCCTGGCCAGTCAATCGATTCTTCATCATTACCCCCTCGCTGAGCGTCGCTCAAGCCTCTTTAAGTATAGTCGGTCTAAAAAAACACCAGTCATGGGCCGCGACGCTGCGAGTTGCGTGGTTTTGTTCTACACTGGCTGAAAAATAGAGGAGAGTGAATATGCAGGTGAACGATCGTGTCACGGTGAAGACCGACGGTGGCCCACGTCGATCGGGGGTAGTGCTGGCAATTGAGTCGTTTAGTGAAGGGACGATGTATCTGGTTTCGCTGGAAGACTATCCTTTAGGGATCTGGTTTTTCAACGAAATAGGGCATCCGGATGGGATCTTCGTCGAAAAAGAAGCCTCATAAAACGGGACTGGCGGTACCACCGCCAGTCTGTTTCAACGCAGATTCACCTGAATACCTGAAGTTACGTTTTCGGTCAGCCGAACGATATGGTAAATCACCTGCTTATTGTGCGTTTGTATTTTCTTTTTAATATTGCCTTTATGCGATGATACCGTCTTCGCTTTGATGTTCATTTGCGTTGAAATTTGTGACGTGCCGTGCCCGGCCATCCACATTTGCAGCATATTTGATTCTGTTTTACTCAGCGACAACGTCGGTAAATTTAATTGCCCCAGGCTACTGTTTTTGTATTTTAGATAATTAACCAGAATAACATCAAGGTCTTTTGGCGTTATCGATTTCGAACTGATCAGCAGGTTTTTCCGTACCCGCAAATAGCGGTCAAAATGAATGTTTGCCAGCGACATAAAGATAACAAACAGCGTCGCCGGGTTTTGCGTAATGATCTGGCGAATAATGCCATTACTTTCATCATCATGCACGAAGCAGTCTTCATTAAGAAACACCACTGCCGGACAACACGACGCGCAATGTTTTTGCAAATCTGTCGCGCAATGGACCTCAACGATTTCCTGTTTTTTTATTCCCCGACTGGTCAGATAACCCGTTAAGCCTAACCGGGTATAACTGCACAAATCCATAATCATCGTTGACATGACCCATCCTCAATCAACACGTAACGATATTCTCTTCACACGCATTGTGCGAAGCAGTCCTTGCGAGCAGTAATAGTAGGTTTACGAAAGAACCTATTAGTTCCGTTAAACTATTCCGCATCTATGCATATAATTTGCCAGGAAAACTCTTAAAGTAAAGTCGAGAACCGGTAGTGTGAGCGGATTAAAAACAAAAAGTGCCCATAGATGCTATGGTTACGCCCCAAACATTATTTTATTTTCGGAATTTCCTTATTTCAAATGAAGGCGGTGCTGCCCGTTCCTGTTTTGCCCGGTTTTTCCGCCGGGAGCGGGGGTGGAAGGCTTAACGCTTTAATGCCACAATACTTTTTTATCGGCTTGTGGGATGAATGATGAAACAGTTAGTTTTTGCGGGCATGGTGGTGGCGCTGGCCGGATGTGTGCAGGTTGATCATTACGATGACGTCGTTAAAGCACCGGCGCCGGCTGGCCTTGAGGGCTACTGGCAATCGAAAGGGCCGCAGAGTGAAATGATGAGCCCTGACGCGATCGCCAGCCTGATCGTCACTAAAGAAGGGGATACCTTCGACTGCCGCCAGTGGCAGCGCGTGATCGCGCAGCCGGGTAAACTGATGAACCGCGATAACCAGATCTACAACGTTACCGCTTCCCTGGATATCTATCCAATCGAGCGTGAGGGCAATACCCTCTCCTACGATCGTATGACGTTGACTCGCGTTGAACGCCTCACCCCTGAGTGCGAAAAGGCGTGGGCCAAAGCGCGTACGACAGGGGCCGTCAGCGCGCGGGCTTCCGTGCGCTGAGGTTCCGGCGGGCCCGTTCCGGCCCGCCAGGTACATCGCCAGCTGACTACAGCACGGCTTCCATCACCCACACGCTCACGCTACCCCCGTTGCAGGTAAAGATCGCGCTACCCTCAGCGTCGGTTTCGACAATCTCTTCCCGGTTGCCGAGAAAATCCCGCCAGCGTTTATTGCCATAGTTCTCGCCCAGCGTCAGGGTTTTTTCTCCCTCATCGCCATTGGACATCACCACCACGCAGCCGGGATCCTCGTCGGTGCCGCTACGGCTGAAGGCAATACAGTTGGGGTGATCGAACCACAGCGTTTGCACGCCATGGGCAAAGCGCTGACGGGCGTCGATCAGTTCATGCAGTTGTTCGATAACGGGCATCTCAATGGCGTAGGTTTGTCCATCGCCGCCGGTATCTTCATAGGATGCGCCGAAAAGATCGGCATAAAAGACCGACGGCACACCATTTTCACGCAGCAGGATCAGCGCATAGGCCAGCGGCTTGAACCAGGGTTCAACCGGCGCCTCGAGGGCCTGCAGCGGCTGCGTATCGTGGTTTGTCACCAGCGTCACGGCGTGAAAAGGGTCTGCTTCCACCAGCGTGCCGCTGAATATCTGGCTCATGTCATAATCGCGCCCCTGGCGTGAGGCTTCATGAAATTTCATCTGCAGCGGGGCATCGAACAGCATCGTCTTGCCCTCGACCAGGTCGATATACTGCTGGAGCTTTTCCACCTCATGGGACCAATACTCCGCGACAATAAACAGCGGCTGCGGTGCCACCTCCTGGACGTGCTCGATCCACGCTTTGTAAAACCAGGCGGGGATATGCTTCACGGCGTCAAGACGAAAACCATCGCAGCCGGTCTGCTCCATGACCCAGCGCGCCCAGTATTTGATCTCCTCGGTAACGGCGTGATTACGAAAATCAATGTTGGCGCCCATCAGGTAGTCGAAGTTACCAAGCTCATCGTCGACCTGCTCGTTCCAGCCTTCACCGGTGTAATCGTTGACGATTTTAAACACACCGTCTTCCGTCGGATTCTCAATGTGGTCGATACCGCTAAAGCATTTGTAGTCCCAGACAAATTGCGAATACTGCCCGGCCCGCACCGGAAAGGTATAGCGAGTCCATGCCTCACACTCAATGATCTCCTCGGCAATCTGGGTGCGATCGTGCTCATCGACGCGCTGCACCTGCAGAGTTTCTTTTTCATCGGCGCCCATTTTGTGGTTCACCACCACATCCAGCAGCACGGCGATATCATGCTCTTTCAGAGCCTTCATCGCCGCCAGCAGCTGCGCTTTATCGCCATATTTGGTGGCGACTGAACCCTTTTGATCAAACTCACCAAGGTCGAAGAGATCATAGGTGTCATAGCCGACGGAATAACCGCCCGAGGCGCCTTTATAGGCGGGCGGCAACCAGACCATATTGATGCCGATTTCATTCAGGCTGGGGGCCAGCGCTTCGACTTCACGCCATAGCTCGCCGCCGGCGGGGTAGTACCAGTGAAAACATTGCAACAAAGTGGGGTTTTTCATCTTCCATGCTCCAGACGTCAACAGGCTGACCTTTGCAGTATGGGAGATATCCCGCAAAACGGGAGAGGAAAGCCCTGATTTTCGCTATACCCTAATCGGGATCATATATAATAAATTGGCATAAGATGTAGCGTAACGATGTTGGTGCCGGGCCGTTAAGCGCCTTACACTACAGGAAAATCCTAACCTTCGGGGTATCTATGAAATTAGCACTTCTGGGTCGTCAGGCGCTGATGGGCGCGATGGCCGTTGTTTTGATGGCTGGCGTTAGCGTGAAAACTTTTGCAGCGGAAAACCTGCTCAATCAGGTTAAAGAGCGCGGTACCCTGCGCGTGGGCCTCGAAGGCACCTATCCTCCTTTCAGCTTCCAGGGCGATGACGGCAAGCTGACCGGATTTGAAGTGGAGTTTGCCAACGAGCTGGCGAAACATCTTGGCGTGAAAGCCGATCTCAAACCGACCAAATGGGACGGTATGCTGGCCTCGCTGGACTCCAAACGCATTGACGTGGTGATTAACCAGGTCACTATCTCCGATGAGCGTAAGAAGAAATACGATTTCTCAACCCCGTACACTATCTCCGGTGTGCAGGCGCTGGTGAAGAAAGGTAACGAAGGCGCGATCAAAACCGCGGCGGATCTGAAAGGCAAGAAAGTCGGCGTCGGGCTGGGCACTAACTATGAAGAGTGGCTGCGTCAGAACGTCCAGGGCGTTGATGTTCGCACCTATGATGATGACCCGACTAAATACCAGGATCTGCGTGTAGGCCGTATTGACGCCATTCTGGTTGACCGTCTGGCCGCGCTGGATCTGGTGAAGAAAACTAACAATACGCTGGCGGTAACCGGTGAAGCATTCTCCCGTCAGGAGGCCGGCGTGGCGCTGCGCAAAGGCAACGACGATCTGCTGAAAGCGATTGACGCCGCGATCGCGGATATGCAGAAAGATGGCACCCTGAAGGCGCTGTCAGAGAAATGGTTTGGCGCTGACGTGACGAAATAACGGTCAGTGGTGAAAAAAGGCGCTCCTGGAAGCGCCTTTTTTTATTTAGCGCGTAACTGTGTGCATAATGAAGCATAACTGAGTCAGGAGGGGCCATGTCACTGCAAAATTTAACCCGCTTTCCGCGTCTGGAATTGATTGGCGCGCCGACGCCGCTGGAGTATCTGCCGCGTTTGTCCGATCACCTTGGGCGCGAGATTTTTATCAAACGCGATGATACAACGCCGCTGGCGATGGGAGGCAATAAACTGCGCAAGCTGGAGTTTCTCGCCGCCGATGCGCTGCGGGAAGGGGCAGATACCTTAATCACCGCCGGCGCGATCCAGTCCAACCATGTGCGTCAGACGGCGGCGGTCGCCGCGAAGCTGGGGCTGCACTGCGTGGCGCTACTGGAAAACCCCATTGGCACCGGGGCGGAGAACTATCTGAGCAATGGCAACCGCCTGCTGCTGGATCTGTTTAATACCCAGGTTGAGATGTGCGATGCCCTGACCAATCCTGCCGAACAGCTCGACGAGCTGGCGACCCGCATCGAGGCGCAGGGCTATCGCCCCTACGTCATCCCGGTCGGCGGATCCAATGCGCTCGGGGCGTTAGGCTATGTGGAAAGCGCGCTGGAAATCGCCCAGCAGTGTGAAGGCGCGGTGGAGATCTCATCGGTGGTGGTGGCTTCCGGTAGCGCCGGTACGCATGCCGGGCTGGCTGTGGGACTCGAACAGCTGATGCCGCAGGCGGAACTGATTGGCGTGACGGTATCGCGCTCCGTCGCTGACCAGCTGCCAAAAGTGGTGGCGCTGCAGCAGGCCGTGGCCAACAGCCTCGAGCTGCAGGCGAAAGCCGATATCATGCTGTGGGATGATTACTTTGCCCCGGGCTACGGTACGCCGAACGAGGAAGGCATGGCCGCCGTGAAGCTACTGGCGCAACTGGAAGGTATTTTGCTCGATCCGGTCTATACCGGCAAAGCGATGGCCGGGCTTATCGACGGCATTACGCAGAAGCGTTTTAAGGATGAAGGACCGATTTTGTTCGTCCATACCGGCGGGGCGCCGGCGCTGTTTGCCTATCATCCTCACCTTTAATACAGAAACGACAGCATGCAAGAAAGTATCCAACTGGTCATCGATTCCGCTCCTTTTCTGCTCAAAGGGGCCGTCTTTACGCTGCAGCTGAGCATTGGCGGGATGTTTTTCGGCCTGGTGCTGGGCTTTATCCTGGCGCTGATGCGCATGTCGCCTCTCTGGCCGGTAAAATGGCTGGCGCGCATGTATATCTCCATTTTTCGCGGCACGCCGCTTATCGCCCAGCTGTTTATGATCTACTACGGCTTGCCGCAGTTTGGCATTGAGCTTGACCCGATTCCGGCGGCGATGATCGGCCTGTCGCTCAATACGGCGGCCTACGCGGCGGAAACCCTGCGCGCGGCCATCGCCTCGATCGACAAAGGGCAATGGGAAGCGGCGGCCAGTATCGGCATGACGCCGTGGCAGACGATGCGCCGGGCCATCTTACCCCAGGCGGCACGGGTCGCTTTGCCGCCGCTGTCCAACAGTTTTATCAGCCTGGTCAAAGATACCTCGCTGGCGGCGACGATCCAGGTGCCAGAGCTGTTCCGTCAGGCGCAGCTTATCACCTCGCGAACCCTTGAGGTCTTCACCATGTATCTCGCGGCCTCGTTGATCTACTGGGTGATGGCGACCGTCCTCTCCTCGCTGCAGAACTATTTTGAAAACCAGCTGAACCGCCAGGAGCGTGATCCGAAATGAGTGCGATAGAAGTGAAAAGCCTGGTGAAGAAATTCCATGGCCAGACGGTGCTCCACGGTATCGACCTGGAGGTACAGAAAGGGGAAGTCGTGGCGATCATCGGCCCCAGCGGCTCGGGTAAAACCACTCTGCTGCGCAGCATCAACTTGCTGGAGCAACCGGAGAGCGGCACCATCCGCGTTGGCGATGTGACCATCGACGCCGGTCGCAGCCTGGGGCCGCAGAAAGGACTCATTCGCCAGCTGCGCCAGCATGTCGGCTTTGTCTTCCAGAACTTTAATCTGTTTCCCCACCGTACGGTGCTGGAGAACATTATTGAGGGGCCGGTCATCGTAAAAGGTGAAGATAAGCAGGAGTCGATTGTGCGGGCGCGCGATCTGCTGGCGAAAGTGGGTCTCAGCGGTAAAGAGAATAGCTATCCTCGTCGCCTCTCCGGCGGTCAGCAGCAGCGGGTGGCTATTGCTCGCGCGCTGGCCATGCGTCCGGACGTGATCCTGTTTGATGAGCCAACCTCGGCCCTCGATCCTGAGCTGGTGGGGGAGGTGCTCAACACCATCCGCCAGCTGGCGCAGGAAAAACGCACGATGGTTATCGTGACCCATGAAATGAGTTTCGCCCGCGACGTTGCCGATCGGGCCATCTTTATGGATCAAGGACGCATTGTCGAGCAGGGAGAAGCGAAAGCATTGTTCGCCTCCCCGCAGCAGCCGCGTACTCGCCAGTTCCTCGAAAAATTTCTGATGCAGTAAACCATGCGCTGACGTGGCGGCTTTCCCGGGGGAGGGCCGCCGCGTACAGCCTGTCTTCCCTGCGGCGCGCCACGCTCCTCGTCACCTCTTTGTGCTATTTCTCCCTGTGGCCGTATACACCGCTTCCCATCCCCCCTTGTAGGGTGTAGAAAATGACGGGAAAGTGAGCACGAGGTTCTGCGCTGAGAACGGGAAAAAGGCAAGCCTTCAGACTAATAAATGCGACACCGACAATATTTTATACATATAAATAAGATTTATGTGTTAGTTTTCTGTATTTATAATAATGATTATCAATCAGGAGTTATTTGCACAGCTATGAGGGACAATGATTTTTTCAGCTGGCGGCGGGATATGCTGCATCAATTTCAGTCCGTGGCCGCTGGTGAGGAGGTTTATAATCTCCTGCAACGAGAAACCGAAGCGCTGGAATATGATTACTACACGCTTTGTGTACGCCACCCGGTGCCTTTCACTCGCCCCCGCGTCACCTTCCAGTCGACCTATCCGCGCGCATGGATGTCGCACTACCAGGCCGAGAATTATTTCGCGATAGATCCGGTATTACGCCCGGAGAATTTTATGCGTGGTCATCTGCCATGGGAGGATGGGCTGTTTCGCGATGCGGCGGCATTATGGGACGGCGCCCGCGATCATGGTCTGAAAAAAGGGGTGACCCAGTGCCTGACGTTGCCCAACCATGCGCAGGGTTTTCTCTCTGTCTCCGCGAATAACCGTTTACCGGGCTCTTATCCTGATGATGAACTGGAGATGCGCCTGCGCATGCTGACGGAGCTAAGCTTGTTGGCGCTCCTGCGTCTGGAAGATGAGATGGTCATGCCGCCGGAGATGAAGTTCAGCCGCCGTGAACTGGAAATTCTGAAATGGACCGCGGAAGGGAAGACCTCGGCGGAGGTGGCGATGATTCTTTCTATTTCGGAAAATACGGTGAATTTCCACCAGAAGAATATGCAACGGAAATTCAATGCGCCGAACAAAACGCAGATAGCCTGTTACGCGGTGGCGACAGGGTTAATCTGAGAGCGCCTGTCGTTCTGCGTGCCAGACGTGACACCGGCTGTCAGGGATACTTTCAGCCGGTACAGGATTACTGACGGTAAGCTTGTTTAATTTGCTTAACGGTGCTGGAGAATACGGCAGCCTGAGCCTCATCTTCCATCTGCGCGATCTGCTTTTCCATTTTAATAATCACGCGACCCGCATCCGCCTGGCCCATCGCCTGCAGCATCAGCGTTATCATCGCTTTCAGGCAGGAGACTTCCTGCGCCAGTTCTTGATTATTTTCTGCAGTGGAAAAATCTGGTGTGCTCATCGATATCCTCGTTTACTCGCTGCGCTAATGCGCCTTACCCAATGTGAAGGCCGCGCAGTATACCACAAGCGACGGGAAAAAAAGGAGTGCTTAATTTCTGTTCTCTCATCTGAGCTGTGAATGATTCAGTGCTTCGGATAATACGTAATAGCCGCCAGGCCGCCATTAATTTATTCCATCTATTTAGCACGTTAATATTTGTTACATATTTTGCTGCGTATTTATGCGCTACGTAATCTGTTGTGTTTTTTGTGCTTTCTGTATGAGGATTGTTAAAAAATAAGACGACGGCAACTGACTGTTCTCAATGACTTTCCACTATGTGTGCACAGACATTGCCATAAATGAGCGGCAAATCGAGGTGAGGGCATTTTTTTGCCTTTTAAATTAGCAATAAAACCCGGTAATATGTGGGAGATAAAGTATCAGTAGCGTTATCCCTCATTCTGGAGATTATTCCTTTGATCAACGTTCTTCTTGTTGATGACCACGAACTGGTGCGCGCAGGGATACGACGCATTCTGGAAGATATAAAAGGGATTAAAGTCGCTGGCGAAGCCTGTTGCGGCGAGGACGCCGTGAAGTGGTGCCGGGCTAATTCCGCAGATGTCGTCCTGATGGACATGAACATGCCCGGGATCGGTGGTCTTGAAGCCACGCGCAAAATCGCGCGCTCCGTGGCGGGCACGAAAGTGATCATGCTCACCGTGCATACCGAGAATCCTCTACCTGCCAAGGTCATGCAGGCGGGGGCGGCGGGCTATCTTAGCAAGGGTGCGGCACCGCAGGAAGTGGTGAATGCGATCCGCTGCGTGGCGTCCGGACAACGTTACATTGCCTCCGATATTGCTCAGCAAATGGCGCTAAGTCAGATTGAACCGGAAAAAACGGAATCGCCGTTTGCCAGTTTGTCTGAACGCGAATTGCAGATTATGCTGATGATCACCAAAGGTCAGAAGGTGAATGAGATCTCAGAGCAGCTCAATCTGAGTCCCAAAACGGTTAACAGCTATCGCTACCGAATGTTCAGCAAATTAAACATTCATGGCGATGTGGAGCTGACCCACCTGGCAATTCGCCATGGCCTGTGTAATGCGGAGTCGTTAGCAAGCCAGTGAGTGATGTTTTTGACGCAAAAGCTTTCCTGAAAACGGTGACCAGCCAGCCCGGTGTGTATCGGATGTATGATGCTGGCGGGACCGTCATCTATGTTGGCAAAGCCAAAGATCTGAAAAAGCGGCTCAGCAGCTATTTCCGCAGCAATCTCGCGTCGCGTAAAACCGAAGCGCTGGTGGCGCTGATTGCGCAGATTGACGTGACCGTCACTCACACCGAGACGGAAGCGCTGCTGCTGGAGCACAACTATATCAAGCTGTACCAGCCGCGTTACAACGTGCTGTTGCGCGATGATAAGTCTTATCCTTTTATTTTCCTCAGCGGTGATACTCATCCACGTCTGGCGATGCATCGCGGCGCCAAACATGCGAAAGGCGAGTACTTTGGTCCTTTCCCCAACGGCTATGCCGTGCGGGAGACCCTGGCGCTGCTGCAGAAAATTTTTCCTGTTCGCCAGTGCGAAAATAGCGTCTATCGCAACCGCTCGCGTCCCTGCCTGCAGTATCAGATTGGCCGCTGTCTGGGGCCGTGCGTGGCGGGGCTGGTCAGCGAAGAAGAGTATGCTCAGCAGGTTGAGTATGTACGGCTGTTCCTTGCCGGCAAGGACGATCAGGTCCTGACCCAGCTCATCGCCAGAATGGAGAAAGCGAGCCAAAGTCTGGAGTTTGAAGAGGCCGCGCGCATTCGCGACCAGATTCAGGCGGTCCGCCGGGTGACGGAGAAACAGTTTGTTTCTAATACCGGCGACGATCTTGACGTTATCGGCGTCGCCTTTGAGGCCGGAATGGCCTGCGTCCATGTGCTGTTTATCCGCCAGGGCAAAGTGCTGGGCAGCCGGAGCTACTTCCCGAAAGTGCCGGGCGGCACTGAGCTGGGAGAGGTCGTGGAGACCTTTGTCGGTCAGTTCTACCTGCAGGGTAGCCAGATGCGTACCCTGCCGGGGGAGATTTTGCTCGACTTCAGCCTTGGTGATAAGACGCTGCTGGCCGAGTCGCTGTCGGAGCTGGCGGGACGCCGAATCAATGTGCAGACTAAACCGCGCGGCGACAGAGCGCGTTACCTTAAGCTGGCGCGCACCAACGCTGCGACGGCGTTAACCACGAAATTGGCTCAGCAGTCGACTATTCATCAGCGCCTGCAGGCGCTGGCCACCGTGCTGGAACTGCCGGCCGTGAAGCGGATGGAGTGCTTTGATATCAGTCACACCATGGGCGAGCAGACCGTGGCGTCCTGCGTGGTGTTTGACAGCAATGGTCCGCTGCGTGCGGAGTACCGGCGCTATAATATCACCGGCATCACCCCTGGCGATGACTACGCGGCGATGAATCAGGTCCTGCGCCGTCGCTATGGTAAAGCGATTGATGAAAATAAAATTCCGGATGTGATCCTGATAGATGGCGGAAAGGGGCAGCTGGCGCAGGCGAAAGCGGTGTTTGCCGAACTGGATGTTCCCTGGGATAAACATCATCCGCTGCTGCTGGGCGTGGCGAAAGGCAGCGATCGTAAAGCCGGCCTGGAAACGTTATTCTTTGAACCGGAAGGCGAGGGGTTTAGCCTGCCGCCGGATTCGCCCGCTCTGCACGTAATCCAGCACATCCGCGATGAATCGCACGATCATGCGATTTCCGGACATCGTAAAAAACGGGCGAAAGTGAAGAGCACCAGCTCGCTTGAGACTATCGAGGGAGTAGGGCCGAAGCGTCGCCAGATGCTGCTGAAGTATATGGGTGGGCTGCAGGGGCTGCAGCAGGCCAGCGTCGAGGAAATTGCTAAAGTACCGGGCATCTCTCACGGTCTGGCAGAAAAGATCTTCTACTCGTTGAAACATTAGGGGCTCTGTAGCAACATAGGGCTAATTTTTACTTACAACAGATAGTTACCCGTCACTATGCAATTTAATATCCCTACGTTGCTTACTCTGTTTCGCGTCATCCTCATCCCGTTCTTTGTGCTGGCGTTTTATCTCCCCTTTAGCTGGGCGCCGTTTGCCTGCGCGTTAATTTTCTTTGTCGCCGCCGTGACCGACTGGTTTGATGGTTTTCTGGCTCGTCGCTGGAATCAGAGCACCCGGTTTGGCGCCTTCCTGGACCCGGTGGCGGATAAAGTCATGGTGGCTATCGCCATGGTGCTGGTTGCCGAGCACTATCACACCTGGTGGGTCACGCTGCCGGCGGCGACCATGATCGCGCGTGAAATAATTATTTCGGCACTGCGCGAATGGATGGCTGAGCTCGGGAAACGCAGCAGCGTGGCGGTCTCGTGGATTGGCAAAGTTAAAACGACCGCACAGATGGCCGCCCTGGTATGGATGCTGTGGCGTCCTTATCCGTGGGTAGAGTGGGCCGGGATCGCGCTTTTCCTCGTGGCGGCGGTGCTGACGCTGTGGTCGATGCTGCAGTATCTGAACGCGGCGCGCGGCGATTTGCTTGATCAGTGATCGTTTCGCCGTTATTTTCAGCAAACGATGCAAAGTTGCGAAAAATACCGTTGACTCACCGCGAGAGATAAGTAGAATGCAACGCATCGAACGGCGGCACAGTCTTCCAGACGATAACAAAATCAAGTGATTAGCAAATAACTTGATAATGCGGGAATAGCTCAGTTGGTAGAGCACGACCTTGCCAAGGTCGGGGTCGCGAGTTCGAGTCTCGTTTCCCGCTCCAGATTAACAGCATCGGCAGTAGCGGGTGCTTCAGTATTAAAGGCGCGTTAGCAAAGCGGTTATGTAGCGGATTGCAAATCCGTCTAGTCCGGTTCGACTCCGGAACGCGCCTCCACTTTCTATCCCGAGCCCGGATGGTGGAATCGGTAGACACAAGGGATTTAAAATCCCTCGGCGTTCGCGCTGTGTGGGTTCAAGTCCCACTCCGGGTACCATTGGGATAAAAGCAGAATAATCAAAGCAATAAGCAGTGTCGTGAAACCACCTACGGGTGGTTTTTTTGTTTCAAAACCACCCATTTCATAATATCACTTCATACTAGTTTTCTTGTCCACCTTGCTCTTCCCCCAGGATAACCGCACCCGGCTAAACCGTCGCGCCTCGTGGAATAATGTCGTTGGGATGATTTCGCTCCCCCAAACCGGCAGGGGGAGGCAAATCGATACTCTGCGTGCCAGAGGCCGGAGGTGAAACCGTCTCTAGAGTTCGAGGTTGAACGAAAGGACTTTCGATATAATTACCATCTCATCCGTAAGCGAGGAGAATTTTCCGGTAAATCTTTCTTCAGACTCAGGTGTCAAACTATATAGTGAATAATTTTCACCCGAAGATATACGCTCCAGTTGAAGATAGGCGGGTTTCTGCAAGGCAAAAGCCAACAGATAGAAATTAGTCGTGTGGTGAGAAAGTTCAGTGACTAATTCAGGGAGTTGCTTTGCTATATCTATTTCCTCTCTACAGCAAATCACAAAAAGCTTCCCTTCTTTGTTTTTAATATGTTTCTGAATCTTTTAACCGCGCGGACGTAATACTCATAATCAGCAGGAGTATTTGGGTCGCGATGCGTGAATATATCATTCAGACGATATTTTTCTTTGTATTTATTGTGGTGTGCTCCGGGTTCTCGCGACTGGCGACGTAATGAGCTGTACTCATTTTTATCTAAAAATGAGGTAAAATCATCCCTCAGGCAGTCGATAATCATCGCCGGACAGGAAAATAGCCAGTCAAAAGGCAGTGATATCTTTTTCAGGTTGAATTTTTTCAATGTCCATGAAGTTAAACAATGGCTGCCCAGGGAGACAATATGTTTGACGTGCATTGAATCATCAGGAGCACTCTCTGTTAACGCTTGTGGTGTGTAACTGAATTTATCAGATGACATTCTGGATTTCGTGAAAGCAATAAACTCGTCGCTATGCATCAGCGATGAGTTAAGAAATTCTGCTGATTCTGCAAGTGACTTATTAGCAATGGCGTTGAGGTAGTTTTTCAGACCATCGCTATCTGCCGGTCGACCGAGTAGCGTTTTATAGGTTGTTTTTATTAGATGTATTTTTAAGTAATTTTCTTTAATGTCATATCTCATTTTTTATCCAATTGAAGCTGTAGTCTTTCTTTATTTTATTGCTGCTAAAACAGGTAGGCATACAAATCGTGTGGGATTATGTCAAATAGACAGGATATTGGCAATCGAGGAAATACGGGCGGCTACAGAGGACGCGGTTATTGAAGACGCTCGCCGAATCTACGGATCCTGATGCCTGAACTGACAGGGAAAATATCCCGGAGGAGAGCATCGCACGCAGGCGAATGAATACATCACGCTCAGCGGCGATCGTTCATTTGTCCCAGGACAAAACGATCTCTCCTTGCTACTATCAACCGGACTTTTATCCCAGCCTGCCGGAGGCATCATGTTCACAGGGCTTTGCGCATTTCCGCTGACGCCGCTGCATCAGCAGCATCTTGATGAAAAGGCGTTTATCCGTATTCTCTCTCGTCTTACCGATACCGGAGTCGACTCTCTGGGCATCTTAGGCTCGACCGGCAGCTACGCGTATCTGAATCGTGAGCAGCGCAAGCGGGTGGTGCAGGTGGCGAAAGCGCATGTTGGGTCGATCCCGATGATGGTTGGCGTCGGCGCCATCGCGACCAGCGAGGTGCTGCGCCTGGTGGAGGATGCCCAGCAGGCCGGGGCGGATGCGTTATTACTGCCGATGATGTCCTATCAGCCGCTTTCTGCGGAGGAGATCTTTGCCTTCTACGAAGAGGTCTGTCGGCACGTCTCGGTTCCGGTTTGCCTGTATGACAATCCCCGCACCACTCACGTCACGCTGGCGGATGAGCTGCAGGGGCGCATCGCCGCCTTGCCGGCCATCGCTTCGATTAAAATTCCCGGCTTGCCTGAGCCGCAGGCGAGTGAGCGGGTGGCAACGCTACGCCGTCATCTTCCTGCCCGCGTTACGCTTGGCGCCAGCGGCGATGCCCTGGCGACGGCGGGATTGCAGGCCGGTTGCCAAGTCTGGTACTCGGTTTGCGGCGGGCTCTTTCCCCAGCTTTCAGGGGCGCTGGTAAGGGCGATTCGTTCTGGCGACGCGGCACGGGTTGCGGCGCTGAATGCGCAGCTGGCCCCGCTCTGGCGATGCTTCGACCGCTATGGCGGCAGCCTGCGGGTAATCGCCAGCGCGGCGGCCATTCTGGGGCTGTGCGACCCTGACTGCCTTCCCCGCCCCTTGCTGCCGTTAGGGGAGGAGGCCATTCGCGACGTGGCGGCGGCGCTGCACGGCCTGGCCTGATGGGCATGGGAAGGCGGATTGCCGCGCCTGGTGGCTTTCTGTCGGCAATTCGGCTACTGTAGGCCCGATTTTTACCATGCGAGCCTGTGAATGAATACCGGACCTTTAAACGAAAACGAACTGGAATGGCTGGACGAGACGCTGGCGAAATACGCCACCGAAGGCGCTATTCTGGATGTGTCTGAACTGGATGGCCTGCTGACGGCTATCCTCTCTGCACCGACCGATATCGAACCAGCCCAGTGGCTGGTGGCGATCTGGGGCGGGGCGGATAATGTGCCGCGCTGGGCCAACGACCGCGAGCGCGATCGCTTTGTCGATCTGACGCTGCAGCATATGAGCGACATCGCTGAACGCCTGGAGTCCTATCCCGATCAGTTCGAACCGCTGTTTGGCACCCGCGAAGCGGAAGGTCAGGAGCTGACGATCGTCGAAGAGTGGTGCTTTGGCTACCTGCGCGGCGTAGCGCTGAGCGACTGGTCGACGCTGCCCGCTGAACTTAAGCCGGCACTGGACGCTATCGCGCTCCACGGCAGCGAAGCGCAGTTTACCGCGCTGGATAATCTGACGGCGGATGAGTTTATTGACAGCATCGAGCGTATCACGCCGGCGGCGCTGGCGCTTTACCAGTACTGGATGGCGAATCCCCTGCCGGTGGTGGTTCCGCAGCCGGTCAGAAATGAGGCGAAGGTCGGACGCAACGATCCCTGCCCGTGCGGGAGCGGAAAAAAGTATAAGCAGTGCTGCTTAGCAAAATAAAACCAGGGGCCAGCCGGCCCCTTTTTTATCCCACCGCAGGCAGCAGTCCGGCGACGATACTGAACTGAATCGCCACAATACCGATCCCGCACAGCAGAACCAGCCACAGCGCCGGCGCGCCGCCGACCACCCGCCAGGCAGCCTGCGGATGTTGTCGGCGGCTCTTCATTGCCAGCAGGGCAGGCAACATCAGGGCCAGTACGGCGAGTGCCACCCCGGCGTAGCCCAGGGCCATAACAAAACCGCGGGGATAGAACAGGGCGAACGCCACCGGCGGCAGGAAGGTGATCGCGCCGCTCTGCAGACGTCCGCTGACGCTGTTTTTGCGTTGAAACACATCGGCCAGGTAATCAAACAAGCCGAGCGAGACGCCGAGGAATGAGGTCGCCAGCGCGAGGTCGGCAAACAGGTGCACGGCCAGCTCCACGTGCGGCGACGCCACCACTTCGCGGATCGCCTCCAGCAGGCCATTAAGACCAGCGTTTTTGGCCAGCAGAGCGGTAAAAGCGGGAGGGTTGATACTCCCCAGCGTCGCCAGCTGCCAGAAAATATAAGCCACCAGCGGAATAAAGCTGCCGATAATAAATACCCGGCGCAGTTTACGGATATCGCCGCCAAGATAGCTGACGATGCTCGGCACACTGCCGTGAAAACCAAAGGAGGTAAAGATCACCGGAATGGCGGACAGGGCCAGGCCTTGCTCAACCGGCAGCGTCAACAGATTGACCTGATGAATATGCGGCATCAGTAGCGCCAGCATAATCACCAGAAAGATGATTTTGGCGCTGAACAGGAAGCGATTGAATAAGTCGACCAGCGAGGTACCGATGCACACCACCGCCCCGCCCAGCGCCGTAAACAAAAGTACGCCGGCCGCCGGCGGCAGCTGCCAGTCCAGCCACTGGTTGAGGCTGGAGGCGAGCAATTCACCGGCGCCACTGATATAGGCCGCCGTGAGGGCATACAGCAGAAACAGCATGCAGAACCCGGTAACCCACTGCCCGTAACGGCCCAGATAGCGTGCGGCCAGGGAACCGAGCCCCATGTCGGCAGGCACGTGCTGGTAGACTTCCAGCAGCAACAGGGCGGTATAGCACATCAACGCCCACAAGGTGAAAAGTAAACCCAGCGTGACGGCAAACCCGACGCCGGCGGCGGCCAAGGGCATCGCCAACATTCCTGCACCGATAGTGGTGCCAGCTACGATTAAAATACTGCCCAGAGTGCGGTTTTTCACGCTTTTCGCTATCCCTACAGCTAATAACAATAAATTATGCCGCGCAGAGTAGGGGATATTACAGCGTTCGTCAAATGAGGGTTACAAGTCCTGTAATTTTATCTTTACGCATTTAAGGGTGCGAAAGCCTGCGCTGGCGCAAGGCGCCGATGGCATGGCTGGCCTAAGCTGGTGGTTTTCAGGAGGGGTTATGTCTTCTATTCATGGTCATGAAGTTTTACAGATGATGCTCGCCTCGGGTGAGTCCTGGACGGTCGCCTCGCTGGAGGCCGCCATTCGCCGCCGCTTTGGCGAAGAGGCGCGGTTTCACACCTGTTCAGCAGAGAATCTAAGCGCCGCAGAGCTGGTGGCGTTTTTAGAGAAAAAAGGCAAATTTATTGCCAGAGAGGAAGGTTTTACTACCGCAGAAAATAAGATTTGCCGGCATTAAAATGGCCGCGACACGGGGGTGTCGCGGCGCGGAAGATTAATTCTGTGTGTCGAGGGTCGCCAGTTCTTTATCGATAAAGTACAGACCTTCGCCACTTTTTCCAACGAGGGTCAGTTTATCAATCACCGATTTAAATAATTTCTCTTCTTCGTGCTGTTCAGCGACATACCACTGCAGGAAATTAAAGGTCGGGTAATCCTGACTGGTCATGGCGGCGTGCGCCAGTTCATTAATTTTTTGCGTGATCAGCTGCTCGTGCTCATAGGTCTGGCGGAACAGCTCGTCCAGTGAGGCATATTCGGCAAACGGGGAGGCGATCGCGTTGATGCGCGGCAGGCTACCGGTGTCGGTCAGGTAGTCGAACAGGCGCTGCATATGGGTCATCTCTTCCTGGGCATGGCGACGCAGGAAGGCCGCAGCCCCTTCAAAACTGTGGTAACTGCACCAGGCGCTCATCTGCTGATAAAGAAGAGAAGAATAAAGTTCAAGATTCATCTGTTCATTCAGTTTGTCGATCATTTCCGTTTTCAGCATTGTCGCGCTCCTGGAATTAAAAAATAGATGTTATCGGCTGCCACTATAATTTGTTATTTAATTATTTGCAAAAAGTAAATTTAAAAATGTTTTATTTAAAATGCTAATGGGAATAACACGCATTGGCAATTTAATAATAAATGAGAATGGTTTTAATTTATTATTAATTGTGGTGGAAAATGGTATGACCGGCCAACGGGCTGCGAGGTAGAGCGCGCGAGGTGAGGGGGGGGCATGCCTGGGGGCGGGGACCTGGCGACTGGACTGGCGGAGAGGGCGAAAGTGTGAAGCGCTGCGTAATTTTTAAAACAACTTTTCATAAAATTTGAAAGTTTGTTTTCTAGGTAGTAGAGTGCAGTCAACGCCAATGACATTCTGCGGGCAGGCCCGCACAGCATTCAGGAGAGTAAACCATGAAGATTGCACTGATGATGGAGAACAGCCAGGCGAACAAAAACGCCATCATCCTTAAGGAGCTTAACGCCGTTGCTGACGAAAAAGGATTCCCGGTGTTCAACGTCGGCATGAGCGATGAGCACGATCATCATCTGACCTACATTCACCTCGGGATCATGGCCAGCATCCTGCTGAATTCGAAAGCGGTCGACTTCGTGGTCACCGGCTGCGGTACCGGTCAGGGGGCGCTGATGTCGCTGAATATTCACCCGGGCGTGGTCTGCGGCTACTGTATCGATCCGGCGGACGCGTTCCTGTTTGCTCAGATCAACAATGGTAATGCGCTGTCGCTGCCGTTTGCCAAAGGTTTCGGCTGGGGCGCGGAGCTGAATGTACGCTTTATCTTTGAAAAAGCGTTTACCGGCCGCAACGGCGAAGGCTATCCGCCGGAGCGCAAAGAGCCGCAGGTACGAAATGCCGGGATCCTCAACCAGGTTAAAGCGGCAGTGGTAAAAGAAAACTATCTCGACACCCTGCGCGCCATCGATCCGGAGCTGGTGAAAACCGCGGTATCCGGCCCACGCTTCCAGCAGTGCTTCTTCGAAAACTGTCAGGATAAAGCCATCGAAGCCTTCGTTCGCCAGATCGTCGGTTAACCGTCATCAGGGCCAGCGCCGCTGGCCCTTCCATCATTATTTCTTCTTCTCCGACACGCTGCTGCCAGCCGTTTTGGCCAGATGCAGGCTGTCGATCATCCCTACCAGACAGATCACCGCGATAAAGACAAACGACAGGCGAAAGCTGATCCCCGGCAGCGTGGAAAGGTGCAGCCAGTCGCCGACCTGCTCGCCCAGGCGAATGCCAATCGCCCCGAGCGTGATCCCCAGCCCCACCGCCAGCTGCGACGCGGTACTGAACAGCGTATTGGCATCACTCATCTGCGCGGCGGGGACATCGGCAAAGGCCAGCGTGCTTACGCCCGTAAACTGGATCGAGCGAAATACCCCGCCGAGATAAAGGATTAACATGATGGCCCAGACCGGCGTCTGCGGCGTGAGCAGCGCACAGGCCAGCAGTGAACAGACGTTCAGTGCACCGTTGATCAACAGCAGTCGGCGAAAACCCAGCCAGCGGATCAGCGGCGTGGTGGCGGGTTTGATGGTCAAATTGCCGACAAACACCGCCAGCACCAGCAGGCCGGAGTGGAAGGGATCCATGCCGAACCCTACCTGAAACAGCAGCGGCAGCAGAAAGGGGACCGCGCTGATGGAGGAGCGGAACAGCGAGCCGCCATACATCGTCACCCGGAACGTTGGCACCTGCAGGGCGTCGAGACGAACCATGGGCGCCGTCGCCCGGCGGAAGTGGCGTATAGCATATGTCAGACAGCCGAAGCCAAGCACGGCGAGAGCCAGCGTCGGCCAGATCTGCGGCTGGCGATCGCCGAGTCGTTCCATCGCGGTGACCAGACTGACCATCGCGACTGCGGTGGTGATAAAGCCGGTGAGATCGAAGGAGCGCCGTTCCGTTTCGCGAATATCAGGGATAATGCGCAGCGCAAGGATGATGGCTGCGAGGCCCAGCGGGACATTGATAAAGAAGATCCAGTGCCAGCTGGCGTAGCGGGTGATAAAGCCGCCCAAAGGCGGGCCGATAATGGGGGCCACCAGCGCCGGCCAGGTGAGGGTAGCGATGGCTTTGATCAGCAGGTGTTTCGGCGTGGTTCGCAGTACCGCCAGGCGACCGACGGGGACCATCAGCGCGCCTCCGATCCCCTGCAGGATACGCATGGCGACAAAAGTATGCACCTCGGTGGAGAGGCCGCAGAAGACCGAGGCAAGGGTAAAGATCGTCAGGGCGAGGGTAAAAATAGCGCGGGCGCCGAAGCGATCGGCGATCCAACCGCTGGCCGGGATCAGTACCGCGAGGGTGATCAGATAGGCGCTGATGCCGATATTCAGCTCGACCGCGGTGACGCCAAAATCTTTCGCCATATCGGGCAGCGCGGTGGCGATCACCGTCCCGTCGAGAAACTCCATAAAAAAAGCACCGGCCACCAGCAGCGCAGGCGCTGAAAAAGCACGTTCGTCTCTGGAAGAGATCGCGGTATTCATGTTGTCACTGCCATCAAGAATGTGAGCCTGAGCAAAGCGGCAGGAGAAGTTCCGCCAGCCAGTAGGGTAGATAAAAAAACCTGCGACGGCAGGTTTTTTTATCTGTGAAAATTTAGGGTACTATTACGCTCCTGAAAAAAGGAGTAATTAATGTCTCAACATCTTACCGAACACGATGAGCTGGTTTCCGATGTGGTTGCTTGCCAGCTGGTTATCAAACAGATCCTCGATGTCATTGACGTCATTGCGCCCGTGGAAGTGCGTGAAAAAATGACTACTCAGCTGAAAGCTATCGACTTCGCCAGCCATCCGGCCTCTGCCGATCCGGTGACCCTTCGCGCGGTGCAAAAAGCGATCGCATTGATTGAGCTGAAGTTTACCCCGCAGGAAGAGACGCATTAATAACAGGCCTCGCCGTTTACCGGCGGGGCCTTCTTCTTTAATGGGAAACGACGGTCTGCGCAGGCGCAGGGGCAGCATCTTTGAACAACTTGCTGTTGCCCCAACACTCTTCGTAGCGATGACCGACCAGATCCTCCACGATAACTCGTACATCCGGCGCGATATCGCTGATTTTTCCGCCCGCTTTGATCCGCGCGACTTCCTGCAGCACCACCAGATGAGCTTTACGATCCAGCTTCATCTGCTTGCTGAAGACGATGGCGGCCAACGCTAACGCGATCACCCCGACGCAGAATACCACCGCGATAGCGGTCACCGCGCTTTCCGGTTGGCTGTGTGCTTTTGACTGGAAACCGTAGAAGCTCAGGATCGCCCCCATCGAGAACACCACAATCGAGCGCAGAATTTTCCCTGAGAAGGTCATGGCGCCGGCATAGATCCCTTCCCGACGGCGTCCGGTGTAGATCTCATCGACATCGGCCAGGAAGGTGTAAACGGTCCAGGGAATGTAGTAAACCCCGCCGGTACCCAGGCCGAACAGCACGGTAATGCCGAACATCAGCACCGTCGCCAGGCCTGACGGCAGATGGAAGAACCACAGCGAGGTATACAGCAGGACCGCGAAAATCACGATCCCCAGCGCCAGGATATAGGGTTTGCTGAAGCCCTTTTTCACGCACAGGCCGATAAACAGCGCCGTAGAGATCAGCTGCAGAATCGAGTTCAGGCTATTCAGTCCGGCGACCATCGCCGGGTCGTGCTGAAGAACGAATATCACGAAATAGGTAAAGATGGAGGCAAACAGCCATTCAGCGCCAAACCCGCACAGGTACATACCAAGATGTTTGCGGAATACGCGCAGATAAAAGGTGGAACGCATGTCTTTTGCCAGCGACAGCAGGGTGCTCAGCAGCCCTTTCCTGTCGCTGGTTTCTATCTCTTCCTCGCGCTTTCGTTCCCAGCTGCAAAGCCACAGGCAGGAAATCGCGACGATGAGGATAACGCCGTAGGTCAGACCGGTGAGGAAGAAAGGGGTGGCAGAATCTTTGCCATACAGCAGAATGAACTGTCCGGGAATAAACGCCGCAAGGAAGTTGGCTAGCTTGCCGAAAATGGCTTTATAGCCGGTCAGTTTTGAGCGCAGCGAGAAATCATCGGTCATCTCTGTCGCCAGCGTTTCATAAGGCACCATGATAGAGGTGTAGATGATCTCAAACACCACATAGGTGCAGAGGTAGTACCAGAAACTCAGGCCTTCCACCCACAGCAGCGGGTAGAACATCATCAAGGGGATGCCGATCAGCAGAAAGAAACGCCGGCGGCCAAAGCGCTTGCCTAAGCGCGTTTTGCCAAAGTTATCGGTGAGATAGCCCATCAGCGGGTTGCTGATAGCATCGATGATGCTGGCGACGGAGAAGATAAATGAGGCCTCGATCAGCGTCAGGCCGCAAAAAGTCGTATAAAAATAGAGCAGCCAGGCGCCGCTTATCGCCAGCGCGCCACTCCCCAACAGATTACCACCGCCGTAAGCTAACTGATGGCGTAACAAGATCGGTCTTCCCTGCAGCCCTTCAGGGGCTGAAGCCGTGTATCTAGCCATAAAAAATAAACCTCGTGTTTTATATTTTTGAAACACTGTTTTTATATTTCTTTGTGGCTTGATAAAAAGTGACCGCGCTCACTAATCCCTGAGAAGGGGTAACGGTGACGAGGGAATGCGATCGCGTTAAAACTTTTTTATTCTATTGGGGAATAAATGAGGTGGAAAAATTGACATAACTGATTTAAAGCGAGAGACGGGGCAGCGTGGGCACGCTCCCCCTGACAGAGCGAAAATGGCTGACTAATGCGGCTTCCGTGGTTCTCCGACCAATGCCATCAGACGCCGATCGGTCTGCTCCATTCCGAGACCAGCTTTATCGGCATTGCGGATTTCCTCAAGCACGCTTTGCAACAGCAGACCATCCTGTTGCTGCTCTTCCGCCAGCAGCGTCAGAAATCGCCAGGTGTTGTCGTCGCTTTGTGCCCTGGCTTCTTCGGCAAGACCGCTCAGCATACTGCTTCGCTGTTGGTAATCGTTCAGGGTTTGGGTAAACAGATCTTCCAGCGAGGTGCATTCGGGATTACAGGCGCGGTCGGGATTCACTATCGGCCAGCTGCCGGCTTTTTTCAGATAGTCAAATACGCGCATGGTGAGGGTAATGCTGCTTTGCGCGCGGGTGCGCAAAAATGTCGCGGCGCCGTCGAAGCGATGCCGGGCACACCACTCGCTTAAGTTCAGGTAAACGTTAGAGGCGTGAAACTCAAGATTCATCTGGGTGTTTAGCTTTTGTGCCATTCCTGGAACTGCCATAAAAAAATATCCTTATTAACCGGGAAGGGGTTACTGATGCGTGTCGACAGATCCTGCGGATAACCACAAGATAAAATAGTGACACGCGGCACTGTTGCAGAATAATAAAACTCTACACATTCCGTATGAGCCGGGTATTTTTTCCATTTGCCGACTATTTAAGAATACTCGCTCAACGGAATTAAGAAAACTCTCAATCGCGGTAATTTACGTTTTGTTACACCATTATTTTTAGAGGGTATCTGGACTGAAATCATGCGCCGTTGGCCGGGGCTTGCTGGCATCGCGTTAGTGATAAGTTATAGGTATTTGACTACGAAATTTGTCGTAGAACAGAGCGGAATAAGATATTTCAAGCGTAATGTTTCAGGCTAATGATCATTATTTTTATTTTTTGTTGCAGGCTTTTATTTGAAGCGGAATATTTTTTCAATTCGGTATTAATTACGGAAAAGATCCGTTTTTTCGCGATATTAAGCGGTCCCGGTCGCCCGGCGATGCGGGGCTGTTGTCACTTAAGAGGCACAGAGGCGAACGCCCTTTACGAGGCCGGCAATCGCCGGGGATAACAGCGCTGTAACCCTCTGTTAAACATCCTCTGACATCACAAGGATAAGTCTGCTGGTGGTATAGATGATCCTGCTATAGCCCGGTAAAATTGTATGACAATTGTGTCATTTTTTATGTCATTTTTTGCTAAATGTATGCACGCAATTACTGTAATTCCGCGATGTGATAATGCTCTCGTATGGAGAAATAATTTCCGGGTATTACTACTCTAACAACGGCAGTGGGGAATGCGATTTTTCTAATGCCTTGTTTTGATGCCGATAAAATTGTTAATTCCGATTTTTCCCTACATGAAAGCGAATTAAAGCTGGAGTTTACCATGCACAAATTTACTAAAGCGCTGGCGGCCATTGGTCTCGCTGCGGTTATGTCACAATCAGCTATGGCGGAAAATTTGAAACTGGGTTTTCTGGTGAAGCAGCCGGAAGAGCCATGGTTCCAGACTGAGTGGAAATTTGCTGATAAAGCAGGAAAAGATTTAGGGTTTGACGTCATTAAAATTGCGGTTCCGGATGGTGAGAAAACCCTCAACGCAATCGACAGCCTGGCAGCCAGCGGCGCGAAGGGCTTTGTCATCTGTACCCCCGATCCCAAGCTCGGGTCGGCGATTGTCGCCAAAGCGCGTGGCTATGATATGAAGGTCATTACCGTCGATGACCAGTTCGTCAATGCGAAAGGCAAACCGATGGAGAGCGTACCGCTGGTGATGATGGCGGCCAGTGAAATCGGCGCCCGCCAGGGGCAGGAACTCTATAAAGAGATGCAAAAACGCGGCTGGGATGTTAAAGACACCGCGGTGATGGCTATCACCGCCGATGAGCTGGACACCGCCCGTCGTCGCACCACCGGCTCCATCGATGCCCTGAAGGCAGCCGGCTTCCCGGACGCGCAAATCTACCGCGTGCCGACAAAATCTAACGATATCCCGGGGGCGTTTGACGCCGGTAACTCCATGCTGGTCCAGCACCCGCAGGTGAAACACTGGCTGATCGTGGGGATGAACGACAACACCGTGCTCGGCGGCGTGCGTGCCACTGAAGGCCAGGGCTTTAAAGCACCGGATGTGATTGGCATCGGCATCAACGGTGTGGATGCGGTCAACGAACTGTCGAAGGCGCAACCGACCGGCTTCTATGGTTCCCTGCTGCCAAGCCCGGATATTCATGGCTATAAAACCAGCGAAATGCTCTACAACTGGGTCACTAAGGGCGTTGAGCCGCCGAAGTTCACGGCGGTGACCGATGTGGTGCTGATTACCCGCGATAACTTCAAAGAAGAGCTGGCGAAAAAAGGGCTGTAACAGCCCGGTTGAACTGGCCCCCGCCGCGGCGGGGGCTGAGTGCTGAAGAGCGGAGTCGTTATGCAACAGTCTACCCCTTATCTCTCATTTCGCGGCATCACCATGACGTTCCCTGGCGTAAAGGCTTTGTCCGATATCAGTTTTGACTGCTACCCCGGACAGATCCACGCGCTGATGGGTGAAAATGGCGCAGGCAAATCGACGCTGCTGAAAATTCTCAGCGGCAACTATATTCCGACCGCTGGCCACCTGCAGATCGGCGGCCAGCAGATGGCGTTCAGCAATACCATGGAGGCGCTGAACGCCGGCGTGGCGATTATCTACCAGGAGCTGCATCTGATCCCGGAGATGACCGTCGCCGAAAATATCTATCTTGGCCAGCTACCGCACAGAGGCGGTATCGTCAACCGATCGTTGCTCAACTATGAGGCCCGCCTGCAGCTGGAACATCTGGGGCTGGATATCGATCCGGAGACGCCGCTGAAGTATCTCTCTATAGGCCAGTGGCAGATGGTGGAGATTGCCAAAGCGCTGGCGCGCAATGCCAAGATCATCGCTTTCGATGAACCGACCAGTTCGCTCTCCGCCCGCGAGATAGACAATCTGTTTCGCGTTATCCGCGAACTGCGGGAGGAGGGGCGAGTCATCATCTATGTTTCGCACCGGATGGAAGAAATTTTTGCCCTCAGCGATGCCATCACCGTCTTTAAGGATGGCCGCTATGTCTGCACTTTTGACGATATGCCGAGCGTCAGTCATGACGCCCTGGTTCAGGCGATGGTGGGGCGCAATCTGGGCGATATATACGGCTGGAAACCTCGCCCCTATGGCGAAGAGCGGCTGCGTCTGGAGGAGGTCAAAGCACCGGGCGTGCGTACGCCGGTCAGCCTCTCGGTACGCAGTGGCGAAATCGTCGGCCTGTTCGGGCTGGTGGGAGCCGGGCGCAGCGAACTGATGAAAGGCTTATTTGGCGGCACCCGGATCACCGGCGGTCAGGTGTATATCGATGGCCAGCCCGTCGACATTCGTAAACCGGCCCAGGCCATCCAGGCCGGGATGATGCTGTGCCCGGAAGATCGCAAAGCGGAGGGGATTATTCCGGTTCACTCCGTACGCGACAATATCAATATCAGCGCCCGGCGCAAGCATATTCACGCTGGCTGCCTGATCAACAACGCCTGGGAGGCAGACAATGCCGATCAGCATATCCAGTCGCTGAACATTAAAACGCCTGGCCCGGAACAGCTGATCATGAACCTGTCGGGCGGCAACCAGCAGAAAGCGATCCTTGGCCGCTGGCTGTCGGAAGAGATGAAGGTGATCCTGCTCGATGAGCCCACCCGCGGCATCGACGTCGGCGCCAAACATGAAATTTACAACGTGATATATGGCCTCGCCGCCTCAGGTGTTGCCGTGGTGTTTGCCTCCAGCGACCTGCCGGAAGTGCTGGGCGTCGCCGACCGCATCGTGGTGATGCGCGAAGGGCAAATCGCCGGCGAACTGCTGCATGAAGAAGCCAATGAACAGCAGGCGTTAAGCCTTGCGATGCCAAAAGTGAGTCAGGCTGTCGCCTGAGTAAGGAGTAAATGATGTCATCTGTGACTACGTCTGGCGCTACCCGCTCTGCCTTTAGCTTTGCCCGCATTTGGGATCAGTTTGGCATGCTGGTGGTGTTTGCTGTGCTGTTTATCGGCTGCGTAATTTTTGTGCCCAACTTTGCCTCATTCGTCAATATGAAGGGGCTGGGGCTGGCGATCTCGATGTCCGGAATGGTGGCCTGCGGCATGCTCTTCTGCCTGGCCTCCGGCGATTTTGACCTGTCGGTGGCGTCGGTTATCGCCTGTGCCGGGGTCACTACCGCAGTGGTGATTAACCTGAGCGAAAGCCTGTGGCTGGGGATTGCCGCCGGCCTGCTGCTGGGCGCGGTCAGTGGTCTGGTCAACGGCTTTGTCATTGCGCGCCTGAAGATTAACGCCCTGATCACCACCCTCGCGACGATGCAAATCGTCCGGGGCCTGGCCTACATTATCTCCGACGGGAAAGCGGTGGGGATCGAAGATGAGCGCTTCTTCACTCTCGGCTACGCCAACTGGTTTGGTCTGCCGGCGCCAATCTGGCTGACGGTCGCCTGCCTGGTGGTTTTCGGATTATTACTAAACAAAACCACCTTTGGCCGTAATACGCTGGCTATTGGCGGCAATGAAGAGGCGGCGCGTCTGGCCGGGGTCCCGGTGGTGCGCACCAAGATTATTATCTTTGTGCTCTCCGGTCTGGTATCGGCCGCCGCGGGGATCATTCTGGCGTCGCGGATGACCAGCGGCCAGCCGATGACCTCGATTGGCTATGAGCTGATTGTTATTTCAGCCTGCGTGCTGGGCGGGGTATCGCTGAAGGGCGGGATCGGCAAGATCTCCTACGTGGTCGCCGGGATCCTGATCCTCGGGACCGTGGAGAACGCGATGAACCTGCTGAACATCTCGCCTTTCTCACAATACGTCGTGCGCGGTGTGATCCTGCTGGCGGCGGTGATTTTTGACCGCTACAAACAAAAAGCCAAACGCGCGGCCTGATTTCAGGCATAACTTTTAAGTCTACAGAGTAATTACCGCCAGCGCCCGTTTCGCTGGCGGTAACTATCAAAAATGGCGAGGTTGGTCACACTGTCTATACTTACATGGCTAACATATAATTAACAACCAGCTTCGGCTGGCCATGATAAGGAGGAAACAGGGTGGATAACCAGATATCTGTACCGCCTGCGCTAACCGGAAACTACGCTTTTTTCTTTGACCTCGACGGTACTCTTGCCGATATCCAACCGCACCCCGATCAGGTGGTGATACCCGACAACACGCTGCAGGCGCTCAACGCGCTGGCCCAGCAGCAGGGTGGGGCGGTGGCATTGATTTCAGGGCGCTCAATGGCTGAACTTGACGCGCTAACCCATCCCTGGCGGCTACCGCTGGCCGGAGTTCACGGGGCAGAACGCCGTGATATCAATGGTAAAACCTATATCGTTTCTCTGCCGTCGGCGCTGCGCGATGAAATCGCGACTGAGCTGACCTCGGCGCTGCAGGGGCTCCCCGGCTGCGAGCTGGAGAGTAAGGAGATGGCCTTCGCGCTGCACTACCGCCAGGCTCCGCAGCAGCAGAGCGCAGTACTGGAGCTGGCTCAGCGCATCGTTCAGCGCTACCCGCTGCTGGCACTGCAGCTGGGTAAATGTGTGGTGGAGATTAAACCCCGCGGAGTGAACAAAGGGGAGGCGATCAGCGCCTTCATGCAGGAGGCGCCGTTTGCCGGCCGCGAACCGGTTTTTGTCGGCGATGATTTGACCGATGAGGCGGGATTTAGCGTGGTTAATCAACTGCAGGGAATGTCGGTAAAAGTCGGCGCCGGGGAAACTCAGGCGCACTGGCGGTTGGCGGATGCCGCCGCTGTAAGGACGTGGTTGCAACATTTGGCGTATGACGCGCAAACCGAAAGGAGGGATGACCATGAGTCGTTTAGTCGTAGTCTCTAACCGTATCGCCTTACCGGACGATAAAAAATCGAGCGCTGGCGGTCTGGCCGTCGGCATCCTGGGGGCACTGAAAGCGGCGGGGGGTCTGTGGTTTGGCTGGAGCGGCGAAATTGGCGATGACCAGCAGCCGCTGAAGCAGGTCTCCCGCGGAAATATCTCCTGGGCGTCGTTCAACCTGAATGAACGGGACCATGATGAATATTACAACCAGTTTTCCAACGCCGTGCTGTGGCCGGCCTTCCACTATCGTCTTGACCTGGTCAGCTTCCAGCGCGAAGCCTGGGAGGGATATCTGCGGGTCAACGCGATGCTGGCGGACAAGCTTCTGCCGCTGATCGAGCCAGACGATACGCTGTGGATCCATGATTACCATCTGCTGCCGTTCGCCAGTGAACTGCGTAAGCGCGGAGTGAACAACCGGATCGGCTTCTTTTTGCATATTCCATTCCCGACGCCGGAGATTTTTAACGCGCTACCGCCGCATGCCGAGCTGCTGGAGCAACTGTGCGATTACGATCTGCTGGGCTTCCAGACCGAAAGCGACAGAACCGCCTTTCTTGACAGCATTGCCATGCAGACCCGACTCTCCGATCTCGGGGACAAACGCTATCAGGCATGGGGTAAGGCGTTCAGTACCGAGGTTTATCCGATTGGGATCGATCCGGACGAAATTACGCGCAACGCCAAAGGCCCGCTGCCGCCGAAGCTGGCCCAGCTGAAGAATGAGCTGAAAAATGTGAAGAATATCTTCTCCGTGGAGCGGCTTGACTACTCGAAAGGGTTGCCGGAGCGATTCCTTGCCTATGAGACGCTGCTTGAGAAGTACCCTCAACATCATGGCAAGATCCGTTATACTCAGATCGCGCCCACTTCCCGTGGCGATGTACAGGCCTATCAGGATATTCGTCACCAGCTGGAAACTGCAGCCGGACGCATCAATGGCCAGTTTGGCCAGCTTGGCTGGACCCCGCTCTACTACCTGAACCAGCATTTTGACCGTAAGCTGCTGATGAAGGTCTTCCGCTACTCTGACGTCGGGCTGGTGACGCCGCTGCGTGATGGCATGAACCTGGTGGCGAAAGAATACGTCGCGGCGCAGGATCCGGATAACCCCGGGGTGCTGGTCCTGTCGCAGTTTGCCGGGGCGGCGCAGGAGCTGACCAGCGCGCTGATCGTCAACCCTTACGATCGCGATGAGGTTGCCACCGCGCTGGATCGTGCTCTCAGCATGCCGCTGGCGGAACGTATCGCCCGTCATTCCGCGATGCTGGACGTGATCAGAGAGAATGATATTCATAACTGGCAGGCGCGTTTTGTCGACGATCTGCAGCATATTTCGCCGCGCAGCGAGGAGAGCCGTCTGCGGGGGAAGATAGCCACCTTCCCTAAACTGGCCTAGTTCAGGAAAAGGGCTAACCGGCGTTAGCCCTTTTCAAGGGAAACCAGCAGAACATCGACGCCGCTACTGCCGACGATATTTTTCGCCGAGCAGGTGGCGCGCGAGAAAAGCGAGTGGTTGTGATTGCCGCAGATCACCAGATCAACCTTGTGCGACTGGCAAAAGTCTTTGACATGGTGACCCAGTTCGCCGCAGGCGATGGTCATTTTTTCTATCGGGTAGTCCGCCTGACGAGCCAGCTCATTGAGAAACTCCCGCGTTTCTTCCTGCATCAGCTCACGCAGATTTTCCATCATCGGTGCGGCGAACTGGTTATACATCTCCGGATCCGTGGCGAAGGTGATAAAGCTCACTTTCGCGTTAACGGGGCGGGCAATCGACACCGCTTTTTTAATTAATATCTGACTCTCCGGTGTTGGCGCGACGGCAACCAGCAGATGTGAATAAGGCATCTGGCCTCCTTGAGATACGCGGAATAACCCTTTCTTTCCTTCTTTACTCCTGTTTCCCCAGCGGCGCAAGGGTTGCTCCCGTGATTTGCGACGCTCTTCGCCAGTCCGTGTTTTCCTCACAAGATCACATAAATGAACCTGTCTTTTTATTTAAAAGAAATGTTGTTTTATAAATGAGTGAAGTAGAGACATCGTCTCTTTGTCATTTTGCCACCGGCGGTTGTTCCGTGGCAAAAACACAAAGGTAACGTCGTTTCACTGCTTTTAGTGTAGCCAGGTACCCACTCCCTTCCGGTGGCAAATCCGGAACGATTGTCGGCGTTCTTTTAATAAAAGACACAGGATCACGGCGATGAAAACACGAAAAATTGGACTGGCTAACTACCTGGCCTACGGCGCGGGCGATTTTCTCGGCGCCGGCACGACAGCGCTAACTGCCGCATGGCTACTCTACTTTTACACGACCTTCTGCGGACTGACCCCGATTGAGGCCACGCTTATTTTTGCTGCTGCCCGTGTGCTGGATGCGGTGGTGAGCCCGCTGATGGGCTTTCTCACCGATAACTTCGGCACCACCTGGCTCGGAAAGCGCTTCGGCCGCAGAAAATTCTTTATTCTGCTCGGCATTCCGTGCGTATTCAGCTATTCAGCGATGTGGGTCGGCGAGATGGGCTTCTGGTACTACCTCGTCACCTATCTGCTGTTTGATATGGTTTACACCATGATTCTGGTGCCCTACGAAACGTTGGTGCCAGAGATGACTGATGACTTTAAACAGAAAACCAAATTTTCTGGCGCGCGCATCTCGATGGCGCAAATGTCGGCGATTTTAGCCTCCTTTCTGCCGGGGATCCTCCTCACCTGGCTCGGGAAAGACAATGCCAGCTCATTCTTTTATGCCAGTCTGGTGTTCTCGGTCCTGTGCGCGGTGATGCTGACCTTCGTCTGGTGCTTCACGTGGGAACGGCCGCGTGAGGCGTGGTCAGAGGCGGCGCTGCGGGCGGAAGTGGAAAAACAAAACTTAACCCTCGCTCAGAGCCTCAATCGCCTGGTGATTGAGCTAAGCTCCACGCTGCGGATAAAAATTTTCCGCCAGCACCTCGGCATGTATCTGGGGGGCTATATCGCCCAGGACGTCTTCAATGCCGTGTTTACCTACTACGTGGTCTTTGTCCTGATGCAGGAAGCCTCTGTCGCCTCGAATCTGCTCGGGACGATGGCCATCTTCCAGTTTATTGCGGTGATCGCCATGATCCCGTTGTGCATTCGCTTTGGCCCGGCGCCGTCCTACCGCATGGTGGTGGTCCTGTTTGGCCTGAGCTCGCTCTCGTATGCGCTGCTCTATTACGCCGGACTGAGCGACGTCTATTCCTTACTGCTGCTCATCTCTGCTGTCGCCGGACTGGGACGCGGCGGGATTAACTACGTACCGTGGAATACCTACACCTATATTGCCGACGTCGACGAGGCGATCACCGGCCAGCGCCGCGAAGGAATTTTTGCCGGCATCATGACGCTGACCCGCAAAGCCTCGCAGGCGGGGGCGGTCATGCTGGTGGGTATCATCATGCAGCTGTCGGGGTTTGTCTCCGGGCAAAAAATACAACCGCCAGGGGTGAGCCATACCATTTTACTGATCCTCAGCGTCGGCACCCTGGTGGTGTTAGCCTGCGGCTTCCTCGTCTCGCTACGCTTCAAGCTCAACCTGCACACCCACAGCATCCTGCGCAGTGAAACCCTCAGAATGCGCGATCTCGGCTGTGCCCAGCCGGAACAGACCATTGCAGAACACCGCGCGGTGGTCGAGATGCTGGCGGGGATGCCTTACGACTGCCTGTGGGGCAATAACAATATTGGCTATCTGAATCGTCATAAACCTGCTGCCCCGGGGCTCACCCAGGGCGGCGCTTTGAATTCGACATACACCCGAGGTTAACAACATGAAAGTTTGGCCAGTCAAACATAGCCCATTACTGTGTCAGCCTGAGCGTTTTATCGCCCGCAGCGAACTGCAGGCACTGATCCGCAACGTGACGCAAAACCTGGTGAACATTAAGGATGAGAGCGGGCAATTTTTACTGCGCCTCGATGACGGGCGCGTGATCGATACCAAAGGCTGGGCCGGCTGGGAGTGGACCCACGGCGTTGGGCTGTACGGCATCTATCAGTATTATCAGCAAACCGGCGATATCGAGATGCGAGATATCATCGACCGCTGGTTTGCCGACCGCTTCGCCGAGGGGGCAACGACCAAAAACGTCAATACGATGGCCCCGTTCCTGACCCTGGCATACCGCTTTGAAGAGACCGGCCGGATGGCGTATCTGCCGTGGCTGGAGAGCTGGGCGGAGTGGGCGATGCATGAGATGCCGCGCACCGAGCAGGGCGGCATGCAGCACATGACTCTGGCGGAGGAGAACCATCAGCAAATGTGGGATGACACGCTGATGATGACCGTGTTGCCGTTAGCCAAAATTGGCAAGCTGCTTCACCGCCCACAGTATGTGGAGGAGGCGACCTACCAGTTCCTGCTCCATGTGCAGAACCTGATGGACCGGGAGACCGGGCTGTGGTTTCACGGCTGGAACTATGAGGGACGGCACAACTTTGCCCGGGCGCGCTGGGCGCGGGGCAACAGCTGGCTCACCATGGTGATCCCGGATTTTCTGGAGCTGGTGGATCTCCCCGAGGGGAACGCGGTACGGCGTTATCTGATGACGGTACTCGACGCACAGATTGCCGCCTTAGCAAAATGCCAGGACGACAGCGGCCTGTGGCATACCCTGCTGGACGATCCGCACTCTTATCCTGAGGCCTCCGCGACCGCCGGCTTTGCCTACGGCATTCTCAAAGCGGTGCGCAAGCGTTACGTCGGGCAGCACTATGCCGGGGTGGCTGAAAAAGCGATTCGCGGGATTGTGCACAATATTTCGCCGCAGGGGGAGCTGCTGCAGACCTCGTTTGGCACCGGAATGGGGTCAGACCTCGATTTTTATCGCCAGATCCCGCTTACCTCGATGCCCTATGGCCAGGCGATGGCGATCCTTTGTCTGACGGAGTATCTACGTAAATATTTCTGAGCAGGGGGCCCCGCTGACGGGGCGCCGAATAAAACTAACCCGGCTTTCGCCGGGTTGTTTGTTACATACGCTCTACGGTTTCGATACCCAGGGTATCGAGACCCAGCTTGAGGGTTTTCGCCGTCAGCAGCGCCAGCTTCAGGCGGCTGTTGCGGGTCTCTTCGCTTTCCGCGCTGAGGATCGGGCAATGCTCGTAGAAGCCGGAGAATAGCCCCGCCAGATCGTACAGATAGGCGCACATCACGTGCGGCGTCCCTTCGCGAGCGACCACGGAGAGGGTCTCTTCAAACTGCAGCAGGCGCGCGGCCAGCTGGGCTTCGCGATCTTCGGCGATGACCACCGGCGCGTCGTTCATCGCATTTTCGTCGATGCCGGCTTTGCGGAAGACGGAGAGCACGCGGGTATAGGCATACTGCATATACGGCGCGGTGTTGCCTTCGAACGCCAGCATATTATCCCAGTCAAAAACGTAATCGGTGGTGCGGTTTTTCGACAGATCGGCATATTTCACCGCGCCGATACCGACCACTTTCGCCAGATTTTCCAGCTCGTCAGCCGACATGTCCGGGTTCTTCTCCGCTACCAGGCGACGGGCGCGCTCCAGCGCTTCGTCCAGCAGATCGGCCAGCTTCACGGTACCGCCGGCGCGGGTTTTAAACGGCTTGCCGTCTTTCCCCAGCATCATACCGAACATATGGTGCTCCAGCGGCACAGAGTCCGGCACGTAGCCTGCTTTACGCACGATGGTCCACGCCTGCATCAGGTGCTGGTGCTGACGAGAGTCGATGTAATAGAGCACGCGGTCGGCGTGCAGCGTTTCATAGCGATACTTCGCGCAGGCGATATCGGTGGTGGTGTAAAGGTAGCCGCCATCCTTTTTCTGGATGATGACGCCCATCGGTTCGCCTTCCTTGTTTTTATACTCATCAAGGAACACCACGGTGGCGCCTTCGCTCTCGACGGCCAGCCCTTTGGCTTTCAGATCGGCGACGATCCCCGGCAGCATCGGGTTGTACAGGCTCTCACCCATTACGTCATCGCGGGTCAGCGTCACATTCAGGCGATCATAGGTGATCTGGTTTTGCGACATGGTGATGTCGACCAGCTTACGCCACATCTGCAGGAAGTACTGATCGCCGCCCTGCAGTTTAACCACGTAGCTACGTGCGCGCTCGGCAAAGGCTTCGTCTTCATCGTAGTGCTTTTTCGCTTCGCGATAGAAACCTTCGAGGTCGGCCAGGGCCATCTCACCGGCGTTTTCCTGCTGCTGTTTTTCCAGATACGCGATCAGCATACCGAACTGGGTGCCCCAGTCGCCGACGTGGTTGGCGCGGATCACCTTATGACCCAGGAACTCCAGGGTACGGACTGAAGCATCGCCAATGATGGTCGAACGCAGATGGCCAACGTGCATCTCTTTCGCTACGTTGGGTGCCGAGTAGTCGACGACGATAGTCTGCGCCTGCGGTTTCGTGACGCCCAGGCGCTCAGACTGCAGCGCGCGGTTGACGTTGTCCGCCAGAAAAGCAGGATCGAGGAAAATATTGATAAAGCCCGGCCCGGCGATTTCAACCTTGTTGGCAATGCCGTTGAGGTCAAGATGAGACAGTACCTGCTCTGCAAGTTGTCGCGGCGCCATGCCCAGTTTTTTGGCGACAGCCATCACGCCGTTGGCCTGATAGTCACCGAACTGAACTTTTGCTGACTGGCGGACCTGAGGTTCGCAATCGGCAGGCGCGCCTGCCGCGATCAGGGCCTGGCTGACTTTTTCTGAGAGAAGAGCCTGAATATTCACCGGAATACCTTACGTGTAATGCGCCTGCCCCCGAGGGAGGCAGCGCCATAATGTGGACAAATTAGGGCGGGAGTATACTGCATTTGTCCCCGTCCGTCAGCATTGCGCGCGGCGCGGCGGCGTGCGCAATCCATCGCCGTTCAGTTGCCCATCAGCAGGGCGGTGGTTGGTCCGCAGACCGAAACACGGTAAATTACCTTTTCATTACTGACGAGCATCATTGACGAGCAAACCCATGGCAAACTGGCAGCAAATTGAACAACTGGCCGATATTACGGCGGATCTCCCGCGATTTTCCGATGCGCTTCAGCGCTTCACTGCGCGACTGGGACTGGAGATCGCCGGGCTCGACGCCGACCATATCTCCCTGCGCTGTCATCAGAATACCACTGCGGAACGCTGGCGCCGCGGTCTGGAACAGTGCGGAACCCTGCTGTCGGAGAATATGATCAACGGCCGGCCCATTTGCCTGTTCAAGCTGGCGGAGCCGGTCTGCGTGGCGCACTGGCGCTTCCATATCATTGAGCTGCCGTGGCCGGGTGAAAAGCGTTATC